>BNJS01001395.1_pt1 | contig 394953 bp, 389 predicted proteins | sample 8540461 | NCBI WGS metagenome assembly BNJS01 (sample SAMD00202454, study PRJDB9452) | human saliva metagenome | isolation source: human saliva | place: Japan
ATTGACAGAAAATCAAGAATACTCTATCATATTTCTGATTCCTTAAGAAGAAATAATGTTTTTCAGATGAGGTGAATATGATTCGTATAGCCATTGATGCTATGGGAGGGGACTTAGCGCCTGCTGCCATTGTAAAAGGGGCAATTGACAGCCTTTCTTCCTGCCCGAATACCAAGCTTCTTCTCTTCGGTGATGAGAAAGCCATTCAGGAGGAATGTGCCAAATACCAATATGATACAGAAAGAATAGAAATTATTCCCTGTAGTGAGAATATCAGCTTGCATGAGTCTCCGGTTATGGCCATTCGGAGAAAAAAGGATTCCGGTATCGTTAAGGGTATGAAAGCGGTTAAGGAGGGAGAGGCAGAGGCCTTTCTTTCTGCCGGTTCCACCGGAGCAATTTTAGCCGGAGGACAGCTGATTGTAGGAAGAGAGAAGGGTGTACTCCGTCCTCCCCTTGCGGCTTTAATGCCTACGAGACAGGGGGTAACTCTACTTACTGACTGCGGCGCCAATGTGGATGCCCATCCGGAGTGGCTGGTACAGTTTGCCAAGATGGGTGCTATCTATATGAAGGAAATGCTGGGCGTTCCCTCCCCAACAGTAGGCCTGGTAAATATCGGTGCGGAAGAAGAAAAGGGAAATGCTCTGGTGAAAGCTGCCATGGAAAAGTGTAAGGAGGAAAAGGACTTAAATTTTATCGGTTCCGTGGAGGCCAGAGATATTGTAGAAGGAAACTGTTCCGTAGTGGTAGCGGATGCCTTTGTGGGAAATGTGGTTTTGAAAATGTATGAGGGCGTGGGAAAGATGCTTCTTTCCGAAATAAAGTCCGGCATTAAAGAGGGTGGCCCTCTTTCTTTGGTAGGTGGTGCTTTGATTTCTTCTGCTCTACGAAAGAGAATGACAAAATTTGATGCCAAAAGCTATGGAGGAGCTCCCATCCTGGGCTTGAAAGGCTTGGTAGTTAAGGTTCACGGCAATACAGATGGAGTAGAGATTACTACGGCCATTCGACAGGCCAAGGAATTTGCAGAAAAGGGCTTGACCAAGAAGATTGCTGAAGCCTTGGATTTCTCTGATAAAGAAGAGGAAAGCAAGGAAGAATAGATTATAGGAAAGGACAGTATTATGGAATTGGATAAGTTAAAGGAAATTATTGCCAGAGAATTACAGCATGTCAAGAAAGAGGAGATTAGGGAAGATTCTCGTTTTGTAGAGGATTTAAATGCTGATTCCTTGGATATTGTACAGATTATTATGGGAATTGAGGAAGAGTTCGGCATTGAAATTCCGGAAGAGGCAAGCTTTCAGATTAAAACCGTTGGAGAAGCACACAAAGCTATTTTAAAGGCTTTAGGAAAATAAAAATGATGGAAAACATGGGCAGTACTCCGTCTCTTTCTAAGCTGGAAGAGGATTTGGGGTACCACTTTCAAGATCAGAAGCTTTTATTGCACGCCTTAACCCATCCCTCTTATTCCAATGAGATGGGGCATCCCAAGGAAGCCTCCAATCAAAGGCTGGAATTTCTGGGGGATGCGGTGTTGGAGTTGGTTTCCAGTACCCTTCTTTACCATAAAAACCGGTAATTCAAGAGGGGCGGATGACCAAGCTTAGGGCGGCATTGGTATGTGAATCGGCTCTGGCTGTGGTGGCAAAATCGCTACAGCTTTCTTCTTATCTTCTTTTAGGAAAGGGAGAGGAAAGAGAGGGGATTCAATTTCGGGATTCCGTTTTATCCGATGCTTTGGAAGCGGTGATTGGAGCCATTTATCTTGACGGCGGTATGGAAAAGGCGGAAGGCTTTGTTCGGGGAAAGGTTTTATCCGATATTGAGCATAAAACCCTCTTCCAGGATGCGAAAACCATGTTGCAGGAATATTGTACGGCAAAACATTATCCTCTGGAGTATGATTTATTAGAGGAAAGCGGTCCCTTTCATCAACGTTTTTATAAGGTGTCCGTAAAGGTAAATGAAGAAGTTTACGGCATCGGAGAGGGAAGCTCCAAAAAGAAGGCAGAGCAGGCGGCTGCCTATTTTGCATTAGAAAAAATAAAGGTGGAAACAGGGGATGTATTTAAAGTCTATTGAAATTCAAGGATTTAAGTCCTTTGCCAATAAAACTGTTTTGGATTTTTCTCCCGGTATTACCGGGATTGTAGGGCCTAACGGCTCCGGAAAATCCAATATTTCTGATGCGGTTCGTTGGGTTTTGGGAGAACAGAAGGTAAAACAGCTTCGTGGAAATTCCATGCAGGATGTTATTTTCTCAGGAACAGCCTTAAGAAGAGCCCAGGGCTATGCCTATGTGAGCATGTGCTTTGACAATTCTGACCATGCCTTAAATCTTCCCTATGAGGAAATTACCGTCAGTAGAAGACTGTATCGTTCCGGAGAATCGGAATATCGTTTAAATGATGCGGAATGCCGTTTAAAGGATATTCACGAGCTTTTTTATGATACCGGAATCGGAAAAGAAGGCTATTCCCTAATCGGACAGGGGCAGATTGATAAGATTTTGTCCGGAAAGGCGGAAGAGAGAAGGGCTCTCTTTGATGAGGCGGTGGGAATTGTTAAGTTCAAAGAAGAAAAGACATTTCCCAGAAAAAGCTGGAAGAAGAACAGGCCAATATGGAGCGTATTCAGGATATTCTTTCAGAGCTGGAAAAGCAACTGGCCCCATTGGAGAGACAGTCCGGAAAGGCAAAGAATTACTTACAGCTTAGAGATAAGCTCTTACTTTATGAAGCTAATCTTTTCCTTTTGGAAATGAAGGAGGCGGAGAAGGGCTTAGAGGAATTAGCGGAAAAAATCGAGAACTTAAGCTATTACCAAAAGGAAGAAGAAGAGAAACAAAATCGTTTAACCCAGGCCTTTTTAGAAATGGAAAGAGAGGGAGAGGCTTTAGAAGCGGAGGAACAGAATATTCGACAGCGGGAAGAAGAGTATCTGTCGGAAAAGGCGGAGATAGAACGCCGGATTTCTCAGCTTCGAGAGGATATTTCCGGAAAAGAAAGCAGTAAAAAGCATTTTCAGGATCAAATTGAAAAGCTAAAGGAGGAAAGTAGCCGGCTTCTTGGAAAGATGGAGGATTTGGCGGCTACTTTATTTGCTATGCAGGAGCAGTTTTCCTCTTTGCTCCCTTTTAGTAAGGACAAGTCAGAAGTTCAGCTGGACATTGATTTTATTCGTTCCACCATTAAGGAAGCGGAAAGAACCATTCAAAACAGCTTCGGGAATAACTTTGCCTTTGAAGAGGCTCCAAAGCTGTCTAAGGGCGAGGAAGAGAATCTTGGAGAGCAGTTTTTAGCTTTTCAGGAAAAAGAGGAGGAGTTGAAAAAAGCCAAGGAAGCATTTCAGTCTTTACTGCAAACAATGCAGGGACTTTCCCTGGAATTGCAGGAAAAAAGACAGGAGCTGGAATCTGAAAAGAGCCGTTTGGCCCTTCAGGAGAGGGTGGTGGAAAATCAAAGCCTCCGTTTGGACAATCTGGAAAATCTTGCGGAGCGTTATGAGGGCTTCGGAAATGCGGTTCGCTTCTGTATGAGGGAAAAGGCTAGAGAAAAAGGCCTTATCGGTGTTGTGGCGGAGCTGATATCCGTTCCCAAAGACTATGAGTTGGCACTGGAAACGGTACTTGGTTCCGGTCTGCAACAGTTGGTTTGTGAAGATGAGGGTACCGCAAAACGATTGATTGAAAAGTTAAAAAGGGAGAGGCAGGGTAGAGCCAGCTTCCTTCCTCTGCCTTCCCTTCGGAAAAACAGAGATGAAAAATATGATAGTTTAAAAAAGGAAGCGGGAGTGATTGGGGTATTTGCAGACCTGATTAAGGTTCCGGATTCCTGTAAGGGCTTGGAAAACTACCTCCTATCCAGAGTGCTTTTGGTAAGAAGTATGGAGGAGGCTCTTAGTTTAGAAAAGAAATATCATCACAGCCTAAGGATAGTTACTCTGGAAGGAGAGCTTTTACAGGCAGGGGGGGCTATTTCCGGAGGTGCCTATAAAAATAATTCCTCTCTTATGGGAAGAAAAAGAGAGATGGAAGAACTTAAGGAGAGCATTGAGAAGGGAAAGGAAGCCTGCAACACGATTAGGAAGGCTGTAGAGGAGAAGAAAAGGCTTGCAATAGGCTGGAACAGGAGCTCTCCACTAAAGAAGAAGAAAGACATCAACAGGAGAAGGGGATTTCTGAGCTGGAGCTTATGTTACAGGCGAAGATGCAGTTAGAGTATCAAACCCTGTCCACCAAAACGGATTTTCTGACGGAGCAGATGCATGGCTACAGCGATGCTTTGGAAAAACTCTTTGCGGAAAAATTTGATCTGGAAGAGGCGGAAAAGCAGTCAAAGGAATCCGTATTGCATCAGGAAGAGGAAATTCTAAAGCTGCAGGAAAAGCTTTCTGATGGAGAAAAAGCATTTTCCGATAGAAAGGAAAGCCTGCAAAGGATTCAGGAGCAGAAGCAAAAGATTGCCGAAAAACAAAAGGCATACTTTGCGGAAAAGGAGAAGTTTGCAGAGGCTCAGTTAAATCAGGAAAAGGAAGCTCTTCGTCTGGAAAATCAAAAGGAAAAATTAGAGGAGCAAAGCGCCAAGTCCGCCCAGTATATTTTGGAAGAGTACGGTCTGCAGTTCTCCGAGGTGAAGCAGTATTACCGGGAGGAGCTTTGCGAAGATCCTGCACTTTCCAAGGAAATTCAGGAAATGAAGGGGAATATTCGGAGTCTGGGACCTATCAATCTGGACAGCATTCAGCAATTTGAAGAAGTTTCGGAGCGTTACAGCTTCCTGCATCAACAGGTGGAGGATCTTCTTGCTTCCGAAAAATCTTTACAGGAGATTATCGCCGACCTGGATCGGGGGATGCGAAAGCAGTTCCATGAAAATTTCTCCAAGATTCAAGTGGAGTTCAATAAGGTTTTTCGGGTGCTCTTTGGTGGAGGACAGGGAAGACTGGAAATGGAAGAGGGAGAGGATGTGCTGGAAAGCGGTATTCGTATCGTGGCAGAGCCTCCCGGAAAGAAATTACAAAATATGATGCAGCTCTCCGGAGGAGAAAAGGCGCTTACCGCTATTTCCCTGCTTTTTGCTTTGCAAAGTCTAAAGCCTTCTCCCTTTTGTTTATTGGATGAGATTGAGGCGGCACTGGATGATTCCAATGTGGTACGCTTTGCGGAGTATTTGCATCATTTGATTAAGAACACCCAGTTTATTGTCATTACCCATAGAAGAGGAACTATGGAAAGGGCAGACAGACTTTTCGGTGTTACCATGCAGGAAAAGGGTATTTCTACCCTGGTATCTGTTGACCTGGTAGAAGACCAGCTGCAATAAGGAGGAATCATGGCAAATTTTTTTACCAAAATACTGAATAATATTTTTCAATCCAATGAGGTGGCGGATGAGGCTTTTTATGAAGAGTTGGAAGAGGCCATGATTCTCAGTGATGTTTCCTATAGCAGCTGTATGCGTATTATTGATGCGGTAAAGCATGAAGCCAATCAGCGGGGCGTAAATCTGACCCGGGATGTGCAAAAGATTCTAAAGGACTATATCTTGGATCTGATGATGGTGGAGGAAGGCTATTACGCCTTTGAACAGGAGAAAAGCATTATCTCCGTAATCGGCGTAAATGGCGTAGGCAAAACCACATCTATCGGAAAGCTGGCCTATCATTTAAAGAAAAAAGGAAAGAAGGTTATCCTTGCGGCGGCGGATACCTTCCGTGCCGGAGCCATTGAACAGCTGGTGGAATGGGGGAACCGTGTAGGAGTGGATGTTATTCACCAAAAGGAAGGTTCCGACCCTGCGGCGGTGGTTTTTGATGCTCTTCAGTCCTTTAAGGCAAAAAATGCGGATGTTTTGATTATTGATACCGCAGGTAGACTGCACAATAAGAAAAACCTGATGCAGGAGCTTGGAAAAATCAACCGTATTATTGACCGGGAATTTGCGGAAGGCTATAGAGAAACTCTGGTGGTTTTGGATGCCACCACAGGCCAGAACGCCATGAGCCAGGCAAAGCTCTTTAAAGAATGCAGCCAGGTTACCGGCGTAATCTTAAGTAAGATGGACTCCACCGCGAAAGGCGGCATGGCCCTATCCATACAGGCCGAACTGGGCCTTCCGGTAAAATACATGGGCACCGGGGAAAAAGTGGAGAATTTACAGCGCTTTGATGCCAAGAAGTATGTAGAGGACATTTTTGACCTGCATTAAGGCAATGGGGCTGTAATTCTTCGATAGTGGTTTTATGCAGTATAGGTCTGAAAAGGGGCATGCTCCGCTAACATTTCCCTGAATTGAAGGACTGTATAATTTAAAATATGCTTTTATACAACATCGGTCTAAAAGTGGGGCACGCTCTCGCTAACCTCGCCACGCAGCGGTACTAACTTCAAGCTTCGCTTTCAGTAAGTACCGGCGGGCTCAGATTACCCCTTTTTCAGACCGATGTTGCATCTAAAGCAATCCATATATTCGTTTTACAGTCCTTCAATTTTATTGTTAACGTACCGTCAACACTAGATTGCCCCTTTTTAGACCTATACTGCTTATATACGAATGCAAAGAATTACGCCCCTTGCCTTAATGCTGTCAACAAAATCTTTTTCTTCATGCTGTCAACGAAAACGCTTGACACTGGAAGCCTTTTTTGTTATTTTACTATATCGTGAGGTGAAGTATGGAAGCATTTGTGGAAAAGGGAAACCTGTTTTTGCTGTATTCCGGCCTGTTAAAGGAGAAGCAAAGACAGATTTATGAATACCATATTTTGGATGACATGAGCTTTACGGAGATTGGCTTGGAAATGGGTATCACCAGGCAGGCAGCCCAGGCGGTATTTCGAAAGGCGGACGAAAAGTTAAAGTTCATCGAAGAGAATCTTCACCTGGCAGAAAAGTGGCTCAGTATACGGCGTTGTGCGGAAGAAATTCAGAGCAAGGCACGGGATGCGGAAATCAAAGCATTAGCAGGAGAAATCATTCATGGCATTTGAAAGTTTATCCGATCGTTTAAGTGATATATTTCAAAATTTATCCGGAAAGGGAAAGCTTTCCGAGGAGGATGTAAACCTTGCCTTAAAGGAAGTTCGAATGGCTTTGTTGGAAGCAGACGTGAACTTCAAGCTGGTAAAGGATTTTATTGCCAAGGTCAAGGAATCCGCCATCGGAGAAGAGGTATTTTCCTCTTTAAGTCCGGCTCAGACAGTAATTAAGATTGTCCGGGACGAGCTGACCAAGATGATGGGGGAGGAGAATACGGAGCTAAAGCTTCGTCCCCAAAGTGAAATCACGGTTTTGATGATGGTGGGCTTACAGGGTGCCGGAAAAACCACCACTGCGGCAAAGCTTGCAGGAAAGTTCCAAAAGCAGCACAGAAAGCCTTTACTGGTAGCCTGCGACATTTACAGACCGGCGGCTATTGAACAGCTTCGTGTCAATGCGGAAAGCTTTCTATTCCTTTCTTCAGCTTAGGCAATCAGGTTAAGCCTGAGGAAATTGCAAAGAAGGCTTATGAAGAGGCCAAGGCAAAGGGCTATAACCTTTTGATATTGGATACCGCCGGAAGATTGCAGATTGATGATGCTCTGATGGAAGAGCTAAAGCGAATGAAATCTGCTGTTCCTGTTGACTGGACCATCCTTACCGTGGATGCCATGACCGGACAGGAAGCGGTAAACGTTGCGGAGAGCTTTAGCAAGGAAGTTGGCGTTAACGGCGTAATCCTCAGTAAGTGCGACGGTGATACCAGAGGAGGAGCTGCCTTATCTATTAAGGCGATGACCGGACAGCCCATTCTTTACCTTGGTATGGGAGAAAAGCTTTCCGATTTAGAGCCCTTCTATCCGGATCGTATGGCAGGAAGAATTTTAGGAATGGGAGATGTACTTTCCCTCATTGAAAAAGCCCAAAGCGAAATGGATGAGGAAAAGGCCAAGGAATCCGTTCGGAAATTGTCCAAGGGACAGTTTAACTATGATGATTTCCTGGATCAGATGAATCAGCTGCAAAAGCTTGGGGGAATTGCAGGGATTTTAAAGCTGCTTCCCGGTATGAACAAGGCTATGCAGGGGATTGATTTGGAAGATTCCGAAAAGAAGATGAAGCAGGTAAAATCCATGATTCAGTCCATGACCTTTAAGGAAAGAGCCAATCCGAAGCTTATGAATCCTTCCCGTAAAAAAAGAATTGCCCAGGGAGCCGGGGTGGATATTGCAGAAGTGAACAAGCTGGTAAAACAGTTTGAAGAGATGCAGAAAATGATGAAGCAGTTCGGCGGTTCCATGAAGGGTAAGCACAGCGGTTTCCCGGGAATGGGAATGGGCAAGAACCCCTTCGGAAGAGGCGGTGGATTTCCCTTCTAAAGAATAGATTATTTCCCCTTCTAGATAGGTGGACTCCCCTTTTAAAGAATAGGCGGATTGCCTTCTAAAGGATAGGAAACTTGCATTTTCATCAAGCATTTTATGTTGCGTTTCAACAGCTAGTCTGTAGAAATAAATTTATCTAAACACACACAAAGGAGAAAAGAAATGGCAGTTAAGATCAGATTAAGAAGAATGGGACAGATTCACGCACCTTACTATCGTGTTATTGTGGCAGATTCCAGAAGCCCAAGAAACGGTAAGTTCATTGCAGAGCTTGGATACTATGATCCAACCAAGGAGCCAACAGTATTTAAGGTAGACGCTGAAGAGACAAAGAAGTGGTTACAGAACGGAGCACAGCCAACAGAAACTGTTGCAAGACTTCTGAAGAAGTTTGACATCTAAGTCTTATTTCAAAGGAGGATGCTGTCGTGAAGGAATTACTGGAAACCATTGCAAGGCATTGGTTCAGTTTCCTGAAGATGTTCATGCTGAGATGGAAGAGAAGGAGGGAGAAATCCACCTGACTCTTTCCGTAAATGAGCAGGACATGGGAAAGGTGATTGGACGATCAGGTCGTATCGCCAAGGCGATCCGTTCTGTCATGAATGCTGCTGCATCCAAGCAAAATCTCAGAATATCCATTGATATTCAGTAAGGGGAAGGTATGTCTTAGGGCATACCTTTTCTTCACGCTAGGGGAGGAAAGATGTTAAAAGAGCTACGAGTGGGAACGATTTTGAAGCCCCACGGTTTAAAGGGGGAAATGAAGGTTTATCCCACAACGGAGGAACCGAGACGCTTCACCCAATTAAAGGAATTGATTTTACGAAGAGAAAGTCAGGGACTTCGGGATACTTCCTTTTCCGAAAGCAGAAAAATCAAGTCCGTTCGTTTTCAGGGAGAATTCCTGCTTTTACAGCTGGAGGGAATTGACTCTGTGGAAATGGCGGAAAAATATCGTAATGTATCTTTGATGATTCCCAGAGAGCAGGCTCTTCCCTTAGGGGAAAATGAGTTTTTCCTTGGGGATTATATCGGTATGGAAGTCTATATTGAGGGAAAAGAGCTCCTGGGAGAAGTGAAGGAAGTGATTGAAACCGGGGCCAACCTGGTATTTTCCGTGGAAGGGAAAAATAAGGAATACCTGATTCCCCATATTCCTCCGGTGGTATATGAAATCAAGGAAAATCGTATCGGCATTCATCTGATGGAAGGGTTACTGGAGCTATGAGTAAATTTACTGTCTTTACCCTTTTTCCGGAACAGATTGAAAATGCCCTATCCCATTCCATTATGAAAAGAGCCATGGAGGACGAGAAGCTCTCCTTAAACTGCGTAAATATTCGTGATTTTACGGAGGATCCCCACGGCCATGTGGATGATGCTCCCTTTGGGGGAGGAGCAGGAATGTTAATGCAGGTTCAGCCCATTGTTTCCGCCTTTGAGGACTTGGTGCAAAGAGAAGGAAGACCGGATAGAGTCATTTACTGCTCACCCAGGGGAAAGGTATTTCAGCAAAGCATGGCCATGGAATTGGCCAAAGAGGAGCATATTCTCTTTCTTTGCGGGCATTACGAAGGTATAGATCAAAGAGCCTTGGATATTCTGGAGGTAGAGGAGGTCTCCATCGGAGACTATGTGCTTACAGGAGGAGAGCTTCCGGCAGTGATTATGATTGATGCCATAGCCCGCTTACAGGATGGGGTTTTAAACAAAAAGGAAAGCTTTGAAGAGGAAAGCTTTTCCCAGGGGCTTTTAGAATATCCCCAATATACCCGCCCCAGAAGCTTCCAGGATAGAGAGGTTCCCGAAATTCTTCTTTCCGGAGATCATAAAAAAATCCGGCAGTGGAGGTGGGAAGAGAGCCTTAGAGTCACTAAGGAACAAAGACCTGAGTTATATGAGAAATATAGAGAGGAAAATCCGGAGCTTTTTATCGAAAAAAAGAAGCGGAAGAGATCAAAAATTAAAGCAGAGTAGATGAAAAAAATAAAGCAAAGTCAAGGATTTTGCTTGCATTTTCTAAGGCTTTGTGGTAATTTATTAAGGCTGTTTTGTAATAGGACAAAACGAAAACCGTATCATATGTTCCGCTGACGCAAGACGTGTATGAACATGGAATCATTATGGAGGACAAAGAAATGTCAAATTATGAAATCATTAAGGGAATTGAAGATGCTCAGCTGAGAAAAGAAGCATTGGCAGACTTCAACACAGGAGATACCGTAAAGGTATACAACAAGATTAAAGAGGGTAACAGAGAGAGAACTCAGGTTTTCGAGGGAACAGTTCTGAAGATTCAGGGTGGATCCAACAGAGAAACCTTTACTATTCGTAAGACATCTAACGGTGTAGGTGTAGAGAAGACTTGGCCAATCCACAGCCCCTTCGTAGAGAAGATTGAAGTGGTTCGTAGAGGTAAGGTAAGAAGAGCTAAGCTGAACTACCTTCGTGACCGTGTTGGTAAGGCTGCTAAGGTTAAGGCTGCAAAATAAGAGTAAAAGCGGTGTTCCTCAGGGGACGCCTTTTTTAATATTTGTGCTATTCTTATAGGAGTGAAAATTGCCGCATTTCCATAAGGAAGGAGTAGATAGGAGCCCCATGAAAGAACAAGCAATACTGCAAAAATGGATTCGAAATCTTGTGGATTTTATTGTCATCCTTTCTCTGGCCTGGTTTGTGGTGCACAGCTTTTTTTCCTTGGCCAGAGTATCCGGCCACAGCATGGAGCCCTCCCTTTCTGCAGGAGATACGGTATTGGTGGATGAATTCTTCTACCAGTTTAAAAAGCCTAAACGCTATGATGTGGTGCTATTTCAAAAAAAGGATAAGTCCAACAATATAAAACGTATCATCGGACTGCCCGGAGAAACCGTGATAATCCAAAACGGTCGTGTGTATATCAACGGCACTCTTTTGGAAACAGACAAGCTTTCTCCCATTGTCCTTGAGGGAGTAGCCAAGAATCCGGTGGAGCTGGGGGAAAATGAATATTTTCTTTTGGGAGATAACACGGACTCTTCGGAGGACAGTCGTTTTCAAAATATGGGAAATATACAGGAGAGCCAGATTGTAGGCAGGGTTTGGTTCAGGATTTTTCCTTTTCGGAAAATATCCTTGATTGGCTAAGGAGGAAAAATGAAGATACAGTGGTATCCCGGTCATATGGCAAAGGCCAAGCGGAAAATGAAAGAGGATTTGCCTTTATGTGATGTAATCGTAGAGGTTATTGACAGCCGTTGTCCCAATTCCTCCAGAAATCCGGAAATCGACCAGCTGGCTAAGGATAAAATCAGAATTTTATTATTTAATAAGCTGGACTTGGCGGATGACGAGCGTAGCAAGCTCTTTATGGAGGACTTTCATAGAAGAGGATTCTTTACTTTAGGGATTGATGCCAGAAACAGAGCCAGTGTAAAAAGAGTAAGCAAATTGATTCAAGAGGCCTCTCAACCTCTTTATGAAAAAAATAGAAAAAAAGGCATTTCCTCTCAGATGGTGAGAGCTATGGTGCTGGGAATTCCCAATGTAGGAAAATCCACCTTTATCAATGCCTTTGTGGGGCGTTCTACTGCAAAAACCGGGAATAAGCCCGGAGTTACCAGAGGAAACCAATGGATTAAGCTGGATAAGAATGTACAGTTATTGGATACTCCCGGAATTACCTGGCCGAAGTTTGAACGGGAAATTGTGGGCTATAATCTGGCTCTCATCGGTTCTATCAATGATGACATTTTACCGATAGAGGATTTGGTTTTTTATTTCTTAAAATATCTTGTCCGCTACTATCCTAAAGCTATTCTGGAACGCTATGGAATAGAACCGGAGGAGGGAGAAGCGGCTCTTTCCATTATGGATAAGATTGCCGTAAAAAGAGCCTGTATCAAAAAGGGGGGAGATGTGGATTACACCAGAGTTTCCCGCTTGATTTTAGATGATTTTCGTAGTGGAAGACTGGGGAAGATCAGCCTGGAACATCCCGGTAAGTGGTCTGATGAAGGGGATGAGGATTCATCAGTAGAATAAAGTTGAAAGATAATACCGGGAAGAAGCGTTTTACAGAAATGAGGCCAAGGCATGACAGAAGCACAAAGACTTAAAGAGGAAGCCCGTTTAAAGGAAATGTGGAAATTAGAGGAAGAACATACACATCTTCCCTATGTTGCCGGTGTAGATGAAGCGGGGAGAGGACCATTAGCCGGACCGGTAGTGGCGGCTACCGCCATTTTACCCAAAGAACATCTTTTTTATTTTCTCAATGATTCCAAGAAAATGACGGAAAAGCGAAGGGAAGCTCTCTTTCTTGAAATTAAAGAAAATGCGATAGCCTATGGAATCGGCATCGTTTCTCCGGAAAGAATTGATGAAATCAATATTCTGCAGGCAACTTATGAGGCTATGCGACTGGCTATAGAGGAGATGGAGAAGAACTTTTCTATTACTCCTTCCCTTTTGCTAAATGATGCGGTAAGGATTCCTTTGGTGGATATCCCCCAAATTCCTATTGTTCACGGGGATGCCAAGTCTTTGTCCATTGCGGCAGCCAGTGTTCTGGCCAAGGTAAGTAGGGACCATCTTATGCTGGACTATGCCAAGGAATATCCGGAATATGGCTTTGAAAAAGCACAAGGGCTATGGAACCAAGGCTCATACGGAAGCCATTTTAGAACACGGTCCCTGTCCTATTCATCGACGGAGCTTTTTTAAAAAAAGCTTTATGCCGGACAATCGTAAAAACTTTAGGAGTACAGATGGGAAAGACAGAAGAAGGTTTAACGCATAAAGTAAATCCCTCCAACACCCTGAAGGGAAAAGCATTTGAAGACAAAGCAGTAGCCTTTTTTTGGAAGAAAAAGGGCTATGAAATTCTGGAGCGTAACAGTCATTTTCATCATCTGGAAATGGATTTAGTGGCGAAGGATGGGGAGATGCTTTTGCTTTATAGAGGTAAAGGGCAGGAAGGAACATAGCTATCTTTCCGGTATTTATGCAGTGGATAGAGGAAAACAAAGGAGACTTCGTACCTGGGCTACCGCCTACCTTTGTAAACATGCATATTCTTTGACGGAAACAGCTTGTCGATTTGATGTGGTCAGTATAGAAGGAGAGAAGATTCAGCTGATTCAAAATGCCTTTTAAGAGAATTTATGGTATACTTGGCAAGGTTATAAATAAGAAGAAAGACTTTCGATTATTATAAATACTTCAAGAAAATAAAGAAGTATCTAAGGTTTAAGGAGAGAAAAATGGGAAGTACAGGAAAGAAAATCATTTTAACCGGAGATCGTCCCACAGGAAAATTACATTTGGGACATTATGTAGGATCTTTACGTAGAAGAGTGGATTTACAGAATTCCGGAGAATATGATCAGATCAATATTTTGATTGCAGATGACCAGGCATTAACGGATAACTACGATAATCCCAAGAAGATTCGAGACAATATTATCGAGGTGGCCTTGGACTATCTTTCCGTGGGGCTTGATCCCAATGTAAGTACTATTTGTATTCAGTCCGGATTGCCGGCTCTCCATACCCTCAGCTTTTATTATTTAAATCTGGTAACAACCCAAAGACTGAGTCGTAACCCCACCGTGAAGGCGGAGATGAAGCTCCGGGGCTTCCATGGGGGAGAAAGTATCAATGACAATGAGGTAGGTCTTCCTGCGGGATTTTTCACCTACCCTGTTTCTCAGGCTGCGGATATTACCGCCTTTAAGGCCACTACCGTGCCGGTAGGAGAAGATCAGCTTCCCATGATTGAGCAGTGTAAGGAAATTGTTCGTAAGTTCAATCAGCTGTACCAAAAGGAAGTGCTTTTAGAGCCGGAGATTCTTTTGCCGGAGCATTCCAGCCAGAGAAGACTGCCGGGTACGGACGGTAAGGCGAAGATGAGTAAGTCCTTAGGAAACGGTATTTACCTTTCCGATGATCCAAGTGCGGTGAAAACCAAGATTATGAGCATGTATACAGATCTACCCATATCAATGTGGCAGATCCCGGACATGTGGAGGGCAATACCGTATTTACTTATCTGGATGCCTTTGCACCAAAGGAAGATTTCTCTCGTTTTTGTCCGGACTATCAGAATCTGGAGGAGATGAAGGAGCATTATATGCGAGGCGGTCTTGGAGATGTGAAATGTAAGAAGACCTTACTGGCTGTAATGGAAGAAATTCTACAGCCTATCCGGGAGAAGAGAAAGCACTGGGAAAATAATATTCCGGAGGTTTATGATATTCTCTTGGAAGGCACGAAGCTGGCCAGACAGCGGACAGAGGAAACCTTGGGAGAAGTATGTGAAGCCATGAAAATCAATTACTTCCAGGGCAATTCCATCATTCAGGAATGGGAAACATGGGTACATGGAAGTCACGAGGGCTAAGAGGCTCTCTTTTGGAAGAGGAAATTAATCATACCATTGCGCTGTATGAGGAAAAGAATTTAGCCCTCATTCAAAAGATTCCCACCCCCATTACGCCTATTAAGCTGGATCAAAATCATAAACAAATCACCCTGGCCTATTTTGATAAGAAGTCAACGGTGGATTATATGGGAATCGTTCAGGGGATTCCCATTTGTTTTGATGCTAAGGAATGTCACAAGGACTCCTTTCCCTTGCAAAACCTTCATGCTCATCAAATGGATTTTATGAAGCGCTTCATGCTACAGGGGGGTATCAGCTTTATTATCCTATCCTTCAGCAAAAGAGGAGAGAAGTACTATGTTCCTTACCGGGAGCTGGAATACTTCTATCAGAGGATGGAAGAGGGGGGAAAGAAGAGTTTTCGCTATGATGAATTTAGGGAGGCTTTTTTGGTAGAGGCGAAAAGGGATTTGCTGGTTCATTTTTTAGAGGCTTTAAATCAGGATATTTTGTGCTTGAATAAGATGAATAAGGCTTAATCAAACTTGATTGGATGAAGATGTGTTTTATACAGTAAAATGAGGAAAAATCATGAATATTATTGTGGTAGGTTGCGGTAAAGTAGGTCTTACCCTGGCAGATCAGTTGAACAAAGAGGGGCATGATATTACCATTGTGGACCAGGATGAAAAGGTTCTTCGCCATGCGGTGGATTTTTTGGATATTATGGGAATCCATGGAAATGGCGCCATGCTTCAGACTCTGAGGGAAGCCGGAGTGCAAAATGCTGATGTTTTAATTGCGGCAACCAGCCGGGATGAAGTCAATATGCTTTGTTGTCTTTTTGCCAAAAAAGAGGGAAATTGTCGTACCATTGCCAGAATCCGTGACCCTCAATATACTACGGAGATTTCTTATCTTCGAGATGAATTGAACCTGGCCATGGTAATCAACCCGGATATGGCTGCAGCAAAGGAAATTGAGCGTCTGCTTCGTTTTCCTTCTGCAATGAAGGTAGACAGCTTTTCTCGAGGAAAACTAGATTTGATTCGTGTAAAGGTACCCAAGGAGAGTCAGCTGATTGGTATTCCTCTTCATACCTTTCAAAAGGATACGGGCTTAAATGTACTTATTACTTTGATCCAAAGAGGAGAGGATATTCTTATTCCAAACGGTTTTGATGCTTTGGAAGCGGATGATTTGATGAGCTTTATTGCAGCACCCAAGGATGTAAGCAAGTTCTTTATTAAGTTGGGTGTGGATTATACCCCTGTAAGGGATTGTATTATCGTAGGGGGAGGACGAATCAGCTATTATATTGCTCGCTATATTGATGAAATGCATTTAAATATGCGTTTGAAAATCATTGATTCTAACAAGGAGCGATGTGAGTATCTGGCAGATGTACTTCCGGATAGTATTATCATTAACGGTGACGGTATTGATGCCGAGCTTTTAAAGAAGGAAGGAATAGAAAATACGGATGCCTTTTGTTCTTTGACAGGATTTGATGAGGAAAATATCATGCTTTCTCTTTATGCGGGAAAGCTTTCCGATGCCCGTTTGATTACCAAAATCAATCGTATTGCCTTTGAAAATGTTACCAATGAAATGAATTTGGGTTCTGTCATTTATCCGAAGCAGATTGTTGCAGAGAGTATTCTTCGATATGTAAGGGCTTTGGAGAATTCCAAGGGCTCCAATGTGGAGACCTTGTATAAGCTTGCTGACGGAAAAGCAGAAGCTTTGGAGTTTAAGGTATTAAATGATCCGGATTTAATCAATATTCCATTTGCGGATCTGTCTTTTAAGCAAGGAGTTTTAATCTGCGGAATTATACGTCAGAATAAAATTATTACACCTAGGGGCTCTGATGTTATGAAGGTAGGAGACCGGGTGATTGTGGTTACCACCAACACAGGATTTAATGATTTACGAGATATTTTGGAAGTAAAGAAGGAAGAGGATATTCATTATGAACTTTAGTATGATTGTCTACATCCTGGCTTGGGTACTGAGAATAGAGGGAATCAGCTTATTGCTTCCCTTTATTTGTGCCATAATATATCGGGAGCATAGTTCTGCCGCGGCTATATTATCCGTGTCGGCCATGTCTTTAGTCGTAGGGGCGGTTTTAACGCGAAAGAAACCGAAAAAAATAGCCTTTTATACCAGAGAAGGCTTTGTCATCGTAGCAGGCTGCTGGTTGGTGCTTTCTTTAGTGGGAGCTTTACCCTTCTATATTAGCGGAAAAATTCCTCATTATATCGATGCGGTTTTTGAAATTGTTTCCGGCTTTACCACTACAGGTTCTTCCATCTTAAGTGATGTGGAGGCCTTAGGAAAGGGATTGATTTTTTGGCGTTCCTTTTCTCATTGGATGGGAGGCATGGGTGTATTAGTCCTTGTTTTAACGGTTCTTCCCTTAGGTGGCGGTTATAACATGATGATTATGAAGGCGGAATCTCCGGGACCGGATGTGTCCAAGATGGTGCCTAGAGTAGCAGATACCGCAAAAGCCCTTTATAAGATTTATTTTGTTCTAACCGTAATTTGTATTCTTGCCTTTTTACTTTCCGGAATGCCCTTTTTTGATGCTTTGTGTATCGGATTCGGAACGGCGGGAACAGGGGGATTTGCCATCAGGAATTCCGGAATGGCGGATTATTCCATGTTTAGCCAGTTCTTGATTACCATTTTTATGATTTTGTTCGGTATCAACTTCAATGTTTATTATCTTTTACAAAGAAGAAAGTGGAAAGAAGCTTTTTCCTCAGAAGAAGCCAGAACCTATCTTTTGATTATCCTTTGCTCAACTTTATTCATTGCTTTTAATAATTTAAAAGAAATGGGAAATGGCCTGTTATTTGCCCTTCACCATGCTTTTTTTACGGTAGGAAGTATTATTACCACAACAGGTTTTTCAACCCTGGATTACAATCATTGGGCAGTACCCAGTCAAATGGTGATTTTATTCTTAATGATTTCCGGTGCCTGTGCAGGTTCTACAGGTGGCGGTATAAAGGTTTCCCGATTGATTATCTTATTGAAGAATATGGGGAAGGAGCTGCACCTCATTATTCACCCGGAAGCTATCAAGAGGATTCGTTTGGAAGGAAAGAGCTTGGATTACAATGTGGTACGTTCAGTAAGTACATATTTGATTGCATATTGCTTTGTCTATATGATATCCATTTTTCTTATCAGCTTTGACGGTTTTGATTTTACTACAAACTTTTCAGCAATTTCCGCAACCTTTAACAATATCGGACCGGGATTGGCAAGGTTGGACCAATAGAAAATTTCTCGATTTATTCGCCATTTTCAAAGGCAGTCATGATTTTTGACATGTTGGCAGGAAGATTGGAAATATTTCCTATGTTGATTCTGTTTTCTCCAAAGACCTGGAAAAGAACGAATTAGTTCAAAGCCGGAAGAGAAGGAATTAGTTCACCAAGAATAGAGATAAGCTTTAATTAGATTGGGATCACGTTAGAGTATGGATATTGCTTAGTAGAAAAGTGTAGGATAAAAAGATAGATAACTATTCGCTAAACTCTTGTTTAACGAATAGTTATTGCTTTTTAAAAAGGGAATATGCTATAATCTACTAAAACTAAGATGCATTGGCTTGAATATGGCTTTGGTATGCTATCAAATTTGATTTCAAGCTAAAACGATTTACTCTGTATTGATCATGGAGAAAAAACCTTATTAGAGTGAATAACATTATTAGAGAGAATAAGCTATGCCATTACAATATCATTTAGAATTAGATAAACAGAATACTTTAAAGCTTCGTCAGTTACAAAAGGATTTACCGTCCTTTTGTGCTTCTTTTTTTCGTGGTATTGATCAAGTTACTTCCTCCAGAACAAAGATTGCCTATGCCTATGATTTAAAGGTGTTTTTTCAATTTTTATTAGAGGAAAAAAAGCTTCGTTCCGATATTTATGATTTTGAAGCTCGGGATTTAGATCGTTTATCCCTGGTGGATTTAGAGGAATATATGGAATTTTTGAAATATAGAACGAAAAAAAAAGACCGGTAAAGAGGGACAAATTGAAGAAGTTGAAGTCTTAAATCATAACAAGAGTATCAAAAGGAAAATTTCCAGCTTAAAAAGTTTCTTTGGCTATCTATATAAAACTGAGCAAATCAAGGAGAATAAGACCGCTCTTCTCTCCTTACCGAAGCTTTCTCAGGAAGAGATTGTTCGTATGGATCAAGGAGAAGTTGCACAGTTTCTGGATCAGGTAGAGTCCGGAGAAGATTTAAGCAAAAAGGAAAAGCTTTACCATGAGAAGAATCAAGTCAGAGACCTGGCTATGATGCAGTTAATGCTGGGAACTGGAATCCGTGTGTCGGAATGCGTAGGTTTAAATTGCTCCGATGTAGATTTCCAAAATAATGCCATTCGTATCCATAGAAAGGGAGGCAAGGAGGTTTCCATCTACTTTTCCGACGAGGTGGAACAAGGCTTAAGGGCTTATATGGAGGAAAGAAAGAGTAAAATTCCGGCTGCCGGGCACGAAAATGCTTTATTCCTATCCTTACAAAATAAAAGAATGTCTGTTCGAACCGTAGAACTGATGGTAAAAAAATATGCGCAAAAGGTTACCCCTCTTAAGCATATTACTCCACATAAATTACGAAGTAGCTATGGTACCAATCTATACCAGGAAACCGGAGATATCTATCTTGTTGCGGATGTACTGGGACACAGTGACGTAAATACTACCAAGAAGCATTATGCAGCTTTGGAAGAAGAAAGACGTCGCAGTGTCAGAAACTTGGTAAGACTCAGAAAAGAAGAAGGGGAATAAGAATGGAGTAAGATTGAAAAGGGAAGGCTAAAAAAAAGCCTTCTCTTCTTCTGTCCAACGTCCTTCTTCTTTATACTTCTTCACTCTTCTTTGATAAGAACGTAGAGGGAGTCCGGAATACAAAGCTGTTTCTTTACTGTTATGCTCTTTACGATACAGATAAACGGCTCCTATGCTCTTATGGGTACCGTATTCCCGTTTTTTACCGGCATCTCTCTTCATATGCTTTAGAGATAATTCCAGGCTACAGGAACATTGTTTGTCATCCTTTAAACTTCCCAGACGCAGTTTAATCCCTTGTTTCCAGATGGCTATTCAGCTGTGTGAATTCTTTCTGTAGTTTCTGAAACTCTTCTTCTCCGGCTTTACAGCTGATGGAAAAGCTTTCTTTTATAAATTGACCGATGCCCGGTTCGGACCATTTTTCCAGCATTTTATTCCTCAAAAACGACAATATTAATTTAGTCGCATCTATTTATCAGTTTATAGTCCGACACGAATCAGTCCAATCGCCTTTCCTAAAATCTGACAGTCATTTACAATAATATCTTCCATAGTATCATTCTCCGGCTGTAGACGGATATATCCTTTTTCTTTGTAGAAGCGCTTAACCGTAGCACTATCTTCTACCAAAGCCACTACCACTTCACCGTCACTGCAGGTATTTTGCTTTGCAACCATCAGATAGTCTCCATCAAAAATTCCTACATTAATCATGGAGTCTCCCTTTACCTTCAGAATAAAGGTTTCCTGATTCGGTAAAATCTCTGTGGGTAAGGGGAAATGGTCGCTAACGTTCTCTTCGGCAAAGATAGGGGTACCGGCGGCTACGGTACCGATTACCGGTACAGACACCATCTCCTTCATCGTTTCTTCTACTTCCGGAGTTTTTGTAGCAGAGATATCCTTTGTCTTATTGCTTTTAGGAGCTTTTCCGCTATGGCTATGGCTTTTGTCCAATATCTCTATGGCTCTGGGATGGGATGGATCCTTACGGATTAGCCCGGCCTGTTCTAAGTCATTTAAATAGCTAAAAACACTGGAAGTGGACTTTAAGCCGACCTCTGTGCAAATATCTCTAACAGAAGGAGGATAGTTTCTAATCTGAACACATTCTTTTATGTAGTTGTAAATGGCTAATTGCTTCTCTGTTAAATTATCTTTATTTGGTACTTTTCTTGGTCTTCCCATCCTGGCCTCTTTTCTTAGAATTTAAAACTTAGAAAAGTATAGCATAATCTTTCTTTTTATGCAAACATTTGTACGAAAAAATCTCCGATGTTTCTCAACTTATAGAAGTCTTTGAAATATCGGAGATTTCTTATATTACACTATAGTATTCCATACAAGTATTAAGCTTGATATTTATGACACTTCACTGAGAGATGAAAAGAGTCATTTTTAAAGCTATTCTGCAGTCTCTGTAGCTGTTTCCTCTGAACTTAACTTATCTACAGCAATCAGCTTCTCTATAAAGGGCATAATCACCAACATAACTACACCACTGATGAGAAGGGCTGCACCTAAGATATTCAGAATCTTTCCATATCCCCAAACCTTTGTTACAGCTACCAGATATCCGGAAGCAATACCGGAGAAGGTGTAGGTTAAATACCATACGCTCATAGCTAAGGAGGAGAAACGCTCCGGAGTCAGCTTATTAAATAAAGCCATACCTACAGGAGATACCAAAAGCTCTCCCACTGTTAATACGGTATAAGCCACAAGCATATACCAAAGATCCATCTTTACAGTCTTATCCAATACACCATGTAAGGTATTGAAACCGATTAAAATGATATAGAAAGCAAGACCGGTAATAATCATTCCCACAGCCATCTTTAAGCTTACAGGAGGATCCAATTTCTTCTGAGAAAGAGTCATCCAAAGATTTCCAAGAAGCGGAGCAAGAATGATACATAAAATTCCGTTAAAGGAAATCAACCATACTACAGGCACATGGAAGCCGCCTACATTGAGGTTAACATAATCATTTGCCAGGGTATTAATGGTATAAGAAGTCTGGAAGTACACTGTCCAGTAAACGGTTACCAGGATGAAAATAATACCCATTCCTACCAAACGTGTTTTCTCTACCGGACTAAACTTGAACTCTACCTTCTGCTTCTCTTCTTTGTTAGCGCCCTTAGCATTTGCAGGGTGCTTTCCTACCTCTCCCAACCACTTTGGAATTAAAACAAGGAAAATCAGGAATACGATAAACATACCGATGGCAACCATCAGATAAGCATACTTATAACCGTATTTAACAATATTACCCTCTGCATCCTTAACAGCCATCCAGTGGTCTGTAAGAAGTCCTCCGAAAATCGGTCCAAAGAAGCTTCCGATATTTACCGCCATATAGAAGATACCGTAAGCTGCATCCTTGCGGGCATGCTCTTTATTAGAGTAGAGCATTCCTACAATGGCTGTTAAGTTGTTGTTCATAAAAGCCATGGAGCACATGTTAATCACGATACCAACAATAATCATGGGAACATGGGGGGTAAAGAAGAAGAAAATGGCATAGGCAACACTCTGTAAGAAGAATGCCATAATCATCGCTTTCTGCATACCCAGAAAACGGTCTGTAATAATGGAGCCTAAGAGTGGCAGCACGGAACCGAAAGCTCCGGCGATGGAAATGATTAGTCCTGCTTGTTTATCGCTTAAACCAAGACCGCCCATTGCTACAGAATAGGTGTAGAAAAAAATAGTAATACCGGATACCGCATACTTCAAATAGCTGGAACCGGCCATACCAATGCAGGCTAACCAAAGCCCTTTAGGATGATGGAATTTCTCTTTCTTTTGAACTTCCTCCATACTGTCCTCCTTCAAAATAAAAATGTTTGTTACTTGTCAATTCTATAACAAAATTGGACAAATCGCAAGTAGAGCCTTAAATAGAAGCTTATTTATAGGTAATTATTATTGCAAAAATTTCCCACTATACAAAAAAAGGAGAAGAGACTGTAAAAATTAAAATTGTTTTCTAAGCAATATAGGTCTGAAAACTTCTATATTTTAATTTTTTACAGTAACTTCCCCTGTAAAGATCGTGGGAAATTATACTTTATGATATAAGTCTCTCATTTCCTGAACGATGCTATGGAACATACTGATGGCATCCACCATGGGCTTTTCCGTGGAAAGATCCACTCCTGCAAGCTGTAATAAGGATACCGGATCATTGGTACAACCGCTGGACAGGAACTTCTTGTATTGCTCCAGTGCCCCCTCTTCCTTGGCTAAAATTCTTTTGGCAATAGCACAGGATACGGCAAAGCTTGTAGCATACTGGTATACGTAGAAGTTATAGTAAAAATGAGGGATTCTGCTCCACTCTACGGAAATCAGATCATCAATCTTCATATCCGGACCAAAGTAATAGCTATTCAAATCATGATAGACCTTCTCCAAGCTATCTGCAGTGATGGCCTCTCCTGCTTCTAACATAGAAGCGGCTTTGCGCTCAAACTCGGAAAGCATAGTTTGTCTAAAGAAGGTTCCTTTAAAGCTCTCCAGGAAATGGTTGTAAAGATAAAGCTTCTCTTCCTTGTTTTTTTGCCTGTTCCATCAGATAATATAACAGCAGCACTTCATTGGTGGTGGAAGCTACTTCCGCAACAAAAAGCTTGTATTGAGAATTCAGGAATCCCTGCTTTTGCTCAGAATAATAGGAATGCATAGCATGTCCCAGCTCATGGGCTAAGGTAAAGAGATCATCCATGGTGCCTTGATAGCTCATAAGAATAAAGGGATGGACACCGAAAACAGGGTTACAATAAGCTCCCACACGTTTTCCGTCATTTTCCTTGGCATCAATCCAATATTCGGAATAAGCTTTTTTCAAAAGCTCCTGATAGTCCTCTCCCAAAGGCTTGAGACCCTTTAAAATCACTTCCTTGGCTTCCTCAAAATCAATATGGTATTCGTAATCCTTTACCATGGGAGCGTAGACGTCATACATGGAAAGGTCTTCTAAGCCAAGCATTTCCTTTCGAAGAGATACATAATCATGGAAGGCGGAAATCTTCTTGTGAACGGCAGAAATCAAATGCTCCCAAACCTTTTCCGAAACATCCACTTCTCCTACGGAAGCGGAAAAGGCTGTAGGATAATTTCTGGCTTTGGCAAAGAAATACTGTTGCTTCAGTTGTGCATCAAACAAAGCGGCAAAGGTGTTTCTATGCTCCTGATAAACCTTGTAAAAAGCTTCATAGACTGCTTTACGTAATGCTCGGTTATTGCCGGTCTGTAAGGGAACGAAACGGGCATTACTGACGGGAATTTCTTCCCCGTTCATTTCTACGGAAGGAAATTGAAGATCGGCATTTTGCAGCATGGAAAATGCCTGATAAGGACCACTGGCCATGGACTGAGCCGATGCCAAAAGCTTTTCGGCATTCTTATCCAAAGTATGCTCTTTTAATCTTCTAACGTCCTTAATATAAACGGAATACTTCTCCAGTTCCCTACATTCTGTAAATGCTCTATCCAGATATTCCGAAGACAAGGAAAGAATCTCCGGATCGAAAAATGCCAATTTCTCTCCGTTTCGAACCTCTACAGCCATTGCTCTTTGATTTAAGCTTAAGGCTTCCTGATCCTTGGTATCCACATCGCTTTTCATCATGCTGTAAGCCAAAAAGTGGATGGATAATAAGTACAATGCCTCTTTCTCCTTCAAAGCCTTCAATAAAACTTCCGGAGAACTGCCGAGACGTCCCTCATAGGAAGCAATTTCTGTTGCTTTCTCTTCGGATTCCGCCAATGCCTTTAAAAATGCTTCGTCATTGGCAAATAAATCATCAAAGTGCCAAACTTCTTCTCTACTTAGCTCCTGTCTTTTTACACTTTTCATGCTATAGCCTTTCTTATAATTCTACTCTCTTGGCATCAGACCAGATTTTTTCCAGATTGTAAAAGGATCTGGTTTCCTTGTCAAAAAGATGCACGATAACGTCCTTATAGTCTAAAAGAATCCAGCCGGAGCTGCTCTCTCCTTCCGCCTTACGATTATCCAAATGAACGGCTTCTTCCAGGGCATCCTTCAGGGCATCCAGCTGTCTTACATTATCTGCGGATACCAGCACAAAATAATCCGATAATACGGAGATTTCGGAAATGTCCAAAACGATGATGTCACTTCCTTTTTTCTCATCTAAAACCGATACAATTTTTTTACATAAGTCCAATGATTCCATTTATACCTCCTTTTTCTCTTGATAATATGCTAACGCATCCAGGGATAAAGAGCAACAATGCTGTCCCTTTTCTTTTACATAGGCAATACTTGCTTCCAAACAGAGCTTTACCGCCAAATCCAAATCTCGAAAGGCAATTTCTCGGATAGTAGTTAAATCCTCCCGATTCCCTCTTCTTACCTCAATATAATCAGCCAAATAAACAATCTTTTCCAGAGTGCTCATCGCCGGTTTTCCCAGGGTATGGTAGTAAATGGCGGAGAGAATTTCTTCATTATCGATTTGAAAATGTTTTTTGGCATAACAGGCACCGTAAATACCGTGAAGAACCTGTGGCGCCTCCAAATACTCGGGAAGAAGAGGGATATGCTCTCTCTGACAAGCCTCCAATAATTCTTTTTTACCCATGTATTTCGCGCAATCATGGCAAAGCCCTGCAAGCTCCGCCTTTTGGAGATCCACCCCGTGGGCCATAGCCAGACAAATGCTGGTAAAGGCCACACTTAGAGAATGTTCATATCGCTCCTTCTTTAAATGCTCCTGTAAATGCTTTCGAATTTCTTCGATTTTCTGCATAAATTCTTTTTCTTCCATGATTCCTCTTTGATATTGATATCTTCTTCGATAGATATATCCTTTTCAATAGATATATCCTTTTCAATAGATATATCCTTTTCAATAGAGATATCTCTATATAATCTCCTTCTTCAACGGTAGAAGCCCTTTTTTAATATGTACTCTTCCACCGGCTTAGGAAGCATTCCATGGATGGACTTTCCTTCTTTCAGTCGATTCCGAATCTCCGTACTGGAAAGATCGATAGCCGGCATGGAAAATAACTTACAATGTAAAGAAAATTCTTTCTCCAAAGCTTTCTTTTCCTTTTGGAATGTTGAGAACGCCATCTCCCCGTTTCGATTGGCAATATAAAAATCCACCAGTTTCCCAAGTTCTGCAATCTTATGCCAGGAACGAAGGGTTAAAAACTGATCGGTACCGATTAATAGACTATAAGATTCCGTCGGATTCTGTCGTAGAAGTTCCCTTACCGTATCGAAGGTGTAAGAATTTCCCTCCCGTTCCCCCTCAATGGGAGAGAAAGTAAAGTCCGGACAATTTTCAATAGCCAGTTCCAAAAGCTTAAGCCTATCAGAAAAGGGAAGTAAAGACTTCTGTTCTTTATGATAGGGGGTGCCGGTGGGAATAAAAAGAACCTTGGAAAAATGACTGCTTTCCATGGCGGCTTCCGCCATTTTTAAATGTCCGTAATGCACCGGATTAAAGCTTCCCCCTAAAATAGCTATGGGTTTCATAGAGAGAATTTCCTGTCTTTTTCTTCTTTTGCCGGCTTGTATAAAACAATCATACGACCGATAATCTGTACCAGCTCCGTTCCGGAACGCTCTGCAATGGTGTTTCCCAGTTCCCGTAAATCATCAATACAATTTTTTAAAACATGAATCTTCATTAACTCATGCTTTTCCATATATTCCCTTACCGCTTCAATAAATTCAGGAGTAATGGAATTCTTTCCCAAAGAAAGGGTTGGTTCTATCTTCTGTGCAGCTCCTTTTAAAGCGGAACGCATTTTACTGTCTTTGATGTAGGATTTCATTCCTCGTCCTCCGTGTCATAATATTCAAATTCGTGGGCGTAAATCTTGATGGTATCTCCTTCTTTTAGGCCCATTTTCTTTAATTCTTTAATAATACCCTGCTCTACCATAAAACGCTGGAAGAAAAGGAAGCCCTTCTCCGCTTCCAGGTTGGTATAGCCCAGCATCTTCTCCATTTTTGGACCTTCCACGACAAAAACACCCTCTTCCGGATGATCATAGCTGATAGCCAGCATTTCTACCGCACCAAGATTGTCCAGATCAACTTCGCTTTCATAGACTACAGCCTGCTCTTTATTTTCCTCCAATAGCTCCCAGGTTTTTTCTAATATCGGTAAAATTCCTTGATTGGAAGCTGCGGAAAGACGGAAAAAGGGAAGCTTATGCTCTGTACAATACTTTTCCAAAAGGACCAGATTCTCTTCCTGCTCCTCGCTTTGTACCAGCTCTATCTTGTTAGCAGCCACAATCATAGGCTTACGGAGAATTTCCTCATCATATTCTTCACATTCCTTTTGAATTTGTAAAAAATCCTCCAGAGGCTTTCGGCCTTCCGTTCCGGCGGCATCCACCATATGAATTAAAACTCTGGAACGATGGATATGACGAAGGAATTGAAAGCCCAGCCCGACACCGGAGGAGGCACCTTCGATAATGCCCGGAATATCCGCCATAACAAAGCTTCTGTCTCCCTTTAAATTCACCACACCAAGGTGGGGATTCAAGGTAGTGAAATGATAGTTGGCAATTTCCGGTCTGGCATTACTGCACATGGAAAGTAAGGTGGACTTTCCCACATTGGGATAGCCCACTAAGCCCACATCCGCGATTACCCGTAATTCCATACGCAGAGTAATCTCTCTGGCTTCTTCTCCCGGCTGAGCAAACTTCGGTGCCTGCATGGCGGGGGTGGCAAAATGCATATTGCCCAGGCCTCCTTTACCGCCCTTTAATAAGATCATTCGCTGATTCTCTCCGCTCATATCCGCAATCAGCTTACCGGTCTCCTCATCCTTTAAGAGTGTTCCTTCCGGAACCTTTAAGATAAGATCCTTGCCGTTCTTTCCATGCATCTTTCTGCCGTCTCCCTCCTGTCCGGGTTCTGCGGCATATTTTGTTTTATGACGGAAGGGTTCCAGGCTGTTCAGCCCCTTGTCCACTTCTACAATAATGTCTCCGCCCTTTCCGCCGTCTCCACCGTCCGGGCCTCCTGCAGGAACAAACAATTCTCTACGAAAGGATACATGGCCGTTGCCACCTTTTCCGCTTTTAACATAAATTTTTGCAATATCTGCAAACATGAATACTCCTTTTTCTAAAAAGAAGCAGGACGATTTCCTGCAAAATATTTTTTCCTTTACTATAGGAAAACCCCACGCCGGATAACCAGCATGGGGTTAATGTTTCCTTATGCCTTTGGAAGTACAGATACTTGCTTACGATCTCTTCCTAGACGGCCAAATTTAACGACTCCGTCCACCTTTGCAAATAAGGTGAAATCATTTCCCAAGCCTACATTCAGACCTGGATGAATTCTGGTTCCGTTCTGCTTGTACAGAATGTTTCCAGCCTTAACGAACTGACCATCTGCTCTCTTTTGACCAAGTCTTTTCGACTCGGAATCTCTACCGTTTTTGGTAGAGCCCATACCCTTATGATGAGCCATGTAATTTACCTATCCTTTCCTAAAAATTAACCAATCTTGTCAATTTTTACTTCTGTAAAAAGCTGTCTGTGACCATTCTTCTTGTGGTATCCGGACTTTCTCTTGTAACGGTAAACGATAACCTTCTTACCCTTACCATTCTGAAGAACAGTTCCGCTAACCTTTGCATTGGCAACTGTTGGAGTACCAATCTTCAAAGAACCGTCATTGAGAAGAAGAACCTGATCAAAAGTAATCTTTGCTCCCTCTTCTACTTCCAACTTCTCCACACGGATTACATCGCCTTCACTGACTTTGTACTGCTTTCCGCCACTTACAATTACTGCGTACATTAGGAATCCTCCTATAAAAATTTACTCGCTAGCTGTGGTGAGACATGCTTCTTAAACCTCGCTAGGCGGCATCTAGGTTACTTTACAGTAAACTGCCTTCTTCGTCAAGCTTTTTATGGCAAAATACTGCGATAATAAGGATAATTTGCCTGTACTTCATCTACGGAAATATTTCCGGCTGTACCGTTTTCATGAACTGCCAGCATCTTTCCGTCCTTTGTCCACTTAATAAAGACCACCACATGGCTTTCTCCGCTGGGTTGGATAATCAAATCACCCGCTTTTAATTCACTCCGCTTGATTTTCTGCCCTTTTCCGATTAATTCCTGGGTGCTGGAAGCAAAATCCAAGCTTCTGTCCACACTGGACCAGTAAGCCCATTGTACAAAGCCGGAGCAATCTAAGCCCTTTCGATTTCTTCCTTTATAGTCCGAAGAAGAAATGGTGGCTCCGAAGTGGTTTCCTTCCAAGCCCTTTACCCCGGCTTTTCCTCCGTAAAAATAGGGAACCTTCCCACCGATGATAAGGCAAAATGAATCAAAGCCTTTCTTTCCTCACTAAGATCCTTCGGTAAATCCTTCATATAAGAAGATATTTCTTCCTCCGTAAGAGGAGACTTCTTTTCTACGGAAGAGATACTGAGACCGTAGTCTTTAAACCAGTCCTGTTCCTTCAAACGCTTTACGGCAGCAATGGTATAGTCATTCCAGCCATGCCAACGACTTCCCGGCTTTTGATCCTGCTCCTCCAAATCCTTAATAGAATCCAGTTGAATATTTCTGAGTCCGTTTTCATCATCGAAACCGACCACAGTGATTTTAATGGTTAAATCCACGTGTCCGGGACAATAATTTTTGGGTAAGTTTTTCTGATCTTGAATACTGCCTGCTTTCTGCTCTGCCTTTGTTCCCGTTGTTTCTTTTGTGACTTTACTTTCCTTCGGCAGATTTGAGGCACTTAGTTCTGCATTTTGGGAGGCACTGTTTTCCTTATTTTCACTAGACTTTTCTGTCTGCTCCGGCAGTGCTTTGGATTCGGAGCTACTCTCTCCTGCTTCTCCGGCAGTGCTCTTTTGGCTGTTCTCCTGATTTGATTTTGTTTCCTGGGTTTGCTTACTTTCTTGTGCTTGTTTACTCTCTTTTGTAGCTTTTGTATCCTGATTTGCTTTGCTTTCAGTTGCTGTTTCGGAGGACTTTTCTGAAGTACTTTCCGCCTTGCTTTCTTCGCTTGCTTTTGTTTCTCCGCCCAGAGGAGCATCGGTATTGGCGGCCTCTTCCGCCAGCATTTCCTCCTTGGCATCCTTATGAATACAGCCCTGGTCGTAATAGACCGGGCCGATGCTTAAGCTATAGGAATGAGACTTTGTATATAGCTCATTAACAATGGCACGAAAACGCTCTTCGTCCAGATAATTATGCTGATAGGTATAGACACTGGCCATAGCCAAAATATCCTTTACATTACTGGATTCCTGGATTTCCTTTCCGTCTCCGTTATAGTATCTATAATGGATATTTAAAATAAGGGATAGCCCAGCTATTTTTTTGCTCCGGAGATTGGCCGGCTGCCTGAGGATTGTATCTTCCCAGAATAGCGGAACGCTTCAGTCCCAAAAGCTTTGCAGTATGTTCCGGGGTGTCTCCTGTACTATCGTAGATTTTGGCTAGGTCCTCACTTTCCCTTTCCATCAGTTCCTGATAAATCCTCCCCCCAACAGAGTCCAGGGGATTTCCATCCTGGCGGATATCCACAAGATTGTACCGGTCAATAAAGGGACGAGGATTTATAAATTCGTCTTCCTTACGCTCCGTATGAATAGTATTGGTCCATTTTCCTTTCTGCATTACACTACTGCTGCTAATGTCGTCCCTTAGAAGGCTGTCACTGCTCTTGTTTAAAGCATTTTGTCTGTCATGCATTTTTGGGGCGTATACGATGGAGAGGCATAAGATCATAAACAAAGAAAGAAAGAAGAGCAAAAAACTTTCCTTCTTCTTGCTCTTCAAAAATATCTTAGCTTTTTCTATAGCCGGTTTCCATTTTCCTTTTTTCTTTCTACTCTTTGACAAGTGTTTTCCTCTACTTTTTACTAAATTGAAGTTTTTATTTTTTTCTCAGCTTTTCCAACAAGGCCTGAAAATCCGCGGGATAAGGAGCGGAAAATTCCATATATTCCCCGGTTCTGGGATGTTGGAATCCCAGTATCATGGCATGTAAGGCCTGACCGGAAATCCCATCCTTTCTGTTTTTCAATCCGTATACCGGATCTCCCAGAAGGGGATGCCCTATGCTCTTCATATGAACACGAATCTGATGGGTACGCCCGGTTTCTAAACGGCACTCTACCAAAGTGGAATCGGAAAAACGTTCCAAAACCTTATAATGGGTTACAGCCTCTTTTCCATGCTTATAAGATATGGCCTGTTTTTTCCTGTCTTTTTCATCCCGGCCTATGGGAGCGGAAATGATACCATCTTCCTCTTTGATTTTTCCAAAAACCAAGGCATGATAGCGTCTTGTGATACTATGCTCCTCTAATTGCTTCGCAAGACTTTGGTGACTTAAGTCATTTTTACAGATTAAAAGGAGACCTGTGGTGTCCTTATCAATGCGATGGACGATTCCGGGACGATTCACGCCGTTAATGGAGGAAAGAGATGAGCCTGCATGGGCTAAAACGGCATTTACCAATGTACCGCTGTAATGTCCCGCTGCAGGGTGTACAACCATTCCCCTTTCTTTATTGACCACCAAAAGATCATCGTCTTCGTAGACGATATCCAAGGGAATAGCTTCCGGAAGAACCTCCGGATCCTTTTGTTCGGGAATATCAAAGTCTATCCGGTCTCCCGCCTTAACCTTTAGAGAGGCCTTGCCTTTTTCTCCGTTAACAGAAACACAGCCCTCCTGAATACATTTTCCCAGATAGGAACGACTGAAATCATGATCTTTCTGTTCAGACAAATATTTATCCAGACGTTGTCCTTCTTCTTCCTTTGCAACTTCCCAAATCATTTCTTCTCCTTCAAGAAGGAAAACTCCTCTTCTTTATAGTAAAAGAAGAATAAAAACAGAAGGAAAAAACAAGCCCCGGTTACATAGATGTCTGCAAGATTGAAGACGGGAAAATCAATGGGACGAAAATAAATAAAATCCACTACGTAGGCTTGTCTTTGTCGATCAATACAATTTCCGATAGCTCCGGAAAAAACCAAGAGAAGGGAAAAAAGAAAAGGCAGATACCTTTTTTTTATCGGCGTTTTGTGAAAAATAATCAGGACAGCTGCCAGCACGATAATCGTAATGAGCAGGAAAATGATTTGTTGTCCGTGAAGGATGCCAAAGGCCGCTCCGGCATTTTCCACATAGAGTAAGGAGAGAATATTGGGAATCAGTTGTATTTCTTTACCGCTCATTAAATATTCCACTGCCAATGCCTTGGTCCACTGATCCAGAAAAATCAACAGGGCACTGCACAGGAAAAAAACAATCCATGATGTTCCTTTTTTACTCATACTTCCTCACTTCTCATATACTGCTTCAATACCGCTTCAATGCGCTCTTTACTGATGTCCTCTTCAATATAAGGACTGCAAAGATGATGGAGCAAAACAAATTGGAGATGCTGATTTTTTTGTTTTTTATCCTTGGATAAGGCTTCAAAAATATCTTCATACTTTAAAGCCTTGCAACGGGTTTCCAATCCCATATCTTCCATCAGCTCCTGCACCTTTAAAATATCTTCTTTGGCAATATTTTTACAAAGGGATAGCGCCATCAGGCTTCCGAAGGCAACGCATTGTCCGTGGCTATAGGAAAAATCCGCAACCTTTTCGATGGCATGTCCTAAGCTGTGACCGAAGTTTAAAAATTTTCTGTCTCCATGCTCATAGGGATCTTTTTCCACAAAATATTTCTTAATACGATTACTTTGATAAATCGTCTCCAAAAGAATTTCAGGATTTCTCTCCTGCAAAGCTTCTTTATGCTCCAGGAGGTAAGGTAGATATTTTTCGTTATGAATTAAAGCGTGCTTGATGATTTCTCCCATACCGGAGGCATACTGTACCTTCGGTAAAGATAAAAGGCAATGCATGGAGGAATACACCAGCTTAGGCATATGAAAGGCACCGATTAAATTCTTATAATGATAAAAATCCACTCCGGTTTTTCCGCCGATGGAAGAATCCACCTGGGCTAAAAGCGTGGTGGGAATCTGAATAAAATCAATTCCCCGAAGATAGCTTGCAGAGGCGAAGCCGGTCATATCTCCTACAACGCCGCCACCCAGGGCAATCATCATGTCTTTTCTTTCCAATTCCATATCCAAAGCAGCCTGATAGATTTTTTGAATGTGCTCCAAATCTTTATACTCTTCTCCTGCAGGAAGTATACATACGCTTATATCGGAAAAAGATTCCTGTATGGTATTTTTTAAATCCTCCAAAAAAAGCTTGGCAACCTGGTCGTCGGTTACAATCAGCGCTTTTTTCTTTTTAGAAGATACAGAATTTAAACGCTCCGGTAATGCCGAAAAATCCTTTTCTAAAAAAATACTGTAGATTAATGAATCTTCCTGATAAATGTCTAACTTTCTCATGCCAATTCTTCCCCTTAATCTATTACTTAAAGACAAATAAGAATATTAAATCTTTCCGAGCTTGACAGAAATCTCGGAAAGACAAAAAAAGGCATACCCCATAGGATATGCCTTAATAAACGAGATTACATATTCAGATGAATGCCGTTATACTCCGCATTAGAGGAGAATACACTTCCTGCAAAGTCACCGGATAATTCCACATCCTCTGGGCCAGCGATGAAAATATAAGTGGAAATCTTCTTGATATCTCCGCCAATGGCATACACTGTTCCGGAAACAATATCAATAATTCGCTGAGCAATTTCAGTATGAAGGCCTTCCATATTCAATAAAACAGAGGTGCCATCCAAAAGATAATCACTGACGTTGATTGCATCTCCCAAAGAGCTGGGCTTCATCATGACAACCTGCATGCTGGCTGATTTAGGCTCTGCCTTTTCTTTGGACTTGCCAAACAATCGAATCTTCGGTTCAGCGGGCTCTTCCTCTTCTCTTCTGGCAAAGAAAGAGCTTCTCTTTGGTGCTGCTTCCTCTTCTTCCTCGTACTCGTCCTCAAAATCATAATCCTGATCTAAGTCATCGTACTCGTCTTCACGATCCAAATTCATTTTCTTCATTAAATTGCTAAAAAAGCTCATATCGATCTCCCAATTTGGTCTAATTAAACAAGATTATTTTACTCAATTTTAAGATATTGTCAAGCTTAAAAAATATCAATTTCCCTGAATAATTTAAGGCCCTCATACAGCTACAGGGTAAAAGAGCATAATCAATAGATAATCTGCCCATCCGTGACCATATTTCCTTGTAAAACAATATGATCATATACGGAAATGCCATTTTTACTGTGGGAGTCTACAATGAGATAATCATCATTTTTTTCTATCACTTGAATAGGATGGAAAATCGCATAGCCTCGATTAATATCATAGATACCTTCCAGTGCTTTCCTTGGTCCAACCACAAAGGAAGCATTTCCCGACTCCTTCACCAGAACATTTCCGCTTTGGATATCCTGGGCCGAGGGGTTGGTTTCAATTTTTAAATAGCAATATTGATCATCTGTCATATAAATATCGGTAGAAAGAAATTCTCTACTGCCATCAGCTTTTTGACGATAAAAACCGCTACTCTTATCCGGTCCCTGCCTTAAAAATTCCTTTGGGACAATGTAAAAATCTTTGTTAACTACAGAAGAAACCGGAATCTTTAATCCGCTTTCTTCCTTTTCCTGCATGGAGAAGGTCACAAAGCGGGAATCCAGAAAGTAGTCCAAATAATCGTCCAGCTTAATATCCCCATAGATTTTGCCGTCTTCACCTCGATATAGAGAAAAGCTTCCCTGCAAATCCATGGAATTTACCGGAAAATGAATATTTACCGTAGTAGTATTTTCCATCTTCTTGGCATCTCCTTCCTCCAAAGGAAATAAAATTTCCCATTGGGAGGAGGTAATTATTTTATATAAAGGATTGCCGGCTTCTACACGAACGCCGTTTTGGGCATAGTTTACAGAGCTTTGGGCATTTTGCAGAATCTCCGCCGTAAGTTTTTCTTTTTGAAAGTCCTCATAACCGTCAATGGTATAAGAGACAATACCGGCTTCTTCCGCATTCATCACGGTATAGGAAATCCCTAACTGGGAAAGAGCCTTTTGTACCGTATTTTCTCCCTCTTCCGTATTAAATAAGAGAGTGTTTTGAAGACTGCCCTGAAGGGTATACAGCCCGGTAAACTGATTGTTTTGAAAGCTGCCTGCAAAGTCCTGAAGACGAAGGCGAATATCTTCTATCTGTTGCTGGGTAAATTCTCCTAAAAGTTCGGGGTGTTCCTGTAAATACTTCTCCAGATTTCCGGTTTCGTCAATAAAATACAGCTCTCCTCCCTTGCTGACTCTTCTTCCGTCCGCCACGGAAAAATGCACATAACCGGACTCTTTGGCGGAATAGCTTTTTTCTTCCCGAATAATCAATCCGGTATACTGTTTTTCTCTTACGAGACTACCCTCTCCCACTTCATAAAAACGAAGGCTTTGTCTTCGGCTGTAGGAAAATACACTAAAAAGAATATAGAGAGCAATAATCACAAAGATTATTCCCTCTATATTCCACATGCTATTCTTTTTGCTCTTTCTTGAACTTGGCATAGTTACAGTGCAATCGCAATATGGTCTCTTAATTCAAGTGGAACATCTTCTTTGTCCATGGACAAACTGCTGATGATGTTAATCTTGTATTTTTCGGACAAAGCATCCAATTTACGTACACAGTCTCCGATAGGCTTTCCTTCCAGACTGGCCAGCTTTAAAAAACTATCTAAAATCAAATATTCCAAATCATGATCCTGAGAAATAATTCCGCTGATAAAGCCGACAAACTCATCCTCCGACTCTAACTGGAATTCATTGACATTAATCAAACGCACCTTGTTGTTAAGCTCATACATATGCTGAGAGGAGCGATCCAAAAAATCCACCGTTCCCTTTGCTTCCGCAACAGCTTTGTTCGCCCGATCAATGAGCTGTTTTGTCTTTCCTTTTCCTCTTTGTCCTACAATGAACTGAACCATATGCATTCCTCCTTTAATTCTGAACAAGAAACGGTAGCCCATGCTACAATGCCCTGCTTTTTATAAAAAGTATAGACTATCTATGAAATCTTATCAAGTAAGTTTGTCATATTCTCATAAAGATTCTCTTTGTTTGTACCCTTCATTACAACAGAATAATAGGGGATAGAATTGGAAGCTTTATCCACACTTAAGGCTAAGCAATAGCCTGCTTTTTTGGTGGTTCCCGTTTTTGCCGCCAAGATTTCCAAACCGTCGGGAAGCTCCTTCTCTCCGGTAGAGTATAAATTCGTTGCTTTCCATACCTGAGACTTGGAAATACCGTTTTTATCCTTGTATTGCACCTGAATTTCTTTTGTGGCCAGAATTTCCCGTAAGCTGTCATATTTCATGCATTCTTTTAAAATAAGATAGATGTCATATGGAGAAGTATAATGATTGTCATCCGGCAAACCGTGGGGATTGGTAAAATGGCTGGACAGGCAGCCCAGTTCCAAAGCCTTCTCATTCATCCTGTCTACAAAGGCGGAAACAGAACCTGCTGTAGCCTCCGCTACGGCAACAGCCGCGTCATTTCCGGAAGGGAGAAGCATACCATATAAAAGATTTCTAATGCTAAGGCTCTCTCCAACCTGTAAAAATGCGGTGGACGAACCTGCCTCTTTGATTACGGAAGCACCGGAGACCACAAATTCCTGATCTAAATCCTCCACGGAAGATACACATACAAGAGCGGTCATTAATTTGGTTATACTGGCCGGATAAGTTCTGTCGTAGGGATGATTAAAGGAGATGGCCCGATCTCCTTCCTTACTGTCTTCTTCCACCAAAAGAAAATATTCCGCATCCATATCCTGAATTTGCGCGCTGGCATCAGAAGGAATAGCCAGATCCTTGGCAAAGCTTTTGGTACTGTTCTGTATATCATCTTCCACGGTGATGGAAGATAATCTTTGTATGCTTTGTTCTTCCTGAAAGGCCTTTTCCAGCTTGGGTTTACAGGAGCTAAGGCAAAGGGGAAAAATGCACAGCAAAAGAAAGGCTTTTTTCCTTCTTAAAAAAGTACTCAAAGCCTTTCTACTAGCCAATATTCCTCCACTCTAACTCACCACGTTCCAGAGCGTGAATTAATAATTCTCCTGTTGCCAGATTTGTGGCAATAGGAATGTTGTAAATATCGCATAATCGAACTACGGAATTTACTTCCGGTTCCGTATCCCTTACAGGCGAAGGATCTCTTAAGAAAATCACCATATCCAAATTCCCCTGTTCGATTTGAGATGCCAGCTGTCTGGCTCCTCCCGTTTCTCCGGGGAGAAACTTGTGGATTTTCAGATTGGTAACTTCCTCTACCAAAGTACCTGTAGTTCCGGTTGCATATAATTCATGTCTTGTCAGGATACCTCTGTAAGCAATACAGAAATTTTGCATGAGCTTCTTCTTGGAATCATGCGCAATTAATCCTACCTTCATCTCTACCCTCCTACGTCTTCCTTTGTAAAGCAACATTTAAGACTATTCCGAAACCAAAGTATACGGACAGCAGGGAACTAACGCCTCGCGAAAAAAAGGGAAGTGTAATTCCGGTATTCGGGAAACAGTCCGGTTGCCACCGCGATATTTGTATAGGTCTGAAATCCGATCCAGGCCATAACGCCTACACATATTAGCCGACCACTTAAGGTTTTTGCTCTATAGGCTATTATAAGACATTCTAAGATAATCAACAAGAAGATTATAATAATTATTAAAGATCCCCGAAAGCCTAATTCTTCTCCGATTACCGCGAAAATGAAGTCATTATCCTCCTCAACCAGAAAGTTTCCGTTTTTCACGGAGAAGATGGAATTATTAAAAAGTCCCTTTCCGTTAAACAATCCGGAGCCGATGGCCATAATGGACCACATCTGCTGGTAATAATCATTGCTGTTTTCTGAAGGATTTAAAAAGGTCAAAATTCTTTGTACCTGATAGCCCTGTAAAATTGGAATCTTATCATAGAGCCCTGAGGAAAAAAGGTAGAAAAGAAGTCCCAAAACCACTACTACCACCCCTAAAAAGGCGAAAATCCATTTTAATTTCAGGGGGGAGGCAAAGGTCATGGCGGCAACAATGACCGTCATAATAATGGTTGTTGATAGATTCGGCTGAATCATTACCAAGCCCACAGGAATGGAAAAGTAAAGCGCTTCCATTAGTAAGGCATGGGGGTGATTGATATCCTCCTTTAACTTTTGCAGGTAGTCCGCAAAGAATAGAATCAATCCCACCTTTACGAACTCCGAGGGCTGTACCTTTCCCAAAACCGGAACGGTAATCCATCGGGTTGCACCGTGTCCTGATGCGGTACCGTAGATTTTAACACCGGCTAAAATCAGGACGGAGAGAACATAAATCCAAGGGGACCATTTGCAAATCTTTCGGTAATCAATCAAAGAGATGCCCACACACATGGCCAGTCCTACAAAGGAGCCGAGAATCTGTCGCACCACAAGGGGATCCTTAAAACTTTCCGCCGATGTTGCGGAGCGGACGATAAAGATTCCGATGGTATTTAAGGCAATCATGTATAGGACAAGCCGAAAATCATATTGCTTAAAGTCATAATCTAATTTCCACTTCATATCATCTCTTTCTCTTAGTCACTGACATTGACCGATAAAATGGAGCTGGCATCTCTTTGTAAAATGGTATCCATACTGAGTTTTCCGAAACAATAGTCATAAACCATATTGGCCAGGCTGGCTGCGTTTCCGGAGGAATATCCGTAGGGAATATTTACCGTAACGGAAATCTGAGGATCTTCATAAGGGGCATAGGAAACGAACACCGCATGGTTACCTCTATCTTCTCTTTCCTGTGCAGTTCCGGTTTTTCCGGCAACGGTAATAGTTTGCCCTAAGAATACATTCTTGGCTACACCCTCGGTAATCACCTTTCTAAGACCTTCATGTACCGCGTTCCAGGTGCTGTCCGCATAATCCAAATGTCTCAAGAGAGATGCGCCAACCTCTTCCACCGTCTTTCCCTTAGGATCTGCAATTTTGTCCACAATGGAAAGATTGTAAAGATTTCCTCCATTGGCAACAGCCGTAATGTATTTTGCCAGCTGTGCCGTATTAAAGGCATGATTTCCCTGTCCCATGGCGGAACGTTCCGGATCATAGTCGGAAATTCTGGGTTCCGCTTCATCCAATTCAATACCGGACTTTTCGTTTAAGCCAAAGTCGCTTGCATATTTTCGGATTCTTTCCATACCCAATTCCGCATTGTAATTCCCCTCTGCATCCGTTGCCAAGCGATGTCCTAAATCCGCAAAGAAATAGTTACAGGAATTTTTGATACCGTCCACCAGGGTCTCATTTCCGTGGTGAGAAGGCCAAATCCAGCAACGAATATTCGGGGTAACCTCCTCGTACTTACCGGTACAGTCAATCACCGTATTCAAGTCCAGTACCTTTTCTTCCAAGGAGGCAATAGAGCTGATGGGCTTAAAGGAGGAACCGGGAGCCAACTGGGTCTGAGTAGCACCGTTTAGCAGCGGCAAAGATAAGTCCTCATTGCATTTTTTTAAATAAGCAGCATCGTTAATGCGATTGTTGTCAAATCCCGGATAGCTGACCAATGCCCGAACCTTTCCGGTCTTTACATCCGTCACCACCACGGAACCGTTACAGGGATCCAGAGCGAACTGTGCCGGAGTAAGCTGCAGCTTTCTGATTTTGTCAATCAGGAAGGTATAGGCAAAATGACTGTCTCCCTGGGCCAAAGCATCATAGGAGGCGGCATCCTGGGGCAATACGTTTTGTTCAAAAAGAGCCATCAAAAGAAGATTGCCTCTGATTTTTTGATTTGCGATAGCGTACTTGTATAGCAGCTTTTCGAATCCGGAATCCTCTCGTAAAAAACTCATGATTTTATTTACAAAGAGCTGATAAATCTGTGCACTGTCCGAATACTCTTCCGATAAGTTCAGCTTGGTCGTATCAATCCATCCCTCTTCTATTCCTTTTTTGATAAAATCATGAAGGGATATACTGTCACTTTTCCAGGAGGCCAGAGCCTGGGAGGATTTAAATCGGGAGTCCTCCGGATTTACGATTCCGCCTTCTTTTCCTAATAGGTAATCGTAGATATAAACCATATAGCCCTGCATTTCCTGGGGAAGAGCGGATAATTCTCCGCCGCTATCCTGCATAAGGACAGCTTCCACTTGAGAAAGCATGGCCTCTTTATTTTCTTGAAAGAGGGCTCCGATTTGCTTTTCTGCATTTCCGGCATCCTCTGCGGTAAAATGCTCTTTGGACAGTACATTGTTATTAATGAGCTGGTAGTAGGCATCCTTCACGGGAATCATCAACTGGGACTGCTTTAAAGCACTCTGATCCAGTTCATTCTGCTCCGTAATCTTGGATGCCAAAATTCCCGCCAATTCCTGTTCCAAAAGATGGTATATGGAAATCTGGTCGTTAGCGGAAATGGTGGTATAAATATCATTTCCCGCTCCGGGCTTTTCCTCGGAAATCACTTCCATAATACTTCCCACGTTGTTCAGATACATTTCCTTGTATCCTTTTTTTCCTTTTAAGACAAGATCCTCACTCTTTTCCAGTCCCCAAACGCCGACCACATCATTTACCGCATAGGAGCTGTCCTGCTTTTGTAAATCCGCCAGCTGACTTTCCTGTACCTGACCGGTATATCCCACGATATGAGAAAGGTAAGGGGCGTAATTGTATTTTCGAACAGAGACATTTTCAATATCCACGCCGGGGAGATCATACTTGGATTCCAGAATCTCCGCCATACATTCCCGGGAAACATTGTCCACAATGGTGGTGCTCATATAACGCTGATAAGAGGTCAGTCTCAGGGTATAAATAATACCGATCATATCCAGGGCGGTTTCATCCGACAAAGTAATGGGCTTCCCGTCTTCATCCGTAAGCTTGCTAAAGTTATATAATTTTTTTGCCTGTAAGAAGCATTGCTCAGCGGTACTGTTGGCTTCCTTCTCGCTTAATTTTTCCGGTGTTTTTCGAAAAACATTGGCAATGAGGCGTCGTCTGTCCTGATCGCTTGTGGTGGTATAGACAAAGCTTCCGTCTTCCTGCTTTTGTACTTTAAACTGGCTCTTAACGGGATATTGATATTTTTCAATTATTTCCGCCAGTTTTTTCAACATTAAATTTCGCTTATTGATTCCGGCACTGGTTCCGGAAAAGTTTCCGGTTTCCGCAATCGTTATGTTGTATTGTAATTCATTGTAAGCCAAAAGCTTACCGTCTTTATCGTAAATATTTCCCCTGGTTCCGGGAATCACCAAATCCTGTCTGGTATTTTTTTGGTATTCCTGCAAATAATCATTTCCATGCAATATCTGCAGACGAAAAAGATGCAGTGTTAAAACGGAAAATAAAAGAAAAAAAACAATGGATAATGCAAAGAGTCTGGAGGAAAACAGGCGGTTTAGCATTTCTTTGAGAAAACCAAATAACTCTTTCATCATAAAACTTTTTCCTCCAATTTCTTGCTGGCACTAAAGAAAAAACGATATAAAACTACGGTAAGTAAAAAGGAAAATACAATAGAGGGAAGAACAATATGCAGGGCATAATAAGGAATGTTCCCCTTTCCCCGAACGGCAAAACGGAAAATATAAATATACAGATGATAAATAAGACCGCTGACTACACAAAGAAACAGTGGCAGGGTAATGTACTCTTCGTAATAATAATGATGAAAATATCCATTACCATAGCCGATTAAAACAAAAATCAGGGAATAGAAGCCGAAGGGACCGGAATAAAACAAATCCATTAAAAGTCCGGCACAAAGTCCATAAAACATTCCCGGTAAAGAGCCATAATAAAAGCCGAAGGAAAAGCAAAGAATCAAAAGCAGGTTAGGGCTTGCGGACAAAAAGGGAAGCAGGGGAAATACACTGGTTTGCAATAAAAATGCCAGAATCAAAAGGGCAAAGTAAAACATTGCCATGATTCTTTTTGCGCTTGCCTTTCCTACTTTCTTATTCTGCAAGGTCCTTACTCTCCTTTTGAAAACGATCGTCTTTTCGCTCTTTAAGCACCAAGACTTCCCTTAAATCCGTAAAATCTGCGGCAGGAATCAGATAGCCGTTTTTCATTAAACGCTTCTCATCTTCTTCTATACCGATGGCATAGCCTACCAAAATACCGGGAAGAAATTTAGAGGAAATATTGGAGGTAACAATACGATCTCCATCCTGAATTACCGCTTCTTTCTTCATATTGGTAATTCTGAGTCTTCCCTCTTCAAATAGCTGTAAATCGCCGGCCACGATACAGGTATCACTGGACTGAATTCCCATGCAGGAAACTCTGGACTCATCATCAATGATGGAACGTACGGTGGCATAATTCAGGCCCACATCCGTAACAATCCCTACCAGGCCGCCCTTGGCCATAACATTTTGATCTACCATAATGCCGTCCTTGGATCCCTTGTCAATACGGAAGACTTGGAACCAGTTTTCCGAGTCCTTGGCAATGACTCTGGCGGCTACTTTATCATATTGTAAATATTGCTGATCCAAAGAATATAAATCCCGTAGACGTTTCAATTCTTCATCATTCTGCTTTAGGATATTGTTTTCTTCTGTTAATAAATCAATTTTTGCCGTAAGCTTCTCATTTTCCGCTTCCGCTTCCAAAAGGGTTTTATGCTTTTCCCAACGGGAATATAGCTTATAGCCTACATAATTCACACCGGACTGTATAGGAACCAAAACGGTTCCTACAGCATTCCGAAGAGGATTCATAAAGCCATCCTTAACAGACGACAAGACGATCATCATAATGCATAAGACCGTTAAGAGTATAAAAATATATTGATTTTTCTTCTGCTCCACTATATTTTCCCCTGTTCCTTAAAACTGTAATATTGATTATCTCCGATAATAATGTGATCCATTAAGTGTATTCCCAGATACTCTCCCGCCTTATAGATTTCTTCCGTAGCCCGTTCATCCTCTCTGGAGGGGTGAGGATCCCCGGAGGGATGATTATGCACCAAAATAAAACAAACGGAAGCAGCCCTAAGAGCCTCCATAAAGATTTCCCTTCCGGAAAGAATGGATGCATTAGAGCTACCTTTGGACAAAAGAAAATCCTTTAGCAGTTGAGCTTTTGTATCCAAAAACAGAACATGAACTTCCTCATAGGAAAGATGCCGTAATTCTTCCTTAAAATATTGAAGCACGGAACCGGGAGATCGAAAGGATTGTACTTCCTCCCGGATTTTTCGGTTCCAAATTCTTTTGGCCAGCTCTCCTATGACCTGCAGCTCTATGGCCTTGGTTTCCCCTACTCCTTTAATAGCTTGTAAATCCTCCAGACTATACTGCATAAGTCCCACTAAGCCGTCATAAACAGGACTCAGATGAAGCACCTTTTCCGCAAGAGCCAATACACTTTCTTCTCTGGTTCCAGTGCGTAGTATCACAGCCAGAAGCTCCTCATCTGTTAAAGCGGATACGCCTAAACGAAGCGCTTTTTCTCTGGGCAATTCCTGCCCGGATTCTTTTAGTGTTAAATGCATATTTTCCTCCTATCCGGAGGAGTCTACAGAGGATTCTATTTTAACACGCTTTCCCCTTTAGGAGCAAAAACTTTTCTTAAGCTTTGGCTATTTTTATTCTTTCAAAAGTAAAGCCTTTATTCTGAACAAGCGGCATAAGGGACACTTGAGATTTCTCGTAAGATTTACTTGGGTATTTATTCCTTTGGAATTGTTATAAGTCCTGCCTTAAAAATATTATCCAGAGCCTTAATCACACCGAATTTTCCGTGGGCAAAGGTCAGGCCGCCCTGAAAATATACGGAATAGGGCTCTCTTAGGGGGGCATCTGCGGATAATTCAATGCTGGAGCCGGAAATAAAGGCCCCTGCAGCCATGACCACCGGATCTTCATAGCCCGGCATATCCCAGGGTTCCGGGCGAACAAAGGAGTCCACCGGAGAAGCTTCTTGAATTCCTCTACAAAAAGCCAGCAAAGCTTCTCCATTGCCCATACGAATTTCCTGAATAATATCGTTTCTTGGACTGTCCGCTTTAGGGTGACAGGAATAGCCCAGGGATTCAAAAAGACTTGCAGCAAATATCGCACTTTTTTCCGCTGAAGCGGTAACAGTAGGTGCCAGGAAAAAGCCTTGGAAGAAATCCTTGTTACAGTGTAGGGAAGGACCGAGCTCCTTTCCTAAGCCGGGAGCAGTCAGTCTCACTGCTGCCCTTTCAATACATTCTTTGCTTCCGGCAATATAGCCTCCGATGGGAGCCAGTCCTCCGCCGGGGTTTTTAATCAGGGATCCTACCACCATATCGGCTCCGTAGTCGCTGGGCTCTTCCGTGCATACAAATTCACCATAGCAGTTATCCACCATGCAGATCAAATCCTTCTTACAGCCCTTGATAAAGCGAATCAAGTCTCCAATTTCCTTAGGACTGAAGCTCTTTCTATCGCTATAGCCCTTGGAACGTTGAATTTCCACCAATCTGGTTTTTTCGGAAATGGCATTTTCAATGCCCTCATAATCAAAGGAACCATCCGGCAGTAAAGCGACCTCTTTGTAGCTCACACCAAATTCCTTCAAGGAGCCTAGGGAGTCTCTGATTCCGATAAGCTCGTCCAAGGTGTCGTAGGGCTTACCTACCGGAGATAAAATTTCATCTCCCGGACGAAGGTTTCCCTGCAGGGCTATAGCCAAAGCATGGGTTCCGCAGACAATCTGGGAACGAACCAAGGCATCCTCCGTATGAAAATAATTGGCATAAACCTCTTCCAAGGCATCTCTTCCAATATCGTTGTAGCCGTAGCCGGTGCTTCCCAGCAAATGGGCCTCTGAAACCTTTGCCTTTTGCAGAGCCTGTAAAACCTTTAACTGGTTGATTTCTGCAATTTCATCAATCTCTTTGAAACGACTCTCCAGATTTTTTAATATTTTTTCACTATAGGCAATTACTTCCGGAGAAATGCCCATTTCTTCATAGATTCTTTGATAATCCATTCTATTCTTTCCTCCTTACCCCCTGCAAATTCCTCCTCAGAGAGGAAGATGGTATTTTTCTCTCTTCTAAACCAGGTCATCTGCCTTTTGGCATAGTTTCTGGAATGCTGCTGAATTTTTTCGATACACTCATCTTCCGTATAACGTCCCTCTAAATAAGCAAAAACCTCCTTATAGCCTATAGCATTACAGCCCGGCATATTTTCCCGATAGCCCTGCTCATAAAGAGCCTTAACCTCTTGAAACAAGCCCTCTTCCTTCATTTGCAGAACACGGTCATGGATACCCTGATACAATTTCTCCCGTTCTCTACACAATACTATAAATAGAGCATCATAGAGAGATTCTTTTTTTTGCTCTTCCTGATTATGTTGGGAAATGGGACTTTTATGCAGATAATAATATTCTAAGGCACGGATGATTCTCTGCTTGTTGTTTTCATGGATAGCCTTTGCCGCTTCCGGATCCACTTGGGACAGCTCCTGGTGAAGAGGAATCGTCCCTTCTCTCTCCAGCCTGTCCGTTAGCTCCCTTCGGATTCTATCCTTTTCTTCCTGATTCTCCTCCTGAAAGTCTATATCATAGAGCATGGCTTGAATATAGAATCCGGTTCCCCCCACCAAAATGGGAAGTTTTTCTCTACTGTAAAGCTCGGCAATTTTTTCCCTTGCCATCTTTTGAAATAGGCTGGCATCATAATTCTCAGAAGGATTAAGGATATCCAGAAGATGGTGGGGAATTCCCTGCTTCTCTTCTTCTTTCACCTTACCGGAACCGATATCCAGTCCTTTGTAAACCTGAACAGAGTCAGCGGAAATACATTCTCCGTCCAAAGCCTTGGCTAAGGCAATGGAGGTACCGGTTTTTCCTACTGCGGTAGGACCTGCCAAAATCAATAAGGGCTTATGTTTTTCCCAAAGATTCATTTATACAATCCTCTTAAACATTTTCTCTAAATCCTGCTTTTTGAAGGCCACAATGGTGGGTCGTCCATGGGGGCAGGCATAAGGATTTTCCAAGGTAAAAAGCTTCTCTATCAAAGCCTCCGCCTCCTTAAAGCTTAGGAGCTGATTTCCCTTTACAGATGCCTTACAGGCCATGGAAGCAATTTTATCATAGACGCTCTCCGCTTCGGAAAGATTTCCTTCTTCTGCAAGAGCATCCAGAATTTCATGGAAAAGCATTTCCGCATCCAAAGAAGGAAAGTCCGCAGGGATTCCTTCTAAGGCATATCGCTTCTCTTCTTCCTTTCGGATTCTATAGCCAAGATGGGTAAAATAGTCCTTGGTCTTTTCATAGAGATCTTCCTCTTTCGCACTAAAGACCATGGTTTTAGGAAGAATTCCCTGACTGATTCCCGGCTTTTCCAGGTAATTCTTTCGCATCTTTTCAAAGTTCACCTTCTCATGGGCAGCATGCTGATCCATAATAAAGAGTTCCTTTTGAAATTCTATCAACCAATAAGTCTGAAAAACCTGCCCAATCAGGCGGAATTCCCTTTCTCCCTCTTCGGAGAAAAAGGAAGGAGAAAATAGACTTTCCTGCTCTGCTGATGGGAGATTTTCCGATTCGGTGAAAAGCTGCTCTTCCTTTGGGACAGTATTCTCTTCCTTTTCAGAAGCCTTTTCTTCTTCTAAGCGAATCCCCTTTGTTAAGTCAAACTCTTCATAAATAAGCTTCTCTTCCCTTGTTGCTGCTTTCTGCTGATTCAGCTCCGGAACTTCTATTCTAAACGAAGCCTTCTCTGAAGCTTTTTCTGAAGCTTTTTCTGAAGCCTTCTCTGAAGCCTCTCCTATAGGGTACCCTTGATTTACAGCTTCTGCTTTTTCCTTCTCTTGCTCTTTTATTGCAGAAATCTGTTCGGCACCTTGCTTATCGTTTTGATCACTTCTAACTACTTCTTCAGGAATATCATTTTTATTATCTTTTTTCTCCTCTTTTTTCTCCCAAAGCTGGCTGGAAGGGGAAAGAAATGTTGTACTTTTCTCCTCCTTCTCCTTTTGGAAAAGGGAAAGGGGGCTATGGTCAATCAAATCTGCTTTGGATAAAGTCTTGCTTACACAGTCAAAGAGTGCCTGATAAATTTTTTCTCGATTCTGAAAACGCACCTCCAGCTTTTGGGGATGCACATTCACATCCACAAGATTGGGGCTTAGATGTAAAAAGACGATGGCAAAGGGAAACTTATGCTGCATCAAAAAGGGTTTATAGGCGTCCTCCAGGGCTCTACTTAGTAAAGAATCCCGCACAAAACGACCATTCACGAAGAAAATTTCATATTGCCTGTTGGAACGGGTAAGGCTTGGCTTTCCCAAAAGCCCCTCAATATGCAGGGTAGCCAATCCTGTTAGGCTGGAAGGATAATAGGATTCCTTTATTTCCAGGCTATCCTTGGCAAAGGTCTTTCCGTAAATACCGAATACCACATCGGAAAGCTTTCCGCCTCCCAGGGTTTGGAATCGACTTTTTCCATCCTTTACAAAATGAAAGGAAATGCCCGGATTGGCTAGAGCCAGCTTTTCCACCATTTCCTCAACCCTACTGGCTTCCGTGCTTTCACTTAATAAAAACTTTTTTCTGGCAGGCACATTGTAGAAAAGATCTCGCACCAAAATGCTGGTACCGTCCATTCCCCCTACTTCTTCTATCGGAGAGAAGCTTCCTCCCTCCACAAGAATTCTGTGGGCAAGAAAATCCTCCTGCCTTTTGCTGATACATTCTACCTTAGCCACGGAAGCAATAGAAGCCAAGGCCTCTCCACGGAAGCCGAAGCTTAAAATCTCTTCCAAGTCTTTGGGATTTTGGATTTTACTGGTGGCATGGGGCATAAAGGCCCTCTCCAAATCCTCAGTAAAGATTCCCTCTCCGTTATCACTTACCCGAAGAAAGCTGATTCCGCCCCCCTTAATCTCTATGGAAATTGCCGTAGCTTTAGCATCCAAAGCATTTTCCACCAGCTCTTTTACGATACTGCTGGGACGCTCTACCACCTCTCCTGCGGCAATTTGATTGATGCACTCCTGGCTTAATAGGTGAATTTTCAACGAAGTTTCTCCTTTAAACTAAACAACAGATTGATGGCTTCCAAGGGACTCATGCTTTCAAAGGAATCATTTCGAATACAGTCTAAAACTTCTTTCTCTTCCTTACTTAATTCTGAATCGGAATTTTTTCTTCTCGTTTCTCCGGCCTTTAAGGTATTTTCCGGAAAATCCTCTACAAATTTTTCTTCCGGGGCCTCTTCAAAATCCAAATGCTGAAGACGAAGGTCCTTTTCATTTAAGAAGCTGGAGATTTCTCTGGCTCTGTCCAATACGGGCGCCGGAACACCCGCCAGCTTGGCCACATCAATACCATAACTTTCGTCTGCCCCTCCCGGCATAATCTTACGAAGGAACTGTATTTCCCCCTGCTCCTTAGATACCGCTATACAGTAGTTCTTCACATTTTCCAGCTTCCCCTCCAGTACACTTAACTCATGATAGTGGGTGGCAAAGAGGGTTTTGGCTTTGATTTCCTTGGCAAGATATTCCACCACTGCCCAGGCTATAGAAAGGCCGTCAAAGGTGGAGGTACCTCTTCCGATTTCATCCAAAATCAACAGAGATTTTTCCGTAGCATTTCGTAAAATATTGGAAACCTCACTCATTTCCACCATAAAGGTGGATTGACCGGAGGCCAAATCATCGGAAGCTCCTACTCTGGTAAAGATTCTGTCGCAGATAGGAATATCCGCCTGCTTTGCCGGCACAAAGGAGCCGATGGAAGCCATCAGCACGATTAAGGCAACTTGTCGCATATAAGTGGATTTTCCTGCCATATTGGACCGGTTATAATCGCTATTTTTTCCTCTTTGCCAAGACTTGCATCATTGGGGACAAAGCTTTGGTCCTGTAAAAGTTTTTCCACCACCGGATGACGACCATCCACAATTGTTAAATTACCTTCTTCATTGATTTTTGGACGAATATACTGCTCCTGCATAGCTACCTTGGAAAGAGAAAGGCAAGCATCCAAAAAGGCAATTTCCTTGGCGGTTTTTTGCATTCTTCCTAGCTCCCGGGAAAGCTCTTCCCGCAAATTTACAAAGAGACTGTATTCCAGCTGCTGTAAATTTTCAGCCGCTCCCAAGATTTTATTCTGTAAATCCTGTAATTCTACGGTGGTGTATCGTTCCGCCTGAGCAAGAGTCTGTCTTCTAATAAAATAGTCGGGAATTTCCCCCTGATAGGACTTGGAGATTTCAAAGCAGTAGCCGAAAATACGGTTATATTTGATTTTCAGATTTTTAATTCCGCTTTTTTCTCTTTCCTGCTCTTCCAGCCGGTTCAGCCATTCTTTCCCATGCTCCCCCGCTTCCCGGAAAAGTCGCACCTCTTCATGGAAGGAAGACTTAATGATTCCTCCCTCCTTAATGCTAAGGGGGGGATCTTCTTCAATGCATTCATCAATCCTGGTATAAAGCTCTTCCAAAGCATCCATATCCTGCCCTAAGCCCTGTAAAAGCTTTCCGGAAAAGGAGCTTAAAGTCCTCTTAATCACCGGCAGAAATTGCAAGGAGGATTTTAAAGCCAGCATATCTCTGGCATTGGCGGAGGAAATGCTGATTTTTCCAATCAGTCTTTCCATATCGTAGATGGAATCCAGATATTCCCTAAGCTCTTCTCCGTCAATATAACGCTGGCAGAGCTCTTCAATACAATCTAAACGCTCCTCCATTTTCTTTCTTTCTCGAAGCGGGCGTTCCAGAAAATGGCGAAGCATACGACTTCCCATGGCGGTATGGGTTTTGTCCAGTACCCAAAGCAGGCTTCCTCGCTTTTTCTTGTCTCTAAGGGTTTCCCAAAGCTCCAGATTTCTCTGGGTGGAAAGGTCCAAAAGCATATAGTCTTCCCGATGAAAACGCTCTATATGCCGAATATGGGATAAAATATTCTTCTGGGTATCGTACAGGTAGCGTAGGCAGGCACCTAAGGCTCTTCTTTCCAAGGGGGCATGCTCTAGCCCTAAGCCGGGGATGGAAGAAGAAAAATGGGAAGAAAGAAGCTTATCCGCCTCTTCCTTTCCAAAGTATTCCTTCTCCTTTTCTGTAATGCTTAAGCTAAAGCGACTGTCCAAGGCAGAGCGTAATTCTTTATCCTCTAAAAAGCCTATGGGACAGAGAATCTCCTTTGGGGAAAAACGGGAGATTTCATCCAGAAGCTCCTTGCTGTCGGAAACACTTAAACTGTATAGCTCTCCGGTACTGATATCCACGGTGGCAAGACCGATGCCGCTGTTTCCCGGATAAATAGCGGAAAGATAGTTATTTTTCCCTCCTCTAAAGCAGTTTCCTCGGTCTGGGTTCCGGGGGTAATCACTCGGATAATTTCCCGCTTTACCAGTCCCTTGGCAAGTTTTGGATCCTCTACCTGTTCTCCTATGGCGACCTTAAAGCCCTGGGAAACCAATTTACTGACATAGGAATCCGCCGCATGATAAGGAATTCCGCACATGGGAGCCCTTTCCTCCAGACCGCAATCCTTCCCTGTAAGCACCAAATCCAAAGCTTTGGAGGCTTTGATGGCATCCTCAAAGAACATTTCATAAAAATCCCCAATGCGGTAAAAGAGGAGGGCATCAGGTACCTCCTTCTTGCTCTCCAAATATTGCCGCATCATAGGGGATAATTTTGCTTCATCCATTAAAGAACACTCCCATAGTAATAAAAGCCCATAGATTTATCCAAACGAACCGGAACAATTTCTCCGATTAAGCGCTCTCCACCTTCAAAGTGAACCAGCACATTGTTACTCAGTCTTCCGGTCAGCATATTCTCGGACTCTTTGTCCTTTTCTTCCACTAAAACTTCCATGACCTTTCCCAGGTCTCTTCCTTCTCGCTCCTCGGAATGAAGACGAATATGCTCTAAAAGACGCTGGAATCGCTCCTTAACCACATCTTCAGGAACTGCCTCCCACTTAGCAGCCGGAAGTTCCCGTACGCTTGGAATACTGGAAGGTAAAAGCGGAATCAAACTTGGAGTAGGCTACCACTTCCATGGTATCCTGAAAATCCTCTTCCGTCTCCCCGGGGAAACCTACAATAATGTCTGTCGTCAAACTCACATCCGGTAAAACTTCTCTTATCTTTTTCACCAAAGCCATATAGGATTCTTTACTGTAATGCCGGTTCATCCTCTTTAAAATGGCCGTAGAGCCGGATTGTAGGGGCAGGTGAATATGATTGCAAATGTTTTCATTTTCCTTCATAACCTGTAAAAGCTCATCGGAAAAATCCTTAGGGTTCGGAGTCATGAAACGGAGTCGCTTAAGACCGGGAAGCTTTGCAATTTTGGCCAAAAGCTCCGGAAAGGAACATTCCTCCTTCTTATCCAAACCATAGGAATTCACATTTTGCCCAAGGAGCATGATTTCTTTTACGCCGTCGGCAACCAATGCCTCACATTCTTTCAAAATTTCCTGAGAATCTCTGGACTTTTCTCTTCCTCTTACGTAGGGCACGATACAGTAGGTACAGAAATTATTGCAGCCAAAGCTGATATTTACGGCTGCTCTAAAGCTATATTTCCTCTTGGAGGGAAGATTTTCCACGATTTCCGTACTATCCTCCAAAAGCTCTACCTTCTTCTCCTTGGAGAGCATGGTTTCTAAAAGATACTCTGCCAGCTTATAAATATTGTGTGTACCGAAAATCAGATGCACATAGGGATATTTTCTCTGAATGGTTTCCACCTCATCCTTTTCCTGCATCATACAACCGGTAATTCCAATGATTAAGTCCTTATTTCTTTGATAGAGATGCTTAAGCTGTCCGATACGACCATAAAGCTTTTGATTGGCGTTCTCCCGGACGGTACAGGTGGTAAAGAGGATTACATCCGCTTCCTCTTCCTTCTCCGTAATGCTATAGCCTGCTTCCTGTAAAATTCCCTGAAGCTTTTCTCCGTCCTTGGCAGACATCTGGCAACCGATGACAGACACCATGGCCTTGGCCTCATAGCCCTCTCCCTTTTTTACATCCAACAGGGCTTTGATTTGTTCTATAAAGTAAAACTGGCGCTCCGGCTCATTGGCAGGTGCGTTTTCCAATATTTCCGTAAATAATTTATTTCCCACAATTCCCTCACATTTCTATGATCTATTTCTATACTCAATTTCAAAAATCAATTTCTAAATTTTATTCCTATACTCAAATTCAAAATCAATTTCTAAATTTTATTCCGGTATTCTATAGAAGCCTGTAGGTAAGAAATCTCTTCTTATCTTCTATCCGCGGTTTTGTAAGGAACGAATATAAAGCCTCTGCCACCTTCATACCATCCATGGCTGCACTCATTATGCCGCCTGCATATCCTGCCCCTTCACCGCAGGGATAAATATCCTTCTCCATACAGCGGAAATTTTCATCTCTTGAAATTCTAAGGGGAGAAGAGGTTCTGCTCTCCACGCCGTAAACCAGGGTATTCCCCTTGGCAAATCCCTTCATCTTTCCTTCAAAGGCTTCCATAGATTCGATAAAATCCTCTTTTATATTGCCAAGCTTTGGATAGTTTTCAAACCGGAAAAGAGGGTTTAGATCACATTCATTACTTTGTCCCTTCAGCATGAGCTCTAAATCTTCAGTTTCATTTGCGACATTTTTAATTTTGTCGTATCTGCTATAAGGTACTCTTCCCTCTCCCAGGTGAAAGGCTTTTTCTTCCCAGTATTCCTGTAAAGCAATTCCGGCAAGGGGATTATTTTCTCCTCCATACTCCTCTTTTTTTATCGTGAAAATGATGGCGGAGTTAGCATAGCCGCTATCTCTTTTGCTATAGCTCATGCCATTCACACAAAGCCGTCCCTCCTCCGAAGAAGAGTTTACCACATATCCTCCCGGACACATACAAAAGCTGTAAAAAGAACGATGCTTTGCCTGATGACTGATTTTATAGGCGGAGGCTCCCAACTTTTCTCTTAATTCCTCGGAAATCTCGCCGTAAAGGGCCGTATCGATATCTTTTTGACTGTGCTGTACTCTAAAGCCCATGGCAAAATCCTTTGCCAAAAGAGGATAAGAAAGGTCGTAAAAGCTCCCGAAAACTATCCCTTGCACTATGGCCTATAGCAATGATTAGAGGATTCTTCTCCTCCTTTTTGAAAATGATACTGTTGTCCAAAATGGATTTCTCCTCCAAGGCTTTCGATTTCCTTTCGGATAGAGGAAACAATGGAAATAAGGGCATCCGTTCCCACATGGGGCTTGGCATCATAGAGGATTTCTTCCTTGGCACCATGCCGGATAAATTCCCTGAAGGACAAAACGGGAACGACCGTTTTGATCCTTTACCAGGTATTGAGCTTTCCGTCTGAAAAAGGTACCTGCTCCTCCTTCTCCAAATTGCGGATTGATTCCTTGTTTAAAATCCCTTTTTCCCAAAGGGCTTCCACATCCTTAGCTCTTTCTTCTACTGCCTTTCCCCGCTCATAAACAATGGGGCGACAGCCTGCTCTTGCCAATAAAAGTGCGGAAAAAGATCCCTGCCGGTCCAAAGCCCACCACTATAGGGCGATGCTCTTCCCATTGAAAGAAGTCCTCCAAAGCCTTTCCTTGAATCTTTTCCGGACACTTAGGCTCTTGATACAATACGGGAATATAGCTTTGAATATCTTTATTCTTTACCTTGGACAGGACTTTCTTTTCCGAAACTCCCCTTAGCTCTACAGAAACCGTATACACATAAAAGAGCTGGGGCTTTTTTCTGGCATCCAAAGAACGGCGAAGAATCTGATAAGCAGAAATTTCCTCCTTTTTCAGCTTTAGGCTCTTGGCAATAGCCGGAAGAAGGGCTTCCTGCCCCTCCTCTACAGCGAGTTTTAACTGTCCAATTTTAATCATTTTTCTTCCCCATGGCTCTTCCTGCCAAAATTCCCGATCCAAAGGCAAAATGAAGGTTATAGCCTCCACAAATGCCGTCCACATCCAGTATCTCCCCGGCAAAATATAAATCCGGATTCTTTTTACTTTGAAAATCCGGAATAAAAATTTCCGATAAATTTACCCCACCTGCCGTACACTGGGCTCTTTGAAAATCTCCGATTCTTTCGGGAAGAAAGGGAAAATGTAGGCAAAGAAGGCATAATTCCAAAATTTTCTTATCCGAAATATCTTGTATATTTTGTTTTAGGGGAAAACTTACCCTTTCGTAAAGCACTTGACTCAGCTTTTCCGGAAAAAGTCCCAGTAGGAAGTCTTCTCCCCTCTCCTTTTCCAAAAGTTTCTTTCTTTGAAGAAAATAGTCTTTGGCCTCCTCCTCACCAAATTTCGGAAGAAAGGACAGTTCCAAAGAAAACTTTGCCTTATCTTGCAAAAGACTATGCACTAGGCGACTCATTTGAAAAACGATAATACCGGAAATACCATAATCCGTGCATTGCAGTTCTCCCTCATCCTGAAAAAGTAAATCCTGCTCTTTCCAAAGCATCGCCCTCACATCCACTCTGACACCGGACCAAAGCTTAACATAGTCTTCCTTGGTATAGATGGGGACAAGGCTGGGGAAAAGAGGAGAAACCGTATGGGATAAAGTTTTCGCAAAACCATAGCCCTCACCGGAAGCTCCAAGAGCTTCCATTGCCAGTCCTCCGCTGGCAATTAAAAGCTTCCTTCCTTGTAGAGAAAACTCTTTTTCTTCCCATTCTATTTTTTCTTTTTTATTCTTTTCCTTTTTTCTGTTTTTTTCTTTGTTTCCGGAAGCAAGAGTAGACACGGAAAAATTATCTTTTGGAAAAGAAGAATCGAATCCTCCCTTAGGCAGAAGCTTTTTTCCTTTAAGAAAAAATTCCTCTTTCTCAGTCCAAGAAATTGCTTCAACCCTATGTTGCAGACAGATTTCTACGCCTAGCTTGTAAAGAGCGTTTTCCAAACATTGCACCATGCTTTTTGCCTGATCCGAGTAGGGGTACACATAGTCTCCCCTAAACTTGGGATAAATTCCCAAAGCCTTGAAATATTCCAGAGAATCTCTGCTATCAAAATGTTTTAAAAAGGAAGGAATATATTCCGGATGATTGCTTCGATAGGCATTGGCATTCATGGAAAGATTGGTATAATTGGCTCTTCCGTTTCCGGTCTGGCTTAGCTTCTTTCCAAGGCAGGATTGTTTTTCCACTAAAAGAACCGACTTTGCACCGGCTCTTTTTGCTTCTATGGCAGCCACCATACCGGCAGCTCCTCCTCCCACAATAATACAATCCTTCATATTGCCCCTATTCTTTTCTATATCCTTTGATTATATTTCATCTTTTTAATTTTCAGCTTATTTATAGTTTTCGATTTTAATCCTTGATAAATCTCTTTAAACGTCCCCCCATAGGCATTTCATCCAGGTCTTCTTTGGAAAAGGCATTCATCTTCAGAAGACTTCCAAAGTAGAGAACCACCGCAACGAAAATCGCCGGAAGTAAAGACAGGGCGGAACCGATTCTTCCCTTCCCAAGCTTCTCCGGAAGAAGGAAATGAATCAAGAAATAGCAGCCAAATGCAAAAATTCCCATAATGAGAGAAGCTAAAATAGGATATCCTATGGTTTTTCCCCAGTCTATTACGCATCTGGTATGGCGTTTTATAGCGGCCTGATTTAAGATGCACATCATGATGGCAAAAAGGATATTGGAAACAACTACTCCGTAGATGCCGGTTTTTCCATATAAGAGAAGTAACAAACTGGCCAAATGAAATACCAAAGAAATGACGGAATGCTTAAGAGGCAGATTCAGATGTCCCAATCCCTGTAAAATGGCATTACTGATGGTGGACAGAGAATAGAACAAAACCGCTAAGGCTCCGATTCTGGTCACATTAATCAAAAGCATTACATTTTTTCCGGGGAAAAGCATTCTGCATAGAGGCTCCGCCAAAATACACATCCCCACCGTACAGGGCACGGCAATCAGCATGCTGAAGCGAATACTGGTCTGGATTTGTCCAAGGGTCTTTTTCCGATCATGGGAAGCAACTGCCGCAGTAAGACTGGGAATCAAAGAGGAGGATAAGGCATTGGCCAAGGCCACGGGAATATTAAAGAGAATATGATATTCCCCGAAGATTCCCCACTCCATTACAATCCGCTTGGTGGGAATCTGAAGCTTAGTCATAATGCTGGAATAAAAATAATCATCCAAAACGGAGGAAATATTATACACCGTACTGGAAATCAGGATAGGTACCATAGTTGAAAACAACAATAAGGCGGAACGCTCGTAGCTTTCCACCATACTGCTATCCTTCTTGGCTCTCTTTCTAAGCCTTGGTCTTTGATAGGAATAAAGCATCAAAAAGAACAGCAGGGCAATAAAAGCTCCCACGCCGGTTCCGATAGCTCCTCCCATAGCACCGAATGCATAAGAATACTCCGTGTTATTGTATAGCAAATTGGCTTCTTTTCCCTTAGCGAAAAGAAGGTATGCCATTAAAACGGAAAAAACGGCATTGGCAATCTGTTCCAGGATTTGAGAAATAGCTGTAGGAATCATATTTCCCATGCCCTGAAAGTACCCGCGCAAAAGTCCGAGATAGGCCATAATCCAAACGGTTGGAGCCAAGGCCCTAAGGGCATAAGAAGCAAAGGGCTTTTTCAAGGCTCCGGCTATGGCATCCGCCCCGAAGAAGAGTACAAAAGCCATAACTGCTCCCATAATAGAAGCATAAATAAAAGAAACCCTTAAAACTCTTTCCGTATTTTTAAAACGTTTCGCCGCCAAATTCTGAGAAATCAGCTTGGAAATGGCAGTGGGCATGGAATAACTGGATAAAATCAGGAGTAGGGTATAAATAGAAAAGGCTGAGGTATAATAACCGTTTCCCTCATCGGAAATAATTGCGGAAAGTGGAATTCGGTAAACCATGCCGATAAGGCGAACCAGAATTCCGGCAACTGCAAGAAGAGATCCCTGCAGAACAAAATTATTTCCGCTTGATCTTCTTTTTGTGGAGACTTGTCTTCTACCTTCTCTCATCGGTAATATCCTCTATTCTCTAATATCTCTTCCTGCTTCTGCTCCATTTCTTTTCGTTCTTCTTCCTCCATGTGATCATAGGAGAAAAGGTGTAAAAGGGAATGGGCAATCAAAAAAGCAAGCTCTCTCTCCAAAGAATGGCCGTAGCTCTCCGCCTGTTCCTTTACCTTGTCCCAGTTTAGGACAATATCTCCCAGCATCAGCTCTCCGGTTTCCGGATCAAAATTCCCCCATTCCTCTTCCAGGCTTTCAGGAAAGCTTCCCGGAGGATCTAAAGACAATAAAGGAAAAGACAGAACATCCGTTGCATAATCAATTCCTCTTTGGCTTAGATTTAATTCCCGCATCTCCTCTGACTCTATAAAGCTTACGGAGAGGGAAACATCATAGGGACAGGAAACATAATCAAGACTTTCCTCCACGATATCCTGAATGATTTTTTCGTAATCCAGACTTGTTTGTTCCTTCACTTCCCATTGAATGTCTATTTGCATATTTGTCCTTCTTTTTTCTTTCTTCGTCCTTTTCGTAGGCATTAACGATTCTTTGCACTAAGGGGTGACGAACCACGTCTTCACTGGTAAGGGTGGAAAATGCTATTCCCTCCACATTTTTTAAAACATGGATAGCATCCTCCAAACCGGATTTCTTTCCTTCTTCCAAATCCTTCTGGGTTAAATCTCCGGTAACCACCACCTTGGATCCGAAGCCTATTCTGGTTAAGAACATCTTCATCTGCGCAGGAGTGGTATTCTGGGCTTCATCCAGGATAATATAGGCATTATCCAGGGTTCTACCACGCATATAGGCCAAGGGAGCAACTTCAATAAGACCCTTCTCCGCATTGGCCAGATATTGTTCCGGTCCCATAATCTGGTACAGAGCATCATATAAAGGACGAAGATAGGGATCCACCTTGGACTGTAAATCTCCCGGTAAAAATCCAAGCTTCTCTCCCGCCTCTATAGCAGGTCTTGTCAGGATAATTCGGGAAACCTCCTCTTCACGAAAGGCGGAAATCGCCATAGCCATGGCCAGATAGGTTTTTCCGGTTCCCGCCGGGCCGATGCCAAAGGTAATCATATTCTTCCGTATGGCATCCACATAGGCCTTTTGCCCTAAAGTCTTAGGCTTACAGGTTTTCCCAAAGCGGTTCTTGCCAGCAAATCCTCATCCAAATGCAGGAGAGCATCTCCCTTTCCTTCCTTAACCGTTAAGGAAATGGCATAGTTTACATTTTGCTCATTAATGGCAGTCCCCTTTTGAGATAACTTCAAAAGGGAAAGAAGCACTTCCTTAGCTTTATTTGCAGCGTCTTCTTCCCCTATGATTTTCAATAATCCGTCCCGGTCAATAATACTGACTTGAAACTGTTTTTGAATTTTATTTAAATTTTGATCCATCTGTCCCAGAATGTTCATTTCATGTTCCAGAGGAATATCTAATAGTAATTCTCTTTCCGCCATGGGACTCCTTTTTTGAAAGAAAATAGCCCTAATTCATTGCTGAATCAGGGCTAACATCTAAGCTATAAATTAGTTGAACTTACGCTTTCTAGCCGCTTCAGACTTCTTCTTACGTCTTACTGATGGCTTCTCGTAATGCTCTCTCTTACGAATTTCTTGCTGGATTCCTGCCTTAGCACAGTTTCTTTTGAATCTGCGTAAAGCACTGTCCAAAGACTCGTTTTCTTTTACGATGACATTTGACATGCGATACCCCAAACCTCCCTTCGGGCACAAACTAGTGTATATTATAGCACCAATATTTCATTCGTCAATGCTTTTTTTAGAACTATAGCTATTTTTTAACTGTAGCTTTCTTCTTATCCAAGCTGTTTCTTCATGCTCTCCAAGGACTGCTTTAAAGCTTCCTCCAGCTTTGCGCTGTCCTTGCCGCCGGCCTGAGCCATCTGAGGCTTACCGCCTCCCCCACCCCCAAGGATAGGCGCAATCTCTTTAATCAGATTTCCGGCATGAGCACCGAGCTTTACTGCACCGTCACTGGCTGTGGCCATAAGAATCGGCTTACCGTCTTCTACAGAGGCCAGGAGGATAAAGGCATTCTTATGCTTATCCTTTAAGCTGTCTCCCAGATTTCTCAGAGCATTTCTGTCCATACCCGGAATATTGGTGGCAATCAGAGAACAATCCTTGTATTCTACCACTGCCAAGTCTTCCACTTCCGCATTGGCCAGCTTCGCCTTTAACTGCTCGCACTGGGAACGGCTTTCCTTTAATTCCTTCTCTAAACTCTCTACCCTGGCCAATAAATGCTCCGGATCTGCCTTTAATTTTCCGCTAAGACTCTTTAACAGTTCCTCCTCATGGTGGAAGTAATCAAAGAGGTTCTGGGAAGTAATGGCTTCAATTCTTCTGACTCCGGCAGCAACACCCTGCTCGGAAAGAATCTTAAAGGCCTGGATGGAGGAGGAATTCTCTACATGGGTTCCACCGCAAAGCTCAATGGAGAAATCGCCTACGGAAACCACTCTTACGGTGTCACCGTACTTTTCTCCAAATAATGCGGTAGCGCCGGATTTTTTAGCTTCCTCAATGGGCATTTCCCGTGTAAGCACCACGTCAGCTCTGGCAATTTCTTCATTAACCAAATTCTCAACCTTCTCAAGTTCTTCTTTGGTCAAGGCGGTAAAGTGGGTAAAGTCAAAACGAAGACGCTTGTCATCATAGTAAGCTCCCGCCTGCTCCACATGACTTCCCAGAGTTTCCTTCAGAGCCTTTGTAAAAGGTGGGTAGCGGTGTGGTTTCTTGCGGTCAGGGCACGCTTTTTAGCATCTACGACTAATGTTACGGAATCGCCTACGGAAAAACCTCCCTGCTCTACTGTTCCCAGATGAGCCAGCTTTCCCCCCTGTAAGTGAATAGTCTCTTCCACTATGAATACGGAAGTACCGGAACAAATCTTTCCCTGATCTCCCTGCTGTCCACCCATGGTTCCATAGAAGGGGCTACGGTCGGTGATTACTGCGGCACGGTTTCCTGCTTCTACGGAAGGACGAATTTCATCCTCATCTCCGTTATCTGCAAGATATACAAGAGCAGTAATCTTTCCTTCACATTCCAGCTGCTCGTAGCCCACAAACTCTGTCTGTAAGGAAGCATCAAGATTCTGATAAACGTCATCTCTTCCCATGTAGTTGGTGCTTTTTCTTGCCGCCCTTGCGGTTTCTCTTTGCACCTTCATAGCCTCTTGGAAAGCCTCTTCATCTACAGTAATACCGCTGTCTTCCAGAATTTCCTTGGTTAAATCCAGAGGGAAACCGTAGGTGTCATAGAGACGGAAGGCATCTTCTCCGGAAAGAAGCTTCTCTCCCTTTTTCTGTAAGTCTTCCTTTAAGCCCTGTAAAATAGCAAGACCGTTGTCAATAGTCTTGTTGAAACGATCTTCTTCCTCAGAAATAACCCGAAGAATCATATCCTTCTTCTCGGAAAGCTCAGGATATCCGTCAGAGGACAAGGCAATAGCCTTTTCGGAAAGCTTGGATAAACTTCCTGCAGAAATTCCCAGAATACGTCCATGTCTTGCCGCTCTTCTTAAAAGTCTACGGAAGACATAGCCTCTTCCTTCATTGGAAGGCATAATACCGTCGGAAGCCATAAAGGTACAGCTCTTTACATGGTCTGCAATAATACGGAAGGAAACATCTGCTGTTTTATCTTCCAAATATTTTTTTTTCCGGAAAGACTTTCAATCTCTGTCATCATGGCCTGGTTGGTATCCACATCAAACAAAGAAGGTACATCCTGGCAAACTACTGCAAGACGCTCCAGTCCCATTCCGGTATCAATGTTCTTCTGAATGAGGTCGGTGTAATTTCCCTTGCCGTCATTGTTAAACTGAGAGAATACCACGTTCCATACCTCTAAGAAACGATCGCCCTCTCCTCCCATTACATCCTCAGGACCTGTACCGTACTTCTCTCCACGGTCGTAGTAAATCTCGGAACAGGGACCACAGGGTCCAACACCGTGCTCCCAGAAATTATCTTTCTTTCCAAAGCGATAGATGCGATCCGCAGGAATGCCGATTTCCTCATTCCATACCTTGAAAGCCTCTTCGTCCTCCAAGTAAATACTGGGATAAAGACGATCCTTCTCCAGACCTACTCTCTCTGTCAAAAATTCCCAGGCAAAATGTAAGGCCTCGGACTTAAAGTAATCTCCGAAGGAGAAATTGCCCAGCATCTCAAAGAAAGTACCATGTCTTGCAGTCTTTCCGATATTCTCAATATCGCCTGTACGGATACACTTCTGACAGGTAGCCACTCTTCTTTTAGGCGGAATTTCCTGACCGGTAAAATAAGGTTTTAAAGGTGCCATTCCTGAGTTGATTAACAATAAGCTATTATCATTATGGGGAACCAAGGAAAAGCTTTTCATTACCAAATGTTCCTTTTCCTGAAAATAGGCTAAAAACATTTTTCTTAATTCGTTAACACCATATTTCTTCATACAATCTCCCTTTATGCAGTATAGAAATTTTGAAATCCCCTTACTAAGCACGGCAAAATCAGTAAGGTACTCATAAAGCAAGAAGGCCTGCAATACCCTCTCCACACAATCTTAGAAATTATACAGTACTTAGGGCTAGGAGGCAAGGGAGGACAAAAAGTCTTTCAGCTTTTCTGTATAGAGGCTTTTGTTTACAAAAACCGATTCCGCATGACCTGCCTTTGGTACCAACAACAAATCTCTCTTTCCCTTGGTAGCTTCATACATTCTTTCACTATTTGCCGGCAAAATGTATTGGTCAGCTTCTCCATGGATAAAAAGGATAGGCACCTGATTTTTTGCCAAAGAGTCGATGGGGCGCATGGCGGAAATAGGAATACCGAAACTAAGCTTGGCATATTGGTTCATCACCGGGCCGATAGCTGTTGGAATGTGACTGTATCGCCAGATTTCCTCCAAAACATTTTCAATATCGGAAAAACCGCAGTCAGCTACAGCGAAGGAAACATTTTGTACATCTTTCAATGAGGCAATTGTTGTGGCAGCTCCAAGAGATTCTCCATGCAAGCCAATCTCCGCATTCCTTCCCAGTTTTTCCTGAAAATAATGTACCAGTCCCGCCAAATCCTTTCCTTCCCTCACACTGTAGCTGCAAAAAGTCCTTCTATTTGCTCCATGCCCTCGTAAATCATAAATAATACAATTATAGCCTAAGGAAAGATAGATAGAGGCATACTTTAAACTTCCATATCGAGTATCCTTATAACCATGACTGATAATAACATATTTAGAAGAAGGGCTCGGGTTCTTTAAAATTTCTCCATGGAGCACATAAGAATCATAGCTTTTAACAGTAAACTCTTCTTTTTGCAAACCATTATAAAAGGAAGTATCATAATGTTCTCTTTGCCATTCCATCGACTCTTCCAGGCTTTGTCCTTCACCGTAGAATATATTTTTTGCCAAGCATAGAGACAAAAAGCTAAAAAAATAAAATTAAAATACTGATAAAAAAATCACAGCAAGGATAGATATATTAATATTTTTTTAATTATCATAATTTGCTCCTTTTAACGAAAAGGACTAGCCGTCCTGATCTTCAAAAATCTTCTCCAATAAAACAGAACACCTAGCCTTTGTCAGCTGAATATATTTTTTTAAGTAGTCGATATTTTCCTCTACACCGGTTTTCTCCATGCTTAGCTCTTTTTTACTCTCCATGCTTCTTTGACTCAAAAACACACTTTGCTCGGCAAAAAAGTTTTCCCGCTCATTTCCGGTGATATTTCTGCTGTAATAGCTTACCAGACGCTGCATTTCTTTATCGTAGAGTTCTCCGATTTTTTCATATCGTCTTCGCAGAGAGAGGTTTTTCTGCCAGCTTTCATCCTCTTCTATCTGATTCAATAGCTGAAATTCATTTTGAAAACGAAGATAGCTGTCGGAATCCGGCTCCTCCTCATCCTCTTCACTGGGAAGCAGAGAAAGGGGCTCTTGAACTTCTTCTCTGCTATTCCTGTTCTCCTCATAGCTTTTTAGAGCATTTTTCCAATGCCTGTGTAGGCCAAAGCTGACAAGACTCAGAAATAGGAAAAGAAGCAATAAGATCTTAAGATAAACCATAAATTGTTTTCTGGGCATAATTATTCCGATAAATAAGCCGCTCTTACCTGAGGATCGGATAGTAAGTCTCCGGCTTTTCCTTCTAATCGAATGTTTCCGGTTTCCAATACATAAGCTCTGTCTGCAATCATTAAAGCCTTGTTGGCATTTTGCTCTACCAGGAGTACGGTTACCCCTGACTCATGAATCTTTTGAATAATATCAAAGATTTCATTTACGTAAATGGGAGAAAGGCCCATGGATGGTTCATCCAGTAAAATCATCTCCGGCTTGGACATCAGGGCTCTTCCCATGGCCAGCATCTGCTGTTCTCCTCCGGAAAGAGTTCCGGCTACCTGATTTTTTCTTTCCAAAAGACGGGGAAAATGATGATAGATCATATTCAGACTTTCTTCAATTTCCTTTGAGTCCTTTCTGGTGTAGGCACCCAGCATCAGATTTTGATATACCGTAAGACTGGCAAAAACTCTTCTCCCCTCCGGAACATGGGCAAGTCCCTTGGAAACCAGCTTATATCCGGGAAGCTTACTGACATTTTCCCCTCTATAAATGATTTCTCCCTGGGAATGGGGAATTAAGCCGGTAATCGTTTGCAGGGTACTGGTCTTTCCGGCGCCGTTGGCCCCGATTAAGGTTACGATTTCTCCTTTGTTCACATGGAAATCCAAGCCTTTAATGGCATGGATCATCCCATAATGTACATGAAGATTCTTTACCTCTAAAATTTGTTCCATAATTACTCTCCTAAATAAGCCTTGATAACCTTTTCGTCATGCAACACTTCCTGGGTCTTCCCTTCTGTAAGGACTTGCCCGAAGTTCAGTACGGTAAGGCGATCACAGATGCCGGATACCAGCTTCATATCATGTTCAATCAATAAAATGGTCATATCAAAACGATCTCGAACCAGTCTTATAGTGTCCATCAGTTCTTCCGTTTCATTGGGATTCATTCCCGCTGCAGGCTCATCCAATAAAAGTAAGGAAGGATTGGTTGCCAGAGCTCTTGCAATTTCCAGCTTTCTTTGTTTTCCGTAGGGAAGATTTCCCGCTAAGTCCAAAGCATGCTCTTCCAGGTGAAAAACAGAAAGTAAATCCAGAGCTCTATCCGACATTTCTTTTTCTTTTTGAAAATACCGGGGCAGTCTAAAAATCCCTTCAATAAAAGAATAGGAATTTTCCTGGAAAAATCCTGCTTTTACATTGTCCAATACTGTCAGCTTATCGAATAATCGGATATTCTGAAAGGTTCTGGCAATTCCCTTTTTGTTAATCTCAATACAGGAGCTCCCTACAATATTTTCCCCATTTAAAAGAATTTCTCCTGTGTTGGGCTGGTAAACTCCGGTAAGCAGGTTAAATACTGTGGTTTTCCCTGCACCGTTAGGTCCGATTAAACCGTACAAATCTTTTTTCTCAATAGAGATATGGAACTGATCTACCGCCTTCAGACCTCCAAAGGAAATGCCTAAGGCATTCACTTCTAAAAGACTCATGCATTCACCTCCTTACGGAACAAACGATGAAGAATATTCTCCCGAAAAGCAATAAAGCCGGGGGCGGAAGTAAATAGCATCATCACAATCAAAACAACGGCATAAATCAACATTCTGTAGTCATTAAGGAACGAAGAAGTTCAGGAAGCAGAGTAAGAACAACAGCGGCCAAGATAGAGCCGCGCATATTGCCTATTCCGCCTAAAACTACAAATACCAGAATCATAATAGACTGATTGTATCCGAAGTTTTTTGGCAAAGCTTGTAAAGAGCTTAAATTATGGGCATAAAGTACTCCGGCAATTCCCGCGATGGCCGCAGAAATCGTAAAGCAAAGCAACTTCAGTTTTGAAGCGGGTAACGCAATACTCTCCGCCGCAATACGATTATCTCGAATCGCCATAACCGCTCTTCCCGTTCTGGAATGAATAAAATGCTGAATAAAGAGCATAGAGAGTAAAAGAAGAATTATCCCTACAGTAAAATTACTATATTTCGGCGTACCGGTAATTCCCTGTGCACCTTTAATGATCCACTTTCCCCCTTCTCCCAAAGCAACAGCTGTACCGTCCTTTAAGGAAAAATGCCAACCATTCTTATCCACCCCAAAATACAGAGCATTAATAATGTTTTTGATAATTTCTCCGAAAGCCAAGGTTACGATGGCTAAATAGTCTCCTTTCAGTCTTAAAACCGGAATACCGATTAAAAAGCCGAAGAATCCGGCTGAAATAGCACCAATGCACAGGGCGATAAAGAAAATAAGCATAGGAGGAAGAGAGCTTCCCTTTAAAAGCATGGAACAGCTGGCGGAGAAGAAAGCTCCTACGCACATAAAGCCCGCATGTCCCAGAGACAATTCTCCGGAAATACCCACCACAAGGTTTAGGCTTATGGCCAAAATAGAATAAATACACAGAGGAACCAAAAGTCCCTTCATTAGGGAACTTACGGAACCGGATTTTAGGAACAGCTGAACAACAAAGTACAGGATAAGAATGACTCCGTAATTCAAAAAAATATCTTTGATTTTTTTCATTTGTACATTCTTCATCTTACACCTTCTCCATAATCTTCTTTCCTAAAATTCCGCTTGGTTTAATGAGTAATACAATAATTAATACAGAAAAAACAATAGCATCCGACAATTTGGAAGAAATATAGGCCTTGGACAGATTTTCCAATACGCCAAGTAATATTCCGCCGATAAATGCTCCGGGAATAGAACCGATTCCTCCCAATACGGCAGCAACAAAGGCCTTAATGCCGGGCATGGCTCCTGTTGTTGGGGTAAGGGTAGGATAGGCAGAGCAAAGAAGGATTCCGGCCACACTGGCTAAGGCGGAACCAATAGCAAAGGTAAGGGCAATGGTACCATTTACATTTACTCCCATCAAAGTGGCTGCACCCTTGTCCTCGGATACCGCCAGCATAGCCTGTCCTGCCCTGGTTTTATGGATGAACAATAATAAAACAACGGCAACTAAAATTCCCACCAAAATGGTGACCATAGTTTCTCCGGAAATGACCAGCTGTCCTCCCGCCAGCTTTAATGCAGGAAGCTTTACAAAGGACTGAAAGCTTTTCGGATTTGCTCCGAAAAGCAATAAAGCAAGATTTTGTAAAAGATAAGACACACCGATGGCGGTAATCAGTACAGCCAAAGAATTCGCTGAACGAAGGGGCTTATAAGCTACCCTTTCCACTAAAACGCCAAGAGCGGTACAGATTGCCATACTAAAAAGAATAGATAAGGGAATACCAAGTCCCATCTGGTTAAAAGCGAGAAAAGCGGCATAGCCTCCCACCATCAAAATATCTCCATGGGCAAAATTCAGCATTTTTGCAATGCCGTAAACCATGGTATAACCTAGGGCAATGATGGCATACACCGAGCCCAAACTGATTCCGTTTAAAAGATAGGAAATAAAACTCATCTTTTTCTCACTTTCTCTTGATGTAAATAGAAAGGGCAAGCCTCAGCATTGCCCTTTCCATAATTCTTACCGGTGGCCCAGGCGAAGCCTTTGACTTCCGGTGTATAACGACTTCTTAACTAAAGATTCAGGCAGAGCCTGTAATCTTCCATTTATAAGACAATCATTATTCGGCAGATACGTATGCTCCGTCCTTGATAATGACAGCCTTAGGCTCCTTATCCACGTCTCCGGCCTCATTCCACTTCATGCCGGTACCGGTAAGTCCATCCAAGCTAATCTCTGTCATAGCCTTCTCCATTGCAGTACCTAAATCGGAAACACTCTGATCAGGAGTTAAGCCGGCCTTCTCTACAGCTGCCTTAATAGCATATACTGCGTCATAAGCATCCGCTGCGAACTGAATCGGAGTCTCCTTATACTTTTCTTTGTAGTTCTTTACAAAGTTAACGGTTAAATCATCCTTTGCATCGGCAGCAAAGGGAGTTAAAAGCATCAGGCCTTCTGCCAGAGAAACATCAAAGTTCTCCACGTTTAAGATACCGTCCATACCGTCACATCCGAAGAAGGTCGGCTTGAAGCCCATGGTATTGGCCTGCGTAAGTACTAAAGCAGCCTCAGTGTAGTAGAAGGGTAAGAATACCAGCTCAGCACCGGAATCCTTCATCTTCTGCAGCTGTGTGGAGAAGTCCTTGTTGGAATCAGCGGTAAACTGCTCATCCGCAACAACTTCCAATCCCTGCTTAGGCGCCTCGGCAACAAAGGAATCATGAATTCCGGAAGAATATACGTCAGAAGAATCATAAATAATTCCAATCTTCTTGCCTAAATTATGACTTCCGATATACTCTGCAGACTTTGTTCCCTGTGCAGGATCGGAAAAGCATACTCGGAATACATTCTTAGGAGCGGTAACCTCCACTGCGGATCCGGAGGGAGAAAGAAGAAACATATTGTCCCCTTCCGCTTCCGTTCCTACTGCGATAGCAGGAGCACTGGTGGTCGGTCCTACAAGGAACTGCATTCCCCAGTCCTTTAAGCTGTTGTATGCATTGATAGCCTTTTCCTGATCATGCTCATCGTCAGCCTTCTTGTATTCAATCTGGTATCCGTTGATTCCGCCATTTGCGTTAATCTCATCAATAGCAATTTCCGCACCGTTTACTACGGCATTACCATATACTGCAGCGCCGCCGGTTAAAGGTCCCTGTCCTCCGATTTTCCAAGTTAATCCGCCCTTCTCGGCTCCGGAGCTTTCTGCATTTGCCTTAGATTCCGCTTCTGTAGCTTTCTTCTCTCCGCTTGCGCCTCCGCAGGCTACTAAAGATGCTGCCATTAATGCGGCTAAAACCATAGATAATTGTTTTTTCATGTTAATCCTCCCTTATTTCACTATCAGTAAAATACTTTCCGTATTATAGGGAGAAGTTCTTTTCTTGTCAATTCTTTTTATAACAATTTAACATAAAAAAAGAGGTAGATATAACTAAAAGTAATACCTACCATGAATAATATACTATGGGAAGCTAACGCCCGGACTTTCCGCCCGACTATCCCTAAGCATAAGATCCATTACGGCCTGCTTCGGGTTCTTTCCCTCAAATAACACCCTGTTTACTTCATGAACTATGGGCAGGTCTACACCATACTTTGCGCCTAAAGCTAGAGCAGCCTTGGCTGCGTATACCCCTTCTACCACCTGTCCCACTTCCTTCATAGCTTCTTCATAACTTAATCCTTCGCCAATCAAGAAGCCTGCCTTACGATTTCTGGAATGCTTGGAAGCACAGGTTACAATCAGATCGCCGATTCCGGAAAGCCCGGCAAAGGTCTCCAAATGCCCTCCCATAGCCTGTCCCAGCCTTGCAATTTCCGCTATACCTCTGGTAATCAGTGCCGCCTTGGTATTGTCTCCATAGCCTAAACCATCTGCTATTCCGGCCGCTAATGCAATGACATTCTTTAATGCGGCACCGATTTCCACTCCCAGAACATCCTTATTGATATAAACGCGAAAGCTGTCAGATTGGAAAGTTTTTTGTATGGTTTTCGCACAGCTTTCTTCCCCGGCAGCACATACAATAGTGGTAGGCAGAAAACGGGATACTTCCTCCGCATGGGAAGGGCCCGAAAGAACCGCCACAGGATTTTCCGGAAAAATCTCTTCCAATATCTGGGACATGGTCAGTAAGGTCTTTTCTTCTATCCCCTTGGATACCGTTAGAAGAATTTGATCTTTTTGAATATAGTCCTTTACCTGCTCTCCTACAGATCGGGTAAACAAAGAAGGCACCGCAAAAATGATCATTTCCTTATCCTTTAGTGCCCTTTCCAAAGAGGAGGTGATTTCGATATCTTCAGCAAAGCTTGTACCCGGAAGATTCTTCGGCTCTCTGGTTTTTTTTTAGTTCTGCTTCCTCCTCTTTAGAATAGGTCCATAAGCTTAAGCTGTGATTGTTTTTTCTTAGCGTTATGGCTAAGGCGGAACCCCAAGTTCCGATACCCAGAATAGCAATCTTCATGAAGACTCCTTTGTATGAAAATGAAATTTTATATTGAGAAATCCTTATTCAAGAAAAAAACTTGATCTTACAAGTTACTCTTTCCACTTTTCTATTTATTCTTGCCAAATTTATTTTCCGTACCATTCATTAATCGTTTCATATTTTCCCTATGCTGAAACAAACAAAGTAAGGCCAAAAATAGACTTAATCCGCACATCGGCAGATAAACAGCTTCCGAAAACGGAAAAAGAATTCCTGATTTTCCCATAAGAAGCACGGATAAAAAGAAGACAAAAACGGAAAGAACAGAGCCTAAGCTGACATATTTCGTTGTTAAAACAATCAGGATAAAAAAGCATAAAAGTCCCAGGGTATATAAGGGAGCCAAAGCAATCAACAAAGCACCGGTGCAAGCCACACCTTTACCTCCCTTTACCCCGGGGAGGATAGGGAAATTATGTCCCAGAATGGCTCCTATACCGGTAAGCATTAAAATCAAGGTTTTCTGATCTTCATTTGCCGGCTTCCAAAATAAAATCATCAGAAATATAGGAACCATACATTTCGCAATATCCATTAAAAGCACCGTGATGCCGGCTCTTTTCCCCAAGGTTCGTAAAACATTGGTACTTCCCGGATTGCCTGAGCCCTGATGATAAATATCTACTCCCTGAGATTTCGCATAGAGATATCCATTGGGTATATTTCCGAAAATATACCCAAAGATAAAGCAAACACAAAGTTGAAGTATACTCATGACAATTAATCTTCTCCTCTTTCCCGGATAATAAAGCGAATAGGGGTTCCTCTAAAGCCGAAATTTTCTCGAATTTGATTTTCAATATATCTGGTATAGGAAAAATGCATCAGCTCCCTGTCATTAACAAAGATTACAAAGGTGGGAGGCGCAACGGAAGCCTGGGTAATATAGAAAAGCTTTAATCTCTTTCCCTTATCGGAGGGGGGCTGTTTCATAGCTGTTGCTCTTGCCAGAATTTCATTTAAAACACCGGTTTTAATCCGCATTACCTGATTGTCGTGAATCATATTCACCAATTCATAAATCTTATGAATTCTCTGTCCGGTTTCCGCAGAAATAAAGAGATACTCCGCATAGTCCATGTAAGCAAATTTCTCTTTCAGCTGCTTTGTAAATTCCTGCATGGTTTTATCGTTCTTCTCCACCAAATCCCACTTATTGACGGCAATAATAACACCCTTTCCGGATTCATGGGCAATACCGGCAATGCGGGTATCCCCATCGGTAATTCCCTCTACGGCATCAATCAAAACTATACAAATATCAGCCCTGTCCACTGCGGCAACGGTTCGGATCACGGAATATCGCTCAATATCTTCCGTTACCTTCCCCTTTCTTCTCAGACCGGCGGTATCAATAAAGATATAGGGTGTACCGTTATAGGTCACTTCAGTATCAATAGCATCTCTGGTGGTGCCGGCTATGTCCGATACAATAACTCGATTTTCTCCCAAAAGCTTATTGGTTAAAGAGCTTTTTCCCACGTTTGGCTTTCCGATAAGAGCAATTTTCAAAGTACCGTCCTCTTCCTCTTCCAGTCCTTCCTTTGGAAAATGCTTTACCACCTCATCCAAAAGGTCTCCCAGCCCTAAGTGGTTGGCAGCGGATACCGGGAAGGGTTCTCCCAGTCCCAGCTGGTAGAACTCATAAATATCATTACCATACTTTGATGCTGTCCACCTTGTTTACACAAAGGACAATAGGCTTTTTGGAACGGCGAAGCATCTCTGCCACCTCATAATCCGCATCCACTATGCCGGACTTTACATCTGTGACAAAAATAATCACATCCGCAGTTTCAATGGCCAATTCCGCTTGAGATCGCATCTGCTTTAATAACACATCATCGGAAATCGGTTCGATACCTCCGGTATCCACCATGGTAAAATAAAAATTCAACCAGTTTCCCTCCGCATAAATACGGTCTCTGGTTACTCCCGGAGTATCCTGAACAATGGAAATCTGCTTTCCGGCAATCGTATTAAAAAGGGTGGACTTTCCCACATTCGGTCTTCCGACCACTGCTACTATAACTTTTCTCAATTTGCCCCTCCCATAAATTCCTACAACAAATGGAGATATTTTACCATTTTTTCTCTTATAAGAAAAGAGGAAAGGCCTAAGCCTCTCCTCTTTTTATACTTCCTCTATGCCGTGTACAATAAACAAGATTTTATTTCAAGCAAGCTTCTTCAGCAAAAGCCAAATTTCTTGCCTTCTGTACATTAGTTATTGTACAGATCAACCATCTTCTTCAGCTTCTCATAACGCTCTCTAGCTTCCTGCTCGTTCTGCAGATCTAAAGCCTTTGCGCGCTCCGGATTCTTCAGGGAAAGAGATAAGTAACGAACTTCGCCCTTTAAGAATTCCTGATAAGATTCGAAGTTAGGCTCCTTGGAATTCAAGGTAAACTTCTTGTCTCCACCAAGCGGGTTGTAAATGAAGTTGTTCCAATATCCGGCCTCTACAGCCAGCTTCTCTTCTGTCTGTGCCTTAGCCATACCCTTCTTAATACCATGGTTGATACATGGAGAATAAGCGATGATTAAGGATGGTCCCGGATAAGCCTCAGCCTCGGAAATTGCCTTAACAGTCTGGGCCATATCAGCACCCATAGCGATATGTGCTACATATACATAGCCGTAGACATAGCAATTCCGGCCAAATCCTTCTTCTTAGTTTCCTTACCGCCGGCAGCGAACTGTGCTACTGCACCGGTAGGAGTAGCCTTGGAAGACTGTCCACCTGTGTTGGAGTAAACCTCGGTATCGAATACCATTACGTTGATGTCCTTACCGGAAGCAAGAACGTGGTCAAGTCCACCGAAACCGATATCATAAGCCCAACCGTCTCCACCGAAGATCCACTGGCTCTTCTTGGAAAGGAAGTCTTTGTTCTTTAATAAATCTACAGCAACCGCATCTGTCTTACCGGACAATGCTGCCACTAACTTATCTGTAGCTGTTCCGTTTGTAGCACCGATGGAGAAGGTATCCAAATATTCCTTAGCTGCCTCTACAAGAGCGGCATCCTTATTTTCTTCTACAAGCTTCTCAACCTGCTTCTTTAATCTGTCACGGATGGCATTCTGTGCCAAAAGCATTCCGTATCCAAACTCCGCATTATCCTCAAAGAGAGAGAGTTATCCCATGCAGGACCCTGTCCCTTGGCATTTACGGTGTAAGGAGTGGATGGAGAAGAGTTACCCCAGATAGAAGAACATCCGGTTGCGTTACTGATGTACATTCTCTCTCCGAAGAGCTGGGTAATTAACTTCGCATAAGGAGTCTCTCCACATCCGGGACATGCGCCGGAGAACTCGAAGAGTGGCTTCTTAAACTGAGATCCCTTAACTGTAGTCTCCTTAAACTTCGCAATAACCTCCTGCTTCTCAGGAAGCTCAACAGCGTAATCGAAGTACTTCTGGCGATCCAGGTTATCCTCGATTGGGGACATTACAAGAGCCTTCTCGCCCTTCATTCCGGGACAAACGTTTGCGCAGGATCCGCAACCAACACAGTCTAATACGGAAACCTTAATACCGAACTTGTAGTTAGGCATTCCGTTCATAGCCTTCTGCTGATCTGCTTCCGGAGCCTTAGCCGCCTCATCCTCGGTGTATGCAAATGCACGAATTGCTGCGTGAGGACATACATAAGAACAGAAGTTACACTGGATACAGTTATCAGGGTTCCATGCAGGAACGTTTACGGCAATACCGCGCTTCTCATAAGCAGCAGATCCTACAGGAGTAGAACCGTCTACATAATCAGCAAATGCGGAAACGGGAAGATTGTTTCCTTCCTGTGCGGAAACATAGTTCTGGATATTGTTTACGAAATCCAAAACATCCTTTCTTCCGGCAGTCTTGGTCTTGAACTCAAGTCCCTCATCGGCACAGTTGCTCCATTCCTTCTTTACTTCTACTTCTTCGAAGGCATTTGCACCGGCATCGATAGCTGCCCAGTTCTTCTTTACAACGTCCTCACCCTTACGGCCGTAGGTCTTCTGAGCGGCATCCTTCATTAACTTGTTAGCCTGCTCCTTAGGGATGATTCCGGTTAAAGTAAAGAATGCGGACTGAAGGATGGTGTTGATACGGGTTGGTCCCATTCCTGTCTCAATACCAATCTTAACACCGTTAATGATGTAGAACTTGATATTGTGGTCAGCCATATACTTCTTAACCTGACCAGGGATGTGATTCTCCACCTCATCCTTGGACCAAGTACAGTTCAATAAGAAGGTTCCGCCGTCTACAAGCTCCTGAACCATGTTGAACTTGGTCATATAGGAAGGATTGTGACAAGCTACGAAGTTAGCTCTCTTAATCAGGTATGTGGACTTAATCGGCTGATCTCCAAAACGAAGGTGAGACATGGTAACACCGCCGGACTTCTTGGAGTCATAGTCAAAGTAAGCCTGTGCGTACTTATCTGTGTTATCTCCGATAATCTTGATGGAGTTCTTATTCGCACCAACAGTACCGTCTGCTCCCAGTCCCCAGAACTTACAGTTTACAGTTCCCTTTGGAGTAGTAACAATGGATGGTCCCTCCTGTAAGGAAAGGTGAGTTACATCATCGTTGATACCGATGGTAAATCTCTTCTTATCGGTATTGTTGTATACAGCTACGATCTGTGCAGGAGTAGTATCCTTGGAACCTAAGCCGTAACGTCCGGAAAGAACGGTTACATTCTTAAACTCGCTGGTGGAAAGAGCAGCTACAACGTCTAAGTATAAAGGCTCACCGATAGATCCGGGCTCCTTTGTACGGTCCAATACGGAAATAGTCTTTACTGTCTTTGGAATAGCCTTTAAGAAAGCGTCAACAGCAAATGGACGATACAGTCTAACCTTGATAAGTCCAAGCTTTCTGCCTTCCTTCTCAGCCAAATAATCGATGGTCTCTTCAATGGTCTCGTTTACAGAACCCATAGCAATAATTACGTGCTCTGCATCCGGAGCTCCATAGTAGTTAAAGAGCTGGTAATTGGTTCCGATCTTCTTATTAACCTTGTCCATGTACTCCTGAACGATAGCAGGAAGTGCATCATAATAAGGGTTGGAAGCCTCTCTTGCCTGGAAGAAAATATCAGGGTTCTGAGCGGAACCTCTCTCTACAGGGTGATTCGGGTTTAATGCGTTCTGACGGAATGCATCTACATACTCCCAATCCACCATATCCTTTAAGTCTTCGTAATCCCACTCTTCAATCTTCTGAATCTCATGGGAAGTACGGAATCCGTCAAAGAAGTTGATGAAAGGAATACGTCCCTTTAAAGCTGCAAGGTGAGCTACAGGAGTTAAGTCCATAACTTCCTGAACGGAAGACTCACAAAGTAAAGCGGCACCGGTCTGACGACAAGCCATAACGTCGGAGTGATCTCCGAAGATGGAAAGGGCGTGGCTGGCAACAGCTCTTGCAGAAACATCAAATACACCGGGAAGCTGCTCTCCGGCAACCTTATAAATATCAGGAATCATCAATAAAGACCCTGAGATGCTGTAAATGTAGTAGTTAAAGCACCGGCAGCCAAAGCACCATGCACAGCACCTGCAGCACCTGCCTCGGACTGCATCTCAGTAACCTGAACAGTCTCCCCTAAAATATTCTGTCTTCCCTCTGTTGCCCACTCATCCATATGCTCAGGCATAACGGAAGAAGGAGTAATTGGGAAAATCGCAGCGACCTCTGAGAACGCATAGGACGCATGAGCAGCAGCCTGATTACCGTCCATGGTCTTCATTTTTCTAGCCATAAGTTTCCTCCTAAACTGAAATAAATAAAACCTCTACCTTTCCCCTTTTAGGGAAATCATACAAGGGAATACTAATCTATCCCCATGCTAAAATCAAGGAAAACGCTTACCGTTTTTGATTTAGTACAATAGCTATTTTTTTCACAAGTATTTTTTCGCTTTTTAAAGAAAAAAGCAGCCTTGAATTCCTTGACAATTGCCAAAAAATTCAAAGCTGCCCTAAGCCTTAGGTTCCGGGACCGCCGGAAATAACATCCGCTTCCGTAGTGGGAACATTGTTAGTACCTACAGGTCCGTCATTGGAAACAACAGGATTCTCAGAGGCCTTTGTGGTACTCTGGGTTTTGCTCTCCTGCGCCTTGGTCTCTGAAGCCTTACTTTCCGTGCTTGCCGCACTGCTTGCTGCCGTGCTTTCCGCTGCACTACTGCTTTCTACAGCATTTGCACTGTACTTCTTAGGAGTATGTCCCTTATAGCTGACATAATGATCTTTTACCTTCTCAGTCTTGCCGTCCTTAGTAATAATCTTATAGGCCTGCCATTCGGAACCGGCGGAACCGTTGCTCTCCTTACCCTGCTGTGGAGTAATTACCTGCACTGCCGGAACGGGAAGGTCTTTAATCTTCTCGGATTCCAATTCCCACTTCACTCCGCTGGGAAGCACAGGAATTCCGTAGATCTGTACTGTAGCGGTTTGTTTGGAATACCAGGCACGAATACCGATGGCATGCTTGGAATCATTTACAAACTTAAAATCCGGTCCCGGCCAAGATACCGTAGCATCCGTACCCGGAGTTACATAGTTAGGGGCAAAGGTGTGGGATCTGCGATAGGTCGTGGTTAATCCGGAGCGGAATACCGCATTGTATAGAGTGGAAGAAATCTGGCAGATTCCTCCTCCTACCTCTTCTACAACTTCTCCCTGATTATAAGCCGCAGCCGCCTTATAGCCCTTTTCTGCAGTTCTCTGTCCTACTACACCGTTAAAGGAAAACTCCTCTCCGGGCTGAAGAACAGTACCGTTTACCGCCTCTGCCGCAAGACGAACATTGGTATTTCTCAGTTCATTAGAAGTAGTTTTGGTGGTAAAGCTGGCAATAATCTTATACTGATCCTTAATGGATGCAGTGGATGCGGGAACCTTCTCTCCCTCAGTACTAATCTCGGAGGAAAATTCTTTATTGTTCAGGGCGTTCAGAATATCCTGTGCGGTAGCATCCACATTAATGGCATAACCGTCCTTGCTGCCGCCAAATTCAAATTCTCCGGTAGATTTATTGTACTTGGTAATGTCTCCATTTTTCGGAGCCATCTTCCAAACAATCGCAAGCTGATTCACATAGTCTTTAATTTTATCGCTAAAATCGGGAAGCTGCAGAATATAATCCGCCTGAATGGCAGTTGAACTTTCCGCAGTGGTTTCTTCCGCCTTTTTCTTCTTCTTTTTCTTCTCTGTGGAGCTCTCCTCCGTACTGCTTTCCGAAGCCTTCTCTTCCTGATATTTGGTATAAATCTGGTCTACAAAATCTGTAATGCTGTCGGATAAGATATCCGGAATTTCATAGTCACTCTTATTGGGACGAATGGTTACATCGGAAAGGGTATTCTTAACCTTTACCACTTCCTCCGTTCCTTGATCATCTATACCGTCTTCGCTTTTATTGTCTTCCGCCTTTGGAAATTCCGGCATGGAAAAATAATCAATATTAGGATTGGCGTTTTTTACCACAAGATGCCAAGTGTAAGATTTCTTCAAGAAATCAATTACCTGCTCCTTGGTCATTCCCTTTAGATTTAAAAGCTCCGCTCCCGGTTTAAAGGCGGAATAATCCAAATACAAATCCTCATGAATTGCATTGGGATCTATGTACTCCGTTTCCGTAGCAGTAGTCTCCGCTTCATGAAAAAAGCCGGCATTCCTGCTTAAAGCAAAGACTGCGGCTGCACTGCCGAATAGGGCTACTGCGGCTATAATAATAGGAAGATGGCCATTGTTCTTGGGGCGTCGTCCACCGCTTCTACCATTACTTCGTCCACCACGTGCCCCTTTATCGCCATAGCTATACTGGGCACTTCTGCTTCTTGAACCACCCTTTGCTCTACTGATTCCTTGAGATAATCTTCTTTCGCTGGCTATCATATTCCATCCTTTGTATATGATTATAAATTTGATAATCCGGATGAGATAGGATTCTCCTATACCATCGGTTAATAACAAGATACCGCACGCTTCGCAGGCGATATTCTTCAAGAATAAAAGGTGCTGAGACACAGCACCTTTTTATCATACCATAATCTTTTCATTTGTATAGAAAAGAATCCTAAAAAAAATCTATAGGGCTTTACAAAAATGTAAGAAAAATTCTTCTGTTATTTTACAACAAAGTTCACGATTTTTCCGGGAATATACACTTCCTTTACGAGAGTGCCGCCCAACTTATCCCCTAAACATTCCTTAGCCTTAGCAAGAATTTCTTCTTTGCTTAAATCCTTGGGAACCTCCAGTACCGCCTTTACTTTTCCGTTTACCTGTAAAGGAAGCTTAATTTCATCCGCCTCCATAGCTTTATCATCGTACTCAGGCCAGCCGGCGGCAAATACACTGCCTTCTCCCTTTGCCAAATGATAACACTCCTCTGCAATATGGGGAGCAAATGGAGCCAAAAGCACGGAGAAAGTGCGAAGGGTTTCCAAATCTACGCCCCCTTCTTTCTTTGCCAGATCCAAGAGACTGTTATTGTACTCCATAAAGCCGGAAACAACAGTATTTAAGTTGAAGCTGTCAAAACGAAGCTGAATATCATGAATTAAGTTATGCCGTACACGAATCATTTCTTTTGTAGGACTGATATTCTTATCCTTGGATTCTTCCACAAGATTATAGAAACGATTCAGGAAACGATAAACTCCATCAATTCCTCTGTCATCCCATTCCGCATCCAATTCGAGGGGACCTACAAAAAGCTCATAAAGTCTAAGAGCATCACAGCCGTAATCCCTAACCAGATCATCGGGAGAAACTACATTTCCCATGGACTTGGACATCTTAATACCGTTTTGTCCTAAAATCATTCCCTGATTAAAGAGCTTTACAAAGGGCTCCTTAAATCCTACCACACCGATATCATAGAGGAATTTGGTCCAGAAACGGGAATACAGAAGGTGTAATACTGCATGCTCCACGCCTCCGATATACATATCCACCGGCAAATATTTATCAGCCTTCTCTCTGCTGACCAAAGCCTTGTCATCATGATTATCAACATAACGCAAGAAATACCAGGAAGATCCTGCCCACTGAGGCATTGTATTAGTCTCCCGCGCTTTGCCGGACCTCCACACTTTGGACAAGTGCAGTTTACCCAGTCAGTAATGCCGGCCAAGGGAGATTCTCCCGTTCCGGTAGGCTCATAGTTTTCTACCTCAGGCAGCTTTAAAGGAAGCTCTTCCACCGGTACCGCTACATTTCCGCATTTCTCACAATGTACGATAGGAATCGGCTCTCCCCAGTATCTTTGTCTGGAGAAAACCCAGTCTCTAAGCTTAAAGCTTACGGTCTTCCGGCCGAAGCCTCTTTTCTCCACCTCATTAGCCGCTTCCACCTTTAATTCGGAGGACTCTCTTCCATTCCATTCTCCGGAGTTAATCATAATACCGGAGGCTTCTGTATATGCCTCTTCCAATACCTCTTCCTTCCCGTCCTTGGAAATAACCTGAACAATGGGAAGGTCAAACTTCTTGGCAAAAGCAAAGTCCCTGGCATCATGAGCAGGTACACACATAATGGCTCCGGTTCCGTGATCTGCCAATACATAGTCGGAAATCCAAATAGCACACTTCTCCCCGTTTAAAGGATTAATAGCATAGGCTCCGGTAAACTCTCCGGTTTTATCCTTGTCATTCACCGCCATTCTTTCCACGTTGGACTTATTGGCTGCCATGGAAATATAAGCTTCTACCTTTCTCTTTGGGCATCCGTACAAATCTTCTGAACCATAGGATGTTCCGGAGCAAGAACAAGGAAGGTGGCTCCGTAAAGCGTGTCAGGTCTTGTGGTGAAAACAGTAATCTTATCTTCTCTTCCCTCTAAGGCAAAGTCCACCTCCGCTCCGTAGGAACGACCAATCCACTCTGCCTGCATCTTCTTAACCTTTTCCGGCCAATCCAATTCCTGCAAATCATCCAATAAGCGATCTGCATATTCGGTAATCTTCAGCATCCACTGTCTTAAATTCTTCTTGGTAACTGCCGTACCGCAACGTTCACACTTACCATCCACTACTTCCTCATTGGCAAGTCCTGTTTTACAGCTTGGGCACCAGTTAATAGGGAACTCCTTTTCATAAGCCAGTCCCTTCTCAAACATTTTCACAAAAATCCACTGGGTCCACTTATAGAAGTTGGGATCAGTAGTATTCACTTCCATGTCCCAATCGTAAATGGCATTAATCTGCTGTAACTGTCGCTTAATGTTCTCCACATTTTTCTTTGTGGTGATAGAAGGATGAATTCCCATCTTAATGGCATAGTTTTCAGCAGGCAAGCCGAAGGCATCCCAGCCCATGGGATGAATCACATACTTTCCCTTAATGACCTGATAACGGGACCAGGCATCGGAAATCACGTAGCCTCTCCAGTGTCCTACATGCAGTCCGGAACCGGAGGGATAAGGGAACATATCTAAGCAATAGTATTTTTCTTTCTTCTCGTCCTTTGGGTTAATGGGATTTTTCTCCCAAAATTCCTGCCACTTCTTCTCTACGGCAGCATGATTATATCTAGCCATTTTTTCACCTCGAACTTTCTATGATAACGAATGCCATTTTATAACCCCTACTCTGTCTCGTCAAGCTTAGGATAGGGCTTCCTTGCACTTTCAAAGCCGTTGTCCTTGGTAATATGCAATCGATCACAAGCTTTAAAAAATAGTTTACTGTTTTTTCTGGATAAGGAAAATTCTTCTCTCAAGTCCTCTACAGTGATTTCTCCGTTGCTCTGTAATTTTTTTCCAAAAGTAAATTCTTTTAACTTGGAAAATAAATTACCCAAAGTATAATATTCCCCTTCCAGTTGCACCAGGGTTCCCTTCTCTTCCAAACAAGCAACGATATCCAACAGAATTTTTTCTTCCTCCTTGCTCCATAAGGGCTCCGTAATTTTCGGGAAAGAAAATTTAGCCTTTTGCATCAGAGTAATCAAGGTATTGGCAATATTGGTGTATTTTTTTCATCCTTTTTCATCTTATAATCTTTTATGGCTAGAATATCATGAGATATTCTGAAAATTTCTTTTCACGCCAATATTCCAGAAGTGCTTTATAAATGTTTCTGTTGTAAGAGCTAAAAAAACGACTGTACAATACCGATGTTTTTTCTCCAATTTTATAAGGATTTCTTTGATAAAAATCCTTCATATAGTACTGAATTTGCTTTTCCTTCTCTTCCAAATCTTCCCTGGGAATCAGATACTTTTCTCCTTGCAAAAGGATGCTGATAAGTTCTCCCTTTCTTCCTTATCTCTTAAGGCATTTTCGATATTGCCATATCCGGGAAAAGCTTTTCGAATAGCGGAGAGAGCCAAAAAAATGCCTTTTTTCTTGTGAAAAAAATTCTGAAGCAAACTTCCTTCGTCCGCATCTTCCAGGCTTCTCAGTCGTTCCGTTTGAAAACGTCCTCTTCTATGCCTCCCCCTTGGCAAAGGATCTATCACCTTTCCCCCGCCAATGCTTAGCTTTTGGGATTCGTCTCTTAGAATAAATCGGTCTCCGCTTAAAGCTACAACAGGCTCTTCACACTGCAACTGAACCAAGGCTGAGCTCTTATTGGGGATTTCTTCCCCCTCCAAGCAGACAAGCTTGCAGAGCACATGTCTTGTCCCTAAAAGAAGTTCCAGCTTTCTGTTGTTTTTTATGGATTGTTCTAAGGCATTGTCTACTTGAACTCTGCAATCCAATAAAGAACTGGGATAAAGTAAGTCCTTCTCCGCCAGCACATCTCCTTTTTGACAAAGAGACTTATCTATTGAGGATAAATTCACGGCAACTCTCTCTCCGCCAACAGCAAATTCACTATCTTTGCCATGAACCTGAAGATTTCTGACTTTTACCGGTAAATTCTTCGGATAGAGGGCATACTCTTTTTTTAACTCTATTCTTCCGGACATTGCTGTTCCGGTAAGAATGGTTCCTGCTCCTGCAATAGAGGAAAACCCGGTCCACAAACATTCTGAAAATTCCTTGTTCCGGCTTCCCTTGAATAAATTCATGCAAAGTAGACAGATATTTTATTAAATCCGGAATCCCTTCTTTGCTAAAAGAAGAAAGGGGAAAAATCGGTACGGTAAAAGAAAATTGCTTCTCCAGATACTCGGTAATTTCCACTTTTCTTTGTTCCACTTCTTCCGGAGAAACAAGATCAATCATAGTTAAGCAAATAATAAAATTCTTGATTCCAAGAAGAGACAGAATGCTGAGATGCTCTCTGGTTTGGGGCATAATACCTTCCTTGGCGGAGATAACTACCATAACCAAATCCATTCCCACAGCTCCGGCTACCATGGTTTTTACAAATTTTTCATGTCCGGGAGTATCAACGATTCCAATTTTCTGATCGTCCGGAAGAGATAATGAGGTAAAGCCCAGCTCAATGGTCATACCTCTCTTTTTTTCTTCTTCCAGTCGATCCGCATCATATCCGGTTAATGCCTTAATTAAGGCGGTTTTTCCATGATCAATATGCCCTGCAGTTCCAATAATCAGATGCTTTGATTCTTTTTTTCCCTCAGGCTTTTCTACATTGGATAATTGTTGAACATCAAGATTCTGCGTATTTTCCATAAGTTTTATCCACTCCATAGTATTTCCAAAAGATTTGTTCCGGATTTAAGTTAATCAGTATATATTCTATTTCAAATTTACTCTCATGCTACGTACATTATCTTCAAAGTAAATTTTTCGCTTATTTTTACATAGCTTTTTTATCATACAAGATAAACTTAGGAAAATCGAGGGATTGTCAGAAAAAGGCAAAAAAAAGAAAGAATCCCTAGGTTCTATTTAGGGAATTCTTTCCAAGCTGCTTATCTTTTCACGGTCCTCATTTTCAGCTTCAGAAGTGCCTTTGCCTTCTTTGCATCCTGGGCAACGATATTATTTCCCCGACAACGTTGGTTTCAATGCCTTCTTCACTCTTGTTAAAATCCACAATAGTGTTCATATATTGATTCGTAACCACAAAGGCACCCTGGGTTCCCACAAAGGAAACTCCTACAACCGCAATATCTCTTTTACCGATTTCTTCAATGGCTTGAGCAAAATCCACGTTGCTGTTTCCCCAGCTGTCCTCACTGACAATTGCCCCTTTTACACGAAGGGCTTCAGCCCAGGCACCTACACGACTACCGGTAAAAAGTTTATTAACGTTATCCTGTGGAATTCCGGCAATTATAATACCTACAAAATCCAAGTCAGTATCATCGCAAAGCTCTTCTACCAGAGGGTCACGAAAATGATGCAAGGTAGTTTCTTTGGTTGATGGTCCAATTCCCCATAAGCTCCTCCTCTTAATATAATGCTCGAATAGCGCCATCACGATACTCATTGGGAGAAATAATCATCGGCGCTCCGGTAATATCAATAATTGAATGAGATCCTATAAATCCGGAAGGTTCATCCGGAAGAAATCTGGTATCATACATAGCTCCTTGACCGGAAACCATTTTCACCAAAACCACTTTATCCTTGCCCGGACGTTCTACATCCTTAAAATCATGACGCTCCGTACAGAAGGAACCATTGGTTTTCTTCAATACTTCGCGAATTTCCTGACAGAAATGATCACATAGTCTATGACAGGCATCAGGCCCCGGTCTGGAATATCCGGCCTTCGCCTGTAATACCACATCAATTAGAATGATGATATCCTCAGGTCCCGGAGTCCCAACACGGCCAAAAACCACCTGCTCATCTAAAAATCCGTCGGAATTACCAAAAGCGGAGACATAATTTCCTTCCGTATCCGTAGCGGTAAGGATTACATACACTCCGGTTAAAGTATGGCTAATTCCCTCTCCTATTTTACCCAATACTTTGGTAGAAATAGGCATTATATCCATAATAGAATTAATGGGAATGTGTCTTTCATTTTTATGAATGATTTTTAGACTGCAATCTTCAATCAGCTCTTCCTGCTTAGCGAAGTCCTTTAAACGATTGGGATTAATCACCAAGCTATATTCTTTATTTTCCTCTTTTTTAAGGAGACTTTCTCTCCCTCTGAAACAGCACGAACATGAAAAGCTTTAATCGCTAACTGTCTCAATACTCTTCTTCACTCATTCTATCCTCCAAGGAAATTTTAGAAAAAAATGGAAGCATGAAGATCATGCTTCCATTTCTTGGCATTATACCTTCGCAACGTATTCATATGGCAAAGGAACAATCTTACCGGCAGACTCGATTTCCTCAAGCTGCTCTAAGGTATCCTTTACGATATTGTATTGCATTTCTCTGTTGTTTGGCTCTCCGGCATTTGCACCCATCGGAACGAGAGGAGCAACTGCTCTGGGGGAACCGGTCTGTCTTACGACAGGAGGTAACGCAGCAATGATAATTGTAGGAATTCCTGCGGCCTCAATAGCTCTCTGCACAAGCACGGCAGAACGATGGCAAGTTCCTCAGCCAGCGGTGAGGATTACGGCGTCTACGCCCTCCTCTTTCAGCTGTCTGGCAATTTCAGGACCTGTCTCGTTTTTGAACTTTTCCTGGTTTCCACCACCGCCCATGAATCCGAAGTGTACAGGAGCTACCCCCCTTAATTACACCATCTTTAGCCAACTCATGAAGACGATCAATTGGGAACATACAGTTGATATCTTTGTTAACGTCACCGTTATCGTAACCACCATGTGATACCATTAGTTCGCTAGAAGGCATTGTATCCTTGATAACTCTAAAGGTAAAATCACCAGCCAGGTTAAAACGCTTGTCATCTTTATGGTGCACACCTGCGGCCGTTGCAATGGCAATAACCATATCCTTTAACGGCTTTGTGACAGGAGCCCATACAGGTGGAGGAGTAACAGGTACGAAGATTTCAGACTGCATCCCTTTTACTACAGTATTACCCATGTCTTTCTCCTTTCATAAATTTTTATGTAATTATTCTACGGCTCTTGGCGCTTTTGAATATTACTAATGTATTTTTCATTTACATCCGGACTTAATTGCTCAATAAAACTCATATTGAAACCAACCTCCTGACCGACTTTAATTTCATAATCGGAAATGAGCATCCGCATGGGAATTTTTAAAAAGCCCAAACGACCTTTTAAGTCAATCCCCACGGCACCATCATGAACCTCCACGATAATGCCTTCCATGTAAATAATCTTATCTGTGTATTTAGCCATAATTATGCGTTCATGTACTTCTCTTTGAACTTATCACTCATTGGAAGAGAAGTTTCATTCTCAACAAGCTCAATGGGCTTTCCGGTAACATTGGAAACCAACTCAATGTTCTGGGTCTTTACGTTTGGATTCCACTTACGCTCAGCCTTCTTCACCTCTTCGCCTGCCATCTCAGCCTTCAACATGCTTAATGCACGAATAGCATCCTCGTGGCAAAGAGTGTTGTTGGCAAAGAATCTCGTTCTCAATTCCGCCTTCAGATTTGTTGTTATCTACCATGCTGGTCATGTACTTGTTACCTACAACCAGAGCACCCTGGTTAGCACAGAAGGACATACCTACAACCTTGATTCCTCTCTTACCGATCTGCTCGATGTGAGAAGCAAAGTCAATATGGTTGTTTCCGAATCCCTCAGTGGTTACAAATGCACCATCCGGTCCGATAGCCTCTAAGGTCATACCTACACGACGGGATACATAGAACTTCTCAGCGTTAATCTGTGGAGATCCAACCAATACAACACCGGTTAAATCCACTTCATGATCATGAAGAACCTCTAATACCAAGGGCTCTCTCCAGTAGTGACGAGACATCTCCTTAGATGCAGGTCCGATACAGGTTAATGCATGGATACATCCATCAAGAATCTCTAATGGAGAAACTACTACCGGAACGTTTCCGATATCAACGTTAGGCTTAGCACCAAGTACACCAACAGGCTCAACAGGAAGGAGTAAGTTATCATGCATTGCTCCCTGTCCCATGATTTCCTTAACGATAACAACCTTCTTCTTACCCGGTCTTCTTACCTGGTTAAAGGTCTCGTATCAACAACCAAGCTCTCATCAGCCTTCTTTAATACCTTACGAATTTCATCGGTGATTAAGTCAGTTGCTGTGTGAGCAGCCAATGGTCCCGGACGCTCCATGTTAGTCTTCTCTTTGATGGTTACATTGGTCTTAATGAAGATATCTCCCTTGTCAGGACAACCAGGACGTCCCCACATAATATTCTCATCAAGGTATCCTTCGGAGGATCCGAACTCACCAATCTGAACACCATTCTCATCAGTTCCGGAAACCACCATAACAACGCCGTCTAATACACGGGTTGTTCCGGTTCCAACTTCATCATCACCCTCTTTGGTTGCGATAGGCTGAACATCCATGATGGTGTTGGAGTAGGTATGATATTGATCCGGAGTAATGATATCAATCTTCAGATCCACTACAAGCTTCTGAGAATCAACACATTCCTTTTCAATGCCTTCGCGAATGGTAAGAACGGTACCCTCTAACTTGGTTTCAGGACCTCTCTTAACTTCAGTAATCTTGAAGTGCTTTCTGGTAAGACTGCGAACTACCACTTCCTCATCTGTAGCAACAGCTCCGGGAGCTGCAACACCTGCATTACCTGCTACAGCCTGTGCTGCATTAGATACTACAGGAACGCCGGAAGCGCCGCCTAAAGCACCTACCGGAATCTGAATATCGATTCCCTTACCTTCACCGATGTGAATCTTCAAGCTTCCGCCTAAGGCTGGTGCTGCCACTGCTCCTACTGAAGCTGCCGGAGCTGCAACAGCTGTAGCGGCAGGAGCCTCCTCTTTTGCTGCCTCTGCAGGCTTATTGGCAAGCTCTACCAAATCCTTTGTTAGAGGTGTGAGAGAATCACAGGTCTTTAAAAAGCTTGGCTCTAAAACATCGCCAATGGTTAAACAACCATCCAACTTCAACAATCCCTGATCTACCAAATCATCAAAGATTTCAGGATCCTCCAAGTTGTGGCTGGAAGAACAACTCCCTCCTCAGCCCTACAGCATAACACCGCCGGACTGCTCTTGTGCTCTTCTGCATACTCTGCTGAAATAGACATATTTTGCTTCCTTTCTTATGAAAATTCTATATGAATATCTTGGCCTTCCTCCACATGGATATGGAATAATCCATCATCCAGCATGGTAGAAAAGCTGAATTCCTGCTCCACTGCCTGCTCTGTCTTTTCCTCTTCCTTCGGGAAAGGAAGCTGGCGACCCTTATCATCTACCGGTAGCTGCTCTACAACCTTGGACTTGGTTAAGTACCGCATAGGCTCCATACCCACGGTTTCAAAGATATGATCAGTCTGATGATGAACATTCAGATTCATCTTCGGTGCAGATCCCATAACCGTGTTGGTACAGTCACTACAGTTTCCGATAATGACATCGGTACATCCTGCATTCTTGAAGTGTAAAATCTTCTGTGCCTGTCCGGGGCAGTTTCCTGGATTCTGGCACTTCAGTGTTCCTCGAACATCTTCAGCCTGCTTACAAGCCTGTACATCCGTAACTACGGCATTGTACTTCTTGCACAAATCTTCCATTCTCTCCAGATTTCCGCCACAAGCACAAAGAAGAATACCCATCTTTGCTCCCTTTAAATCCTTAAAGGGCTCAGTAACCAGAATTCCGCCACTGGTTTTGGTAATAGGAGTGGATAAGTCAACAGCCTTACCGGTAAAGGGTCCGCCCAAAACAATCTCGCCATACTCTCCCTCAATACCGCCGGCCATCTCGATAAGTTCTCCAACAGTAGTGCCTACAGGAACATCCATAAAGACCTGAGTCTTGGTTCCCTTCTTTAGCTTTCCGCCAACGGAAATATTCTTTAAGAAGCAAGGCTTCTTATCCTCAATGGCTTCTGCAATGCGGAGACAGGTTTCCACATTAATCACTACGGAATCCGCTTCTGAAGGAAGGGAAGTGGGAGGAAGTAATTTACCAAGAACCTCACGAACAACGGCTCTTTCTTCTCCCATCGGGTAGATATCCGGTAGTAGATGAATGGAAATATTCGGGAATTTGTCCTGTAAAGAAAGAAGAACTTTAATTTCTTCCTCATGCTTCTTTTTAATGGCGATTACACCCTTAGCAGCATTGGTCACCTTCATACAGTAATCAACACCCCGCATGGTTTTTTCAGGCTGTTCCATAATCTGCTTCATGTTATGCTCCAGCAAAGGTTCACACTCCGCTGCATTCACCAGAATATATCCGCCCTTCAAGTCGATATTCAACTTCACAGCTGTGGGGAATCCTGCACCGCCCATACCTACGATTCCTGCGGCTTTAATCAAATCAAGAGTATTCTCGCCCTCAATCTTTACGTAATCATCGCTCTGCTTTTCGGAAGCCTCGACGATGACCGCCTCCTCGGTAATTTCTTTTACCACACCATCCACACTGGAATGCACATTGGCGCCAAGTTTCTCCGGTGCGGCAAGCAAGCTTCCTCTTTTAACGGAATCCCCTACCTTTACGACCGGTGTAGCAGGTGCACCGATGTGCTGTCTGAGTAAAATTGTTTTAACCACTTTTCCCATCTCCTTCTTCAACTTACTGATTTATGGAATATTTTTATTATCGCCTGACACGATAAAGTGTTACTCATCCTTCCTCTACATAAGATTGTTAATTCTTTAGTAATATTACGGCGAAAGCTCTACTTTTACAAGTATTTATTATCATAATATATAAATACTTGTAATTTATAAAAGCAAGGAAAAAAAGCGAAGTATAAAGCCCTTAAAAAGCTTGCCGAATCTGGATTTTTCGTAATAATTAATTCACATTACTTACTCTTCCATTCTATTTCTGTTCTTGAAAAAATACAACACAGCCTGTGCACTTTTTTCATCCATACCGGGACAGGAAAGTAATTCTTCCAAATCGGCATGGGCAACCCCCTCCAAATCTCGAAATTTTCTCATTAAAGCCTTTCTCCGTACAGGTCCAATACCGGGAATATCCTCCAGAAGAGAATGGATCTGCTCTTTTCCTCGTAAGGAGCGATGATAGCTAATGGCAAAGCGATGTACCTCATCCTGAATTCTGGTAAGAAGTTTAAAGCATTCACTTCTTTCCGATAAGGGGTATTCTTGATTTCCAACCAACAATGCTCTGGTACGATGATGCTCATCCTTAATCATTCCGCAAACAGGAATGGAAATCCCCAGACCATCCAGTACTGATTCACAAATACCGACCTGTCCCTTGCCTCCATCCATTAAATCAAATCGGGAAATTGCGAAAAACGGCCCAGATGATTTTCTTTACCTCCCGCCTTATTTTCCTCCTGTTCCTTTAAGCCGTGAGAAAAGCGGCGTGTGAGCATCTCCTTCATCGCTCCGTAATCATCCTGTCCTACTATACTTTGTATTCTAAATTTTCTATATTCGTTGGTTTTTTCTTTTCCTTCCTGATAAACCACCATGGAGCCTACCGTTAGAGCACCGGAGGTATTGGAAATGTCATAAGATTCGATTCTTTTAGGTATATCCGGAAGCCCACAGGCATTTTTCAATTCCTCCAAAGCTTCTTTTCGCTTCTTTTCCTCCATTCTATATTTTTCTACATAGCGAAGCATCAAAATACCTGCATTCTTTCCTGCCAGCTCCACCAGCTTCTCTTTATCTCCTTGCTTTGGAACCAGAATATAAACCTTCTTTCCCTTCACATAGCTTAACCATTCTTCCAAAATCTTTTGATCCGGAAGCTCAACGGGTAAATGGATTTCCTTCGGAATAAAAGGTGTACCGTTATAAAACTGTTGTAAAAAGCTGGCTAAGATTTCTCCATCACTTTGTTCTTCGTCGATTCGCAAAAACTGGTGATCTCTGCCGATAATTTTTCCGTCACGAACGAAGAAAATCTGCACAATACAGTCACTGTGGTCTCTTCGTAATCCTATAATGTCCCTGTCCTCACCGTCCAAAGCAGTAATCTTTTGTTTATTTTGTAAACTTTGAATTGCCTGAATCAAATCCCGAAATTCCATAGCTTTTTCAAAGTCCAAACAATCCGATGCTTCCAACATCTTCTCTTCCAATTCCTTAAGGGTTGCTTCGGTTTTTCCGGATAAAAACTCAGTAAGTTTCGGAATGGAGGCTCTATATTCCTCCTTGGTCTGCTTTAAAACACAAGGTCCCAGGCATTGTCCCATATCATAGTAAATGCAAGGGCGGGCTAAAGGATTATCCTCCGAAAATACTTTATTACAATTCCGAATATGCATGGTTTTTCTGAGTAACTCAATCACTTCATTGACCCGTTCCATAGAAGCATATGGACCGTAATATTTTGAACTCTTAATCTTCTTATTACGGGAGGCAAAAAGTCTGGGATATGGCTCTTCCACACTTAATCGAATATAAGGATAGGCTTTGTCATCCTTTAACAGAGTGTTATATCGGGGCTTATATTCTTTAATCAGATTGGATTCCAGCACCAAAGCCTCTATCTCTGAATCCACAACAATATATTCAAAGCGTCGGATTTGAGCGATCATCTGTTGAATTTTCACGGATTTTTTCGTTGATTTTTGAAAATATTGTTTGACTCTGTTTTTTAGAATTTTTGCTTTTCCAACGTAAATCACTTCATCCATATCGCCATGCATTAAATAAACTCCCGGCATTGCCGGGAGTTTTTTCAACTCTTCTTCAATAATAAACTCTTTATCAAAGTTTTTCTTATCCATTATTTCCTTCCTGATCCGTCTTGGCTTCGGATTGTACCGATGCTCCCTCTTCCTTGGTATAGAAATAGGAAAAATCATAGTTACTTCCCGCATTCCAAAACAGCCATTCATCATATCCGCTATCGTATACAGCCTGAATTTGTGCCCGGAATTGTTCCTTTTCATAAGGAATATAATGCTGTAGATAGGATGCTGTAAAGCCCTGTAGCCAGGGACGAACCGTTGCCTGATAGCTGTCTCCGCTTTTCACCAAAGCCAGTTCCTTCTGAGATGACCTTAAAGCAGAGTAAATCGTTTTGTAGGGATCCGTATCCGGATGTTCTATACCGAAATTTCTGTCTCCATAGTGAGAGGGATAAATCATAGGACACATATAGTCCACGGAAGCTGCCATATCCGAATAATCCTGTCCAACAGCGGTACTGTCCACATAGGAACCGATAATGGTTCCAAAAACATCCGTAGACAAAAAGACTTGTTTATTCGCTAAACGATCTGACATATACTGTACAAATTCTGTAATAATCTGGGTTTTATTGGTCTCTGCTTCTTCCGGGTACTGCACTTCCTTCATACCCTTCTCCGTACAAAATCGAACGTAATCCAACTGAATTTCATCAAATCCGTCATCAGCACAACGTTCCGCCACAGAAGCAATATAATCCCAATAATCTTTTTTATAAGGATTAATCCAGGTCATCCCGCTATTATCTTTAAATAAGCTTCCATCCGCCTTCTGATTCATCCATTCCGGATGAACTTCTCCCATGGCAGGGTCGCGAAAACAAACTAAACGAGCAATTAAATACAGTCCCTGATCATGGCATTTTTTTAGCAATGCCGGTAAGTCTTTGACGATATTCGTCGTATTGTAGAACTCCTGCTGTCCGCCATTATTCATCTGATATACGATTTGTCCGTTATCATTTTTAATATCAATGACTAAAGCATTCAGCTCTGTATCCTTCATTTTCGATAAGATATCCTCCATTTTCGGAGAAGCGGCGGTAAGGTCTGTAATATAAATTCCCTTTACCTTTACCCTGTCCTTCTGAATATCTTTTTTCTTCCAAATCAAGGCCTCTTTTGCTTTCTCCTCCTCTTCCGCCTTTTCCTTAGCCAACAAGCTTTCCTGTGCCAGGGATTCTTCATACAAAGATTCCGCTTGTAATTCAGATTCGTACTGTTTCAGCTCCGGGGTTTTGTTTACATTGTACTGTAAAGGCTCTGGAGTCTTACAGGAACTTAATAAGCTGAAGGTAAGAAGAAAAAGGAAAAGAAAAGAAATATATTTTCTCATAATCCTCCCACTTTTTGCCTAAAACACAGGATAATTATATCACTTTACCCCTATATTACAAGAAAAAAATTGGGATTGGATGATTTTTTTCCGCTACCGGATAAGCCTGAAATTCTCTCGAAGATATTCCTTAAATAAAAAAAGTTTTTAAAAAAATCAAAATAATTTTTCTAATCAATATAGGCCTGAAACGAGGCACGCTCTCGCGGTAGTTTGACAGTTAAATAGTTCCAAAATCTCCTCAGGCCTTGAAAAGCCTGTATTTTTTTGTCAAATTTTATGAAAATAGCACTAGCTATATTTGGCTATATATAGTATAATGGGCGCATGGAGGGACTGCGTCATGAAAGTATCTGTATCAAAATCAAAAAATCAGACAATCTATTATCTAAGTAAATCAGTTTGGGTAGATGGTAAATCCACTACTAAGACTATAGAGAAGATTGGTTCGGAAGATGAACTTCTGAAGGTTTGCGGAGATCTTACTCCGCTGGAGTGAGCAAAAAGCAGTACGCTGCCAAACGCTCCGCAGAAGAAAAAAAGCTTCAAAAAAAGACATTATGCTTAAGTACTCCTCTTCGACCTTGATTAAGAAAAGAAAGCTGCCGTAGCGTAAACGTAGGCTACCTCTTTCTGAAGGACATCTACTATGATTTAAAAATCCATGACATCTGTGCTCAGATTGCCGAAAAGTACAAGTTTGAGTTTGACCTGAATCAAATCCTGTCTATGCTACTTTTCTCTAGGATTATTTATCCCGGGTCCAAGAGATCTTCTCTTGAACTTTCAAAAAAGTTTCTTGAAAAGCCTGACTGCAAGCTCCATCACGTTTACCGTGCACTGGAAATCCTTGCAAAAGAGAATGATTTTTTCCAGTCTCAACTTTACAAGAATTCCGAAATGGTACTGAATCGACATAAAAGAGTTCTTTACTATGACTGCACTAACTATTACTTCGAGATTGAGGAAGCGGATGATTTCAGAAAATATGGTCATTCCAAAGAAAACCGTCCGAATCCGATTGTACAGATGGGGCTATTTATGGATGCAGATGGGATTCCCCTCATCTTCTCCCTCTTTAACGGAAACGAGAATGAACAACCTTCGATGAAACCATTGGAGAAAAAGATTCTTTCTGACTTTGGAATGACGAAGTTTATTGTTTGTACAGATGCAGGGCTATCATCAACTTCAAACCGTGTCTTCAACAACACTCCAAACCGAAAATTTGTTACCACGCAAGCAATCAAAAAGCTGAAAGGATACCTCAAGGATTACTGTCTTGATGAAGACGGATGGCACCTTATTGGAGATAAAAAAGAGTACAAGCTCAGTGAACTAGATGAGGTCGAGAATTACGAGAAGACTTTCTATAAAGACCGGTGGATTAATGAAGACGGTTTGGAGCAACATCTCGTTGTCACCTTTTCCTTTCAATATCGGGACTATATGAGAAAGATACGGAATCGTCAGCTTGAACGCGCTGAAAAAGCTCGTCGAAAATCCTTCTTCTCTGAATAAAAAAACGTCCAAACGATCCCAAGCGTTTTATACGTCAGAATCACTGTACTTCTGACGGCGAGATTGCAGATAAAATGATCCCTTCGATAGATGAAGATGTTGCCACAGAAGAGGAACGTTATGACGGTTTCTATGCCGTATGCACAAACCTGGAAGATGACGTGGCAACGATTATAAGTATTAATCAAAAACGATGGCAGATTGAAGAATGTTTCCGTATTATGAAGAGTGAATTTCAGGCCAGACCGGTATATCTCAGTAGGAAAGATCGAATCACGGCACATTTCATTACCTGCTTCACCGCCCTGATTCTTTATCGCATTCTAGAGAAGAAGTTAGGGTGAGAGTTATACCACTGAAAGCATTATAAGAACACTGAAAGAAATGAACATGCTGATAGCTCCCGGTGAAGGATATATCCCTGAGTATACACGAACCGACCTTACAGACAAACTCCACGACACATTTGGTTTTAGAACGGATTACGAGATTGTATCTCAAAGAGAAATAAAAAGATTATAACTGCAACGAGAAAGTAGAAATATTGCTAGAATTCAAAAAGAAAACAAGAGCTCATAAATAGCGTAATTACGCCGTTTATGGGCTCTTGACTCTTTCGCAACTGTCAAAGACGGGATTATATCACTTTACCCCTATATTACAAGAAAAATTGGGATTGGATGATTTTTCCGCTACCGGATAAGCCTGAAATTCTCTCGAAGATATTCCTTAAATAAAAAAAGTTTTAAAAATCAAAAATAATTTTCTAATCAATATAGGCCTGAAACGAGGCACGCTCTCGCTAGCTTCGCCACGAAGCGGATACTAAGCAAAAAACTGCGTTTCTCTTGTTTTTCGCAAGTACCGTCGGGCTCAGACTGCCTCGTATTCAGACCTATATTGCCGAAAATTTCTATTTTTGATTTTTAAAACCCTTTTTTCCGCGTTAAAGCTTAATGAATACACTCCGGAAACAGATGATATATCCGGCTTTTCCGATTCATCAGAAAACTCGGTATTGTGCAAGTTTTATTCTTTTCCTAATACGGAATCAGCTACCTCATCAGCCAACTTCTCTAAAGCGCTGCGATCCACGGATGCGGACTTTACAGTAAGAATGTCGCCGATATAGCTCATATTTTTCATCTCATCAAAGGCTTTCTTCATCAGCTTGCCGCTTTGAGGAGCCCAGCTTCCATTTTCCAAAATAGCAATCTTTCGATTCTGCACATTCAGATTCTTCATGTCGGTGATGAGATTTTCCATCTTGGGGAAAAGGTTATTGTTATAGGTTGTTCCTGCAAATACCAGGTGACTGGCACGGAAGCACTCTGCAATGCAATAGGACACATCCGTCTTGGATACATCATAGGCTTTGATATTCTTAACACCGCGAATACCAAGCTCTAATGCAAAATGATCTACGACGGTTTCCGTATTACCGTAAACGGAATTATACAGAATCACCACTGCCTTCTCTTCCGGAAGATAACGGGACCATTTGTCATATTTATCAATAATAAAGGAAAGGTCTTCCGTCCAAATCGGTCCATGCAAAGGACAAAGCATCTCTACTTCCAGACTTAAAGCCTTCTTTAAAGCTGCCTGGGTTTGAGGACCGTACTTTCCAACAATGTTGGAATAATAGCGTCTGGCATCATCCAGAAAATCCTTATCCTTATATCTTTGCTCGTGAGCAAGGATATTACCGTTGTTACAACCGAAAACGCCAAAGGCATCTGCAGAGAACAAGGTCTTGTCCGTCATATCATAGGTAAACATAACCTCCGGCCAGTGTACCATAGGTGCAAAGACAAACTTAAGGGTATGTCTTCCTACAGAAAACTCATCGCCTTCCTTTACCTCCACCTTTCTATCTGCAGGAATAGTCATCTGATAAAACTGGTCCAGCATTTGAAAAGTTTTAGCATTGGAAATAATGGAAAGCTTTGGATATTTTTCGTACAAGTCTTGAATGCTGCCGCAATGATCCGGCTCCATATGATTGATTACCAGATAATCCAAGGTCTTTCCTGCTAAAGCAAACTCTATATTCTCAATAAAATGGCGAGAAACTGTCTGATCGCAGGTATCCAACAAAACGGTCTTTTCATCCAGTAAAAGATAAGAATTATAGCTTACCCCTCTGTCCAAGGGAAATAAATTCTCGAACAGGTGCAGTCTTCTATCTTCTACTCCAACATATACTAAATCGTCTCTAAGTTTTCTGCATGAATACATCTTTTACTCCTCTGATGGCTCGAACTGATCCTTTCCTACTCCGCAAAGGGGGCAAAGAAAATCTTCAGGAACGTCTTCCCAAGCTGTTCCTGCTGCAACATTTGCACTTTCCTCTCCTACTTCAGGATCATAGATATAACCGCATACTGTACATACATATTTCTTCATGATATTCTCTCCTTTTTCTTTAAACTTAAGTGTTGAGCTTATGCTCGAAAGGTAGTTTATCATTAGATTGTGCACAAGTCTAGTAATTTTAGGAATTATTTTTGTTTTTCCCTAAAAACAGAAAAGAGAGCTCGAACCTTTCTACTATTTCTATACGAAAGTACCATAAATTCAGTTGTTACAGAACTGTAAGCCATAAGAAAAGGAGCTTCTCATGAAGCTCCCTTTAACTCTTAGTCCTCTACAGTAATAATCTCGCGCTTATTATAAGAACCACAAGCCTTACAAACTCTGTGAGGCATAACCAATGCACCACACTTAGAGCACTTTACAAGGTTTGTTGCACCCATCTTCCAATTTGCTCTTCTGCTATCTCTGCGGGCTTTGGATGATTTATTCTTTGGACAAATAGACATATTTACACCTCCTGTCTTAACCGAGTTTGAATCGGTGAATTTGGGCTATGCTTTACATTAGAAAAACACACTCGTGTAAAGATACACTAGTTTTCCATAAAATGCAAGCAAAATCTAAAGGAAAGCGAAAAAATTATGCCTAATTTAAGCTTCAATCAAACGCTTTGTATCTCTTGCGATAGCCAACTCTTCATTGGTAGGAATCAAGAAAATCTTAACCTTGGAATCATCGGTGGAAATTAAACGCTCTTTTCCGCGAACATCGTTTCTTTCCGGATCAATCTTTGCACCAAGATAGCCTAAATACTCCTCAACCACGAGCTGTCTTGTTACCTTGTCATTCTCTCCTACACCTGCGGTAAAGGAAATGGCATCCACACCGTTCATGGCAGCAGCATATGCTCCAATATACTTAGCTACTCTGTAGCGGAAAGCATCAAGAGCCACTTTAGCCATATGATTGCCTTCTTCTGCAGCCTTCTCAATATCACGGAAGTCGGAGGGAAATACCGGTCATTCCCAATACACCGGACTTCTTATTTAAAATGTTCAAAACTTCATCAGCAGTCTTGTTCTCGTGGTTGGCAATAAACTGGATTACACCGCCGTCAATATCACCGGAACGGGTACCCATAATTAAGCCTTCCAACGGAGTAAGTCCCATAGATGTATCCACAGCCTTACCACCGATAGAAGCGGTAATAGAAGCACCATTTCCTAAATGACATACAATAACCTTTGCCTTTTCAGGATCTAAGCCACCGAAACGAATGGTTTCCTGAGAAACGTAGGCATGGCTGGTTCCATGGAAGCCGTAACGGCGAATGGCATACTTATCATAGTACTCCTTAGGAATCGCATAGTAATATGCCTTCTCCGGAAGAGTCATACCGAAGGTAGTATCGAAAACCGCTACATTCTTCTTACCGGGAACAACCTTTTCGCAAGCATCAATTCCCATTAAGTTTGCCGGGTTATGTAAGGGTCCTAAGTCGAAGCACTCCCGAATAACCTTCTTTACTTCATCATTTACAATAATACTTTCCGTGAAACGATTGGAGCCGTGCAGTACACGATGTCCGATGGCACCGATTTCATCAACGGACTTAACCACACCATAGTCTCCGGTCAGTGCATCAAATACCAGCTTTACTGCTACAGAATGATCCGGAAGATCTGTTTCTACCACATAATCTTCTTTTCCGGGAACCTCATGCTTTAATCTGGAACCGGGAATACCGATTCTTTCGCAAAGTCCCTTGGCCATTACGGTCTCCCCTTCCATATCAATCAGCTGATACTTCAAAGAAGATGATCCACAGTTAATTACTAAAATTTTCATAGTTCCTCCCAATGATTAGTTATTATCGTAAAGTTGGCACTGCACTGCAGTAATCGCAACAACACCTACAATATCGGCAACATTGCAGCCACGGGATAAGTCATTAACCGGTCTGGCAATTCCCTGAGTCATAGGTCCATAGGCTTCAGCCTTTGCCAATCTCTGTACAAGCTTATAGCCGATGTTTCCTGCATCCAAATTCGGGAAAATCAAAGTATTGGCATGACCTGCCACCTTGGATCCGGGAGCTTTTAAGCTGGCTACAGACTCCACTAAAGCTGCATCCAACTGTAATTCTCCGTCTACCAAAAGATTCGGATTATTCTCCTTCACAATCTTGGTAGCATCCTGTACCTTGGTAACATCCGCATGCTTTGCAGATCCCATAGTGGAATAAGACAGCATAGCTACCTTAGGCTCTGCCCCTACCAAGAAACGGAAGGATTCTGCGGAAGACTCTGCAATAGCTGCCAGCTCTTCAGGAGTCGGGTTTTGATTTAAACCGCAATCAGAGAAGACAAAGGTTCCCTTCTCTCCGTATTCACAATCAGGAACAACCATAACAAAGAAAGCGGAAACAAGCTTTGTGCCCGGCTTGGTCTTTAAAATCTGAAGAGACGGACGGAGGGTATCCGCGGTAGAGTGGTTCGCTCCGGAAACTAAACCGTCAGCCTCTCCCTTCTTCACCATCATCACACCAAAATAGGTGTTGCTTTCTGTCAGAAGTTTTCTTGCCTCTTCTTCCGTCATCCCCTTTGACTTTCTAAGCTCTACCAGGGTAGAAACATATTCGTCTAACTTGGTATAAGTCTTCGGGTTTACAACTTCAATACCGGAAAGGTCTACTCCCCAGGCTTTGGCATCCTTCTCCACCTGCTCCTTCTCTCCAAGAAGAATCAAGCGGGCAAATCCCTCTTTCTGAATTTGTTCTGCCGCCTGAAGAACTCTCTTGTCTTCAGATTCCGGTAATACGATGGTCTTCTGCTTTGCCTTTGCTTTTGCTTTTACATCCTCAATAAATGACATATTCTCTCCTTTTTCTGACATGATAAAACTCTTCCTTGCCATTATAGCAAAGGAAGAGAGAGGAAAAAAGGGAAGTTCTACAGAACATTGCATATTTTTGTATACTATATTCAATATCCTTCCCTTTTAATTAAACATATTTTAGTATTTTTCAAAACGCTCCAAAGGTACAACCATAATGGTTGCTCCGCCAATCTCCACATTCATGGGCATGGTGGTGTAATTCATCAGACTGGAACCGGAAACATAGGGCATGTTTACAGTGATTTCCTGACGACTTCCACTTTGCTGTTTAATGATATCAATACACTGCTCCAGCTGTTCGTCCTGAAGGGCAATCATTAAAGTAGTACTTCCCTTTCTTAAAAAGCCACCAGTCGTAGATAGCCTGGTTACCGTAAGCCTTCCTGCATTAAAGCGGAAGTTACATCATCTTCATTATCATTCCGTATTATGGCATAAACCAGCTTCATTCTTACTACCTCCTTGTTGTCTTTATACTATCACAATTTTATGAACTTTTCACGTCGTTCTTCTCTTCCCGTCAGGTATATTTCCTGAAATAATTGTCCCGCAAATAAATCCCACTTCATCAGCCTTAATTCCTCCCATTCCGGATGCTCCTTTAGAGCATTTCCCAAGCGAAAAATGCTGTTGGGAGGAAGGGAAGACAGCAAATCTCTCCCTAAACTGCTTGCAGCAAAAATTCTGTAATAGGAAGAGCGTTTTTCTAATTCTTCCCTTGCCTCCTCATCTTTTATATCCAAAAGAATGTGGAGTAGAGACCTGCTTACTCTGCTATAAGTATAATTTTTCCCTTTTAGATATTGAATCCACTGCGTAAAAGGAAGTTTTTCCGCAAAAGAAGCTTCTATCCGGTTGGCCAAATCCGGAGACACATCCCAAAAGGAGTCCAAAGCAATCTTATCTCTTTTTAATGCCATAAGACGATAGCGAAGAAATGGATAGAGCTTTTCCGCTTCCGTATAACAACGGTGATAGCATTCCTTTCCGCAGCTTTCCCGAATATCCTTCCGGATGCTATGAGCGGAACTAAGATGAAAGTTTCTCGGGATAATCCCTACTTCCATGGAAGAATGCAGTTTCTCTAAAGCCATTAAATAGGAAATTCCCAAACTGTCATTGGCCAAAATTTTCCCCGAAAAAAAAGCTTCCAAAGCCATTTCTCTCGCCTTGGGATAGGAATTTCCCTTTGCCATAAATTCCTTTAATTGTTTTTGATATTCCTTTTCCTGACCCTCTTTCTCTCGAAGAAAAAACTTGGCAAGGCTTCTAAGTCTATTTAAATCGTAGGACTCCGAGCCGAAAACCAATATATCCACAAAGGAAAGCTCTTCCAAAATCTTGATGGCTCCGTAGGCAAAATATTCGCTGGATGCCAGGGAATAAAGAACCGGCAGTTGGATAACAAGGTCTATTCCCTTGTTTACCGCCTTCTCCGCCCTTTCGAATTTTGAAAAAAAAGCGGGTTCTCCCCTTTGAACAAAGTCTCCCGACATTACCGTTACAATATACTCCGCCTGAAAATCCTGCCGAATTCTCAGGAGTAAGTATTCATGACCCTTATGAAAGGGGTTAAATTCACTGACTACGCCGGCTACCTTTTTCCCATTGATCATGATTACCACTCCACACAATCCGATAAACCGGAACGTTTTGCCAAAGCAATCTCCCAAGTCCGAATCCTTTAGCTCTTTTTTTACGGTAGCCAAAGCCAGGTCCGGATCATTGTTTTCCGCACTGAGATGCCCAAGAAATACTTTTTTTAAGTCGGGATGTACCAGTTCCTTTAACAACTCTCCACTATGAAGATTGGAAAGGTGACCTACATTGGATAGAATTCTTCTTTTTAACGCCATAGGATAGGGGCCTTTTTCCACCATAGTAATATCATGATTGGCCTCCAGAAGCAGAACATCCAGATTTTGTAAATGAGAGACCGTATACTCATCATAACAGCCTAAATCCGTAACCACCGCTACGGATTTCTCTCCACAGCTCACCCGGTAAGCCACCGGATCTCTGGTATCATGAGAAACACTGAAGGGCAAGACGGAAAGGTCTCCGATTTGAAAGCTTTCGTCCTTTAGAATGGGACGCAAAAGCTCCTTGGGAAACTCCTTCATGGCATCACAAAGTAAAATTCCCTGTAATGTGCCCAGAGTGGCATAAACGGGAATACCGTATTTTCTGCAAAGGCTCCCTATGGCCTTAATATGATCGATATGTTCATGGGTGACACAGATTCCCTCAATCTCTTTACAGGAAATATCCAGGCTTCTTAATGCCGACTCTATACTCCGGATTCCCACTCCGGCATCCAAAAGGATGTGGTGTGTTCCGGAGGAAATAAAACTTACATTTCCACTAGATCCGCTGGAAATACTGGCAAATCTCATCTCTTACTCTTTCTATACTCTCTTCCGTATTGATTACTAGCTGGGCCTTCTCCCGAAAGCGCTCAACGCTTTGGCTTTGAATAATCCGTAAGGCTTCTTCTTTATTCAGCCCCCGACTTTCTATCAAGCGTTGACAACGGGTTTCTTCCGATGCTTCCAGATAAAAAATCAGGTCGCATTGAGAAAGAAAATCCTGATTGGGCAAAGCCGTCTCCACCGCAAGCTTTTCTCCCAGTGCTCTTAGCTTCGCTATTTCTTTTGAAACTTCTTGAAAAACCAAAGGATGAATCAATTCCTCCAGATGCTTCTTTCTTTCCGGCTCTGTAAACAACAGAGTTCTAAGTCTTGGAAAGGATAAAGCTCCCTCCTTTGTAAATACTGAAGAAGGCAAAAGCTTTTTCATCTCTCTTAAAACGGCTTCTTCTTGATATAATGCCTTAGCCAACTCGTCCATTCGTAAAATACGATAGGAAAAGTCCCTATGGAGGATGGAAAGTACGGTGGATTTTCCGCTGGCAATCCCGCCGATTACTCCAATGATTTCCTTCTTCACCCTTTCCGCCTTTCCCATTCTTCCATTAAATACAGCCTGGCTTCTTCCAAACCTTCTTCCGTAAAGGGAAAGCTTTTATAGCTTTTCTCCTCTTCTTTTGTATAAGCAAAGGCAAAGGGCTCCGGCCAGCAGGCTACCAACAAATGGTTCTCCCCTTCTTCTTCCTTTTTTTCCATAAAATACCGCATTCCCTGAAAGGAAGCGGTATATCTTTCCTTTTTTAAAAAGCTAAGGGGCATTAAATCCTTCTTCTCAATTTCCATTTAATGAGCCTCATCCCAGTTATTTCCTACAGTAGCCTCTACAATCAAGGGTACCGGTAGAGAAACTACATGTTCCATGGCGGAAACCAAAATATCCTTTACGGTCTCCAGTTCCTCCTTTACAACTTCCAATAAGAGCTCATCATGGATTTGAAGAACTATACGGCTTTGACAGTTCTTTTCCGCCAGCTTCCGATCCACCATAACCATGGCTTTTTTGATAATATCCGCCGCAGTACCCTGAATAGGCGCGTTCATGGCTACACGTTCACTAAGCTTCTTCTCATAAAGTTGGAGGCATGAATCTCCGGTAAAGGTCTGCGTCTGCCGAAAAGGGTCTTCACAAAGGAATGTTCTCTGGCAAAGGCGACTTCTCCGTCTAAATATTCCTTAACTTTGGGATAGCTTGTGAAATAGCGCTCGATATACTCCTTGGCTTCCTGTCGGGAAATGCTTAAGCCTTCGGAAAGTCCGAAGGCGGATATGCCGTATACAATACCGAAATTCACCGCCTTGGCATTTCTTCTAAGCTCCGGTGTTACCTCTTCCAAGGGGACGTGAAACACCTCTGAGGCGGTTACTCTGTGAATATCCGCATCCTTCCTGTAGGCTTCAATCAGTTTTTCATCCTTGGACAGAGAAGCCAATAGTCTAAGCTCCACCTGAGAATAGTCTGCATCCAGAAAAACCGATCCTTCCTTAGGAATAAATACGGAACGGAATACCCTTCCCATCTCCGTACGAATCGGAATATTCTGTAAATTCGGTTCAGTGGAAGAAAGCCTTCCTGTGGCAGTTACCATCTGCTGGAAGCTTCCATGGATTCTTTGATCCTCTCCCACATAATTGCTTAGTCCCTCCGCATAGGTGGAGTTTAACTTGGAATAGGTTCTATATTCTAAGATTTTCCCTACAATAGGATAGTCTTCCTGTAATTTTTCCAAAACATCCACCGCGGTAGAATATCCGGTCTTCGTCTTCTTTCCTCCGGGAAGCTGCATTTTCTCAAATAGAATTACCCCCAGCTGTTGAGGAGAATTAATATTAAATTCTTCTCCTGCCATAGCATAGATTTCTTCCTGCAGCATGGCAATATTCTTCTTAAGCTCTTCTCCGTAGGCCAGAAGAGCCTTTTTATCCACTAAAATTCCCGCCTTCTCCATACGGAAAAGCACGGGTACCAAGGGCTTTTCCACATCCCTATACAATTCCCACTGTTCTGTCTCTTTCAGTTCTTGAAAAATTCTATCCTTGGCCTGCCAAGAAACAAAGGCAGAATACAATCCCTCTTCAACAGGATTTTGAAGTTCCTTCTTCCCGGGCAGCACAAGATCCATATAATCTCTGGCCAAGTCATCATAGGCATAGGAATCCTTTAAAGGATTCAAAAGATAAGCTCCAAGAGCCAGGTCATGAATTTCTCCCTCTAAAAGTCCCTCCCAAAGATGATACTGATCCTTTAATTGCAGAGTAAAATATTCTCCCTCCTTGAACAGTTCTTTAAGCTCCTCTTCACAAAGGGATAGTGGAATCCGATAGAGTCTTGTGTCGGAAAGACAGAGATACACATACGGCTTTTTCTCCTCGGAGGAATCCGCTAGCAGAAAAATTCCGGCTGTTTTTTGTTTTTTTACATCCTTAAAGGCAATTTTGGCAAGATAAGGATCTTCCACATCCTTCCACGCCGGAAGACTCAGTTTTTTTCTCCGCTGTACTCTCCGCCTCTTCAAAGCGGGAATAAAGGGAACGGAATTCCCACTTTCGAATCAATTCCTTACTTTCGGAATTGGCATAGTTTTTCCCACTTACAATCGGAAAAGTTCAAGGTGATGGGCACATGGATATTGATGGTGGCAAGCTCCTTGGAAAGCTTAGCCAGTTCAAAAATTCTCCTTAAGATCCTTTCCTGCGTTTGGTTTTCTGGGTACCTTAAACTCTGGATCCTCTGCATGGGCATAGGCCTCTTCAATACTTTTTATATATTTTTGGATAATCCATGTAGCGGTTTTTCTCCCATTCCCGGAACTCCCGGAATATTGTCGGAGCTGTCTCCCATAAGAGCCTTCAAATCAATAAACTCTATAGGACTTACCCCCCATTCCTCTTCCACATCCTTAGGATAATAGGAGTAAACCTTGGTCTCTCCCTTGGAGGTTTTGGGAATACTGATTTTAATATGTTCATCGGAAAGCTGTAAAAGGTCCCGATCTCCGGAGACCACTACCACTTCCTTTCCCTCTGCCTGCATTCGCTTGGCAACGGTGCCCAGAATATCATCCGCTTCAAAGCCCTCCATCATCAGGAGGGGCATATGCATTTTCCGTAAAAGCTCCTGCAATAAAGGAACCTGTTCCTTCAGTTCCTCCGGCATTCCCTTTCTGGTACCCTTATATTCCGGAAATAGCTTATGGCGAAAAGTGGGCTTTGGAACATCAAAGGCCACCGCCACATATTCTGTCTCTTCAAGCTCTATCTCTTTAAACAAAATGTTTAAAAAGCCATAGATTCCGTTGGTGGGAATTCCCTCTTTGTTGTTTAAAAAAGGAACCCCGTAGAAGGCTCTGCTTAATATACTGTGACCATCAATTAATAAGATTTTCTCTCTTTTCAATGCCTTACTCCTATCCTATAAATCCGTACAAACTATACCAGGCAGAAAAGAAAACTGCCCAAAAAAGAAGGGAATGTACCACAATTCTCAGTCCCCTGAAAAAATGGTTTTGGAAGATAAAAAAATTGGCTTCTTCTATTAAGTTTTGATAGGATTTTTCCAGCTGCAGCTCTTCCTGTTCTCCCTCCAAGCTCTGCAATCCCTCATAGATCATATGGGTAATTCTAAGCTCTTCCCGGCAATCTTTGCAGGATTCCATATGCTCCAAAAAGGACTCACATTGTTCCTCTTCCCAGTTGCCCTGGATAAAATCATTAATATATTTTCTGGCCTCTAAACAATTCATTTTTCTCCCATTTTCTTGATAAAGGACTTGCAAAGAAAAGAAAAAAGTGGTAACCTAGGTTCTGTTCTTGCCGCCGTGGCGGAATGGCAGACGCACTTGACTCAAAATCAAGCGGGAAACCGTGCCGGTTCGAGTCCGGCTGGCGGCATGAAGGAGAGAGAAATCTCTCCTTTTTTTATGCCATTTTCCAGTCCTATATAATTCTATAGCCTATGTACAATCCGCTTATTTACAATATGCTTATTCAACTAGCTTATCATAATTCGCTTCTTGCGATTTTCTCCTATTCCTATTTTGTACCGAAAATTCTATCTCCGGCATCTCCCAGGCCCGGGCAGATATAGGCATTTTCATTTAATTCCCGATCCAGATTACCCACATAAATTTGTACGTCCGGATGGGCTTCGTGAAGCTTCTTTACGCCTTCAGGAGCGGCAATAATACAAACAAATTTGATTTTCTTTCCGCCGTGCTTTTTAATCTGGCTGATGGCATCCACTCCGGAACCGCCGGTAGCCAGCATGGGATCGCAAACCACAATGATTCTTTCTTCGATGGGGTTTGGCAATTTACAGAAATATTCCACCGGATTATGGGTTGTTTCATCTCTGTACAAACCGATATGTCCAATCTTTGCGGAAGGAACCAGTGCCGTAAGTCCTGAAACCATTCCCAGTCCTGCTCTTAAGATAGGAACAATGGCCAGCTTTCGTCCGGCAATAACCAAAGTCTCCGTCTTTTCGATAGGGGTCTCCACCGGCATTTTCGTCATGGGAAGGTCGGACAAAGCCACAAATCCCATCAACATAGCAATCTCTTCCACCAACTGACGAAATTCATTGGTTCCGGTGTTCTTATCCCTTAAAATGGAAATTTTGTGGGTGATTAAGGGATGATCTAAAATAATTACATTCTCTCCAAATTCGTTCATGGCTTTTCCTTTCCTATTGTTCTAATCCAGGGTACTAGTAATCTTTACTCCGTTAAGACGATAGTACAGAGTATTTTCTTTTTCAAGTCTTTTCTAATTCTTTTATGCTTTCAAGAAAGAAGACCCCTTCTGTATCAACGCCCCAATACGATGCATTTTTTCTGTTCTTAATTCTATCTCTCTTCTTTTTGTACAATATTGTTCTTATCTTTATAAATATGTTTAGGAGGAACAATACCCCGTACCGGAGATAAGGGATAAATATTGGAATGAGAGCAAAGAACGGTTCCCGGATTCAGTACGGACTGACAGCCTACTTCCACCTGTTCTCCCACAATGGCTCCAAATTTCTTTAAGCCTGTTTCAAGCTCTCCGTCTTCTGCATGAATCTTAACCAGAGTCTTGTCTGATTTTACATTGGAGGTTAATGCCCCTGCTCCCAGATGAGAGTATTCTCCTAAAATGGAATCCCCCACATAGTTGTAATGAGGAGTTTGCACATGGGGGAAAAGAACCGCATTTTTAAATTCACAGCTATTTCCCAAGACACAGCCCTCTCCGGCAAATACATTTTCCCGTAAAAAGGCTCCCGGACGGACTTCGCAGTTCGCCATAATAATAATATTCTCCCCCAGATATACATTGGGATAAAACTTTACACTCTCATGGACAAAAACTCCTTTTTTCACTTCTTGAAAGCCTGAAGGAAGCTGTCCCTGCATAGCGGAAATCCAGGTTTTAATCTTCGGTAAGGCCTCCCAGGGATATTGACATCCTTCAAAAAGGGATTGGTAAGGTTCCTCTAAGGATGGATAAAAAGCTTTACATTCCAAGTCCTTCTTTTTCATCATTGCTCCTCTCTTTGTCGCAAAATCACAAGTCGATACTTCTATAAACTCTTTACTCTTTAAATTATTGGATGTCCGACTTTTTACTTTATAAACTCTTTACCTTGTTGGTATTCATTTCTACAAAGGCTTCCAGCTTTCGCATATATTCTTCTTCCGAAATTTCTCCTCCCTCCACATAGGAAAGCCCCTTCTCCCAAGAGGCGGTAAGGGTGGGATTCAATAAAGCCGGTATGGATTTGGAAAGAATCTGCACAATCTTTTCTCCCAGTTCGCTGGGGCTCAATTGTTGATTCTTTTTTTCCAAATGAATATATTCATTTTTCTCAAGCTTGCTTAAAATTCCGGCTCTGGTAGCGGATGTTCCTATACCGGAACCCTTTATCTGGGCACGAAGCTCTTCATCTTCTATCAGCTTTCCCGCATTTTCCATGGCCAGAATCATACTTCCGGAGGTATATCGCTTAGGGGGCTGGGTTTCTCCCTCCTTTAGCTTAAGCTCCTGCAAATAAAAGCTTAGCTCCTTTTTTTCAGTTCGAAAGCTTGGGATTACCGCTTTTCCGTGACCGCATCCTCTGATTCCGTTTCCTCAGGCCCCTGTCCATTGCCACTACCGGTGGAATCCGCCGGAGAAGTCTCTTTATCCTTGTCTTTCTTTTGATAAAGGCAAAGATATCCCTCCTTCGTCAATACTTTTTCGTTGGCAACAAAGCATTCTCCCGAAACTTCAATTTCTAAAGCTATCTTTTTGTACTCTGCGGCAGGATAAAAAATGGACAAGAAACGACGAATAATAAAGTCCAGTACCCTCTTTCCCTGATAGGAAAGGGAATTATATTGTCCTGCTCCCTGTCCCGTAGGAATAATGGCATAGTGATCCGTTATCTTTTTGTCGTCTGTATAGCGGGAACGGGCAATGGATTTTACACTGTCCATAGCAAGAACCTCTTTGGCATACTTTGCATAGGGGGAAAAAGACAAAAGTCCCTGAATATTTTTCTCGATCTCCTTAGCTACTGCAGTGGATAATACTCTGGCATCCGTACGGGGATAGGTACACATTTTCTTCTCATAAAGCTCCTGTACAAGCTTTAAACACTCGTCAGGACTGATTTTTAAAGACTTGGAGCATTCGTTTTGGAGCTCCGCCAAATTATAGAGCAATGGAGGATTTTTACTTTCCTTCTTTTTTTCCAGAGCAGTCACTCTTCCTTCCCTGGGTAGTGGAGAAAATATCCCCAAAAATTCCTCTCCCTTTTCCTTTAGCAGAAAGCCGATATTTTTGTATAAATCCTTCTCTTTATAATAAGGACTTTCCTCTCTGCTTCGAAACTCACAAAGAAGACCGGCTTCCCCTCCCTCTTCCAGGGAAAAATCCCCCAGAGCTTTATAGAAGACAGTCTTTTGAAAACGACGGATTTCCCACTCTCTTTGGACAATCATAGCCAAAACACAGCTCATCACTCGTCCCACGGCAATCAGAGCACTTTTTTCCTTGCCAAGGCTTTTTGCCAAAGCTCGGCCATACCTTAAGGTCAATACTCTGGAAAAATTAATTCCCATAAGATAATCTTCCTTGGCTCGTAAATAGGCGGCTTTGGCTAAAGAATCATAGGCGGATTCTAGCTTTGCTTCCCGTATGCCTCGAAGAATCTCTTCCTTAGTTTGTGAATCAATCCAAACTCGTCTTTCCTCCGCCTTTAAGTTCTTGCAAAAGGAGGCTACCAAACGGTAAATGTATTCCCCCCTCCCGTCCGGAGTCGGTACAGACATAAATGCAGCCGATATCTTCCCGTTCCATCAGGCCTGTAACCTGTTGAAATTGCTCTTTAACGGAAGGAATCACCTCATAAAGAAATTCCTTGGGAAGGAAGGGAAGGGTTTCCATACGCCAACTCTTGTACTTCTCGTCATAAACCTCCGGATAGCTCATACTGACCAGATGTCCTACACACCAGGTAAAGATATGCTCTCCCGCCTCAATATAGCCCCTTCTTCCGGAAGAGTTGGTATTTACCCCCAAGGCTTCCGCAAATTGCTTGGCTACAGAAGGTTTCTCCGCAATATATAAATTTTTTTTCTTTCCTACATCTGTATTTGACATGAAATCTCTATATTTTCTATAAATTCCTTCTTAGCATATTTAAATCAATCTTTGCCGAAAACGATAGATAGTTTCAGAATGGTAGGTGGAGCCTGCAGCTACAATAGGGGCAAGAAAGTTAGGAACATTGATGGCATCCGGATAGTACTGGGTTTCAAAGCAATATCCGCTATGGGGATCATAGCTCACTCCGCCCTTTCCCATATCCTCCGCCATTAAAAAATTGGCGGTATAGAACTGAATTCCCGGACAATCCGTTTCTACCAACATTTCAATGGCTGTTTTCTTGGAGTAAGCTATAGCTGCTTTTCGAAGGCTTCCCGCTTCCCCGTCTACACAAAAGTTATGATCATATCCCCCTGCCGCCAAAAGCTCCTTATCTTTCTTAAAGGCTTTCTCAAAAATCGGTCTTTCCTCTCGGAAATCAAAGGCTGTTCCCGTAACAGGACGAATCTCTCCCGTAGGAATCAAAAATTCATCGGAAGGAGTATAGTGGGAAGCAAAAATTCGAACACTTTGTTCCGCTATATTTCCCTGGTCATGACCGGATAGATTAAAATAGGCATGATTGGTAAAATTCATCAGGGTATCCTTATCCGAATTTCCCTTATAGCGAATATGCAAAGCATTATCCTCCGTCAACTCATAGGTCACGGAAAAATCCATATTTCCGGGAAAACCCTGATCCATATCTTTGGAAAAAAAGGGAAAAAAACAAATGGAATTTTTCTCCCTTTTGCTTTGCCTGAAATAATCTTCTGCCAAAATATTCCGGACCGGAATGGCAGTTGCTATGCTGCTTGTCATTTAAAAACAAATGGTATTCTTTCCCATGTAGCTGAAAACGTCCCCCACTAATACGGTTGGCATTTCTTCCGACCACCTCTCCCATATGTCCCGGGTTTTCCATTAAATCTTCCCAGTTTTCAACGGACAAAAGCACATCCACCAATTTCCCGCTACGATCCGGAAAAAGAAAGGATAGCCAAACAGCGCCAAGGTCGGTGAAAACCGCCTGAACCCCATTCTTATTTTCCAAAATATAACGATGTACTTCTCTTTCATCTACAAAATGACCACATTTTTCAATACGCATAGCAAGCCTCCTGAAAAAAGGAGTGTGAAAAAGAAAGTAAATCCCCCTCGTTCACACCCCCTACACTTTATCTTTTTTGAATATATCCAAGCTCTACCAAAGTTTCCGCGGAAAGTACTCCACCGCCGGCTGCCCCTCTAAGGGTGTTGTGGCTTAGTCCCACAAACTTGAAATCGAAAAGATTATCTTCCCGTAATCTTCCAATGGAGATTCCCATTCCCTTTTCAAAATTCACATCCGTAAGAACAGATGGTCTGTTGTCCTCTTCCAAATACTGAATAAACTGCTTCGGTGCAGAGGGTAAATTCTTCTCCTGGGGTAAGCCCTTGTAATTTCTAAGAGCGGAAATCAACTCATCCTTAGTAACCTTCTTCCGGAAACGAATGGAAACTGTAGCAGTGTGTCCGTTTAAAACAGGAACGCGAATACACTGAGCACTTAAAACCAATCCCTCCTTCAGCTTAATGCCGTCCTCTGTATAAGTTCCCAATACACGAAGAGGCTCCTTCTCGGACTTTTCTTCCTCTCCGCCGATATAAGGAATGATATTTCCTACCATCTCAGGCCAAGTCTCAAAGTTCTTTCCTGCACCGGATATCGCCTGATAGGTGGAAATTACACACTCATAAGGCTCATATTCTGCCCATGCTGCTAAAGCTGGAGCATAGGACTGGATGGAACAGTTAGGCTTAACCGCAATAAAGCCTCTCTTGGTTCCTAAACGCTTTCTCTGCTTTTCAATCAGCTGATAATGCTCCGGATTAATCTCAGGAACTACCATGGGAACATCCTCTGTCCAGCGATGTGCAGAGTTGTTGGAAACCACCGGAACCTCTGCCTTGGCATAGGCCTCCTCGATAGCTTTGATTTCCTCCTTCTTCATATCCACAGCGGAGAAAACGAAGTCCAGGCCCTGTACCACATCTTCTACCTTGGATACATCCTTAACCACCATCTTCTTTAATTTCTCAGGCATAGGTTCTTCCAGCTTCCAACGATCCCCTACCGCTTCTTCATATGTTAAGCCGCTGGATCTTGGAGAGGCGGCAAGACAAGCCACCTCAAACCATGGGTGTTCTGCCAGTAAAGTGGCAAAACGCTGTCCCACCATTCCTGTTGCTCCTAAAATACCTACTTTAAATTTTTCCATATCTTTTCCCTCTATTCCTCATTAACACCTCTATTGTAGCATGGCAGGGTGATGAAAAAAAGTATTTTCCCTAACTATGCTTTACACCCTTTCCGCCTCTTTTGCCCTGCTTTAATCTTTGCAGGTTCAGGGTTTTACTTTCCAGCTCCACATTTTCCTCTGCAGCAAGAGAATATACCTTTTTAACATAATCCTTAGGCCGCAAACTCATAGCCAGTACACCTTTCGCTGTCTTTTTCTGTAAAGGTACTTCCGATAAAGAGAATCTTAGGAAGTAGGAATCCTCCGTTTCCAAAACAATATCCTCTTCTTCCACAGGCAGCACGCTAAGGAGTCTATCCTCTTCTCCCAGCTTGGTGGCCTGGACCAGACGGTTCTGGGTGGCAAATTCTTCTCCCTTTACCCTCTTAATCTGAGCCTGTTCCGTCACAAAGAGAAGGGTTTCTTCCTCTAATACCTTTCGAATAAAGACTGCCACCACTCTTTCCTGCTCTGCAGAGAACTTACTCAGATTATCCAGGGGAACGCCTTTATCCTTAAACTTCGTAATCGGAACATCCAGTATCTTAATCTGGTGCATATTTCCTAAATCTGTAAAGAAGAGGAGACGATCCGTATTCTTACAGGGAAGTACATAGGCATATTCCGCCTCAATACTTTCCTTATTTCTCTGGAAGGTACCCGGGTCTACACACTTTACATAACCAAAGCGATCCTGCAAATAATATAAATCCATCTCTTCAATGGCAGTATCGTCATATACCGCTTCCCGGGCATCACAGATTTCGTTTTTCTTTCCTTCCCGTAATCCTTTTGGATTTGCAGAAGCTCCTGCTCCAAATGAGCATAAAGCACCTTTTTGGAGCCCAAAAGTTCCTTATAGTTTTTAATGTTTTTCAGGCTTTCTCTATGGGACTTTTGCAGAGACAAAATCTCCAAGCCGATAAGCTTGGACAGGCGCATATCCAGGATGGCCTGAGCTTGTAAATCTGTAAATCGGAAACCCTCTATGGTCTTTCGAAAAACTTCATCCCTTTCCTTTAATTGGATTAAAGATAAATCCCCCTGCATCAGAGCGGTTTTCGCATCCTTATGATTCTTGGCTCCCCGCAGCAGTGCAATGATGGCATCAATACAGTCCACCGCGGAAATCAAACCTTCCTCGATTTCCCGCTTTCTTTCTTCCTTTTCCAGTAATTTGGAGAACTTCGCCTCCAGTCTTTCTACCTGGAAGCCAAGATATTCTTCTAAAATTCTCTTTAAAGAAAGAGTCTCCGGCCTGCCATGGGCAATGGCCAACATATTGACCGGGAAGCTATCCTCCAGCTTGGTCTTCTTATAAAGAATATTTTCTATCTTTTCAATATCCGCTCCGGACTTTAACTCTAAAACGATACGAATTCCCTGTTCATTGGACTGGTTGGAAATATCCAGGATATCATTGATCTTTTTTTCCTCACAAAGATTCGCCACATCCTGCATGAACTTACTGATACCCTGTCCCACCATGGTATAGGGTATCTCCGTTACCACCAGCTTATCCCTGTCGGAACGCCCCTCCTTCTTTTCAAAGGAGAGCTTACCTCTTAAACGAAGCCTTCCCTGTCCTGTGCGATAAATTTCTTCCAGCTCGGACTGATTAGCTACAATTCCGCCGGTGGGAAAATCCGGTCCCGGCATGATTTCCAGCATTTCCGAAAGGGAAAGCTCCGGATTTTTAAGATAGGAAAGAATCAAAGAAATCACTTCGGACAAATTATGAGAAGGTGTGGAGGTAGTCATGCCCACCGCAATTCCCTCAGAGCCGTTTAAAAGAAAATAAGGAATCTTCGCAGGAAGCACCACCGGCTCCTCTAATTTCCATCATAGTTAGGCTGGAAGGGAACGGAAAGGGCCAGGTCTTGCAGTAAGACATCCTCCGTAAATTTCTCCAAACGAGCCTCCGTATATCGGGGAGCCGCCGCAGAGTCTCCTTCAATGGAGCCGAAGTTTCCCTGTCCCTCCACCAAGGCCTGATTCTTCTTAAAGCCCTGAGCCAAAACCACTAAGGTTTCATAGATGGAGCTGTCTCCGTGGGGGTGATATTTACCCATGGTATCACCGCAGATTCTGGCAGACTTTAAGGTAGGTCTGTCATGGAAAACCCTTAACTCTCCCATATCAAAAAGGACTCTTCTTTGCACCGGCTTTAAACCGTCCCGAATATCCGGAACGGCTCTACTGGTAATGACGCTCATGGAATAGTCCAGATAGGACTTTTGCATTTCCTCGGAAAATTCCGTGGTTAAAATTTGTTCTGGCATACTTTCTCTTCCTCAGCCTTTCTATGCATCGATTTCCGCTTCCATAGCATGGGTGAAGATAAACTCTCTTCTGGGAGCCACCTCCGTACCCATCAGCATACTGGTAACCTGAGAAGCCAGCTTGGCGTCCTCAATTTCCACCCTCTTCAGCACTCGGTTTTCCGGATTGAGAGTCGTTTCCCAAAGCTCCTTGGGATTCATTTCTCCAAGCCCCTTAAAGCGCTTTAACTCATAGCCGGAACTGCCATGCTTCTTCTGATAAGCAAGTAATGCCTTTTCATCATATAAATACCGGGGCTTTTCTTTTTTATTGTCCGGAATCAGCAGATACAGGGGTGGCATGGAAACATAGATATGCCCTTCCTGAATCAGTTCCGGCATAAAGCGATAAAAGAAAGTAAGTAATAAAGTATCAATATGGCTTCCGTCCACATCCGCATCCGTCATTAGGATAATTTTATGATAACGAAGCTTGGAAATATCAAAGTCATTTCCAAATCCCTCGGAAAAACCGCAACCAAAGGCATTGATCATGGTCTTAATTTCCGCATTAGCCAATACCTTATCCATGGAAGCCTTCTCCACATTTAAGATTTTTCCTCTTAAAGGAAGGATGGCTTGGGTATGACGGTTTCTGCTGGTTTTGGCAGAGCCTCCCGCACTGTCTCCCTCCACGATAAAGATTTCACATTCCTCCGGCGTTTTGGAAATGCAATTGGCCAGCTTTCCGTTGGAATCAAAGCTGTACTTGGACTTAGATAAAAGGTTTACCTTGGCTTTTTCTTCCTGCTTTCGAATCTTGGCTGATTTTTCCGCACAGGAAAGAATGGCTTTCACGATTTCCAGGTTTCTGTCAAAATATCGCTCCAGCTCTTCCCCTACCACAGAGGAAACATCCTTAGCAGCCTCTAAAGAAGCCAGCTTGGTTTTGGTCTGCCCCTCAAAAACCGGCTCCGGATACTTTACGGAAAGCACAGCCACCATACCGTTTCTGGTATCCGCTCCGGTAAAATTTGGGTCCTTTTCCTTTAAAATGCCCAGTTGCCTTGCATAGGTATTCATCATTTGGGCAAATTTTGTCTTTAAGCCCACAATGTGGGTTCCCCCCTCCTGGGTATAGATGCCGTTACAAAAGCCCAGAAGATTTTCTTCAAAGCTGTCAGTGAACTGGAAGGCACACTCCACCTCTGTCTTACCGCTCTTTCCCTGAAAGGATATGATGGGAGACACAATCTTAGTCTGATCCTTTACCAACTCCGCCACAAAGGCATGAAGTCCTTCCGGCTCATAGTAATCTCTGCTGACAACTTCCTCTCCCCGTTCATCACGGAAATGAAGGTGAAGGGTAGGATTTAAGTAGGCGGTCTCATGGAGGCGGGACATCAGCCACTCTTCCTTAAAACGAGTCTTTTCGAAAATACTGTCATCCGGAATAAAGGTGGTTTCCGTACCTGTCTCCTTGGTTTTTCCCACCACAGGTAAAAGGCCGTCAATCAACTCCGTCTTTGGAATCCCTCTTTCATACTCATCTTCGTAAATTTTTCCATTCTGATAAACCCTGACCCGCATATAGTTGGACAGGGCGTTCACCACGGAGGAACCTACACCATGTAAGCCTCCGGAGGTTTTATAGGAGCTATCATCAAACTTTCCTCCGGCGTGAAGAGTAGTCATTACGATTCTTTCCGCAGAAATCCCCTTCTTATGCCGGTCAACAGGAATTCCACGTCCATTATCCCTTACCGTACAGGAACCGTCTTTATGGAGGGTTACGGATATTTCCGTACAATATCCTGCCAAATGCTCGTCTACGGAATTATCCACAATCTCATAAATCAGATGATTTAAGCCCTTGCTTCCGATGGATCCGATATACATTCCGGGCCTTCTTCGTACCGCTTCCAATCCCTCTAAAACAGTAATACTGTCTGCATTATAGCTCTTTGCCATTTTTCTCCTTTTTATTTCCCGGGCTTTTCCTTACTGCCCTATATTGGGCTTTTCCTTACTGCCCTATATTGGGCTTTCCCTTACTGCCCTATTTTTTCTATTTCGAAAATTATGCTTTAGAAATCACTTCCGTAAAACGACGGAAAGCTTCCTTTCCTTCAGGATTTCTCTTAAAGATTCCGGCACAGGAAAGAACCTCCATGAAAACCTTGGCCAATTCCTCCTGCACAATTTCATGGACATTTTCCGAAGAAAGCTTCGGATATTTTCTTAAAATCTCATCGCCCCAATCCGCATGCTTCTGAAGGCTTTCTTTTTTCCGTAAATCTTCTCCGGAAACAAGCGCTGCTTCCAGCTCCTCCAGCTCCTGTTTAAGTCTTGCTGGAAGAACTGCAAGACCCATGACTTCGATAAGACCGATATTTTCCTTCTTAATATGGTGATACTCCTCATGGGGATGGAACAATCCCAGAGGATGCTCCTTGGTACAAAGGTTGTTTCTCAGCACCAAATCCAACTCAAAGTCGTCTCCCCTTCTTCTGGCGATGGGGGTAATGGTATTGTGGGGAGTCTCCTCCGTAAAGGCATGGAGGGAAACCGCCGGATCGGAATAGTTTCGGAAACGCTCTAAAATCATCGTTCCGCAGGAGGATAGCTCCGAAACATCCTTTCCCCTTAGGCGAATCACGGACATGGGCCAGTTTACGATTCCGGCCTTTATAGTAGGATAGTTTTCCAATGTAAAGTATTCCTCAACTTCCGCCTTTTCCATAGGAAAGCTATAGTTACCTCCCTGAAAATGCTCATGGGAAAGGATGGAGCCTCCCACAATGGGAAGATCCGCATTGGAGCCCACAAAATAATGGGGGAATTGCTCTACAAAGGAGAAAAGCTTAGGGAAGATTTCCGCAGAAATCCGCATGGGCTTATGCTCCTTGTGGAAGACAATGCAATGTTCCGGATAATACACATAGGGAGAATACTGGAAGTAAAACTCCTCCCCTGCCAGGTTTAAGGGAATAATTCTATGGTTTTCCCTTGCCGGAAAGTCCAGTCTTCCTCCATACCCCTCGCTTTCCTTACAAAGCATGCAAGCCGGATAGGAAGAGGACTGCATCTTCCCAAGGAGGGCAATCATCTTCGGATCCTTCTCCGGTTTACTTAAGTTAATGCTGATTTCCACAGGACCGTAGTCTGTTTCCTTATGAAAATGAATATCCTTCCGAATACGATAGCGACGAATATAGTCATTGTTTTGGCTAAATTCATAGAAATACTCTGTAGCCTTTTGAGGAGATTCCTGATAATATTTCCGGAACTTTTCTTGCACATGGCTTGGACGGTCTGTAAGAATTCCCATCATTCTGGTATCCAAAAGATCCCGCTCCACCACATTGTCCTCTTTTAAAACGCCTTTTTCCAATGCCAGAGATAAGAGTTTCGCCAGTAAACTTTCCAAGTAAGAACCGTCTTCAATACTTTTCTTGGAAATTCCCTGAAGCTTTTCCCTGATTTTCTCATAAGAATAATCCTTAGGTTCTACCCTTAATAAGGTAGCAAGGCTGTTATAGATATAGACAAAGTCCGCTTCCTCAATCAGCTTACAATAAGCGCCATAGGCCACAAAGTCCTGTAATAGTTCCTCTATCATCTTCCCTTACTCTCCATATCCGTTGGGATTTTGAGACTGCCATCTCCAGCTGTCCTGACACATTTCCAAAATATCCTTCTCTGCCTTCCAGCCTAGAACCTCTTCCGCCTTCTTGGGACTGGAATAACAGGTAGCCACATCTCCTGCTCTTCTTTCCTCAATCACATAGGGAAGGGTTTTTCCACAGGCTTTTTCAAAAGCATGAATAATTTCCAGAACGGAATAGCCCTTTCCGGTTCCCAAATTACATACCAAAACACCGTCATTTTTCTCTAAGCGCTTTACCGCCTTTACATGCCCCTTAGCCAGGTCTACCACATGGATATAATCTCTTACACCTGTGCCATCCTTGGTAGGATAGTCCTGTCCGAAGACATGGATTTTCTCCAAAGCACCGGAAGCCACCTTCGCTACATAGGGAAGGAGGTTGTTTGGGATTCCCTTGGGATCCTCTCCGATTTTTCCGGAAATATGGGCACCGATGGGGTTGAAGTAGCGAAGAAGGATCACATTCCAATCCGGATTGGCCTTTTGCACATCGCAAAGCATCTGCTCCTGCATCCACTTGGTCCAACCGTAAGGATTGGTACAGGTTCCCTTGGGACAGTTTTCCGTAAGGGGAATCTCTGCAGGGTCTCCGTAAACTGTTGCGGAGGAAGAGAAAATAAAGTTTTTGCAGCTGTACTTTTTCATACAATCCAAAATATTTAAAGTCCCTACCATATTGTCATGGTAGTAAAGGAGCGGCTTTTGCACAGACTCTCCCACTGCCTTTAGGCCGGCAAAATGAATTACCGCGGAAATATCCGGATGTTCAGAGAAAATCTTTTCCATATCCTCTTTTTTCAGCATATCCGCCTCATAGAAGTGAAAATCCTTTCCGCTGATTTCCTTTACCCGCTCAATAGCCTTTTTGCTGGAATTATAGAAGTTATCGAAAACCACCACATCATAATTTTCCGCCAAAAGCTCAATAACAGTATGAGAACCGATATAGCCTGCACCGCCGGTAACTAAAATCTTCATATTGCCTCCTTATAATTCTCTTGGACCGTCAGAAACCTCTGCCTCATAGAAGCTGCAGGGGTAGCCAATCTTTCTTTCGTAGATTTCCGCCACTTTTCTCATAAATTCCTCTTTCTTATCCTTTCCAAAAGAGTAACGGTACATCCGCCGAAACCTCCTCCTGTCATGCGGGAGCCGTAGACATAGGGAAGGTCTCTTGCCCCGTCCACCAAGGTATCCAGCTCTTCGCATGAAACTTCATAATCATCTCTCAAAGAGTCATGAGAAAGATTCATTAATTCACCAAAGCGATGCAAATCTCCCTCTTCCAAAGCTTTTTTCGCTGCAATGGTTCTGTTGTTCTCTAAAACCGCATGCTTTGCTCTTTTCCGAATAACCGGGTCGGAAATTTCCTTTTCCAAAGCAAAGAAATCCTCGTCGGAAAGCTCTCCCAAGCTCTTAATGGGACGGAATTTCTGCAAAATATGCAGAGCTTCTTCCGACTCTCTTCTTCTGTCATTGTAAGCGGAGCCGATGAGCTTATGCTTTTTATTGGTGTTACTGATAATGATGCAATGATCCTTTAAAACAATGGGAGCATAGGAAAACTGTAGCGTAGCGGTATCCAGGAAAATAGCATGATCCTTCTTTCCCATGGCGCTGGCAAACTGATCCATGATTCCACAGTTCATTCCATTGTAATTATTTTCACTGTACTGCCCGATTAAAGCCAGTTCCGGGAAGCTCACGGAAAGACCGTATAGCTCCTTACAAATGCTTCCCATCAAGACCTCTAAGGAAGCCGAAGAAGAAAGACCGGAGCCATTGGGAATATTTCCGTAAAGCACCAAATCTAAACCGTAGGGAATCTCCAGGCCTCTTTTTTCCATAGCCCAAATAACACCCTTTAAGTAAGCTGCCCACTGCTTATCCTCTAGAGGGGTAAAATCATGTTCACCGGCGGAAATCACCCCTGCCCCCTCCACATTCAAAGAGTAAAATCGAAAGTTTTTATCTTCTCTCTTCTTTACTGCAGCATAGCTTCCCATACTTAAAGCACAAGGAAAGACATGACCTCCGTTGTAATCCGTGTGCTCTCCAATCAGGTTTACCCTTCCCGGAGCAAAGAAATAACGAATCCCTTCTGTATTTCCATAAAGCTCGGAAAACTTCTCTTTTAATGCCTTTTTGATTTCTTCCTCTCTCATTTTTTCACCGTCCTCTTACTTCTTTTACGAATCAAATGGATAACTCCCAGCTTCGTTTTCGTTAATGATTTTTTTCTTCTTTTATATTTTTTCTTTCTGATTTTCTTTCCTTTTTTAACTTCCTCCGTTCCTTCTTCCTCAGTGCCCTTTCCTTCTACAGAAAATACCGTATAGTCTCTCTCCAACAATAAATGCGAAAAATCTTTTTGCAGTTCCTCCTCCGCAATTCTTTCTAAAAGGTAATTCACTAAAAAACTTTTGGATTTATTCTGATACTTGGGAAAAGCCGTATTTTTTTCTGTATTTCCTGTAATTCAGATTTCCAAAGTAAACTTGCCTTTCTTTTTATATCACAAAACGGATTTTTTTGCTCCTGTCGAAGTATATAAAAATCACATTTTCCTTCTACCTCTTCCACCGTAATAATCCCCCAAAAAGAGGGAACGTGATTTTCTATGCTGTGGGCATGTTTACTTCCCACCACCACCATATTGTAATCAAAATATTGATTATAGTTTTTAATCTGTCCTTCCAGGCGAGAGTAGCTATCATGATCCGACTTTATTTCAATCCCCATAAAGCTGTCTTCCTGAATCAAAACACAGTCCGCCCGGGCTCTTCCTATGACCTTTTCTTCCAGTATTCTGGACTTTCCGTAACTTTCTTCCAAAAAGAAAAATAGACTTTCCCGAATCTCTTTATCGTACATCTCCGGGCCCCTGGTCGGAAATAATATATTCTTCCGAACTGCTTTCCTCTTGCTTTTGTGTTTCTGTCTTCTTCTCCTCCTGTTTTACCGCAGGCTTCTCTTCCGTTTTTGCAGCTCCGGCATTTTCCGAAGAAGGGATCTGACTTGCCGCCGGGGATTCCGCTACCACTTCTGAAGATGCTTCCGCTGCAGCAGTTTCTTCAACCGGCATCTCCGGAATTGGAAGAGCCGTTCCATTTTCCAGACCTCTTTCCAAGGGAACGCCGGAAAGCATATAAAGCTCATGAAAATTCTCCCGTTCCTCTTTAGAGGCAAAAAGCAAAAGAATCTGTCCTTTGGGAAGAATTTCCTTCGTGTATATGCCTAAATAACTGCTTCCTTCAATACTGTAGCTGGCGGTAAGAATCCCGTCCACAAGACAATTCCCCTGATTCGCTCCTGGAACCAGGGAAAGAGACTGGGCCAAAATGCCATTTTTTCCTAATATGCCTAAAGCTTCCATTTTTTCCCTTGGAAGCAGTAAGCCTGTATCTCCGATTTCTTGAAATTCTTCTTTAGAAATCTTTATGCAATAGGGCTCCTGCCCCAATAAACTATTTAAGGGAGTTTTTAAGCTATCCTGCGTGTTTTCTTCGCTTTTCGACACATCTTCCTGCCCTTCCATCCCGGGCTTTTCAATAGCCTCTATAAAGGCATTTGGGTAAAAACGCTGAACAAAGCCGGAGTAGGCCTCCCTTTCCGTCAAAAAGGTTTTGGGGTCAGTTTGCTTTTTTGCCATAAGCTCTGCAAGATTCATGACTTCCACGCCATAATATTCTGCAAGATTCTTCACTACAAAAGCATTGTCCTTGGTATGCCTATCCTCCGCAAATGCCCGGTCTCCAATCAGGCACAAAATCTCTGCTTGTGGAAATTTCCTTTGGCAATCCCGCAGCAATAGCTCGTAATAATAAGGAAAAGTATAAGGATTGTCATAATCCGAAAAGGAAAGAAAAATCACATCTCCGAAAGCTCTTCCTCCTGTAATTTCAGATATCCGGATAAGGCAGTAGCATTTCCGGGAAGCTCCGGAATATTCCATTCTACCTTTCCGCCGTATTTTTCTTCCAGTGCTCCCTGAACAGTAGTGAAAAAGTCATTCTCCGACTTTAAATAGTCATTTCCAAGAAAAAGAAGCTTAAGCTCCCCTTTTGTCTTTAATTTGTTGATACTGTTGGAAATCTTATCCTCTTTTTGATCTCCCGGCTTTTCATCCTGCTCAGCAACTACCGTTTCTCCGTTATGCCGATTCCTTTCCGCTATCACATTTTTTTCCCATAACGATATACCCCATAGAGAAAAATTCCTGAAAGTAAAAATGGTAAAGAACGAAAAAAGAGGAGAAAAGGACTTTTCCCCTTTCTCCCATAGGATTTTCTCTCTTTTTCTTCTGAACCCTCTTCCTTGGCTTCATGAGCAAAAGCTTCTCCGGACTTTTGCATACTCAGTACTTCCTGCTTTTGCTTTTCTTCCCCTTCCACTTCTCATCCTTCTTTCTACTATACTTTTATTTTCCCTTAATGATGACAAATAATCGGCATACCCTGATAAACAAACTGGTACAAATCCTTTGCAATCTGAGGAGGAAGATTCACGCATCCATGAGACCCGCCTCTTAGGTAAATATTTCCTCCGAACCGGTTTCTCCACCAAGCATCATGAAAACCGATTCCTCGATTAAAGGGCATCCAATAGCTCACCTTGGTTTCGTAATCTTCACCCTTCAAAGTAGCATTCTTTGTCTTATAGGTAAGGGGATAAATACCATCCGGTGTTCCGTTGTTTCTGGATACGTTTCCGGTCACACAGTCAGAGCTAAGCTTGATTTCTCCGTTTTCTACATAAAATATTTTTTGTTTTGCAATATCCACTTCCACATAGGTATTTCCTAAATCGGAGGCTCCTCTTCCCGGTGCCACCGTGTCATACTCCGCTTCTCTGGATACCGCTTCATTGGACTTTAAATTTGTAAGAAGTGCCGCTTCTTCTTTTTTTACGGAAAGAGAAAAACCGTATTTTCCCTTCAACAAAAGTACTCTTCCGTCTTCTGTATGAAAAGCTCTTTCTTTCCCTGCGGTGTCGGTAAGCGCCTTTAGCTCTTTTACATAGTCCTTTAATGCCTTTTTATTGAATTCTCCGTTTTCCATCCATTGGTGGTAACGGTCCGGGGTCAGTTCTACTGTCTCACCGGAAAAGTTGTAACGAAGAAGGGCCTGCAAGTTTTTATTTTTTTCCTCTGCCACCGGTTTTAGCTCTTCCGTTTTCGCCTCGGGCTTTTGATAAAAATCTCCCTCTCGAAGATCAATTTGGGAACTTCCTTCCGAAATGGCCTGAATAAGCATAGTCCGAAATTTATCCCGATCGATTTTCCCGCTCCACTGCTCATCTCCCACCGCATAGCCTTTTCCGGGAATATAGGCAGTAAGAAAGGCAGCCCTTGCTTCTTCATCACTGTCATGCTTTTCAAGATACTTTGTAATAAAAGCATCCAGAGCAGCTTCATCATAGTGCAGGCTTCCTTCTAAATCATAATTCTTTTTCTTTCCCAAAGAAAACAAGAGATAGAAGGAATCCGGTTTTGGAATATGAGAAAAGTCGGAATCATAACGAAGCTGAATATCTTTTCCATAAAGATTCTCCTGATGACCGTTTTTATCGATGATAACAAGATGATAGGCATCCTGTCTTTTCTGTGAGAATAATTCCTGGGCTTCTTCCCTCTTTAAAAGAGAAACATCGACATTCTCAATGTAGGTTCCGGGGAAAAAGCGACCGGACAGCAGACTTAAGCCTATTAAAACAATGCATACTATGGATAAAATGCTTATTCCCAAGGAGAATAACAACGCTTTTTTCAATTTCAATCCTTTCTAATCGTAAAGAACCTTCATAAGACAAAGTCCCTTTGCCGGTACCGTGTAACCGGCTTGCTGCCTATCCTTTGCATCAATAATCCCGGGTATATCCCCGGCTTTCCTTTTATGATAGCCTACTTCCAGAAGTGTCCCTACCATAATCCGAATCTGGTACTGCAAAAATCCGCTGCCTTCAAAGTAAAATCGAAGCAGATTTTGACTTTTTTGAATACGAATACTGCTTATGGAACGAATAGTGGATTTCTTCATCTTAGGATTACCGCAGAAAGATTTAAAATCCTGTTTTCCGATCAAAAACTTCGCCGCCTCCTGCATAGCCTCCAAATCAGGCTCTTCCTCCAAATGGAGCAAAATCTTTCGATCAAAAACCGGTTTTGTTCTTCCGATATAGCAGGAATAGCGATAGATTTTCCCCAGGGCATTGTATCTGGCATGAAAGCGGGGGCTGACCTTCTTTACAGAGACAATGGCAATATCTTCCGGAAGATAACGATTTCCGTAATCCAGAATCTCTTCCTCGGAAAGCTCCGTATCCAAAAATACATTGGCACACATCCCTCTGGCATGCACCCCTGCATCGGTTCTGGAGGCACCGATAATCTCTACCCCCTCTTCATTTCCCGGAATTCTGGAAAATACCCCTTCCAGCTTGCCCTGAATGGTCGCTTCCTGATCCTTCTGTTTTTCAAATCCAAAATATCGGGAGCCGTCATAGGCAACGATAAGCTTATAATTTTCCTTCATGAATATCCTTTATAAAATCTTCTGCTTTTCAACATGATTCTGCATCATCTGTAAGAACAGCTTCACCCGATTGCTCATGGGATAATGATTGTTGCTAACCAAATAAATTTTACGAAAATATCCGTTCTCCTGCAGCGGAAAATCCAAAAGTTCCTGATTCTTGATAGCATTTCTTGCTGCAAGACGGGATACTATGGCTACCCCAATGCCTTCCTTAACGGAAAGCAAGATGGCACCGGTATTGGCAAAACGAGCCACCACCTTTAACTCCTCCGGTTTTAAGCCCATCTGTGTTAAAAGATTTATCGCCTCTTTTTTCGTGCCGGAACCATTCTCCCGCATAACAAAATCTGCCTTTCGCAAGAAAGAAAGATCTCCTTCCTTCTGTTTAGTCTGGTAAAATTCCGTATTGGGTGTGACCAAAATTAATTCATCTTCATAGAAAGGCAGAAAATTGCAGTTAGACATGGGAACGATGGATCCGGAAAAAGCCAAATCCGACCGATGCTCCGCCACATCGGTAACCGCTCCCTTGCTGTCTGTCTCATGAATACGAAACTCTGTATTCGGGTATCGTTTGCTAAAGTTTGCCAAAATGCCCGGAAGCAGGTATTGCGCCGGAATGGAGGATGCGGAAATAATAATTTCATTTACCTCTTCCTTCTCTTCATCTTTAAAAGCATTCCGAATCTTATTGGAAAGATTCACAATGTCCTTGGCATAGAGATAAATCTGCTCTCCTTCATTGGTGGTATGCACTTCTTTTGTAGTTCTGTTAAAAAGCTGTACCCCCAAGTCCTCTTCCAAACTACTGATATAAGAGCTCACTGTAGGTTGGGTAAGATATAATTCCTTGGCCGTTTGTGAAAAACTTTTGTTTTTAACGATACGAACAAATGCTTCTAGCTGTTTAATATTCATGCTACGTCTCCTCGTTGCCTTATTTGCTATTGCTTTGCAAGTTTTTTAGTAGAGAATAATATTTTTCTCTTCTAATTCCCTTACTTCTCCTATACAGGATACCGTCGTATCTAAATCTGCCTTTTCAAAAGCTTCCAGTGCTCTTTCCTTTTCTTCCATGGGAATACTGTAAAGCAATCCTCCGGAGGACTGGGGATCAAAAAGTAAATCCTGAAATGCCGTGGAAATTCTGCTGACATCCACTTTTGCCTCCTGGAACTTCCGGTTAGCGTAAGCCCCTGCCGGAATCATACCCAATTCCGCATACTCCAGGCTCTCCGGAATATAGGGTATGGAGGAGGAATCTAAGTGAAAAGTCACCTTGCTGGCCTCTGCCATCTCCAGAGCATGTCCCATCAAACCGAAGCCGGTAATATCCGTGCAGGCATGGACCGTAAATTGATCCATTACTTCCTTTCCCTTTCGGTTTAGGGAAGCCATGACACGATAGGACTCCTCTTTTGCTCTCTCACTGGCAAATTCCACCTTGGCGGCGGTATTAATAATTCCTGTACCAATCTGTTTCGTTAAAAGAATACAGTCACCGGGTTTGGCTCCGTAGTTTTTCTGAATTTTCTTAGGATGTACAAGACCGGATACGGTAAGGCCGTAGAAGGGCTCATCGTTTTGAATGGAATGTCCTCCAATCAAGATGGCTCCGGCTTCTTTTACCTTATCCGCTCCTCCCTTCATGATTTCGGATAAAACATCAGGAGAAAGGCAATTCGGAAAACCGACTATATTCAAGGCTACCTTAGGAATGCCTCCCATCGCATAAACATCGGAAAGGGCATTCGCCGCTGCAATCTGTCCAAACAGATACGGGTCATCCACTACAGGGGTGAAAAAATCCACTGTTTGAATCATTGCCAAATCCTCTGTAAGCTGGTAAACCGCTGCGTCATCAGAAGTATCCAACCCTACCAATACATGAGGATCAAAATCAAATTTTGGAAGCTTACTCACAACCTGAGCAAGGGTCTCCGGACCTATTTTCGCGGCTCAACCGGAAAGTTTGGTCATCTGGGTTAATCTAAGTTTACTCATCTAATCTCCCTTACTTAACAAAGCAGGGAAAGGTACAGAAAACCCCTTCCCTGTTATTTCTATATCAGTTTTCTATTGTACGGTTTATCTATAAAAAGTCAAGATAAGACAGGACTTTCTCGGCAATTCCATCCCAGGATAGATTCCCCATGGAAATCATTTTAGAATACTCGCTATCCATACATTGAGCAATCTGCTTTTCCAACCGTTCCTCAAATACCGGAAGAACTTCCTCCGGTATTTCATCTGCATTTTTTCGGGGGGGCAGCTCTACGAAAAAGATAGGCGCGGTGGGAAGATTTTCCGTAAAGAAATCTTCCAAACCTTCCAAAGCAGTAAGAACAACCTTGTTTCCACAGGCTAAAGACTCAATCACCGTCATGGGCACTGCATCAAAGAAAGAAGGCAGAAGGAAACAATCGGAAAATTCATACCAGGGTATCAAGTCGGAATAATCCAAACGACCTAAAAAGTAAATGGGATAATTGCAGGTCTTAGCCAGGGCAAAGACCGCCTCCTTTTCTTCCTGATTTCCGTTATCCCCAACCATAAAGAGGCGAAAATTCTTCCTTCCCTTTTGATAGAGCGCTTCCAAGCTTCTTAAAAGGGAAAATACTCCCTTTTTCTCTCCCAGCTTTCCGGCAAAAAGCAAGTCCCAATACTCTCCTTTAGCATATTTCTCTCCTGAAGCGCTTCGAATCTCTCTTCTTCTGGGAATACCGTGGGGACTGAGCACATCTCCCGTGGGCAGCCCCAATTCTTCTGCATTGTATCCGATTCCTATATTTATCACTTTTTCAGGCTCCACTCCGTAGAGGCGGAGAACCTCTTGCCGCTGGGCTTCCTTAGGAGTGAAAATCTTATCCAGCTTTTGAATGTTTCGGACAATTCTCTCCTTTTCCAAATCATGCTTTTCCATTTGTCGAAGATCTGTATTATGACAAAAAGCAAAGATAGGAATTTGGGGACATTTTTCCCTCACCAATGCGGTAAGCAAATAAAGATGATGGCAAAGAATCAAATCCGGAGAAAAAACGGACATTACTTCTTCCAGCTTTTTAGAAAAAGCCCTTTCAAACTGTTCCAACATTTCCTTTGTTAAATCCTTATATCTGGTGCTGTTATAAGGCATTTCATCACTCATTCCCAAAACCGGATAGGGCAATTCCTCCGATTCATAATACACCGGAAAAAAATCCACGGAGGGAATATCCGGAAGCCTGTCCTCCTTTGTGACCCCGCAAATCACAGCCTGTTCTTCTCCCAAATGCTGATAGGATTTAAGAATCTCTGTCAGGTAAATACCGGAACCTGTACTGCTGGGTTTTTGTGTAATGATACTAAGTATTTTCATCTTCCCCCCTACAAAAAAGACTGCCCGATAAAGGGCAGTCTAAACGGCAAAAGCCGGAATATTTGGCGAAGGCGTGTGAGAATCGAACTCACCTAGGATGTTCTACACATCCAACACTGGTTTTGAAGACCAGGAGGCTCACCAGGTACCTATCCACCTCCAAATGAACACTGCACACTATACCATAGAAAAAAATGCTCTGTCAAATTTCGAAGGGATTCATAGGGAATCACAATAAATTTCTATAGAAAATTCCTATAGAAAACTCAAAAGTGACAAAGCTAAATTCGGAAGCTTTTAAAAAAGAATTTCATGCACAGCACTGGGTTCAAGACCGGCTTCCTTACAAGCTGCCAAAGTGCTTTCCTTGTTCTCCAAAGCCGTACTCCAGGCAAGTCCGCAGCCTGCAGAAATCACGGAAGGAAGGGGAATCAGTCTTCCCGATAAATCCTTCTCCTTTCCCAGCTTCTCCATCTGAAGGGCATCCACCGTATTATGAAAGCTTAAAATACATTGTAAAGTTTTCTCTCTCATTATGGTTTGATAATCTTATCGGACTGCATCTCTGTTTCCACAATCTCATACATATTGGAAATGATTCCCACAGCCAACTTCTCCTTGATTTTATAGTAGTCTGCACAAAGCCCGCAGGTCATAATCTTCACACCGGCTTTCTCCAGAGTTTTTAAGTCGGAAAGTACCGGAGAATCCTCTGAAGTTAAATAAGCTCCGCTGTTGTAGAAAACCATTGCAGTTGGCAAAGGATCCACATTGCTTAAAGCGAAAACAAAGGACTTAATCAAAGTATGTCCAAGCTCCTCTGCCCCCTCTCCCATCTTATTGGAAGAAAATACTACGGTACAAGTAGCTTCTTTCTCCTTGGATACACCATCCTGCTTCTTCACTTCAATACGAACTTCAAATTCTTTCTCTGAAAGCTTTTGGGAAGCTACCGCGTACTGAAATTTCTGTCCCAGCCTCTGTAAATTTTGTACAGCGGTCTCATTATCTACCAATACGGTAAGAATTCCTTCCTGCATTTCTTCCATAGCCCTCTTTGCTTCCACCACGGGAAGAGGACAAGCCAAGCCTTTACAATCTAAGTTTTTATCCATTTTGCTTCTCCTTTCAATAATGATTCTCCTAAACTATAAAAAATTCAGGAGAAAAAGTCTAATAAGAAATTATTATAAAAGCAACATTTATATTGCAAATTAATATAAATGCACTAGCCTTCCTCCGAAAGAATCCGAATGGCCTCCACCGCCTTTGCCACTTCCTCCTCTGTATTAAAATGAGAAAAGCTGAAGCGAACACAACCCTGCTCCACATTATTTAAAGCCTTATGCATAAGGGGCGCACAATGCCCTCCTGCTCTGGTGGCAATATTGAAGCGGGTAAAGAGTTCATCACTGACCATGGCGGAATCGTAGGCATAGAGATTCATGCTGATAATAGGGCAGCGTTTCTTTTCCTGGAAATTTCCGTAGAGCTTTACCCCGGGAAGGGACTCAATCCCCTTTTTAAACTGCTCCATTAGGCTAAGCTCTTTCTCTCGGATAGTTGCAATACCTTCTCTTTGAATATAGGCCACCCCCTCATGAAGTCCTGCAATGCCATGGGCATTTAAGGTTCCTGCCTCCAAATGATTCGGATACTCCAAAGGCATATCTTCATTATAGGTTTCCACCCCGGTTCCCCCATAAGATAAAGAGTGTAAAGAAATTCCTTCCTTAATCAGCATTCCTCCGGTGCCCTGAGGCCCCAATAAGGATTTATGGCCTGTAAAGCAGAGGATGTCTATACCCAGCTTTTCCATATCAATATCATAAACTCCGGCAGTTTGAGAAGCATCCACAATCCAAAGCAGAGACTTTTCTTTCACAAAGGTGGAGATTTTTTCCAAATCCACCAGATCCCCTGTCAGGTTGGAGGCATGGGTGTGAACGATGGCTTTGGTATTTTTCTTCCATAACTTTTCTAAAGAAGCATAATCCAGAATCCCATTCTCATCCAAAGCGCAAAAGGACAGCTCTACCCCCTGCCTTTCCATGGCATAAAGAGGACGAAGAACGGAATTATGCTCCATCACCGTGGTAATCACATGATCTCCCGGCTTTAAACTGCCCAGAATTGCCATATTCAAGCTTTCCGTTGAATTTTTCGTAAAGATACAATGACTAGGATTCTTTCCATGAAAGAACTCCGTCAGTAAAACTCTTGTGTCAAAAACCGTCTTTGTAGAGCTGTGGGCCGCCTCATGGGTAGAACGCCCCGCATTTCCCATACTTTCCATGGCATGAAGAACAGCCTCCAAAACCTCCTTCGGCTTCTTTTGGCTGGTTGCCGCATTATCCAAGTAAATCATTGTTCTTCCTCCTTCTCATAGAAAAATACCCAAACTTTCTCTCCCTCCCGGAAAGGAGCATTGGCCTGTAGCTTAATATGAACTTCTTCTCCGGCAAGACTTACCCTATACAAGCGATATGTTGCTAAAAATACCTCGGAAAGGACTCTCCCTTCTTTTCGAAGCTCTCTTCTTCCCTCCTGTCTTCCCGATAAAGGCTCTACTCGGGCCTTTTCCGAGGAAATTCCAAAATTCTCCGGACGAAGAAAATGTTTTTTCCCTTCCAGAAAAAGTACGAAATACTCTCCGAAAAAGCGTCGAATATAATCATTTTTCGGATGCAAATACAGCTCTTCGCCGCTACCGATTTGTAGAATCTTGCCTTTTTCCATAATGCCGATTCTGTGCCCCAGTTCCATGGCCTCTTCCTGGTCATGGGTCACAAACAGCATGGAAAGTCCGATTTTACGCTGTACATCCGCCAGCTCTTCCCGAATATCCTTTCGAAGCCCTGCATCCAAATTACTTAAGGGCTCATCCATTAACAAAAGCTTTGGTTCCACCGCCAGGGATCTGGCCAAAGCCACTCTTTGCTGCTGTCCGCCGCTAAGCTCCGTCACCATTCTATCTCGAAAGGACCATAATTTCATCATATCCAGGTATTTTTCCGCCCTATCCCGTTGTTCTTTCTTATGAAAGCCCTTCCATTTTAGGCCATAACAAACATTTTCCAAAACCGTCATATGAGGAAAAAGAGCATAGGACTGAAAAACCGTGGATACAGGTCGTTTTTCCGGAGGAAAGGAGCTATAATCCTTTCCCTCTATCAAAATCTTTCCCTTTTCCGGAAAGAGGAAGCCTCCCAGAAGCTGTAAACAAGTCGTTTTTCCGCAGCCGGATTCACCCAAGAGACAAAAAATCTCTCCCGCTTCTATCGATAAAGAAAAATCTTCTAAAACTAAATCCTCCTTCGGAACATAGCGAAAGGATATTCCCTCCAAAGCAGCTAAAGTATTGCTTGTACTCGGATGATTTAGCTTTCCCTGAGAGTACTCCTGAAAGTCTCCCTGTATTCCGTTGCTCTTGTATAACTCTCTTTGCATATTATTTCCCTACTCCCCTTCTGCATACAAGACTTTGAACCCTTCCCAGTAAAAGCGAAAAGGCTAAAGATAGTAGTATCATGATTCCCGATATCAAGGAAGCCACAGCATAGTCCCCCCGGTTAATGGCATCGAACAAGGTATAAACCAAAACCTTGTACTTTGCACTGATTAGGAAAATGATGGCTCCCGCAGTGGTTAAGCCCTGGCTAAACTGTATATACACAGAAGAGAAAAAGCTGGGCAATATCCCCGGCAAAATAATTTGAAAAAATACCATGGAAGGCTTTGCCCCCAAATCTCTTGCTGCAAGCTCCAAATTCTTAGGACTCTGACTTAAGGCAGTACCGGCCAGCCTACTGCCTAAGGGCATTTGCCGAAAAAGCAGAGAGAACAGCATAATCCATACGGTTCCGGTAAGCTTCAAGGGCGCCTTATTAAAAGCCAGGATATAGGCAAGACCGAAGCAAGTTCCGGGAAGCAAATAAGGTAAAGAAAGCGCAAAGTCCAAAAGTTTTTTGCCTCTTTTCATCTTTCTTTCCATAAAGTAAGTCAAAAGAAAAGCGAAAAAACTGCCTAATACGGAGGCGGTAAAAGCCAACAGCAAGCTTAATCCCATGGTGGAAAGATTATACTGAAAAAGACTGCCCATATTTTCCCAAGTAAAAAAGATTTGCTTTTTGTTAAACCGCAGAAATCCATAGAGGAAAATGGAGGCATATTGCAGTGCCTGGAACAGCAAAAAGAAAAACAAAAGGAATTGAATCGGAAGATTCATCCAATGCTTGCCATCCAGTCTTAATCCGGTTTTTCCTATCTGTTCCTTATTTCGATCATCCGCTTTTTTCATGGACATCCGATAAAGAAGAAAACTGAAAAAAGCAGGAAACAAAAGCAGAATATTCATGGCTGCCGCTTTAGAAAAGTCGGAAAAACCGATAATTTGCAGATAAATCTCCGTTGCCAGCGTACTGTATCTTCCTCCAATAATAATCGGAGTTCCGAAATCGGATAGCCCTCTTAAAAAGCTTAAAAAGAAGGAGGCCAAAATAGCCGGAGACAACAAAGGAAGTAAAATATCCTTTAGCACGAAGAAAGCATTTGCCCCCAAGTCCCGTCCGCTGTCATAGAGCTTTCCGTCAAAATCCTCTAAGGCATTGGTAAAAAACAGGGTATTCATACAGGCAAAGTGAATGCTTTGCATAAGAATTACCCCCCACTTATGGTAGGGATCAAAGGATAATCCCAGTAAACGATAGGTAATCAGTCCTCTTCTGCCATACAGGGTAATAAAGGACAGGGAAGAAATAAAGGGCGGAGAAACCATACTCATGGATAAAAGGAGTAAAGCAATTCTTTTCTGCCATTTTCCGGTAGAACGAATGCCATAGGAAAGAAAAAAAGCCAAGCCGGTAGAAATCAACGCCGAGTAAAAGGAGCTTTCCATACTATGGAAAAATGCAGTTTTATATCGCAGACTGATTTCCTGAAAAAATTGTCCCGGATTCTCCACCTGAAAGGCTTTCCAAAAAAGCAGAAAAACCGGATATACAATAAAAAGAAAAATGGGAAAAGTCAAAAGAATAATAGAGAGCGAAAAAAATACAGCAGAAAAAAGAGTGGAATGCTCCACTCTCTTTCCTGCATTTTCCTCTATTGATTTTAGGGAAAAGAACGACTTCATCTTAAGCCTCGTTCTTAGAACCTGCTAAAGTCTCCCACTTACTGAGAATACTGTCTCTCTGAGAACCGAATAAGGATAAGTCTTCCTTCATTAATAGACCGGTATCGAAAGATAAGTCAACATTGGACAGCTTTGGTAAAACAACCTTAATGGTGTTCTTTCCGTCAATTTCAGCCAATTCCTTTAAGTGATCCTCGCTGTTGTATAACCAGTTTAAGAACTGCTTTGCAGCCTCTGCATTGGCAGCACCCTTAAACACGGCAACTCCCTCCGGTACATAAGGAATTCCATCTTCAGGATAAACCAAAGAACATCCCTGCTCTGTAGCAAGTTTCTCGGTCTTCTTATCCATCGGGGTGATTCCGATAGCAACCTCTCCCTGAGCAGTCTTCTCTCTTGGGTCTCCTCCACGCTTGGAGTAATACTTTACATTATCATTTAATGCGGTAAAGTACTTCCATCCCTCTTCTTCACCCTTCTTCTGTAAAAGAGCATTTACAACACCGTAGTTGGTTCCGGATACTGCAGGATTGGACATCAAAATCTCATCCTTGTATGCGGAGTTAAGTAAATCGTCCCAGCTCTTAGGTGCTTCCGCATTTTTAGTCTTCAGCATCTCATCATTAACAATAAAGCCTACAACGGTAACGCCCTTGGTGTACCAATAGTGATCAGGATCAACATAGCCGGATGCAAAGTCATTTGCAGCGTCTAAATCAATCTTCTCCAGTAAGTCACTATCCTTAGCGCTCATGAAAGCATCAATTCCGCCGCCAAACCAAAGATCAGCGGTAGGTGTGCCTCCCTCTGCCTTTAACTTGCTGAGAACTTCTCCGGAGGACATGGAAAGCAGTTCAGTCTCAATTCCAGTGTCCTTTGTAAACTCATCAAATAACTTCTTGTAATCTTCGGAAGTGGCAACGATAGCCAGCTTTCCTTCAGCCTTGGTCTCGTTGGCTTTCTCTGTAGCCTTTTCCGTTTCAGCGGAGGACTCCTCTGCCTTGGCAGTGGTTGCCGCTACAGAACTTTCCTTGGTCTTCTGTCCGCAAGAGGCAAGAACACCTAATGCCAGTAAGGACAATGTGGTTAATGCAAGCTTTCTCCTCATAATGCTCCTTTTCAACTAGTTATTTTTTACACTCCCGTTTGCTACATATCGCACTGCAAACAGGCATTAGTATAGCATATTAAAAAGAGGAATTTTAATTCTGATTTTAAATAGATAACAGGGATTTATTTGAATATTCTATAGGAAGACAATGCTCTATTATGAATACGCTTTTCAGTGATACTGCCTGTGGTCAGGGAAGGTTTACGCTTTTCTTGATACTGTCTGTGGCCGGGGCACGCTCTCGCTAACTTCGCCACGCAGGGGTACTAAGCGAAAAGCTACGGTTCCCTTGCTTTCCGCAAGTACCCGCGGGCTCAGATTACCCCGAACCACAGACAGTATCACGAAAAGCTGTTCCTTGGAGTAATTACATTTGTTTCATAATAAAATAATCAAAACAGTGTGGACCAACCGCTTGTCTTAATCAACACTCCGGTATCCACACTGTCAAAAATTTGGGGATTTATCTTTTCAAGCCCTTAGAATTAGAATAAATCTCCCCTACGCAGAGCTTATACTCTTATACCATGGACTATAAAGCATCTAAATGAATTAAATACCATTCATATAAAAATCTCTTAGAAGCTCAAAATAAACCTTCTCACAGCGGAGCACGTCGTCTTTTTCTACGTATTCATCTTGTTGGTGGGCCATATCCAAGGACCCGGGACCGTAGGAAAGGGTGGTATGGTTATCGCATTTTCCGGCAACCACGGCAGTATCGGTATAGCCCGGGAAGGGGCAAACCTTCGCTTTCGGATATCCGGCTGCTTCAATGGCTTTTTTACATTTTGCCAAAAGCTGACTTTCCTCATAATGGGGTATGGCAGGCCGATTTCCTGTAATTAAAATGGTGGATTGAAGACCGGGATAAGTTTTCTGTACCTTTTCCACCGCTTTTTCCAGTATTTCTTTTCCTGTTTCCGCTGTATAGGGGGGGAACCAGACGCATATCAACGGAAACCTTGGCTTCTGCCGGAACCTGATAGGGGTGAATTCCTCCGCTGCACTGTCCGAAGCAGATTTTAGAATCTCCCAAAAAGCTATCCTTTTCTAAAGCTTCCACTCCCTTTTTGGCTTCCGGAATGGCCATAGCCATGGAGAGAATCGCATCAATTCCGGTTTCCGGTTCACTGGCATGAGCTGCCTTTCCATGGAACTGCCACTCATACCAAAATCTTCCTTTATGGGCAGTTTGTATTGTACCGTCTGTAGGCTCCGTATCCATCAGCAAGGTATTTTTATCCAGCCACCCTTCTTGAATGGCTCTCTCTACGCCCTTCATATCCCCTTCTTCATCACAGGTAAAGACCATTTGTAAAGAAGCCTTAGGCTTTTTCTTCTCCTTCTTTGCCATAACCAAAATTTGTAAAAATGCTGAGATTGCCGCGGCTGTTCCGCCCTTCATATCGCAGGAGCCTCTACCATACAAGCGATTGCCTTCCCACTCTCCGAAGGGATTTTTCTCCCAATGCAGGCCGATAGGTACCGTATCCATGTGACAGATAAAACTGAAGCAATCCTTCGTTTCCCCCGGAAGTAAAACCCGAAGTATAGGACGATGGGCTTCTACCTCTACCTTCTCCACAATCCCGGAAAGCTCTGATACCGGATTCTTTAAAATACCCAAAATATCCTCAGACACAGCCTCTTCCAACGCGCCGGGATTCGTACTTTCCCTAGCCACCAATTTTTCCAAAATCTCTATACAGTTCATTGTCTTTCAGCCTTTCCGATTATTCTAATGAAAAATCTCGCAATCCTAAGCTCACTGCTTAAAAGGGAAAACTTCACAGCTTTCAAGCTCACGTTTAAAAAAGAAAAGTTTCACACTTCCCAAGCCCACTGCTTGAAAAAAAGGAAAAAAATCCCTCTCGCCAAACAGCAAGAGGGATTCCTTTATTATTTAATCTGTGCAGCTACTTCTGCAGCAAAATCTTCATTCTTCTTCTCAAGTCCCTCTCCTGTCTCGTAACGAACGAAACGTACAAGGGAAATTTCAGCGTTCTGAGCCTTTGCAACGCTCTCAAGGTACTGACCAACCTTCTGCTTTCCATCCTCAGCACGAACATAAACCTGGTCTACAAGACAAACTTCCTGTAATTCCTTGTTTAATCTTCCCTCAACCATACCAAGAAGAACCTTCTCAGGAGCATTTGGCTTCTCATTCTTAGCAGCAGCCAAAAGAATTTCCTTCTCGTTCTTTAAGTATTCCTGATCAACTTCTGCACGAGTGATGTACTTTGGATTTAAAGCGGCAATCTGCATAGCAAGGTTCTTTGCCATATCCTTGATTGCATCATTTACTACAGTGGACTTAACCTGTAAAAGAACACCGATTCTTCCGCCGGAGTGAATATAATCCTGAACGAAACCGTTTTCCTCAGTAATCTTGGTAAAACGACGGATGTTCATGTTTTCCCCAATTACGGAAATGGTAGCGGAAAGCTGCTCGGAAACAGTCTTGGAAGGATCTAAATCCCACTTCTCCTGTAAGAAGCTGTCGATATCCGTTGCAGATGTCTTTAACGCCTGAGCTGCTACTTCCTTTACGAAGTTCTGGAACTTTTCGTTCTTAGCAACGAAGTCGGTCTCAGCATTTACTTCTACTACAACGCCGGTCTTTCCGTCATCGGAAATCTTTGTGAAGGAAACACCCTCTGCCGCAATTCTTCCTGCCTTCTTCTCTGCTCCTGCAAGTCCCTGCTCTCTCAAGTACTCTACAGCCTTATCCATATCTCCGGCTGTCTCTGTAAGAGCCTTCTTACAAGCCATCATTCCTGCTCCGGTAATCTCTCTTAATTCCTTCACCAGTGCTGCGGTAATCTCTGCCATTTTCTTTCCTCCTTTTAAACGATAACATTAGGGAAATAGTCCCTTCTACTCAAAGAGCAAAAGGGACCTGATTTATCTTATGCCTCTTGTGTAAAATCTTCTTCACTGCTTGCTAAAGCAGCTTCTTCCTCGGTCATATCACCCTGCTTAGCCTCGATAACGGCATCAGCCATCTTAGCAACAATTAACTTGATTGCACGGATAGCATCGTCGTTACCCGGGATGATGTAATCCAGCTCTTCAGGATCCGCATTGGTATCTGCAATTCCGAAAAGAGTAATTCCAAGAGAATGAGCCTCCTGTACGCAAATCTTCTCCTTCTTAGGATCGATTACGAAGATTGCATCGGGAATAGACTTCATATCCTTGATTCCGCCAAGGTTAGCCTCAAGCTTAGCCCACTCCTTCTTCAAAAGAGTAACTTCCTTCTTTGGCAATACATCAAAGGTTCCGTCTTCAGCCATCTTCTCAATGTCCTTTAATCTCTGGATACGGGAACGGATGGTCTTGAAGTTGGTAAGCATTCCGCCAAGCCAACGCTCATTTACATAGAACTCTCCACAACGAAGTGCTTCAGCCTTAACAGCATCCTGAGCCTGCTTCTTTGTTCCTACGAAAAGGATGGTTCCACCGTTAGCAACGATCTGAGACAATGCGTTGTAAGAATCATCTACAAGCTTTACAGTCTTCTGTAAGTCAATGATGTGAATACCGTTTCTCTCGGTGTAGATATATGGAGCCATCTTAGGGTTCCATCTTCTGGTCTGGTGTCCAAAATGTACACCTGCTTCTAAAAGTTGCTTCATTCCAATTGCACTCATTTTTCTACCTCCTTGGTTATACTTCCTCTATATGCTTTGTGCGTACCGGATTCATCAGTGACACCGCCGGTTTTCCATATAGAGTGATCATTTGCCTAAACTTAGGCAGGATAAAAGTCGCCTTTCAAAGACGCGACTCCTACTATAACAAATCCTCTTCTTTTTGGCAAGAAAATTATCACAGGCACAAAATTGTTTTATCACAGTCACAAACTAATTTTTTCCCTTAAAGCTATGGTATGATATCGTAGGTACAAATATTGGACAGCTCAGGCTGCAGGATTACTGTAGCAATGCTCCCATAATTTTCATTTAAAGCTCACAAAAAAAGGAGACTTTCATGCTAAGCACTTCTATCGATCTTATTGTAAATGCTGCCATAAACAAAGCAGGACTCAAGGAAGAGCCCTGCCATATTCATCTTCCTAAGGAGGAAAGCTCCTTTCCTTTAGTCATTTCCTTTAGTACCGAGGAGAATGACTATACTCTCCATATTTTTCATGAGCTTGTAGAAGAACTGTCTTCCACCATATCCTACGCCCTATATACGAAGGAAAATGAACTTCTATGTCAGGGAAAGACAGAGTTCTACTCTTCCCTTAATCCCTTTGCCACAAAGCCTTATCAACACCTTATTCCGGAAAGAATGTCCTGCGATCTTTGTCAAAAGAAACTTCGGGGAGAATGCGGAGGCACGGGAGAGGATTTATGCCGGGAATCTTTTTAATCGTTTCATACATTTGAAAAATGCCGGAATCAAAAAGGCATCCGCAAAAATCCAAGCCAGGGGGGAAGCGTAACAAGCCGCCATATAGCCCAGTAATGGAATAAAAATAAAGGCCACAATGATTCTTGCTATCATCTCGCTTACCCCGGCCAGCATAGCGAATCCGGAGAAGCCCATACCCTGAACGGAAAAACGCCAAACGTTTAAAACCGCCAAAGGAATATAGAAAAAGGCATTTCCCAAAAGGAATTCCTTAGCCATTTTAATAACTTCCACTTCATTGGCATTAATAAAAATCTTCGGAATTTCATCTCCGAAGAAGAAAAGTACTGCGCAAATCAATACTGCATAGATACTTCCCACCTTGGTGGCTTCCCAAACACCTTTTTTAATACGTGACAGCTTTCTGGCACCAACATTTTGTCCTGCAAAGGTTGCCATGGTTACCCCTAAAGAGTCAAAGACACAACAGCAGAAATTACTGATTCTTTGTCCTGCGGTAATGGCCGCCATAGCCTGAGAACCGAGACCGTTCACCGCTGTCTGTAGGATAACGGAACCGATGGCTGTGATACTGTATTGCAGTCCCATAGGAACTCCCATCAAAAGAAGTCTTTTATAGTAATGTCTTTCCAGTTTCAAATCTTCCTTTTTCAAGTGAATAATCGGAAAGCGCTTAATCATATATATTAAACACAATAGTCCGGAAACAAACTGAGAAATTACCGTGGCATAAGCCGGTCCATCCACCCCGAAGCCTAAAAAGCGGATACTCACATAGTCCAGAATAATATTTAAAAGCGCCGCAAGGATCAGGAAATACACCGGTGTTTTGGAATCTCCCAGAGAACGAACTACGGAGCTTGTAATATTATAAAGAAAGGTCGTCGGAATCCCCAAAAACACAATGAAAATATAGAGATAGGCATAGGAAAAGGTTTCTTCCGGCGTATTCATCCACTGGAGAATCGGTTTTGTCAAAACACCGATTACAACAGTCATCACAATAGAAAAAATCACGGTTAAATACAGAATATTTCCTACGTATTTTCTGAGCTTTTCAAACTGTCCCGCACCGAATTTCTGTGCCACGGGAATCGCAAAGCCGGAGCAGGTTCCGATGACAAAGCCGTTAATCATAAAGTTGATGGCTCCCGTGGAACCTACCCCCGCAAGGGCCTTCAGTCCAATCATCTTTCCGACGATAATGGTATCCATCATGCCGTAGAACTGTTGGAACAAGGTTCCCAACAACATAGGGAAGGCAAAACGAAGAATTAAAGTTAAGGGATCACCTTCCGTAAGATTTAACATTGCGCTTTTCTTCTCTGTAGTTTTAATCTTCTCTATTGTTTCTATCTTCTCTTCATTTCCTGTCTTTACCAGCTTTTCTGTTTTCTCAATAGTTTCCGTCTTCTCAATGTTTCCCACCAATTCTGTTTTCTCTATTTTTTCAACAGTCTCCATCTCCGGCTCTTCCTTTTTTTCTACCGGCTCAATACTCTCCTGCTTCAATGCTTCTACCTTCTCGATGCTCTCCAACTCTGTATTCCTTACCTTACCGATATCCTTTAACTCCTTCATTCCCCCTCCTCTCTTTAACCATCATTTTTATAAATAGAAAAAGGAAAGGCACGCCCTTCCTTTTTTCAAGCTTTGTGCATTATAGGGCAGAGTCCTTTCCTTGTCTATAGGATAATGTGAAAATTCTGTGATTATTTTTTGCTAAAAATAGCTTATCTCTTGGCTTCCCTTAAATTCTTCTTCATCCCTAGGCCTCTTTAATTTCACCATTTTGATAAGCCTCCAACAAATCCAAAAGATCCGTCATTTGTCTGCGAAGCTCTATGCCTTTATCCGTCTCTCCGATTCGAATTCGAGTCTTCATCCTTTCCACCATCTGAATCTCCGGAGTATTCTCCTCTCCCTTATGGAAATCCTTATGCTTCGCCAAAGACAAATGCTTGGAATCATAAATCAGGGTGTAGCCTGCAATTCCCGTCTTGGAATGATAAGCTTTGGAAATACCCCCATCAATAATGAAAAGCTTTCCGGAAGCTTTAATGGGGCTTTCCCCCTTCTTACTCTTTACCGGCACATGACCATTTACAATATGGGAAAGCTCCGGATCCTCATCAAACTCCTGAATAATCTTGTCCACATAGCTTTCTTTTTCTATCCATTTGTAGTAGGAATTGAAGTTTTCTTTGTGACTTTCCGTATCCTCAATAAAACAATGCTCAAAGGTGGTCATCTTATCCTTCCCAAACAAGGGAGACTTAGGACCGCACCAAAGATACCAGAAAAAATCTGTAGCATAGAGCTTTCCGTTAGGATCCAATTCTTCATTCATAAAATAAGCTTCAATACACTTTTGCTCACAGTAATCCATTAAACGCTTTCCGGAAACCTCTCCATCTCTAGTGCTAAGGGGAAGAAAGTCTCCATCCTCCGTCATGGGAATGCAGCCATGATACAATATATTATGGTTGATTATTTTATACATGGAACCATGGGTAAAGAAAAAATCAATATGCTTCTTTAAAACTTTGGAATGGGTAAAGCTGTAAATCAGGGTATCCATAAGCTCCTGTTCTTTTTCCGATAGGGTATACGGATCCTTCCAATCCACCGTAGGAAAATGACAATCCTTCATAGGATAGATTTTACCGTCTACCTCTACCTCCCCCTTCTCCAGATTGACCTTATGGAGAAGCATTCTATGCTCCAGACCATACTCAGGATGTCTGCGAATCAGCTGTCCCTCCAGCTTCCACATCATCACACTGATGGTTTTGCACATTTTCGCAGCCAGCTCCGGCTCTACAGAATCCGCAATGTTTTTATCCCACAAATGAGGAGTAAAACAACTACAGGGGTCATTCCCGTATACCTCCTGAGCAAACATGGACAGAGGACGAAGATTGATACCATAGCCGTCCTCCAAAACATCAAAGCTGTTATAGGAGGTAGCTATTCGTAAAACATTGGCAATGCAGGCAGGATTTCCGCAAAAAGCCCCCATCCAATCCACGTCATGATTTCCCCACTGAATATCCACATCATGGAAGCACATCAGCTCTTCCATAATCTGATCTGCATGAGGACCTCTATCAAAAATATCTCCGATAATATGCAGGCTGTCGATGCTAAGGCTTTGAATCAACTTACAAAGAGCAATTATAAAAGCCTGTCCTCTCTCAACATCCAGAATCCCCTGTAAAATCTCCTTATGGTAAAGTCTGGTATCTTCTTCCTCATCATGCAAAAGCTCATCAATAGCATAGGCAAATTCCTTCGGAAGCTTTTTTCGGACCTTGGAACGGGTATATTTGGAAGCAATCTTAAGACATAGTGCCACCAGACGGTGAATGGTAATCTTCTGCCACTCCTTATCCTCCAGATAGGTATTGCTCTTATCCTGAAAAGTTTCTCTGGGATAATAGATGAGATTGGCTAAGTTCAGCTGTTCCTCTTCTCCAAGATAATGGGAAAAAACATCGGATATCTTTGAACGAATCACTCCTGAAGCGGAACGCATCAGAAAAATGAAGGCTTCACTTTCTCCGTGAAGGTCTGAAAAAAAATATTCCGTCCCCTTGGGAAGACCGCAAATTGCCCGTAAATTGATAATCTCCGCTGCCGCCGCATCCGCACTGGGAAAGCTTTTTGCCAGCAGACGAAGATAATCCAAATCTCTTTTCATACACCCTCCTTGACTTTTTTGAACCGATCCTTTGCATTCATTTCTTGTCATATCCCTGTAATTCTTTTGATTTTTTCCTGAAATTTTTTGAATACTGTCACTTTACCATATTTTTCGATGAAAAATCTATCTTTTTTGTTAGAAAATAAAAAAGAAATGCACCAAATTTTTTTCTCCTTATAAAGTATAGGGTTGAAATAGGGCACGCTTTCGCTAACTTCGCCTCGTAGCGGACACTAAGCGAAAAACAACAGTTCCTGTGTTTTTCGCAAGTGCCGACGGGCTCAGATTGCCCTTATTTCAACCCTATACTCTATGTCGGAGAAATGTATATCTGGTACATTTCTATTTTATGTAATATGTGAAAACTGGCTTAGTTTTCCTCTCTGGCCACTACGGAGGGGTCCACTTCCTTTCGATTTAAAATCTCCAAGAACTCTTCTCCGGTTATGGTTTCTCTTTCATAGAGGAACTTGGTGATTTCGTGAAGCTTGGTAATATTGTCTTCCAAAAGCTTATAGGCTTTGTCGTGTTGTTTCTTTACCAAGGCTACAACCATCTCATCAATCTTGGTTTGGGTTTCCGGAGAAACGGTTAGGCTGGAATCTCCCCCAAGATACTGGTTATGAAGCTGTTCCATAGCAACCATTCCCACCTCAGGATTCATACCGTAGCGGGTAATCATGGCTCTTGCAGACTTGGTTGCCCGCTCAATATCAGTGGATGCTCCTGTAGTACAGGTATGGAAGATCAGCTCCTCCGCACAACGTCCGCCGGTAAGAGTTGCAATTTCATTTTCCAGCTCTTCCTTAGAATAGAGATAATGGTTTCCCTCTTCCTCCACCTGCATGGTATAGCCCAAAGCACCTGAGGTTCTGGGAATAATGGTAATTTTATGAACCGGAGCGGAGTCCTTTTGTAAAGCTGCAACCAGTGCGTGTCCTACCTCATGGTATGCAACAATCAGCTTTTCCTTCTCCGTCATCACCTTATTTTTCTTCTGATAACCGGCAATAACCACCTCAATGGACTCTTCCAAGTCGGACTGGATCACTCTTTCTCTGCCGGCACGAACTGCCCTTAAAGCCGCCTCATTGATAATGTTGGCAAGTTCCGCACCGGATGCGCCGGGGGCTGCCTTGGCAATGGCCTCCAGACTTACGTTATCGGACATTTTAATCTTGGCACTATGTACCTTTAAAATATCAATTCTTCCCTGATAATCCGGAAGCTCCACCGGCACTCTTCGGTCAAAACGTCCCGGACGAAGCAGGGCAGGATCTAACTGATCCGGTTGGTTAGTGGCTGCCAGAAGAATAATGGCCTTATTGCTGTCAAAACCGTCCATCTCCGTAAGAAGCTGATTTAAAGTCTGTTCTCTTTCATCATTTCCTCCCAATCCTCCGGCACCGCGCTTTTTACCGATGGCATCAATCTCATCAATAAGATAATACAGGGGGACTTTTTCTTTGCCTGATCAAAAAGATCACGAACCTTAGCAGCTCCCATACCAACATACATCTCTACAAATTCCGATCCGGAAATGGAAAAGAAGGGAACACCTGCTTCGCCGGCTACAGCCTTAGCCAGCATGGTTTTACCGGTTCCCGGAGGTCCCACAAGCAAAGCACCCTTGGGAATCTTTGCACCGATTCTGGAATACTTGTCCGGATGATTTAAATAGTCTACCATCTCCGTGAGAAGCTCCTTTGCCTCATCTTCTCCGGCCACATCCTTAAAGCGAATGCTGTCATCCTTCTTCTCATACTCTCTGGCATTGGATCTTCCCAATCCGCCTAATCCAAAGCCGCCCCCCATGCCGCCTATGGCAGATCCCATTCTCTTGGAAAGCCAGTTTCCTAAAGCCATAAAGAGCAGTAAGGGCACAACCCAGGAAAGAATGAAGTTTAAGAAGAAATTACTCTCTACAGGAATGGTTTCATTGTACTCCACTCCCTGGGCATTTAACTCCTGCATAATCTGTGCTTCGTTAAATTCGTTGTTCACTCTTGTGGTACTGTAAGTTTGGGTCTTACCGTCTTTTTTCACGTCATAGACAATGGTATTTTGATTAAATTCCACCTTACTGACAGTCTTATCCGTAATAGCCTTTTGAAATTCCGAGTAAGCCGCAGGTTCAATTCTCGCCTGCTTCATTGCCGGAAATACAAAGGTATTCAGCAATAAGGTAATAATCATGGCTACAAAGACGTAGAACAGGAAGGATCTGGGTCTATTTCCCCCTCCATTGTCATCCTTTTTGTTGCCGGAAAAGAAATCGTCCCAGCCGGGCATAGAATTGTTCTTATTATCCATAAACATCTCCTTTCTTTTGTTCTCTATACGGTATTCCTAAAATTACTTTATATTGTTTCAACCATTGCCCTGTTAAAAGCAGAATCCAAGGTGAAACTTTAAAGCAGCTTCTTCTAAATGAGATACTATGCTCTCTTCAGACGCTACTCCTTAAGAATAAAAAAAAGAACTCTATGGAGTATAGAGTTCTTTTGTGTTTAAAGTATGAAAAGCGTAAGAAAATTTTTCGTTACATGATTTTCTTAATCAAGCCGCACAGCTCCTCCACCGCCTCGGTTTTTCCTTCCTGAATATCGGAAACCACACAGCTTTCTATATGGCTTTGTAACAGCTCTTTGCTAAAGGCCTTTAGGGCGGAGGAAACGGAACTTACCTGGGTAAGGATATCCACACAATATCGCTCCTCTAAAAGCATATTGCGAATTCCTCGAATCTGTCCCTCCATGCGGTTCAAGCGGGAAATCAAATCTCTTCTTTCCCCCTCATCCCTGGCCTGTTTTTTCTTCCTTCCTCCACAACACCCTCCCATTTCCATGGAAGCTTCTTGCTTTTGCTCCTCCTGCATAAATGCTTTCTCCCCTATAGACATTCTTGATTTTCATATCGTTTTATAAAAATCAGAGCCTTACTTGATTATATATACTGATTACGAAAAAATGATGATGAAAATTGATTAAGAAATGGATTTTACCGTATATTCCTGATCTTCCACAGCCTTCTTCAATACTTCATCCGCCACGGCTTCTTTCAAAGTAACAACGGCCTTACCTGTTTCATGGCTAACCTCAGCCTTTTCCACCTGTGGCAATGCCTCTAAAGCCTTCTTTACTGTTCCGGAACAATGTCCGCACATCATACCTTCAATGTCCAAATGCTTCTCCATAACAATCTCCTTTTCTTTTTGTGCATGACTCTCTTTCTTTGCAGAGTCAAAATCCAACAGTAACTTTTCTTTCTTTTCTTCCGCCAAGCCTTTCCTATGGTCTTTAGCGGAATTGTTTATGTTAAATAAGTTTAACCTGAGTGCATTTAAGCACACGGAAAAGCTGGAAAGGCTCATCGCCGCCGCCCCTACCATAGGACTCATGGCAAAATTCCAATGGAAGATGGCGGAATAAAATCCTGCAGCAAGGGGGATACAAATCACATTGTAGAAGAAGGCCCAGAACAAATTTTCATGAATGTTTCGAATCGTAGCTCTAGAAAGCCGGATGCTTTTCGAAATATCCTTTACTTTGGACTTCATTAATACCAAATCCGCCGCATCAATAGCCACATCCGTACCTGCTCCTATAGCGATTCCCAGGTCTGCTCTGGTAAGAGCCACCGCATCATTGATGCCATCTCCCACCATAGCTACCTTACCGAAATTTTGCAGCTTTCGAATAACCGCTTCTTTTCCATCCGGAAGTACCTCAGCTATAACCAAATCCACACCGGCTTCCTTACCGATGGCATTTGCTGTCCTTCTCTGATCTCCGGTAAGCATAACCGTGAATATTCCCTGCTTTTTCAGCTCTTCAATTCCCGTCTTTGCATCCTCCTTTAAGGTATCCGCTACGGCGATACAGCCTAAAAGCTTCTCTCCTCGTGCAAAGAATAATGGGGTTTTTCCCTCTTCGGAAAAGCTGTTACAATGCTCTTCAAAACTCTTTTCCAAAGAAAAATGCTCTTTCATATAGGATAAGGAAGCTGCCACCGCTGTTTCTCCCTCTATGGTTCCGGAAACACCATGGCCCACCATAGCCTGAAAATTATCTACCGGCCGGATGGGTACATTCCTCTCTTCACCATAACTTATAACAGCTTTTGCCAAGGGATGTTCCGAATTCTTTTCCAGAGAAACTGCCAGAGTCAAAAGCTCTTCTTCGGAAACTCCCTGCATAGGAAGAAGATCCGTAAGCACCGGGCTTCCATTGGTAATGGTACCGGTCTTATCCAGGGCAATAATTTCTACCTTTCCGGCTGCCTCCAAAGAAGCGGCAGTTTTAAATAAAAGCCCGTTTTTTGCGCCAACACCATTTCCCACCATAATGGCTACCGGTGTGGCCAGTCCCAAAGCACAGGGACAGCTGATAACCAGTACGGCTACAGCTCTGGAAAGAGCATCGGAAAATGTTCCTCCACTCAAAAGAATTACAACAAAGGTCAGTATGGCAATACCGATAACCGCCGGTACAAAAACACCGGAGATTTGGTCTGCTATTCTGGCAATAGGAGCCTTGGTTGCTGCCGCATCGGATACCATTTGAATGATTTGAGATAAGGTGGTATCCTTTCCTACTCTGCTGGCTTTAGCCTTGATAAAGCCGGACTGATTCAAAGTACCGGCAGAGACCTTGTCCCCTTCTCCCTTATCTACAGGAAGGGATTCTCCCGTTAATGCCGACTCATCCACAGCAGTAACACCGCTTATAATAACACCGTCAACCGGTATCTGTTCTCCGGGATATACCGTGAAGAAGTCTCCCTCCTTCACTTCCTCTACGGAAACTTCTGTTTCCTGCTCCCCTGTAAGAAGGTGTGCCTTTTTAGGACTTAAATTCATTAAACTCTTTAAAGCATCCGTAGTCCGTCCCTTGGAAATTGCTTCCAAAAGCTTTCCCAAAGTAATCAGGGTAGGAATCATAGCGGCAGTTTCAAAGTAAAGATGATGCCCCAGTGTTTTTACCTGCTCCAGGTTTCCCTCTCCAAAGGCATAGAGTATACCGTAAAGGATTCCCAGGGAGTATAGAAAGGATGCGGCGGAGCCCAAGGCCACCAAAGTATCCATATTGGGGGCTAAAGCAAAGGCGCTCTTAAAACCGGAAATGAAACTTTCTGTTGATGTAAAGAACAATTAAACTAAGTAAGAGTTCCGTTAATGCCAATATTCCGGGATTGGAAAAGGCCTTTGGAAGCGGAGCATGGAATAACATCGGTCCCATGGAAAAATACAAAAGAATTGCTAAGAAAAACAAGGATTGAAGCAATCTTTTTTTTAGCTTTGGACTTTCAGTATCCTTTAGCGTATCCCCCTTATCCTGCTTATCCGATAGGGTATTGCTCTCTTCCGGATTCTCAAAACCGTAACCGGCAGCTTCTACTGCTTTTTGGATTTCATCTGCCCCTACTTCTCCTTCCACTCCCAGGGAGTTGGTTAAAAGAGAAACGGAGCAGGACTTTACGCCGGGGACTTTAGACACGGCTTTTTCTACTCTACTTTGGCAGGCAGCACAGGTCATCCCTGTAACTCTATATTGTTTCATATCTTCCTCCTTTCTTTTTCGACATCATGATATACCCCCATAGGGTATATGTCAAGGAGGGAAATATAAAAAATTGAAGAACTTGAAATATTATACCCTTCAATACAATATGGGTCTGAAAATGGGGCACGCTCTCGCTTCAAAATTAAAGGACTTGATAAAATTATCTCCTTCAATGTAGCAATAGGTCTGGAATTCGGGCACGCTCTCGCTAACTTCGCCTCGCAGCGGATACTAAGCGAAAAACTTCAGTTCCTTCATTTTTCGCAAGTACCGGCGGGCTTAGATTGCCCTTATTCCAGACCTATTCTACATTTGCATGTACATTGGAATTCATGATTTTCAAGTCCTTCAATATTTCAGCTTTCCAGAAGCACTGACGGGCTCAGATTACCCCGAATTTCAGACCCATATTGTATTGCATAAGTTTTGAATTAGTAGTTTCGAAATTCTAAATTTTCATTTCTTTTTTAGAACTCTATCTTATTATAGGCTTCTCCTTTTTCTACATCGTATAGGGTGAAGCCGTTGTCTTCCAAAATGCCGTAGCTATGGGGGCTGTCTTCTTTTGGATAGCTGATGGAGCCGGGGTTCAGGTGATAGTAATACTTCTCTCCCCTGCTCTTCTTCATTGCCACGGGAACATGGGTATGTCCCTGGAGGAAGATATCTCCATCTTTTTGGAGGGGGAAAGCTTTCCGCGCTATAAACATGGCCGTGGGAAAGGAAAACTCTGTGCTTTCCCCACTCCAGGAGGGCATAGTCCGCCATGACGGGAAAGTCCAATACCATTTGATCCACCTCTGCCTCGCAGTTTCCCCGAACCGCAAGAATTTCTTCCTTTAATGGATTTAAGAGGGCAATAACCTCCTTGGGGGCATAGTCCTTTGGCAGAGGATTTCTGGGGCCATGATACAAAACGTCTCCCAAAAGCAGGATTCTTTCACAGCCGCTTTTCTGATAAGCCTCTATCGCTAAGTTTGCATAGTAAGCAGAACCGTGAATATCACTTAGCACAAAATACCGCATCTTACATCCTTTCCGGAGCGGAGAAGCCCAGCACCTGAATACAATCCATAAGTACCTTCCAGCTTAGGCAAAGAAGACCAATATATTCCTTCTTCTTTTGCTCATTTTCCTCCGTCAAAATCTTTACATTGTGGTAGAAAGAATTGAATTGGTTGGAAAGCGTATAGATATAGGTACAAATCTTATGGGGAGCACATTCTCTCCAGGCATCCCGCATCTCATCCTGAAAGGCTGCTAAAATCTTTTCCAGAGCCATTACATTTTCATCCCCGGAATTACCTATAGAATAATTTTTTGCATTTTCCGAGATCCAGTTAAAGCTATCCTTCCATGTTTCTCCCTTACTTTCCGCATACTTTCGTAAAATGGAGGAGATGCGGACAATGGTATAAAGAATATAGGGGCCGGTATTTCCTTCAAATGCAGTAAACTTCTCCAAGTCGAAGATATAATCCTTGGTAGCCTGGTTGGAAAGGTCACCGTACTTTAAAGCAGCTAAGGCTACAATTCCGGCGGTTTCCTCTTTTTCCTCTTGGCTCAAGCCATTATCCTTGGATTCCTCCATACGTTTTAGAACGGAATCTCTGGTCTCGGAAATCAAACGCTCCAGTCTTAAGACTCCACCCTCTCTGGTTTTAAAGGGCTTTCCGTCCTTTCCGTTCATAGTACCAAAGCCGATATAGCTTAACTCTGTTTCTTTTGGAAGAAGCTCCGCCCGTCTTGCCACACGGAAAAATTGCGTGTAGTGAAGGGCCTGACGACTATCTGCTATATAAAGATATAAATCCTTCGGATAATGCTCTTCTCTATCCATAATGGTTCCCAGATCAGAGGTGGCATATAGGCTTGCTCCGTCGGATTTCTGAATCATACAGGGAGGATATTCCTTACTGTCCCCCTCCTCCGTAATATCCACCACTAATGCTCCCTGAGAACGATAGGCTAATTTCTTCTCTTCCAGTAAAGAAATCAGCTTTGGAATATAGGGGTCCGCATCTGACTCCCCCTTCCACAGATCAAAGTGCACATCCAGAGCTTCATAGTTCTTCTTTAAATCCGCAACGGAAACTTCCATAATTCTTTCCCAAACCTTATGAAATACAGGATCTCCCTGCTGTAGCTTTAAGGTATTTTCCTTAGCTCGGTTAGCATATTCCTCATTAAGCAGATTTCCGGCCTCATCCTTTTCCTTAGCTTTTTTGGAGGCAAAGGGGTAAATCTCTTCCAGCTCGGAAATCGTAAAGGGCTTTTCCAGCTCTCCTCTGTCCTCTAATTCTGTGATAATGAGTCCCATTTGCAGACCCCAGTCTCCAAGATGCACATCTCCTACCACATTATTTCCAAGTCTTTTTCCCATTCTTTTCAGGGCTTCTCCGATTACAGCAGAACGAAGGTGTCCTACATGAAGAGGCTTTGCCACATTGGCTCCGCCGTAGTCCAGTAAAATCTTTCTACCTTCCTTTTCATGAAGGCCATTCTGCTCTTCCGTCTGCATCCCCTGAAGATAAGCTCCTAAAAATTGTGGGGAAAGCTTCACATTTAAAAATCCCGGCTTTACCGCTTCAACAGAAGAAAATAAAGGAGTATCTTTATAGCTTTTCTTTTCCAAAAACCCCTTTACCTTCTCGGCCAAAGCAATGGGATTCTCCTGATATTTTTTTGCTCCCATCAAAGCCCCGTTACTTTGATAGTCGCAAAGGTCAGGACGGTTGGAAACACTGACCTTAGCTAAGTCCTTATCATACCCCGCCTCCACAAAGGCAGATTCCATAGCTTCCTGTAGTATTGCTTTTAAAGCCTGCATAGCGATCCTTTCTACAAAAAAAGGCTTCCTTTTAGGAAGCCTTAGTCTCAATTTTCTTCTAGGAGAAGCATTCTTCCCAGTGCTTATTCTCTACACCAGTCCTGCACTTATGCTCTGGACTCGTAGTCACCTGTCTGGGTAGAAATAATAATCTTATCTCCGATATTTACAAACAGAGGAACCTGTACTTCAACACCTGTCTCAACAGTAGCAGGCTTTGTTGCACCGGTGGTGGTATTACCCTTAATTCCCGGCTCTGTATGAGTAACCTCTAAGGTTACCTTCAAAGGAGGCTCTACAGAGAATACATTTCCCTGATAAGATACTACCTTAACGGTTCGTTCTCTTTAACGAACTTCATGGAATCTGCAATCTGCTCATGAGACAAAGCAATCTGCTCAAAGGTCTCATTGTTCATGAAGTTGTACATCTCTCCGTCATCATAGAGGTACTGCATATCTACACGGTCGATACGTGCTGCAGGGAACTTCTCTGTGGGACGGAAGGTCTTATCGGTTACACCACCGTTAATAACATTTCTTAACTTGGTACGAACGAAGGCAGCTCCCTTACCGGGCTTAACGTGCTGGAACTCCACGATCTGAACTACCTGTCCATCCATCTCAATTGTAACACCATTTCTGAAATCACCTGCAGAAACCATAAATCCTCCTAAATCACTTTTCTTTGGGAAAAACTCCCCCTTCTCTTAGGCACTTGGCCATTAACTCGGGAACAATTCTAATATAAAACAAATAAACATGCAAGCTTTCCTTCCGGAAAATCCGGCGACCAAAAATGAAAAAGTAAATTCTACTCATCTATCCCCCAGTAGATTTTACTTCTGCACAGTTGATATTTTCTCTTTCACATTTATCATGGTATGTTTGAACTCCTTCTGACAGCAATGGAAGGAGTTTATTATGAGTAAAATTATTCCCGGTAACCAAAAACATCTTTCTTTAGAAGACCGCCTTTTTATAGAGCAAAGTCTAAATCAAGGGCTTTCCTTCAAGGAGATTGCCAAGTATCTTTGCAAAGACCCTTCTACCATTTCTAAAGAAGTGAAGAAACACCGAGCATCGAACTGGTATCACAAGGGCAGCTTTCTGAACAAAAAGAACTTTTGCGTTCATCGTTACCAGTGTCGTAAAACAAATGTCTGTAAGAAGATTGTTCTTTGTGGGATAAAGTGTACTTCTTGTCCTAGCTGTAATCAGACCTGTAAGGACTTTGAAAAGGAATGCTGTAATCGCCTAATGAAAGCTCCCTATGTCTGTAATGGCTGCTCACAAAAGCTTCATCACTGTAGCATCGCCCATAAATATACCTATGATGCCAGATTTGCTGATAGAAAATACAGGGAAACCCTTAAAGACTCTCGTCGAGGTATAAATCTTTCCGAAAAGGAAGCAAGAGAAAAGGACAGCATCATTACTCCTCTGATTGCAAAGGGACAATCCCCTTACCAGATTTTAGTGAATCATCCGGAATTACAGATGTCTGTTCGCACCATGTACTCATACATTGACCAAGGAATTTTTACTTCCAAAAATATCGATTTAAAACGGAAGGTGACATTCAAACCAAGGAAATGCCATAAAACACAGATATCAAACCGTGAGATATTTCATGGTCGAAGCTATGAGGATTTCTTGAAGCTTGGATTAAATGCTTTTGTAGAGATGGATACCGTCCATTCATGCAGAGATTCGCAAAAAACTCTACTGACCTTTTTCTTTACTGAGGAAAAGCTCTTCCTGGCTTATCTGTTAAATCGATGTACAAAGGGAGCAGTCAAAGCAGTCTTTGACCGTTTAGAAAGACGTTTTGAAGATGTCTTTGACTTTCAATCTATCTTTGAATATATCCTTACAGACCGAGGATCGGGTTTGGCGATCCTGTCGCTTTGAAACAAACCCTAATGGAATCCAACGTAGTAGCATCTATTATTGCGATCCCTATGCGTAGTGGGCAAAAGGAGGCTTAGAGCAAAACCCATACCATGCTTCGCATGGTTCTTCCTAAAAGCTCTTCTTTTGCTTTTTCTTACACAATGGGATGTGAATCGTATCGTGAACCACATCAATTTCCACACCAAGGGAAAGCTTAAACGGAGATACGCCCTATCAAAGGGCACTAAACCGATATGGAGAAGATGTCTTAAAAGCACTTCAGCTCGGGTCCATTCATCCTGACGAGGTTTGTCTGAGGCCCAAGCTGATTCGCTTTAAGTAACCCAACAACCCAAAGCATATCTGCTGTCAGACAGGGCAAAACTTTTACATTTTTTTGATATAGCCAGTGGAATTTAGTCCTACACACGACTTGTCCTGTAGCTTATTTCCCATGTCCGGAAAGAGATTTTTTGAGGTTGTTATGCACTAATATAACAAAAATCAGGCAGAAATGAAATTTCAAACTGCCTGATTTTAGGGATTTTTTTAAGCTCGGTAGAATTTACTTCTGCACTGGAATTTACTTTTTCAATTTAGCGAAAATCCGGCGAAAAAATCGGAATTTTCATAGAAAATCAACGGAAATGTCCTATTGTCTTCCTTCTAAAAACGATGTCCCCCACCGCCGGAGGAATGGCCTCCTCCACCGCTGAAACCTCCACCACTGAAGCCGCCACCGCCACTACTGCCTCCGGAGCTTCCGGAAGATCTGGGAACATAGAGCTTATTTTGTGAAATCAAATCCTTTCTTCGCCGGGCAATGATAAAGTCCGGAGCCATAGCCCCTAGGATAGCCCCCGCCGCAGCCGCTTCGTTTCTTTTTCCTGTAATCAGCCAAAGGAAATTCAGAAGCAAGGCCAAGGCAGCCGCAAGAAACAAATTGCTGATCCATCGCATCGGTGTCTCCACAAAGCGCCCCTCCATCTTGGCATTCATCTGCCGGAAGGCCATAGTGGCGGTTTTTCCGAAATCCCCATTAGAAGCATAGCGGTAAATATTGTCTGTAATGCTGTCTGCCACATGATTATTGATGGTCTTGTATAAGCTTCCAGAACTTTGAATTCTGATTTCCCGATTATACATATCAATCAGTAAAAGGCTGGCACTGCCGTTGGGAAAGGAATCCTCCAGCAATTCCTTGGCAGTGGAGGTCGCAGAGTAGCTACCCTCTCCGGAAACAAAGGCAATATTTCCATACTTGGTTAAAGGAATCATCGCCTCCTTAACCTGCGTCTCCTCGGAAGAACTAAGTAAATCACTGTCATCCAAAGATAGGCCTTATAACCGGAACTGCTGTTAGTATAAACGGAAGCTTGCAAGAGCTCCTCACTGCTTAAGGCAAAGCTCTGAAAAGAAAGTGTCAGCAAAAAACTGAAAAATAGAAAAACAACAGCATATTTTTTCAGTAATCTTCTATTCATCACTTCACCCCCTTCTTATCAAAAAATTCCGGTATGGAACGGGTGGATAAAATATTGAACTTCTTTATCATTAAACGCAGGGAAAGAATCGACATAATCCCGCTTACCGCACTGGCCAGATAGTAATATTCATCCTGTACCGGATGCCAAAGCATAATGCCTAAGGAAAACAAAACGGAAACAAGCGCATATCCTGTTCCATTATGCCGGAGAAGCTTTGTCTTCTCCTCCTTGGACTTATTTTTGTTTCCAGTTAGACTGTCTTCTCGCTTTTTGATTTTTGAAATCTGCCCCTGGGCCAGAACAATCAAGAGAGTGGACAAAGCCATGGTGTACCAGGGAAGATTCTCCGCCTTGATTTGAAAAAATAAATTCAAAATTAGGAATATGGGAATGGCAATCATCATGGATGCGTTATGAAAACGACTTTCACTTATAGGAATATCACAGTAAACCTTACCGGTCTCTCCATTTACCACTGCATAGGCGATTCGATTGTCCTTTTTATAGCTCAAAAACCAAACCGGAAACATTCCCCGCTCCACAGTAACGGTTTTGGCACCGATTTTTGTTAAGGATCGAATGCTTTCATTGTTTAGCTGCATGTCGCTTTCCTGAAATCCCTGCCTTCCCATTACCGAGGACCAAAGCTGTTGTTCCACCATATGAAGGGCTTTGGGCTCATATTGCTTGGCATCCGCATCCGCCACATCACTGTAAAAGCCTAAAAGGAAGTTCGGACTGAATTCCTTTAAATTCTTCTCCGTAAAGGGTGCAATACAGCCGGCAATCGTATCATCAAAGCGGGTGGAGGCATCAAAGGGAATATTATTAAACTTTCCCTGCAGCTGTCCGGAAAGAGCATACCGCTCCTGATATTGATAGCTTCCGCTTCGATATTCTTTTAGTCCCTCCAATGCCAAGGGCTCATCCACCTCAAAGCTATATAGCCAGTAAGGAAGATAATACCCCACAAACCTTTCCAGATACTCCGGATTTTCCAGTTCCTTATCATGGTAGATAGCGGAACGAACCTTGTCTTGATAACGCTTTTTACAATCCTCCTTGGTAAGCTGGAAGGGAATGATTTTCTGAGGCATCTCCGCCTGCTTCATTCGACTGGTGAACACCACAGAGGAACCGCAATAGGCACAAAAGCCTGTACCGGAGAAATCCGTACTCTCTATCTCCGCCCCGCATTGGGGGCAGGTAAATACCTGGGTATCGTAGTACTCCTGTACCACTCCTTCAACGGTCTTATCCTTATCGTAGGGATTAAAAACGGAGTCGCATTGTTGACATTTCAGGCTTTGTGTTTTGATATCAAAGAGTAATTCTCCTGCACAATTCGGGCAACGAGCCATTCTTCCTCCTGTCTATTCCAATCTGCTGTTTCTTAGGCTTTCGTAAGTTTTTTCTTTCTAAATCTTTGGTGTTCTCAGTAGAATCTCTTCTCTCTTTGGGCCATTGGAAACCATGGTAATGGGAACCTCCAACTCCTTTTCAATAAAGTCGATATAGTCTCTGCACTCCTGTGGGAGATCCTCATACTTACGAATTCCGCGGATATCCTGCTTCCAGCCCTTCAATACGGTATATACCGGCTTAGCCTTTCTTAATAAGGGAGTTACCGGAAAATCACGAATCACTTCTCCATCGATTTCATAGCCGGTACAGATGGGAATTTCATCCAGATATCCCAGGGGATCTAAAACGGTTAAAGCTACCTGGGTTGCTCCCTGTAAAGCACAGCCATAACGGGAAGCTACCGCATCGTACCAGCCCACACGTCTGGGACGGCCTGTGGTTGCCCCGTACTCTCCCTTATCTCCGCCTCTCTTACGAAGCTCCTCTGCCGCTTCTCCGAAGAGCTCGCTGACAAACTCACCTGCTCCTACCGCAGAGGAATAGGCCTTGGTGACACAAACCACATCGGTAATGGCATAGGGCGGAATTCCTGTTCCTACAGCCGCATAGGAAGCCAGGGTATGGCTGGAGGTTACCATTGGGTAAATACCGTGATCCGGATCCTTCATGGTTCCCAGCTGTCCCTCCATCAAAATCTTCTTTCCTTCTTTAATGGCAGTTCTCAGGAATAAGGAAGTATCCTTTAAAAATGGCTTGATTTCTTCTCTTTGCTTCTTAAGCTCTGCTAAAACTGTATTAAAATCCAGAGGCTCCTTGCCATAGAGATTGATAAACATAGCATTTTTAATTTCCAAAATCTTCTTCAGACGTTCCTCTAAAATATCATCAAAATACAGCTCATTAAACTGTAAACCGATCTTGGCATATTTATCGGAGAAAAATGGAGCAATACCGGACTTTGTGGAGCCGAAGCTCTTCTTTCCTAAACGCTCCTCCTCATAAGTATCCTGCAACACATGGTGGGGAAGCATTACCTGGGCACGGTCGGAAATGTAAATCTTGGGCTTAGGAACTCCTGCCTCTTCCAAAGACTTCAGCTCTGCCAGGAATTTCCGATATCCACGGCAACGCCATTTCCCAAAACGCAGGTTACATTGGGGTTAAACACTCCGCTGGGCAGAAGATGCAAAGAAAAACGTCCATAAGGATTGATGATGGTATGTCCCGCATTGGCTCCTCCCTGAAAACGAACTACAACGTCCGCAGATTCCGCCAAATAGTCTGTAATCTTCCCCTTACCTTCATCTCCCCAGTTTGCACCGACAATTGCTTGAACCATACTTGTTCCCCTTTCTTACATTTAAATTGTATAATGCAGTGCGATTGCACCCTCAAACAGTTAATATCTAAAATCTAATCTTTTTTAATCAATCTTGTAATCCACTGATACACATAAAAAAGACTGGGAAGAATCATGACACAGAACAATAAGGCCAGCATATACTCCTTTTTGCCCCCGGTGAAAGCCAGAAACAATAAGGCTATCAGGGCAAGACAAAAAAGTAATAAAGTGAAAATGGCTATTCCTCTCTTCATATCTTTTCCTTCCTCAGTATACAAAATTTAAAAATATCGCACAAGATGCTTGTTTTAATCTTTAAAGCTTGATTTCTACCGAAAGATTCAAAAGCTCTTTATTTTTTTCCAGCAAAGGCGCGATATCTGTTGCAATGAAATCCTCCACCTGCTCCTTACAACGGCCGATGTATTTTTCCGGGATCAAAAGCTCCTCTAAGTCCGCTTTTTCCAATGGGAATTCCGGATCTTCCGCAATTCTTTGCAGTAAATCATTGTCCAGACCATCTCTTTTCACTCTTAGGCCTGCTTCCATGGAATAGCTTCTGATTTTTTCATGAAGCTCCTGCCGGTCTCCCCCTCTTTTTACCCCATCCATCAGGATGTTTTCCGTTGCCATAAAGGGAAGCTCTTCCCGAAGATGCTTTTCAATCATTTTAGGATAAACCACTAAAGCGGAGGCCACATTGTAATAGAGTCCAAAAGTCCGTCTGTAGCCAGAAAAGCATGGGGTACGGAAAGTCTCTTATTAGCCGAATCGTCCAAGGTTCTTTCAAACCACTGGGTTGCGGCGGTAATGGGAGGATTCTGGCTCTCCGCCATTACAAAATTGGCAAGGCCGGCAATTCTTTCACAGCGCATGGGGTTTCTCTTATAGGCCATGGCACTGGAACCGATTTGCTTTTTCTCAAAGGGCTCCTCCACTTCCTTCAAATGCTGTAAAAGCCGAATATCATTGGAAAACTTATGGGCGGATTGAGCAATTCCGGAGAGAATCGCCAGAATCTTGGAATCAATTTTTCTGCTATAGGTTTGGCCGGATACGGGATAAACTCCGGGGAAATTCATTTTCCTTGCAATCTTTCTGTCCAGCTCTCTACATTTTTCATGGTCTCCTTCGAAAAGCTCCAAGAAGGAGGCCTGGGTTCCGGTAGTACCCTTAGAACCTAAAAGCTTTAAGGAAGAAATGCATTCCTCTACATCCAGAAAATCCAGATACAAATCATGTAACCAAAGACTGGCTCTCTTCCCAAGAGTAACGGTCTGTGCCGCCTGAAAGTGTGTATAGCCAAGCATGGGCAGTCCTCTATACTCCATGGCAAAGTCCGCTAAGACCTTCATGCAGTTTAAAAGCTTTTTCCGAAGAAGCTTTAAGCCCTCCCGCATGGTAATCAGATCCGTATTGTCTCCCACATAGCAAGAGGTGGCTCCCAGATGAATGATTCCCTTTGCCTTTTCACACTGTACGCCATAAGCATAGACATGGCTCATCACATCATGGCGAACCTCTTTCTCTCTAGCCATGGCCACATCGTAATTGATATCCTCTGCATGCTCCTTTAATTCCTGAATCTGCTCTTCGGTAATGGGTAGCCCCAGTTCTTTTTCACTTTCCGCCAGAGCAATCCACAGCTTTCTCCAGTTTTTAAATTTAAAATCGGAAGAAAAGATTTCCTGCATCTCTTTGGAAGCATAACGACCGGACAATGGGCTTTCGTAGCTTTGATGACTCATGATTCCCCCCCCTTATTATTTCAAAACATCCGCCATACTATAGCTTCCCGGCTCCTGCTTTTCCAGGAAAAAGGCAGCGGTAATAGCTCCCTTTGCAAAGATTTTCCGACTATAGGCGGTATGATTTAAGCTAATGACCTCATCTTCACCGGCAAAAATCACCTCGTGGATTCCGGGAATGGTTCCTCCCCGAAGAGAAGACATACCGATTTCTCTCTTCTCTCTTGCTGTATCTCTTCCGGAACGGTCATAAACCTTTACCATTGCTTCTCCGATACCCTCTTCCACAGCCTTTTCCAGCATTAATGCTGTTCCGCTGGGGGCATCCTTTTTTCTACGATGATGGGCCTCCATAATTTCGATATCAAAGTCATTTTCATAAAGCTTTTTCGCGGCAATCCGTAAGAGCTCCTGTAAAAGATTAATGCCCAAAGACATATTACCGGAACGAAGAATGGGAATCTGTTTGGAAGCCTCCTGAAGCTTCTTTTCCTGTACTTCATTTAAACCTGTGGTGCAAAGCACAAGGGGCTTTTTTTTCTCCACTGCAAAATCCAGAAGAGCATCCACAGCCTCTTTTACGGAGAAATCAATAATACAGTCAAAATCTTCTTTCACTTCCGCTCCGCTTCCGTAAACCGGAAATCCGGGGTGCTTCAAATCTGTATGGGAATCCAGACCGGCTACAATCTCCATTCCCTCCGTCTTCTTTGCTACCTCCTGCACATTTTGTCCCATCACGCCCTTCGCACCATGTAATAATACCCTCATCTTTTTCCTCCTTCAGCTCCGGAAAACCACTCTACTTTTTCTTGTTTATTCTATTTCATTTTTCCGCAGAAAAAAAGAGGGGCGGAAAAGAAGAAAATAAGAAACAGTTTATCCTGCATTTATTTTCTTTTCTTCACAGCCCCCTCTTCTCTATTAGGATAAAATCCCGTAGCGGCGCATTTCTTCCTTTAATACCTCTTGGTGTGCTTCTTCCATCTCTGTCAAAGGAAGACGCATTCCTCCCACAGCCTTCCCCTGTAAATTCATTCCTGCCTTTACCGGAATGGGATTTACTTCCATAAAGAGGCTATGAATCAAAGGAAGTGCTCTCTTCTGCTCTTCCCAAGCTCCCTTCACATCTCCGGCAAACCACTTTTTGCAGATTTCCGCAGTCTCTTTCGGTGCCACATTGGACAAAACGGAAATTACTCCGGAACCTCCAATGGAAAGCAGAGGAACAATGATTCCATCCTCACGGAATAGAGTAAGAAATCTTCATCCACCAAACGCATTAATTCCGCTGTGGAGCCCACATCTCCGGTAGCTTCCTTTACTCCCACAATATTTTTTACATTATAGTAAAGATCCGCCATGGTCTTCGGCTCAATCTTCATTCCGGTTCTTCCCGGTACATTGTATAGAATACAAGGAATGGAAACCGCATCCGCGATGGCTTTGTAATGGGCATACAGTCCCTTCTGGGTAGCCTTGTTATAGTAGGGAGTCACCAAAAGCAGTCCGTCAGCACCGGCCTTCTCCGCTCTTTGAGAAAGGTCAATAGCGGTAGCGGTACAGTTTGAACCTGTTCCCGCAATAACGGGAATACGGTGATTTACCACCTTCACAGTATGAGCAACCACTTCAATATGCTCATCCTCTGTAAGGGTTGCCGCCTCTCCCGTGGTACCTACTGCTACAATGGCATCCGTGCCTTCTGCAATTTGCTCCTCCAAAATCTCCGTCAGCTTCTCATAATTTACGCTGCCATCCTCATGAAAGGGGGTAATCAAAGCAACGCCAGCTCCTTTAAATAATGCCATAGTCTCACTCAACCTTTCTTATTATTTTCTGTTAAATCCGGCTCTCTTTCTAGCAGTAGGATCCAGAATCTTCTTACGAATACGAAGATTTTCCGGAGTAACCTCCAAAAGCTCATCCGTGTCGATAAAGTCAATACACTGCTCCAAGGACATAATCTTCTTCGGTACCAGCTTCAATGCCTCGTCAGAGCTGGAGGTTCTGGTATTGCTTAAATGCTTGGTCTTACAAACATTTAACTCGATATCCTCCGACTTCGGACTCTGTCCGATAACCATTCCGCTGTAAACCTTCTCTCCCGGACCAATAAAGAGGGTTCCACGGTTTGAGCCTGGAATAAGCCGTAGGTAACCGCCTCACCCTGCTCAAAGGCGATAAGGGATCCCTGATGACGATAGTTTAAGTCTCCCCTATACTCTCCGTAGCCTTCAAACTCCGTATTCAAAATACCGTTTCCCTTGGTATCGGTAAGGAACTCTCCTCTGTAACCGATTAATCCTCTGGAAGGAATCTCAAACTCCAAACGGGTGTAGCCGGAAGCCAAAGGACTCATGCCGTTTAAGGTACCCTTTCTCTGGGTAAGCTTCTGGATTACAGAGCCGGTAGCATCCTCCGGCACATCGATATAAGCAATCTCCATAGGCTCCAGCTTTACGCCCTGCTCATTTTCCTTATAAATAACCTCCGCCTTGGAAACCGCAAACTCAAAGCCCTCTCTACGCATGGTCTCCACCAATACGGAAAGGTGCAGCTCTCCACGACCGGAAACCTTAAAGCAATCTGCGGATTCCGTCTCCTCTACTCTTAAGGAAACGTCCGTATTCAGTTCTCTGAAAAGACGGTCACGGATGTGTCTGGAGGTAACAAACTTTCCTTCCGTTCCTGCCAATGGAGAATCATTAACCATGAAATCCATGGAAATGGTCGGCTCGGAAATCTTCTGGAAGGGCAGTGGCTCCGGATTCTTCTCCGTACAAATGGTGTCTCCCACATGCAGGTCTTCAATACCGGATACCGCAACGATATCTCCAAAGGAGGCCTCCTCCACATCCACTCTCTTTAAGCCGTCAAAGGCATAGAGCTTGGTGATACGTACCTTTTTTCTCTTGTCCGGATTATGGTGATTCACAACCAAAGCTTCCTGATTCACCTTAATCTTACCGTTCTCCACCTTACCGATTCCGATTCTTCCTACGAATTCGTTGTAGTCAATGGTAGAAACCAGGAACTGGGTTTCCGCATCCGGATCTCCCTTCGGGGCCGGAATAAAGTCCACAATGGTGTCAAAGAGAGGCTTCATATCCACGTCCGGATCTTCCAGCTTCAGCTTTGCATAACCGTTCTTGGAAGAAGCAAAAAGGAAGGGACAATCCAGCTGTTCATCGGAAGCATTTAAATCCAACATCAATTCCAAAACCTCATCCACCACATCATTGGGGCGAGCCTGAGGCTTATCAATCTTATTCACCACCACAAGAACAGGAAGACGAAGGTCCAAGGCTCTTTGTAAAACGAATCTGGTCTGGGGCATGGGACCTTCAAAGGCATCCACCAATAAAATGGCGCCATCCACCATTTTCAAAATACGCTCAACCTCACCGCCGAAATCTGCGTGTCCCGGAGTATCTACAATATTAATCTTGGTATCTCCGTAGCTTACCGCGGTGTTTTTTGCCAGAATCGTAATGCCTCGTTCCCGCTCGATGGGGTTGGAATCCATCACTCTTACTCCAACCTCCTGGTTGTCACGGAATACACCGGACTGCTTTAAAAGCTCATCCACCAGGGTTGTCTTACCGTGGTCAACGTGGGCAATAATGGCAACATTACGTACATCTTCTCTATTCTTTAACATCTACTTCTCTTTCCCCTTAAAGAAACTTAAAAAGCCTCTTTAAATGATTCATTTTTATCTACAGTTCATTAACTTAGGAAGTATACCACCGGCTATTTTTGATTGCAAGGAAAACCACCTCTTGTCCATACTCCCCAATGTGCTTTTCCAAGGACAGATACTGCTCCTCTTCCATCTGTAGAAGTAGCTCTACCCTATCCCTGTAGTTTTTCTCTAAAATCCGAATCCCCATTTCCTGAAAATCATATTCCAGTCTTCCCAGTAGTGTGTAGGGAATACTCAGCCGGATTTCTTTTCCCTCTTTCCGCTCCAAAAGCTGCGCTTCCGAAAGCACCTGTTCTGCCGCATCTCCATAGGCTCTGGATAAGCCTCCCGTCCCTAGTAGGGTTCCTCCGAAGATACGACTTACCACACAGAGAACATTTTTCAGCTCTTTACGTTCCAACCTTTGCAGTATTGGAGCTCCTGCGGTTTTCGCCGGCTCTCCGTCATCACTTTGCTTTTTCTGCTCCTGCAAAAAACCCTCCCGCTCTTCCAGGAAAATATAAGCATAGCAGTGATGTCTTGCCTCGGGATAAGTCTTTTTACATTCATGTAAATAAAAACTCACCTCTTCAAGGCTTTGAAGCGGAAATAAAGAAGCATAAAATTTTGATTTTTTCACTTCCAGCATGGAGGTAAAACGATCTCGAATAAATTTCATGCTTCTTTTCCTTTCTCTTATTAATCTTCTCGCTTTTGCTTTTCTTCCTTGGGCTTATCTTCCTTTGTCTTTTTCTTGGAGGAGGGGCCCTGTTCGGAAATAATCACCTCATCTCCGGAAGGTTCATCCTCATCCGCCGTCTTTTCCTTTACCTTATAACGGAAATAACGATCGTCCGTATCCAAATCCCGTAAATCCTCCGGTACCAGCATAGCCCCCCAGGAGGTATGGTAGGTACATTTGTCTGTGGGAACCGTTCCCTTGGCAAAGAGCTCCGTAATCACCGCACTACCGCGATAATCCGCAAAACAGCCGGAAATGGGAAGCTTACCGGATTTTCTGCAAACCTGCTCCTCCACAATATCCTCCGGTCTCTGGAAGCCCGGATCCGTCTTTCCTTCATGGATTCTTGTCATAATCTTCCGCCAGATATCCTTGTGGAAACCGGTTCCGCCGTTGTATTCTCCGGAATTACTATCCTTCAATACCTGATTGTCATCACAACCTGCCCAGATTCCGCCTACATAATAGGGCGTAAAACCGATAAACCAGATATCTCTGTTGTTACTGGTGGTTCCGGACTTTCCCGCCTGACTCATACCGTCAAAATGAGCTCTGGTGGAAGTGGAGCTTACCCGAACACTGGAAGAAAAGGCTCGATTGCTTTCCATGGACTCCCGCATGGCATCCGTTAAGAGATATGCTGTACTGGACTTCATCACCTGCTCCGGCTCATCCTCAGTGGTATCAATAATCACCTTTCCATTTTGGTCTTCAATCTTGGAGAAGAACTTAGCCTTCTGAAACCGTCCCTTATTGGCAATCACAGAGAAGGCTTGCGTCATTTCCAGATTGGAAACACCTCTGGTCAGCCCCCCCAGTGCCAAGGCAGGATTGGCATCCTCCGGTACAAGGGAGGTAATGCCCAGGGATTCCGCATAGCGAAATCCGTTTTCCACCTTTACCGTATCCATAAGGCAACGAACCGCCACGATATTCAAGGAATAAACGATACCGTCTCTTATACTCTGAAATCCCAGATAGCCTCCGGAATACCAGTTTTTAAAGGTTTTCTTTCCAACGGTATACTCGGAATCGTAGTAGGTAGATGCCAATGTAGCGCCGTATAAATCGATGGCAGGCGCAAAGGAGGAAAGAATCTTAAAGGTGGAACCGGGCTGTCTAAGCACGTTAGAGGCTCTATTCAGTGTCTTACTCTGTTTCTTCTCTCCTCGACCTCCCGTTAAAGCCAGAACCTCTCCGGTGGAAGGATCCATTAAGACAAAGGATGCCTGAGGCTGTAAAACATAGTCAATGCTTTCTCCCAAAATCTTATCCGAATCCACCACAACCTTATTCTTAAATTCCTCAACCCGCTTGTTGGCCTGATCCTTGGAACTAAATAAACCGTTAAAGTCCAGTCCTCTACCTTCTTTTAAGTATTTCTCCAAGTCCTTTTCGCCGTAGTTAACAATGCTGCCGTCCTCATGCTGGATGGTTAATCGCCAGGTAATGGAATATTTCGCCGTATCATAGTTGTCCGGATTATTAATTTCCTCATCCACAACAGCCTGTAAATCCGGATCCTGGTTGGCATAAATCCGTAAGCCTCCGGAATAGAGCAGCTTGGTGGCATCTTCCTTACTGTAATTGAGACGCTCCATAAGGCTGTCCACCACCTGTTCCGTCAGCTCATCGGTATAATAGGAATAGGGCTTGTCGTCTCCCTGGCTCACGGAATTCACATTCTGGATTCTTTCATAAACCGGATCCTGCAAAGCCTCCTGGTAGCGGGCATCATCAATATAGCCCTGCTTTTAACATATTTTTAAAACCTGTGCTCTACGGATTTGCATTCTTATCAGGATGGGTAATGGGATTCAATCCGGAAGGATTCTTGGTAATTGCTGCAATAACCGTACATTCCGAAAGGTTTAGCTCCGTAACTTCTTTATTGAAATATCTTCTTGCCGCGACCTTTACCCCTAAGGTATTGGCACCCAGATTAATAGTATTCAAATACTCCGTCAGAATACTCTTCTTCACTTCTTTTTTGCTTAAATTACTCTGATCCTCCAGCTCCAGAGCCAAATACTGCTCCTGAAACTTTCGAACGTAACGCTCAAACTTTCCTTCATGCAAGCCTCCACCGAAAACATTGTTTTTCAGAAGCTGCTGGGTAATGGTAGAGCCTCCGCCGGCAGAACTGTCATCGGAAACCACACCCTTGATAGCACGCATAATGGAACGAAAATCGATACCGTTATGGCTCCAAAATCGCTCATCTTCTATGGCTACAAAGGCATTGATTAAATCCTTGGGAAGCTCCTCATAGCTCACTCTTTCTCGGTTAGAGCCTTCCGTAACCAAGGTGGACATAAGATTTCCTTTTTTGTCGTAAATCTTGGTAGCATACTCTGTGGGACCCACATGAATTTTATGGATATCCGGCGCGGAATCCAGGATTCCCCGGAACAAGCCATAGGAAAAGGAGGCTCCCAGGAAAAGACTGGCCAGCAAGAGAAATAGGCATAGACTCTTAATAATCCCCGTGAGTCTATGCCAAATACGAGCTCTTTTGCTCTTCATTTCATCTATGCGATTCTCTATATTATACCGTGTAAAATTCATATTCTTCCCTAAAATCACAAGCTCCGACGGGATGCTCCTTAAATTTCCCATCCTAAAACATATACCGCTCTATTTTAGCATAAAGTATAGAAAGAAAACACAGTATTTTCCCTTAAGCCTTCCAAATTCTGTCCGGCATAACAAATTGCTGTTCTCCCTGAGCCATAGGAGCCACTTCCCCCTGAGGGGAAAACCAAAACCAGCTTTCCTTCTCCATTAATATAGAAGCTTTGATCCTTCTTCACCTCAGTAAAGCCCTGATCATCCTCTCCGTCTTGGATAAAGTAGGGATATTCTCCCTTCTGATTATGAGCCTTCATCTGGGAAACCACTTCCTCGGACAGAAGCTTCTGATAATCCGTTCCTTCCGGAAACAGATCGGAAAGCTGCAAAAGCTTTCCGCTATGCTTATCCATAGTGTAATAATGATTCTGGGTAAAGCTGTCTCCCTCCTGTTGCAAAGCGCTAAGAGCCAAGACATAATAATCCTCGGAATCCAAAATCACTTGAGAGGAAACGGACAAATTCTTATATTCACTGCTTTGAATTTCCTGCTTAAAAGAGGCAATCAGTTCGTCGGTTTTCTTCTCTATATCAAAATTAATAGCCTGAGCGGAATTAGCCTTTTCCGATTCCTTGGAAGCAACACTTCCGGCTTCCTTACCCTTAGAAGCGTTTGCCTCTTCGCTATTCTTAATCTCGCTTTCTTCGCTTCCCTGTTCCAGCTTCGGCACTACCACCTCTGCCTTATGATTTCCGTCCTCGAAGGAATATTTCCGGAAAGTAATCAGCTGAAAATAAGAGCCGATTCCCGGTATGCTTGCAAAGCATAGGCAGTTTCTTTCGATAGATTAGGCAGTAACAAAAGCAGACAAAAGCAAGCCGCAATTGCAGAAGAAAAATATCGAATAGGAAATTTTTTTATTTTTTTCCTTGTTCTCTCATCTTCCGCTTCCTCTATGAAGCGCTCATCGATTTGAGAAAAGGCTTCTACAAAATCCCAGTCTTTCATGCGATTCCCTCGTCTTTTAAATACTTTGCCAAAGCTTGTCTGGTACGGTGAAGGCTTACTTTCACCTTGCTTTCCGTAACTTGAAAGGCTTTTGCTATTTCCTGTATCTCATCATGATAAAAATATCTTCTTACAAAGAAAACTCTCGTTTCCTTCTTTTGCTTTTCCAAAAACTGATTTAAGGCATCCACCAAAGCCTGTTGATTCACATGTTCTTCCACATTGTCCGATGAAAAATGCAAATCTTCTCCAAGCTCTTCTACGCTTTCCGTAAAGCCTTCGGAAAAACGTTTTTTAGCCTTCAACATTTTTAGTTTATTAATAGAAGTATTCTTTACAATTTTTCCCAGATAAGCTCTGAGAAACTGAGGGCGTTCCGGAGGAATGGCCTGCCAGGCCTTCAGCCAGGTATCATTGAGACACTCCTCCACATCCTCTCTTTGGGACAGCACCTGAGAAGCAATCTTTCCGCAGTAAGCTTTAAAATTCTCCTGCAGGGCTGTCAAGCCCTCTTCCTTTCTTTGCCATAATAAGTCTATAATTTCTTGCTCTTCCATAGTTCTCCTTTAGCTTTTTATGGGACTTAGAAAGGATAAGGCAAAATATTGATTTCTTTGTGAATTTTCTATTAGGCCTTCTTTACAGATAGGATGGTTCCGGTAAAGGAATCCACTTCGGATAATTCTCCGGTGTACTCTACGGTAACCTCATCTCCCTCTTTTACCTCACTAAGCCCTTCCGGAGCCTTATCAAAGTTCAGAGCATACTCCTTGCCATCATCGGTTTTAATAGAGAACATAAAGTCCTTAACTTCCAAAATGCTTCCTTTGATTTCCTTGGCATCCTTTGCTTTCTCTGCTCCTGCCTTCGCACTTTCCTGTGCTGCGGAAGACTCTGTCTTAGCGCCCTCAGACTGCTTTGTCTCTTTTCCTCCACAAGCCATCAGTCCAATACTCATCATTAAAGCTAATACAACAATTCCGGTCTTTTTCATAGTAATTCCTCCATCTTTATCAATGTTTCGGAAGCGAATTCTTCCGACATTTGGAAAGACAGAGGAAATCTCAAAAAGGTTACAAATTATTTTTATTTATTTTTATGACTGCTTTTTCTCCGCCGATTCGGCCGCTGCTTTGCAAGGTCTTCCCCCGAACCAAGGTTTCACAAAGACTGATATTATTTACGGTACGATCAAAAAGACTCAAGGTCTCCTCCACTACAGTTTTCTTTTCTGAAGCAAGCTCTCTGTGGATAAGATCCGCCGCATCCTTTTCCAAGGGACTAAGCAATAAATCATCCCTTCTGGTTCCGGATTTTAAAATGTCTATAGCCGGGAAAATTCTTCTTTCCTGAAGCTCACGATTCAAAACAAGCTCCATATTTCCTGTGCCTTTAAATTCTTCATAGATGACATCATCCATGCGGGAGCCGGTATCTACCAATGCGGTAGCCAAAATCGTTAAGCTGCCTCCCTCTCGGATATTTCTGGCTGCACCGAAGAAACGTTTGGGCATATGGAGGGCCGCAGAATCCATACCGCCGGACAAGACCTTTCCTGAGGATGGAACAATCAAGTTATAGGCTCTTGCCAGTCTGGTGATACTATCCAAAAGAATACAAACATCCTGTCCCTGCTCTACCAGACGTTTTCCCCGTTCAATGGTCATCTCCGCCACTCTTTTATGATGCTCCGGCAACTCATCAAAGGTGGAGTAAATCACCTGCACCTTATCCCCCACAACTTCTTCCATCATGTCCGTCACTTCCTCGGGACGCTCATCAATCAGAAGAATCATCAAGGTCATATCCGGCTGATTTTTTAGAATAGACTGGGCAATCTGCTTTAAAAGAGTGGTTTTTCCTGCCTTGGGAGGAGAAACAATCATTCCTCTTTGTCCCTTTCCGATAGGCGCCAAGAGATCCAGCACTCTTAAAGAGGTAGGCACTCTTCTCCCTTCTCTTTCCATATGGATTCTTTCATCAGGGAAAATGGGGGTCAGCTTATCAAAATCCGGTCTTCTAAAAATGGCGGAAACCGGTAAATCATTCACCGTTTCGATATACAAAAGAGCATTGTATCTTTCCTGGGGATTCCTGGACTTGGCATAACCGTAAATCATATCCCCTGTTTCAAATGAAAACGACGAATCATCAGAGAATTCACATAGACATCCTGCTCTCCCGGCATAAAGTTTTCGGAACGAATAAAACCATAGCCGTCTGCCATAACCTCCAGGATTCCATGGGCTTCCTTGGCATCCGTGTCTCTGGGACCTTCTCTACGAACTTCTTCTCTGGGCACATTGTCCCGGGAAGAAGAGTCAAAAGTCTCTTCTCCAACCTCAGGGTTTGGGGCGCTTTCTTCAATAGACTCATTGGAGACAGCATCTTTTACTTTCGTTGCTTCAGATTTCACAGCTACAGTTTTCGCTGTTTCAGTTTTTTTTGCTTCTGTCTTCTCTTTATTCGCTACAGTCTTCTCTTTTTTTACTCTCCCCTTTTCCGCCTTCACTGCGTCCCGGTCTTCCTTCACTGTCGCCGTCTCTTCTGTGACAGACTCATCCTCCAAAGGGGACTTTTTCCTGCTTCTTGTTTTTTTCTCAACGGATTGCACCTCCGTCTCCCTATCCGCTAATAAGGATGCATCTTTCTTTTTTGCAGAGACTTTGCGCGGTTTTGTGCCGGCTTTGCTCTCCTCTGTCCCAGTCTGCAGCAGTTCTTCTTGAATCTCCGTGGATTTTTTTCTTGGCATAAATACTCCTTTGATGGAAAAAATGAAAAATAATATAGAATTACTTTATTAAAATGAATAAGCTGGGAAGTTTGATTCAGGGGAAGCCCTGATAAGAAAAGAGGGACGGAAATCCGAGAAGATTTCCTCCCTATGTTTAGGATGGACCTGATGGGAGTCGAACCCATGTCCGAAAACGAATTCCCTCTCCTTCTACTATCATAGTACGCTTCAAGATTCCCCACTAGGATAAGATGCGCACGTCTTGTCCCAGCCGGTATCCTCTAAATACGCCCGGTTGCGGGAGGAACCGCAACAGTCGTTTCTCACAAAAATGAGGTCAGGATCTTCCCGTGTGAGTGCAGGAAGGCTGGCCAGCAGCGCTTAGGCTGCTAATGCGTAACTATCGTTAGCGTTTAAATTTAAGTTTGAAGTTTAACGCGACTTCTTTCGGATAGCTTCTAAAGCTGCATCATCCCCGTCGAAACCGGTACAAGCCCTAAAACAGTATTATTGTACGAGGAAAATATCTATTTGTAAAGGATTAGCTTTATTTCTTTATCAACTGACAAAATCTTTACTCTATTCTTGATTCTCCATCATTTTGAAAGAAAAGAATACTGTTTAATGATAGATTTTTAGCAGATATTTTTTTCTATCCCCTCATAGAAGAAAGCAATAACTCTTCTATATTAGACAAATATACATTTTCTCCTTCTGTTTTTCCCTCTTCCGTGCTACAATAAGATTGTTAAATAAATAACCATTACTTTTCAGAACACTTTTACTTAAAAGCTGTTCAAAAAGCTATGGACTAAGTTGTACAAAGAGTCTGGAAAAGAAATTGCTTGAAAGATGCCAAGGAGGTTCAAAATGAAAAAACTTAGAGAAATGAGAAATCCGTTGAAATATGTTCAGGGTAGAGACGCTTTGCTTTCCTTCTGTAAGGAAACAGAGTATATGGGAAAAAATTACCTCTTTGTCTGCTCTCATAGTGCCTATGAAGCCTGCCATGATAAATTAGAAAAAAGCTTCGAAGGAACGGATAAAGTTCGTCATTATGAAATCTTTGGAGGCATTTCCAGTGAATCGGAAATTGCCAGAATGCGGAAAATCGTAGAGGAACAGGGCATTGATACCGTGGTTGGTGTTGGTGGCGGTTCCGCCGTGGATACAGCGAAGGCAACAGCCTTTATGAGAAGAAGCATATCGTCATTATCCCTACCGTTGTAGCCACCGATGCACCCTGTACCGGTCTTTCCGTTATTTACCACGACGACGGATCCTTCAAGGAGTACCTCTTCTATCCCACCAATCCGGACTGTGTTCTGGTAGACAGCACCGTTATCGCCAATGCACCGGTACGCTTCTTGATTGCCGGTATGGGAGATGCACTGGGAACCTATTTTGAAGGAAGAGCTTCTCTTCGTACCGAGTCTCCCAGTTTGGAAAACGCAGGAATTCCCGGAGCAGGAATGGTGCTTGCCAAGTACTGCTACGAGAATCTGAAGAAATATGGGGAGGCCGCTCTTCTTGCCTGTGAAAATCATGTAGTCACCAAGGCTTTGGAAAACATCATTGAAGCCTGTGTTTATCTCTCCGGTGTAGGCGCTGACAATGTCAATGTTGCCGCAGCCCATTCCTTCTACAACGGTCTTACTTCTTTAGGCGGTCACAGTGCTCCCCACGGAAATTGTGTAGCCTTCGGTACTCTGGTACAGCTTTGTCTTGAAGGAGTAAAGAAAGAGGAATTTGACGAGGTTCAAGATTTCTGCGTTGCCGTAGGACTTCCCATCACCTTGGCGGAACTTGGTGATTTTTCCGATGCAGATCTCCACACCATCGCCAAAAATGCCTGTGTTCCCGGAGAAACCATCCATAACCTGGCAGGAGATGTGACGGAAACAGAGCTTTATGATGCTATGATTGCGGCAGATGCCTTAGGTAAGAAGAAAAAGGGAAGCTGTTAAACGATACAGAAATAATTTTTTCAATTCTTTATCATCAAGTCTCCATAAGTACATGGATTATCACCTACATTATCGATAATCCATGTGCTTATTTTTTTATCGCCGACTATATTATATTCAATGTGCTTTTTTCGCCATTTAAAATAGATTGTATAGCATCATTAATTGAGTCTGAAAATACATAAAATGCTCCATTTGGATAAGAAAAATCCTTTTCTATCCCCTTGAATCTCCACATTAAATATTGTAAATTGATAGAGAAAATTAAAAAATAAAATCAGGAGCTTTTATGAAACTTACAAAAATCGTCTGCCCTAATTGTAACGGTACCTTGGATATTCCGGAGGGAATGAAGGAAGGCTTTGTAACCTGTAAATTTTGTAATACCAAGATTTACCTGGAGCCTCACAAGCCGGATATCACACAAAACATCCATATTGACAAAGTAAACTACAATACTCCCTATACAGCTCCCTCAAAAAAGGAATCCCCAAAATATCTATTAGGGATTCTTCTTGCGGTACTATTTTTACCAAGCATCATTATATTCCTTAGCTTAAGTCGAATTTTCTATAAAAGCTCCGGCTCCTCCACCTTCATTGCAGCAAGTCCAAGCTACTGCACTACGCCGGAGGACAGCACCGTAATCCGCTTTGTGGAACAGGTCTTCGCTAAGCCCGTCTCGGAACTGACTCCTGAGGACTATGGTTCCATTCAATATTTGGATATCCGGAAAAAATCGGGAAAAAGTGACAATGCCGCTGAACAATGGGTATTTTCGTATGCTGAAAGCGTAGATGAAGCAGGAGAATCTTTAGAAAAAAAGACCATTTTCCTCCCCTCTACAGACTCCATCGACGAATCCAGCCTTCAGGCTTTTACAGGCCTTGTGAGCCTGAAATTAGATGGAAATATAAGCTTCAGCTATGATAATACGAGCTATAGCCAAGATTTGAAAAATCTAGGCAATTTAAAGTATTATTCCGACCAATATATCTATGCCGCAGATTTAAAAAGGATTCTTCCCCATCCGGAGGAGATTTTAGGAATTTCCGGAGTGAATTTTTCCCATACTTTATCCACATATTGGTCTCAAGATAACGAAGAGATAAGCATTGAAAATATCTTGAGCGAATTCACTTCTTTGGAATCTCTTGGCGTTCGTGTAGATGAAGATTATGAGGGCGGGCTGCTTTTTCTAAGGAACCTTCCCTCTTTAAAAAGTCTTTCCCTTAATATTATAGGGAATGATGCGGTGGTTTTAGACCTTTCCCCCCTTTCTTCTCTTAGTAACTGTACCGATCTTTCCATTACCGGCCCCAATAATGAGCCTCTGGACAATGTTAGTGTTTTATCCGGTATGCCTCAGCTTGAAAATCTAAAGCTTAAGGATATAACAAGCCTAAAGGATTTAAGCTTTGTAAAAAACATGCCCAAGCTAAAGAGCTTGAGTTTAGATACTTTACCTATTCTTTCCTTAGACGGGCTGGCCAATCATCTTTCCTTAAACAGCTTATATCTGGATTGCCATGATGTGGAAAACGTAAATGCTTTACCCACTCTGACTTCATTACAAAAACTGTATATCAACTACCATACCTTTGACTTACCGGATTTACACGGCTTAACAGCTTTGGAAGAAGCGAATCTTTTGGTTTGGGATTTGGACAAGATTGCCCACATGCCCTCTTTAAAGAAGCTAACGGTTCGAAACTATATGTCCGATTACAGCGCCGACATTTTGCGGGGAATGAATTCCCTGACCGACTTAAGCTTTGTAGGATCCGGGATCACCGGACTGGTAGATACGGACTTGGGAAATGTGTTGCGGGAGCTTCCTGCTTTGGAACGACTGACCATGCTGGGAACTCCTATGGACCGCTATAAGGATTACACGAAAGCCCTTTCCAATATCGGGGTAAGGGAAATGTACTTTTATCCTGAGGATGACAGTAATGTAGCGGATGGTCCGGTTCTCAGCCTTTCCTTAAGCCGAATGGAAGACGACAATAGTACGGAAATTCTAGCCCTGGAAAAGGCGGAGATTCATAATGTAGATGATGACAGCAAGAATTTTGATCAAAATGCCAAAGCTTATCTATCTCATTTTAAGGCAGTAAAAAAGCTAATAATTCCCGGAAATAAATTGCAAAGTCTGGATTGTCTGGAAGGATTAAATACTATCGAAGAGCTGGATATCTCCGATAATTACATTTCCGATATCAGTATGCTAAGAAATCTCCCGAATTTAAAGAAGGTAAAGCTGTCCGGAAATTCCATCGCCAACATGGAGATCCTACCGGATACGGTAGAGGTGGTGGATTCCTTTGATTAGGAAAATTTGTGTACTGAAAGTTCAGGAATGAGAACGTATCATTCAGGGCTATACGATTTCAAAAAAAGGCAAATTCTGTTTGATATCCATGGAAAATTCAAGGCAGAAAGAGGAGGCAAATGAAATTTTTTTACTATTTTATAGAAGGAAGTAGGAGTACATATCAATCCCCATTTTTAGTCCAACTTCTTCTCCTTCTCATAGGCCTTATTTGGCTGTTCCGACGTCTAATCATCTTAAGAACAGGGGGCAGTTTTTTTGCCCCCTACCATATCGTGGGAGATACTCTTTATATTCATGCAGGATTAATCTGTATCGGAAAACGGGCCATTCCCTTTTCCGAGATGCGTGCCGTCCATGTGGATCCTATCCATAACCGTCATGGAGAAAGATATTATGCTATTCAAATTCTGAGAAAGTCCGGACTGCATAAGTTCTTCACCATTACGAATAACGAAGAGGGCAAGGTGTATCTGGAAGAATTGAAGGAAGCTTTGCGAAAGCATGGCGTAGGGGTGAGATATCTTTCCAAAGAGTATTGAGGGAAGGACTGTAATCGAAAAAATTCGCTCTGATGCAGTATGGGGCTGTTAGGGGACACGCTCCCGCTAACCTCGCCTTCGCAGCGGTACTAACTTCAAGCTTCGCATTGCTCGCTTTCAGTAAGTACCGGCGGGCTCAGATTGTCCCCATTACAGCCCCATACTGCATCATTCGCTTCATCTTTTTGACATTTGCAGTCCTTCACTTCGCTGAGCTTCTGCAAATACCGGCGAGCTCAGATTGTTCCCATTACAGACTCTACTGCATTATTAGCTTCATCTTCTGAACCTTTACAGTCCTTTACTGTCCTGAATTACTGTAAGTTCCTGCCGTTACTTACTCAGGCTTTGTCTATACTTCGTAACGCTCTTCCCGGTCCATATTGTAAATGCTCTGAGGAAGGAGTTTTGCTCTGCATAGCCCAGCAAGTCAGGGTTGAAACTGAGAAAGCAAAATGACACCCTATGAAGCAATATCATAGAGTGCCAATATTTCATCAATTTACGCCATTTGTCATTTTAAGCAAATATCAAAAGAAACTCTTCTCTTTCGAATTCTTTCACCAATCGGAACTACAACTGCTATAAATTTTCCTCAACTATTCTTTTTTTGATTTTTCAAAACTTTATATGGTGCTAAATCTTCAGAAACCAATCTACTTTCAAACATAGGAATACCATACTCTCGTTTCATGGCATCAACAGTTACCACCCATTGTTTTCCATATTTACAGGCATCAACACCATTAACCAGCTTTCCGTAAGCTATAGCTTTACGAAGCGTACTCTCATTTAGCCCCCATAGCCTAGTAGCTTCAGTAAATGCTATAATATTATCAAATGGAGTTTGTACAAATTTGCCATTTTCAAAAAGTTCATCACAAGATAAGTCTAATTCATCATTCCAAATGATGCCATATCCGCCCACATCAACTTCCACATCAGAGAATAATTTAGGGTCTTCTTGTAGAAGCTTAAAAGCTGCCCATTTAGAAAACAAAGGTTTTACATCATATATTTTCGTAATCCCTTCTACAAATTGAACACTTAGGCAAAAATTTGGCAGTGCGCTTACCGCTTTAACTTTATGCATCATTTAAACAACTCCTTACTCTAACGGAGCAAGAGTTTTAAACTCCTGCGTATCCCACATTTGCAAAAGATCTATTTTATGTAGCTCAACCCATTCCTTAACCATAGTTAATGCCTTAGGGGGCAAATGCCCTTCCAAAATCTCGCCACTCTGGATTGTAATAGCTGCCATTTCTTCACCATACAATGCATGAATATGAGGCGGATTATGTTCTGCCTGTTGAAAATACATTCTAATGATAATTCCATAAAATCTGGATAATACCGGCATACTGTAGCTCCTTTTTTATTCATAATTTCATCCTAAATAATGTGTATTTTATATTACTTATCTTATCACGTTTCCGAGATGTTTTGCAAACTAATTTCACATAAAAAGACAGGGACTCCTCCCTGCCTTCTTATCTCTTAAGTTCCTCAAGAAAGCTTTTCTGAAAACTAATATAGCTTTTCCTTACTAAGCTCCTGCTGATACTCCCACACATACTCTACAAAATACTCCACTCCAAGCTTTAAGACGTTTTCATCTATAGCAAAATAGGGGCTGTGCTGGGGATAACGAAGTTCTTCCTCCGGAAAGCCGGCGCCAAGGAAAAGAAGGCATTTCGGTGCCTTAAACTTGGCAAAATCCTCTCCTCCCATCTGAGGCTCCCAATCCAGCACATTTTCTTCCCCAAATACCTTCGTCGCCGCTCTTCTTCCCGTATCCACACAGGCTGTATCATTAATCATGGGAGGCGGTCCAAGGTGGTAATCAACGGTTATTTCCGTTCTTGTAGCCTCTGCCACACCCTTTGACACACGATTTAGAATTTCCGGATACTGCTTACGAATTTCCGGATTAAAGGTTCTTGCTGTTCCCTTCAGATGAGCCTCTCCAGGGATAACATTGTAGGCGTTACCGGAGCTGAAGGAAGTGACACTGATCACTGCCGGCTCCAGAGGGCTGATTTCTCTGGATACGATGCGTTGCAAGACATTACCAGTTCAGAACCGGCAACAATGGGATCTACAGTCTGATGAGGCAGAGCGCCGTGCCCTCCTTTTCCCTTTACGAAAATGTCAAAGGTGTCCGTAGCCGTCATTACCGCACCGTAACGAAGGGAGGCTGTCCCCGCAGGCAGCTTACTCCAAATGTGCAAGGCAATCATCCGATCACAGGATAATGCCTCCGGATCCTCCTTCATATAACCGGCTCCGCTATCCTCAATGCACTCCTCCGCCGGCTGGAACAAAAGCTTTACAGTAACTGTGAGCTCCTCCTCCATTTGCTTTAAAAGCTTTGCTGTTCCCAGCAGGATGGTAATGTGAGTGTCATGACCGCAGGCATGCATCAAGCCCTCCGTCTTGGATTTCCACGGACAGTCCGAAAGTTCCGTCACCGGAAGGGCATCAATATCCGCCCGAATCCCGATAACCTTTCCTGTTGACTTCTTTCCCTGAATGCTGGCAATGACACCGGTTTTACAGGACTTTTTATAGGGGATCCCCAGCTTATCCAGATATTCCATGATTTTTTCCTGAGTATGAAATTCCTGCCAGGACAGCTCCGGATGCTCATGAAAATACCGGCGAAGCTTCACCAGCTCTTCTTGAAAATCTTCCGGCATATCTGCTTGAATTTCTTTTTGACTATCTGCTTGAATTTCTGCATGTCTTTCTGCGTGGATATTTGCTTGGATATCCGCTTCGTTATTTACTTTCTTATGATTATCCATTGTTTTTGCCTCCGTCCTTAATCTTAGCTTGAATACGTTTTCCTACTATTCTTTATAACTTTCTCTCCTACCGTTCTCTCCCACTATTCTTTCCTACTATTCTTTCCTACTGACCTTTCTTACTATACTTTCCTACTGTTCTTTCCCACTATTTTATCTTGCCATTTTCCCATTCTATTCGCTTTGAAAAGCCATGACAATACGATTTTTTCCATGAATCCGGACAAAAACTCATATCCTTCAATATAATTATTTATTTTTTAGCAATTATATACAAATTTTAAGAGCTATTCTCTCTACGATTTTTCTGTTCTTTTAGTTCCATTTCTCCATAAAATAGCATTGTAAAATAACGATATTATGATATCGGAACTTTGACACCTAAAATAACATAAACAGTATCGAGAGGCTTGAAAAGCCTTTATTTTTTTGCACAAACTTATGTTCTTTGTATTGCGTCTTGTTACGTATTGTGTTATAATAAAGTTAATTTTAAAGGAGGTGCCTATGAGACTTAGAGCCACTAAATCTGCTCACTCAGTTTCTTACTCTGTTATTAAATCTGCTTATATCAATAAAAAACGTACGACTGTAACCGTCGAAAAACTGGGAAACGAAAAAGAAATCTGTAAAAAACATGGTGTTTCTGATGCTCTTGCATGGGCAAAAGAATACGTCGCCAATTTAAATAAGAATGCTGAAATGAATAAACCTATTGAGATCTCGTTTGATCCCTCAATTCCTCTCACTCAGAACGATCAGAGGCTCTTCAATGGAGGCTATCTTTTCCTACAGGATATTTATTTTCAGTTGGGTTTTGATAAGATTTGCAAAGCTATTGCCAGAAAGCATGGATTTAAGTACAACCTCAATTCAATTCTTTCAAGGCTGCTCTTTACAAGAATCCTTTATCCTTCTTCAAAACTATCTTCCTTCGCTCTTTCTTCAAGATTTATAGAAAAACCGGATTTTTCTCTCGAAGATATTTACCGTTCCCTATCCATCATTAATGAAGAGTCGGATTACATTCAGTCCACACTTTATCGGAACAGCTTAAAGATTTCAAAAAGAAAAACCGGAGTGATTTACTATGACTGCACCAACTACTTTTTTGAGCTTGAGCAAGCAGATGGATTAAAACAGTATGGAGCCTCTAAAGAAAACCGGCCTCTTCCCATTGTTCAGATGGGACTTTTTATGGACAGTGACGGTATTCCTCTTGCCTTCAGTGTCAATCCCGGCAACACCAATGAACAAACGACAATGGTTCCTTTGGAAAAAAAGCTTCTTGAAGATTTTTCCTTGTCTAGACTGGTCGTATGTACGGATGCAGGTCTTTCAGCCTTATCCAACCGCAAATATAACTCCAAGGGGAATCGTGGTTTTATCACAACACAATCCATAAAGAAGTTAAAAGGATTTCTGAAAGAATGGTGTCTCGATTCTAAAGACTGGCGTCTAAAAGGCAGTATGCAAAAGTATGACATTTCCGAACTGGACGAAGAAAAAGACAGAGAAAAAATCTTTTACAAAGAACGGTGGATAAATGAAAATGGACTTGAACAACATCTGATTGTATCCTATTCCATCAAATACAGGGATTATCTAAGGTACGTTCGGAGCGGACAAATCAATCGTGCCCAAAACCTTATTACCAATAATCCCAAAGAAATAGACCACAACCGCCAAACCGATTTCAAACGGTTTGTTAAAAAGAACAGTGTCACGCCGGAGGGGGAGCTGGCCGAGCAGAGCTTTTTAGAACTCAATGAAGATGTCATCCGAAAAAGAAGAACAGTATGACGGTTTTCTACGCTGTATGCACTAACTTGGAAGATGATGCTTCAGCTATCATTGAAGTAAACAAACAACGCTGGCAAATCGAGGAATGCTTTCGCATTATGAAAAAGTGAATTCAAAAGCACGGCCGGTATACCTTCACAGAGATGATAGGATTAAGGCACACTTTATGATTTGCTTCCTTTCATTAATTCTCTACAGATACCTGGATAAACAACTTGGAAGCAAGTATTCATGCGAAAAAGCTGTTACGTGGTCTAAAAGATATGAACTTTCTAAAGATTGAAGGCAGAGGATTTATCCCGACATATACAAAAACAGAATTTACAGACGATCTAGAAAAAGCCTTTGGAATTAATACTTCTATGCAGATAGTCACTATAGAAAAAAATGAGAAATATTTGCCATCAGACTAAAAATAAAAAAATCTGTACGCATATCTGATAACAAAGAAAAAAAGCACTGTAAACCGCTTGATTTCAACGATTACAGGGCTTTTTACTATGTAGACTGTCAAAATCAGGGATTTTTATCTTGCCATTTTCCCATTCTATTCGCTTTGAAAAAGCCATGACAATACGATTTTTTTCCATGAATCCGGACAAAAACTCATATCCTTCAATATAATTATTTATTTTTTTAGCAATTATATACAAATTTTAAGAGCTATTCTCTCTACGATTTTTCTGTTCTTTAGTTCCATTTCTCCATAAAAATAGCATTGTAAAATAACGATATTATGATATCATTAATTTATTTAAATAATTAATTTTGCTTATTTTTAGGAGGTATTTACAAATGAGGACAATTCCCCAATTCATTATGAAGAGGGTCCAGGGACGGGTTTTAGCTGTTGTGACATTTTTACTTGCACTTACCCTGTCTCTTGGATTTATGCCATCCAACCTGCAGAGGGTATATGCCCAGGAAGAGAATCTCTATCTGGATGGTCAACATGGTAACGACGAGAACGATGGAACTACACAGGAAACTGCCGTAAAATCCTTCGAAAAAGCAAAACAATTGGCAACGGAAAATCCTTATATCGAGGTCATTTACGTTGTAGACACTGTTCCTGTTGACGGAGAAGTAAGTCTGGACAATACCAATGCCATTCTTATGAGAAATCCGGGATTTTCAGGTTATCTATTAAGCATTCCGGCCGGAAAAGAAGCTACTCTTCGAAATATTACCATCGACGGTGGAGGAGAAAATGGTGGAGAAACCAGAGAATCTCTCATTAAAGTTTCCGGCAATCTAAATATTGAAGAGGATGCCATCTTAGAAAACAACTTTGTAACCGTTACCAAAGGAATCGACGCAAACGGAGGTGCCATCTACGCAATCTCCGATACCAAAAAGGTTGTCATTAATATGACCGGCGGAATTATCCGGAACAATAGCGCTTTCTTTGGCGGCGGAGTATTTTTATTAGATAATACAACTTTTAATATGTCCGGGGGAGAAATCAGAGAGAACAAGGCTATTTCCCCAAATACTTTTAACGGAAATCCCTTTGTAAGTGGAGGTGGAATCTGTGCATATCGCAGTTCTACCATTAACTTAAGTGGCGATGCTTTGATTGCAGATAACTACTGTCATGAGTATGGAGGCGGTATTGCGCTTGGTTCCATCATTGACGTTGCTGAAGGAAACACCTTAAATATGACCGGCGGAACCATCAGCGGAAACAAAGCAGGAGCAAGTGGCGGCGGTATCTTTATCCAGTGTGGACTGTCTACCGGAAATTCCGTTGCCAACATTTCCGAAGGAAAGATTATTAACAATGCCATGACCGGTGAAGGCTATGGAAACAAGCATTTTGGCGGTGGCGGTATCTATGTAAACGGTAAGGCGGAAATCCTTCGCGGTAAGCAAGGTGTTTTAAACCTGACCAATGCTATAATCACCGATAATACAGCAGAGACTGAAGGTGGCGGTTATGCATCCTGCCCCACTTCCAACACAGGAATCAATGTAAAGAACGGTGTGGCTATCTTCGGAAACCATTCTGAAAAGGCACAGGACATTTATATAGAGGCGGGTTACAGTTACGGTTATGTAAGTAGCGGTTCTCCCAAGTACGCTATTTCTTCCTTTATGCTGGGTGGAACTCCCCTATAACTGGAAAAATGATGAGAATGAAGAGCTTCCCATCAACAAGTTGGAGGGTGAGTTAAGCTCCGCCACAGGAGAAATCTTAGGATTACACACTGACGTTACCGAAGACGCTGAGGCGGAAGGCTTGGCCAAGGTTATCATTTCCGGAAATACCTCTGCTACCCGTGGCGGCGGAATCGGCTCCAACGGAACCGTAAACACCGGAGAAAAGAAAGTCATTTCCATCAAGGTCAATAAGACCTGGAAATACGACAATCCGGAAACCCGTCCTACAAGCATTATTGTGGAGCTTTATCGAGTAAATAAAGAAGATCCGGCAAATCCCATTTACATCGGCCAAGAGACCATGACCGAAGCCGATGATTGGAGCATCAGCTTTAAAAACCTTCCGAAGATTGATGAAAATGACGAACTTTATCAGTACACCATTAAGGAAAAAGGCGCTGAGGGGTATTCTGTGAAAATGAGCGGAAATCAAACCAGCGGATTTAAGCTTGTAAACGTTCCCGGAATCATTCTTACCGTAGAGAAGAAGTGGAACGGCGAAAGTGCAAATCAGGTAGAGATTAAGCTTTTGGCAGATGGCGCAACCAAGGAGAAGGTAACTCTTACCGAAGCCGATCAGTGGAAGCACAGCTTTGAGAATCTTCCCAAGTTTGATGCCAATGACGGACACGAGATTGTGTACACCGTAGAAGAGACGGCATTAAGCGGATATACCTCAGAAATCAGCGGAGATGCGGCTAACGGATATATTGTTACCAATACAAAGACCATTACTCCTCCAAGCCCCACTCCTGAAACACCGCCAACACCATCGCCAAGACCGAACAGACCTTCTACCCCTACACCATCCACTCCTACACCTTCTAATCCCACACCATCCACACCTCCTACCCCAACGGTAGCCGGTGAGTCCAGACCTACACCTACTCCGGACTCCAGTGAAGTGTCGGAAAATGAAGTGAATCCTGAGCTTGTTCCTCAGGTTTTAGGAGAATCCAGACCGGTAGCAGACAATAAGCGTGATACCCCAACCGGAGACAGCTCTAAGCTTCTCCTCTGGGCAGGCTTCTTCGGTCTATCCGTATTAGGACTTGCTTACTATGGATTAAAGAGAACAGTGAAGAGATAAGATTTCAAAAAAAGATGTCGTAGATTTTCTACGGCATCTTTTTTATATAAAAAGAGCTGAAATCTTTATAGCGACGCGCTGATGTAGTATAGGCTGTAATCGGGGCACGCTCCTGCTAACCTCGCCAACGCATCGGGTACTAAGCTTCAAGCATCGCTTTGCTCGCTTTCAGCAAGTACCGGCGGGCTCAGATTGCCCCTCTTACAGCCTATACTACATCAATCGCTTTTAACTAAATAATTTAATTTATACAGCTCTTTTTTTATTCTAATAATTGATTTGAAAATTCTACAATATCTTATTTTGAAATTGCCTCTATGGAGGCTTTTAGTCCCTTGACGATATCCTGAAGGGACAAGGAGGGTTTATCTTTTTTCTCCTCTGTCTGTTCGGGGATATAGGGAACATGGATAAATCCTGCCTTAATGGGTAAGGCATTTATCTGAATATAATACAGTACCGAATACATCAAATGGTTACAGACATAGGTTCCTGCCGAGTTGGATAATGCCGCGGGAATCCCTTCTTTTTTGATGAGCTTCCACCATGGCTTTTTACCGGCAGAGTTGAAAAATAGGCATTTTCCCCATCGAGATAAATGGGCCTGTCCACCGGCTGATTGCCTTCGTTGTCCGGAATTCTGGCGTCATCTATGTTAATGGCAATTCTTTCCGGAGTAATCTCCGCCCTTCCTCCTGCTTGTCCTATGGAAAGGACAAAATCCGGCTTTTCTTTTTCTATGGTCTCTAGCACAAGTAGAGCAGACTTTCCAAAAACTGTTGGTACTTCTAACTTTAGAACTTCAAGATTTCCTATTTTGTCCGGCAAAAGCTTCATCGCCTCCAGCGCCGGGTTAATGCACTCCCCGTCAAAGGGAGTAAAGGCTGTCAGTAAAATTTTCATGGATTAGCCTCCGATTCTATTTCTTTTAAGAGCGTTACATAAGCATGAAATGCGTTGTTTACGAGATTTTCGAGGGAAGTTTAAGAGCTCTCTATCAAATATCTTTCAAGCAAGAAATCCCCAGCTCCTCTCCCTCTTTTTGAATTGTTTCAAAGGGAATGTTCCCCTCATCAAAGTATAGTTGATGTCCTGTTTCCGATAGTTGGGTAACAAGGATGGCGAGTTCGGGAAGGTAGGGACGTTTTGTTTCGCCCGTATGCTCTAAGCAATTTACAGAATCCCTATCTCTTAGTACCGGTGCAAAAAAGGCTTCCAGGCTCTCATGCTTTGCATAGCGTAAAGTCCCCTGCCATTCATTAGGCTGATTGGTCAGGTCCTCTCCCACGCCGGGAAGTTCAGAACGATTCACCTCACAGGGTAAAGGCCCATTTCCATGGCGGGTGACATAAGGTCGAGTTACATAGATGGCTTCCTCTAGGGATAAACCTCGTTTTTCTAAAAAGATAGCCGGATTATGGATGCCGGTTTTTGAAGAAGTCAAATGGGGAGCGTAAGCTTCATAGTCCTGATCCAAAAGCAAGCCCTGTCCTGTCTCAAAAATCAAATGCTGAAACTTCTCCAGCCATTTTCTATCCGCATCCACTAAGGTCAGGAGCTTCACATTCTCCTTCACTTCCTCTACAAAGTTTTCCAGAACCCTCTCATTGTTTAGCATCTCATAGTAGGGATTCATAAGATTCGATTGCCTCATGGCTTTCGAGGAAGCTGGTGCTTGAATTCCCACGATTTCCGCTCTTCTTTCCGTATACTCTTTTCGAATATGCTTTAAACGGTCTAATAATTCCTGATTACTCCATGTAGCAAGCTCTTCCACGGTAATTCCGTATCCGGCGGCATTTCGCTGCACACATTCCTCTATGCCCATACCGCAGGAGCCGTGGCGATTCTTGCCTCTGGCAAGTTCTGCACCCATATTTAAAAGTACGTCATCTATGGTTGTTATCCTAGCATTTTTTTCAGAATAAAGGATGGGCTGAAAGCCGAAGAGCTCCGTAAATTCTTTAACTTCCTTCCCCAGCTGAAACAAGTCCGGCATAAAGCTGTCGGCAAATAAAGTAGGCACATGGTACTCCGCTCCGGCGCCAATCTGATGATGGATAAAACGCCATTTTCCTTCCGGATCTTCTACCGTGTGCCCTGCCTGTCCGCCGCCATTATGTTTAATAATCAACGCATTCTTAAGGGATGAAGCAAGACAGCCGCAAGTAAAGCCCTTTCCTTCATCCCCAAAATTCTTGCCGATAACCGCAATTGTTCTCATAAATTAATATTGTTATCCTTTTGCTAATGACTTCTATTTCTTACAAGTATGAGTTCATTCCCTGCCATTAACTGCTATTTTCTCATAGCTAAATATTCAGCGCTGTGCCTATGACAGTGATTATGCTTATAGGAAAATATCTTCATCCCTTTGCAAGGATAGCTGTGCTAATGCCGCGCTAATCAGAGGACGATTGATTTCATCCCAACGACCAAGAACTTCCCCTAAAGCAGCTCCCTTTTGCAGCTGAATGGCACTGATAATGATTTCCGGAAGGCAGGAAATATCCTGTCTTTCCAGTACGATACAATGCCCCGGAAGCAGCTTCTCATTTTCCTGGCTGTGTCCACCAATCATGATATGGAAAACATGGAAGGATTGCTTTTACTTCATTCAATAAATCCTCTTTTTGTGACAGTCCTTTCGATTTCATCTCCTATAACCCGGGCAATCGTTGCCCCCACCGAATCACTACGAATCTCTGCCATATCTCCGATGGTGAAAAGGAAGCCCTTTTTGCTGTCTTTTTCTTCACCGCATCAATATTGGTATGGCGGGATAAGAATTCCCAAAAGGCAGGTGGGTACCACCTGACCATTTCCATGATTTTCAAAGTAAATATCTAATAGCTGCTCGGCAATACGAATATCCGACTCAAACTGGGTGACCTGCAAGGGGGATGCATCCTGAAAATCCCCGTAAGCCGCACACATCAGGGCAGGATCTGCCACGGCGCCGGTGGAATAAAGCTTGGTAATCAGCTCATTTAAGGCTCCCGTTGCCAGCTCTACCGCAAGATAGCCCATGGAGCCGGTCACATCCAAGCCCACAACTATAGGGGTTGTATTGGGATGCTCCTCCGAGTCAAAACACTCTCTGGTGCCGATGAATTTCGGATTCATCTTGGGATTACATTCTCTTCTTGTAAATACTTCCTCAACCCTCTGCCCATTGGAGAGCTTTCTACTACTTTTCAATTTCTGCCAATCTGATGCTGAATAACTGCCGTAACCCATATTTTCCTCCTATTTCATCTTAACAAAACGATGACCGCCAAAGCCCTCTTCAATCACCTTATCCCATGCGCCGAAGTCCTGAAAGGCATCCCCTTCCGGCTCTGCCAATATAAATTCCTCCAAAAGAGCCGGACTATGGATATTTTCCGCCACGGATTTTGCGGTCTTTCGCAAATCCAGTAAATCCTGATTGCTACGCTTCCTTTCCACATTTCTCCAATCCCCAAAGAGCATCCCCTCATGAGTAAGAGAATTCACGAAAAGACTGGACGCGGTGATATCCCCGTGCTGAAGCTCCGAATATTCCAAGGCGCAACAGATATTTTCCATCCGTGAAATTACCCAGGCTAAATGCTCGGAAGCAAATGGGGCAAAGACCTCCGCAGGATAAAAGTAGGGCTTTCTGGTGAATATCAGACAGACCTTTCCGGCATCTAAAGCAATCTTAGACTTTAGCATAGGAAAGCACCTTGATAACTTTACATCCGCCTCCGGAAAGCTAAGACGAGCTAAGCCCTGCATAAAAGCATTTGCTCCATCCTCCCGGTCAAAGACATAGACCACCGACTCCCGGCACAAGTAACAAAGCATCTCCGGATAAGAATAACGATCCATATAGGAGAGGGTTAAATTCTTGCCATTTGCCATAGGATAGGTGGCAGTTCCCAGCTCTTCCCACAGGGCATCGCCGCTATAGTCATTTTCCTTCTCGCTTGCTTTCGCCTTGTAATAGGCCAAAAGCTTCTTCCGAAACTCATGATTCCCTTTGAATTCCGCATCGGACATAAAGGCTCTCGCCCCGCAATAGGGGCACTGAAACCCGCCGGCACTGCCAAGCTCCAACTGGGCGCCACATTGCTTACAACGATAGGTAATCATAGACCTCCTTTGATGAGAAAATTCGTTAAGAACTTTCAAAAAACAGCAAAGTTTAATTACAGAGAAAGTATAGCATAGATGGAGGGGGAGGTCTATTTGAAGAAATAAAAATAGCCTCTTAGCAGAGTGCATTTAAACTCTTGCCTAGAAGCTATGTTGTCCAAGATAAAAAGCACGCATGAAAGAAAATTATTATACCACCAGCAATCTATACGGATTTCCGGCCAATTCCTCTTTTAAGATATCCAGGACAGATTCTCTTGATTCCAGATAAAGGTCTGTTTCTTCATCCATCAAGGCTGCATAAACAGTGGTTTTCATCAAAAATTCAACTGCCTCATCCCTTGAATACCCCTTATCTTTCATAATATATTCCACAAGAAATACGGCTATATTTAGCATAGCTTTTTTCTGATCTGCACTCGTAATCATTATGCAATCACCTGCCTTTTCACTTTATCAAAGCTTAGTGTATTTACAGCTTCCTGCGTTCTAAAAAAGCAAGCCTCCCTGCATCTCAATATAGTCTTGCAAATCATCGATAATCCCTTGATTCCCGGTAGAATTATAAGCTTCATAGCAAACATCAATGTAGCTTAATACTTCATATTTCTTTAACAAATCTGATAGTTCGGAATAGGTTTTCTTCCATGCCTTCGCCAAAATCGGTATTAAGACTAATTGCATATGAAATACTTCTTTTTCTCTTATACTCATAGCAGAATACCTCCTTCGCTAACATAATAAATTACAATGTATGTGTACAAATATATTACTGCCCATGCACTATTGTCGCAATATAAAAACCTTATCGAATCTAAATTCAAATGGTATCTATAATGAAATCAATTCTGCAATGAATAGACCTTCTATAACCTTTTTTCTAAATCTTATACTTCGTTCCTCTTCCACTACCTACAATCGTAACGTAATGATTCTCCGCCATTCTCTTTAACAGTGCCGCTATCTTTGATTTCCCAAATGGGACTTCTTCCATAATTTCACTAATGGATTCGGATAGTTTTTCCTTAATACAGCATATACAACAGCCTCATCTGCATTAAGATTTATATTGCTGATGACTGGCAAGGTGACTTTAATGGAGTTCTCAAAGACTTCAAAAACCGGCTTCTTTTGGCTTTCTTTATAAGCTTCTTTAATTCTAATAATTCCGGTACCAAGAATTTCCACAATATGCAAACGATAAAATACATTACCCAAAATAGGATTTCTGAGCATAGAGATATTTCCCTTTAAGTACTCTTCCTCTGAAAGTCCTGCCGGTAATCCTCCCGGGGAGCTGACTTCAATTCTATCTTCAAACATCAGCACACGAATCTGCGCGTTGACATCCCAGGTTCTGTGAATCAAGGCATTGGCAATGGTTTCTCTGAATGCTTCCTCAGGAATCTTCTCTACTTTTACCCTATCCATTCCCCGGATTTCTTCATACTGATAATAATCACGATAGATCTCAACTGCTTTCTCCAGTTCAGAAAGGATAGACTCCTTTTCCAACACTGCACGCTTCAAAATAATGCTTAAATCTTCCCCCGAATCTGGCCACATCAATTCCGGGAAAATGATTCTGATCCGCAAGGAGCTCTGCCGCATGGTTATAGCCTTCTCCATCTTGATATAAATTCAAGGTCTTCAAAATGTCTTTATTTAAAGATTTTATTCCTATCTCCTGTTTAGCTCTCCGTTCCAACTCCGAAAAGGAAAGCTCTTGTGTATCCGCAGGAAGCTCTTCATAATGAATATTTCTGCCCTGCAGAATCAATCTGCTTAACTCCAGTTCATCCACTTCAATAGTCGCAGTATCATTCCTTCGATAAGCTTTGGATTTATAGGTATAAGGCTTAGCCGGTCCCGCCTCCACTGTAAGAGTTACGGTCTTATCTTTCTCATTCACCGATAGTTCATACTGAGGCTGGGGGCGAATGGCATCATTAATTTTATTCTCTATTGCAAGGCAGGTCTCTGCCGGATCCTTTAGCCCGATTTTTTCACCTGTATCTCCTACACCAAATATAATCTGTCCACCATCATAGTTGGCAAATGCACTCACCGTTTTTAAAAATGTATTGGATATATCCAATTTAAATTCCAGCTGTCTAGTCTCTTTCATCCCCATTACCTCCTTGTAGTTAGAAAAATTGTAATTGAAAACAGCCGTAAATTCAATCGTAAAATTTTACGGTTTAATTTACGGCTGAAAAATATCGATAAAATTGCTTTTCGATTGAATCGAATCCACGATTGACTCTGTTTTGTAAGAAGCAGTTTTTATTTTTCGATTTATAATACAAAGGAAATAGAAAAAAAGAAAGAAATATAAAGAAGTACAAGAGGAAGAGGGAGAAAAAAATGAAAAAGAAACTTTTAAAGCATACACTGTTTATCGCAGCCTTATCCGCTCTATCCATTACCGCCTGCAGCAGTAAAACAGCAAAGGAAAGTAGCACAGTAAGTCCCACGGAAACCGCAAAAGAAAGCAGTTCCAAGGATCTAAGTGACGCGAAGAAAGAAAGCAGTAAGACTGATTCCAAAGACACAGAAAAAGAAAACAATGCTCCGAATCCTACAGAATCCGGAGCAACAACAGAAAGCGAAAAGGAAAAAGCTGAAAACAATTCCGATTCTCTTGTAGGGGCTTATAACACGAATCTTGTAAGCTTTTCTATAAAGGATAACCCGGATGCCATGAATGCCTTTGAAGCGGCATTTCCAAATGGCTATAATTATACCCATTATGAGCCCATCGCCTTGCTGGGCACCCAGGTGGTTTCCGGCACAAACTACCTTTACCTATGTAAGAGTACTTGGACGGATTATCAGGAAAATGTCTCTTTCGTACTTTTACAGATTTATCAGGACCTTTCCGGAAAGTCCCAGGTAATGGGAAGCGCCATCCTTTTTCCTACAGAAGAATCCAGAGAGGAGGGAGAAGATTACATTGACAATACCGGCTCCTATCTCCCGGAAAATATTCCGGCAATCCGAAATGCCTTTAAAGAGGCTGTACCGGATGACGAAAATGTATCCTATATTCCGCTAGCCTATATCGGGAAGCACACACAAGAAGGCAAGCTCGAAGAAGACGTGATTTTCACCGCCAAGAAGTCAAAAGGAAAAGATGCCAAAACAAGCTATGTTCTCCTTTATATTGGAAGCGGGAAAGGCGGAAAGGCAAAGCTTATAAACACGGAGGAGGTGCAATTTCCGGATTTTTAGGAACTGAAAAGCTCTTTTACAGTTCCTCCGGATGGCTCTTAAAATACTGACGGAAATGTTCTTTAACCTCTGTCATATCCGTTACCGCTTCCAGGGTTCCCACATAGTTCTGCTCCTTGTCCCGAACAGCCATATAGCGCACCAGGAAGGGCTTTCCGCCTTTCTCCATCCAAATAGGAACTTCATCTTCCTTTCCATCCCGGAAGTTTCCGATAATCATACGCACCATAGGTTCCACTTTGGGAGGATGACAGGAAAATACTTCCCGATCAATGGCCATTTGCGGGCGCTTAAAGACCTTTGGTCCCTCATTAAAGAAACGATTGATATTGTCTTTATCCACGAAGGTAATCTCCACCGGAAGGGTATTTAACATGGTGATAAGCTCATTTTTCTTTAAATGTCCACCGGGCATGATGATTTCCCCATCCCTTGCAGAAGAGGACTCTCCTCTATTCCCGGATTTTCCTTCTAGAGATTCTACCCTACGAAGCAGATCCTCCAGCATTTTCCCGGCCCCCTGAGGAAGTTCAGCAGTATGAAAATCTTCGGAATGTTCCTTGGAAGCTTCTTTCCCAGATTTTTCTCTTTCTGAATTTCCTGCACTTTCGGCTGCTCTCCACTTTTCCGGAGTATTGCCGGTTTCTTCCGCTTCCTTCCAACTTGCATTTTCAACGGAAAAACAAGCTTCATAGTCTTTGGAATCGAAGTAAATCTGTATCCACTCCTCTTTTTGAAATTGCAGAGCGCACATGGGGAAGAGAATATTTTCCTCCTTATAAATCATCTCCTCCATACGATTTCGTACAGCAAGATAATTCTTTAAGAAAAAGCTGTTTAGGATACTTTCCGCAATCTCCGCTTTGCTTCTAATGTACTCTTCTTCCTCATCATCCAAATCTTCTCCGGTGTTCTTGAGCGCTCTCACCCCTTGCTCTTCTCGCTAAGCTCTCTTTTCAGCTCTCCCAGAGTATCCCGAATCTCATCATCCACTGTCCACATGACCTGAGAAGGTCCGGAAATATCGTATTTCACTTTTAAAAGCGGATAGAGAAGGTCTCCCTTCTTCGCATAGTGCACGGTAAAAGAACGGAGTTTGCAAGCTCCTCTGAAAATGCAGCCAGCAAAGCTTCCCAATCCGGTGCTCCTTGTGCGTCTTCTACTCCTTCAGCGCCTTGTACTCCTCCTGATTGTTCTACTTTTTCCGCTTTATTTTTTCCGCCGGCTTTTCCAGAAAGGCTCTCTACCAAGCTTTCCCATCTTCCCTTCGTGCTTTCCAAATACTTCCCTAGAGCCTCATTTTCCTTCGTGAATGTAGAAAGAGGATGCCCGGGAATCTGAATCAAGCTTTCCGCCTCTACACTTTTATTGATGTAGTTTTTCTCTTCTTTTCCTGCCTGATTCTTTAAAGAAGCCTGTACAGCTCTTTCCGCATTGGCAATCTTCTCTTCCCGGGTATCCCCATGGAAAAGAGCTGAATGCACATCACAAAGCTTCTGTACTTTAGAAAGAGGCATGCCTGACTCCATGAGCCCCTGCTCTGCCCTCATGATTTCTGCAGGATCCACATCCTTAAAATCCCGTACAAAATCTGCACGAACAGACTCCAGATCCTCTCCCTCGGACAGACGATCCAAAAGCGAACGCAGGGCTTCTGCACGATCTACCGGTGCTTTAGCCGCCTCAGCCGAATCAGCAGTCTTAGCTATCTCGGCTTCCTCAGCTGAATCGGCAGCCTTAGCTATCTTGGCTACCTCTGCTGAATCAGCAGGAAAGGGCTTCCCTCCATCCGTGATCTCAAATCCCTTTTCCCGGAATGCACGAACAATCTCTTCCATAGGAATCTTCTTCATCTGAGAACCCTTCTTCAGATTCATAATCCGGCCTACAGAAGCCAGCATGGCAGGATTTTTAATTTCCGTGAATCCTAAATTAGCCATGATGTCGGCAACTTCCGGATACTCCTTTACAAGGGATGCAACACTTTTATCCAAATCCAAAATCTTATTCATTTTCTTCTCCTTCCAATTCCACTGATTTCTTCTGACAATCCATGAAGGCAGGTTTGCTCTTTCTACTTGTCGGATAAAATCAGCTCATTTTTTACGATATAAGTATGCTGAGTATACTATGTTTCTTGTTAGTATAATCTAATTATCATTAAAGAAGAAAATAATTTTGTTGCTTATGCAACAAATGGAGGGACGTTATCTTTTATTCAGGGGAAAATAGAAGGTATGATATCAAAATATTTATCTTTCTTTTTACTCCAATGCTACTTGACACTATCTTTTGTCTGCATTAGAGTAAAAATTCAATGAATGTAATGCGCTGTATTAGTAAGGTGTCTGCATGCAGATGCTGATATAATTGGTGTATCAATTCAAAAGGGTCCTCTGAACGGTGTCTGTTTACAGATGCTTTAGTCAGACGGCTCTTTTCTTTTTCCCATGACTTTTTTTGTGGTGCCCTTTAGGACTTTGTTGAGAGTGTAAATAATTCTGTGTAAACCTCCAAGATTAATGCTGAATTTCAAAATAAAAGTTAACAGTATTTATCTTTTGATTCTGTCATACGGAATTCAGGCTGTCAATCGGCAGCCTGGATTTTGTATTGCCGCTTTCGTTATTCCAAATCTGCCGGAGTGATTCTATCCCCAAAATAAATACAAAGTTGATTGAGTGTTTGTCCCCAATTCCATGGAGCCCCTGTCCATTTTTTTGTTATATCTATCATCGCTAAATATATACTTTTGAATAAAGCATCATCACTTGGGAAAATAGACTTGGCCTTTGTGACCTTTCTCAATCCTCGGTTAAAGTTTTCTATGGAGTTCGTTGTATAGATTATTTTACGTATTTCCTCAGGATATTTGAGGAATGTAGAAAGTTGGGGCCAGTTATTTCGCCATGAACTGACAGAAGACGGATATTTCTTTCCCCATTTTTCCTCTAACTCGTCAAGGCCACTTAGAGCACTATCCTCGCTAGGAGCCTGATAGATTGCTTTTAGGTCTTTCACAAACGGCTTTAAATCCTTATAGTTAACAAATTTAGCAGTATAACGTATTTGATGCACAATACAACGCTGAATCTCCGCTTTTGGAAATACCGCACCTATAGCTTCTCCAAAACCTGTCAAGCCGTCTACTGATACAATCATGATATCCTCAACACCACGGTTTTTTATCTCGTTTAAAACACCCAGCCAATATTTAGCACTTTCATTACCGCCAATCCACATGCCAAGCACTTCTTTGTTGCCGTTCAGTTTAATTCCGATAGCCACATATACAGCCTTTTTGATGGTCTGATTATCTTCACGTACATGGAAATGAATCGCATCCATAAATACAATAGCGTATTTTCTTTCTAATGGTCTATTCTGCCATTCTTTAGCAATTGGTAATATACGGTCTGTCATATGAGAAATCATTTCGGCAGAAGCCTCAACTCCATAAACATCCCGCAAATGTGTAGAAATATCTCGAGTTGTCATCCCCTTGGCATACATGGAAAGAACTTGGTCCTCTATATTAGAAATATCGGGCTGATTTTTCTTAATAGCTTGAGGTTCAAACTCGCCTTTTCTATCTCTAGGTATGTCGAGATTAATTTCACCAAGGGATGAAACAACTGTTTTTTTACTGTACCTTATAGAATAGTGGGTTCAACGAGACAAAATTCCGGTTTCAGGCTTCAGAATCACTGGTTCTGCATTTCCAGAATAGAGGTTTCCAAGATATTGTAATCGACGATTTCCATGACCAGACGGACAGAGTTAAACCAACTGGAACACTCACTTTATTCTAATCGTTAAAGTAACTATGAAAATTTACATTTTTCTCTTTATTTTTAGTATATGATATGTTATAAACAATAAATAAAAAAGATTATTATATGAGTGAGAATTCTTAGGAATCTCTCAATCTTCCATGTCTGTATACGAAAATAGTAAAATTAATCCTACAATAGATATGTTGATTGATTTCGCCGATAAGTGCAAAAGTATCTTTAGAACGTCTTGCCGGAAGAAGTGACTACATTTTGTCTTTTCAGTATGAAAGATTTTGTTTTATTTATAAATAAGCTTGCGATAAAAAAATGAAATTGGATTGGAAAATAATTGTGGAAGATAAATTCCCCAAATCGTGACATTGAAACCGATGTAAATAAATAGATTCTATGAAAAAAATAAATATAAGAGTATTATTTTTCTATCAACTCATACAGAAAGAATTTTTAAAACCCATAAAGAGATAAGAGTCTAAAAAAAGAGAATTGAATATATGAAAGAAAAGAATGTACTATAACCAAATTATTCGGAGATCTGAAATGAATACACAACTGTATAATCTAATGAAAGCATATATTAAAAAAATAATTCTGAAGTAGCATACATAAATAAATCAGATATAGATTTTAAAACTACTAATAATATTATAGAATATTTATTTAAAAAAACAAAAATAATATACATAAAAAAATATACAAGATTCAACAAAAACTTGATATGGGATATATGGTCAAAATAAGTTGGTTAAATAATTTCTCGGAAACAACAAAAAGAAGTTGGCTATATTATGTCTTACAAAGAAGCAGGTGATATTTTAGTTGAACATTCTATGGATGTTATGGCTGATTACATGTTCTACTCTGTTATGTTTAATTATATGCAATATTTAGAATTAGCATTAAAAAAATATTTTTGTCTTACAGCAATTCAAAAATTCCATACACTCATGATATAATTGCTTTATGAAACTACAAAACCAGTACTTAAAAATAATTTTTGGAAAAGATGAAATTGAAATATTAATTCTTGATTCAATAATTAAAAGCTATATTTATTAAAAATAACACTTCTATGGATTTTTAGGTACAAAGCGGATAAACAAGGTAATGACAATATTCTTAATAGTTTCACATTAGATTTATATGTTGTAAAAATTTGGATTGATGTGTTTGATACAATTATATACGATATCTATAATGCATAGCAAAGTTATGGGACAAAACGTGTTGATGGCTATTCCCAATCATCAAATGATTTATCGACTTTATGGAGGTATCCACTAAAGAAAATAATCTAACGCTATTTCAGAAAGATTGACATTTTAAATTTTTCATGAAGACTTTTATCTCCTTGGCATTGAATATTTTCTTATATCGATATTCTACGCCATTCTCTAAATCAGATGACAATTTATCAAGTGTTGACTCGAATCGTTCATCATTATGATCATGTAATTGTCTACAATATCCAATCCATGCCCATCCCCATAAGGGATCCTCTTGTAGATATTGGTCATATAGTTCCATACAATTCTGCCATTTACTTAATCACCTTCCAATTTCCAGAACGACGGTTTCCTTCTCTTATAAGAACGCCTTTTTCCTGTAGCCTAGGCAGAATACGCTTAATAGTTCCTATCGTGATTCCAGTCTGATTATGCAAGGCCTGCTGCGTAATACTCGGATTTTGTTTTACCGCAACGATTATCAGCTTCTCGTCTTCTGTTAATTCAGTCGCATTGGTTGCAATTTCAGTCGCATCAGTCGCATTAGTTGCACTAATAGTCGCATCAGTCGCAGTTCTATCTTCGCTCGGGCCAATTCCCTCGCGATAAATGTTTACAACAAAGTCTACCTCTCCACCTTCAAATACAGGAACAGCAAGTCCTTTATCACATACTTCTCGAACAACTCTCGGAATTCGATACTGCTTGAAACTATCTTTTGTTTGCATTAGAGTAAAAACTCAATGAATATAATGCGCTATATTAGTAAGGTGTCTGCGTGCAGATGCCGATATGATTGGTGCATCAATTCAAAAGGGTTCTCTGAACGGTGTCTGTTTACAGATGCTTTAGTCAGACGGCTCTTTTCTTTTTCTCCGTGACTTTTTACGTGGTCCCTTATACTTCAGGACTTTGTCAGCCGTTTTCTTTAAGACATCACTGCTCAACGCAATCCTATGCTGACTCACTTTCAGCTTGGTTTGAGCCAGCCGGATATTTCCACAAGGCAGAATTCCGGTTCCCGACTCCGGAATCATCGGTTCTGGACTTCCGGAATGGCGGTATCCATCATACCGGAATCGCCGGTTTCCATGACCGGACAGGTGAGGTAAAAGCACCCGAAATACTCACTCGGATATAAGCACTTAAGAGTCTAGCTCTTTAGGTAGCATTCCGGACTTCTGTTCAGCATCAATCATTGCCTGAATCACTGTATGTTCCGTTTGAAGTGCTTCGTATTCTTTTCGAATTTCAGGATCTTGTAGTTGTTCCTGAAGAAAAGCATCAAACTTGCTACTCATTATGAAATTCCTTTCTGTACAATATTCTACTCAGCAATTTTTGCTTGCTCAATTTTTAATTTAAAAAGTTTCTGTGTCTTTTAATATTATACTTTTAAGCAGTCTTGCTTGTAGCATATGCTTACACGATTTTGCTGACCTCAGCAAAATCATTGTTTCTCGTTCATAAAATCTTTCTACATTGTTTCCAATAAGATAAAAAGCATGTAGTACCTCATTGATTCGTCAGTTGAAAAAGTGTGAAAAGTTTAAACACTTTTTCAACTTTTCGCTATTTTTGTGAAAAAAATTGAACGATGACGAGTTAATTAATTTTACCGATGATTCTCCGACAGTTCTTCAATATTTCTCCGACACTAGACCTTGATTTTACCGACATCTCCGACAATTTCCCGCTATTTCTCCGACATCTCCGACATTTTTTGCAAGATTTCTCCGACATCTTCGACACTGGTGTTTCTTTGTAAATATCTATATCAATCAATTCAGGCTTTCAATTAAATAAATCTCTTTTCATATTGTCTTACTCCCTTAATTTCTCAATCATATCGTCAAATTCCTCATGCAGTAAATTAAGGCTGTCATTGTCCATATAAGCGTCATAGAGCTTGTCTAAAACACTTTCATCGTTAATACCTTTTTCTATGCTTATAATCGCCTTAACAAAGTCCCTATGGTTATCATTTACTATATCTTCAATTCTAGCTCTTACTGCTTTGTAATCCATGTTTTTAGCACCTTTCAATTAGTCAGTACAATTACTGTAAATTCATTCTAGAATATGGCTCTGAACATCGGAATGATATTTGATTCCACATGGCTCCGCCACTCAGATTCGGTGGCTCTAAGTATCGGATTCAGTGGCTCTCAAACACTGAAATAATCAAGCCGTTATTCCGAATGCTTATAGCAAGAGAATCTTGTATTTTATGCCACTCTAGCATTCTCATTAATACTCTCAATCACCTTCCTGATTCCCATCCATACACTCAGGTCAGTAAAGATCTCCACCACACTGCCCTGATCGGTAAAGGGTGATTCCTGAAGTACAGATAAGTCCTTCATCATTCCGTTATGCACGATATACTCAACAATCTGGTTTACAAAATAAATCTGCCTACTATCCAGATTGTTACTTTCCAGATACTCTGAAAATGCAGCTTTTGCAGCATTCATATCCAGACCAACAATCTCACGGACAAATTCCCCAAGGGGCTTGGCACCATATTCTGATTCATAATCTTCTTTGCTACCAAGTTCTGACCAAAGGATCTTTTCTAAACCTTCAACATCTTTCTTTGTTAATGGCACATTTGACTTTAATTTCTGAATTATCTCATTTTCCTGATGCTTTCGGATGTAGTATTCTGCCTTTGCCTTATAATTCTTTAAGTTATCATTTTCAAGCTGTGATTCTTTCTTAACTGTTTCCAGAACATTATCTGTAAAATTCGTGTCATAACGAAGACTAGATTTTTGAACATACTTCATAAGACCGCGTAGTTTTTCTCTGATTTCCTCAAAGTCATGAACATTGCAGCGATCTATGTAATCCGTATGCAATATTTTATTGATCAGATCTTTTTGTGCCTGAATTTCAGGAATATTACCAACACTAGCAATATCATTTACTCGATTAAAGAGGTCGCTACGGGCTTTTCCGTATTTTTCTCCTGCAAGACAAGCAAGCTCAATGCCATACAGAAGCGCATCAAAACGTACTGCACTGGCTTCGTCCTCATTAGGAAGAATTAACGGTGCCAACTCCTCTCGAATAATCTTCGTATCTTCATAGGGGATGCTTTGGTAATTTGCTTCTGAAGAATACTGATCTACATATTTCAAATGCTGTCTTACCGAGAAGTTATCCCTAGGAAGTTCCAGTACTTTCTTACTCATTCTTTCTACCAGATCTTTACGGTAGTCAATGAGCTTATCCTCTTGGTATTCTATGCCCTGTAATTTGTATGCAAGATTAAAATGAAGGTTAAAGATCGCTCCTTGAAGAGCAAGTGTATTACCCGTTACCTTGCCCTTACTTATTCTAAAAAATTCAAAATTTCCGCAAAAATCAAATATATAGAACTTGCGCTTATCTTCACCATCAATAAGCCCCGGACAAAGTCTTGTACCACGGCCTATCATCTGCCAAAACTTGGCATAACTCATTACTTTTTTAAAAAATACTAAATTCAATACCTCCGGTACATCTATACCGGTATCCAGCATATCTACGGAGATTGCAATTTGTGGCATTTCATTGGCCTTAGAAAATTTATCAATCAGAGTTTGTGCATAATTGATTCTATTATCAATGACCTCTGCAAAATTATTTAAATGGGGATAATCTTTATTAAAAACTTCCAGTATCTTTTCCGCATGGTCATGATTTTTTGCAAAGATTATGGTCTTTCCAATCTTCTGTCCATAGTCTATTTTTAAGCCTTCCGTCATAAGGATATGAAGAACTTGTCGAATAGTATCTTCATTGAAAATCCATGAATTTAGTGCAGAGGAACTAATGGACTCAGGAACTTCTCCATCTTCCATCTCAAAGGTACTTTCGTATCTTTCCTTATCTTCTTCTGAAAGATCTGCATAGACAATGCCCTCTTCTATGAATTTCAATTTCGTTTCTACCGATAGAAAATCCACAAGATATCCATCTTTAACTGCCTGCGCCAGTTCATAGCCATAGGTAGGAACCCCAGGTTCCAAGTCAAAGACTTCATAAGTATTCTTTATGTCATCTTTGGTGTTGCTGTAAGCCCAACCAACAGAGAATCAAAGTAAGTAAAGATATCCTTATATTTGTTATATACTGATCTGTGCGCCTCATCGCAAATCAACAAATCAAAATGTCCACAGGTAAAAAGCTTCTGGTCTTCCTGCTTTACAGAATCAATGCAACTCATCATTGTCTGATAGGTAGAAAATACACAATGGGCATTATAATTTCCTTTGTCTTCACACAAATTCGTCACCGAAAGGGATGGATAAAGGTTCACAAAGGCTCTCTTAGCTTGTATTACCAAAGAGGTTCTGTCAGCCAAAAATAGGATATTTTTTACCCATCCGGCATCAAGCAGGACATGGCATAATTCCAGTACCGTTCTCGTTTTACCGGAACCTGTAGCCATCACAAGAAGAGCCTTACGGCGATTTTTCTTATCAAAACTATGACAAACCGCCTTAATAGCAGCTTCCTGATAGTATCTTCCGGCAATATTTTTATCTATGGTGATATGGTTTAAGGAAGTCCGTATTCTCCTTAAGTTAAACATTTTTTCTAAATCTGCTTTAGAGTAAATGTTAGAGACCTTTCTTTCCGGATACTGTCCATCAATGATTCTGGTTTCAAAGCCATTAGTCAAGAAAATGCACGGTCTTCTCTTATATTTCTTTTCCAAAATATCTGCGTATAATTTGGCTTGCTGTCGTCCTTGAGAAACATCCACACAAGTTTTCTTGGCTTCAATAATTGCCAGTGGCACATGAGCATTATCATAAAGAACATAGTCTGCATAGCCGAGTTCGGATTTATTAGGCATTCCCGTAAGTTCTACTTCATTAATCCAATCAGAGCCTTCCTTCCAGCCAGCATCCATAAGCATGGTATCAATATAAATCTTTCTAGTTTGTATTCGGACAGTTCCAAAGGTTTTGGAACATAACTTTCTACCTGCTCTTTTCTTCGAGATGTAAGCTCTTCCTTTAAAGCTGCATTTTCAGCAAATAAGGCCTCCATATCCACATCTGAAAATTTCTTCTCAGGTATTTTTTCCTCTTTCTTCGAGAGCAATGATTTATCAAAACTATGTTCTTCGTAATTGTCCGAGTAGCAATATGAGATAAAGTCAAAAAAGATATGAAGATTTTCAAGGCAAAGAGCCGCATCATCTTCTGTCAGTTTATTCGTTGTATGAGCTGCATTATTACCCATTTTCCGAATTAAAACTAGACGAGTAAGAAGATCCTCGCCCAAAATATCCTTAAATTCTTCCGTACTCATAAGGCTCACCAAGGTGTCTTGATAAGGCATCTTAAGATCCTTATCTACAGAATAGAGCCACTTGATTGCAAACTCCATCGCCCTACGGCAGTTCAAAATGCAGGAGGTAGGATCAATGTATAATACTTTCTCTGCCGTAATTGCCACATCAGAAAATGTGTCAAACTTCGGCTCTTTTTTCAAGTAATCGAAATTGGTCAAATGATTACCTCCTTTAGTTTGAATGGGATGCAAATTTTGATTTATTGACTTGCTTAACTATATCTAAATAGCTATCCAATAGATTCTTCTCCGGAATAGGAATTAACATTGCATTTAACTTAGCCTGATTAAGTTTTGGCTGTGCAGACCCAGTTATACTATCTGTAATATCAATTAATGAAAAATACTTTTCTACATAATTCTGCATGTTCATATCTTTGAATCTAACAACATGAGCATGATTATTTACCCATATCTTTCCTGAAACCGAGAAGGCAATTGGGGTACTTCTCATAAGTAGATTTGCTCCATCTTCCGATATAAGTAAAATGTCTTCATCAAATAAATAATCCTCAACATAATCAACAATTCCAGATGCACCATAATAGGGATAGATTCCCTCTTTTCTATCTGATGATGTTACAGGCTTTCTGCGAGAGTCCAAATTTTCGCTAATTTCATCAAACCTTTTTATTTTCCAACCAAATGGATTTAAAATAGGATCCCCAAACATCTCGACAAATCGGGCTTTATCTACAAAACTAAGAAATATATTTTTGATGCGCATTTTTCACATTGCTTTGATTTACCATGGCATACTGCATCGTTGTATCTATCTGTGAATGTCCTAAAATCTTCTGAACTTGCTCAATGGGCATTCCTTTATCTATCGCTCTAGTTGCCATAGTTCTACGGAACTTATGCGGATAAATCTTATTAACCAAAGATCTTTTTCCTAGTTCACGCATTCTTATCTCTACTCCACTTATCTTCAATCGAGTATATGGTGCATCTAATGTAACAAATAACGCTGGATTGCTATCACTTCTAACCGCAAGATAGTTTTGTAAATGTATCTTTGCTTTGGCATCAAAGTAGACTTTCCTCTCTTTTCCTCCTTTGCCAAATACAATGCATTCCCTATCTTCAAAATTTATATCTGAAATATTCAAATTCACAAGTTCTCCTACACGAATACCGGTAGAATACAGAAAATCAAGAATGGCTAAATCCCTCTTACAACAACATTGATCCCTCATCTTTTCGATTTCTTCATCACTAATTACTTCTTTGACCTGCTGATTCGTCTTTATCTTATGAATCCTTCTCATGGGGCTCTTTAATATATAATTTTCTTCCTCAAGCCAAGAGAAAAAACTGGATATATTCCTGCGAATATTATCTATTGTTACTTTACTACATGAATGTATCTTCTGATATTCCGATAGATATGTTCTCATTTCCTCTGTAGTAATTTTTCTAATAGATTGAGTAAGGGTTTTGCAACATATGTCCTACTGTTACTTTATAGAATTGTATCGTTCTAAGAGAACAGCCCTCAATCGTTTTGGCTTCTAGAAACATTTTCATATATTCTTTATTTGAAATAATCTTTCTAGCTTCTGTCTTTTTCCGAAAATGTTTTTAAGCATTACTTCCTGTAACTTCTTCATTTGAGGAATTGATAGGTATTCATACATTTCATTTAGGATAGTAATAATTTTTTCTTCCATGCTGGCATCTCCTTTCGTGATACCAGTATCCTACAACTATTGTTTAGCTAGCCAAAATATTCTTGCATTAAACTATCGAATAAAGTTTGAGTCTCATCCAGTGCTTTCTGAACAGCAACTTTTGATTTGTCTACTCGTTTCTTAAACTCAACATACTGCTTTTGCAACTCTATATCAGGAATATAAACTTTAATACTCTGTAACTCTTGAGCATTAATATTAGCTTGATTAACAGCACCTTTTGCCATAGAACGTAATTTGCCTTTTATTGCCTCAAGGTTCATATACTGTGAAAGAAAGCATGGTAACATCTTTTTTTCATTAAGTCTAACTCGAATAATATATCCTGCGATAACCATCTCCTCTGGTAAATCAAATACTGCTGTCTTTCCAACTAAATCAATGCTGTTAGTTCTGTTAAACAATATATCACCTTTTCTAACAACACACTTTTCAATTTCATCATACGAAATGTCAATGTATTTTAAATCTTTCAAATCTAGCTGCCCATCAACAGTGATATTATTCATCCTTAAATAAGGATATTTCCCTCCTTCTACAGCTGGCTTACTTGTTCCGTACCTAATATCGATAATTACATCACCTATAGTAACAATGTTCCATCCTTTTGGATTCAAAATAGAATCACCAAACATCTCGACAAATCGGGCTTTTACTAATTCATCTAAATATTTAAGCTCTTTTTTTCGCGCCAAAATTAAACATTCAATACTCTTTAAAATAGAAACTATGCTAATTTGTTCAGTCGGTGGACAAATAGAAATTTCTACCTTTTCAAGACCTTGTCTAGTTATTTGTGGTTGTGCTGATCCACTTATAACTTTATTAAAATCATAAAACAATAAATTATAGTACAAATAATTTAGATTAATATCTTCTCGTACATTATCTAAGCACATCGCATTTTCCAGTAATATATGATTGAGGCTTAGTTATATTTATTGTTCCGCAAGATGCCCCCCGACAAGTAATAGTGATAACTGATTGCTCGTGATTATATGTATTATAATATCCTATTATTCCATTAGCTCCATACACAGGATATCCACTTGATAATAACTGTGATGTTGGAATAGTTTTTCCATTGTTTTGGTGTACATATATTTGTTAATTTTATTTTTCCATTCAACTTTCCCACTAATCCCTATTCTATATATACCAAATAAAATGTGAGTTTTATTAATCTGCATTAAGAGCCGTCAAATAGTTTATAAAAGCACAACAAGTTACAAGCATAAATTTTGCTTCTTCAAAGGTTGAAGAAGATCCTCCAATATCTCCAGCATGACGAATACCATTCGCATCAGAGGTATATCCATACAATTTATTAAAGGCAGATATTAAACCTTTATGTATTTCAATACCCTTGTCTTCCAGATTCTTTAACATATTACCTAATGTCGCTTCTTTTCCTGTTAGTCCCGTAATTATTTCGCACATTGCCTCTACTGCACTTATACTTTCCTTAATAGAATTCTCATAGTCAGGATGTGATCTATCAGCCAAAAGTTTATTTGCTTTGAAAATATGTGCTTTTACCGAATTTAATGAATTACTTAAACATTCATCGATAGAATCAATTTCTGTAGAATCACTAATGGGTGTAATTAATTCACCAACAAAACGATAGCCAATAAATTCTCTTTTAAAAATATTCGAATAGAGTAAAGATTTTGTCAGTTGATAAAGAAATAAAAAGAGAGTAATCATTAATCCTTTGATACAATGGTTTCGACTAAAAAACTATGCAAAGGAGACTACTCTCATGGATATTGTAGCACTATTAGAGGTTTTGGTAAAAGGTTTACTTGATGCAGAGAACAAATTTTTTGAAAATCCTAAGGACTTTAGTTCTCTGGAGAGGTCTGTGAAAAGCTCTACAGAGGCTTTTTCTGCTTCTTTCTTGGGTGAAGTTCTTTCAAGAATGAACTCAATGCTTAGTGATTGTGGAGCCAGAAAAGAACGTTTTAACATTCAGAGGGTCGATAAGCGGACGCTGATTACCTCTGTTGGAGATGTGGTGTTTGATTGTACGTATTTCAAGAGGAAAGCAGAGCAAGGAGGTCACTCATACTTGCTGGAAGAACTTATAGGGTTGGATTCTCATGAGCGGTTTAGTGAGGAAGCTGAGGTAATGCTACTCACGGAGGCATTAAAAACAAGCTATCGTGAGGCGACAAATGTACTGCCATCCAAGCAAAGAATTAGCAAGACCACAGTGATGAATAAAATACATGGTCTAACAGATAGTGTTACACTTGAGGGTCTTTCCGGCAAGAAGCAAGTGGAGTATCTTTTTATTGAGGCAGATGAAGACCACATTGCAGAACAGCATGGCAAGGAGTCCAAGGATAATAAGAGCTTATTTCTAAGCTGATTTATGTGCACGAAGGAAAGTTTGAATCCGGCTGTAAAGGAAGAAAAGAACTAAAAAACAGCTTTTATTTTGCCGGACTTTATCCTGGAAAAGAAGGAAATGCATGCCTTTGGGCTAAGGTATCTGACTACATTGAAAAGACATATGATAAAGAGAACTTAAAGAAAGTATTTATTAGTGGGGACGGAGCCCAGTGGATAAAGAATGGGACGGAGTTCATTGAAAAGGCAGTCTTTTGTGCAGATAAATTTCACTTGATGAAATATATTAATCAGGCTGCAGCGCAGATGTTAGATGAAAAGGATATCGCTAAAGAAGAATTATGGCATTTATTATACTCTAAGCATTCCACTAAGGCTTCATTCTCAAAATATATAGATTGTATGGCGGCATCAGGGAGAAATGCGGAGAGAATAGAAAGCTTGCGGACGTATGTGTTAGAGAATTGGGCGGCTATCAGAAGAACACTAAGAAACAAACTTGTACAAGGCTGTAGTGCAGAGAGTCATGTAAGTCATGTGTTATCTGACCGCTTAAGTTCAAGACCTTTATCATGGAGCCAAAAGGGTGCTGACAAGATGAGTAAGCTAAGGTGTTATGAGAGAAACTATGGAAGAGAGAAGCTTCTTCAGTTGGTGAGGATAGGTCGAGAAGAAAGGAAGCTGGAAGCGACCGGAACAGAAGGGGATAAGTGTAAAGGAAATAAGGCTTAGAGATGTGTTAAAAGAGCACTATGATGCGTCAAAGAAATATATAGACGGGCTCCATGCATCAATTCCGGGAGAAACGGTTAAGAAGACTTTCTCCATACGGAACCACCTCCGTTTATTATAAAATTTTGACATGACATAAAAATGATAATAAGATAATTGAAAAGTTGAGGACCTATATCAAGGTGTATTTTTGAAGCTCGTTAACTGACAGTAAGTTTACTCCATCAAATATTCGTTTGATAGCTGATATAAGGATAATTTAGTATATTGTTTATAATAAGCATCATAATATGAAATTCTATTTGTATCTTTAAGATACTCATCCAAATATATTACTAGTGATTCTATGACAGTAAGAACATCATCATACGTTCCATTAAGAAATGTATCTTTTTAAAGCACTAAATATTTGATGTTGTGAATGGGTATAGTAGGGACCAATCATTTCAGAATAAATATTTACCCGAACATATCCTAGAAAATCTTGAATGCTTGGAGCAGCAGAAGAATCCCCCTTTATAAACTTCTTCATAAAAATTAATAATCATATTATATAACTGAATCCGAGTCCTTTTTATCAAATTCTTTATTTTTGAATCATAGTATTTTCAGGTTTGATTTTATTTCTATCTGAAAATCCCCTCTTACACTTACCTTCATTCTTTTCCCTCAAAAAATTATACTATTCCATTTTTAATAGTTTTTCTAACTCATCCATTTCCATTGCTATCTGTTTCTCTATCTCTCTAATATTCACCATAATCTCCGAAGTTGGCGGATACTCCACCGCCTTATATTCCACCTCTTTATACTTATTGATAGAAAGGTCATAGTCATTTTCTTCTATCTCTTTCTTGGAAACCATAAAGGATTTATCGGTACGCTGTCTATCTTTCTCTTGTTCCAAATTCTTAAATCTACTGATAATGTCCGGAATATCATTATCCTTGATCGCACTTCGTTTATCATCCAGGCTAAATCCATCCGCAGTCATATCGTAGAACCAAACATTGTCTGTTCCACCATGATCTGTTTTTGTAAAGATCAAATTCCGGTAGAAACTCCAGCATAAGGCTTAAAGACTCCTGAAGGCATGGAAATTACCGCTTCCAGTCTTTGGTTATCTACTATTTCTTTTCTAATGGCCTTATGTGCATTGGAGGATCCAAAAAGCACTCCATCCGGTACGATACAGGCACATCTACCACCTATTTTCAGCATCCGAACAAACAATGCTATAAACAATAGTTCAGTTTTCTTTGTTTTGCACATTTTTTGAAGGTCTGTAGAGATTGTATCTGCATCAAGATTCCCCTTAAAGGGCGGATTTGCGAGAATTAAAGAATAAAGTTCCTTATCCGGATTTTGATCTGATAAACTATCCCGATACTCTATAGATGGATTTTCCACACCATGGGTCATCATATTCATGGCACCAATACGAAGCATGGTTCTATCCATGTCATAACCATGGAACATATCATTCATAAAATGATTTCTGTTCTGCTTATCCAGAAGAACTTCCTTCTTATATCTTTCCCTAAGATAGTCTCCACTGGCAACCAAAAATCCGGAGGTACCACACGCAGGATCACAAATGCTGTCCTTGGGATTCGGATCCATGAGCTCCACCATCATTCGAATAATGTGACGAGGCGTTCTAAACTGTCCATTTACGCCGGATTGCGCAATTTTAGAAAGAAGATACTCATAGACATCTCCACGAATATCTGTCTGATGCAATTCTTCCATCATAGAATACAGCTCATCCATAGCATCCACGATCTTGGAGAGCATTAATGGTGTATTGATCTTGAAAATGGCATCATCCATATATTTGCTATAAGCGGAATTCTTATCTCCATGGAGATTTTTGATAAAGGGAAAGACCCATTCCTGCACAACAGAATACATTTGGGGGCAGGAAAATCATGGAATATTGACCACTTTAATTGTGATCCATCAACCATACGCCCCCCAATATCAACTTCATTAGCAAATATACTCTGAAAAGGAAGCCCTAGCATTGCCGCTTCCTTGGCTCTCAGATTATCTGTATCATCCAGGTCTTTAATAAACATCAGATAGGTCATCTGCTCAATTACGTCGAGAGGATTGGTAATTCCACCATTCCAAAAGATTTCCCATAAGCCATCTATTTTGTTGCCAAGCTCACCTGTCATAAGTAATCTCCTTAGTCTCTTATTCTCTATTTAATCTTTATGCTACATCATTATTCCAAATAAATTTATGTCTATCTACCAATAACTATATTTAACATACATATTTTTGATAACCCTAATTAAAAGGCACTCCATGATTTTTTTCTTTGTATAATAGAAGACCTTATGATTATTTATATACTTTTTATACTCTCTATTATTTCCTATAATGTGTTTTTCTTACGAATTTTCATTGCAACTGCTTTTCGCATTTTGAACATCACCCTTAACTGAGTTATCTATTAATTCTTTAACATATTTATCCATTATTTCAATTTCATTGAGTTTATATTGTTTTACAAGATCACACCATCTCTCAGTTCGTCTATCACCAGAAGAAATTTTTAAACATAACATCTTCGTCAAAAGACAAACATCCATTAATATAATACCTCCATGCATCATTATTTACTTTATTAAAGACCTTATCCACATATGGCATTGCACTAGCTGACGTGCCATATGCATTTCCCAAAAAGACAACTATACATGCACTAATCGCTTCTTTCAGTGCTGGCCTCGGTATTGTTGTTCCTAATATTTCAAGTCGATGTACTGCTTCTGGCTCGTTATAGAAATTATTAATTTCATTATGAACACGTTTTATGTTCTTAGCTGCCTGCACAAAGCTAATAGATCTTAAATTCTCCGGAACATAATCAAAACCATGAACCCGTTGTAAAGCACTCTTAAATGTCAAAATTGGTTTTTCTTTTCCAGCATTAGCATATTGGCTATAGGTTATTCCCACAAAATACTTGTCATCAGATGATAAATCATCCCAAACTATTTCAATTATCTTACAAAAATTCAACGCCACAGTTTCATACTCAGCACCATTTGTTGTAGCTAATAAATTAATTAATGCCCTTACCGTTGTTCGTTTATAAAAATATGGACTTTCCTTCAACAAAACTAGCCTATCTGGCTGTTTTTCAAACAATTCATGTTTTAAACTATCTCGGAAGTTTCCAAATTCCATAGCAGCGCCAGTAGTTTCAATACTAAGGACATATTGAATACATGCCCTAATAACTGTATCTGATTCATTTTTAGGCATTTCTTCATCTATTCCTCGTTCTTTATAATGCTGAACAATTTCATCAGCCTGAGATAGCCTCATCTTTCCTGTGCTATCAATAAATCCAAGTTCAGAAGCCAAATTAATCACCTCAAATGCCGGTAATGTTTTAATGTATGCAATATTATTTAATCCAATCATCTCTCCAACAAACTCGTCGCCCAAAGAACGCACTCTATCTCGCAAAATTATAATTGCTCTTTCCCATACAAATTCCGATGCCATTTCATAATTTCACCTGCGTAATTATCTGTAACAGATTTAATTTCTTTTTCTTTCAACTGAATATTGAGAGAAAGTACTTCTGTAATTTCAGCACTCTTATTTAAAGAAACCCCACTCGACGCAGTCCATAAAACTGGCATATTATTTTTTTCAATTACAATATCTGTATTCACACTTTTAACCCCTTGTTTTTCAATTATAACAATTTCGGAAGGTAATTTTTTATCATTTCTTATTGCTATGCTTTGTATCCCTATAACAGAACCATTTAATGTTGGATGTTGCTTCAGCCCTTTTTCTTTGCACCAGTTTTCCATGCTATCTGCAACAGCTATCTTCAGTTCTTCAATGGTGATTTTTTTTTCTTTTTCCCATTTTTTTATTACATCTGAAACATAAAAAGTAAATATGCCCTGTTCTTTAGAGCCATCTGGAAAACTGCTTTCATGCTCAGAGCAAGATGCTAATATAGCCCAACTCTTATCGATAGACGTCTTGTCAACCCCGAGCGCATAATAATTACGTGCATCTACTCCAGAATGACATGCATCGAACATTAAAAATACACTGCAATTAGCTGTTTTCAAAACCTCCTGTATCCTATGCAAAGAAATAGCTGTTTCGTTTTCTTTTTTAGGCTTCGAGTCTGCTAATAGAAAAAAAGCATCAGAATCTTTCTCCATTCCATGTCCAGCAAAATAAAACAAAATAGTATCATCCCTACTAGCCTTGTTAGCAATTTCTTCAATTTTTTTGTACCAATACTCCGGATCATTATATTCTGAACCAGGGTACGATAACTCATATATAATGTTATTTTCCTCATAATCACAATAATCCCGCAATGTTTCTGATAACAAAATCAAGTCATTATGGCAATAAGGGATATTGTTATATTCAATATACTCTTCACAGCTTATACCAATAAAATATCGCATTGCAAATCCTTCTCTCTTTTACTAAATTTAATATTTCTATATATAAATTGCAATTGGAACAACCATCATTGCTGGACCCTCAATAACGGATATCATGATTTCATCCCTAAAGAAAAGTTTTAATTCCTCTGATACGATTGATTTTTATCAATTAGAAATTAAATGCCTTAATTTGTATAATATTTTTTTATATAAATTTAATGTCTTTTTCTTTGAAAAATCAAATTATAAAAACTGTCTTTAAAATTTCTTTTAACTCCATACCCACGATATTAATTCTAATTACGTAAATAATTCAGGGTCTTCATTATATAATTCCATTAACCAAAGCTGTGGAACATAAGTTAATATCATTTCATTATTCCACCCCAATGAGTAAAATTGATCTGGCTGATGTAAGAACATCTTGTTCACCAAGTAAATAGTATCACCTGAATTCTTATCTAGCATGATAGTTTTTACCTTTACTTCTTAAGAGTTCCAAAAATTATAGCTTTTTGTGTTATGCTCAACTTGCGGTATTTATTTTTTTAAATTTATTCTATTTATTTTTTCTCCAAATTAAAGCTATTCTCGAAATCAGTGAAAAGAAAAATCATTGTGAAAATCAAGGTTAGACTTAACAGAAACAACATACCTATAATTTGCTTCCACGAATCACTAATTTTATCAAGACTCATTCGAAACAAAAATGTTTTCAGGAAGAAACAAGATCAGCCCAGTCAAGATTGTGACAGCTACTAATGCCGGTGTAATCTTTTTAAAATTATCAAATAACTTTTTCAATTATATCATCGACAGACATACTCATCTATCACTTACCTTTCTATTAGCATAAAATCAATTTTTCTTAATTCTGAAAATTAATTTTTTTATTATCAAATATTTAATAAAGTTATCCCTAAAATTTTTTTAGTGCAATTATCTTTATGATTTAGCTTAATTATTTCTTCTACAATGGCTTCCAATACGCCAAACTAACCAATGTCCCTCCTAAATATTAAGTCTTTCTATCTAAAGCGCTTTAATATATTTATATATCTTTAATGATTATGTATGTTTTCTAATTCGATTATTTGAGGGTAAATATAAGATTTTTTACAATATTATCTTCTCCAATAATTCTTATTAGTTTTGATAAAGCCACTAAATATTAATTCATACATTGATTTTTGATACACTACAACATGGAAAATGATTCATTCTCTCTTAATTTACTTATATAAGTCTTTTTTTGAAAGCAATCAACTAAACAATCAAACTTATCTTTATTTTTTTATATTTTTATAAACTCTTCTACAGATTTAACTACATCTTTATTCTTAGTAATTAGCTTCAACTTAGGGAATACTCATTTTTAAATCATTCATTGCATTTTCTTGTATTGTTTCATAAGAAAGCCTTCGTATATCATATCTTTCAACACTTAAAGAGAATTTTTGCTTCCTTTTGGATATAAAAATATTTGTGCAAATATTATAATTGAATTATATACTGTTTTTTCTCATTAAATATATTTTTCTTCTATCTCTAAATGGATCTAAAAAAATATTGCAGATATGATAACTGATAAGATTGAAGAACTCAAAATGCAAATAAGAATTTGTATCAAATCAAGATTTATCATGATTCCTCCAGCAGTATTTAAAAGTATTTTTCTATCTTAACAGGTCGAGAAAGCCTCCCACCAATAAGATGGAAGACTTCCTAAATGGCTCATATATTCCTTTTAACATTCAACAATATATATTGGCAAAAACTATTTTTCTTTATAAATTACTCCATCTCAATCGTTCCTGGTGGCTTGGAAGTCAGATCATAGAACACCCTGTTCACTCCCTTGACCTCATTCACGATTCGATTCATCACTCTCTGGAGCACGCTAAAGGGGATATCCGCGCATTCTGCGGTCATAAAATCATCGGTAATCACCGCCCGGAGAGCCACCGCATAGTCATAGGTACGGAAGTCTCCCATAACACCCACGGAACGCATATTGGTGAGGGCGGCAAAATACTGGCTGTAGGAACGGGAAAGTCCTGCCTTCTCAATTTCTTCACGGTAAATGAAGTCCGCATCCTGTACCATGCGAACCTTCTCCGGAGTCACTTCTCCGATAATTCTTACCCCAAGTCCCGGTCCCGGGAAGGGCTGACGATACACCAAATGCTCCGGAAGGCCAAGTTCCAGTCCGACCTTACGCACCTCGTCCTTAAAGAGCAGGCGCAGAGGCTCTACGATTTCCTTAAAGGAAATGTTCTTGGGAAGTCCCCCTACATTATGGTGGGATTTAATTACTGCACCCTTTCCAAGGCCGGATTCCACAACATCAGCGTAAATGGTTCCCTGGGCAAGGAAGTCCACTGTTCCGATTTTATTTGCCTCACGCTCAAAGATACGGATAAACTGCTCTCCGATAATCTTTCTCTTCTTCTCCGGATCTTCCACCCCGGCCAATTTCTCAAAATACTCTTCTCCCGCATTTACACGAACGAAGTTTAACTCGAAATCTCCCTTTTCTCCGAAGATTTCCTCTACCTGATCGCCTTCATTTTTCCGAAGAAGACCGTGGTCAACGAACACGCAGTACAGCTGCTTTCCGATGGCTCTGGAAAGAAGCCCTGCTGCAACAGAGCTGTCCACACCGCCGGAAAGGGCTAAAAGCACCTTGCCGGAACCGATTTTATTTTTCAAAAGGGAAACTTGCTCCTCCACGAAGGAAGCCATTTTCCAGTCGCCGGTACATTTGCAGATGTCATAGAGAAAATGATGAATCATCTTCTGTCCTTCTACGCTGTGCTGTACCTCCGGGTGGAACTGCACCGCATAAATCTGTCTCTTCCCATCTTCCATTCCTGCAACGGGACAATGCTCGGTATGGGCAGTAATTGTAAATCCCTCCGGCACCTTGGCAATATAGTCGGTGTGGGACATGAAAACGGTGGTCTCCTCCGAAACATCGGAGAAAAGCACTGAGGACTTCTCCACATGGGTTTCCGTCTTTCCATATTCGCTGACAGGGGCGGTAGCCACCTCTCCTCCAAGCTCATAGGCAATGAGCTGCGCTCCATAGCAGAAACCGAAAATGGGGATGCCCAGCTCAAAAATTTCCTTTCCGATATGCTGGCTTTCCTCTTTGTACACAGACTGAGGTCCCCCGGTGAAGATGATTCCCTTGGGATTTAATTCTTTAATCTTCTCTATGCCAATGTCGGAACTGTAAACCTCTGCATAAACCCCTTCGTCTCTTACTCTCCGGGCAATCAACTGGTTGTACTGTCCACCAAAATCCAATACGAGAATCCGCTCATGATTCATTTTTCTTTCCCCTTTTCTTCAGTTCGTCCAATGGCAACAAGATAGATAAACCGCCTTTTTTAAAGGCTCACACAATTACTCATTATAGTGCCTAGGAAAAGACTTATGCAAGTCCTTCTTTGCCACTCCCTACAAATCCACTTCCTCCCCTAAGGAGAAGGAATATAGGACTCTTCGCTTTACTTTTTTTCCTAAAATCTGCTCTAAGGCTTCGCTGTATAAGTCGATTTGCTTTTGATAACGATTCCTTAGCTCTTCCCCATCCTTCACCCGGTCGGTTTTATAGTCCACAAGGATAATGCCGTCTTCCTCCATAATAAAGGCATCAATGATACCTTGGAGAATTACCTTTTCTACATGACTATCTGCATTACTTTCTACAAAACTTTCCCCATTGCTTTCTATGCTATCGATATTTCTTTTTAGACTATCCTCATCTCTTTCTACACCACCTGCATTGCTTGATAAGGCTTCTTCTGCGACTTCTCCTACTGCTCCATCCTCCGGAAACAGCTTCTCATACTCCACTTCCTGCATAAAATGCTGTTCCCGATAAAGGGTATTTTCCTTATAGGCCTTGGCAAAAAGCTGTCCTAAAGAAGAGTCCAAGAACTTTTTAAGCTTCTCTTGATTCAGTAAGCCATATTCCTCCGGAGAGAGAAAGTCGGATAGCTGTGAAATATCCTTGGAATAATCGTAAAAGGCTAAGGCATGATGATAGCTGTCGCCTATTGCCGCTCCAATATTTTTCCCCTCTGCTTTCATTTTCTGAATTAAAGGGCTGTCGGGCTTCCCTTTGGCCTGCTGCTTTTCTTCAGCATTAACATTAGCCTCATCCTTATCCTCTTCACAATGCTCTAATCCTTCTGCCTGTTCACTAGCAGATTCCGTAATATCTACTCCTCGCTCCATACTCTTTATATTCTTATCAAGCTCTCCTGCACTTTCAACCTTCTCCTCATCCCACTCCGGGGCAACTGCCTTCCCCTCCTGCCCCATTTCGGAGCCAAGCTGCTCTCCTAGCTGCTCTCCATGCTCCTCCATGGCCTTCATTTTCAGTAAAGAAACGGAGTACTTGGGACTTCTATGGGTACTCTTCTCATAGGGATAGACATAGGAAAAATGTTCTTCCATAAGCTTTTCCGCCTCTGTCTTTGCCCGCTCTTTTCCTAAAAACTCGTAGAGCTTTTTTTCAAGGGAAATGGCTTCTCCCATGGCTTTTCCTTCATTTTCCTCTAAATCTTCTTTAGAGAGAAAACGAAGAGCTATTTCTTCGGTTTTGGTACTTTCAAAGAAGCTCTTAGAATAAGCCATACAAATCCAGGCAAGATAAGAAGTCGCTCCCCGGATATCCTCAAGAGACAGCCGTTCTTGCACCGGAAATTTTTTGATTAAGTCCTCTTCATTTTTACAAACGCCGGTGAGAATCAGTTTTTCCTCTGCTCTGGTCATGGCCACATACAGCACCCGAAGCTCTTCCCCAAGGCTCTCCCGCTCTCCTTTTTCCTTAATGGCGATTTTGTGGAGGGAGGGGTACTTTATCCTTGTTTCCAAATCTAAGTAGTCTGCGGCAAGTCCCAGCTCTGCATCCATCAGCATTTTCGCCTTGGAATCCATCTTGTTAAAGGTCTTATGCAGCTGGGAAAGGAAGACTACCTTAAACTGTAATCCTTTGGAGTGATGGATGGACATAATCCGAAGCAGGTCGTCCTTTTCCGAGAACACCGTTGCCTCTCCCTGATCCTGCTCCTGCTTTTTCACCTTTTCAATATAGCGGATAAAATGGAATAGGCCGCTGTAGCTACCCTTTTCAAACTGCTTGGCGTCCTCTAGGAGCTGGTCCAGATTCGCTTGTCGTTTCTCTCCCAAGGGCAGTGCCCGCACATAGTTATAATAGTCCGTCTCTTCATAGATTAAGCTCAGCAAGGAGTGAAGCCGTAAGGATCGGGATAGTCTACGGTAGCGTTCCAGTTTATTTGGAAATTCTGCCATTTTTCTTCCAGCGCAGGAGTCAATGCTTTTTCTGCCTGTAAAGATAGATTTACTGCATTTTCCTTGCTCTTATCATAGGGCTTTTCATAAAGGCTTCCCTTAGCCAGCACAATCTCTCCCAGCTCTTCGTCTGTAAAGGAAAATAAGGGGGAGCGTAGGACTGCTGCCATGGAGATATCCTGTCTTGGATTGTCAATGATGGCAAGAAAGGATAGAACCGTCTCCACCTCCACCGCAGAAAAATAGCCAGTTTTTAGCTCCGCGTAGGCAGGGATCCCTTCCTTTCCGAAGATGTCCACCATTTCTCTGGATACGCCGTGGGGAGAACGAAGGAGGATGACCATGTCCTTATAGGCATAGCCCTTTTCCAAAAGCTCCCGAACCTTAGAGGCAATCATCTTACATTCCAGTTCTAACTTACTGAGGGATTTTCCGGAGGAACTATTGGAGGCGCCGTCGGAGGAACTATTGGAAGAACTATTGCCCTCTTCTTTACTGTCTTCTCCTTCTCCCCCCTCTTCCCCTGTAGAGACAGTTTTTTCCAACTCTAAGAGAAGCAGTTCCGTTTGGTCTCGTCTCTGCTTTCCTATAATTGGAGCCTCTCCCTCCTGCTTATCTTTATGTTCTTCGCCACTTTGCGCTTTATCTTCTTCGCCTTGATTTTCTCCTATGTTCTTTTCCGGCTTCTCCTCTTGTCCTATTTCTTCCTGCCTTGCTTCTTCTGTTCTTACCTTCCCTAAGAAAAGACTGTTCTCCAAGTCATACTCGATTCCCCCGAAGGCCTTTTTCATAATCTTAAAGAACAGGGCATTTACAGCGGAAAGTACCCCTTCATCGGAACGGAAGTTCTTCCGAAGAAAAATCTTGGGATAGCTTTCATCATGGTATTTTTCTAAGAATAACTCCGGTCTTGCCATTCGGAAACGATAAATGCTTTGTTTTACATCCCCCACTTGAAAGACATTGGGCTTTCCGAAGCGTTCCTGAGAAAGGGCACGAACAATATATTCCTGCACAAGGTTCGAGTCCTGATACTCATCCACAAGGATTTCCCGATAGGACTTGGCCAGCTCATCTGCCAATGCACTATAACGGACTTCCTGCTCTTTTCCTCTAGCAATCTCTTTAGCGCCATTTTTACCGGCTTCTATCTCATACTCGGTTTTCGCCTCTTCCTCGATTTCAGTATCCGCCCCGATTTCTGCCTCCGCCTCGGTTTCCACTTCCGCTTCGATAGCTTTATCCTCTACATCCTGATACAAAAGCTTCAAGGCAAAATGCTCCAAGTCCGAAAAGTCCAGCACCGCCCTTTCTTCCTTTTCCTTTTGATAGCGCTCTAAAAAGAGAAGGCAAAGTCGCACAAGCTCCAGGATGCGCTTCTGTCCCTTTTCCTCCACTTCCTCTTCCAGCTCTTCCGGAAGCAGTCTATAGTTCTCCTGCCAGGTCTTTAGCGTCTTCTTTCCTCTTTCCCGAAGGGACTTTACCAGCTCTTTTCCCTCTGCCTTAGTGTTCTTTAATCGCCCAAAGGAAAGATTCTCCAGCCCTCTTACCAGCTCTTCCAGCGAATCGGTATTGGAAAGGGCGAGGCACTGCTCTCGTTCTTCTAGAATTCGCTCTTCATACTCTATAGGGCCGTTAGGTTCCCGGCATAGGTCTAAGGCTTCTTCATAAAGGAGAGAAAGATTTTCCAAACGGCTCTTCATATCGATGTAGAGGTCCTTTTCCCATTTCTCCCTGCGAGAATGGGAGTCTTCCTCTAAAAGTCCCTGCAGATAGGCCTTGGGAAAGGGCATGGCGCTGGCCAGATTATAAAGCTTTAGAATAAGCTCTTCTATCCCCTTGTCCTTCTTTCCCATGGAGAACTGGTCCACAAAGGCCAGAAAGGACTCTTCCTTCCTTTCGTACTCCTCCTCCAAAAGCTCTTCCAAGATATCCGACTGGAGCAGGGACATTTCCCCGGTATCCCCAATCCGAAAATGGGCGTCTATGGAAAGGCCTGCATAATTTTCCTCGATTAGTCGCTTACAAAAGGCGTGGATGGTGCTGATATTTGCGGTAGGGAGCAGGGCAATTTCCCGAAGAATCCGCTTGTCATAGCCCTTTTGTAAATGCTCTTCCAAGCGTTTTTTGATTCTTTCCTTCATTTCCTCCGCCGCAGCCTCGGTAAAGGTCATCAAAACCAAAGAGGAAAGGGAAGCATTTTCCTCTAAAATCAGGGACAGCACGTGTTCCACCAGCACTGCCGTCTTTCCGGAACCTGCCGCCGCAGAAACCAGCAGATTTCCTTCTCTATGGGCGATTACCGCCTTTTGCTCTTCCGTCCATAATGCCATTTTCTTGCCCTTTCTTATGATACTTCTCTACCCACTCCTCCCAAATCGCCTCTTCCTCTCCCTTTTCCATGCTTCTATAGGAAAAGCCGGGGAGGTCCGGGTCAAAGCCGCAGATGCTGTGGTAGGGGCAGTAGGTGCAGGCTGTCTTATCCAGACTCTCTCGAATAGGGGAAATATCCTTCTCTCCCTCCAGGATTCTCTTACAGTCCTCCTCCACCCTCTCCCGCACATAGGAAAGCATGGCCAGAATCTTTTCTTCTTTGGCAACAGAGCCCTTTTCCTCTACAGCGCCGTTTTTCTCCTTTACGGGAAGCAGAAGGCTGTCTCCCTTTAGCTCCCTGTCCATGCGGAAAATGATGTCCTTATCCCCGTTGATTAAGCCCTTAGGTCTTGAGGCCTTAAGCTTTTCCTGAAAAAGCTCCTCCTCAGTCTGGCCCTTAAAGCTTAGGCTTGGGTTATCCATAGTGAAATAAAACAGCCCTGCAGGATGCAATTTGTAGTCCGGATGTCTCTTTCTCTCCTCTTCCAATAAGATGGATAGGTAGAGGGGAAGCTGAATCTGTAGTCCCGCCTTTAAAAGATCTAAGGAAAAATCCGTATTTCCACTTTTATAGTCCAAAACCTTTAGGTAATAATTCTTCTCCCCATCCAGGTAGCTGTCCACCCGGTCCACCCTTCCCCTAAAGGACAGGGTATCGCTTTCATAGAGAAAATCCCGCTCTAAAGCCTCCACCTGAAAATCCCCGCCGGAAAGCTGCCGTTCCAGCGCCCAGAGGATGGTTTTTGCATTTTCCTTAAACTTATGGAGAAAATACTGGTTCCGTCCCCCCTCTAAGAAGGGAGCAAATTCCGGATCCTGCTCACTTTCCGCTATGGCGAAATTAAGATATTCCTGAAAATGCTCGGAAAGCGCCTCTCCCTTCAGCTTTTCTTCCTTTACCTTCTTAAAAAAGCTTTCCACCAGCTTATGGTAAAGATTTCCCAAATCAAAAGCCTGAATCTCCGCCTCTTTTCTTTCCTGCAAATGAAGTCCATAGCGAAGGAAATGGAAAAAGGCACAACGATTTAGCCCTTCCAGTCGGCTTACGGAGCCTCTGATCTTTTCTCCGTATAACTCCTTGGACAGTTCTTTGCTTAGGGGCAAATGTCGATTCTCCCAAAAGACAGCGTCCAAAAGCTTTTCCAAGTCCTTTTTGTACTCTTCCTTTTGCCAAAGGCTATGAAGAAGCTGAAAGGATTCCAACTGAAAATAAGGAAGGACTTCTTCCTCCGAACGGAATAGGGCTTCCCTTTTTGCAAAGTTTCAGTAATTCCTTGGAAAGACTGGCCTTTTGCCTGGGAAAAGCTCTGCATTTCCTGTATTTCCCGATCCAGCTTTCGTATCTTAAGCTTGGGAAAGAGTCGTAGGACTTCCTGTAAAATAGGAGAAATTCCTCCTCTGCCCTTTGGTATTCTTAAAGGGTAGGAAAGATACAGCTCTTCCTTAGGGCTTAGAAAGGCGTGATCAAGGTAAAACTCCTGAATATAGCTTTCCTCCCAGGCCAAGGGAGACAGGGTGCAATGCTCCTGCCGTAAAAAGCTCTTTTCCTCCTCGGTAAAGAGGGACTTCTTCTTTGGGGGCAGGGGAATGAGTCCTGCATTTAAGCCCAGAAACAAAAAGGCCTTGGGATTATGGAAACGGGAGCGGGTTAAGTCTCCCACCAGTACCTGATCGTTAGTGGCAGGAATCTGCCGCAATTTTTCTAAAGATAAAGCCATATCGAAAAAGGCGGAAAATTCCTTTTTGTTTACCGGAATTTCTCCCAATCCCTCCTTCATTTTGGAAAGAAGAAGCTGAATCTGGCTTACGCTTCGCTCTAAGCTTTGGGACAGGGAGTCCATGCCCTCATTTTTAAGGAATATAGCTTCCTCTTCCAGCTTAAAGCACTCCATAAGCTTTTCCGTAAAGCTTTCCAAGCTTTCAATTCTTTCTTTAAGGCTATGGCTTCCTTCATTTTCCTCTAAGAGGCTGAAGAGAGCTTTTGCTTCTAGTAGACTTTCTTCTTGAAAAAGGCTTCTAAAGGCGGATTTCCCTTTAAGGCCCCTGGCTCTTGCTTCATTTTCCAAGGCATCAATCCTGTCCTCTTCCTCCATGCCCCTGTAGGGAAAGGCTCGAAGATAACGAAAGAAGGAGTCGTAGAGCAGGCCCTTCTCCATCACCTCTAAGGCGGAGCGTAGAACCTTACTGAAGGGGGAGTCGAAGAGTTTAATGTCCTCCTCTAAAAAGAGGGGAATCGCAAATTTTCTTCCCTGCTGAAAAAAAGCATCCCTATACAGCTCCACATCCGGAAGCACCACCCCGATCTCCTGATAGCGATATCCCCTTTCTTCTACCAGGTAGCGGATATGGCTACAGGCCTCCTCCACCTCTCTAGAAATATTGGCGGCTTCAATTACGGAAATACCATGGGGCAGGGAAGGGTAGACTCCACCGGTATAGGGCTTACTCTTATCCATACTTTCCGTCTTCGGGCTTTGCTCTTCTTTCGTCCCCGATTCTTTATTTTCTCCTTGTAAAAATCCCTCTACAAGAGTCTGTAAGGCAGGAATTTTTTCAAATCGGGGAAGTAGGGCCCCCTCAGGCCTCGCTTCCCCTGTTCTACTGTCTATTTCATTTAGGGAAAGGGGAGAAAGAATTTCCACCCCCAGCTTCTCCCCTCTATGATAAAGCTCTTTTATCGCTTCTTCTGTAAGATAAAAAAGGGATTCCCGCTTTTTCCCGTTTCCAAGCGCAGAGATATTTTTCCCGGAAAACTCCAGGGAAAAATACAGCTCTCCCGCCTTTTCCATCAAAACCTCTATACAAAGAAGCTGGATAGGGGTAAAGCCGGTAAAGCCGTCAAAAATCAGGATGCTATCCTTTAAAGTATTGTCCTTCCAAAGAGCGGATATTCCCTGATCCGCCAAGCCTTCCTCTGTGATTCTTCCGGTCCTAGAAAGGTAGAGCAGGAACTCTTCATAAATATAGGCCAAATCCAAAAACTTGGCTCTTGTTATGGACCTTTTGGATTTTTCCGCGCATTTTCGTAAATCCTCCGGGCTTACCTTGTACTGCATACATTCGGAGATCTGGGACTTGCATTCCTCCACAAAAGAAAGGCTTTCCGCCTCCCTTTGGTAATAGCTTAGCTGCTTTTTCTTCTTGCCCAAAATCAGGCGAAGAATCATCATTTTCCCCATCTCATCTAAGGAAAGAGGGCTCTTTTGATTGGTATTCTCAAAGGCACGGTAATAGAGCCTTTGGAAGCTAAGAACGTCCACATTCAAAATGCCCTTTCCCTGATTTTCGATGTGGGATACGATTCTTTTTTGCATGGCAAGGGTATCCTGCTCCGGCACAAGATAGTAAATCTGCCTATGATAATCCTTCCCGGCCTCCTGCAAAGCCTTTCGAATCAAATATTCCGTTTTTCCGGAACCGCCGGCTCCGAGGATGATTTGCAGCTTGGACATCAAAGCCTCCTTATTGTAGTGCTTTAAAACTAATGCTTTTTATTTTGCTTTTTTGTATATTTAGCTTCCTTCAAATCTATGTTCAGGAAAGGCCTTCAAACATTCTTTCCACAAAGTCTTTGCTATCCTTTAATTTGGGCAAATGAATCTGATTCCCCTCTCCTTCATTTCCCTCTATTAAATAGCCCTCCTTAAGATCCGACTCCAAAAGGCGAATCCAATGCAGGGAGTCTTCGAAAAGCTCCGGATAAAAATAATACAAAAGACTGGTCATATCCCAGTTGTAAAAGCCGGGAATGCCGTAGACTCTATCATTATAATGCATCCAGTCCTTTGCCTTTCCTAAAATATACTGCCCTAAGGAAGATTTTTCCAGTCTACTCTGACATTCCTCATAGGAAAGGAGGAAGGCCAGGCAGGCATTGCCGGTGAGAGTATGGAGGTTCTTTCCGTTCTTAAGCACAAGCTCCGTAGCCTTATAGTCAATGGAGAAGTTTAACTCCTTCATTTCTTTCTTGGCAAATCAGGGGCTCTGTAATCCCTCCCATAAAGTAAATGCCTTTCACATAGGAGAAAAACTCTCTGTCCAGCATATAGGCCCCGGCAATATTGGTGGTGGAGCCGGTAACCAATATGTCCACCTCTCCCGGATAACGCTTTACCGTTTCTAAGATTTTTTTGGAGGCTTCATTCTCCCACTGTCCTGGTGCATCCGCCCCGTACCAAAGGGGAAGCTCCTCCCTTCCTCTCTCCTTTAGCATTTTTTTCGTGTTTTCATAGACCACAGCGGTTTTGTTGTTTCCAAAGGAGGAAGATACCCCAAGAAGCTCTATATCCTTTCGTCCTAAAAGATAGAGAAGGCAAAGACCGTCATCAATATCACAGTCCGGAATCCCCATGGTGTTGTCGCAGTCAAAAAGAAGCTTTCTTTTTTCCATCCTACTTTCCTCCTTATCCATCCTACTCTCCCTCCTTATGCAAAAACAAAATCTTTTCTTCCCCTTCTTTAAAGCTAAGGGTAGGGAAGCCCCTTTCCTGAAGCTCCTCTCCCCCTTCGATTAAGCAGCTAAGGACTTGCCCGGCAGAGTTCTTATAGAAGGCACGGAAAAATTCCCCTAAGTATTCTTTTTCGATAAGCTTAAAGGGGCTTAATGCTTCAGATATTCCGCTTACTTCCTCCACTTCATGAATGCTTTCTCCCTGCTTGTCTGCTATCTGCTTTTCCCCTATTTCTTCTGTAAAGCTAAGCTGTCTCTCCCGAAAAAAGAAAGTATAGTTTCCCTCTTCTTTCTCTACCGGAAAGGAAAAGTAGAGACAGGAAAATACGCCATTTTCCACCCTTCCCAAAACACTGTTTCCCTTTCCCATAAATCTTGCCACATATTCATTCACAGGAGCGTAATATAGCTTTTCTCCCTCATCCACTTGGAGAATCTCCCCATCCTTCATAAGGGCAATGCGGTGGGCAAGCCTTAGAGCCTCCTCCTGGTCATGGGTAACCAAGACCACGGTTAGATTTTCTTGTTTCTGAAGCTCTAATAAAAAGTCTCCCATCTCCCTCCGAAGATTAGGGTCCAGGGCGGAGAAGGGCTCATCCAAAAATAAGAGTTTTTCATTCATGGCCAGGGCTCTGGCAATGGCTACTCTTTGCATTTGCCCGCCGGAAAGACTATCAATCCGTCTTTCCGAATAGCTTTCCAGCTGCACAAGCTTTAGAAGCTCCTCCACTCTTTGCTTTCGCTCTGCTTTAGGAACTTTCTGTAATTCCAGAGAAAAACCGACATTTTCCCCTACGTTCAAATGGGGGAAAAGCCTTAAATCCTGAAAGACCACGGAAATTCCCCGCTTATGACTGGGAAGATTTTGAATCTCCTTTCCCTGAAAGAAGATTTTTCCTTTGGCTAGGGGATATAGGCCAAGCATGGCTTTTTAGGAGACTGCTTTTTCCACAACCGCTTTCTCCAAGGAGCGCCAATATCTCTCCGGAGCGAACCTCCAGGGAAATATCCTTTAAAATCTTTTTCTTCTCCAGCTCCAGCTCTAAGTTTTCACAAGATAAACGAATTTCCACCCTTAACTCCTTTTACAAAATGCTCTGTACGCCCTCTTCTTACAAAGCTTAACCTTGTCTTTACACTAGTCCAAGCCCCCACTGTTCCAACTTCGCTCTATTCTAACTTCGCTCTGTTCTAACTTCGCTCTGTTAAGACATCACTTTTTTTAGCCTCTTTCCCTCTGTATGCCCTTTTCTAAAAAGTCCAAGAGGAAAAATAATAGAAAGCTGATAGATAGAAAAATCAACCCGTAGGCACTGGCCAGATTCCTTTCTCCGCTTTGAATATAAGGAACCATAATCAGGCTTAAACTTTTCACCTTTCCGCCGCCTAAAATCAAGGTCAAAATATACTGGCTCATGGAAAGGATATAGGACATCATAAAGGCCGGGAAAATGTAGGGATAAAGCAAGGGCAGACTGATCTTCCAAAAGAGTTTTCCCCCTACTGCTCCCATAACCCTAGCCTGTTCTTCATAGAGCTTCATTTTTCTACTCATACCCTCTTGCAAAAAACTGACTGCATAGGGCAAGGCATAAAGGACATGGGCCAAAAACACGGTAATAAATGGATTAAAAATCTTTATTTTCAAAAATAGGATCTGAGCTCCCATGGCAAAAACCGTTGCGGGAATCATAATGGGGAAATTCACCAAAAAAGCAACGAGCCCCTTTCCCTTAAGCCCCTCTTCATTTTGGTACTTGGCTGTACAAAAAGCCACTAATACCGTACAGAGGGAAACCAAAAGGGAAAAAACCATACTGAAAAGCGTATCCTGAAAAAGAGCCTTTCTTTGAAAAAGAATGCTTTTAAAGCTACGAAGAGAAAAGCTTGTGGGGAATAGCTCCGGCCAGGCATAGCGTTCCGTAAAGCTGAAAAGCAACAAAAAGAAAAGGGGCAGAACTAAGCTTAGGAAAAAAAGATTCCGAAATAGAAGATAAAAAATACCGCCAGCCCTTCCTTTATATTTTACAGGATTCATTCTATGCCCTCCTTTCTTTTGACTTTATACAGTTCATGCTGTCTCCTTACTGTGAGCCTTTTTAAATTCATTGCACTCTCCATCCTTTGAGCCATTTTAAATTCATCCCACTCTACATCCTTTGAGCTTATTAAATTTATAGCTCGCCCCATTCTTTAGCTCTTCTTTTTCGGTAGGAATTTAAAATAAAAGTAGCTTAAGAACAGAGAAAACAAGAGAATAATCCCGTTATAGGCTAAAGCCACCGGCCGCTGTAAAAAGCCTCTTTGTAGCTCCTGGTAGGATAAAACCGATAAGGCTTTTGGGCTTGTGGCTCCCAGCAAATAGGGTAGGTCAAAGGCTCCGAAGGAGAAGGAGAAAATGATGAAAAAGGCCGCTAAGTACTGCCGTATGGATAGGGGCAGGGTAATTTTCCAAAAGGCCTGAAAGGGAGTTGCCCCAAGGCATCTTGCCGCCTCTCCCGCCTTTTCATCCACCTGATACGCTAGCGGCAGGGAGAAAAACAGGACAAAGGGCAGTTCCTTCCATAGGTAGGATAGAATAATGCCTATGCCTTTCTCATCATACACCAGAGCCGGAAAGTCTGTTTGGGAAGAAATCCAAGAAAAGGAATAGAAGAGCCTTGCTAAAAATCCATTGGAAGAGAGTAAAAAGAGGAAAAATAAGGCTACCAGGCTATGGGGCATCATAATGGCAATTCTAAAAAAGCCTTCCAATCTTTTCCATTTTTCCCCCATTTGCAAAAGAAAGAAGGAAAAGAGAATCGCCAACGCCAAAGAGAGGAAGGAGGAAAGCAAGGATAAACGGAGAGTATAGAAAATAGAGGGGATAGTATCCCCTCTACCCATGATTTCCTGATAATGCTCTAAGCTTAAGCCATTTTCTCCCAAAAAACTTTTGATAAATCCATAGGAAACCCCCAAAAGGAAGATCGTGGACAAAAGTAGCTGGGGTAGAATCCACAAATAGGAAATCTTCTTTTTCATCTTATTTTCCGGCCACTTCTTCCTGCCAGATTTCCTCAATGATGGGAACCAGACCGGCAGGCATTTCCGGTAAACGCTTCTCCAAAAGAACGCTCTGCTCTAAAACACCTTCTCCCAAGTCTACCTTGGCAAAAGCATCCTGTACTTCCTTGGAAAGCTTACTGTTATCCAAAACAGGAATGGTCTTTAAAGTCTCATAACGGTTTAACTGCACATCCTTGGAAAGCATGGCATTGATGGCAACCTGGGCTGCCGCATTGTGCTTTGCATTCTTGGAAATGGCAATGTAGTTGGTGTTTCCGATGGTTCCCTATCCCAGATAAAGGTCTGCATATTGTTGGAGAAAGATCCGTCTGCAATGCTGTTGGATACAAGGTAGGCAGAGTAAGTCATCCCCATAATCAGCTCTCCGTCAGCCACCATATTTCTCATGGTAGGCTCCTTCTCCGGATAGGTCTTTCCCTCCTTCCAAAGGTAGGGATTTAACTCCTTTAAGTAATCCATAGCAGGCTTAACCAGCTCTCTTACCGCTTCCTTATCTTCCTTTACGGTCTGGAAGGGCTCCACGCCTACAATGTCATAAATGACATTTCTCACAAAGGCGGAACCGGTGAAGTCCGGAAGGGCCGGATACGTAATCTGTCCCGGATGCTCCTTGGCATAAGCCAAGAGCTCTTCGGTATTCTTCGGGAAATCTCCCTTGCTCTTATCTCCGTAGAAAACCATCTGGGCCTTTCCATAAGGAGATTCATAGCCCTCGATAGGATAAGCAAAGTCCTTGTTGGTCTCCGGATCCTCCTGACTTACCAAGTTGTTAAAGTTAGGAAGATTCTGTGTAAAGGGACCATAGAGAAAATCACTTTCCTTTGCTGTTTTAAAGTTCTCTCCGTTAATCCAAATCATGTCGATGTCAGACTCTTTGGCTCCCGCTTCCTTCTCTGCGGAAAGCTGGGCTAAAATATCTTCGATTCCCATGGGAACACGATTCAAAGTAATATCATAGTTTTTCTTTAAATACTCTGCATAGTAGCCGTCTAACCACTGATTTAGGCGGTCATCTCCGCCCCAGCCGTAGAAATTTACGGTCTGTCCCTTGGCTTCCGCTACCAGTGCATCAAAGTCAGCGGAACCTTCCGCCTTACTTTCCTCTGCCGCCGTATCTTTTGCTGTTGTGCTTTCCGTCTTGCTTTCTGCAGCTGTTGTCTCTGTACTTGCCTTTTGACCGCCACAAGCCAGAAGCGCCATACTCATAGACAGCGCCAGTGCTAAAAATCTTTTTTTCATACCTTCTCCTCTAATTCCTTACTATTCTTTTTACTTTGCAATATCCTAATATTCTTATTTACTTTCCAAAATCATGGAAAGAATTTTATGCTTCGTCCTCTGCTTTTACAGTTTCCCCTTTTGCCTGTTCTTTCTTTTTAGAACGCTCCTCATAAAGCTGTTTTCCAAGGGCAATCATAAAGCCAAGGGCAAACAAAATCAAAAGTCCTGTGACCAGCCATTTGGCTCCTCCGGTTAAAAAGCCTCCCACATAGGAATAGACCAAGGTTGCCGGAGTCTGCCCAAGACCTGTAGCAATAAAAAAGCCCCAGAAGGACATTCCACTCAGTCCTGCCGCATAACTCACAATGTCAAAGGAGACAAAGGGCAGGAGTCTTGCAATCAGGATACTTTGCTTCCCGTGCCGTTTAAAAAAGGCATCAATCTGATTCAAGGCACCCTTGGAGCTAAGCTTCTCCACGAACTCTCTTCCGAAGGCTCTGGCAATAAAAAAGCTTAAGGCCGCTCCTGTCATGGCGCTGGACCAGGAAAGTAAGGCTCCCTTCCAAAAGCCGAAAAGTGCAGCATTGGCAAAGGTAATCAAAAAGGCAGGCAGTGGTGCAATGATGGACTGTAATACCATCAAAAGAAAGGAAATGACCGCTGCATAGGCGCCATAGGAAGCCACAAATTCCTTTAGCTTTTGAAAGTCTCCCGTGGCAAAAACACGGAAGACTTCCTGTATAAAGCTTTGAAATGGGCTATAAAGAAAATAAGCCCCTATAAGAACAAGTCCAAGGACTATGATGAAAATTCTTTCTTTCAGAAAGGATTTTTTCTCCATTACTTATCTCCCTTAGAAAAATCATATCTGATTTCCTTGGTTCCGTCCAAGCAGTTCCAAACATTGGTATAGCCCTTGCTTGCGATATACTCGGCAGCCTTTGCGGAACGGTTTCCGGAATAGCAATGGGTAAGGATTAAGGTGTTCTTATCATCCGGAAGGATAGCATCAATAGTCTTTGTATCTTCAGGATTTACATTCACAGCGGTGGCAAAATGCCCCTTCTCAAAATCCTTCGCTTCTCTTGCATCCACCACCAAAGCATCCTTTGCCTTCTCCATCAGCTCATCCCCTCTGATATTTCCATAGGTGGTTAATTCATAGGAATGCTTCTTTACGCCCTCTGCGTTATAAACCTTGGTAAAGCCGTCATTCACCAGAATATCCGCAGCCTCTCCGGACATCTTTCCGGAATTGCAGTACAGAACAACGTCCTTATCCTTCCAATCTTTAATCTTTGATACTTCATCCTTAAAGGTATCGAGAGGCATGTTGAGGGCAAATTTGATATGCCCCTTGGCATAGTCTTCAGCGCTGCGAACATCGATCACAAGATACTTTTCCTTCTCGTCCTTATCTGAAACGATTTTAGCCAGGGCATCCCCCTTCATCTCCTTAACTTCAGCCTTCTCTGTAGCGGCAGCTGTTGTTTCCCCGGCAGCCTTGCTCTCTCCTGCCGCTTCACTGCCTGCTACGGTAGTTTCCTGCTTTGCGGCAGTCTCTGTCTTGCTTCCCTGTCCGCAAGCGGAAAGAGAAAGGGCAAATAATACCACGCCTAATCCAAATAAGTTCTTTTTCATTGCTTTGCCTCCTCAAAATGTGTAAACTTCTGTGCCTCCCGATACTGTCCTTCCATTTCTTATTTTTGCACAAAAAAATAAAATACTCTTCTTAGCTAAATCCATTTTGTTTCCGTGTTTTTTTATAAAAAATAGTGAAAAATGAAATGCCGCTCGAGGGATTTTCTTAGCCATTTTATCATAAATATACAAAATTTTTATATTGTAATTTCTGATAGCATAGCCTTAGTTATTTTATAATGCTATATCGTAAGGCCTGAAATTAAATCTAAAATAGCTTCTTGCAACATTCCTCCACCTCCGTCAGGAAGGGATCCTGTAAATAAGCCTTGATTTTCCGGAAGGTATCTTCATTTTGCAAATCTCTTCCCTTCTTGTATTCCGTATAAGCCATGGCGCACCAGGAAAGCCCCCGGATACAGTTATACAAAATAAAGAGAGCCGTTTGCTCCTGTAAAGCCGGAAGAGCAATGCCTCTACAGCTTTGATAATGCTCTAAGAAGCCCTTGATTTCCTTTTCCGAAAGGATGTAGTCCGTCTTCCAAAACGTAGTGGTAGGGGTAAGAAAATGTCCTAAATCCTGGGCAAAGTGTCCGTAAAGAGGCTTTTCCCAATCCACCAGGTAATTCTTCTTTCCTTCCCCGTTTATCAGAAAGTTTCCGGAGTTTAGTTCCGTATTGATAATGCAAAACTCCTCCTGCCTTAAAAACTTTTCTCCCCTCTCCTTTTCCTGCACCCCCTTCTTCCAAAGAGCATGAAGGCGGGAATATACGGAATCCTCCATAAAGGGGCTTAGTTCATACACCCTTTGCAGTCTTGCAGACTCGGAAAGCATTTCTTGTAAAGGATCTTTAGCAAAATACAACTTATCTTTCCCTATGTCCTCTTCTCTATTGTACGGAAGACCGTGAATATCCGCCAGAATTTCCGATCCAATCTTTAAGTCCTTGGCATAATCAAGGGCTACCCCTTCCAGAAAGTCCATCACAAGAATTCCCGGCTCCCCCGACTTTTCCCGGCAGTAATAAAGCTTGGGGGTTCTTCCGCTGGCTTCCAATAGTTTTAAAGCGTGGGCTTCATAGGAAATCTGCCTTTCCAACTGCATTTGAGAGCCATGGTTCACCCGAAGCACATATTTTTTCCCGGTATCAGGGTGGGTAAATACAAAGTTTTCGTTATACTCTCCCCTGGCCAGAAAATGATATTCCTCCCGTACTTCCTCCCCCAAGGCCAAAGCCTCCCGATAGCCGAGCTCTGCAATACGTTGTAAAAGCGCCGGTTCCTTAGCGAATGTCTCTATATTCCTTTGCCAACTGTTCAATATCTTCTCCTTTACGATACCTTGCCCGAAGCCGGTTCATTTTCCACATTAATGAGAGCTTTTGGATAAAATTTCCCTGAAAGCGTCTATCACTGGTAATGATTCGCTTCTTGGCCAAATAAGGACTAATTCCCTGCTTCTTTAGATTCAAAGAAAACTGATAGTCCTCCATTAAGGGAAGGATTGGGAATGCCCCCATGGCGAAGAAGCAGTTTCTATCCACAAAGATGCCCTGATCCCCAAACATGACTTTTCTATCCAGCACCCTGTGATTACTGATAAGGCTGCAAATGCCCATTAGAGGGGAGGGATTTTTAAAACGAATGCCAAGACAGCCTGCCAAAGAATGCTTGATTCCCTCCCGGATTTCTTTGACAAAGCCCTTGGGAAGGATGGAGTCACAGTGCAGGAAGAAAAGAATATCTCCGGAGCTTTCCTCCGCTCCAAGATTCATCTGGATTGCCCTTCCCTTTTTACTTGGAATTACCCGATACTCTCCGGAAAAATGATTTTCTCCTCCGTCCACAAACAAAATCTCCAATTCCTTTTTATAAGGACGAAGCTGTTTTTCCATCCTCCGAACCAGCCTTCCCTCCTTGTAGCAGGGGATAATGACGGAGATTTTCGCATTTTCCGCCAAAGCTTCTCCAAAGGAGGATTTACGAAGAGCCTTATCATAAGGAAGCATGCTTCTGTATGCATTCAGGTCTTTTCCCTCATCCACATCCCTCTTCTTTTCCAAAAGGCTAAGGGGGATTTTGGACTTTTCTAAGATTTTCCTGGTATAGGAAAAAGGACTTTCTTTTTGGATAAGTCTTTTCGCTCTATCCTTAGGCATAGACCGGCTGTTACGAAGGGAAGAAGCTGACAGTATAGTTCTATTTTCCTGCACCGCCTGATAAGAAAAACAGGCATGAAGCAGCTCCGGCTCTATTCTTCTTTGTAAGCCAATGCCGTAATAGCCTTCGTCAAGACTTCCTCCTAAGACCTGCCTTCCCTTTCTTCCCAGAGCGAATACTCGATGAAAATGCGATTCCTCCATAAAGGGAATGTCCGCTCCCACCAGATAAGAAAACTGACTGCCCTTGGAAAAACTGTAGCGAAAGGCATTTTCCATCTTATCAAAAATATCCCTTCCCTCCTGTCTTTGAAAGCTTACCTTGGGAAAAAGCGTTTTCAGACAATTTAAGGCTGTTTCCCACTGCTCCTTTGCAATGCCCTTGGGCAGATCATAAAACACTAGAAGGGAAACCCTTTTTTCCTTTCTTTCCAGCTTCTTCCACAGTGCGGAAAAGTCCTTAAGAATTGCCCAATGGATTTGCAGAGCTCCTTCCTCTCCGATATGCGGAACAAGCCTTGTCTTCGTTTTTCCTAAGATGGGAAGTCTGGTAAAGAGAATAATGCTTTGACTTGATTTTCCGCTTTGGCTTAATTTTCCACTTTGGCTAAGAATCCGACTTAGCCTCTTAGGCTTATTATTTCCCTTGGCAGCTTCCATTTCCCCTCCTCTTAATAAAACTTATGCTTAAAACGATTCCAGAAGGAATGGCTGTAGTCCGCCTTTTCTCCTGTCTCCAAAATCAAAGGCAGGAAATGCTCCGCCTCCTGATTTCCTTCCTTGCTAAACTGTCCGATACAGGTGGAGCAATAGCTGATTAAAGGCTTATCCCCTCCCTGGGTACTTTTTGCCATTTCCTTGGAAAGCTCAGCCTCCTGCACGAAGGCACAGCCTCCCATGCCGCAGCATTGCAGGTTCTTCTTTTCGGAAATCTCTCCGGAGATAAAGTGAGACAGCCCCTCCATCCAAACTTTGTCCTCCCGATCCGGACAGGGATAGAAGCAGCTATACGCTCCCTCCACCTTCTTTCCCACCCCCAGCTCCTTCAGCTTCTCGTAAACCGTGGTGATTTTTACATTCAATTTATTGCCGAAATGATAATAGCAGTTGGGGCAGGCCAGCACAATCTCCTCAATGCCGAATTCCTGAAAGCGTTGATTCAGTCTCCGGATAATGGCATTGGCCTCCGCTTCCAAACCCAGCTCCAGCACCGGCTTTCCGCAACAATCATAGAAGGGGGGAATCCCTGCCTTTGCAAAGAGAGAAAGAAGCTTCTCCAAGGTCTTTGGATAATAGGCAGGAAAATTACAGCCCGGAAAAAATACGGTCTTTGCCCCTTTTGCCTTCCTATGGTTTTTAAAGAGATAATTTTTCTTCTCCAGCAAAATCCCGCTGTAGCCCCTTTGCTTTAAGCCATATTTTCCTGCCTTTACCTGCTCCTTTCGGAAATCCAGGATAATCTCCCTTCCGTCAATACCCTTGGGGCAGACTCTGGTACATTCTCCGCAAAGATAACAATGATATGCCAGCTCCTTTAGCTTTTCCGTATCGCCGATACAAATATCATACTTTGTTAAAAACTTACATTTTCTTTTGCAGGCATTACAGTGAATACACTCCTCCACCCGCTTGTGAATCTCCCGTTTTTTCTTTTTCTGCCATATACTCCCCTGAACTTTACTCTACTTACATTATTCTCAAACTTAGTTTCTCATTTACTCTTAAACAGTATTTTTCCATCATTGTCAAAGCTTCCGAGAACGCTTGGGAAAGTCCTGAATTTCCTAAGTTTTCTCTTTCATCTCCATGGCCTTTTCTCTTTTTTTGAAAAAAATACAACATTCCCATCAAAAGACAGAACAATACTCCTGCAGTCATAAAAATAAATCCATGGATTTTTTTCTTCTCCTGTAGTCCGGCGAAGGCAATAGTGTACATGGCTGTTCCCGGAATCATAAAGAGAAAGCTGCACACAAAGTAGAGGGAAAATGAAATGTCCGTAATTCCGTAGGCATAGTTTTGCAAATTAAAGGGAAAAACCGGAATGGTTCTTGTGATAAATAAAAGCAGGAGAAGATTCTTCTTTTCCTTTCCCATAAAATACTTGGCAATATAGGGATTTTGTTCCAGTTTCGGTTTAATGCTGTCCTGCAAAAAATACCTTCCCATAAGAAAGGAGATTCCTGCGGAAATGCTGGCTGCCAGGGTGCAAAGTACAGTTCCCCAGAAAGCATGAAAAACCATACCTGCCAGAAGGGCATAGCTGATACCGGGAAGAGCCAAAAATGCGCCCGCTAAGGCACAGAGCAAAACATAAATTAAGGCCGCAAGGAGGAAGTTCTCCTCCACCAAGCTTTGTAAATATCGAAGCAGCTCTCCCTGAAAAATATCCTTTACCGGCACCTTCCAAAGAAGGACAAAAAGGAGAATAAGAAAAATCAAAAAGGCCGCTAATTTTTTCTTAGCCATAGTGTCCTCCCCAGAAATGTTCCATAGCATAAAACGACCATAGCATTTTGTAAAAGTATAAGCAATATACTTAGCTCATATTCCCGCATTTTCAAAGTCATGGCGATAAAGAAATAGGCATAGGAAAAGAGGAAGGAGCCAAGGCCATAGAGCCATAAGAGCTTGTGGGAAAGCTTAGGGGAAAGCTTGGGAAAGCCTTCCATTTTTCCCTTTCCGCCAAATGTTTTCTTTGTAAATATGAGGAATAAAAGGCTTAGAACAATCATTCCCAACAGCACCTTCCATTGGTGCAAGAAAAGGGGACCGATTTGAGGTCCCCTCCATTTGCTTCGTAAATATACCATGTGCCTGGCCATGCCCATCTTATGCTCTGTAAAGTAATGGATAATATACAGCCCCACAAGGGATAAGATACTGATGAGGCCGGATAAAACCGTAATTCCCTGAAGCAATATTTTTTTCATTATTTCTTTGCCTTATCTGTGCTTAAGTCTTTTACCAAAACTTCCTTATAGTCGCTGCTTCCCGGCTCGCCCAGCTGAACCTTGTTCTCGCCGTCCATCTGCCATACATACCAACCGCCGTCATAGAGGTAAGCATTCTTATAACCATTTTCATGGGCAATCAGGAAAGGAACGGATGCTCTCCAACCAGTTCCGCAGTAGAAGGCTACGTCATTTTTCTCTAAAGAAACACCGCTTTCTCCTAAATAGGACTCCAGCTTCTCCAAGGAAACAATGCTGCCGTCCGGATTGTTGTAGGAACCGTCATCCGTATCATGTCCCCAAACTGCGCCTAAGGGCTCTCCTGCACGGTCAATATAGGAATAGCCGGAGGTCTTTCCTAAGAACTCATCCTTGGAACGGATACTTACCAGCTTGAACTTGGGATCATCCTTCTGCTTTTCCTTTACTTCATCGATGCTTAAAATATATTCCGGATGAGCGGGAATCGTTACCCCGAAGTCCTTATCGGTGGCTACAGGCTGGTTTACCTTAGTTTCTGTCTCATATCCCGCCTTGGTCCAGGCATCGATTCCGCCACTTAAGTTCTTTACATCCTCTACACCTGCCCAAAGAAGAACAGTTGCCAAACGATCATCCGCTGCATTTTCAGGGCTGTTTCCGTAGGTTACAACCTTGGTGTCCTTGGTGATACCATAGGACTTTAAGAGCTTTCCGATTTCCTCCGGAGTACGGAAATTCCAGGTTTCCTCTTCTTCGATATCATCGGTATTGACATGGAAGGCTCCGGGAATATGGGCCTTGTTATAGGCCTCGTCCTGCTCTACCTTTCCCCAGGCAGCTTCCAAAACCACTACATCCTCTTCGGAATCCATCAGTTCCTTCACGTACTCAGGACCAACATAGACGGTTTCTGTCTTCACTTCCGCTAAATCCTTAGCCTCTTCCTTTTTCTCCTCCGCCTTCTCGGAAGCAGCCTCAGTAGCTTTCTCGCTCTGCTTCTCGCTTTCCTTTACGCTCTCCTGTGCTGTGCTTGCCTTAGTGTCCGCCGCTTTATTTCCGCAAGCTGCCAATACGGACAACATGGAACCGCAAAGTACCAATTTCATAAGATTTTTTTTCATTTGTTCTACTCCTTCAAGTCTACTAAATAGCAACTATTGCAGTATAGCATTTCTGTAAAGAAGTACAAGAAGAGGAGTATTTTAATATCTTATAAATAAAAGTGATTTATCGGCTTTAATAATATATGCACTTTAATAATATATGAACTTTAGCAAGATTATATCGACTTTCGTAATGCTCTATTGACTTGAATGAAATAGCGCAGTTTCCTCAAATTTTTTGCTCTAAAAGTCCATGCTTTGTTCTATAAGACAAAAATACCGCTCCCACATGGACTACTTCCCAAGTGAAAACGGTATCTATTTCATCGGATATAAGCCGATATTATTAAGCTAACTTAGCCTTAGCTGCATCGCAAAGTGCCTTGAATCCATCCGGATCTGCAATAGCTACTTCGGATAACATCTTTCTGTTCATGTCGATGCCTGCGGACTTTAATCCGAACATCAGCTTGGAGTAAGAAAGACCGTTTAATCTTGCAGCTGCATTGATTCTGGCAATCCAGAGCTGTCTGAACTGTCTCTTTCTCTCCTTACGTCCCTTGTAGGACTCGGTAAGAGCACGCATAACGCTCTGCTTAGCTACTCTGTACTGCTTGGATCTGGCGCCTCTATATCCCTTCGCTAACTTTAAAACTCGATTGTGTTTCTTCTTTGCGTTTACTCCGCCTTTAATTCTCATCTTATCCTCCTATCAATCCCTTAGCCTATTACAGATAAGGAAGAATCTTCTTCATTACCTTCTCGTTAGTGTGGTCAACCACAGTGTCTTTTCTCAGAGTTCTCTTTCTCTTTGTGGTCTTCTTGGTAAGGATGTGAGATTTGTTTGCCTTGTTTCTAACTAACTTTCCTGTACCTGTGAGCTTGAAACGCTTTGCTGCTGCTCTCTTCGTTTTTAGCTTTAACTTGCCATATTTGCCTCCTGTGAATTTACTTTTTCGGGCTTAAAACCACTGCCATATTTCTACCTTCAACCTTTGCCGCCTTATCCAGTACGGCAATGTCGGAAAGCTTCTCTCCGAACTCGTCCAGAATATACTTGGACTGATTCATACGAGACATTTCTCTTCCTCTGAAACGTAAGGCAATCTTGACCTTGTTTCCCTTCTCCAAGAACTTTCTCGCTGCGGAAAGCTTCGTATTCAAGTCATTGGTATCAATGTTCGGTGTCATACGAATTTCTTTCAGCTCTGTTGTGTGCTGGTTCTTTCTGGCTTCTTTTTCTTTACGCAACAGTTCATAACGATATTTTCCATAATCCGCAATACGAACTACAGGTGGCTGAGCAGTTGCTGCAATCTTAATCAGATCCAACTCCGCTTCTCTTGCCTTTTGTTGAGCATCCTGAATGGACATAACCCCCAGCTGCTCTCCTTCCGCTCCGATGACTCTTACTTCTTTGTCCCGAATCTGCTCGTTAATTTCCAGTTCCGCATTTTTTTTAATGGCCATAAGCTCCTCTCTGCACAAACCCAGCGTATCCCTCACTCCTCCGGCGATACTTACTAAAAATAAAAATATGGTGGATTGTAAGCCAATCCACCATTGAAAATACACAAAGGTAATAATCAATATTAACCCGGGTCAGTGAGCTGCCAAGGTGAGGTGGATACCTACTTTCCTGTCATAAGACTAGAGAATCTTAACACTCTAGTCTTCCTTTGTCAACAAAATCTTCTCAATTAAATCCAAACATTCTTCTCTTCCCGCCTTGGAAGTGGCGGAGAAGGGGAATCATCACACATTCCGGGCTGGCGGACAGGGCTTTTCGAATGTCCTTTACCGCCTGCTGTTGCTGGGAACGCTTCAGCTTATCCATCTTCGTGATAATCACAATGGGCTCATAGCCTGTTGCGGAGCAGATCCATTGGAACATCTGTAAATCCTTCTCGCTGGGAATTCTTCTACAGTCCAGAAGCAGCACTACTTCTTCAATATCCTCTCCCTGCTCCAGATAGCGCCGAATCATGCGATCCCATTTTTCCTGCTCCACAGGACCTGTGGCCGCATAACCGTAGCCGGGAAGGTCCACCAGATAAAAGCTGTCATTGACAGAGTAGAAATTGATGGTTCTGGTCTTTCCCGGGGTAGAGGAGGTTCTGGCAAAGGACTTTCTTTGCAATAAGGTATTAATAAAGGAGGACTTTCCCACATTGGAACGGCCTGCTAAAACAAATTCCGGCTTTCCCGTCTTTGGCAAAGTAGACTTTACGCCGCAAACGTAGGGAAGATCCACAGAACGAATGACCATATTATCCTCTTTTCTTAACCCGTTTTCTTTCTTTTACATTGTCTTCTTTATTCTGCTGAAATTCCAGCCAACGTTCCTGTCTCTTCTCAGGATTTCTTTCCACTCTGGGCTTGGCCTGATTCTCTACCACATCCTTGGTAATCTCTACTTCAGCAATGTCCTCATCGGAAGGAATTTCATACATAATTTCCGTCATCATCCCTTCCATAATGGAACGAAGTCCTCTGGCTCCGGTCTTTCTCTGTACCGCTTTCTCCGCAATGGCGGTTACCGCATCATCCGTGAAGGACAGACCTACACCGTCCATCTCAAAGAGCTTCTGGTATTGCTTTACCAAAGCATTCTTCGGCGTGGTCAGGATACGCTTTAAGCTGTCCACATCGTGGCTGCTTAATTCCACATCCACCGGCACTCTACCGATAAACTCGGGAATAAGACCGAACTTGGTTAAGTCCTCAGGCTGTACCTGCTTCAGAACGTCATCATAGTTATCCTTATTCTTCTCTACGATTTCCGCTCCGAAACCGATGGAGCCGGAGGCAATTCTCTTCTCAATGATGTGCTCCAGGCCGTCAAATGCACCACCGCAGATAAAGAGAATATTGGTGGTATCAATCTGAATCAGCTCCTGCTGAGGATGCTTTCTTCCTCCCTGAGGGGGAACGGAGGCAACGGTTCCTTCCAAAATCTTCAGAAGCGCCTGCTGTACTCCCTCTCCGGAAACGTCTCTGGTGATGGAAACATTTTCCGACTTCTTGGTAATCTTATCAATCTCATCAATATAAATGATACCGATCTCCGCCTTGGAAATATCATAATCCGCTGCCTGAATCAGCTTCAAAAGGATGTTCTCCACATCCTCTCCCACATAGCCCGCCTCGGTGAGGGCTGTAGCATCCGCAATGGCAAAGGGTACGCCCAAAATCTTAGCCAGAGTCTGGGCCAGGTAGGTCTTTCCTGTTCCGGTAGGTCCGATCATCAAAATGTTGGACTTCTGCACATCTATATCTCTTACCTTGGAAGTGATTCTCTTGTAATGATTATATACCGCAACGGAAAGCACCTTCTTTGCTTCGTCCTGTCCGATGACATACTCATCCAGGAAATCTTTAATCTCCTTGGGCTTCAGTAAATGAATATCGGAAACCTCGCTTCCTGCATTTTCTCCGCCCATTTCTTCATCGAAAATCTCCTGGCAAGCTCTACACACTCATCACAGATATAGGTATTGTTCAGTCCGGCAATCATCTTCCGAACCTGCTTTGCTGATTTTCCGCAAAAGGAACATCTTACTTTATCATCCGGTTTCATAGGCATATTTCTTCCTGCTTTCCTTATTTTTATTTCTTTTCTAAATCTGTTCTTTTCTGGAAAATGTGGTCAACCAGACCGTATTCCAGAGCCTGCTCCGCAGACATCCAGTAATCTCTCTCCGTGTCAGCCATCACCTTCTCAAAGGGCTGATTACAGTTTTCCGCCAAAATCTTGGCTAAGTTCTTCTTGGTACGGAGAATCCATTCTGCCGTAATCTGAATCTCTGTAGCCTGTCCCCCTGGGCACCGCCTGAGGGCTGGTGAATCATAACTTCCGCATTGGGAAGAATCATTCTCTTTCCCTTGGCACCTCCTGCCAGTAAGAAGGCTCCCATGGATGCCGCCATACCTACACAGATGGTGGAAACGTCACACTTAATGTACTGCATGGTATCATAAATTCCCATTCCTGCGGTTACAGAGCCTCCCGGAGAATTGATATAAAGGGAAATGTCCTTATCCGGATCCTCAGACTCCAAGAATAGAAGCTGAGCAATAACCAGGGATGCGGTATCACTGTTTACCTCGTCTCCCAGAAAAACGATTCTTTCGTTTAAGAGTCTGGAAAAAATATCATAGGAACGCTCTCCCCTACTGGTAGACTGAATAACGTAGGGAATGGTGGTTATATTTTGTGGATATGAAAAATTCTTCATGTTATACCTCCTCTATTATGGGTTCTTCTATAGAATACCATAGGGCAATCCTTTCCCCTATAAACCCATGGTTTAAGAAAGAAAAGGACCGGGAAGCCGAAAACAGGCTTCTCAGTCCTAAAATATTCTTTATTTCGGAAAGCTTACTTCTCAGCAGCTTCTTCCTTCTCTTCCTTCTTGCTCTTCTTCTCAGGCTTTACAAGCTTAGCTTCACTTACCAGCTTGTCAATGGTAGCCTGAATATCCAACTCTCTCTTAATGGAAAGCTTCTGAGAATCGCTGATGGTCTTTACAAGATCTTCCTTCTTCATGCGATACTGCTCTGCAATTCTCTCCAGTTCCTTCTCAATAGCTTCTTCGGTAACCTCGATGCCTTCCTTCTTCTGGATAGCATCCAAAACCAAAGAGGTCTTGATATTCTGAACGGCTGTCTCTCTCATCTGGCTCTTTAAGCCCTCTTCTGTAAGGCCGGTAATCTGCATATACTGATCCATGGGGATGCCCTGTGCTTCCATACGTCTAGCGTAGTCATAGAACATCTGATCCAGCTGCATCTCCACCATCGGCTCGGGAAGCTCTACGGAAGCATTCTCCACAACCTTAGCCACTACATTGTTCTCTACCTGAGAAGTAGCTCTCTTCTCCTTCTCTTCCTTAATCTGCTTCTTTAAGTCTTCCTTATACTCCTTAAGAGTCTCAAACTCGGAAACTTCGGAAGCAAACTCATCATCAGCCTTTGGAACCTGCTTCTCCTTTACAGCCTTAACATTTACCTTGAATAAAGCTTCTTTTCCTGCTAAATCCTTAGCGCCGTAGTTCTCCGGGAAGGTAACATGAACATCTACTTCTTCTCCGGCCTTAGCTCCGATCAGCTGATCCTCAAATCCGGGAATAAAGGTTCCGGAACCGATGGTAAGAGGATAATCCTCTCCTCTTCCGCCGGGGAATTCCTTACCGCCTACAGAACCGACGAAGTCGATGGTAGCGATGTCATTCTTCTTAATGGCACGATCCACATCCACCATTCTTGAATTCTTCTCCAGCTCCTTATTCAAACGCTCGGTAACTTCCTTCGCGCTTACGGATACGTCAGCCTTCTCTGCGGTAACACCGAAGTACTCTCCAAGAGTAACCTCAGGACGTACGGCAACAGTAGCGGTGAAGATAAAGTCCTTTCCCTCTCCAATCTGCTCAACGCCGATTTCAGGACGGGAAACGATGTCTAAGCCGGACTCCTTGGCAGCTGCAGGATAATGAGTATCCAAAATGTTGTTAATCGCTGCATCGTAGAAAACCTGTGGGCCATAATGCTGCTCAATCATCTTCTTTGTTGCTTTTCCTTTACGGAAGCCGGGAATGTTGTAACGTGCCTTAGTCTTCTGATAAGCCTGTTCTACAGCCTGAGCAAAGTCCTCTGCGGATACATCTACTGTAATCTTTGCCATATTCTTTTCTAGATTTTCTACCTTTACGCTCATTGCGCATACCTCCAAAACTTTTCTCTTATAAATTAAAAACCGCCTTTGCTGGGCTTTCGAGGGTAAAGTATAGCATTGAACGGAGATTTCTGCAATAAAAAGAAGAAAAAGCCTGCTTTAATCCTTTAATTTAAGATTGGAAAGCTCCTTTGCAAAACTGAGTTCCGCATTGGAATAGCCTTTTTCCCCGGTAAGCTCTTCGGAAAACCAGTCTAGGGGCTGAAAAGAAAGGGCCTCCTCTTCGGAAGGAAACTCCACCTCCGCATAACAAAGTCCCTCCAGCTCTCCCTGAAATATATCCAATTCCACGGTATAAGAACCATAAGGAATTGCATATCTACGCTTTCGAATCACTCTTCCCTCTGTCTTTCTCACCAAGGTCTCATAGGCCTCCTTTGTTAAGGGCAGGTTATATTCCTCTCTGGAAAGTCTCCCCCTTCCCTTATAGCAAAAAATGTACTCTTCCTGCTCCTTCCCTTCTGAAATACCGCCTTTCTCATTCCTGTCAGAAATGCTGCTTTTTTCTTCTCCACCGAAAATTCTACTTTCCTTCCCGTCGGAAATACTGCTTTTCTCTCCTTCACCGGAAATGCTACTTTCCTTCCGAATACGAAGGGTGGGATTTTGGCAAAGATAGGCCTGTTCCAAAAACTTAGAAGAATACCGTTGATAATCCTCCGGAAGCCTTCTAACTCTCCATTTTCTTTCGATTTCTTGTCCCATTTCACTCCTCACAATCGGAGCTATGATTCTCAGATATCAGCCCCAATTCCGTCTAAAGTCCGTTAAATACGCACAAAAAAACCGGGCACATGGCCCGGCTTTAAAGTCTTATTCCTCAGATGCAGCCTCTACGTCTACGTCAGCTACATCTCCTTCTTCTTCAGGAAGAAGTGCCTTGATGGAAAGAGAAATCTTGTGGTTGTCTACATCTAAATCAACCACTCTTGCTTCAATTTCCTGTCCAGGCTCAAGAACATCGGATGGCTTGTTCACATGATCCTTAGAAATCTGAGAAACATGTAATAAAGCATCGATTCCCTTGTCTAACTCGATGAATGCACCGAAGTCAGTCATTCTTGCAACTCTACCGGTAACGATCTCGCCTACGGCATACTTGCTCTCTGCATCCTTCCATGGGTTCTCGTTGGGGAACTTTCTGGTTAATGCAATTCTCTCTCCGCTGATTTCCTTAACCAGAACTTCTACTTCCTGTCCCGGCTTAAAGAGCTTCTTCGGATTCTCGATTCTTCCCCAGCTCATCTCGGAGATGTGAAGAAGTCCGTCTGCACCGCCAAGGTCGATGAATGCACCGAAGTCGGTAAGATTCTTAACCACACCAGTACGGATATCGCCTTCCTGTAACTCAGAGAAGAGCTTGTCATGCTGCTCTTTCTTCATAGCAGACATAATCTGCTTTCTGTCTCCCAATAATTCTTCTCTTGGCCGGATTGAACTCGGTAATAACAAACTGAATGTCCTGTCCCTGATACTTGTTCAAATCTCTCTCAAAGCTATCGGATACTAAGGAAGCGGGAACGAAAATTCTTGCTCCGTCCACTTCTACATTCAATCCGCCCTTAACAACCTGAACTACCTTACCGGTAAGAATAGCATTCTCTTCAAATGCCTTTCTTAACTCCTCGGAAGCCTTAGACTGAAGAGCATCTCTGTGGGAAAGAACGACCTGACCTTCACCGTCATTGACCTTCTTAACCTTACACTCAATCTCGTCTCCTACAGATACTACTGTAGTTAAGTCTAATTGGTTGTCTGCACTGTAATCACTTCTGGTCATAATTCCATCGGACTTGTATCCGATGTTCAGTGCGATCTCATCCGGCTTCACACTGATAACAGTTCCTGTAACGATTTCCCCCGCATGAACCGACTTTAATGATTCCTCAAGCATTTGTTCAAAACTCATTTCTGACATAAGTTAGAACCTCCTCTATTATTTCTTTTGGGGTGCTTGCCCCTGCTGTGATACCTACGTTGCGAATCGCTTCATCCGAGTTGAATTTAAGATCTTTCACCGTTTGTATCAGCTGGGTATTAGGGCATATCGCCCGGCATATCTCAAATAACTTCTTTGTGTTAGATGAACTGCTTCCACCAATCACCACCATGGCGTCGGATCGTCCAGCTAATTCCTTTGCTTCTGACTGCCTTTCGAAAGTTGCGTTGCAAATCGTATTGATAACAGAAACATGATACCCCTTTTTTTTAAAAAGCGCAAGAACTAGTTTGAATTTATCAATATGAAAAGTAGTTTGAGCCACTACAAAGATTTCCTGTCCCTCTCCATCCGGCAGTGCCTCCACCTCTTCTATGCCTTTTAGAGCCGTCACGTCTCCCTTTCCCCAGCCTAGGATTCCCTGCACTTCGGGATGCTCCGGGTCACCCATTACAATGACTCTTTCTCCCTTTTCACTGTGCTCCCGCACAAGACGCTGAATCTTTCGTACATAGGGACAGGAGCTGTCCACAATTTCGATATCTTTACCCTGAAGCAGTTTGTAAATCTCTTCCCCTACCCCATGGGCGCGAATCACCAAAATTCCTTTTTCCAAACGGGACAGCTCTTCCTTTGTCTTTAAAAGCTTAACCCCTCTATCCTCCAGGGCTTTTACCACCTGCTCGTTGTGCACGATGGCTCCATAGGTATAAATCGGTCGTCTCTCCGACTCATCCTTCTTCTCTTCCTCGGAAAGAACGCGATAGACCGCATCCACAGCCCTTTCCACCCCAAAACAAAAGCCTGCACTTTTCGCCAGGACCGCCTCCATTTTATTCCTCACTTCCCACACAATAGCTTAACATCTTATCCACTACTTCAGAAATAGACAAAGTACTGCTATCAATTTCAATGGCATCCTCCGCCTTTTTCAAGGGGGCAATGGCCCTGGTGCTGTCTCTGTGATCTCTTTCCTTTACTTCCATAAGCACCTGTTCAAGACTGATTTTTTCTCCTTTTTCCAAAAGCTCCTTCCAACGTCTTTCTGCCCGAATTTCGGGAGAAGCGGTTAAATAGAACTTTTTATTTGCCTTCGGCAAAACCACTGTGCCGATATCTCTTCCGTCCATAACACAGGAATGCTCCTTGGCTACATTTCTCTGTAAATCCAGCAGTTTTTCCCGAACACAGCCGTATTGAGAAATCATGGAGGCTCCCTGTCCCAGCTCCGGAGTACGGATGTAGTCCGTACAATCCTCTTTGTTACAAAAAACCTTTTGCTTTTCCCCTTCGTATGCCAAGTCCACCTGTAGGGCAGGAAGTGCTTCTTCTATACTTTTTTCCGCCGTAAAAGGAATTCCCTTTTCCGCAATTCCATAAGCAAGGCCACGATATAGCGCTCCGGTATCTACATAATAAAAGCCCAGGCTTTTCGATAGTAATTTTGCAATGGTGGATTTGCCCGCCCCTGCAGGTCCGTCTATGGCTATTGTGTATGGCATGTGTTCTTCCTTTCTTTTTTTCTGAAAAGCTTTGTCTTACAAACGCTTAGCAAAGGTCTCTTCTCTACAGCTTTCTCTTACCGCTCTTCTTATAGCTTTTCTTATAGCTTTCTTATTATTTTTTATTGCTCTTCTTTTAGGGATCTTCCTGCGGATTGTCCTGCTAAAACACCGGTGGAGATGGCGATTTGCATATTAAAGCCTCCGGTATAGGCATCCAGATCCACTACCTCCCCCGCAAAGTAAAGTCCCGGAACCTTCTTGGCCTCAAGACTTTTCTTGGAAAGCTCCCTGGTTTCCACGCCCCCCTTGGTGACTATGGCTTCCGGAAAGCCTCCCAGCCCCTGCACTGTAAAGGGGAAGCTGTGAAAGAGATTTAAAATCTTCCTTCGTTCCTCTTTCTTCAGCTCCGAGCTTTTTTTCTCTAAAGACACGCCCTGCTTTTCCAAGCGTTTCAGAAAAATGGGATAAAGCTGAGCAGGAAGATAGGATTTTAAAAGCTGATAGAGCTTTTCCTTTCCCTTGCTTTCACAGTCTCTTAGGAAAAAGCTGTCAAACTGCTCCTGTCCCATTTCCGCCTTAAGGTCAATAGCGATTTGATAGCTTCCCATAGGAGCTTCGGAAATCTCCGGACTTAGGGCTGCACTGGCGGATAAAACCACCGGTCCTAATAGGCTGTTCTTTTGAAAATATAATTCTCCGGTCTTTTCGTAGAGGCATTTTCCCTTTTCATTTAAGATTTTCAGACCGATATGCTTTAGCTTCAGACCGGAAAGCGGGTACACATCCTCCTCCAAAACCTCCATTTTCACCAAAGAGGGATAGGTTTTCGTCACCCCTATGGAAAAGGCCTTGGCAAAGTCGTAGCCGTCTCCCGTGGAGCCCGTAGAGGGATAGCTTAGTCCTCCGGTGGCGATAATAACTTTCTTTACTTCCACCTCCGGAAAATTCCCCTTAATCAGAAAGACATCTCCCTTTTTCCTGATAGAGTCCACCTTTTTATTCAGGCAGACCTTTACCCCTTCCTTTTGTAGAGCCTTCTTCATGCCGTCTGTTAGAGAAAAAGCCTTATTGCTCTCCGGGAAAATACGGCCTCCACGCTCTTCCTTCAGCGCACAGCCATTTTTCTCCATAAAGGCAATGGCATCCTGATTGTTAAAGTTCCGAAAGGCCCCCATAAAAAACCGGGGATTTCGAAGGATTTTCTCCATAAAAACGCTCTCCTCACAGGAATTGGTCCAGTTTCCCCTTCCTTTCCCTGTGATAAAAAGCTTCTTCCCCAGCTTTTCATTTTTTTCGAAAAGAACGACCTCTCGATTTCCGGCCTCCTTTTTCCCATAGATGGCCGCCATCATCCCCGCCGGTCCTCCGCCTATGACAAGAATGTCCATAGCCCTCACTTTCTCTTCCTACATCTTGGAAAGGAAGTCATTTTCTCCCTTTCCAAGACGATCCTTCCTATTTCAAGAAGGCTTTTCTGCTACAAAAAATTTATACCGATAAAACAAACATATTGTAAATCGCCTTAATCGCCGCATTGAAATCTTCGTTTTTCACACCGATAATGATATTGTACTCGGAAGATCCCTGGTCAATCATCTTGATATTGATGTACTCATGAGCAAGAGCAGAGAAAATACGACCTGCCACACCTCTAGAGGACTTCATGCCTCTTCCCACAACGGCAATCAAAGATAAATCCGCTTCCAATTCAATCAGATCCGGATTCACTGCTCTTTGAATCCCCTGTAACACCTTCTGTTCATGGGATTCCAGCTCCTCCTGATGAATGAACAATGTTAAGGTATCGATACCGGATGGGGTATGCTCTACGGAAATACCGTTCTCCTCGATTACGGAAAGCACCTTACGGATAAATCCGATTTCCGCATTCATCATGGCTTTTTCAATGTTGATGGAGCAGAAATTCTTCTTTCCAGCAATTCCGGTAATAATAAATCTTGGCTTTTTCAGGGTATTGGCCACAATCATGGTGCCGTGATCCTGCGGTGCATTGGTATTTAATCTGAATAGGAATACCTTCTTTTCGTACCGGAAAAATAGCGTCCTCGTGGAGAACGCCGGCGCCCATATAACTAAGCTCTCGTAATTCTCTGTAGGTGATGTAGTCGATAACTTCCGGATTTTTCACAATGCGAGGATCCGCCACCAGGAAGCCTGATACATCGGTCCAGTTTTCATAAAGATCCGCATGAACCGCTGCAGCAATCAGTGAACCGGTAACATCTGAGCCCCCTCTGGAGAAGGTAATGGTTGCTCCCTTCCCATTGGCTCCGTAGAAGCCGGGAATTACCGCATAATCCAAGTCCTTTAAGACCTCTCTGGACATTATCTCCGTTTTTTCAAAGTCACAGCTTCCGTCCTCTAAAAAGAAAATCATATCCTTGGCATCCACAAAGGGAAAGCCCAAGAAATCCGCCATACACTTGGCATTTAAGTATTCTCCCCGGGATGCGGCATAGTCTCTGCTCTCTCCTGCCAGAAGCTTCTCGTAAATCTCCTGAAAGTCAGGCTCCAGAGAAATGGACAAGTCCAAATCGGAAATAATATCCCTGAAACGATTTTTTATCTTCTCTAAAATCGCCTCTGCACCGGACTTGTTCTGTACCGCATCATATAAAGACAGTAGCAAATCTGTCACCTTAGTATCCTGATCATTTCGTTTTCCCGGTGCGGAAACCACAATATAGTGTCTTTCCCGATCCTCCATAACGATTTCTTTTACCTTACGAAACTGTTCTCCGCTGGCGCAGGAGCTTCCTCCAAACTTTGCAATTTTCAGCATCCCTTTTTCCTTCTCTCTTTTATACTTACCTTCGTTTCAAAAAATTTATATTTCCACTTTGCTTCTCTCTCCAAGCTTATAAGGACATATCCCGGTTTTTTCCGGAATAGCCAAGCTAAGAATAGAAAAAAGAATGGGGAAATTGTATCATTTCCCCATTCATAAAACAAGGTATAGAAGTCTTGGTTTTCACTCTCCTGCCTTCTTTAAGACAGTTCTATAGGTTATTTAAGCTAGATGCTTACTCGTTTCGGATTGCCGCAAGAGGACTTAGCTTCATGGCTCTTACAGAGGGGAAATAACCGGATAACATACCCACCAGCATGGCAAAGCCGATAGCAAAAAGAGCAAGCCAAGCCGGAATCAGGGAAAGCTGTCCTTCTCCGCCATTGGTAAAGTCGCTCAGCACATCGCTTCCTCCTCCGCCGGTTAAGCTGTTAATAATTGCGGAAATTCCGTAGCTTAAGGCAATGCCGATTAAGCCTCCGAAAAATCCGATAAGAGCGGATTCTGTCAGGAACATATTTCGAATATCTCCCATATCACAGCCCAAAACCTTCATTACACCGATTTCCTTGGTTCTTTCGAAAATGGACATCATCATGGTGTTCATGATTCCGATGGCTGCAACCAGTAAGGAAACTGCACCGATTCCTCCCAAAACCATTTGCACCATGTTGATGGAGTCCTGGCTTTGCTTTAACCATTCCAGGTTAGAGTATGCGGAGTACCCCATATCCGTAATCGTCTTCTGAACCTCGGATACATTTTTCATATCATCTACGAAAACATAGGCTTCATCGTAGACATAGTAACGAAGAGGCTTTCCGTTCTTTCCCGTCTTGGGATCCGGAACCAGGTCCTTCTTATAAATCTTCTTTAAGAAAGCTTTCAGGGTGTCAATATCCGCATAGGCATACATGGATTCCTCACTGTAATCCTCTGCTGTACCTTCCATGATACCGGCTGTCTTAAGAATGTATTTTTTCTGAGGCTTATTGTTTGCTGTCTCCGGCTGGTCTTTGCTGACTCCGTTAGGATTGGATACCTGCTTTTCCGGGAAAATGTAGAAAATAGTATCCTTCATAGGGTTGGCCACATAGCTGTCCTGCCAGTTCTTCACCTTATGAAAGGAGCTTCCTACCGTATTGCCGTAAACCAATGTCAGTTCAGAATCTCCGGCAGGAGGTGTAGTTCCCTCCTTTAATTTCATCTGGGAAAAATACGCCTGAGAAACCCCCCGAATACTATAATTGGCCTCATAGGCTCCGAATTTTGCGGTAATCGGCACCTCCAGGGACGGGGAAACACCGGTTACATGGGGGGATAGTCTCCAATTGCTTCAGGCTGTCATCCGTCAGCTGTACCGCCGCTTTTTTACCGGTATTATCCGCCATTCCTCCGTAATTACTGATGTTGATTTTTGTTAGTGACCCGGAGTTTTTAAAGGACTGCAAAAGAGATTCACTCATCCCCAGTCCCAGACTCACCATGACTACAATGGAGGAAGTACCGATGACTACACCCAAAACCGTAAGTACCGTTCGAAACTTTCTTCGTTTTAAGTTGTTAATGGCCAAGAGAAATAAATCTACTACCTTCATTTAGCTCTTCTTTCTTTTCTTACGGATGAAATAGGCGGCTCCTCCCACAACAGCAACTACTGCTCCTCCTATGCCAATACCCTTAATCGGTAGGGATGAAGTCGGTTTTGTTTCTGTAAGATCTCTGCTGGCTCCACCCGCATCATCCATGGATTCGGCCTCCGCCGCTTCCGTTACCGTCAAAGTAATTTCGGTTTTTTCCGTGGCCTTATTTCCGTTTACATCCTCATAAGAAATCTCTACAGGAATGGTAGTCTCCCCATCCGTTGCCTTAACGGCGGAAAGCATAACATCCACGGATCCTGTTTCTCCCGGCTTAATGTTTCCTACATAAGCCGTGGTCTTTTTTGATGTAGTCATTTTCAAAATTGGCGGTAACATTGTAGAGCATTACACGTCCGGTATTGTTGATACTGAACATGGCATTGGCTTCATTGCCCACAGGTACGCTGGAAGGATTCACATCAAAGTTGGAAAATCCCATTCTTGCCACCTGATTTACCGGAATATCAATATCTACCTTCTCCTCCGCATTCTTAAAGTCGGGAGAATCGTATTTTTCATTAATAGTCAAAATATAAGATTTGGGATCCACTCCCGCATTAGCTTTTACATTCAGCCTAAGCTCCGTGCTGGCACCCGCCGCAAGAGAATTCACCACGTAGGAGTTAGATCCTTCGGAAATAGCAAACACGGTCTGTTCCTGAGCCTTTTCCGAGGTCAGGGTAAAGAGAATATTGCTTGCTGCAATGGAGCTGGATGCATTTTTCATATTTAAAATCAAGGTGAACTCATCTCCGGCATAAACCTTTTCCGGCTCCGTTCTGTAGGAATCCACAATGATTCTGGCCTTACTACGGTCGTTGGCATTAAAGTCTCTCAGCTTTTCCTTCTCCACATCCACCATGTTGGGATTCTTTACATTAACAAAGAAGGAGTAGGTATCCGTAACAGACACCGTACTTCCCGGCGCCAGCTTATAGCTTACCGTATAGGACAGGGGATAAAATCCGGTGGCGGCATTTTGCTTAATGGCCATGGAATAAGCAGGAGAAATCACCTCTCCCTTTTCCACCTTGGCATAGTCTCTGTCGTAGTTGGCTTCGTTAATGGAGAAGGGAAAATCCTTCACTGCCTCCGCCTTTGCCGCAGCGGTAAGCTGTACAGCTTCCTTTTCCGCCAAAGACATATTCATCTTAATCTTTACATCATACAGAGTCTTTCCGCTTTGGTTTCGGAAATTCACGTTGTAATTCATCGCATTGGGATAGGTTCCCACAGGAGTACTCTGGTTCTCTCCCACCACAAAGGCCTGGGCCACAGTCTTGGTTCCAGAATCCTTCACCTCTCCGCTTTCCGTGATGAAAACGTTTACAAACTCGGTTTTATTCTGAGTCTGGCTAGCTCCCGGTACATCATACCAAATGGTAAAGGGTACGCCGAAGTAACCGTCACTGGTATTTCCGCTGCTGTCCTTCATCTTCAATGCATCGGAACGGACATTCACCTTAAAGGATAACTCCTTATACTCTCCTTTCTTGAGGCTTCCCAATTTCTGCTCCTGGGTGAAAAAGAAGCATTCACTTCGAAGGGATAGACCCCTCCATCCACCGGATAAACATAGTTCAAACCGTTGTTATAGGCATTGTTTTTTCCGGCCTTGTAGCCCTCTTCCCAGGCATCCTTCTGTGCCTCGCCCTGCTCATCTTCATCGGAAGAATCCTTGTAGGGATTGTTCTTTTGTGTCTTCTGGGGACTGTTCTGGGTCGTCAGATAGCTTTGGTCGTTGGATAAACGCACTCTTACATTATTAATCACATCGGAATTGGGATTACTTAAACCGTTTAAGCCGTTGTAACCGATACGAACCTTCACTTCCATTTCCTGCCCCGGATAGCCTGTGGGCACATCCTGCACATCATGAATAAAGGTATTTAGATTGGTATTCACATAGCCGGCATAGCTTCTTTGACTAAAAAACGGAAGCATAAGGCTAAGACACAAAAAGAGTGAAAATAGGGTTTTCCCCATGTTTTTCTTTCTATCGATTGTCTTGGTGAACCCCTTAGACATCTTCTTACTGCTGTTTCTTATCTCTTTCATCTTGCTTCTCCTTCTTGCTGCTTCTCCACTACAGTATAGGGCGGAGCACCATTTTCCCGTAAAATCTCTTCTTCGATTTTGCTTTCTTTCCGAATAACGGTTTCTACAATCCTTCCGTCCACCACTCTTAACTGTCGGTCAGCCCAGGACGCAATATGGGGATCATGGGTAACCATAATCAGAGTTTTTCTTTGCTTTTCTACAATGTTTCGCATCAAGGCCAAAACCTCTTCGGTGGTATGGGAATCCAGGTTTCCTGTAGGCTCATCCGCAAAAATAATTTCCGGATCAATCACTAAGGCCCTGGCTATACCCACTCTTTGCTGCTGTCCTCCGGACATCTGGTTGGGAGAACGGTTGGCTTCCTTTCCGATGTTCATAAGCTCCAGATATTCCAAAGCCTTTTTGTTTCTTTCCTCTTTGGAAACCCCTCGAAACATCAGTGGCATAGCAACATTTTCCATAGCATTCAGAAAGGGAATCAGGTTGTAGCTTTGGAAAATGAAGCCTACATGCATCCTTCGAAAAGCCACAAGCTGTTTCTCATTCATTTTTTCAATGGACTCTCCGGTAATGGTGATGCTGCCCTTACTGGGCTTTTCCAGACCTGCCAGCATATTCAGGCAGGTTGACTTTCCGGAACCTGAGGTACCCACAATGGCAATGAATTCGCCCTGATAGATGTCAAAGTTCAATCCGTTTAAGGCATATACCTCCGTATCACCTATCTTGAATATTTTATATAAATCCCTCACGGAAATAATGGGTTCCATTTTTTTCCTTTCTATGCGAAAAGCCTACTTTCCCTAATACTAAGCTAGTATAGAGGATAGCCCCTTACTACGCAATGAGAATGTTTTCACAACGATAAAACCGCTTCTTCTGATAGGACAAAAGAAGCGGCATCACCGTTACAATATTTGTAAAAAACTTTATTTTAATGCATTTTTTTCTTTTTCTACGGAATTGAACTTGGGAACCAAAACTTCCTTGCCACCCATATATGGCTGTAAAGCCTTAGGAATGGTTACCGTTCCGTCTTCCTGTAAATGGTTCTCCAGGAAAGCAATCAGCATTCTGGGGGGTGCCACGCAGGTATTGTTTAAGGTAAAGGCTAAATGATTCTTTCCATCTGCGCCCTTAACACGTATCTTTAAACGTCTTGCCTGTGCATCTCCCAAGTTGGAGCAGGAACCTACCTCAAAATACTTCTTCTGTCTGGGAGACCAAGCCTCCACGTCACAGGACTTAACCTTCAAATCTGCCAAATCTCCGGAACAACATTCCAGTGTTCTTACAGGGATATCCAGACTTCTGAAAAAGTCTACAGTGTTCTGCCAAAGCTTGTTGTACCAGTCCATAGCCTCTTCCGGCTCACAAACTACAATCATTTCCTGCTTTTCAAACTGATGGATACGATAAACACCTCTCTCCTCTATACCGTGAGATCCCTTTTCCTTTCTGAAGCAGGGAGAGTATGAGGTTAAGGTCAAAGGAAGGGACTCTACCGGTAAAATCTGATCGATAAAGCGTCCAATCATGGAGTGCTCGGAGGTACCGATTAAGTAAAGGTCTTCTCCCTCAATCTTATACATCATGGCATCCATTTCCGCAAAAGACATTACGCCGTCCACAACCTTGGAACGAATCATATAGGGAGGAATCACATAGGTGAAGCCCCTGTCAATCATAAAGTCTCTGGCATAAGAAAGCACTGCGGAATGAAGTCTTGCCACATCTCCTACCAGATAATAGAAGCCGTTACCGGCTACTCTTCCCGCTGCATCTAAATCCAAGCCGGAAAAGCTGTCCATAATATCCGCATGGTAAGGAATGGGGTAAGAGGGAACCACAGGATCCCCAAAACGCTCATTCTCCACGTTACAGGAATCGTCCTTTCCGATAGGTACGGAGGGGTCAATGATATTCGGAATAACCATCATTCTTTTCAAGATTTCTTCCTGTAAAGCCGGCTCCTTTTCCTCTAATTCTGCCAGTCTCTGGGAGAATGTAGCTACCTCTTCTTTGGCCTTTTCCGCTGCTTCCTTCTCTCCCTTCGCCATCAAAGCTCCGATTTGCTTGGAAACCTGATTCTTTTTACTACGAAGCTCATCCGCTTCCATCTGCACCTTTCTGGCTTCCACATCCAGAGAAATAACCTCATCCACAAGACTCAGCTTCTCATCTTGGAACTTCTTTCTTATATTCTCTTTAACAATTTCAGGATTTTCTCTCACAAATTTAATATCCAGCATTCTCTGACCCTCCTTTATTTTATTACCTTACTATAAACTTTCCCCTAGGCATTTTCAAGAACCTTATTAAAACTCTTTACCCGTTCTCCAATTTCGTCTTTCTTTCCAAATACGGAGGAGCCTGCCACAATAAAGTTGGCTCCGGCTTCCAGAATCGGAGAAATATTGTCCAATTTTACTCCCCCATCTACACCGATTTCCAAGGGAAGAGCTCTCTCCTCTGCCATTTTCCGAAGCCTTTTAATCTTCTCCAAGGTATAAGGGATAAAGCTCTGTCCTCCAAAGCCCGGATTTACAGACATAATCAAAATATAGGAACAAATGGGAAGAATTTCTTCTATTGTGGACAGGGATGTGGCAGGATTTAAAGCAACGCCTCCTTCCATACCAAGCTCTCGTATTGCCTGCAAAGAACGATCCAAATGCTTTACCGCCTCCACATGAACGGAAACTCTGTCTGCTCCCGCCTTTTTGTAATCGGTAAAGAAGCAGTCCGGCTCCTCCACCATCAGATGCACATCAAAAAAGGCTTTGGACTTATTCCGTAAGGCGGAAACAACTCCTGCTCCATAGGAAATATTGGGCACAAAATGCCCGTCCATAATGTCAAAATGAAAGCTTTTCGCACCTGCAGCCTCAGCTAAAGCCACATCCTCCTGTAAGGCGGAAAAGTCTGCCGCCAATATAGACGGGGATAATCGATTTTTCACGGAAACCTCCTTAATAATTCTTTCTTTCCTGTACAATCTCCTGATATAAGCTCTTGTAACTTTCGTAACGCTCCGGGGCAATCTCTCCCTTTTCCACCGCCTGTTTTACTCCGCAATCCTGCTTCTTCTCTCCCAAATGGTAGCAGGTATTATAGCGGCAGGACTGCCGATACTCTTCAAACTCCGGATAGAAATACCGCAGATTCTCGGGAGAGATATCCGGTGGAAATAAAGAAGTGAAACCGGGAGTATCCAAGACATAGCTGTCTTCTCCCAGAGAGAAAAATTCCGCATGTCTTGTGGTATTCTTTCCTCTTTTGATTTTTTCGGAAAGACTTCCTGTCTCCATCCTCCTGTCTTCCAGCAGTAGATTAATCATACTGGACTTTCCCACACCGGAGGGTCCGGAAAAAACAGTGGTTTTTCCCTTTAAAAGCTTGAGAATCTCCTCCCGGTCTTCTTTCGTATTACTTTGGAAAAAATAAACGGGAATGCCTGCTTTTTCATAGATACTCTGCATTTTCTCCCGATAATCCGCTTCACATTCCGATAGCAAATCTCTCTTATTAAAGAAAAGCATACAGGGAATTTCTCTTGCCTCCAGGTGCAAAAGAAAACGGTCAATTAAGGGGAAGGAGGGCTCCGGTTCCTTCACCGCAAAAACCAGTGCTGCCTGGTCAATATTACTCACTAAGGGGCGAATCAATTCATTTTTCCGGGGGAGAATCCTTAGAATCTGCCCCACCATTTCTTTTTCCGTGTCAGGAACCTCTTCCACTTCCACCATGTCTCCTACCAGGGGCTTTTCTTTCTTATTTCGAAAAAGCCCCTTGGCATGACATTCAAAGACTCCCGACTTGGTATCCACATAATAAAATCCGCCGATGCCTTTAATTATCTTACCTGTCATCCTAAGCCTCCGGAGCGAAATCCAGATCATAGGCGGCCAGAACCCTATCCTTCTCCGCATCCACTACTTCCACGGTTCCCTTAGAAAGTCCGGCAATTCCCTTGATTCGACCAATGCTTAACTGCATTTCGCTTCCGATCACATAGGATCTTGCGGCTTGCAGTGTGGTGTACCGACTTTCTCCGTTTACGTCTTGTCGAAGATAAACTACCACCAGGACGGTGCCTTCAACACCGGGACCGCCACTTCCCAAAACAACGGTTTGATTTATACTGGATACCCAAGCCTTGCTGTTGTCATCAGAGGGGGCAAGTTTTGTACTGCTTTCCCCATCCGGACCGGAGCTTACGCTGAAGGGAATTGCCTGTCCTCTTTCCACATAGCTGTCCTTTGCTACAGACTGCTTCAGCACCACACCCTTTGCTACGCTTGTGCTGGGAATATAGAAATCACTCCGGCTTCCAAACCGGCATCCTCCAGGGCGGAAATGGCTTCTTTCTCGGAAAGATTAGTAAGATCCGGAACCACGGCCCAGTTATCCGGAATTCCGGTACTAACTACAAGCTCCAGCTCTCCCGGCTCTGATGTATCCGCCTTGTTGGTACTGATCAGATACCCCTTTTCCACCGTATCCGACATTTGCTCAAGCACCTTGTAGGGAATCTCTCTATCCTTTAACTCCTTCTCTACCGTGCTGAGCTCCATCTGCTGAAGCTTCGTTAAGTCCTCAGGATGCTCCTTATCATAAAAAACCAGTACCTTACTTCCCTTGGAAACCGTCACGTACAGTCGGCTTCTTACCCCGTATTTTCCGCCGGGGTAGGAAATAATCTGTCCTTCCTCGTATTTCTCGGAAAATTCCTCCTTTTCCGGATAAATCTTAATGTCATAAGAGGAGAGAGATATTTCTCCGCCTCGGGAATGGTCTTTCCCACAATATCCGGCAGTAAGCTGTCTAAGGCGGAAATGGTAATCGCCACCTGGGTGCTTTCCTCCGTTTCCTTCTCCGTTGCGCTTTCCGTCTTGGGAGAAAGATCCTTTACGGATCGAAGCATACCCACTAATTTAAAGCCTAGGAAAAGAAATACGCCCAGGATACAAACTACGGACAAAATGGCCAAGGCTTTATACAGTCGGGAAATGCCTTTATCCATTTCCTGTCTGGCCTGACGGGAAACGGACTCGTCTCCCTCATCCTGTCTGTCGTTTAAAAAACCGGCTTCCGGGTCTTCCAAAGCAAGATTTAAGTCATCCCGCAGCTCCTCCACACTTTGATAACGGGCAGAGGGCTTTTTCTGCATAGCCTTCCAAACCACATAATCTAAGGCAGGGGAAACCTCAGGCTCCAAATCCCTTACCCGGGGAATAGGATCTTCCATGTGGGAAAAAAACCACCGCCATGGAATTCTCTCCGGCATAGGGAAGCTTTCCGGTAAGCATTTCATAAATGGTGCAACCCAGGGAATAAATATCGGAACGCTGGTCAGAAACCCCTCTTCTTGCCTGCTCCGGTGAAATATAATGTACGGAACCCATCACCGCCGTATTGGCTGTTTCTTGGCTTGCGGCCCTGGCAATTCCGAAATCGGCAATTTTCACCACCCCTTCGGTGCTGACAATCATATTCTGGGGCTTAATGTCTCTGTGTACAATCCCCATCTTATGAGCGGTATCCATACCTTCCACAAGCTGAAGTGCAATGCCGATAGCTTCTCGCTCCGAGCATTTTCCCTTTCTATGGATATAGTTCTTTAAGGTAATTCCCTCCACCAATTCCATGACGATAAAGTGCGTATCCCCTTCATCCACAACATCATAGGCGGAGACAATATTCAAATGATTCAGCTTTGCGGCAGCCTTGGCTTCGTCCTGGAATTTTCGAACAAATTCCTGATCCTCTGCATAATCCTGCTTTAAGACCTTTATGGCTACGGTTCTTCCTAATTTTTGATCTCTGGCACGGTATACATAGCTCATGCCTCCCTCTCCAATGAGGGCTTCTATACTATATCGATCCTGTAGCAGAGTTCCTTTTTCCCATTTCATTATCCCTGCTCCTTTCCGGGTTTCACCAAAATCAAGGCGATATTGTCTTTTCCCCCATTAATATTGGCTAAGGTAATCAAAGCCTCTCCCTTTTCTTCCAAACTGGAGTCATCCTTTAAAATCTGTACCATACTTTCCTGATCCACCATATTGCTAAGGCCGTCGGAGCAAAGGAAAAATAAATCTCCTTCCTCCCACTCCTCCTCGAAGAAGTCCACTTCCAGGTACTTTTCCGCGCCAACCGCCCGGGTAATCATGTTCTTACTCTTTTGGTATTCCTCAGAACCTCTAATCATTTTCCCTCTCTGAATCATCTCCTCCACATAGCTGTGGTCTCTGGTAACCTGCCGCAGACGATTTCTTTGGAAAAGATAGGCTCTGCTGTCTCCCACGTTGGAAAAAACAATGCTGTTTCCCTCTACAAAGGCGGTAACCAAGGTACTTCCCATCCCCTGTAAATGAATATTGCTTTGGGAAAGACGAAGCAGCTCCAGATTCATCTTCTGTATTGCCTTCTCCAAGCTTCGTACCAAAGGCAGCTCTTCCGTCTGTTTCAAAAGCGTCGTCAAGCTTTCCACCAAATAGCGGGAGGCAAAGTCACCGGCTCTGTGTCCTCCCATTCCGTCTGCCAAAAGAAAAAGATTGGGAAATTTCCCCAGGGCATCCCCTGTGGCGAAAAGAAAATCCTGATTCATTTTTCGCATTTTTCCCTGATCCGTTTTTGCAAAAAACTCCATCTTAAGCCCCTTTTGTTCCATCCCTTCGTAATTGTCCGCAAGCTCCGGCAATATCTGCCCCCATCTCTCTTCTTACCGTACAGGTAATGCCTCTTTTCTGTAAATACTCCTGAAAAGCATACACCCTCTTCCGGTCCGGCGGTGCAAAAGTCCTTTCTTTAATAGGATTCACCGGAATGAGATTCACATGACAGGGAAAATGTTCTCCCTTCTCCCCTTTTAATAAATCCGCTAAAGCCTTTCTGTCCTCTTCTCCGTCATTTACCCCCAGTACCAAGGCATACTCAAAGCTGACTCTTCTGCCGGTTTTCTTAAAATATTCCTTTACCGCCGGCATAATTTCTGATAAAGAATAGCGATTGGCAATGGGCATGATTTTTCTTCGCTGTTCATCCGTAGGGGCATGCAGGCTTAGAGCCAGTGTAATCCCATAATTTTCCTTGGCCAAATCATAGATTCTCGGTACCAGACCACAGGTGGACAGGGTAATGTTTCTGATGGAGAGATTTTTTCCCTTCTCGTCACTGATGATTCGTAAGAAACGGGTAACCTCCTCATAGTTATCCAATGGCTCTCCGGAGCCCATCAGCACCACATGAGAAATTCTTTGTCCTGTCAGCTTTTCCATAGCATAAATCTGCCCAAGCATTTCTCCTGTGGTACAGTTTCTGGCAAGTCCATCCAAAGTGGACGCGCAGAAGGCACAGCCCATCCTGCAGCCCACCTGGGTGGAAATGCAGGCGGAGTTTCCATGCTGATACCGCATGAAAACAGATTCTATTTTATGCCCGTCAGATAAACGAAAAAGAAACTTCTCCGTATCATCCATTTTAGAGCAAAGGTGTAAATCCGCCTCAGGTAAGGCCACGGAATAGCCTTCTGCAAGCTTTTCCCGCATAGCCTTAGGAATATTCGTCATTTCCGTATACTCCTCCACAGCTTTTTCATGAAGCCAGGAAAAAAGCTGCTCCGCCCGATAAGCAGGAAATCCCTCTTCCTTACACAGACTTTTCAGCTCTATAAGCTCTAAATCACGAATATTTTTCATGCCTTCCTTCTCTTGCAAGAATTACTCCTCCATCCTTTTCTGAAATTGCGTAAAATGACTTCTCCGAATTCTTCCGGTACAATGTGGGAATCAATCTTCCGTCTTTCTCTGAAACAGAGCCAGATAAAAGCCGTCCGAGGGCTTCCCGGGCATAAACTTCTCTTCCTTAATCAGGGTGAAAGGGAAATTTTGTAGAATATAGTCCCGGTTCTCTTCATTTTCCTTAAAAGAAAGACTGCAGGTAGAGTATAAAAGCTGTCCTCCCTTTTTTTACATAAGCCTGCACCGTAGTTAAAATCTCTCTTTGCAGGCATTGCAATTCCTCCAAAGCTTCCTTAGTAAAATGCAGACGAATATCCGGTTTTCTACCGATAACGCCAAGGCCGGAACAGGGTGCATCACAAAGCACCCCATCCAAAATTCCCTCGCCTTCCTGTATAAAGCGCTCATCCAAAACTCTGGCATCCCAATGCTCGATCTCCATATTTTCTAAACCAAGACGTTTTTGGTTTTCCACAATATAACGAAGCTTATCCTTCTGAGCATCTCTGGCATAAACCTTACCGCTCCCCTTCAGTAAGGAGGCGATATGGCAGGCCTTTCCTCCCGGGGCACTGCAGCAATCCAGTACCAAAGCTCCTTCTTTAAGCTTTAGGCTTTTTCCCACCGCTTGAGAAGAAAAGTCCTGTATGGTGACGGCGCCGGAACGGAAACGCTCTTCCTCTACTATATTTCCGGATACCCGTTCTCCCTCTCCGGATTCATTTCGGATATAAAAGCCTCCATCACTTTGTAAGAAGGCCTCTGCCATGGCAATCGTTTTTTCCCTGCCATAGTCTTTTAAAAAGACCTCCAAAATATCCGGAGGAAGGCATAGGGAAACTGCATCATCCTTGGGAAGAGAAGCCAGCTTCTTTTTAATCTCTTCTTTCTCTCCTACAATCTTTCGTAAAACTGCATTGACAAAGGGAACCAGACCCTGAAGCTTTCTTTTTTTGATGCTTTTTACCGCCTCATCCACAATGGCATGGACCGGAATTTTGTCCATAAAAAGTAATTGATAAATGGCAATGCGAAGATTTAAAAGAACCACGGGCTTCAGTTTTTTCAGTTTTACACTGCTGTATAAGGAAATTACATAGTCCAGTTGCAGATACCGCTCCAAAATCCCGTGACTGCTTCTGGTTAAAAAAGCCTTCTCTCTGTTTCCCAAGCCGGGATAGTCCGAAAAAAGCTTTCTTAAAGCAAGATGAATAAACTCTCCTTCATAAAAGACCTTTTCCAAAAGCTCCAAAAGAAGCTCTCTTTCGCTCTTTTCCACACTTGTATTTAGCCTTTTATTCTTAGGCTTAGATTCGGCAGACAATCGCCCCTTGGCTTCGCTCTTCATTCTCGTATTTTCAGTCTTTGTTTTTGTATGATTCTTCTTGCTTCTCGTATTATTCGTCTTGATTTTCGTATTTTCAGCTTTAGTCATCTCGTCTGCCTCTTCTTCCCCCATAAAGAATGAGTAAACGAAGAAGTTGTAATACAGCTGATGCCGCTGCCGCCACATAGGTAAGAGCCGCTGCAGTAAGCACCGCCCGAACACCCTTAATTTCCTGGGGACTTAAAATTCCCTCCTCTTCCAAAATCCTCATGGCTCTTTGAGAAGCATTCCACTCCACCGGAAGAGTAATAATCTGAAGGAAATTGCCACTGCGAAAACAATAATCCCCAACTGAATAAAGCCGCTTAGGCCAATCAGAAAGCCAATAAAAATAATGGGAATGGCCAGCTGGGAACAAATAGCACAAACCGGATTAATATTCCGGCTGATGACCAGAGGCATATAGCCTACCGCATCCTGAACAGCATGTCCGCACTCATGGGCGGCAACACCGATGGCCGCAATGGAGGTGGAGTTCTCCGTGGCTTCCGACAGATTTACCGTTTTGTCCTTCGGGCTGTAGAAATCGCTCAGATGTCCTCTTACGGAAAGTACCTGCACATAGCCGATACCGTTTTTCTGTAAAATAATCTCCGCCGCCTCTCTTCCGCTGATACCTCTTTGGGAACGAACCCGGTCATATTTGGCAAAGGTGGACTTCACCAAAGAAGAGGCCAGCAGAGAAAGCCCCATGCCGATATAGACAAAAATCATTGTGGGATCAAAAAAATAGTATGAATAAGGCATCTTATCCTCCAAATCCTAGTAAGAAAGCAGGGGTATCCAAACGTTTTTTTCCTTCTACCTGAATTTCCAAAATCTCCAAATATCCTTCCCCTGTGGAAAGAAGAAGACGATTGTTCTCCTTATTGCGATACATCTTTCCTATGCCGTCTTTCTTCCGAAAGACCTCCTTTTCTTCCTCCGAAAGACTTTCCGGTAAATGCGCAAAGAGCAAATCTTCTTTAATTTCTGAAAAGCTTTGAAAATCCTTTTCTTTTTGCCGGATAACTCTGGCTTTCCAGATTTTAAAGCTTTTTCCGTTGGGAAGAATACTGACTGCAGCAGGCCAGGGATTAAAGGCCCGAACCATGGCCTCGATTTCAACAGCGGGCTTATTCCAATTCACAAAGCCGTCCTGCTTTACAATCATACTGCAATGACTGGCTTTTTCCTCATCCTGGGCCCTTCTAGGGCAATTCCCCTGCTCTAAAAGACTAAGGGTTTCCAAAATACAATCCTGAGAAAGCAAAGAAAGGGCTTCGAAAAGACTTTCTCCTGTTTCTTCCCCCGTTAATGGAAGCTTTTTTTGAAGCAGGATGTCTCCGGTATCCAATCCTTCCGCCATCAGCATGGTGGAAATACCGGTTTCCTTGTCTCTATGCAAAATAGCCTGCTGAATCGGAGAAGCTCCCCGATAAAGAGGCAGTAAAGAAGCATGAATATTCACACAGCCATAGCGGGGAAGCTCCAAAAGCTCCTTGGGAAGGATCTGTCCGAAGGCAGCCACCACAATGCAATCCGGCTTTAATTCCTTTAAATATGCAAGGAGTTCTTCGTCTTTTCTCAGACGATGTACGGAACGAACAGGAAGCTCCAGTCTTTCTGCTGCCTGTTTTACCGGCGTCTTAAGGAGATTTCCCTTTCTGTCCTTTGCTTTATCCTCCTGACTGATTACCAAAAGAATCTCATGTCCGGCCTGATGGATGGCCTCTAACCCCTTCACCGCAAAGTCCGGGGTTCCCATAAACACGATTCTCAAATCATTTCCTCCTCTTCCAGTTCTTCATATTGAACATCTTCCAAATCTCCCTCTACCTTCTCTGTATAGAGAACCCCTTGGAGATGATCATACTCATGACAGAAGGCTCTGGCCAAAAAGCCGGAAGCATCCAAGCTAAAGGGCTCCATGTTCTGATCCAAGGCCTCCAGATGGATATTCATGGGCCGGGTAACCTTTCCTTCCTTTCCCGGAACAGAAAGACAGCCCTCTTCTCCGCACTGCTCTTCCTCTCCCACAGCTTCGATTTTAGGATTAATGCACACATAGCGAACACCGTCTCCGATATCCACCACAAAAAGCTGCTTTAAAATCCCCACCTGAGGAGCCGCCAGTCCAACACCGTTGGCGTCATACATGGTTTCAAACATATCCTGAATCAAATCTCTGGTTTTATCCGTCATTTCCTTAATTTCTTTACACTTCTTTTCCAAAATGGAGTCTCCGATTTTTCGGATGCTGCGAATTGCCATAAACTATACCCTCTCTATAAAAGATCAAACTGGAGCTGAATCAAAGAGCGTTTATCCTCTTTTCGAAGCTCCTCAACAAATAGATTTCTTAATCGGATGATTATATCATGGGATTCTTGCTTAATATAGATGATTTTCCTAAAATTATCCTTTAGCTTATAAATGGTGGCAGGGAAGGGACCAAATAACTCCGCCTGCTCCTTCTCCAATTTCCCCCGGATTCTTTTGATGGTCTTCTCCAGCATCAGACTTAAAAACTCTTCCTCTTGATAGCTGCATTGGATAGCCAGCATTCTGGCAAAGGGAGGATATTCCAGTCTTTTCCGAAACTTCTTTTCCGACTGATAAAAAGCAAAGTAGTCCTGTTCCAAAGCCAGCTCCAGTACTTCCTCCTCGGGACGATAGCTTTGAATCAAAACTTCTCCGGGAAGCTTTCCCCGGCCTGCCCTACCTGCTGCCTGGGTAAGAATCTGGAAAGCATATTCCCTTGCCTGAAAATCCGACTGGAAGAACAGCTGCTCCGCCGCCATAATGCCCACCAGAGTGACCTTCGGAAAATCATGTCCTTTTACAATCATCTGGGTTCCCAAAAGAATATCCGCCTTCTCCTCGGCAAAATCCTGTAAAATTTCTTCGTATTTCCCCTTTTTCCCTGTGGTATCTCCGTCCATACGAAGAATTCTTGCTTTGGGGAAGACTGCATGGCAGATTTTTTCCAGCTTTTCCGTTCCGGTACCAAAGGGGGAAAGATAACTGCTGCCACAGTTTGGACATTTCTTTTCCAGTTTTCTGCTATAGCCGCAGTAATGGCATTGCAGCATACCGTTTTTGTGAAGCGTCAGACTTACGTCGCAGTGGGGACAGTTTAAGCTCTTTCCGCACTTTCTGCAGCTCACAAAGGGAGAATACCCCCTTCTGTTCATAAAGAGAATACTTTGTTCCCCCCTTTCCAAACGCTTTAATACCGCTTCCTCCAGTGCTTTGGAAAAAATGGAACGGTTTCCCTCCTCCAATTCCTTTCGTAAGTCAATCAAAGTCAGCTTTGGCAGAAAACTTCCCTCCACCGCCCTGTTTTTTAAAGTAAACAGTCTGACTTTTTCCTTCCTCTGCCTCTCGGAAAAATATTGACGGAAGGTGTTGCAGAGCCGAAAAGTACCGGACACTTGGCCAGCTCTCCCCTTTTTTTCTTGCCACATCCCTACTTTCGTATCGGGGAGCGGTTTCCGACTTGTAGGAACGCTCCTGCTCCTCATCAATAATGATAAGTCCTAAATTGGAAAATGGCGCAAAGAGGGCTGAACGAGGGCCCAGTAAAAGCTTCACCTCTCCGGACCGGCACTTTTCCATGCTCTCCGCCCGTTCTCCCTGGCTCATCCTGGAATGAAGCACCGCTACCTGTCCGGGGAAACGTCCCTCCACCCGCATTCTGCTTTGATGGCTTAGGGAAATTTCCGGAATCAGATAAATCACTTCCTTTCCTTTGGCAAGACAGTCTTCGATTAAACGCAAATACAGCTCCGTTTTTCCGGATCCGGTAACGCCGAAAAGAAGAGCTGCGGGAGCTTCCTCCTCCTGAAAATATTCCTGCATTGCAAAAAGAACCTCCTCCTGCTCTGCATTAAGTTTTGGAGCAGGATAGGGGTTTCCATATTGTATCTTTCCCGGCTTTGTTCTGTTTTTCGTCTTCTTCTTTACCGGAAGTACGGTTTTTAAGCATTGATTTAAGGTTGTTCCGTATTCCTCCGCCATCCAAATAGCCAGATCCAAAAGCTGTTTTTCTACGGAGAACTCCTTTTCCAAAGGAGAAAGGATGTCTTTAATCTTCTCTTCAGGGAAGTCTGCCAGCTCTTCTATACCGATTACATAGCCCTTTTTCTTTCCTCTTCCAAAGGGTATCAAAACAGGATCCCCGACAGATAAGGGAATTTCCGTAGGGACCCTATAGGTAAAACATTTATCGATAGATTCATGAGAAATATCTACGATTACTTTGGCAAACAATGCTTACTCCTTATTTCTTGAATCACCTTGGAAAGAGAAAGGGAGTTGGAAGCCTTAAACAAAAGCAGGTCTCCCGGCTTAATTTCTTCTTCCAAAGATAAGGACAGCTCTTCAAGATTAAAGCAGGCTTTTCCGGGAAGCAGCTTCTCTCCCATAGCTTTCCGAATCTCTTCCCCCCTTCTTTCCTAAAGTAAATAATGCATCAATAGGAAGAGACTTTAAAAGTTCTCCGATTTCCCGATGATAGGCGATTTCATTATCCCCCAGCTCATTCATATCTCCAAGAACGGCAATCTTTCTTTTCGCCCCTTTCTCCGAAGCCAAGACCTTTAAGGAGGCCTTCATGGAATCAGGAGAAGCATTGTAGCTGTCATCAATAATCATAATGCCATCTTCCGTGGAAAGTCTGCCGCCTCTTCCCTTTAAGCCCTGAAATTCCAATAAGCCCTGTAAGAGCTTTTGTTTGTGTAATCCCAGAGAAAGACCTATCGCCATGGCTACGGAAGCATTGTCCTCCATATGTTCTCCGGGAACGGAAAGGGGGAATCTCCTCCTTCTTTTCGTAGAAGAAAAGATTTAGCTTCTTCTCTCCCAAGAATCCCATGGCTCTGATTTTCTCTTCCGTAAGCGTTCCCAATATAGCATCCTTTTTCGGCAAATACAGGGAAACTTCCTTTTGATTTCCTTCCAGAATATGCATTTTCTCAAAGCAGGTATTTTCCTTGGTCTTCAGATTCTCCAAATGGGCGGAACCGATATTGGTAAATACTGCAATGTCACAGGAAGCAATCTCCGCAATTCTGTGCATCTCCCCGGGGATGGAGATGCCTAACTCGATGACACTGATTTCTTTATTTTCCTTAGCCATGGAGAAGAGGGTAATAGGAAGTCCCAGCTGAGAATTGGCATTTCCCTTGGTTTCAAAAACAGACTTCTCCATGGAAAGTGCCTTGGCAATCATGGCTCTGGTGGTGGTCTTTCCTACGGAACCGGTTACGCCGATGACCAAACCGGAATACAGGCTTCTGGCATAGCCCCCCAAGGCCTGTAAAGCGTCAATAGTGCTTTCCACCGAAATAAAACGTACCTCGGGATATTTTTTGGAAAGTTCCGAACAATCCTCCTCGGTAAAAATAAAGGATGCCCCATGCTCTATAGCCATGGGAATGAAGCGGTGTCCATCCTGCTTTTCTCCCTTGATGGGAACAAAGAGTCCCTTACTACAATCCTCCCGAGAATCCAAAATAATCTTGTCTACAGAGGAAAATATCTCCGAAAAAGGAATCTGCATCTTATTTTCCCTCTCTTTCCGCCTCTTCCAAAATCACTTCTCTATCTACAAAACGAGTAAATGTTCCATTTACCTCATTATATTCTTCATGTCCTTTTCCGATAACCGCAATTAAGTCTCCCTCTTCCGCCTGTTCTAAAGCATAACGAATGGCTTCTCTACGGTCCTCAATCTTTACATAGTTCTTTGTCTTCTTGGACAATGTGCTTTCAATATCGGAAATAATGTCCATAGTTTTCTCATAACGGGAATTATCTGCGGTAAGGATGGTAAAATCCGCCATTTCTCCTGCCACTTCTCCCATACCGTAGCGTCTTTCCTTAGCACGGTTTCCGCCACAGCCAAAGACTACAATCAGGCGTTTCGGCTTGTAGGCCTTCAGGGTTTCCAAAAGGTTCTTCATCCCCATGGCATTGTGGGCATAGTCCACCAAAACAGTGTAACCCCCTCTTTGCAGCACAACCTCCATCCTGCCGTTTACCTGAATCTTTCGTAAGGCGGATTGCACCACTTCTTTTTTGATTCCCAGAAGGGAAGCCAGAGAAATTGCCGCTAAGGCATTGTAAACATTGTATCTTCCCGGCAGATGGTTCCAAATCTCCCAATCCTCTTCTCCATGTCGAAAATGAAATCTACAGCCCAGAAAATCATGCCGATGTAAGTCTTCAATCTCCGTAGCCATAAAATCAGCCTGTTTTTTCAAAGCAAAGCTAAAACAGGGGCACTCTGCATTTTCCATGAATTCTTCAGAAAAATCCGCATCAAGATTCACCAGTCCCGTCTTAGACTGGGTAAAAATTCTGGACTTGTAATACTTGTACTCCGCAAAGTCTTTATGCTCATTTTCTCCGATATGATCCTCTTCAATATTGGTAAAAATACCATAATCAAAAAGAATACCGTCGGTTCTATGCATCTTAAAGCCCTGGGAGGAAGCCTCCATAACCACGGCATTACAGCCTTTTTCCTTCATTTTTCGGAATGTTTCCTGCAAAGTATAGGATTCCGGGGTGGTATTTCTGCTTTCTTCGTGGATGCCGGCGTAATCGATTCCGGTGGTTCCGATGAGACCGCAATTGTAGCCCGCTTCCGTAAGAATTGCCCGCACCATACTGGCTGTTGTGGTTTTTCCCTTGGTGCCGGTGATACCAATCATCAGCATCTCCTTGGAGGGGTAGGAAAAATAAAAGGCTGACAGCTCCGCTAAAGCCTTTCTGCCATTTTCCACCTGTACAATGCAAAGGTCTTCCTTATCCTGCATTTCCTTCGGTAAATCAGGAAGATTTTTCTCCACCACAAATACTCGAACACCCTTTTCCAAAAGCTCCGGAATTTTGTCATGGGAATCCATGGTACTTCCCTTCATGCAAAGAAATAAATCCCCTGCCTTAGCTCTTCGAGAATCATAGGAGAGGGAGGAAAATTCCTCCCTCTCTCCATCTCCCCGAAGGACCTTCGCTTCGCTTAAACAAGACAACCAGCCCTTCATCTATGCCTCCTTAGAAAATTCCTACAATCTTTTCATTTTCAAAGCCAATCTTTTTTGCTGCCGGCTCCTTTGGCAGACCCGGCATCGTCATAACATCGCCTGCTAAGCATACCACAAATCCTGCTCCAGCGGAGAGGGAAAGTTCACGAATTTCAATCCGGAAATTCTTGGGTCTTCCCAAAAGATTCGGCTTATCGGATAAGCTGTACGGCGTCTTTGCCATACAAATCGGAAGATTGGAATAGCAGGATTCTTCCAGCTTCTTTAATTCCTCTTTAGCCTTATTCGAATACTCTACCCCGTCGGCACCGTAAATTTCCTTCGCCAGAAGTTCAATCTTCTGAGAAATCCTCTGCTCCGGAGTTTGCAAAGTATGGAAATTCACTTCGCCGGCTTCCACAGTTTCCAGCACTGCCTTGGCAAGCTCTTCTCCCCCTTCACTTCCCTTTCCGTAAGCTTCCATGATGGCACAGCGAACGCCTTTCTGAGCACAGAAATCCTTTAAGAAGGAAAGCTCCCCCTCGGTATCTGTAGCAAAACGATTTACTGCCACAACTGCAGGAACACCGAATTTCTTTACATTTTCGATATGCTTTTTCCAAGTTCTCTAAGCCTTTTTCCAATGCTTCTCGATTCTCCTTGAAATCTCTTCCTTCGGAAGTCCGCCGTAGTATTTTAAGGTACGAAGGGTGGTTACGATTACGGCACAAGAAGGCGTTAATCCGGCTGCCGCACACTTAATATCAAAGAACTTCTCCGCTCCCAGGTCGGCACCGAAGCCTGCTTCGGTCACCAGAAAATCTGCTAAAGCCAAGCCCATCTTGGTGGCTCTTATGGAGTTACAGCCATGAGCAATGTTCGCAAAGGGTCCACCGTGGATAATGGCAAGGTTTCCTTCCAGACTTTGCACAAGATTAGGTTGCATAGCATCCTTTAAAAGAACCGCCATAGCTCCGGTACATTCCAAATCCTTTGCATAGACTCTCTCGCCCTTCTTGTTATAGGCTACTACGATTTTGTCTAAACGTTCCTGTAAATCCTTCATATCCTTAGCCAGACAAAGAATCGCCATGATTTCGGAGGCTACCGTAATCTGGAAATGATCCTCTCTCATAGCACCGTCCGCCTGATTTCCCAATCCAACGATAACATTTCTCAAAACTCTGTCATTCATATCCAAACAACGCTTCCAAAGAATCTTTTTGGGGTTGATTTCTAAAGCATTGCCCTGATGAATATGATTATCCAAAACTGCGGCCAGTAGGTTATTGGCAGAAGTGATGGCATGGAAGTCTCCCGTAAAATGAAGGTTAATGTCCTCCATGGGAGCAACCTGAGCATATCCGCCTCCTGCTGCACCACCCTTTACACCAAAGCATGGTCCAAGGCTGGGCTCTCTTAATGCCACAATGCTCTTCTTTCCTAAACGGTTCAACGCATCATTTAAGCCGATAGATACTGTGGTCTTTCCCTCTCCTAAGGGCGTGGGATTGGTGGCGGTAACCAGAACCAATTTTCCTTTTTGTTTTCCTTCATGGGCAGCGCAAAAATTTTGGGACAATTTTGCCTTATATTTTCCATAGAGCTCTAAATCCTCTTCGGAAATCCCATAATTCTTAGCCACTAAAGCGATTGGTTTCAGTGTTACCTCGTGAGCAATTTCTAAATCTGATTTCATTTACTCCATCCTTTCTGTAGACAGTAACTCCTCAAATTCTTCCATGTTCATTAAAACCTTTCTGGCCTTGGTGCCTTCCTCCTCTCCAACGACATGTTCCGCAGCCAACTGATCCATTATCCTTGCCGCCCGATTAAAACCGATGCGGAATTTTCTTTGTAAAAAGCCGATACTTGCCTTGTCCGTTTCAATCACCAGTGATCCGGCCTCCGCAAAAAGCTCGTCTCTATCGCTCTGACTTCCTCCCGTCTCTTCCGTGGCTTCCTTTTCCAAGCTCTTAGAGATGGAATGGTTATACTCCGCTTCTCCTTGAGACTTTAAAAATTCCGTTACCTTAGCCACCTCTTCATCCGATACAAAGGCTCCCTGTACTCGGATAGGCTTGGGTAAATTCTGAGGGAAGAAAAGCATATCTCCCTTTCCCAGAAGCTTTTCCGCTCCATTCATGTCGATAATGGTACGGGAATCCACTCCGCTACTTACGGAAAAGGCAATACGGGAAGGAACATTTGCCTTAATCAGTCCCGTTATGACATTAACGGAAGGTCTTTGGGTAGCAATAATCAAATGCATTCCGCAGGCTCTTGCCAGCTGAGTCAATCGGACAATAGCATCCTCCACTTCCGACGCCGATACCATCATCAAATCCGCAAGCTCATCAATAATGATTAAAATCTGGGGAAGAACGGAAAGCCCCTCCTTCTCTCTTTCTTCCTCGGTAAGGCCACGTATTTTTTCGTTGTAGCCGGATAAGTCTCTTACACCGTAAGCGGCAAATTTCTTATAGCGACTTGTCATCTCCGCCACGGCCCAGTTCAATGCCGCAGCAGCCTTTTTCGGATCCGTAACCACCGGAATAAGCAAATGAGGAATGCCGTTATATACCTGAAGCTCCACCACCTTAGGATCCACCATGATCATCCTGACCTCTTCCGGACTATAGCGATAGAGTATGGACATAATAAGAGTGTTGATGGAAACGGATTTTCCCGCTCCTGTAGCTCCTGCCACCAGCAGGTGGGGCATCTTGGCAATATCCGTTACCACCACCTTGCCTCCAATGTCTTTTCCCACACCAAAAGCCAGTTTCATCCGGTTCTCCTGAAAGGCGGGAGAAGACAGAATATCTCCCAAATATACAACCTGGCTGTTTTTATTGGGAACTTCAATTCCCACCGCAGACTTTCCCGGAATAGGCGCTTCAATACGGATATCCGCCGCCGCCAGTCGCATCTTAATATCATTGCTTAAAGATACAATCTTGGCTAATTTTACCCCCTGCTCCGGTTGCAGCTCGTAGCGGGTCACGGATGGTCCTACAGAAACATTACTGATGCTTACGGTAATGCCGAAGCTCTTTAGGGTTTCCTTCAAGGTCTGGGCATTTTTCTCGATTTCACTTCGCTTTTCCTCTTCCTGACTATGGGAACGCTTCAAGAGGGAGAGCGGGGGGAACACATAGGGTTTTGCAGCCTTTTTAGGAACGGAATCCACTGTTAACTCTTCCTCTTTCTTCTCCTGAATACGCTTTTGTAAGTTTTCATTATCGGAAGCAATTCTTCGGCCATCGGCGGTGTAGACAACTCTGGAGGAAGGGTCTCCCTGTAAAAGACGCTTCTTCAGTTCCTCTTCGTCCAAGGGCTCTTCTTTCATAGACTGTTCTTTCATAGACTGTTCTTTCATAGACTGTTCTTTCATAGACTGTTTTTTCATAGACTGTGACTTTGGAACTGCGTCTATCTCAGAAAAGTCCTCCGGGAAAAGATCTTCCACTTCCGAAGAATCTGATAAGCCTTCCACCGTGAAGGAATCCTCTTTCCAGTCTTCCATCTTACTGTTTATTAAATCCAGTTCTTCCTTAACACTTAGTAAGTCGGAACGGAGCGCTTCCTTCTCCTTATTTTCTTCCGCCTCTAAAAGAGAAACTTCCCTCTCTTCCTTAAAATCTTCCAAATGAAAGTCGGTGGTTTGAAAATCCGCCTCTCTCTCTTCCCGTCTCGATCTTCTTTCCTCCAAAGCTTCTCTTGCAGTTTGAGAAATTCTCTGTAAATCGCTTTTTGCCCTTCTTCCCGCCTTTTCCGCAGTCTGCACGGAAAATAAAGCAAAGAGACTCATCAGGGGCTTTTCGGTAATCATCACCAAACATAGTAATATAGCGAAAAACAGCACAATCATGGCTCCAAGACTACCTAAAAATTGCTTTAAAAATAAAAGAAAGATCCCGGGTAATACTCCCCCTTCGGTCAATAAATCCGTTAAATCTTCAGGAATACTCTTTCCTAAAATAAGTACAGGAAGAAAAGCTCCCAGAAAAATATACAAGAAGCAAATAAAAGGAATCTTCCTCATAATCATCGGATTGTTTCGATTTGCCATGGTAAAGGCAACAAGGAAAAATAAGACAAAGGGAAAAAGAACACTGAAGGACCCGAATAAAAATACAAGTCCCTGTGAAAGTCCCTCTCCCACAATTCCGCAAAATCCTAAATTGCTAAGTAGCAAAAGTAAAGAAACAAGGAAGGATAAAATCAAAATGGCTTCTTCTTTGAGCCCTGCATATGCATTTTGTTCTACATTCCCTTGTATAGCTTTTTTTCTGCTTGTACCTTTACCTGTTTTGTTTTTATTCGTCCTTTTTCTCGCCATAAATCCTCACAACTCCTATTTCTTTCCAGTGCATTATATAACATTTTCAAGACAAAAAAAAGCCAAGGCCGTCCTATCAAGGATAGGCCCTGTAAAAAAGAATAAAGAATCCCTATACAAAGGCAATGCAGTCACCAATTAAAGACATAATTGACTTTGTCTTAAATGCAAGATAAAATCTTAACATTACTGTAGAAGGGAGAACAGCATGATTCATGTAGCAATTGTCAGTCCGGAAAAATCTTTGGAGCCTATAGAAAAGGTCCTTCAAGACCCCTCCTTTGATTGTCAATTTTTCCCCTATATCTATAAGGACTTAAAGGATATTGACGGCATCTATGAAGACTGTAAAAAGAAATGTGATGTGATTTTCTTTTCCGGCGAACTGGGGTATCACTATATTCACCAGCGTTTTCCGGATAATCGTATTCCTTGTGCCTTTACCGCCTACGAAACCATTGATGTTCTTTCTATTCTGCTGCAATTTCAAATCGAACATCGGGATCAACCATTGAACCGGGTATTCTGTGACTTCTTAACCGAAACCAACCATTTTATGGACATCCCCAAATATTTACCGGAAAAATCCTGCCCTATTTTTTACAAGGATCATCATTATGATTACAAGCATATTACCGAATATGCCAAAAATCTTTGGAGCAAAGGAAAAATCGACCTGATTCTTTCTCGAAGCATCAATAATCTGGGGCAGCTGGATCAGTTGCAGATTCCTTATATCGCCGTTTTCCCTAATGAAGAAATGATTCGAAGCTCTATTCAGCACGCCTTGGACGAACTTCGTTTAGGCAGTATCGCGGAGCAAAACCTCTTAAGTATCTTTCTTCGCCTTCCCTTTACGGAGGAGGTGGAAAAGGAGGAACAGGAATATCGGGAAGCCACTGTTTATAAGTTTTTAACGGAATATCGAAAGGAAAGTCATTTACATTTTGATATCGAAAAAGGCTTTAATCAATTTTCTATCCTTTTGAGCATTTCCATGGAAAAGGATCTGATGCCTATGCTACAGGAATTTCTTTCCGCCTGCAGGAAAAATCTGAACTTTCCTTTCCGTATGGGTATCGGCTTAAGCCATTCCAAGGAACGAAGTCGCTATTATGCGGAGCATGCCCTTTTGGAAAGTAATCGTTACGGAAGAAATGACGCCTTTTTTATGGAAGAGGAAGGAAAACTGCTGGGTCCACTTTCCCAGAAATTAAAGTTGATGGCTGATTACAGTAACCCAAAGGCTATACAATTTGCAAAAGAACAGGGCATTCACGAAAGCAATATTCTGAAGCTTATCAGCCTTTTTGAAAATGATCCTCTGCAGGCACTGAGTGCCCAATATATCGCAGAGCTTCTGGCCATTACCCCCCGCTCCGCCAGTAGAATTCTGGCAAAGCTCCTACAACTAAAGTTAATTCGGCAGGGACAACTGGAGGAAGGAGAATCTTTGAAAGAAAAAAAGAAAATGCGACACGGCAGACCCGCCTTGCATTTTCATTTCGAAGAAGAAGCTTTCCGCAAAACCTTTTTTATGGAGTAAAAAAGCTCCTTAGTGCATACTATTATCTGATTTTCCTGCCGTATAGGGCTATACCTGGGGCACGCTCCCGCTAACTTCGCCTGACTGAGCAGTGGTTTTGTTAACCACCGCTCACTTTGCTTCGCAAAGCAAATTCCTTCGGAAGTTGGTCTGCATCAGGACGACTTTTCTGATGAAAAGTCTGTCCTTACAGATACTAAGCGAAAAACTTCATTTCACTCGTTTTTCGTAAGTGCTGACGGGCTCAGATTGCCCCTGTTACAGCCCTATACGGCAGAAAAATATACTACTGTTCTATTAGCTTTTTTCCTCCATCAAAAATGTAATGAAGGAAAGCTTACCTGCCTTCTCTTCCGAAGAAAAAGCAAGCGACGGTGCCGGGGCCGGTATGGCAGGCGATGGTGCCGCCAATCACAAAGGTCTCAATCTTTGCCTTCGGATAGTGTTCCAGGATCTTCTCTTTTAAGCTTTCCACATCCTCAGGGCAGGCGGAATGACAGAGAAATACCTTCTCCTCTTCCATAAATCCCTTCTTTTCCATCTTGGACAGCAGGTTATTAAAGGCCTGCTTTTTTCCTCTTGCCTTTTCGATAGGTTTTAGGGTTCCCTCTTCCGTAATCATGATAATGGGACAGATGTTCAATAAACCGCCGATAAAGCCGGCCGCCTTGGAGATTCTTCCTCCCTGGATAAAGAAGCGAAGATCTGAGGTAAAGAAATATCCCTGTAAATGATTTCTGTATTCCAGAATCTTCTCAACAAGCTCCTCCATGGATAGTCCCCGGTCTCTCAAATCTGCTGCCTTATCCACCAAGAGTCCGTAGCCTGCAGAGGCGGAAAGAGAGTCTATAATCTCAATCTTTCTATCCGGAAATTCCTCCAGGAGAATGTCCTTGGCAATTTCACAGGAATTTCTGGTGCCGGATATTCCGCTGGATAAGCAGAAATGAACAATATCCTTTCCCGCCTCCAAGCTGGGGCGGAAAAGAGTCATATATTCTTCACTGTTTACCTGGGAAGTCTTACTCTTCTCCCCATTTAACATTCTTTCAAATAATTTCTCCTGAGAAATGGAGGCATAAAAATCGTCTCTGTACTCCTCTTCATTTAAATAAAAACGAAAGTAGGCTAAAAGAATGTTTCTTTTTTCCGCCCATTCCTTAGAAATATCCACTGTAGAACAACAAGATAAAACGTAGCTTTCCATACCGTCTCCTTATTCCCTTCTGATGCTTTTCTTAGCTTATGCTTTTCTTATACTTTGCTTATACTTTGCTTATGCTTTGCTTATGCTTTGCTTACGCCCTTATGTTGTATTTAGGCATTTCCGTTTCGTTATTCTCCTAATACATTTCGAATTGCCACAGGAGTTCTGTAATTCCAACGGTAAATTCGAATTCCGGAACGTCTGGAGGCCGCATTGACCACCTGACCGTTACCAATATAGATTCCTACATGATTTACCACACCTCTCCTGTTGGCATAGAAAATCAAATCTCCGGGACGCATATTTTCACTGCTGACCTTCACACCGGTTCTGGACTGTTCCCTGGAAACTCTGGGTAAAGAAACTCCATATTTACTCATAATTGTCTGAGTAAAGCCGGAGCAGTCGCAACCGTGGGTTAAAGAGGTTCCTCCCCACACATAGGGATTACCGACAAATTGACAAGCAAAGTTTACCAAATCGCTTCGTCTCTTTGCCGCAATATTGGCTCTATCCTGTGCCGGTCTATAGGAAATGGCCTCGATTAAACCGTAGTTTACGGTAACATTGTTATCTCTTGTAGAAACATAGGCTCCCTGATCCCCCTCCTGATCATCTCCGGAGTCTAAGTCCAGCTGTACCCATCCATCCAGCTGATTAACTACAGAATATCTTTGATCTCTTGTAACCTTGGTCCAGGCATTGGATTCCGTACTGGGATTTGCCCTGACGTTTAAGGCATCCGTATTGACTGTTGCCATAACCTGGGCATGGGCAAGAGCCAGCTGCTCCGCTTCCTTTCCTTGCGCCACCAGCTCCGACTTTACATAGCCGGTGATTTCTCCGGAACGGATTTTCAGCCAACCGTTTTCTTCCCCTAAAATATCTCCTCCCGCATAGCCCGGGAATTTTCCGATAATGTTGTCAATGCCCTTGTCGGCAGGGTCGGAACGGATATTGATATAGTCTTGGGCCTTTGATACACCAAGGTGATCATACTGGTTTATAACCTTTTGCTTTAAATTGTAGCTTCGCGCCTCATCCAAGCCATATTCCAAACGCACATTTTCCGCACTGGAAGATATATAAGCCTCTTCCACCCCTTCGATGGTATCCGCAGAAATTTTCAGATAATCCTTTCCGCTTCTTCCCAATACAATATAGCGTTCACCCTTGGCACAGGAACCTAAGGTATTTCCGTCAATCTTCTCCGGAGTAGAACGAATACGAAGCTTTTCCGCCAGGATGGTAACTCTTGGCTCCATATATTCCTTGGCCTTTTCTTTAGCTTTCTCTCCCTCCAGCAAAAACTGCTTGGAAATATAGCCATCCAAACCTCCGGAACGGACCTTCACCCAGTTCTCCGTTCCCGCCGCCGGAGACTCTAAAATCTCCACTCCCGCTCCATTTTTTAAAATTCCGATAATGTTTTGAATATCATTTTCATTAGGCTGGGAACGGAAGTTAATAAAGCTGGAATCACACTGTACCAGTCCCAGATTGGTATATCGGGAAAGAGCAAGCTCCTCTTCCTCCTGCTTTCTTTCCTCCACCTTTTTGGAAAGCTCTGAGGAACTGGCTTTCTCATCCACTACATCCTCCAGGTTGGAAGCGGAAGCCTCTTTCGTTACCGGCTTCTCTTTGCTTTTTCCGCAGGCTGAAATACTGCAAAGGCAAAGCAAAATTAATATGACATATTTTTTCATCGGCAAAATCATATCCTTTCTTTCCCAACGGAAAGCATACTATGAACTCTCATAGCCGGCTTTTTGCTTAAGTACGATCTAATCCTGTAAGCAGATAAAAGCTCCCTGCAGTCCTCTTTTTCCCTGACTGTAACGGTGAGAAAAAAACAGTTCCGGATTCTCCATGGTACAATAACCGCTGATGGAAATATGCTCTTCTTTTATTCCGCAATTCAGCGCTATCCTACGGTTTAAATCCCATAAGTCCAGTTGAAATTTATCCTTTGAAATCCTATGAATTGGAGAAGCTGTATCTTCCCCTAAATCCGGATAATCCTCCAGAAAGGAAAGAGCCAAGTCTTCCGAAACAACGTATTGCTCCTTACAAATACTGGGGCCGATGGCAACAAGAATCTCCGCAGGATTTGAAGAGAAATGCTGTCTCATTTCCTCCACCACGTTTTGAAGAATCTTCCCCTTGGTTCCCCTCCAGCCGCTATGGCAGGCTCCTACCGCTTTATGAATAGGATCATAAATAGAATCGGAACACAGTCTGCAGAAAAGCAGGAAAGTATAATTCCTTTCTCATCCGTGATTAAAGCATCTATTCCCTCATAATCTCTATCTTTTGTAATGCCCTTTCCCCTGTCCTTCGCGCCTACCTTCAGTACCTTGGTTTCATGGCTTTGCTTGCTAAGAACAAAGTCCTCAGGAGTTTTCTCAAAACGCTCTCCGATTCTCCGGAAATTCTCCAGGACGTTTTCCTTGGCATCCTCCACGGAGAAGCTTAGGTTCAAAGAAGCCAAATGTTCCTTGGATACGCCACCCTTCCTGGTGGAGAAGCCATGCTGTAACCCTGTTTCTCTCTGGAAAAGGGGAGATTCCACCATTGGGAGAATGCCCGTGCTGATTTTATATTCCACCAAAGGAAAGGGATGTTCCTTAAGCTGATTCATTGATCCTCCTATAGACTTTATGCATTTTTCTCTTCTTCCAAAATCTTTCGAAGAGCAGATGCCTCGGGAAGGGGTAAAACCGCGCCATCCAAGCCTGCTTTCTTTGCACCCTCAATGTTTTCCGTTAAATCATCTATGAAAAAGCAATCCTTTGCTTCCAAAGAAAAATGCTTTAAAAATCTTTCATAAATAATATCCTGAGGCTTCATGCAATAAAAAGCCGCAGAATAAAAAATTCCGTCAAAATATTCTGATCCGGGAAGCACTTCCCTCCAAATCGGAACCAGCCGCATGGACGCATTGGACAAAAGATAAAGCTTTCTTCCCTGCTCCTTCTCCTCCTTTAGGATTTCCGCCACTCCAGGGATTTTTTTCATATTGAACTTATCCCAGTTTTCAAAACAGCTCTTACAAAGCTCTGCCACCTGGGGTGAACTGCAACGTTTCATCCATGCTTTCAAAGCATCCTCCTCAGACATCAGCCCCGCATCCAATCGGATCCACTCTCCGGAATAAAACATCACATCTTTAATTTCTTTAATCCAATCTTCTCTATCTGTATATTCTTGAATCACCCAGACCGGATCATAGGTGACTAAAACATTTCCCATATCCAAAACAAGATTTTTGTGCATTATCTTTCTCCTTTATTTTAAATGCTTCTCTATTGTACCAAATCAGAGAAAAAAGAAAAGAAAGAAAAAACGAAAGAAAAATAGACACAAAAAAACCCGAGCAATGCTCGGGAGTGACGAATCCGGGAATCGAACCCGGGATTCAGCCGTGAGAGGGCTGCGTCTTAACCGCTTGACCAATTCGCCTCAGTCAATTCAAAACCGACTAGCGTATATTAGCAAATATTTTATCCCTCGTCAAGAACTTTTTCAAAATCTTTGAAAAAATTCGGATAAGAAATCTGAATACATTCGGAATCCTCAATTTGCATGGGCTTTTCCGCCCTGCAGAGAAGTCCTAAAACAGAAAAGCTCATGGCAATTCTGTGATCCAAAAAGCTGGGAATCTTCTTTCCTTCCAGAGTAAATACAGAGCCTTTTCCCGGAATAATCATGCCATCTTCCGTTTCCACTGCAGAAATGCCCAGGCACTGTAAGTTCTCCACACAGGCCTTGATTCTATTGGACTCCTTTACCTTAAGCTCCGCCGCATCATATATCCGGGTATTTCCCTCTGCAATCGTAGCCAGTACAGCCAGTAGGGGAAGCTCATCAATCAAACGAGGAATCAAGTCTCCTCCGATATCCACTGCCTTTAAAGCTCCATAGCTAAGACAAATATCTCCCCGCTCTTCTCCATACACCGTAGAGCAGTTTTCCAGGGAAATCTTCGCCCCCATCTTTTCCAATACGGTTAAAATTCCGCATCTGCTGGGATTCAGACCGATATTCTTAAGTCGTAAAGAAGAACCGGGAAGAAAAAATACGGAAGCCATAAAATAGGCCGCAGAGGAAATATCTCCCGGCACAAAATACTCTCCGGGGAGAGCCTTAAGCTCCTGCCCTCCCTCCAAAGAAATCTCCACTCTACCATCCTCTAAGCTTCTTGTAGAACATTCCACCCCCATAGCCCTCAAAAGACGTTCCGTATGGTCTCTGGAAAGACTCGGTTCAATCAGGGAGGTCTTCCCCTTGGCATAAAGCCCTGCCAAAAGAACGGAAGACTTCACCTGGGCGGAAGCAACCGGACTTTCGTAGCAAATCCCATTCAGAGGAGAGCCGCTAATCTCCAAAGGAGCTGTACCCTTTTCTCCTTGCATCTTGATTTTTGCCCCCATCTTTTCCAGGGGAAGGCAAACCCGCTTCATAGGACGTTTTTCCAGACTTTCATCTCCCGTTAAGCAGGAGGAAAAGCTTTGCCCTGCTAAGATTCCTGCCATCAGTCGCATGGTGGTGCCGGAATTCCCGCAGTATAAGGCTTCGCCCGGAGCCTTTAAACCGTGAAGACCAAGGCCTTGAATTCGGAGGCTGTCCTGCTCCTGTTCTATAGAAACACCCATTTTTCGGAAAACGGAAATGGTGGATAAACAGTCTTCCCCCGGCAAAAAGCCTTTTACTTTCGTTTCTCCCTTGGCCAAGGCGGAAAACATTACCGCCCGGTGAGAAATGCTTTTGTCTCCGGGCACCGTTAAGCTGCCCTTTATTACTTTTCCCGCTCCCGCGATGCTTTTCATCATTCAATATAGCCTTTCATTTGCAGATAGTTTCTCATCAGCAATTCCATCTCATCATAATTGATGCGAGAAGCATTAATCATCAAATCGTAATTGTCCGGTTTCATCCATTCTTCTCCGGTATAATAACGATGATATTCTTTTCTTTCCTTATCAATCTTCTTGATACGCTTCTTAGCCTCTTCCCGATCCACCTTACAATAGTCCATGGTTCTTTCAATACGTTTTTCCATATCTGCATAAACGAAGAAATCCACATGTTCCTTCCCGGCATCTCGAAGAACCACATTGGCACAACGGCCGGCAATAATACAGCATTCCTGCTCCGCCAGCTCCACCACCACCTGACTTTGAAAACGAAATAGATTCTCGGGGCTCACGATGTCCTCAGATAAACTGGGCTTTCCCAATCTGGGCTTTAAGGAATCCACGATTTTAAACAGCACATTGCTTCCGGCCTTCTCATCCGCCAGACGAAAATACTGCTCTCCAATAGCGGTTTTCTCTGAGGTGATTTTTAAAATCTCCTCATCATAAAAGGGAATCCCCAGGCTTTCCGCCAAACGCTTTCCCACAATTCTTCCTCCGGAACCGTACTGCCTGCCAATAGTTATTACAAAGTCTTTCTTTAACATAGTCTCTCCTCACCTTCTTAGGATAAAAGAATACGATCGTTGTCCAATGCCTTTCCGGCCTTTGCCATAAAAAGCTCCAGCAGCTTATCTACGGAAAGTCCCTCTCTCTCCCGGCCGAATAAATCCAAAACGATATTTCCCTGATCCATCATCAGGGTTCGATTTCCAAGCTCCAGAGCCTGATGCATATTATGGGTAATCATCAGGCAGGTGATTTTTCTCTCTTCCACAATATTTCGGGTCAGTTCCAATACCTTATCCGCGGTTTTCGGATCCAATGCCGCTGTATGCTCGTCCAAAAGCAACAGCTTCGGCGTTACCATGGTGGCCATTAAAAGAGTAAGAGCCTGTCTTTGTCCGCCGGAAAGCAATCCCACAGGATGATTCATCCGATCCTCCAATCCCATTTCCAAAAGGCTTAGCTGCTCCCGAAAGAATTCTCTGTCCTTCTTTTTCACTCTGGAAAATAAAGAGCTGTGGGAAGCTCGAAGATAGGAAACAGAGAGTTTTTCCTCAATGCTCATGTGAGGCGCGGTACCCATCAGAGGATCCTGAAAAAGTCTTCCGATAAATTTACTCCGCTTATGCTCCTGTAAAAAGGTAATATCTTCTCCCTCTAAAACCACCGAGCCTCTGTCCAATAAAAAGCTCCCGGAAATTGCATTAAAGAGGGTGGATTTTCCTGCTCCGTTACTTCCTACTATAGTCGCAAAATCTCCGGAAGACAAATGCAAATTTAAATCCTGCAAGGCTTTTTTTTCATGAATGGTTCCCGCATTAAAGGTCTTATAAATATGGGATAAACTAAGCATGCTTCTCCCCTTCCTTTTTCTGTCGTTCTATAGCATTTCGTCTTAATCTGTTATATTGTAAAAGCTCCTTCACCTTGGTGGAAGAAATTGCCAGAGCCACAATGCAGGCACTGACCAGCTTGAAGGCTTCCGTCGGTACCTTAAACGTAAAGCCAGTGCAATAATGCTTCTATAAAGCAGAGAACCGAATACCACACCCAAAAGACGCAAAATCAGCTTTTTCTTTCCGAAAATGCTTTCCCCAATAACCAAAGATGCTAATGCCACCGTTACCATACCGGTACCCAAATTAATATCTGCCGTTTTGTTATACTGTGCGATTAAAGAGCCGGAAAGACCGGTTAAAGCATTGGACAGACAAAGTCCTACCGTAATGGTAAAGGTGGGATTAATGGAGGAAGCCCGGACCATAGCAGGACTGTCTCCCGTTGCCCGAATCGATAGACCCAGTCCGGTTTTAAAGAACCATTTTAAGAAAAAGCAAAGAAGAAGAACAATAATACTAAGGAGAATCACCACTCCCCACTCATTTAAAAAGGCATTATCCCCTGCAAAGAGCGTAAAAATTGTGTCTGTACCAAAGATGGACAGGTTGGAAGAAAAACCCATCACCGCTAAATTCACGGTATAAAGTCCTGTATTCACAATGATTCCCGCCAAAATACTTTCAATCCCCAGAGTAGTTTGCAAAAAGGCCGTGACAAAGCCGGAAAGAGAACCGGATAACATAGCCATAAAAATTCCCAAAATCGGATGTCCGGAAATTGTAAAAACTGCAGACACTGCCGTGCCTAAAGTATAAGATCCGTCGGTAGAAAGGTCTGCGATATTTAAAATACTATAAGAAATAAATAGTGCCATGGCAACCAGGGCATAAATAAGCCCCAGTTCCACAGCTGTTTTCATAATTCCTACTGTTAAAAATCCACTCATCTTGTATCCTATGATTTAAATTCTTTTTCCGTCTTAATCTCCACAATCTTAGTGCAGAACGGCTTGAAGGCTTCTTTAATCTTATCTAAGGAATAGCCTAATTTTTCGGCAGTTTCCGTATTGACTGTTGCAATACCGTTATCAAAGGTCTGAACCGGAAGGGTTGCCGTGTCCTTACCCTGGCGAAGTACCTCATCCACCATATCCGCAGTAGCCTTTCCAAGCTGTACGTAATCTACGCCGTAACCGGCAAAGGCTCCATTTAACGCAAAGGAATCCGCTCCGCCGTAGTGAGGAATCTTCGCCTTTATCAGCTTCTCATAGAAGGAAAGCTCTGCCTTCTGAATGGTATTGTCTGTAGGAGTGAAGATCGCATCCACCTTCTCTGCAATCAGTGCATCCACAGCCTGACTCACCTCATCGGTGGTGGTTCCGGTCTTTTCTACTACTTCCACACCCTTGTCAGCCAGATACTTCTTCGCTGCTGCAATAGGCTGCTGAGAGGAGTCCTCACTCTTGGAGTACAGAAGACCGATCTTCTTTGCCTCAGGATTCTGGGCAAAAATCAAATCCATAATGGCATCCGTATTTAAGAAATCGGAGGTTCCTGTAATATTTCCTCCCGGCTTTTCCATGGAATCCACAAGCTTTGCGGAAACCGGATCGGAGGCTGCGGAGAAAACGATGGGGATATTTTTTTCCTTCGGTCTGAGACTGTACTACCTGAATCGCCGGGGTAGCAATGGGAACAATCACATCCACATCATCCGCAATCAGCTGCGCAGTCATCTGGTTTAATACGGAGGCATCTCCCTGTCCGTTCAAACGATATTCCTTATACTCATACTTTGCTCCGGAGCTTTCAGACAAGCTATCCAGCTCCTCACAAAGACTGTCCTCAATCTGGTTTAAGGAGGGTGATCCATAAACTTTAAAATCCCCACCTTGTAGGTCTTTTCCGTCTCCGGCATCTGCCTTGCTATCCGCTTCCTTACTTTCCTCTTTCGCTGCGGTAGAGGCCTCTGTGCCCTTCTGCTCTGTGCCCCTTTCCACTCTCCGCCTGCTGCTTAGCGCCACAAGCCCCTAAAACCATGGCCATAGACAAGACCAATGCTACTCCAAATCTCTTTTTCATAATGTCCTCCTTAAAATCTGTAAGTCTAAACTCTAGCACAAAAGACCATCTCTTTCAAGAATTCCCCCAGGGGAATGCCCCGACAGAGCGAAAAGAACCATACTTATTTTTCATATCTCCTATGCTTCAGCGCATCTTCTCTTGAAACATAAAGAGTCAGACTTTTACTGTACAAAATTCAAGAGTCAGAACTACGCATTTAAAAGACTCAGATAGCGCTCCATGGGAATTCCCTTTTCCGTAAGCCCATCCTCTTCATAGGCATCGATAAAGGCTCCGATTTTTTCCACCGCCCACATTCCTGCAGCAAAAAAATCATTTTCCTGCATAAAACGTCCCAGAAGAAGAGCAGAGAACAAATCTCCGGTTCCCACAAAATGCTTGTCCCTCATCCTGTAAGGAATCCGGCAAAACTCCCCCTTCTTCTCATCATATAGGAAAACACAATTTTGTCCGTCAATCTTCATGCTGGTAATACAAACCGATTTCGCTCCCCCCTCTCGCAAAGCGCTTACCAGCTCCTTCGCTTCTTGCAAGCTAAAATCCGACTGCTCCGGATTCTTCCTCGCCAATAACAGAGCTTCGGTACTGTTGGGAACAATATAATCCGAAAGCCCCATAAGCCTTCTTCGACTTTCCACTGCCTCCGGTGAAATCCCGTAATAGAGCTTTCCATTGTCCGCCATAATAGGATCAAAGAAAATAACGCAGCCCTTCTCTCTTTCCTCCTTACAAAGCTCCGCTAAAAATTCTCCCTGCTTTTCCCCGGTAATAAAACCGATAGCCATGGCATCAAAGGTAAAGCCCAGTTCTCTCCAGACCTTAACGCTTCCCTTCATATATTCCGTAGTATCTAAAATTTCCGCCTTACCAAAGTCCAGTACATTGGAAACCAAAGCGGTAGGCAAAGAAAACAGCTGATATTTCATTGCCGTCAAAGTAGGAATCATCCCCTGCAAAGCCACCTTCCCATAGCCCGGAAAATCATTACACAAAAAGATATTTTTCCCGCTTTCTCTTTTCACATCAGCCATCGCTTTTCTCCTTTTTATACTAGAAATATACTTTATAGTGTGCTAACAATAATTCTCACATAAATTTTTTAACGCTTTATTTTAGCATATTATCACACAAAAAATAAGTATTCTGCTCAGCGCATTTTTGTGGAGCAGAATACTTTTTATCTAATCTTTAATTACAATATGCCCGTTTCCTTCATACCGGTCTGAAAAAGGTATACTCCAAGTGCGTCAGCACTTGAAGAACTTTGCAGAAGTAGAAACTGAAGAAATCCATTAACCAACGCGAATGATGCAGTACAGTCTTTCATAGGGGTAGTCTGAGCCCGTCAGTACTTACTGAAAGCGAGCAAAGCGAAGCTTGAAGTTAGTACTGGTAAGGAGGTACTTTTCTTCAGAAAAGGTACCTCCTGTACGTAGACCAACTTCCGAAGGAATTTGCTTTGCGAAGCAAAGTGAGCAGTGGTTAACAAAACCACTGCTCAGTCGCGAAGCTAGCGAGAGCGTGCCCCAAGGAAAGACCTGTACTGCATCAGAGCGTAGGCAATTTATTTTCACAGTCCGTTATTACTAAAATCGAGCTTAGCCGAAGAGTATTCCTATTTCAGACCTTGTTATGAAGGAAACAAATTTACCTGCACTGCTCATAATTCTCACTGACCTTCTCCCAGTCTAAAACCTCGAAGAAATTTTTCAGATAGTCGCCTCTTAGATTCTTATAACGAAGGTAGTAGGCATGCTCCCAAACATCAATTCCCAGGATGGGGGTATGCTGTCCTTCTTCCATAAAAGGATTATTCTGGTTTGCGGCCTTTGTGGCATAAAGCTTTCCTTCTTTATCTACCGATAAGAACGCCCAACCGGAACCAAACTGCCCCAGTGCCAGATTCTGCAAGGTTTCTATCAGCTTCTCCAAGGAGCCAAAGTCCCTGTTGATTGCCTCTGCCAGGGCAGGGCTTGGTTTTGTTCCCTTTTTAGGACTCATAACGGAAAAATACAAATTATGGTTATAGAAACCGCCACCATTATTCTGTAAAGCGTTCCTTAAGGCCTCATCGCCTACGGAAGAGAGAGAAGAAAGAATCTCTTCTACAGATTTTCCGCCCAGTCCCTCCTTTTCCACCGCATCATTAAAGTTCTTGGTGTAGGTGGCATGATGCTTTCCATAGTGGGTTTCCATAGTCATCGTGTCGATATGGGGCTCCAGAGCATCAAAGGCATAGTCTAATTTTACTTGTTCAAACATAGTTTTCCTCCTTATTTGTTCTACTGTATTCAGTACTTCCTTCTGATTTTTCTCAAATTTTTTTCTTAAAATTGAGAAGTATTATTATTTTATACTCTTAGTATAAATGACAAAAGAAAAAGAAAAAGTATAAAAGTTATATTAAACTAACCATCTAATCTGTAATGGGGTTCACTCCGGGCTTATCCATTTTCTCTACTTCCAAAGCCTCAATATAGTAAATTAGCTGGGAAACATCCTTGGAAATGGAATACTTTCCCTGCCGTAAAACGCCCTTTACCCGAATCCAGGACTTTTCCGACTCCAATCCGGAAAGATCAAGGTCAGTTTTAAATTCAAAATTCACATAGCCACCGGTACAATAAGGACAGGAGGGACCGTTTCTTCCCACCAGAGTATAGCCTCCGAAGTTCATATACATCCCTTCAATACTGACCGTCTTTCCCTCATAATCCTGAAAGTTCTTGTACCAGTCATTAATCTGGGTGGCATAGAGTTTATCTCCCACCACAATATCCGGCTTCTCCAAAGAATACTTTCCTCTGTCTTCTTTAGGATTGTAGGGATAATCATCTATAGGATAGGTTCTTCCCTGCTCATCGGTTTCCTTCACGCTTTCTGCGGAATTGGTGCTTCCGGCAATTTTACTTTCTGAGGAGGGATTTGTATTTTCCGCCGCCACCGATGCCGCATCCTTAGACTCTAAGGCATCCAACGCCTCCGCCATAGACATTGCTTCCTCTTCGGATACGGAAGAAGTACTTTCCGTACTCTCCACCTTTCCCGGGGTCTTCCGCACGGTATCCTTTTCCTTACAGGCCACCAAAGTTCCTGCGCAAAGGGCAAGAAGAAGACAAGCCCTTCTCAAAGGGATGATCCCATTTGCTCTTCTGCTTTTTCCGAAAATGCGAAAAGGCCCTAAGGCCTTCTCTTCTTTTGTATTCATTTTTTTCTGCTTAATTTCATTTTCTTATCCTCTATCCCTTTCTATTCCGCATTGCTTCAATCGCACAAAATAGGAAGAATAACACAATATCTATCACCACAATGGAAGCTCCCGTAGGAATCCTGTAAAGGAAGGATAGAGTCATTCCTACAAAGAATCCAAAGAGAGAAAGTATAGACGCCAGAATAATGGTACCTAAGAAGTTTTTACATACCCGCATTGCCGTAATAGAAGGAAACACGATCAAGCTGGAAATCAATAGGGTTCCCATCATTCGCATGCCCAGCACAATGGTGATAGAGGTCAGTAAGGCCAAAACCATGTTGTAGAAACGGGTATTGGTTCCGCTGGCTTTTGCAAAATTTTCATCAAAGGTCACCGCGAAGATGCGGGGATAGAAGAAAATGTAAAGGAACAGCACCACCACGGATAAAATTACGGAAAGCCGCATGTCCGAGGGACTGATGGCCAGGATGGAGCCGAACATATAGTTACAAACATCTGTATTCATACCGGTGGTCAAAGAAATCGTCATTACTCCCACCGCCAAAGCTCCGCTACAAAGTAAAGCGGTAGCCGCATCTCCCTTGATTTTGGAATTTTCTTCCAGTTGCAAAAGGAAAAATGCCGCAATCACACAGATGGGAATAGACACGGACATGGGGGCTAATTGCAGAGCATAGGCAATTGCCAAGGCTGCAAAGCCCACGTGGGACAAGCCATCCCCAATCATGGAATATCTTTTTAAAACCAAACTGGTTCCCAAAAGTGTAGAACACAGGGAAACCAGAGAACCTACGATAATCGCTCGAATCATAAAATCGTAGGAAAGCATCGACCCTAAAACCTTAAACATTTAGCCCTCCAAATCCTTCACAAAACTTTTTCCAAGCTCCGACTCTCTATACTTTTCCGCCTCTCCGAAAAATAACTGCTTATGGGCCAAATGGAGAATATGCTTTGCTCTTTGTACTATTTCCTTCACATCATGGGAAACCATGATGATGGTAATCTTTAATTCCTTATTCAATCTGTCAATTAAATCATAGAGCTCTGTCTGGGCCTTAGGATCCAAACCTGCCACAGGCTCATCCAAAATCAAGAGCTTGGAGCCGGCGCAAAGGGCTCTTGCCAGAAGAACCCTTTGCTGTTGTCCGCCGGAAAGCTCCCGATAGCAGGACTTTCTCAAATTCTCAATGTTTAAAAAACGAAGAGCATCCTCTACCCGCTTCTTATCTTCCTTACGATAAAAGGGAAATAAGGAAAGCTTGTTTAGGCATCCGGACTCCACCACCTCGTAAACACTGGCAGGGAAATCCTTCTGCGCCTCCGTCTGTTGGGGAAGATATCCGATATCCTGCCTTTTCAGGCCGTCCCCCAGAATGATTTCTCCTTCACCGGGCTTTTTCAACCCTAATATACCCTTTAAAAGGGTACTTTTTCCGGCTCCGTTTTCCCCCACGATACAAAGATAATCTCCCTTTTCCACGGAAAAATGAATGTCCTCTAATACCACCTTCCCTTCATAGGAAAAGCCAATCTTGTTTAGGGAAAAATAACTCATTAATTCAGTGCCTCCTTCAATGCCTCTACATTCGGCTTCATTAAGTCCACATAGGTCTTGCCTGCTTTGAAATCCTCATCGGTCACATTGTGTACCGCATTCAAAAGCATTTTCTTGGCTCCCGTATCCTTACAAATGGCATTTACCATATCCTCGTTGCTCATTTCAATATGGAATACCACCGGAATGCCGTCTTCCTTTACCTTATCCTGTAAGAACGCAATGGTCTGTGCCGCAGGCTGGGTATCGGTAGAACAGCCCGGGAATGCCGCAAAGTAGCTTAAACCGTACTCTTTACAGAAATAAGCAAAGGGGAAACGGTCTGCTACAATGATTTCTTTTCTCTTTCCGGAATCTATCACTTCTCTAAAGCTTTTATCCAGCTCTTCCAATTCCTTCACATAGGCCTCAGTATTCTTCTCAAAAACGTCCTTTTTGGAAGAATCCAAGGAAGAAATCTTCTCATCCAGCTTCTTTACAATCTGAATGGCATTTATAGGAGAGGTCCATACATGCTCATCCATCTCAACTTCCTCTTCCTCGTGGCTGTCACTCTTTGCCTCGGAAGCCTTATCCTCATGGTCGGCAGCTTCTTCCTTATGCTCTCCGGACTCACCTTCATGGTCGTGGTCATGCTCCTCTTCTTCCTGCATTCCCTCAACCGTTTCCTCTTCCATTAAATTTACCGCATCCATCATTTTGAAAACGGAGGAATCATCCTTGTTCATGGACTTTAACATACCGTCTACCCAGGCATCACTGTCTCCGCCTACATAGAGGAATAAATCCGCATTTTGAACGGTAATAATATCCTGAGGGCTTGGCTCATAGCTGTGCGTCTCCGCTCCCGGCTTTACCAGCATGGTAACATCCGCCTCTCCCTTGGTAACAGCTCTTGCAAAATCATAAGCAGGGAAATTGGTAGCCACAATCTTCAGCTTCTCTCCGCCTGCCTTGCTCTCCTCCTTGCTGCTTTCTGCTGCTGCCTGTGTGGTGGCTGCTGTAGTCTCAGTCTTTCCTGCATTACTTGCTCCACAGGCAAAAAGATTTGCTGCAAGTAAGGAAAATGTGGTGGCAATCGCCAGTTTTCTTAGTCCCATAGGGGCTCCTTTCTAGATAAATAACTTTAAGGCCTCTTTTCCTCTTCCCGGGCACAGTTTTCACACAAACCGTAGAAAACCGTCCTTTTCGGATTCCAATGAAAGCCATGATGCACAAGAAGATGCTCCATCATAAAGTCCAGTTCATGACAATGCAGATGAATCAAGGCTCCACAACGGCTACATTTGCAATGGAAAAATAGATGTTCCTTGGAAGCTTCCTTCCTCTCCCCCACATATTCAAAGCAGGCCGGACTGTTTTGATCAATCAGGTACTTATTCACCAAACCTTCCTCGCAAAGCCGTTCCAACTGCCTGTAGATAGTGGTGGTTCCGATGGGCCTTCCCTCTTCACGGAAATGAATCACTAAGTCCGCTACCGTGAAATGTTCTCCCTCTAAATTGGATAGATATTTCTGCAATTCCTCTTTATGCTGGGTTTTGTACTTCCCTTTTTCCATATCCGCTCCCCTAAAAACTCTATCTCAACCCTGCTCTTTGCTCCCCTGTTTTCCTGACCATAGAGAAGCTTTCCTGTTAAGATTTCCTTTTCAAGCCTCAGAACTCTAAAAATTCATTCCTAAAAATGAATACAAAAAGCATGAAAACGGAAACCATTTTCATATTTTACTAGCTATTTTTCTGCTGTCAATGAAATACAGAAAAATTTCATAAAAGCTGAAGAAAATAATGTAAATATCAAAAAACAGCCTTCATGCAGTATAGGTCCGGGCTCGGGGCACGCTCTCGCTAACTTCGCCTCGCAGGGGATACTAAGCGAAAAACTGCGCTGCTCTTGTTTTTCGCAAGTACCCGCGGGCTCAGATTACCCTTATCCCGGACCTATACGCATGAAAGCTATGGATTAGTTTGACTCCCACATTCCCTTCAAGCTTTATAAAGATATTTTCCTTTTTTATAAAAAATTTTCCCTAAAAATGTTTACCAAAAGCTTCTATTGTCACCCCTTCTTTTTCCAGCGTCTTCCTTAGCTTTTCTACAAAAAGCAGAGCCTTCTCTCCGTCTCCATGGACGCAGATGGAATCTGCCTGGATAGGGATTTCCTTTCCTGTGATGGCCCTGACCTTCTTCTCCAGTACCATGGAAAGCACCCGTTCAATGGCTTCCTCTTCGTCGATAATCATGGCTCCAGGTTTTCTTCGATTCACCAAGGAACCGTCATCCTCATAGGCTCTGTCCATAAAGACCTCCGCCTTTACAGGAATTCCCATCTTTTCCGCCAATTGGTAGAGCTTACCGGAGGCCTGTGCCAGAATTACCAAGGAAGAATCGTATTCCTTTACCGCATCGCAAATGGCCTTAGCCAGTTCTTCCTCCTTTGCGGCCATGTTATAAAGAGCGCCATGGGGCTTTACATGCTGAAGCTTTAAGCCGTCCTTGTGCAAAAAGGCTTCCAAGGCTCCCATTTGGTAGAGCAGCATGGTCTTTAATTCCTTAGGCGTACAGTCCATATTTCTTCTACCAAAGCCCTGCAAGTCCGGAAATCCGGGATGTACCCCTAAGGCAACTCCCGCATTTTTACATAATTCCACGGTTTTCTCCATCACCAAAGGATCTCCTGCATGGTAGCCACAGGCAATATTGGCAGAGCTGAGAAGAGGAATCAAGTGATCATCCATACCCAAGGTATAGCGCCCGAAGCTCTCTCCCACATCTGCATTTAAATCAACCTTCATGCTTATTTTCCTCCTAAGGTAAAGCGCTCAATAAAGCCGGTATCTACCTTTCCTTCCACAAATGACTCAGACTGCATTATTTTATATTGGAAGTCCAGGTTGGTTTCCACCCCCAGCACCAGCATCTCTTCCAAGGCTCCCTTCATTTTCCGGATAGCCTCTTGCCTATCTTTTCCATGCACCAAGACCTTGGCAATCATGGAATCGTATTCCATAGGAATCTTGTAGCCGGTATAAATGGCCGTATCCACTCTTACCCCGTTTCCTCCCGGTAAATGTAAGGCCGTAATGGTTCCGGGGCTAGGCATAAAATTCTTCTCCGGAATTTCCGCATTAATTCTGCATTCTATGGCATGTCCCCGTAGAAGAACTTCCTCCTGCTTCATGCTAAGAGGCTCCCCGGCGCAGACCCGAATCTGCTCTATCACAAGATCCGTATCCGTTACCAGTTCCGTTACCCCGTGTTCCACCTGAATACGGGTATTCATTTCCATAAAATAGAACTTGCCTTCCTGATCCACGATAAATTCTATGGTGCCGGCTCCCACGTAGGACACTGCCTTAGCCGCATTTATCGCAGCCTCCATCATAGCTTTTCGACTTTCCGCCGTCACAATGGGGGAAGGGGATTCCTCCACCAGCTTTTGGTGATTTCTCTGGATGGAACAGTCTCTTTCCCCAAGAGCAATCACGTTTCCGAAGCTGTCTCCCATAATCTGTACTTCCACATGACGGGGCTCCAAAATCAGCTTCTCCAAATACATAGCATCATCGGAAAAAGCATTGGCGGATTCTCTTTGGGCGGTAAGGAATTCATTTTCAAAATCCCCTTCGGAAAAGCACTCCCGCATTCCCTTACCGCCACCGCCGGAGCTGGCCTTTATCATCACCGGAAAGCCCATGGCTTTGACTTCTTCTAAGGCCTCCTTCACATCATAAAGAGCCTTTAAGGAACCGGGTACCACCGGCACGCCGGCTTCCCGCATCTTAGCTCTGGCTTGAGACTTGTTTCCCATGCCGTCTATCACTTCCGGACTCGGTCCGATAAAGCAAATGTCGTTTTCCCTACATTTTTCGGCAAACTGAGCATTTTCCGACAGGAAACCATAGCCGGGATGAATAGCATCACAGCCCGTATTCTTGGCTACGGTAATCAAAGTATCCATATTTAAATAGGAATTTCGGGAAGATCCCTCTCCGATACAGACCCTTTCCTCCGCCAGTCGTCCGTGAAGGCTGTCCTGGTCTTCTTTGGAATACACCGCCACGGAGGGGATGCCCATGCCCCGAAGAGCTCGAATTACCCGAACGGCAATCTCTCCTCGATTGGCTACTAAGACTCGCTTAAACACTTCCGCCTCCTTTACAGCTTACGCACACGGAACAAAGGCTGCCCATACTCCACCTTCTGCTCATTGGAAACCAGCACCGCCTCGATTTCGCAGTCAAAATCCGCCGTGATTTCATTCATCATTTTCATAGCTTCCAGAATACAAACCGTATCCCCCGCCTTTACCGTGTCTCCCACCGTAACGAAGGCAGGAATATCCGGTCCGGATGCGGAATAAAAAGTTCCCACGATAGGACTGGTGATATGCACCTCATTCTCCTCTTCAGAATTCTCCTGCTTTTCCGTAGCCGGACTCTCATAGACAAGCTGAGATGCTCCTCCCTGAGCAAGCACGGGAGGATGATCTAATTTACTCATAACAATCTTAAAATCTCCATCTTTAATGGACATGGTATTTAAGGAGGAATTCTCCAAAATTCTTACCAAACCCTCTACCTTTTCTAAATCCATTCTTTCTCCTCTCCTACTTCTCAAATAACTTGGATAAGCGTTTTGCCGCCAAACGACAATCTAAGACTTCCTTACAGGGCTTATGAATCAGCTTTCGCATTTCCTGTAGCTCCTTTCCTCTTCCAGGAGCAGCTTTTGTGCCTCCTGTACCGTAATCTTTTCAAAATGAATCTTATCATCCATCCTTCTTTGTACCAGCTTTGGTAAGTCTACTGTTGCTACTGTAGCAATCTTTCCGTAGCCTCCGGTGGTTTGCCTATCCGCTAAAAGCACGATAGGCTTTCCGTGGGAAGGAACTTGAATAGAGCCTAGGGCAATTCCGTCGGAAATAATGTCGGAGCCCTTCTTACTTTCAATATATGCCCCATCCAAACGAAGTCCCATACGGTCAAATTCGCTTCCCACTGTATATTCGCTTTCATAGAAGCTCTTAATTCCTCTTTTGGAAAATACCTCTTCCTCCGGTCCGGGAACTACCCGAATCTTCACTTTACTTTCTTCATACTCCTTTAAGGGGAGGGTTCTGGAAAGAAAGCTGGGAAGATAAATTCTTCGATTAATTCTGGTATCCAGATAATCCCCATCCTCTAATTTTCTTCCCTTAAAGCCGCCAATCTGACTTTTTAAATTGGTAGACCGGGAGCCCATAATCACCGGAACCTTTAAGTAGTTGGAAAAGGCAATATAGCAGGTCCGTCCGGTTCTTGCAGATCCTACTTTCAATACATCCCCCTTAGCCACATAAATGGCAGTATACATGGGAATTGCTTCATCATTTAACTCCGGTCGAAAGTCTCCTCCTGTAATGGAGATAATCATGGGGGCAGTAAACTCTAAAGTAGGACCTATCAGGGTACATTCCAGCACTGCCTCATTTTCCGGATTATCCAAAAGCAGGTTTGCGATACGAAAGGCTCTTCTATCCATCACACCGTTCACATTAAAGCCCTGAGACTGATAGCCTGTACGGCCTAAGTCCTGAACCGTAGTAAGAAGGCCTCCCTTAATTACTCGAAATCCCATTTTAGCCCTCCTTATGCCACTGTACGCTATAATTTCCTGATGCTACCGCCTCGGAAATCCTTGCATATTCAGAATCCGTAATCGGATAAAAATGGATATATTCTCCGGCCTGTACCAAGATAGGATCCTGCTTTTCCGGGTCGTACATCTTCACCGGCGTTCTTCCGATCAACTGCCAGCCTCCCGGAGAGTCCACAGGATAAACACCGGTCTGAGAACCTCCGATTCCTACAGAGCCTGCGGGAATCTTCACTCTGGGGTTTTCCAGCCTGGGAGTATGAAGCTTTTCCTCCAGCCCACCAAGATAAGTAAATCCCGGTAAGAACCCCAGCATATACACCAGGTAATCCTTCTCACTATGGAGGCGTATCAGTTCCTCTCCACTGATTCCGGCATGCTCCGCTACATAGGAAAAGTCCGGTCCCAGCTCTCCTCCGTATAAGACGGGAATCTCCCAAACCTTCTTCTCCATGCTTTCTACCTTGGTATCCATCTTCACAATAGCGGAAACTCTCTTATAGATTTCCTCATAGCGAATCACCAAGGGGTTATACTGCACCAGCAGGGAGGCGTAGGCGGGAATCATATCCACAATCCCTTCGATTTGTTGCATTTTCAATAACTTTACGGTAGCGCTGATTCTGCGATTTACATCCTCTCCGATTCTTTGCTCAAACTGAATCAGTAAAGCAGAGTCTCCTGCAGTAAGCACTCGTATCTTTTCCATAGTTTTCCTTTCTCCGAAAACACAGTCTTTGTTTAAAAATCCCGTTCTTTAAAAATCTATATGCTCTAAGCTTTCATGCATAGATTTTATGCGGTAAAGAGAGTGGATAACTTTGTCAAGGAAGTTAATCCCACATAAGCAGATAATACTACCACAATAATCCCCAGGAAAAGCAGAATTTTCGGATGCGTATAATTTTCTCCCATAATCTTCTTATTCTGAGAAGCCACAAGACAAATCCCTAAGCTTACCGGTAAGATTAAACCATTCAAAGAACCTGCTAAAACCAGAAGCTTTGCAGGACTTCCAAGGCCTGCCATTACCAAGGTGGAAAGGAGGATAAATCCAATGATAAAAAGATTTTCTCTCTTAGCCACTGCAGGAAACAATGTCTTTAAGAAGCTGACAGAGGTGTATGCCGCACCGACGATAGAGGTAATAGCCGCACAACAGAGCACCAAGCCGGAGATTCTCTGTCCTATTACGCCAGCTCCCTGAAGAAAGGCATCTGCTGCCGGATTTTTCGCATCCCAAGCTGACACCCTTTGCCACAACACCCAATACGGCAAAGAATAAAAGGACACGAACCAAGGTGGCAACAAACATTCCCATAACTGCGGAATAATTAATATCCTTCAATTTATCTTCTCCGGTAACTCCGGCATCAATCAAACGGTGTGCCCCTGCAAAGGTAATATATCCTCCAACCGTACCCCCCAAAAGAGTAAGGATGGCAGGAAATAAACTTACGATGCTTGCTTCCGGAAGAATACTGTTTTTAAGGCCGGAAGCAATGGGAGGCTTTACCATAAAGATGACTAGCAGGATAACAAGAATCATGACTGCCCCAAGAATCTTACCAAGCGATCCATAATTCCCTTTGCATTCTTGGACAAGAAAACCAGAATTGCCAGACCTCCTGCAAGAAAGTAACCAAGCTGTGTGGGAATTCCCAGAACCGTTTGTAAGCCCAAGGCTCCTCCGCCTACATTTCCGATATTAAAAACCAAACCGCCCAAAACTATTAAGAAGGAAACAAAATATCCCAGTCCCGGAAGGATACGGTTTCCCACATCCTGTCCTCGCATCCCGCTGATGCAAAGTACACGCCAGATATTCAGCTGAGCAATCGCTGCCAAAATAACCGAAGCTAAAATAACAAAGGCAAAGCTGGCTTTAAAATCACCGGTAAACTTTGCCGTCTGAGTTAAAAATCCCGGTCCGATGGCTGAAGTTGCCATCAGAAAGGCTGCTCCAAGCAGTGCTCCGCTTTTCTTCTTCGTTCCGCTCATAATAAGTTCCTCCTTCTTTTTATTGGACAGTTGAACTGTTGCGCTGTTTATTTAAGACTTATTTATCAGTGTCTTTAATTTAAGTCTTATACACAGTATAGTCATTTTTTCTCGAGCGTCAAGATTTTTTCCGGATTTTCCTGGATAAGAATAGAACGGAAACAGAATAAACATGGAACAACACAGAACAGAAGCAGAAATCCGCAGTATTTTCTTAAGAATTTTTCCAAGCTTTGAAATTTCTAATTTATTTTATAAATAGGACGATATATAATCTGGGTCTAAGAGCTACTCTTAGCCATTTGCATGAGAAAGGAGCAAATATGCAAAAGTTATTTACACAAGCTAAGGCATTTTCAAGAAGGATTTTGAAGGCTTTAGAAAATTACGGAAGAAAAAGCTTAGGAGTTCTTACCCTATGTTCTCTTCTGGCAAGCTCTCCGGTTTTTGCCGGAATCCCTTTAAAACAGGGAGATGGTGCAGTGAATGATGCCCAGGTCAATGCGGCTATTGAAGTTTATAACAGAATTCCGACATCCATTCGTTTACAGTATGAATTGAATCATAACAGTATTACTTTTTTTAACAGTAAACAAAGACGAGACAACGTCATCGGCATGTATACCGCTTTAGACGGAATGGAAGCAAACATAATGCTATCCGACCAGGACTTACTGGGAGCCTACGCTCTTGCCCATGAAATCGGACATTATTTCGATGATGTGGTATATAAAGACGAAGAAATTCTTTTACAAGAAAAGCGATATGGAAATCAGGTTTTCCGCTATGTTACCAGAGGAAAACGCTCTCGTTCCGAGGAAGCGGATTTCGTAGCAATCTATCAGCAGGAAGCCAATCAAAACGGTTTGGTAACCCAATATGAGAAATCCGACAGTACAGAGTACTTTGCCGGAAGCTTTAAGGCTTATGTAGATACTCCCGAGCAGCTGCAGGTTGTAGCTCCCGCTACCTATGCTTTTATCGATCAGTTGGTAACGGAATTTAATGCTAGCCACCCGGTACCGGAGGAAGCGGTAACCGCTTAAAAAAAGAACAGAAAAAGGGACTGTAAAATCAAAATTATAAAGAATTTTCGGCAATATAGGTCTGAATGCGGGGTAGTCTGAGCCCGTCAGTACTTACTGAAAGCGAGTAAAGCGAAGCTTGAAGTTAGTACTGCTAAGGGGGTACTTTTCTTCAGAAAAGTACCCCCTGTACGTAGACCAACTTCCTTTGGAAGTTGCTTTGCAATCGAGTAGGAGGCGGCGACTAACCGCCGTCCTCTCACAGCACTGTACGTACGGTTCTCGTATACAGCGCTTTCAATAGTTGACGTGCACAGACTGATAGGCTGTGGCTAAATCGTAAAAGCCACTGTTTATCAGTCTTTCTTTTGTCATTGCCATGTTCATGACAACTGTATGTGTTGTAAACCAATAGCCTCGTCTGCTGTTTGCCGTTTTCCACCCTAGGTCTTGAGGAACTCCCATGACCCTCAGGTTTCGGTATCTGGTTCGCACACATTTCCATTGTTTCCATACACACATACGTATTCTGTGATAGAGCCATCCGTTGATATCATTCATGTTGCTCTTCATACTTGCTATTCCATAGTAGTTAAGCCACCCTCTTGCGTATACCTTGATTCTTTCTAGGCTCGGCTTGATTGACTGACAGCGCTTACGGGAAGAAAGCTCTTTCAGTTTCGACTTAAACTTCTCCCAAGACTTTGCATGAACTCGGACATATATGCCACTTCTGTTCCTTCCCAGTGCAAAGCCAAGGAATTTAAAATTTCGGATTGCAAATACACTGACAGTGCGGCTTTTCTCTCGATTCACTGTAAGTTTCAGTTTCTCCTCAAGATACCTCGTACTGCTCTCTAAGAGTCTCTCTGATGCCTTTCTGCTTTTCGCAAGAAGCACTATGTCATCTGCATACCTTATGCATGGGACACCTCTTTTCAAAAACTCCCGGTCGAACTCATTGAGGTAGATATTCGCGAGCAAAGGGGATAAATTCCCTCCTTGTGGCGACCCTTCCTCTGTTTCAATAACCACTCCATTTTCCATTACGCCACTTTTCAGATACCTCTTGATAAGTTGCACCACACGTTCATCTTTAACATTTTTCCTCAGAAGGTTGATAAGAATCTCGTGGTTGATTGTATCGAAATATTTCGATAAATCTAGAACTACCGCATATGTGTAGCCCTGTTCAGCGTACTCCTTAATCTTAAGTATTGCTCCTTTTGCGTCTCTGTTTGGACGGTAACCGTAGCTGCCGTCTGTAAAAAAAGTGGCTCATAGATTGGAACTAACTGTTGTGTTATCGCCTGTTGAAGTGTACGGTCTATCACTGTTGGTATGCCAAGCTTTCGCACACCACCATCTGGTTTGGGAATCTCAACTCGTCTTACTGGAGACGGAGTATACTTTCCACGATAGATACGGTTAGTTAACTCCTGTTGATGTTCCTGAAGATAAGGAAGTGCCTCTTCGATGGTCATACCATCAATTCCAGGTGCTCCCTTGTTTGCCTTCACTCTCTTATACGCTCTGTTAAAGTTATCTTTATGCAGTATCGCTTCTAAGAGCTTCGGCTGTGCACTGCCTCTTTCTTTCCATATCAGATTGAATGACCTACGCGCTTTCGCATACCCTTCATGTTCCGCACTATCTCTTTGCGAACAGCCATTGTTTTCAATGTTTTCTGCCATAACCAGTCATTCCTCCTTTCTCAGTCATACTTGAGACTCCTACTGATTCGGTCCTTTGTCTCTCGACTACTATGACCTCTGCTGACTTCTGTGTGTTCAGCATTGCTTTGGACAATGGTTACCTCTTTCGAGGCATATCACACAGACCTCCCTAGGTACCACACGTTTCTTCCTCTCCATATATCTGCCTCATCTATCATGCATGATTCCGTGTAGTTATTGGACTTTGGCTTGTCTTGCAGTCTTATCCTCATGCATAACCTCATATGAGATTTCTGTTCGTCAGACCAGAGATTTGCCCATGAGTTAGTATCTTCCTCATATCCAGCTTCCTTCAGATTCGAGGTCACCCTCGACACCCTTGCCTTCGGCTATATCCTTCCCACTACCGGGCGGATTCGGGACTTTAACCCGTTAGAAACGTGCGCCGCTAGGCGCACAAGCAAAGTGAGCAGTGGTTAACAAAAACCACTGCTCAGTCAAGGCGAAGCTAGCGAGAGCGTGCCCCGTTTCAGACCTATATTGCTTAGAAAATTATTTTGATTTTACAATCCCTTTTTCGTATTTCTTAATCCAGCCAGCGCATCTGCCACTCAATGGCAATTTCGCGAACTTCCTCTTTTCCGGCTAAAGCGTTCACCCAGTCCTTAGGAATCTGGGATAAGCCGTAGTAAGCTGCTGCCAGAGTAGAAACCACTACAGGAAGGTTCTTACTTCCCTTTAGGGAAAGTGCAGATTCCACTGCTTCCTGATAGCTCTTGCTGCTAAGCAGTACCCAGGTAGCTAAAAGAAGGGTGTCTTCGCAGCTTCCCTTTCCGGACAGCTCCTCCGCCTTCTTTCCTTCCAGGCTCTTTAAATCCAAGAATGGCTTGAGAATTTCGAAGGATGCAACCAGTGCATCATAGTCCTTAACATCCTCTCTATGCTGCTCCTTAGCCTCTTCATTAAGGCGCTTCTCTTCTTCATTCTCCGCCTCTTCCTCTTCGTAGAACAAAGCTACATAGTTTGCCGCAGCCTGTAGCTGCTCTTCCAGACTTTCTCCCCCTAAGTGAAGAACCAGATTGCGAAGCATGGTGGCATAGAGCTCTCCCATCAGCATAGCCTTAGGATTATTGTTTGTTAGTCTCACCGCATCATGGAGCATTGCCCTGTCCATGTCACTAAACTGATGCAAACGTCTGCAAAGCATCATGGCAAAGGGTAGCATTCTGGAAAGGAAGGAATCATCCTCTGCATCCACACCGCTGTCCTTAGGTCCTTTACCGGTGGCAAAGCGCATAATGCTGGCATCCATAGTTTCCACGGCATCCTGCTCCTGTCCTTCCAAGGCATACATGCCCTTAGACTTCCAGTCGTAGAACTTTCCTGCATATCCGGGAAGGAAAGCTTTCTTTCCGTATTCAGGCTGTGGAACTCTGCCAAAAGAACGGATCCCATGGCAGGACGATAGCTAAAGGCCTGCTCTCCATAAGGAGCCTCTCCAAGAGCATCCTTCTCCTTGGCAATTCCTAAGCTTCCACCGATTAAAGCGGAGTATAGCATGGTTTCGGAAAGCCCCTGGGTCATGGCTCTCTTTTCTTCATTTTCCTTCGCTCTCTCTTCTCCCCGCATCTTGGCATCCAGAAGCCACTTCACCATGTCCAGACTTAAGAAGAAGGACTGGGACCAGGGGTTAATAATCAGTCCGTCCATCTTTCCGGATTCGGAAATATGGATGGCCGCCTTCAGCACATCCTGCACCGGCATAGCGATAGCCGCTGTTTCTGCAGGATTCTTCTCGATTTGTTCCCCGGAGGTAAATACCGCAATGGCGTCTCTTCCATCCTGTGTGGTTAAATGGTTCAGAAGGACCTGACCATCTGCGATTTCTCCCTCTTTTTTCTCGGTGGATACGATAGCCACCAAAAGCTGAGCATTAAGCTCCATGGCCTGTAAAAAGCCCTGTAATACTCGCTCAATGCCGGCACGCTTCTTGTCTTCCGGCATAGCCTCTCCTTCAGGAAGCTTCTTCTGCTCCTCATGGTAAGCCGCAACCGCCTGAAAAATTCCGGCACTTCCCTTTAAACGCTCTTCCACGTTCTGGGTACGCATCTTATTTTGCAAAGCCACGATGGCTTCTTTCAGAAGAATAAAGCTGTTGCTGAAGGGATTGATTACCACACCGTCGGAATGGGGATGGTTCGCCGCAATCTGTAACAGCTCCGCCACAGGAAGTAAAACTGCGGAGGATTGCTGTCCTTCGTTCCCCGCCTTCTGCTCTTCCACATTGGTGAAAGCTGCGGCATAGCTTTTTCCCTCCTCGGTTTTTAAAAACTTCAGATTAATCTGCTGCTGACCGTCCTTTTCTCCGGCAGGATCCGCCGCTAGAAGAAGTCCTCCTCCGTTGTTAATCAACTCTTCGATACTGGCAAAAATTTTATTTAAATTCTCTTGGTTTCGCTCATCGGAAAAACGAAGAATACTTTCCTCAAGTCCCTTGGCTAATTCGAGTTTTTCAGAAAACTCCTTCTGTCCCATCTCTTTCATCTAATCCTCCTAAGTCTCGCAAAAAAGGAAATATGCCCTTTTTTGTACTTCAGACAGTATAGCAAAGAATGGGGGATAGAGAAACATTTTGATGAAGAAAAATCAAAATATCACTTATGCAAATGGGCCTGAAAATCAGGGCGAGCTCAAATTGCCCCTCATTTCAGACCCATACTGCAAATCATATTCGATATTTAATTTATCATAAACACTTCTCTATTTAGTCATCCTGCTCTACATCGGCTTTTCTGATGGAACCATCTACAGCACCGATTTCGTAATCGTACTCCATGTTTCCTACTTTAAAGTCAATCTCATATACACCGTCATCATCGTACTCAACGGACAAGTCTCTTACCTGTCCGGCAGAAACCCCTGCGTGACCAAAAGCAATAGCCTTTGCCTTGTCTGCACTGATTCTGCCGCCCTGCTGAGGCTGCGCTTTAGTCTTTGCTTGGGTTTGAGGCTGAGTCTGTGCCTGAGTCTGAGCCTGAGCCTGAGTCTGAGCCTGAGCCTGTGTCTGTGCTACCGCAGCCTGTGTTTCTGTAGGCTGAACCTGAACCGCCTGACTAGTACCCTGCTGAGTTGTTGCTACGATGTAGTCATCATCTCCCTCATTAATATCCTCAATAGCATCTGCGATATTTTCCCAGAGGCTGTCATCAGAATCATACTCAATAATGTCACGAATATCGATGTTCTTATCAGCTACCAGCTTTGCAATTTCGGAAATCTTCATCTTTGCCAGCTCTTTGGCATTTAAGGAGCTGGCCTTATTGGCAAGGTTCAGTACGAACACAGCCTTTCCTAAGGAAATGTTATTTTTCCTGGCAAATGCGGAAGCATTGTTATTCTGACTGGAAATCACCTGATGAAAGACTGCTGCATTCATATCTTCCGTGGACAAAGCTATCTCCATTTCTTTCACCACCAGCTTACGAAGATTATCCGCCTTCTTCTGATCCTTATTCTGCACGGTTACCAATACGCCCTTGGTGTCCTTCGTCATATAGCCTTGCTGCACCATGGAACCTACGATAGCATTTAATGCCACCTGTAAATCCACGTTCTGTAAATCCATACCGGAAAGAACCTTATCACCGTCGCCGTTGGTTGCATAAGCTTCTAATACGCGGTTCTTTTGGTTGGTAAGAAGCTCAATTCCCGGGTTTACATCCAAGTCCACCAAGCTATCCACCATTAAGTTTCCTCTGTAATAAAAGATTCCCCCAACTACCAATACCAAAGCCACACAGGCTGCCACCAACTGCATCACTGTTTTTAATCCTGGACTTGTACTCTTCCTTTCAATTCTTCTTACCAGCACTTTTTCCATCTTTGCACCCTCTTCCTTGGAATCCAGTTCTGCGGTAATCCTAGTAAATAAGTCATTGGGGATAAGATTTTGAACAGCCTCTTGAAGCTCTTTTTCCATATTTTCCTGCTTCATCTTACTCATCCTTTCCTAAATGCTCCTGCAGCTTCTTAATGCTCCTCTGGTATTTGGATAAAACCGTATTTAAGTTTTTTCCTAAATACTCCGCAATTTCCCGATTCTTCCAGCCTGCCACGGCATGAAGAAATAGAATCTGTCGTTCTTCTTCCTCCAATATTTCCATGGCGGATTCCAAAAGCATTCTGTGGTCAGCATTTTCCACGAAGGAAAAGGAATATTTGGCGTCCACCGCCTCTTCCACTTCGTGAATACTTTCTTTGTTCTTCTCTTTTCGGAAATGCATCAGGGTGAAATTCCTGGCAATTCGAAATATCCATGCCATCGCCTTATTTCCCCCATGATAGGAAGCTGCATTTTCTGCAATGCTTACATAGGTTTCCTGCAAAACATCCTCTGTGTCATACTTATTTTTTGTTAAAGAAAGAACGTAAGCATACAATGGGTTTATGCTTTTCTCATATATGATTTTAAGCGCTTCACGGTTTCCCTTTGCCAAAGAAAAGATCAGTTCATCCGCTATTTCTTCCTGCTTGGGAAAATCCGCAATCAGCATACTCACATTGATCATGTTTTTCGTCCTTTCATAAGTTCAATGCATAGAGAGGGCATTTTATTGCAATGAAAGTCAACTTTGTATATTTTTAATAGCCGTGCTGGGTAAAAGCACATTTTCTTTGGCGAATTTGATGGCAACCTTTTCATTAATCCGATTATACAGGGTCCAGTAAGAAGGGGTATCCACCCAAAGACGGATACTAAACTCCAAATAATCTCTTCCCACCGCGGTAAGCCCTACAAAGGGCTCCGGGTATTTTCGAATCAGCTCATCGTCCTGAATACAAGACTCCAAATATCCCTTTATCTTTTCTACATCCTCATCCCGACCAAGCTGGTAAATCAAATCCACCCTCCGGAAACACTCCGCACTATAATTGATGATATTGGCATTCATCAGGCTGCCGTTGGGAATGGAAATCCGCTTGTTATCCGGAGAAAGAATAACGGTATAGAAAATACTCACCTCCTGTACCGTGCCTTCATCCGTACCGCTTTTGATATAATTCCCCACCTTAAAGGGGCGAAACAGCAAAAGCATAATGCCTCCCGCAAGGTTAGATAGGGAGCCCTGTAAGGCCAGACCTACCGCCACGCCGGCAGAAGCCAAAAGAGTGATGACGGAAGCAATGGGAACCCCCAAAATGCTGACACAGCTGATTCCTAAAATCAGATACAGGCACAGTACGATTGCTCGAAAGAAAAAATTCCGAACCGTAGGATCGATCTTAGCTGAAATAGGGGTTTTCGGAAGAATATGTCCCAGCTTTTTAATGATAAATCGACCAATCAAAAACAATGCCAGTGCCAATAAAAATTTCCCCATAAAACGGGTAAGCCCCAGAGCCAAACCATTTCCAAAATTTTGGAAGCTCCAGACCCGAATTTCATTTTCAATACTTTCTACCTGATTCATATTTTCTCCCGTCCCTACAACTGTAGATGGATAAAACTTTTTCCTAAAAATCATACCGGATCACTATCCCCGGCTCTTCTTCGGCTGTAAAAATATTTATAAAAATACCGGCTTCCAAGGTTAGATTCTTGGGTCTAACTTTTGGAGCCGGTATAAAACTGCTATAGCTTGCTGAAAGGAAATATTATTCTACGATTTCTCCGTCCTCTACCAGAATATCATTTCTGTGAAGGAAAATGAAGATAACACGGCAAAGGGAAATTACAGCAGCCAAAACACCGAATAGAGTGGAATCGGAAACACTGCTCATCTTTCCGTATACGGCTTTATAATTGTAGAAAGAAACAATAATCACTACGATGGTAAAAATAATGCCAACCAATCCCCAAAGGGCGCCGCCAACAAATCCACCAAGAAGGGGAAGCACACCCATGATTGCAGCACTGGCAATCGTGGGAACCTGATTACCGAACATCTCCTGGTCACCTGCAAAATAAGCATAGAGTCCACGATTTACGTAGGGGATAAAGGCTAAAATTGCCTTATCCTCCTGACCGTTATTCTTAGCCAGGGTATAAAGAGCGTAAGCCTCCAAGCCGTAGCAAATCAGCCAAAGCAAGATAAACGGGATTAAAAATGCTCCTAATAGTGCAAAGATCTGTAAATATGACATAGTAAGTCCTCCTTTAAGTTGTAGGGCATCTTGCATCCATACAAATCCTGCCCTTGTTAAATTAACACTCTAGTATACAAAAAAATAATATAATTTCGCAAGGCTTTCTTACTTATTTCTAAAAAAATATCGTTTATCCTTCTATAAGAAATCGTTAGAAATTCACAGGTTCCTTGATTTCTCCGGTTCTGGCAATCTTTTTCCAAATGTAAAACCGGCCCTATGCCATGATATTCTTCCCGTTCCTCCAGCTTCACCTTCGCCGTGAGCTTTGCCCAGTCTCTGGTTGAAAAGGGAGCAATTAATTTCTTGTCTCCCTTACAGATAAAACCAAGGAAGGTCATATCCTCCGCACAACAGGTCATCGCCATACGTCCCGGAACAAATTCATTCTCCGGCATATTTCCGTTTTAAAATCATAGCGGAAAATGTGATTTCTTTATTCAGATAGCGCTCCGGGTTTTCCATGCAGTCCAAGAACCAGGTACCATAATCTTCATCTGCTAAAGTAATGGCATCCTGTCCAAGATCGTAGGGCAGGTCTTCCGGAAGAGCGGTCTGGGGAATTTCTCCATTTTTATCCTCCAGTAAAATCATGGCATTCTGCCCCATTGCCCGAATCTTTCTACGATAATCCACCAATTCTTCATTGGACAGATTATCGCAACGATTCACGATGCACAGCTCCGCATGACGAAGCATCTGCCCCAGGAAAGAACGCATATTGGAAAGATAGATCTTTAGGCTGGAACCGTCTAAAATCGTAATCACCTGATATAAAAACCAGTTCTTCGGCATGGACACATGATACTTCGGCTCACGATTTTGCTGTTTTGCCAGTACCTCTTCACTCATGGGACCGCCGTATAAATCATCCTGGTTCCACATCCCGTTCCACTCGATTAAGACTCTCTCCGCCTTATACTGTCTTGCCAGAGACTGCAATTTATCTTCCTGAAAATCAGTAATATTTTCCATATACACCGGCGTTGTATGATGCGCTGCCAGCTTAATAGGGTCATATTCCACTTCCCCATCCTCACAAAGAAGAAGGAGGGTATTGCCCTCAGTCTGAAAATATTCCTGCTCCATGGTAAATTGAATGAAGCTGCTTTTTCCCGACTCTAAAAATCCGTTAATCAAAAAGACCGGAATGCCTTCTCCCTCCGCTTCCCACTGTTCTCCCATTCTACTCTCCTTCCGTTCTATATCTTCTTCTCCGAAAAAGAAAACAAGTCTATTCCTTTTCGGAGAATTCTTATAAAAATTAGTCGTTAAACAGAGCCTTTATCTTGTCCTTTTGCAGCTCAGTTCCGATAACCACGAACTTTCCGATATTTTCGGGACCGGCCTCACGAATTTCCACCTGTTCCGGTACCAAATCAAAGTTTACCCAAGTGCCGTCTGTGCAAGCCAGCATACCTTTAGCTCGAACAATACTGCCGTAAGCACAGCCGTCCACCATTTCCTCTAAAATCTCTTCCAAATGACTTCTGTCTACCTTCTTAAATACTTCCAAACCGATGCTGTCAAAAATCTCATCCGCATCATGGTCATGACCGCAAGCGCAGCCTTCATGATGATGGTGATGATGATGTTCTTCCTCATGGTCATGGCATCCACAGCCACAGGACTCCCCATGCTCATGATCGTGATGATGCTCATGATCCTCTTCATGGTCGTGGTCGTGACAGCCGCAGCCGCAGGACTCCCCGTGCTCATGGTGATGTTCATGATGATGCTCGTGATCCTCTTCATGGTCGTGGTCGTGACAGCCGCAGCCGCAGGACTCCCCGTGCTCATGGTGATGTTCATGATGATGATGCTCGTGATCATGATGATGCTCATGGTGATGAGCCGCTTTAGCCTTTACTTCTGCCAGAAGCTCCTCTTCCAGATTCTCTTCCTTACCGATGATTTCCAGAAGCTTTTCTCCACTTAACTCCGCTATGCCCGTAGTAATCAGATTGGCATGAGGATTGATGCCCCGAACAATGTTTACAGCCTCTTCCGCCTTCTCTCCTGAAGCAATATCCATTCTGGACAGTACAACGGAGGTAGCAAAACGAATCTGGTCATCAAAAAACTCGCCGAAATTCTTATTGTAAAGCTTTGCTTTTGTAGCGTCCACTACGGTTACGGCTCCATCCAGCCTTACATCCAGATTCTCGGAAACGGTCTTTACCGCCGATAAAATATCGGAAAGCTTTCCAACTCCTGAGGGCTCAATCAAAATACGTTCAGGATGGTACTGCTCAATAACTTCCTTTAAGGAGCTTTCAAAGTCTCCCACTAAAGAACAACAAATACAGCCCTGATTCATTTCCCTGATTTCGATTCCCGCATTCTTTAAGAAGCCGCTGTCCACACCAATCTCACCGAACTCATTCTCGATAAGAACAACATTTTCTCCCTTTAAAGCATCGGAAAGTAATTTCTGTATAAATGTAGTTTCCGGCTCCTAAAAAACCTGAAATAATATCAATCTTTGTCATAAAATCCTCCTTTGGGATGAATACATTTTTTTATGGATACAAGCGCTATTTTACGATAATCTTCCACCTTGTCAATATAGCCACGGTATAAAGTTAGCTATACTTAACTTTCTTTAGAAATATTAAATCATTTTTCCAAAAAATTCTCCTCCAAAACCTGCCATAGCTCTTCTCCGTCCTTCACAAGGTACTTTGCCCCATGCTCCTCAAGCTCCTTTTTATCTCGAAATCCATAAAGACAGCCAATGCTTAGCATACCCGCATTTTTCGCCGCATCCAAGTCCGTCTTGGTATCTCCCACCATGACAGCCTCCTCCGAAGAAATCCCCAGTTCCTTGCAAACCGTAAGCAGCATATCCGGATTCGGTTTTAAAGGAATCATTCCATTATCTCCCAGTACCAGAGTAAAGCTGTCAGAAGCAAATACCTTGTTCAAAATAATGGACGCCTCTTCCTTGGGTTTATTGGTAATGCAAACTCTGGAAATCCCCTTTTCCTCCAAGCGTTTCAGGCAGGCAGGAATACCGGGGTAGGGTTCCGCCTTATAGGTACAATTATCCGGAAAAATGGAGCGATAATATTCATAGGCCTCTTCATAAAGCTCCATGACCTCATCCCCCTTAAGGTCCAAGTCCATGGCCTTCTCCTCATCCTTTGCTTCCCATTTTTCCGCCTTCTCATACCAAATCTGCGCATTCTTTTCCAGGCTTCTTTCCACAAATTTCTTGGTTCCCACACCCACAAACTTCTTGGTTTCCTCCAGACTGACACCCTCCAAAGAAAAATGCTCCATGGTCAAATCCATATTTCTTTTTAGGCTGGCTAAGGTATTGACCAAAGTTCCATCCAAGTCAAAAAGTACTGCCTTGATTTTCTTTCCCATTTTCAACTCCTCTATATACTTTTTAAAAGCTTTTAGTGTATATTCACTATGCATGCAAAGGAAATCTGCTGCTAAAATTTCTATCTCTCAGCTAGTTAAATTTCTATCTCTCAGCTTTCCTTTGTAAAATAATCTTGAAAATCCAATGTTTTCTCCTCCACCAGTATAAAGAGGAAGAAAGGGAATGTCTATCATGGCTTATTATTACGCGGTAAAAATCGGAAAAAATCCGGGAATATACAGTAGCTGGGCAGAATGCGAAAAACAGGTAAAGGCTTATCCCAATGCCAAATTCAAAAAGTGGAAAACAAGGGAAGAGGCGGAAGCCTATATAAACGGTAGCGACACTTCAAAGCCATACGGCTCCGACATGAGCTCTATTAGTTTTGGTTCAAAAACGCCTTCTTCCCGGAAAGAAAAAGGTAAGGCAACTCTTCTCCCCTTACAAGACGGTTCTCTTTCGGCCATAGAAGAGCTTTTTCAGAGCACTAAAACAGACTGCATTGCCTATGTGGACGGAAGCTTTGAAAAAGACAATGGAGTCTACGGATACGGCGTGGTTTTTATTGAAAAGAATGGAACTATAGAAGAATACTTTGATTCAGGCCGGGAAGAAAGCTACCAAAGCATGAGAAATGTTTCCGGAGAAATCCTGGGAGCCTTAAAAGCAGCTTCCCTGGCCGTGGAAAAAGGCTACTTCTCCATCGCCATATTCCACGATTACCAAGGCATCGCCTCCTGGGCAAAGGGAGAATGGAAATGCAACAAAGAAAAAACCATAGAATATAGAGAAAAAATGCTGGAATTCCAAAAGAAGCTGATAATTTCATTCCATAAAGTTCAAGCCCATAGCGGGGATTACTTTAATGAAAGAGCCGACCTCTTAGCCAAGCAGGCGGCAGGAATAAATATTTGACTTTATAGTACCTTTGCAAAATATCAATTTATATATAAAGTGAATAAGCTATTGTTTACAAAAGATACCGGCTTCGAACGGTGGATGACCATTTTACCAGCTTTTCTGCATTAATAGTCTGAAACAGGGGTAATCTGAGGCCGTCTGTACTTGCGAAAAGCAAGCAAAGTACGACTTTTCGCTTAGTACAGCTACGTGCCGATGTTAGCGAAAGCGTGCCCCTGTTTTAGAGCTATAATGCAGAAAAGCGGAAACCTCACAACAAAAGGTCTCCGCTAACTCTATTGCTTAGAATAAGCAATTTAAAATTTGAAAAACGTACTATAAAAGGAAAATATTATTCTCCTCGCAAAGCTTTCGCATCTCCTCCGGCCAGATGGATGCCTGTACTTCTCCCACATGAGCGCGGTCCAAAAGTAACATACAAAGTCTGCTCTGTCCGATTCCGCCTCCGATGGTCTGGGGGAGCTTTCCTTCCAAAAGCATCTTATGGTAAGGGAGCTTTGCCCTGTCTTCATTATGGGAAAGCTTAAGCTGTCTCTCTAAAGCCTTCTCATCCACGCGGATTCCCATGGAGGAAATCTCCAGAGCACAATTTAAGGTTTCAAACCAGAAGAGGATATCTCCGTTTAAGCTCCAATCATCATAATCCGGAGCTCTGCCGTCATGGGGTTCCCCGTTACTGAGCTTATCTCCGATTCTTTGAATAAATACACAGCCGTGCTCTTTGGTGATGGCATTTTCTCTTTCCTTCGGACTGAGATTCGGATATCTTTTAAGCAGTTCCTCAGAGTCAATAAAGTAAATCTCCTCCGGCAGCTTCTTCACCGCATCCGGATACTTATACCAAACCTGATGCTCCATATGCTTGATAATACGAAAAATGTCTCTTACCGTGTTCTGTAGTACTTCTTCCGTTCTTTCGTCTTTTCCGATGACTCTTTCCCAGTCCCACTGGTCTACATAGCAGCTATGCAGATTATCCAATTCTTCATCTCGGCGAATGGCATTCATATTGGTGTAGAGGCCTTCTCCCACTTGGAAATTATAACGCTTTAAAGCAATCCTCTTCCACTTTGCCAGAGACTGGACAACCTCCACCACTTCCTCTTTTTCCATGGCACATCAAAGGACACCGGTCTTTCCACACCGTTTAAGTTATCATTTAATCCGGAGCTCTTCTCCACAAAAAGCGGAGCGGAAATTCTGGATAAGTTCATCTCCTTTCCAAACTCCTTTTGGAAAGTATCTCTGATATATTTAATTGCCTCTTGGGTTTCCCGAACACTGAGCCTTGGGGAATAGTCCTTTGGAATTACGAGTGCCATGCTTCTTCCTCCTTTAAGTCACATACGATTAAGTGCCTATCATACTCTTCTTTTTTTCATTCGTAAAGACAAAAAACCATCTAAAAGGCTTTCATAAAAATATCTAGAAAGCCTCCTCCAGATAGTATTTTGCTTCCTTACTTTTCCCCAACTCCAAAAAATATCCGTAAAGAAAATTTCTTTGCGCCTTGCTAAGGGGACAAAGAGCTGTAGCCATCAGTTTTTTCTTACTGGGATTATGCAAAAGCACATAGCCTCTTCCGCTTAAAAAATCTCCGGCATTGAATAGGCTTTGTTTTGAAAATTCCTCATAAAGCCCTAATTTCATTAAAATTCTTTCCGCTTCCATACAATGCTTTCCCCAGTCTGTAGGGAAGAAATCCCCCATGGGAGAAAGCCAGCCCAGTAACTCTTTATCCATATCGTCCTCCATCCTTAAGAACATAAGTCAAGAATTTTACCCTATAGCTGTTTCTATATAGAAAAACTGTGAAAAAGAAAGCCTCTATTCTGCCCTTTCTTCTTCACAGTCCGGTCTATATTTTATCTTTTATGTCCACACTCCGGACAAAATTTACCTACATTACCGGTATGTCCGCACTCCGGACAATTCCATTTATCCGCTCTAGCCTCTCCACATTCAGAGCAGAACTTCCCGGTATTATGGGTATGTCCGCATTTTGCGCAGGTCCAATCCTCCGCTGTGCCTGCTTCTGCAGTCGGTACGGCACCGTTTGCAGTTTCTTGCATAGGAACACTTACCTGTCCAAAGATGCTTCCCTGAGCTCCTGCATTTGCCTGATTAGCGGTATTTTGTCCCGCCTGCGCATTGCTCTGCTTAGCCCCCATGGAGAAAAGCTCGGAGGCATTGAAACCACCGGTCTGATTTGCCATGTTCATTCCTGCAAAGGCCATCATTGGTCCTGTAGCGGTATTTCCTGCTGCAAGCTTCATAGCATCTCCCTGAGCCTTGGAAAGATAAGCCGCAGCCATGCTGGGATCCCGGAAAACAGCATCTCTCTGCATTTCCTTAATCATCTTCTCATCTTCTTCCGGTGCCTTGATGGAGCTGATACCAAAGCTGGTAATCTTAATACCGTAATGTCCTCCCCAGGTACTGGAAAGAATATCATTTAAGGCATGAGCAATATCATCCGTATGGCTAAGAATGCTGTGGTAGCGGACTCCCTGTTCGGAAATACGGGAAAAAGCAGGCTGTAAATTGGTTAAAAGCTCAGACTTTAACTGAGACTCCACCTCTTCCTTCTTATAATCCCCCTCTACATTGCCCGCAAGATTCCTATAGAAGAGTACAGGGTCCGTAATCTTATAAGCATATTCTCCGTGACAGCGAAGGGAAATCTCTATGTCCAGATTAATGTTGGGATCCACCGCTCTAAAAGGAATGGGGTTTACGGTACCGTATTTATTACCCACAATATCCTTGAGATTAATGAAATAAATGCGTTGATCCTTTGCCGTGTCTCCGCCGAAGCTCAAACGCTTCATAAAGGTCTTAAAGCTTTCTACTACGCTTTCGCCCAGTGGGCCGTAGAAAATACTGGGTTCCGTGGAGGAATCGAAAACAAACTCTCCTGCCTCTGCAGACAGCTCCACGATGGCACCCTGCTCCACAATCAGCATACACTGTCCTTCGTTTACGGCAATGACAGCACCGTTGGAAATAATATTGTCTGAAGCTCGAGTATTGGAACTGTTTTGTCCAATTCTCTTCTGCCCCTTGGTCATGAGGGTATCATTGTCTAAGGAAGAACAATAGAAATACTCTCTCCACTGATCTGCTAAAACGGAAATTCCCGCTTCTTTACCTGCTTTTATCAATCCCATAGACTCACTCCTTTATGGTAAGCAAATTCATTTTTGTCCCTCTAAGACTACCATATTTTCCTCTAAAGGGAAAGAAAATCCCTTTCCAATCTTGACAAAGTTTTAGCGTAACAGGTAAAATGCAGGAGTAAATAAATTGCTTGAAAAAGCATTCAGGAGAAAGAGGGATAGGAAATGAAGCACATTATTACCTTAAGCACCAGAGATTTAGAGAAGAGCGTCGAGCACGGCGGATGTGGAGAGTGTCAAACATCTTGTCAATCTGCTTGTAAGACCAGCTGCGGTATCGCAAATCAAAACTGCGAGAACGAAAACAACTAAGGATTTCTCAGAAGAAGGAGCTGTGTGCAGACACAGTTCTTTTTTTTCGCCATTGATTGAAACACTATCTTTATGTATTGATTATCTTTAGGCATTGATTATCTTTATACATTGATTTTATTTATACTGATATAGTTTATACATTAATTTTATGTATACATTTGTTTTATAGAAGGAAGGGTAAATGATTCACCAGTATTTGATGAACGGACGACATATTGTTTTGGATGTGTATAGCGGAAGCATCCATGTTACGGATCCTATGGCTTATGCTGCCATCGGCTATTTGGAAAAAGGACTTTCCAGAGAAGAAACTCTCCAAAAGCTTAAAGAGGAATTTCCGGAGAGTACAGAACAGGACTTTCAGGACTGCTTTTCGGATATAGATGAATTAATCGAAAGCAAAAAGCTCTTTACTAAAGACAACTATGCGCCTTTAGCCGGAAAGTTAAAGTCCCACAGCGGAAATGTGATTAAGGCTCTTTGCCTTTTGGTAGCCCACAGCTGTAACCTGGCTTGCTCCTACTGCTTTGCCTCCCAAGGGCATTATCACGGAGAGTCAGGACTTATGAGCTTTGAAACCGGAAAAAGAGCCCTGGATTTCCTCATTGAAAATTCCGGCACCCGCCGAAATTTAGAGGTGGACTTCTTTGGTGGAGAGCCCTTGGTGAACTTCCAGGTTTGTAAGGATCTGGTGGCCTATGCCCGCTCCATCGAGAAGGAAAAGGGGAAAGAACTTCCGTTTCACCCTAACCACAAACGGTGTAGGACTCACGGAAGAAATCATGGATTGGGCAAATGAAGAATGTCATAATGTGGTTTTAAGTCTGGATGGACGAAAGGAAGTCAATGACCGTTTCCGTGTAGACCGAAAGGGAAAGGGAAGCTACGATCAAATTGTCCCCAAGTTCCAGCGTTTTGTGGAAAAACGTGGGGACAAGGAGTACTACATGAGAGGAACCTTCTCCCATTTTAATACGGATTTTACGGAAGATATTGCCCACATGGCTGATGAGCTGGGCTTTAAAGAGCTGTCCATGGAACCGGTTGTTTTAAAGCCGGGAGAGCCCTCCGCCCTAACCGAGGAAGATTTGCCCATCCTCTATGAGCAGTATGAGAAGCTGGCACTTGACCTGCTTCGCAGAAAAAAAGCGGGAGATCCTGTAACCTTCTACCATTATATGGTGGATTTGGACAGAGGCCCCTGCATTTATAAGAGAATCTCCGGCTGCGGTTCCGGAACCGAGTATATGGCGGTTTCCGCCCAGGGAGAGCTTTACCCCTGTCACCAGTTCGTATCCGACAAGGAATATAAGCTGGGAGATATTTGGAACGGTATCACCAAGGAAGAAGCTAGAGAAGAATTCCGAAACACCAATGTCTATACCAGAGAAGACTGCGGAAAATGCTGGGCAAAGCTATATTGCGCCGGAGGCTGTGCCGCAAATGCCTACCACTCCACCGGAGATATTGCCGGCACCTATGAGTATGGCTGTAAGCTCTTCCGAAAGAGAATGGAATGCGCCATTATGATGAAGGTGGAGGAATCCTTGATGGAGCAGGGGTAAGAAATCCCATTGCATAAAGTTCGTAAGAACAAAATCTTCTATCAATATAATCCTTACGCTTTTATAGGCAAAATAGGTCTGAAATTGGGGCACGCTCAGATCCCCCCTCTTTCAGACCTATTTTGCATAAAAAGCTGTATACGTATTATTACAAATTTGATTTCACCCTAAATGAATATGCAAAAATAACATGTATCAATACTATTTCTTATATATTGCTCAAGATGTATTTCTCCACCATTACTGCCACGCCATCTTCATCATTGCTGAGTGTGACTTCGTCGGCTATTTCTAAAACATGCTTTTGGGAATTGGCCATGGCAATGCCTTTTCCTGCATATTCTAGCATGGTCAGGTCATTTCCTCCATCTCCAAAGGCCATCAGCTCTTCTCTCTTCCAGCCCTTTTTCTCTAAAAGTCTTTTTAAGGATTCTCCCTTGTCTACTCCTAGGGGGCAGATTTCCAGGAAAAAGGGTTCGGAAAAAAAGATGCTTAATTCCTCTCCATACTCCTTTTCCAGTCTTTCCTTTAAGGGAAGAAGCTCCTCATGCTCTCCCAAAGCCAGGAGCTTACAAACCTCCTCAGATAAGGCATTGGGAAAATCTTCTACCTTTCTAAAGGGCATCTTATTAATGGTGCTTTCTCTATCCATATAGGGAAATTCCGGTCGTTCTGTTACAATCTCCTTCCCCTGATAGGAAAGGAGACCTAAATCCGCCTCTCTTACTGCCTTGGCAATAGCTTCATAATACTTTCTTGGAATCGTATGTTCATACAAAACTTCCTTGGTCTTACAGTCCATACAAAGACTTCCGTTATAGGAAAGAACATAGCCTCCCAATTTTTCCAGCTCTAAGGCCTCCCACACCTCGGACATGCCATAGGTAGGTCTTCCGGAAGCCAGGATAATGCTGACGCCTCTCTTGATAGCCTCCTGCAAGGCTCTTTTATTTCTTTCGCTAACTTTCTTTTCCGAATTGGTCAATGTTCCATCCAAATCCAAGGCTATCGCTTTAAACATTTTAATCCCTTCCTCTCTTCTCTATTCCTGTTTATTTTCTTTTTGACACTATTGTTTTTTCTTATTACGTTTTATCTTATATCGGCATAGCCGTGCCCTCTCTTATATCTCATTCTTCCCGGAATGTAAAGAAAACTTAAATTTATTATTTTTTTATATTCTTCTCCCGAACTTTTCCTTGCATTTTACGCTTCTCTTTGTTAGTATAACAGAACAAAATTTCATAACTTATTCAGAGTCGGTGGAGCTACATAGGAGCTAAGAAGCCGCAGCAACCCCGGAAACGGAAGGTGCTAACCTGAGCGAACCATTTGTTTCGATCAATAAGAAGATTATCGACCATTGGCGAGCCCAATGGTTTTTTTATGTCTTTTCGAAGCTTTCTCCCACTCTGTATGCAAAATAGAAAGGATTATTTTTATGTTATTTTCATCAGAACAGGTTTCCAACGGACATCCGGATAAAATTTGCGATCAGATTAGTGATGCCATCGTTACAGACATTTTAAAGCACGATCCCAAGGGAAGAATCGCCGCAGAATGTTGCATTAAAGACTATGATATTGTGATTTTAGGAGAAATCACCAGTAGCCACACCCCCGACTACGATACTCTTTGCCGAAACGTATTGAAGAATGTCGGTTTGGAGGACTTGGATCGCTATAAAATTCAGGAGTTGATTTCCGTACAGTCTCCCGATATTGCTATGGGTGTTGACCATGACGGTGCCGGAGATCAGGGAATGATGTTCGGGTATGCCACCAAGGAAACCAAGGAAATGCTTCCCATCCCCTATGTTTTATCCACCAAAGCTTTGCAGAAGCTCCGTGCCTTTAATCTGGAAAATGCCTTTTCTATTTTAAAGCCGGATGCTAAGGCCCAGGTAAGCTATGATTACAAGGAAAATCGCATTGATACCTTCCTGATTTCTTCTCAGCACAGTGAATCCGTTTCCCTGTCTCAGGTTCGGGAGATTATTCAGAAAATCATGGTGGAAACCGCTTCCGAAATGAATTTAAATACCGACTTCCGCATCTTGGTAAACCCCACCGGACGTTTTGTTCTCGGCTCCTCCTTTGCAGATTCCGGTCTTACAGGACGTAAGATTATTGCCGACACCTACGGTGGAGCCGCACACCACGGCGGCGGCGCATTTTCCGGAAAGGATCCTTCCAAGGTAGACCGTTCTGCAGCCTATATGGCCAGAAAAATTGCGAAAGACCTGGTTTCCGCAGGAAAGACCGACAGATGTGAGGTACAGCTGGCCTATGCCATCGGTGTGGCAGAGCCTGTATCTGTGTATCTGGACTGCTTCGGTACCGAGCATGAAAATGTTGGAGACCTTTGGCGTTCCGTAATCGAAAAGTACGACCTTACCCCAAAGGGCATTATCTCCAACTTAAATCTTTTAAATACAGACTATAATCTGGTTTCTTCTTACGGACACTTCGGTAAGGAAAACCTGCCATGGGAAATCTAAGCAAATGTCCAAGGATTTACATTTCACAGAAAATAAAAATACGAGCGGAAAGTCCTTTTTAGGCACCCTCTTTCAGAAGAAACAAAAACTTGCAACAGAAAAAGGCAGTCCCAAAAGACTGCTTTTTTCGCATCATTTTTTTCCATTGATTCTTTTCGGAATCAGCTTACAATTCCTTCTGTTTCTTCTTCCCGTCTTGCTTTACAGCTATAAAAGTCCGAAGCTTTTGCTGCCCACTTCGCCCCTACTGTGCTTGTTCTTCTTTTTTACTGTTCTTCCACTGCTCTACGGGGGACTGGGACTTTTAGCTTCCTATGTGAAGAAACAGGCTATTTATGAATTGTTCAGGAAGGGAACCCTAGTAATTTTTCTTTTATCCTTATTCTCTTCCCTCCCCCTCTTTCTTTATCCCCTCTACTGCTCAAGAACTTCCGCTCTTCTATCCAAGGCAGATGTTCAAGAGGCGAGTTTTCTTCGTCCTTATAGCGAAAACCTTCCGGACAGTTCCCGGGAAGCTATTGAAAAAGCACTTAGCAGTTTTCCGGATACGCCCCTTTATGAAATGAGCTTTTTCCACTATGGAGAGGGAAATATAGAGCAATTCCAGTACCAGTTTTTCTTTACTATTGATAATATGGAAGACAATATAAAGCTGCTGGAAAAGAAACTTTCCTTCCAACAAAAGGTAGAGGAAAAGAATATATTCTATGGAAACGGAAGACTATCCGAAAAAATTTATTTTGATATCAGTATTGATAAGCAAAACGGAAAAGTAGAGTTCAGCTTCAGCAATCTTCCTTTTTAGAATTTATGAGCCATCAGAAAACTAAATAGTTTTCCGGAAGTATAGGCCTGAAAAAGGGGTAGTCTGAGCCCATGGGTACTTGCGAAAAACAAGGGAAACGCAGTTTTTTGCTTAGTATCCCCTAGGTGGCGAAGCTAGCGAGAGCGTGCCCCACTTTCAGGCCTATACTGTATGGAAAACATTTTTTTCTTTAGATGCTCACAAAAGAAAGATTTCTATGCGCATTACTCTGTTTCCGCCGCTCCGTCTTCGCCTTCCTCCTCGATAGAAACATAGTGAAGATGAAGAATTAGCTTCGCTGTCTTTCCTTTGATGCTTAAATCCGGAAAACTAATTTCTACGGTAGCATTTTTCTCTTCTTCTCCGTCCCCGGTTTCAGAATTTCCTTCTCCGGAAACTTTTTTCTCCGTCTTGTCAGGAATATAGCTTAGTTCCACTTTTACAGGCTTTTCATTTTCATTCTCCGCCTCTCCAAGCAGTAAAGACGGATTTTTCTCTATCTCGTCAAAATAATCAATATTTACATCCCCGTCCTTGTCAAGAACTTCTCCGGACAGAATGGCTTCTTTTTCCAGATGGATTGTGTCTTCCAGAATATACTCCCCATCATAAAGAAGTTCTACGGAAGCAGGGATTTTTCCTTCATCCATAACTTCTTTTAATTGAATATCCTTATATCTCCAAGCATCATAATTTTTCGGAAGTTGTTTATCATCTAAATGGAAATCCCAAACAGAGCGATTTGCATCATACACCCCCTCCGTCAGGACCTTTCCTTCCCGAAGTAACTCCGCCTTCGTGATGTCTTTCCCCGTTTCTACAGCACGGTAAACAAAATGATCTTTATCTGTTGGAAGGGTTTTCACCTCTCCATCTTCATAGGTCAGGCGAATCTCATCCGCATAAGCCCACCTATAATCCTTTTGCACCTGAATAAAACTTGGGAGCTTAATCAAAGACTCATCGTTTTGGAAATATACCGGAAAAGTTGTTCCAATTTCCGGTAAGGGGCTTCCCTGTTCTTTATCCACGGTAATGCCATACTTTGCAAAGTCTGCATAGGGAACATCCTGTCTGCTTCCGTCTGCAAAATGCAGATCAAGAATGGTATCGGAAATATCCAAGTTCTCTCCTACCGCTCTGGCATTTGGTTTTCTGCTAAAATCAAAATAGGCAATTTTTTGTTCTTTTCCGTCTTTTTTCAGCTTTCTGGAACGGGCAAGAGCATTATCCACTGCACTGACCTCGCCCAATGTGGACTGGGTTGCAGAAGCTACCGCATCATAGGCTTCGCCCTTTTTCTCCTTCAGATTTTTCTCCAGTTCTTTTACATCCTCTAAGCCTTTGAGATAATCAAAGATCTTAAAGGTCTTGTCCTGATAGCTGTCATCTTCCGTGTATTTCACATTGCTGACTTCTGCAATCTTGCCGTCTTTAATGCTGACTTTTACGATATCCGGACCGGTTTGCTCATAATATCTTGACCAAGTTCCCGTACCGTAGAAAACACCATCTGCAAGTAAGGATTCCGCCTTCTTATCCGGATTTTCTTTTTCGTTCTCCGCTTTAGGATTTTCCTGTGACAGTTCGGTCTTGGAATTTTTCTTATCTTGCTCACTCACTCCGCTAGAGGAAACCCCTGCATTTCCGCTTGCTCCGGCATTGCTTCCATTCCTGTTTATATTACCGCTTTCGTTACTTCCTACTCCACTGCTTCTTCCGGAGTGACTGCGTGTAGAACTTGTTCTCTCCGGACGAGCTTCCGTATTTTCAATCGTTCTGGAAACACCCTTTACATCGGATTTTTTTGTGATAAAGCCTTTTCCCTCAACAAACTGCACTACACCGTTCACGGTCCATTGTCCCTCTTCATTTACGGTATAACCGTCCTTGCTCATGCCGTTTTGAAGAAGAATACCTTGCTTCTCACCATTTTCTTCAAAATAATAGCAATATCCGTCAATCCATTGCCAGCCTCTAAGTTCCTGTCCCTCTGTAGGACTTCCCTCCCGATTATCATAAAAGCGATAGGCACCCTTACTGTCCTGATGCCAGCCTCTTGCCATAGCGCCCTCTACCGCCTCATTTTTATTTTGAAAATAATAGTTAACGCCCTTAATTTCTTGGCTTCCTAGAAGCATCTCTCCGGAGTCCTGAGAAAGATAATACTAATTTCCCTTATCCAAAAGCCAATCCTTTACAGGCTTACCCTCTTTCTCATAGAACCATTTTCCATTCATTGCTTTCCACTCGCCGGTATTTGCAGTCTCTGCAGCAAATGCTTTTCCCTGCACCAAAATTGTAGGCAAGACAAAAGCAAGGGATAGAATAACCCCTTTCGTCATCTTCTTCATTTTAAACCTCTTTCTAAAACTGTGATTTACGACTCACGTTCAGGTTTAATTTTCTTAACGCCCCTTACTATGCTTTCCGGTTTATCCAAAAATAAAGCTTAGTTCTTTGCTTTTCTCTGCCGGCATCCTATAAAATGATAGGAAATCATTTTATATAGAAAAGTTAGTCGAACTTGCCTTTTTCAATTATTATTATTTAAATCGGTTAGCCATATCTACCTAATCAGTATATTGCTGTTTTTTTAAGAATAATAAATAAAACCTTCGTTATGAATATCATTAATAATTTTTTTATATTTTTTTACCCCATATATTTAAAAGAGCTCATACCCTTTACAAAGTGACAATGTGTTGGAGAAATCTTCTGAAAATCTCTTTAGAATTTGATATGGAATTTTTTCATTGTTATTCTCTCGTCGTTTTTGTTATGATAATGCTAGTTAGATATTTCTAACTCAATAGAATAGTAGAGCTGTCTAATTCTGATTTAATTGTTTAGTAGATTGGAAAATCCGCATAAGGAGGAAGCGATGAGAGAGAATTTTCAAAATATTGATGGGAAGAAGTTAGAAATCGTACACGAAATAAAGTCCGCCTATGATGAAGGTAAGATTTCCTTGGAAGAAGCCAGAAAAGCGCTGAAGGATAGAGTACAACACCTGGCCCCCTATGAAATTGCCATTATCGAGCAGGAAATGGTGGAGGAAACCGAAGACGAGTGCATTAAGGAAGATATTCAGGCCATGCTGGATGTCTTCCAGGATGTTTTAGTCACAAAGGATCAAGAGCTTCCGGAAAATCATCCCATCTCCTGCTATCGTAGGGAAAATGCCAAAATGAAGGAATTGCTCCTTTCCGTTGAGGATTTGGTGCAGTATCCTGTCATTAAAAATCAATGGCTGGAACTTTACGAGGAATTGTTGAAATTCAAAATTCATCTATCCAGAAAACAAAACCAACTATATCCGGTTTTATAGAAGAAAGGCTTTACCCGCCCTACCACTACCATGTGGACGCTGGATGACTTTATTCGGGATGAGATTGCAGAGTGCTACAATCTTCTTTTGGAGGATAAGGAAGAGGAATTTATCGGAAAACAGGCAGAGCTTGTAGCGGATGTTCGGGATTTGATGGACAAGGAGGAAAATATCCTCTATCCCACTTCCTTAGAAATGATAAGTGACGAAGAGTTTCGCTATATGGCTGAGGGAGACCGGGAAATCGGCTTTGCTTATATTACCGTTGAGCCGGAAAAATCTCCAAAGCAAAACATCTCCCATACCGCTTCTCAGAGTACCTCTCCCCTCTCCGGTCTTTCCTCTGCTCCCGGCTTTGCGGAAGAGCTGGCCGGTCTTCTAGGAAAATACGGCTTTAACAATAAAGAGGAAAAGTTGAATGTTACTACCGGTCAACTTACCCTGGAGCAGATTAATCTGATTTATCAGCATATGCCGGTGGATCTTTCCTATGTGGATGAAAATGAACTGGTTTGCTTCTACACCGACACCAAGCATAGAGTTTTTCCCAGAAGTAAAAATGTCATCGGTAGAGATGTAAAAAACTGTCACCCCAAGGCTTCTGTACATATCGTTGAGGAAATCATTAAGAAATTCCGTTCCGGAGAGCAGGACAAGGCGGAGTTTTGGATTAATAAGCCGGACCTCTTTATTTACATCGTTTACTATGCGGTTCGAGATGAAAACGGAAAGTTCAGGGGTGTGCTGGAAATGATGCAGGACTGCACCCATATTCGTTCCCTGCAGGGCTCTCAAACTCTTCTGACCTGGGAGCAGCAGGAAAAGGGAGAAAGCAAGGAGACTTCTGAAGACGAAGACAAGAGGGAAGGCTCAGAGACTTCTGACGGCGAAGACAAGAGGGAAGGCTCAGAGACTTCTGAAGATGTAGGCAATAAAGAAAGCACAGGGACTTTGGGAAACGAGGGAAATAGAGAAAGCACAGGGACTTTGACAGCCGGCAAGCTGACGGAAATCAACGAAGACACCCTGCTAAAAGATATTTTGGAAGCAGATTCCAATGTAAAGACTCTCCTTTTCCGATTAAGCGACCGTTTTAAGGTCTTAAACACCCCTCTTGCCCGCATTATGATGCCTAAAGCTACAGTGAAGATTATGAGTGAACGGGCAGAGGTGGATTTGGATACCCTGCTTCGAGAGCTTCGGGAGTATTTTAAACTATGAGCATTCAAGGTTTACTCTTAGGCTTGGTGTGTTTTCTCTGCATAGGGATATTTCACCCCATAGTGGTATATGCGGAATATTACTTTAGTAAGAAAATAGCCTGGCTTTTTTTCTTCATAGGCCTATTCGCTTGTATAGCCAGTCTTTTTCTTCCTTCTCTTTTCCTCTCCGGAAGTCTGGCCATCTTCGGCATCTCCTGCTTTTGGAGTATCCATGAATTATACGAACAGGAAAAGAGAGTGGAAAAAGGATGGTTCCCGAAAAATCCAAAGAGAAAATTTTAGGATTATAAAGAGACTTTAATCAGTTTTATAAATAGCCTTTATGCAGTATAGGTCTAAAACGGGGCACGCTCTCGCTAACCTCGCCATGCTGAGCAGTGGTTTAGGTTAACCACTGCTCACTTTGCTTCGCAAAGCAACGTCCTTCGGAAGTTGGCTTTGTCCAGGCTAGGCTTTTCTGAAGAAAAGTCTAGCCTTAGGGGTTCTAAGCTTTTAAAAGACAAAAGCCAAGAACCCACGGGCTCAGATTACCCCTTTTTAGACCTATACTGCATAACAGGCTACCCACTATTTCTGATTCGTTAAATCCTCTTTATAATCCTTCTAAATTTAAAGAGTACCGTACGCATAACGTACGGTACTCCTTGAGTTCTGATACTTCTTCTTAATCCTGGTAGTTTACAATCTTAGCAAACTCCTCTTTAAGGGATGCGCCGCCGATTAAACCACCGTCGATGTTTGGCTTGGACAGAAGCTCCTTGCAGTTTCCGGCATTCATAGATCCGCCATACTGAATACGAATTTTCTCTCCTACCGCCTGGGAATAGATTTCGCAAATTACCTTACGGATGTATGCACAAACCTCTTCCGCCTGCTCTGCCGTTGCAGTCTTTCCGGTTCCGATGGCCCAGATTGGCTCATAAGCGATAACGCACTTTCCGGCATCCTCAGCGGAAATTCCCTGGAAAGCCGCCTTAATCTGCATGGAAATCCACTCAAAGTAAATGTCCATCTCTCTCTGCTCTAAGCTTTCTCCACAGCAAATGATAGGGGTAAGGCCCTTTTCTAAAGCCTTCTTAGCCTTCTTATTGATATCTTCGTCTGTCTCATGGAAATATCCTCTACGCTCGGAGTGTCCCATGATAACGTACTTTACCCCTGCATCTACCAACATATTGGCGGAAATTTCTCCGGTGTAGGCACCGGACTCTTCAAAATACAGGTTCTCAGCGCCTACGGAAATCTTGGAGCCCTGAAGCTTCTCCACTACAGGTACAATGTCGATAGCCGGTACACAGAAAACCACGTCCACCGCATCCGTATTCACCAAGGGAAGCAGTTTATCGCATAAAGCCTTGGCCTCTGTTACGGTCATATTCATCTTCCAGTTTCCTGCAATAATTTTCTTTCTCATCTTCTCACCTATTTCCTACAATTTCTATCTATCTTATGCATAATACTCTATATACTGATTTCTGTATTTACTGACTACTGTCCTTAACGACATCTGTATATACTGACTTCTATGCATACGGATTTATCTGATTACTTATAGAACTTCTTACTTATTATTTGCAGCTGCAACGCCGGGAAGCTCTTTTCCCTCCAGGAACTCTAAGGAAGCTCCGCCGCCGGTGGAAATATGAGTCATCTTATCTCCGAAGCCCAGGATATTTACCGCTGCGGCACTGTCTCCACCACCGATAATGGTAGTAGCCTCTGTCTCTGCCAAAGCCTTTGCTACAGCAATGGTTCCCTTAGCCAATACAGGGTTCTCAAAAACACCCATAGGTCCGTTCCATACCACAGTCTTTGCAGACTTCACCGCATTGGCAAAGCTCTGCAGACTTCGGTCCGATATCCAAGCCCAGCATATCTGCCGGAATTTCAGAAATATCCACAGTCTTTACTGCTAAGTTGGCATCATCAATAGGATCCGGGAAGGATGCCGCACAAACCGCATCTACCGGAAGTAGAATCTCACAGCCTAATTTCTTGCCCTTCTCAAGCATTTCTTTACAGTAGGAAAGCTTCTCGTCATCCACTAAGGACTTTCCGATTTCATGACCCATAGCCTTTACGAAGGTAAATGCCATTCCTCCGCCGATAATCAGGGTATTACACTTCTCTAAAAGATTGGAGATAACATTTAACTTATCGGATACCTTAGCGCCGCCAAGAATGGCCACGAAGGGACGAACAGGATTTTCTACAGCCTGTCCCAGGAACTGAATTTCCTTCTGCATTAAGTAGCCTACTACAGCAGGTCCGGAAATAAACTGGGTCACACCAACGTTGGAGCAATGGGCTCTGTGTGCAGTTCCGAAGGCATCATTTACGAAAACATCAGCTAAAGAAGCCAATTCCTTGGAGAAAGCCTCTCCGTTCTTGGTCTCCTCTGCACGATAACGAGTATTCTCCAGAAGAACCACATCTCCGTCCTTCATCTTTTCTACTGCAGCTTTAGCATTTTCTCCTACTACAGTATCATCTTTGGCGAAAACCACCGGCTGTCCCAAAAGCTCGGAAAGACGCTTTGCCACAGGCGCTAAAGAAAGCTCAGGCTTCGGCTCTCCCTTTGGCTTTCCAAGGTGAGAACATAAAATCACCTTTCCGCCATCAGCAATCAGCTTCTTAATGGTAGGAAGAGCTGCCACAAGGCGGTTCTCATCGGTAATCTTTCCTTCTTTTAAAGGTACATTAAAGTCACAACGGCATAAAACTCTCTTGCCTTTTACGGAAATGTCATCTACGGATTTCTTGTTTAATTCTGCCATGCTAATCTCCTTCTCTACTTCGGAAAAAGCCACCGGATCCACTCCGGCGGCTTTCCGCAAAAATCTATGCCTATAAAATTACTTTACAAACTTCTCGAAGTACTTAATGGTACGAACCATCTGAGAAGTGTAGGAGTTCTCGTTGTCATACCAAGATACAACCTGAACCTCATAAAGGTCATCTCCCACCTTGGATACCATAGTCTGAGTAGCATCGAAAAGAGATCCATAGGTCATTCCGATGATATCGCTGGAAACCAACTCTTCCTCTGTGTAGCCAAAGGTCTCAGGATCGGAAGCCTTCTTCATAGCAGCATTGATAGCTTCCTTGGTAACTTCCTGAGAAGACTTAACAACTGCGAAAAGGAGGGTTGTGGAACCTGTTGGAACAGGAACTCTCTGTGCAGAACCGATTAACTTACCGTTTAACTCAGGGATAACCAAGCCGATAGCCTTAGCAGCACCGGTAGAGTTTGGAACGATGTTGATAGCTCCTGCGCGAGCTCTTCTTAAATCTCCCTTTCTCTGTGGTCCGTCAAGGATCATCTGGTCTCCGGTGTAAGCATGGATAGTTGCCATGATACCGGACTGAATTGGAGCGAAATCATTTAAAGCCTTAGCCATCGGTGCAAGACAGTTGGTGGTGCAGGATGCTGCGGAAATGATGTTGTCCTCAGCCTTAATGGTCTCATGGTTAACATTGTATACGATAGTAGGAAGATCATTTCCTGCAGGTGCGGAAATAACTACCTTCTTAGCACCGGCCTGGATATGAGCATTTGCCTTATCCTTGGAGGTGTAGAAACCTGTACACTCAAGAACTACGTCTACGGAAAGCTGTCCCCAAGGTAACTTGGAAGCGTCAGCCTCCTTATAAATCTTAATCTTCTTTCCCTTAACTTCGATATAGTCTTCTCCGGCAACTACTGTATCTTCATACTTATATCTTCCCTGAGAAGAATCATACTTTAAAAGGTGCGCAAGCATCTTAGGATCGGTTAAATCGTTGATGGCAACAATCTCTGTTCCTTCATGATCAAACATCTGACGGAATGCCAAACGTCCGATACGTCCAAATCCGTTAATCGCTACTTTTACTGCCATATCCTTTTCCTCCTACATAATAAATCATTTTAATTTCTTAAACAGCACGTTCATTCTATTGCAGGCAATGTGTTTTTGCAAGTACAAATGACGAAAAAACGCAAGTTTTCACCAAATGTTTACAGATTCCCAAAAAGAAAAATTAAATCATTATTAAAATAATTATTTTTAAATCTTATTCAGAATTATTGCAGTTTTAAATCATTGTCTTGACATAGCCCGCCACATTATCCGCATGGTCGGAAATTCTTTCCAAGTCGGAAATGACATCCAGGAAAATTACACCGGCCTGAGGCACACAGTCCCCGGAGCTTAATCTTAGAATATGGGTCTCTCTCATATCCTCTTCCATCTCATCCACCTGATCCTCCAGATGAGCTGTTCTTACCACAGCATCCAGGTCATTGTTCTCAAAAGCATCGATACTGGCTTCAAAGGACTCCATAACCTTATTGGAAATCTTCTTTAAATCATCCTGACCGATTTCCGAGAAAGAGATATCGTGATCCTGCGCATACTGAGCCTGCTCCGCAATATTTTCCGCATGATCCGCAGCTCTTTCCACATCGGTAATGGTATTAAACATATTGTTCACTTCCAGCTTCTGATTCTCATTTAAAGAAAGGTTTCCGATGTGAATCAGATAGTCCGTCAGAAGCTTCTGCATATTATCAATGATTTTCTCTCTGGCATAAACCTCTTGAATTTCTTCCACCTTTTCTTCCAATAAGATGCCCATGGCATGGGAGATGTTTACCGCCGTAATTCTGGCCATATTGACAACCTCTGCCTTAGTAGCGGAAATGGCAATAGCGGGAGATTCCAAAATACGCTTATCCAAGTGCTGAATCAGATTCTTCTCCACTTCGGTATAGTGGTTCGGATTCTCCTCATCCTCCTTATCCTGCTTACTCTCTCTAACCAAAGTTCCGGAAAGATTCACCAGTAGATCTCCAAAGGGGAATAAAACAACGGTACAGGATACGTTAAATATGGTATGGAAGAGGGAAATTTCTACAGGGCTTAGTTGTCCCTGGAAAAAACTCTTCATTGGAAGACTTAAAAAGAAAATAATAGCTCCGAACAAAATCGCACCGGTCACATTAAAGAGAAGGTGAATTACCGCCGCTCTCTTCGCGGTTCTGGAGGCTCCGGTAGAGGAAAGCATCGCTGTTACACAGGTACCGATGTTTTGTCCCAGAGTAATATAGAAGCCCGCAGCTCTCGGTACCGCACCGGATAAAGCCAAGGTCTGAAGGATGGATACGGAAGCTGCAGAGGACTGGATAATTCCCGTTACCACCGCACCGGTTAAAATACCAAGAATAGGATTTCCTCCCATCACCTGAAAGGCCTTCGCAAAAATGGGAGAATCCGCATAGGGAGACACGGAATCACTCATGAATTCCAAGCCGATAAAGATAAAACCTACACCGATACAGAAATTGGCTACAAGGTCATCTTTACCTTTTTTCCCGAAAAGAAGGCGAAAGGCACCCACTCCCACTAAGAGCGGTGCAAAAAATTCCGGCTTCAGAAAAGCCAGGGAAGAACTGGACACCTGGGTTAAGGAAACCATCCAAGCGGTAATGGTTGTTCCGATATTGGCACCCATGATAATGCCGACAGACTGACTAAGATTCAAGATTCCGGCATTTACAAAACCTACCACCATAACGGTGGTTGCAGAGGAGGATTGCACAAGAGCTGTTATGGCTGCTCCTAAAACAACGGCCATCACACGATTTCCCGTTACCAAATTCAGGAATTTGGACATACGAGAGCTGGCGGCTTTTTGCATACCGTCACTCATCACCGTCATACCGTATAGAAACATTCCCAAACCACCAATTAAGCCAAAAAGGCTTCCGATGAATTCCATGATTCTCTTTTCTCCCCTTTTCTTTAGACCCGTAAAGAGACCGTTTCCTTCTGCTCTTCTTATAGTCTATAGCCTACCCGACTTCCCTCCTGAGAAATCCTGTAACGTAAAAAAAGCCAGTGTAAAAACACTTGGCTTAGTATACAAATACTTTCTCAAAAAAACAAGGAATTTCTCTTGAGTCAGGAGAGGGGCAGAGAAAACCCGCACTACAAAGCCTTGTTCCCAGCTTCCTACAATGTTTTTCAATGCCATATTCGTTCCTATCTCATTTCCTTTTAAATTATCGGCCTATTTCAAATTCATATAAGAAGAGGATGTAAAAAATCAAAATAATTTTTTACATCCTCTTCTTGGAAAAATCTTATTCCTCTGAATCTCCAAAGCTATCTGTATAAGGAAGACCTGCATCCTGTACATCCTGCTTTTCTTCTCCAATGGGATAAGCCAGGAAGGAGTTCTTGTCCCACTGCACTACGCCGATGGAAGTCACTAATCCGCAAATGAAAGTGAAAAACAGCTGTAAACCGAGATTCTTAAAATAATCTGCTTGCAAATTGGCCGTTTCCACAATAGCCACTACATTTTTAAACGTAAAAGACAGGCTGAGCTTTGTTCCCTCCATGCCGAACATATCCGGTGTAAAATATCGCTGAATCATTAATGCCCAATCCAGGCGGTTAATTAAGTACATAGCTGCCAGCATAATAATGGCGGAGATGATAATACCGATCTTTGAATTCGACCGGCAAAAACTTTATATCCTCCCATAACCAAACCGCCCATGACTACACCGCCAAACCAGCTTACATAGCCCAACTGAGAAATACAGAGAACCACTGCCCCTGCTACCACCGCGCCTAAAAGAGCACCTACTGTTCCCAATAAGATACTGCTTGATCCTCTAAGGGCAATCTTATCCTGTTTTTCCTGAATTCCTCTTTCAATCTCCGCATATTCCGATTTTGTAATAATCTTTACTCCCTGAGCAAAATAGGTGGATACTCCCTGAGTAACGCCGCTGATTTCCGAACAATTCTGAAATCCCCTATCCTGCAGGAATCTGGCCAAAGCCGGTAAAATCTCTTGGAATCTTTTCACTGTACCGTCCTTGGTAAAGGCTCCGCCAAGGGTGAAAACCACACGATAATTTTTCTTGTTCACTCCTATAGTCTTTAAATATTTATTATACTCTTTGATTCCTTCAAAGTCCGCCTTTGTGGGCTTCTCTCCTTTGGTAACGGAAATATTCAGATAATACAGGGAGCCTTTGTCCGCATTTGTAATCAGCATATCATAGCCGCCGACCTCTCCAACTGCGGCATTACCGTTCTTATCATAATAAAACCCTAAGCCCTCTGCCAAAGTCTTCACTAAAACCATCTTTTTCATTTCCTCCGATATTTTTTTGGCTCTTAATTTCTTAAGAATACTCCGTAAATTTTATGAACCTTTATCATTATACAGATAATTCCTAAAAAAATCCAGTGATTTTTAGCGGACAGTAAGCTTTCCCTATGCTATGGTTGAAATACGGATTAAGAATAAAGACATTAAGAATAAAGGACTGAGATGAGGCATACTCGGATACCTCACTTCAGTCCTTTTTCTAAAAGTTCATCTATTGTTTTATTTACAATTCACGGAAATGTATTTTAAGAGGAAAAGCCATAGTAAATATTGACACCCTTTACCAATCCGTCAGCCAGATTGTTTAAGGTCTTTTCACCATGGTCGGAGACCTTATCTCCCAACTCAATATCTACGGAAGGAATGGTGGAATAGGAGGTTTGAGTTAAATCCATATCCATTCTTCCCTTTCCGAAAATCTTCACTCCCTGTCCCTTTAATCCGCTAATCAGGCTGTCTCCCAGCTTCTCGTGGTTCTGCCAGTTACTTGCCACCGGCTCCATTCTCTTTAATCCATCCGGAACGGACATAAAGAAGGCTCCCTTGTCCTTGGTGGTTGCATCCCAATGCAGAGCAATATGAGCATCCGCCTTGTTATTGGCTAAAACGGTACGGGCAATATTGTCCAGCTGTACATCCTCTTCACTGCGGATCATCAGCACATCATAGCCCTCTGCCAGAAGCTTTTTCCCTAAAATATGAGCCATCTGCAACGTTACGGTAGCTTCTCTGGTGCCGTCCTGGAAGGTCATACCGGAGGACACTGCCAAAGCAGTAGTCACACCGGCCGCATTGGTTCCGCCGGTTAACTTTCTGGTGCCGTCCGGATGGCAAAGGGTTCTCTGCTTCTCTCCCCCCCTTGGTTCCGTGACCTGCATTTACCGCAATGGTAATATGCTTCGGCTCCTTAACATCACTGGTATATAAAACGGCCTTTCCTGTATTGATTTTAGAATTTCCCGCATACTTCCAGTTTAAATTTAAACCGATTTCCGTTGCGGCGAAGCTTTGTATCCCCATCACAAGGGATAAGGCCATAGCTAAAACTACTCCTCTTGCTTTCATTTTACTCCCTCTTTTCCTTTTTTATTCTCCTAGTATATCGACCGTTTAAGCATAACGAAGTAGCCTTTTCTATACAAGCCCCTTTCCTTTACAGTGCCATTACGGATTTCTTACAGCACCAAATGGGATACGGCAAACCATAAAAGAATCACGCCGCCAAAGAGAATTCTATAGTAAGCAAAGGGAAGGAAATTATGACTGCGAATATAGCGTAGCAAAAAACGAATACAGTATAGGCTGACAAAATAGGACAAAAGCATGGATAAAAGTAACATAGACCATTGTCCTGCACCGAAATTTCCCGCGTGCTTAATCAGTTTTAAAAGACTGGCTCCTGCCATCACCGGCACACTTAAGAAGAAGGAGAATTCCGTGGCTGCCAGTCTTCCTACTGATAGAAGCATCCCGCCCAAAATAGTAGCTCCTGAACGGGATGTTCCCGGAATCAAGGCCAAGCACTGGAAAAGTCCAATCAGAAGCGCATTTCCAAGAAATATCCTCTACCGTTACAGTATGAAATTGATGTCCCTCATTTCTTCTTTCCAGTAAAATGAAGAAGACACCGTAAAGAATCAACATCAGCGCCACCACAAAGGCATTGTAAAGATGAGCATCCAAAAAATCATCCAGCAAAAGTCCTAAAACCGCTGCAGGAAGACAGGCCACTAAAATCTTTCCAATCAAAATACATTTTCCCTGCTCCAAATAGTAGCCTCTCCCCTGAGATCTTCTTGCCACGGGCCAGATACGGAAGAAAAATTCTTTGATTACCGCTCCTACCGCTCCCAGCTGAATCAAAACTTCAAAGGTGGAGAAAAACTCCTTGCTTTGCTGCAAGGGAATAATACTTTGCAGTAAAATCATATGTCCTGTGGAGGAAATGGGAAGCCACTCGGTGAAGCCCTCCACCAAAGAGAAAACAATGACTTTCAATAACTCAACAATGTTCATGGGATACTCTAACCTTTCTATTCTTATGTCTTTAAAGCCCAATCAATTTCCTCCTGCCCTTCCTTTCGAAGGTAGGCGTTACACTGAGAAAAGGGCTTGGAACCGAAAAATCCCCTATAAGAGCTTAAGGGACTTGGATGGGGGGCTTTTAAGATCAATCGTCTTTTTTTGATGAATCATCTTTGCCTTACTCTGGGCGGAAGAGCCCCAAAGGATATAAACCACAGGTTCTTCCTTTTCTTCTATAGCCCGAATGGTAGCATCCGTAAATTCCTCCCAGCCTATGCCCCTATGGGAATTGGCCTCATGGGCTCTAACAGTAAGCACCGTGTTCAAAAGAAGCACCCCTTGTTTTGCCCAGGCATCCAGCTCTCCGCTCTTCGGAATTTTACAGCCTATATCCTCCTGTAATTCTTTAAAAATATTCTGTAAGGAAGGAGGAAAGGGAATGCCTTTTCCCACGGAAAAGGATAGCCCCTGGGCCTGCCCAAAGTTATGGTAGGGGTCCTGTCCCAAAATGACGACCTTTACCTTTTCATAGGGACAAAGGCTATAGGCCCGGAAAAGCTTTTCCTTGGGAGGAAAAATAGTATGATGCTTATACTCTTCTCTCACGGTTTCATAGAGTTTTTTATAATAGGGTTTTTGAAATTCTCCCTGCAGCTTGCTTAGCCACTGCCCTTCAATCATGTTGTTCCTCTTCCCTTTTTGTTGGTAACTTGTTTGTAAAGATCATAGAGGAAAGATCCAGTCTTTCCCTCATCGGGGTATTCATCCTCTCCAATGTCTAAAATATATTTATCAAAAGCATTAATAATTTTTGTTCCCGAAGAATGCATGCTTTCCTGCTTATAGGCAGCTCCATAGCTCTTATGAATATGCCCGTGAATCATGTACTTGGGTTTGTATTTTTGCAACAGATCCTCAAAGGCCTGAAAGCCCTGATGAGGCAAGTCTTCCATATCCCCATAGCCCTTTACCGGTGCATGGGTCAGTAAAATATCAAAACCGTTTTTTAAGACAATGTCTTTTCTTACTTTTTGAATCCGCTTCTGCATCTCCTGCTCCGTATACATATGATCTCCCGGCTTATAACGGAGGGAACCTCCCAGTCCCAGTATACGAAGACCTTTAAAATCATAGACCTTATCTTCAATGCACTCGCAGCCCAAAGGCGGTCTTTTCTCGTATCCCTGGTCGTGATTTCCGTGCACATAAAGAAGAGGTGCCTTTCCCATGGTAACCAAAAATTGCAGGTAATCGGAATGCAAATCTCCCGCAGAAAGAATCAAGTCAATATCCTTTAACTTCCCCTTGTCAAAATGGTCCCATAGCCCTTTATTTTCCTCATCTGCTATACATAATATTCTCACAGTAAAAATCCTCCCGACAGGATAGCCTCTTGGGATTCTTTGGTAAATCGATCCAAGGGAGGGATTTCTCCCACCACATTATCATTTAGCCAACGCATATCTACAATTGCTTCCAAGTCCAAGCTCTCGTCTCCTTCCCTTCTAAGCTTTTCGCTTTGGCTGTGTATTTCTCCGGAGAACGGCGCAAGACTTCCTTCCACGATTTCTTTTCTTAGGATAGAAACCAACTTTTTAGAAGCATAGCTTAAATCCCGGGAAAGAATAATATCAATAACCCCTTCCTTCAGTCCAAAGTAATAGTTCAAGGCATTGTGAGCCTTGGCTAAACTGTTGGCATGGTAGGAGCCCTCTAAAATGGACTGCAAAATCAAAGCATAATACTTTCCCCAGTCATAAACCGGAGCCGCCACATTAAAGACCTTCTCTCCCTCTTCTCTGATATACAGTCCGAACTCTCTGCTGACTTCCGTGGGTTTTGCAAATTCCGGTCCGGAAATCGTTCTGATTCCCTGCTTCCGAAACTCTTCCTTCCAGTTTCCGTCCTGCAAACCGCTCCAGGAAAGATGTACTTTGCTCCAGGGATTGATAAACTGGGCGCCGATGGCGAAGGCATTGATATTGGCAATGGTTCCGTACAGAGGGAACTGCTCCACATAGCTAAATCATTTCCATCGGTAATGGATGCCGCCAAAGCCCCCATCAAAAACTTGGCTTCATACATTCTTCCATAATAAGTACGAATGGAATTGTAAGAAGTATTTACCGAACAATTCAGGATAGAGGTCTCCGGATGCTCCAGAGCCATCTTGATACTGACCTGAGCCATCAAACTGGCTGTAGTGAAAATGAGCTCCGCCCCCCAATGAATAGCCTCTTCTATACTGTCCTGAATACGCTCCTCCGTATTACAGGACTCAAAAATCTTCGTTTCCACCAAGCCCCGGAACTTCTCCATAATGTAATTCCGTCCCAGCTCATGGGCGTAGGCCCAGGTGGAATCCTGTACCGTTCGTTCATACAGAAAAGCAATCTTCAGAGGATGCTTTCCGTTATAAAGCTTTCCGCTCTGGAACAGGTCCATAAAACCGCTGACTTTTTTCACTTCTTCAGGGTTCTGTACCAGCACCACGTCTCCGGCAGATTTTCTATATTCATTCCAAAGACGTTCGATATTTTCTTTTATTTCCTCCGTACTGTTATGCAAAATAGATTCCATCCCGAAGACGGTAAGATAAACATAGAAAGCATCTCCGATGGTATTTCCCAGCTTTCCTCCACCCATTTGCATATAAAGCTCTGCAAAACGGGAATAGGCTGCCCGAAGGTCTCGACAAAGCTCCTCTTCCCATAGCTCTCCCGGTTTTTTCCCCATTACCTGACAAAGCCGGTCATAGGCTCCCAGCTCGGAAAAACGAATTCTATAGATTCCGGTACATTTATAAAAATCCACAAATTCATAATACAGTTTATTTTCCCGTTCCTCTGTGCGCTTCGGTAATATACGAATTACTGTAGCGGGAATGGAAACCGCTTCATTAAAGCGGCTGACGGAAACTCTCTTGTTTCCTTCCTGTACATAAAATTTGTACATATATTCATAAACCAAAATAGGCTCCCGAACACCTTCTTCCTTTACGGAATCATAAAGAGCCGACCATTTAAAGGCAAATTCCGTTTTTGCCCCTAAAATCGGCATGAAATTCTTGGCAAAGGCCTGCTGTCTTCCGGTGGTTTTGGTTCCTACAATATCTTCCAAGGGTATTTCCAAGACACCAAGACGGTTCTCTCCCTGAATATCTTCATCCTTTAATTTATCATCCAAAGCTTCCAAATAAGGATACTGCCCCGTCAAAAGGGCATTTCTATAGGCTCTGTCTCCTAATTTTTTGGCTTCTAAATAATCCTCTATCATTCCTACTCCTCTCTAAGAAACAATAAACCGATTCCTGACGAGTAAATTTCTTGCCATATTTTAGCATAAGTTCCCTGTTTTGCGGCAATATACAAGCGTAAATTTTTATTAACCTTAGTTCCGTACCAAACCATATTTCTTTATAAAACCTTAGTTCTGTATAAAAGCTTAGTTCTGTATAAAAGCTTAGCTCTGTAAAAGCCTCTATGTAATATAGGTCTGAAAACGGGGCATTTTCAGAATCCCCATCTTCAGACCTATTCTTTAGAAGCATTATTCTTATTTGATTTTTTTACCGCAAGACCTGTCCTAAAGCCCTTATCAAAAATTCTATAGAGAATTCCCGGCAAAAAGCCCTATCGCACTCCCTGCAATTCTATATTACTGCGGTCCCTGGGTATTGCCTTCCTGAATGGTTCCCTGTCCCTGAGCACCGCCGGGAGTAGAGGAAGAGGAATTGCTTCCTCCGGGGCCGTTACTGCTTGGGCCGTCTCCGTTTGCAGGACTGCTTTGGCTATTGCTGTCGCCTCCGGGAGTATTGCTACCGGTTCCGCCGGGTCCTACATTGTTATTGTTGTTATTGTTGCTATTGTTGTTGGCATTGGCATTGGCTTCGGTAGCCGTTACATTGGAAGTATCGGAGGTACATACACCGTGCTCATTAAAGCTGAAGTCTCTTCCCTCCAGATTAACGGTGGTATTGCTGAGCATCTTTCCGTCCTGTAAGTAATAGTAATGGCTCTTCTCCTTTAACCATCCCTTCACCATCTTACCGTTATCCTGGAAATAGTACCAAGCGTCCTCAATCTTGGTCCAAGCTCTTGCCATCTTACCGTTAGAAGGATCCAAATAATACTTATTGCCGTCGGTGTCCGTCTTCCAGCCTGTTTCCATATTGCCGTTGCTTGCGGAAAGATAGTAGTAAGTTCCGTTTAATTGTAACCATCCGGTCTGCATAGCACCGTCATTTCCAAATAATACCACTTATCGGAAATCTTCTGCCACTGTTCCATAACCAAAGAGCCGTCTTCCGGACGGAAATAGTACCATTTATCGGAAATCTTTCTCCATCCCTTGGCCATAACACCAGAAGCCTTCAGATAATACCAAACGTCCTTTCCGTCCTTCTGCAACTTCAACCAGCCGGTCTGCATGGTACCGTCTGTCTTTAAGTAATACCACTGCTTATCAATCTCTCTCCAACCGGTTACCATAAGGCCCGATGGACGAAAGTAGTGCCAGGCGTTATTAATCTTCTTCCAGCCGGTTACCATATAGGTATCGGCTCCAATGTAATAATATCCGGAAGATGTATGAATCCACTTTCCGCTAACCTTCTGATTGGTCTTAGGATCCACAAAGTAATACTTTTCCGTCCTGCTGTCCCCATCCCGCCGCAAAGGCTGTCAGCGAAAGGCCGGCTACACAGAGCCCAAGCGCCAAAGCTTTTTATGCCGAATTTCTTTCCCAGTTTCATAATCTTCCTCCCTTTAAAACGGATTCTATATAAGTCTATGAAAAAAAGGCAGCTCTCCCTATAGAAAACTGCCTATTTTCGTCTTTTTCTAAACTATAGCATAGCAAGCTTTCAAATTTCTATACTAAGCTCTTACTTTTTCCTTAACAATTATAAGAATTTTTTTCCGTTTTTTTAAGGATGTTTCTTAGCTCTTTAAGCCTAATTCCTTATTCAGCCAGTTCAATCCTGTTCTGGTGACATAGTTATAGGGCTGATTGAAGTGAGGCATAAAGAAGAGATCCACCAAGGGAAGCTCCGGCATGGTCAGTCCCTTCTGAATAGCCAAAGAGAAGAAATGAATGATGGCGGTTGCATCGTAGGTGGAGCCTAACTGGCAACCTACAATCTTTTTATCATCCTTCTTGTAAACAATGCGAATCTTTACTTTCGGATTCTCCACTTCCATGAAGGCGGGGAACTGTGTATCCTCGTAATCCTCGTAGGATACGTCCATGCCTTCTCTCTCCGCTGCCGCTAAGGAAAGTCCGGTACAAGCCAGCTTGTAGCCGTAGATTCCTAAAGCACTGGAGCCCTGAACGCCTAAGCTTTCCACAGGAGTTCCGCAGATGTTATGGCCTGCCACAACGCCGGAACGTACCGCATTGGTTGCCAAAGCGATATAATTTTCTCTGCCTCTTGCATTGTCATAAAGGCTTGCACAGTCTCCGATGGCATAAACGGAAGGATCGCTGGTCTGCTGCTTTCTGTTTACCAGATAAGCGCCGTTTTGATACAGCTTTAAGTGGTCCGCTCCCAGACTTGCATTCGGTCTGAAGCCCACAGCACAGATGACCATATCCGCATCATATACACCCTTATCGGTCTTAACGCCGGATACCTTGCCTTCTCCTAAGAACTCTTCTACCTTCTCTCCCAAAGCCAGCTTAATGCCGTGCTCTTCCATTCTGTTCTTTAACTCATCGGAGAAGGGAGCATCAAAATATCCTGCAAGGATACGATCCACCATATCGATCAAGGTTACTTCCAAGCCAAGACGCTGGAAGGCTTCCGCCAGCTCCACTCCGATATAGCCTCCTCCAAGGACACATACCTTCTTGAATTCGCCCTTATTCTTCAGCTTTTCAATAACCTCCGCAGCGTTCTGGTAAAGCTTTACCATCTGCACATTCTCTAAATCAAATCCCTTTACCGGGATTCTGTTGGGGATGGATCCTGTAGCAAAAACCAAGTTGTCGTAGTGATCTTCAATCACCTGTCCGTCCTTAAGCTGTACCTTAACGGTCTTTTTGTCATAATCCACGGAAAGCACCTGAGACTCCATGTTGACCTTTGCTCCCTTTGTCAGAAAGTCCTGAGGCTTTGCATAGAACAGGCCGTCTCCAGAATGAATCTGCTCTCCGATCCAGAGTGCCATTCCACATCCTAAAAAGGAAATGTTGCTGTTCTGGTCATAAATGGTAAGCTCCTGATTGGGATAGGACAGAATGGTGTTTGCGCAGGCTGTTCCTGCGTGGTTAGCTCCTACTAGTATTGTTTTTGCCATGGGATTCCTCCTTGAATTTTGATATTTTTTTAGCAATAGAATTATTTTATACTATTTTATGGAGAATAAAAGTAAAAATAGTATAAAGAATTGTTCTTATTCTTATCGGCGATTTGGATAGGCGTTATAAGAATGAGTAGGCTGGCCTGTGCAGGTTATAAACTCATGAATTCTATACGTTTAAGCCTGCGTTGGCTATACGCCATAATAAGCCTACGCATTCGGGCTGCACGCCATAAGCCTACGCATTCCGTAGGAATGCTAAAGCAACCGATACGGATTTTTGTCCATAAGCTAGCTTATGAGCAAAAATCTGCATCGGCTGCTTTTTATAAAAGTGGCTTCGCCACTTTTAGGCTTATGGCTGAGTAAACACCGTAGCCTTATGACTGTTAGCCAAGTTTTAGCAAAAGGCGTATAGACAAGTTTAGGCTCATGGCTTTCAAATTCTTTCAAATCTAAAAACGATTCCGGTCCTAAATTCCCAAAATTTTCTTGGCATCCTTGAAGTATCTAAGCATTTTCAGACTGTATTCTCCAAATTCCTGTCCTTTTCTCATCTTATAAGCACACCACAGGCTCCATAGCAGTCCTGATAATCCCATATAGGCAATCAGTAGTTTCTCCAAATCTTCTTCTGTTCTTCTGCTCAGGATCAGCGGTTTCTTTTCCTTCCGCCTTCGCCACTTGCAGATAATCTTTTAAAAATTGCTTGGCTTCTTCAAAATCCATATAGGAGTAGATTGCTCCCATGGCGATATCCAGTAAGGGGTCTGCCATGCCTGCGTACTCCCAGTCAATCATCTTAACTCCTTCTTTTGTGAAGATAAAGTTATCCTGCACCGCATCGATATGGCAAAGGCAAAGGGGGGGATTCGTTGCTTCCGTAAACTGAAGCATCCTTTTCATCCCTTCTTTGATTTTTCCATAGTCCTGATAGGGGATTTCTCCGCCTCCTTCCAGGCAAATATCCTCGTAATATTGGATTTTTTCTCCCAGGGAGAAGACGTGATTCACCTCTTTTTTTCCTTCGTGCAGCTTTAATAATAGCTTCATACAGGCTCTTCTTTCCTCTTGTTTGGAAAAGTCTGCATTTCTGGCTTCCTCATAGTAGCGGGAAATCTTATAGCCGTTTTCCGGATTAAAGTACAGAAGCTCCTCTGTAATCTCCAGATCTTTTACAATGCTGTAAATTTCCTCCTCTTCTCTTCTGTTAATCAGCTTGCCGGTTCCCACTCCGGGGATTCGGCAAATGAAATCCTTTCCGGCATAGTCTTTATTTTCACTTTCCTCATGGATGCTGAAAAGGAAGGATTTATTGGTCATTCCCGCCTTTAAGCAACGAAGCTTCACAATGTCCCGCTCCGGAATCCGAAAAACCGAAGAAATCAGCTCCATGGCTTCCGAGCCGGAATGGTCATTGTACTTTTCATCAAAAAGACGCAGCTCTTCTAAATTTTCAAATTCATAAATCTGTCCGTCCTTTTGCTCATTTCGATAGATTGGGGGCAAATGCTTTAACTCTAAACGGAGCACATCCTCCCAGTAAAAATCTTCCGTCCCCGGCCTATGGTAGTATTCCTCTATAAAGGGGCGAAGTGCAGAGAAAAATTCCTTCTTCAGGAACACCGGACCGTACATACAGTAGGCATCTTCTCCGCCTACCTCCACTCTTTTAATCTGTCCGTCCTTTCCACAGTCTAAAACCCACTCCTTGGTTTCTCCTGCCATGTAGCTGGCAGCATACCAGGATAGGGGCTCAATGCTGTGATACATATTTTCCCGCATCCAGTTGTCGGAAGAAAGAATATAAAAGTTTTTCCCCTCCACCGCCTTTCGGGCATGATACAGGGTGCCGATGGTATTCTTCGTAGAATACTCCGGATTGTATAAAAGCTTCACGCCATAAGCATCCACAAGGTAGTCAAACTTCTCCTTCAAATATCCTACCACGATGGTGATATCCTTAACCCCCACCTCATGGAGCTGCTTAATCTGCCGCTCAATCATTCTTTCCCCAAAAACCTCCAGCAATCCCTTGGGACATTCATAGGTTAGGGGAACGAAGCGGGAGCCGAAGCCTGCAGCCAAAATCAGGGCTGCATCCACCTTGTGCTCCTGCAAAAAAGCCTTCCCTTTTTCCGTAAGGTTCCGCTTCTCTCCCTTGCCTTCCTGTTTTTCCAGATAGCCCTCTTCCTCCCAGTGCTTGATACACTGATTCACCTTTCCCAGGGACATCCCTGTTTCCTCAGCCCATTGTCTTTGGCTGTACTCCGGATGCTCCATCATATTTCGCAATAAAATAGTACAGGAATTCATTTTTTCTCCTCTTCTATGCTAGGCAGCAACGTTCATTATAATTATATATCGTCATATTATGAACATTATAATAGAAAAAAGAAAAAATTTCTCCTGTACTACTTTACGATTTATTGAAATTTATTTTTATTCACAAGGGGCTGTCAAAATCAAAATGATTTTTTGAGCAAGATCGGTCTGATTCTTAAATTTCGGAAACTTCGTATAAAAGGTCTCCATAGCTTGGGAAAGGCCATAGGCTCTTATCCATAATAGTCTCCAGTAAATCTGCCGGCTCTCGCAGCTCCGCCATATCCTTGGTAATCACCTTATGGAAGAAAAAGGCTTTTTCCTTTTCCTCCGATAGCTCCGCAGCCTCTTCCAAATGCTGCAGAAGCTTTTCTCTGGCCTTTTCCATATCCTCCAAATGCTGAGAGGCCCGGTTTAGCAGCTTTTCCTGGGCATAGGTGCTGGCCTTCGGAGAAGCACCCTTAACGGCATTTAAGGATTCCGCCAAGTTTTGTACGAAGCGAATCGCTGCCGGAATAATCTGTTTTCCGGAAATATTCACCATGGCTCTTCCCTCAATGGAAATCACCTTACTGTAATGTTCGTACTCCACTAGCTCCCGGCTTTTAAGCTCCGTCTCCGTGTAGATGCCGAAGGAGGAGAATAAATCGATGGACTTCTTCGTGGTCAAGGCAGAGATGGCATCCACCATAGATGGATGATTGGGAAGACCTCGTCTCTTCGCCTCCTCTACCCATTCCTTTCCATAGCCGTTCCCATTGAAAATAATCCGCTCATGCTCTCTTAAGAGCTTCTTCAGATAATCATGTACCGCCGTTTCAAAGTCTTCCTGCTGTTCCAGAAAATCCGCTGCCAGCTTAAACTGCTCCGCCGTAATGGTGTTCAGGATAATGTTGGCACCGGCAATAGAATCGGAGGAGCCCACCATACGAAACTCAAACTTGTTTCCGGTAAAAGCAAAGGGAGAAGTTCTGTTTCTGTCCGTATCATCCCTGGCCACATCCGGAAGGGAACGTACACCGGTATTGATATGCTCTCCCTTTGTGGATTTCGTAGCATAGCCTGTTCCGATGAGCTGGGCTACTACCTCCTCCAACTGGCTACCCAAAAAGCAGGAAATAATGGCGGGAGGTGCCTCATCCGCCCCAAGTCTATGGTCATTTCCCACATTGGCCGCAGACATCCTCAGTAAATCCGCATGGTTATCCACAGCAGCTAAAACACAGGCCAAAACCAGAAGAAACTGCACATTTTCATGGGGTGTTTCTCCCGGATTCATCAGATTAATGCCGTCATCGGTGGACAAGGACCAGTTGTTATGCTTTCCGGAACCGTTAATGCCTTCGAAGGGCTTTTCATGAAGAAGGCACTCCAAACCATGACGGGAAGCCACCTTCTTTAGATTTTCCATTACCAGCTGATTGTGATCCACCGCCAAATTGGCTTCCTCAAACATGGGCGCCATCTCATGCTGGGCAGGAGCCACCTCATTGTGCTCGGTCTTTACAGGAACCCCTAAAGCCCAAAGCTCCTGATCCATATCCCCCATAAAGGCGGCAATTCTCTTCCGGATAACGCCGTAATAATGGTCATCCAGCTCCTGTCCCTTTGCCGGCATTCTGCCGAAAAGAGTTCTTCCGGTGTAAACCAGATCTTTTCTTCTAAGGTATTTTTCCCGGTCTACCAGAAAATACTCCTGCTCCGCACCAACAGTCGCCTTAACGGAGCGGCTGCTTTGATTTCCAAAAAGACGGAGGAGTCGTAAAGCCTCCCGATTAATCGCCTCCATGGAACGGAGAAGGGGAGTCTTTTTGTCCAGTGCCTCTCCGGTATAGGAGCAAAAGGCTGTAGGAATGCAGAGGGTTGTGGTCTCTCCGTCCTTTCTCAGGAAAGCGGGACTGGTACAATCCCAAACCGTATAGCCTCTGGCTTCGAAGGTAGCTCTTAAACCGCCGGAGGGAAAGGAAGAGGCATCCGCCTCGGAACGCACCAATTCCTTACCGGAAAATTCCAGCATTACCTTTCCCTCTCCCACAGGGCTTAAAAAGGCCTCATGCTTTTCCGCAGTAATGCCGGATAAGGGCTGAAACCAGTGGGTATAGTGGGTAGCACCCTGTTCAATAGCCCATTCCTTCATTCCCTGAGCCACTGCGTCTGCCAAGTCAGGGCTTAAAGCATAGCCCTCCTGCATACTTTTCTTCAGCTTCTGGTATACATTTTTCGGTAAACGTTCCCGCATTACACCGTCATGAAATACATTTTTGGAAAAATTTTCTATCCCGTTTCCAGCTCTCATATTACTCCTTTACTGATTGCTTGGCCAAACGATTCCTCTTTTTAAATGCAAAAGGGACTGTAAAAATCAAAATAATAAATAGATTTTCGGCAATATAGGTCTAAATGAGGGGTAGTCTGAGCCCGTCGGTACTTGCGAAAAACAAGAGAATCGAAGTTTTTCGCTTAGTATCCGCTACGTGGCGAAGCTAGCGAGAGCGTGCCCCAAATTTAGACCTATATTGCTTAGAAAACTATTTTGATTTTTTACAGCCCCTTCTTCCTCTTACGCTTTATTAGCGCAACCGAATAACTCAATCTTTGCCTTACATTCTTCAATGATAGCATCTGCACCCGGCTTTAAGAGCTTTCTCGGGTCAAATCCCTTACTCTTCTGATCGGAACCTGCTTCAATATACTTTCTGGTAGCTGCAGCAAATACAAGCTGAAGCTCTGTATTTACATTAATCTTTGCAACACCCAGAGAAATTGCCTTCTGAATCATCTCCTTAGGAATTCCGGAACCGCCATGAAGTACCAATGGCATCTTCTCTCCGATCTGCTCTTTGATTGCTGCCAGGGTATCGAAGGAAAGTCCCTTCCAATCAGGGGGATAAACACCGTGGATATTTCCGATACCTGCAGCCAGGAAGTCGATGCCTAAATCTGCAATCTTCTTACATTCAGCAGGATCCGCACACTCTCCCATACCTACAACACCGTCTTCTTCTCCACCTATGGAACCTACCTCGGCCTCAATGGAAAGACCTGCCTTATGGGCAGCCGCTACCAATTCCTTGGTCTTTTCAACATTTTCCTCAATATTGAAATGAGAACCGTCGAACATGATAGAAGTGAAGCCTGCCTTGATGCAGGAATAGCATCCGTCATAGGAGCCGTGATCCAAATGAAGAGCCACCGGAACAGTAATGCCAAGGCTCTTGTCCATAGCCTTAACCATAGCAGCTACCGTTTCAAAACCGGTCATGTACTTTCCTGCACCCTCGGATACACCAAGGATTACGGGAGACTTGGTCTCTTCACAAGCCAGGAGAATGGACTTGGTCCACTCCAGGTTATTGATATTAAACTGAGGAACGGCGTAATGGGAAGCCAGCGCTTTATCCAACATTTCCTTTGCATTAACTAACATATTGATATCCTCCTTTTTAGTAAAGAACATTCATAATTATAAATCTCACCCTAAACTACGGGGAGAGTGTAACACATTTTTAAAGCCTAGGAAAGCAAGAAATGTGAAACCGTTGCCTCCATATCCTCTACTGAGCATACGGTGCTGTGGCGAATTTCTCCCTCCTCCACTTCTTTGACCGGAGCGGGAATAGGCTCCTTCCAAAGCTTTTCCAAAGCTTCGATGCCTTCAAATACATCCTTTGGTACAGGCTCCTTTAAGGCCTTTAAAACAGTCTGGGAAAATTTATAGGGACTTGCGGTGGAAACCACAAGGCATTTGTCCCGTCTTCCCTGCTCGTAGGCATAGTGATCAGCCACCACCTTAGCCACTGCGGTATGGGGATCCAGAACATAGCCCGTTTCCTTATAGGTCTGGAAAATGCTTTGACTGCCCTCCGCTTCCTTTCCGTAGCCGCTGTAAAAGTCCTTAAGCTCCTTCTCCATGGCCTCTGAAATCCGATATTTTCCTTTTTCCTTCAGCTCTTCCATCAGCTTCTTGCATTCCTCGGCATTTTCTCCGGCAAAATACAGGAGTCTTTCCAGATTGGAGGAAATCAAAATATCCATAGAAGGAGAGGTAGTTACATGGAAGGGACGGTTCTTATCGTAAATTCCCGTACGGAAAAAGTCTGTTAAAACCTTATTGTCGTTGGAAGCACAAAGAAGCTTTCCTAAGGGAAGTCCCATACGCTTTGCACAATAAGCTGCCAATATATTTCCGAAATTTCCGGTAGGTACGGACACGTTCAGGCTCTCTCCTGCCTTCAGCTCCCCGCTTTTCATCAAACGGCAGTAGGCATAAACATAGTAAACAATCTGAGGAACCAAACGTCCGATGTTAATGGAATTTGCGGAAGAAAGTCTATAACCCTTTTCCAGCAGCTTCTCTTGATAGGCTTTATCGGAGAAAATCTTCTTTACTCCACTCTGGGCATCATCAAAGTTTCCGAGAATAGCCGCCACATGGGTATTCTGTCCCTTCTGAGCCCGCATCTGCCGCTCCTGGAAGGGGGATACTCCGTCCTTAGGATAGAAGACAATAATTTCACAGCCATCCACATCACAAAAGCCTTCCATAGCAGCCTTTCCGGTATCTCCGGAGGTAGCGGTTAGAATCACAATCTTCTCCTGAATCTGATTCTTTTTACAACTTACCTTCATAAGGTATGGAAGAATGGACAATGCCATGTCTTTGAAGGCCAGCGTTCTTCCGTGGAAAAGCTCAAGGTAATAGCTATCTCCTTTTTTTACCACGGGAGCGATTTCCTTTGTGGAAAACTTATCGTCATAGGCAGAATTAATGCAGTAGCGTAATTCCTCCTCGGTGAAATCCGTAAGATAAAGCTTCATGATTTCATAAGCCAAATCCTGATAGGATAACTCAGCATAGTCCTCAAGAGACTTTTCCAGTTTAGGCATTTCCTGTGGTACAAAAAGTCCCCCGTCCTTTGCCAGTCCCTGCACAATTGCTAAAGACGGACTTACATTTTCTTCTCCTCCGCGAGTGGATTGATAAACCATATTTTCTCCTTTACTACTCATTCTGCAATAAGCTTTCAATCTTTGTCTTCATTAAATCAAATGCAACATCATTCATTCCTGAATTCATCACAATATCCGCCTTGGCTCTGGTTGGCTCAACATACAGGTAATGCATAGGCTTAACCGTGTTTAAATACTGTTCGGAAATATCCTCCACCTGACGGCCTCTCTCCTTCACATCCCGAATAATTCGCCTAATAATTCTTCGTCCGCATCCGCTTCCACATAAATCTTAATATCAAAAAGGGAGCGCAACTCCGGATTCTCCAGCACCAAAATCCCCTCCACCAGAATAATTCTCTTCGGTTCTACAACAAAGTACCGGTCGGTTCTGTTGTGGGCACTGAAATCATAGGTGGGAGAGGAAATACTTTCTCCCCTTCTTAAAGCCTTCAAATGCTTAATCAAAAGATCCGTTTCAAAGGCATCCGGATGGTCATAATTGGCCTTTTGCCGCAGGGCAAAGGGCACTCCGTCATTGGACTTATAGTAATTGTCGTGGTAGAGAACTGCCACTTCCTCCGGAAAGCATTCTTTGATTCTCTTGGTAAAGGTGGATTTTCCCGAACCGGAACCTCCCGCTATACCAATCATTACCGTTGAAAACATAGTTTCCCCTCTTCCTTTTAAACTTCCTACAGAATATCCTAGTTCAATTTGTTTGTAAACCTCTTAGATATTTTTTCCCTACTCCTAAAAAGCTCAAACTAAAGAGGATAAAAAACAGAAATGCCAGGATCAGACCGTAGAAAAAATATCCCTGAGTCCTACACCAGTAAAGTCCATAGAAAACAAACAAAAAGCTGATAAATTCCAGCACGTAGCTCAGTGCCGTGGAATAAGCCGTATTCTTTCCCAGACAACTGCAAAAGATACCGAGAGCCGTGCAATAAAGGGCGGAAAAAATATAAAAGAAAAAATATAAAAGCACCAAACTGCCGGAAATTCCGCCATAGATATATAAGGTAGCCAAAAAAGGAACTGTGGAGGAAAGTAGAGTCAGGTGGGTGGACATATAGGCTATGAGCTTTCCCTGTAGTATGGTCTTTTCCGTACAATCCGTACACAAAAGCAGAGCTAAGTTGTTTTGCTCTCTTTCCTGGGTAATACTGGAAGCACTTAGGGCAGGAGCCAAAAGCAGAAGAAAAACGAAAAGACCGCCGCCTACATAATAATAAAAACGATTAAACATGGCGTAACGAATTTCTCCCGTCTGCTGTGCATTCAAGGAAATATAATAGAGATTTCCGAATAAAAGCACAAAGAGCAAAAGATTGGTAAAGAAAATCAGCATAGGAAGAAACAAACTTCGGTTTCCCAGCAAACTGTCCTTACTCCATATCGGATTCTCTTTCATAGGACAAAAGACTCCTTTCCTCTTGAGATTTTTGAAACAAAACGCCCTCGATACTGCCCTGTTCTCTATAGAAGGAATAAAGCTTGATTCCGCTTTCCACTATATTTTGTAAAAGCCCGGCCTCTTCCTCCCTGGTTCCCGAAAATCCTACCCGGATTTCATTTTCCCGAAGGCTTATAGACTTGACTTTCGGCTCATTTTTTAAAGCCTGCATAAGTCCTGTACTCTTCCCCTGTACTTGAATAATAATAGGATTTTGCATGCTGAGCTCTCTGGTAATCTGCGACACCGATCCGCTCCGAATCATTTTTCCCTGATGCAAAAAGCCCAGATGGGTGCAAAAGTCCGACACTTCTCCTAAGGAAGAGCCTGTCATGAAAATGCTTTTTCCTTGACTTTGATAATCCAATAGCATGGTTTTGATTTCTTCCAGTGTTCTCGGATCCAAGCCCGCCAAAGCCTCATCAATAATCAGAATCTTGGGATCGTGCAGAATTGCTCGAACGAAGGAGAGCTTTTGTAAAGCCGCCTTGGGCAAAAGCTCCATAGCACTGTCCTCCCAAGCCAAAAGCCCGGACATTTCCAGAAGTAGTCGAATTCTTCCCCGAATACGGCTTTCCTCCATAGAGTAACAGGAGGCAAAAAACGCAAGGTATTCTCCCACCCTCATCTGGGGGTAGACTCCCGGAATATTGGGCACATAGCCCAGTCTTCGCTTGAGTCTCCTCAGTCCGGAACCTGCCTCCATATCATCAATAAAAATATGACCGCTATCCAAGGGATAAAGCCCCATAAGCAGATTCACAAGAGTGGATTTTCCGGTATCCGGAAGTCCCAGCAGGCCAAAAATCTGATCATCGGAAACCTCTAAGGAGAAGTCTTCAATCACCTTTATGCCGCAATAGCTTTTTTTTACATTTTGGAATTGAATCATGCTTCCTCCTTTGCCACAACATAAATCTGAGGCAAGTACTGCCTGATTTGAGGAGAAACATTGCTTTCCTTCGGTACGAAGCGGATATTCAGCTCCTTTTTCTCACTTAAATAGGGAGTGAGCTTCTCTCCTTCCAGCGTTCCGTCCTTGGAGGGAAGCAGGTCATAGCCTCCTGTCTGATAATTGTAAAGAGCCATATTTCCCTGAAAATTCTGTAAAAGTTTTCCGTCCTCCAGCTCTATCTTTTCAAAACGAATACCTTCAATATTTTGCTCCTCCCCCAGAGGATAATGAATTTCCAAGGGAATCATGGGATTCATGGTATTGGTCTGTAAGTCGTATTCTCCGCTGGACACCACAGGGTCTCTGGAAAGGGCACAATACTCTATATTATCCCCCTCCCTCCGGTCCAAAGCCACCGACTGGGTAAGGATGTGTACACCGTATTTTTCAATATTCTTCTCTTCAGTAAAGCCCAACTGCTCCTCTCGAATGAAGCCTAAGAATCGAGCATCAGAAAAATAGCCGTGCAATCTTTCACTTAAGATATAACGAAGAAAATTCTTTCCGTTTCCGCTACTGATCAGATTGCTACTGTACTCGTAATCTCCCACAGGTATGGCTATGCTCTCCAGGGTAGACAGGTCTATTTCCGCCCCGCTCTCCCATTTTCCGCACTTCACCATCCTGCCGAAAATATAAAAAAAGCTGTCATAAAAGGTATATTCCGTAGTATTTTTCAGTTTTCCGCTAATCTTTCCCTGATAATAATGGATGGTCCCCTGAATATCCCCCTTGGCATTGGCGGATTTTTTGTTGATATTAAAATAATGGGGGGCAAAGGCATCACTCTTAATGATATGAATCAGAGACTCTTCTCTGTCACTTCGAATATCCATTCGATGCAAATCTTCCTTTTGCAAAAGCTCCGTAAGATCTCCTGTAAAATCCATTCCCTTTACAATAGGATTCACGGTATATTCAGGCTTTACGGAAAGGCTGATATTGTTTTCATTGGGAGAACGCAAATTAATGTAATTCTGTTCCTCCACCGTATCTTCCGTGATTTGAGAAAGCTTAAGGTAGGAAAGAAAGCTTCCGTTAAAACGGGTTCCCATACCCAGGGACCAAACAATTACCCCCAAAAAAAGCGAAAACAACAGAATGCTCAATCGATAATATTTTAAATTTCCCTGGGAGCGCATCAAAAGATAAAGCCCCGGTCCCAAAAAAATCAGGCTGGGAAAGAGAATGGCAAAATATAAGGCCAGGGAAGGAAGCTTACTCAAATCGGAAAGATTCATCAGCTCCTCTAAATCCCAGTACTGCTTTAAGCTTTTTTCCGATGCGGATATAGACAGGTTATCCAAACGATTTTGCCCATAGAGGCTAAGGAGCAGTCTGCCTACATAAGAGCTGTCCTCCGTAGCATAACGTTCCACTTCGGATAAGTCATAGCCTAAAACAGCCAGCAAACCGTTGCCCTTGGGAAGCACGGAAAGATAGGGCTGATTTTCCGAAAAAAGTTCCTCTCTTCCTCCTCTAAAATGTACGGGAGAGCTGAAAACCGATACGGTACTCTCTTGAGCCAGGTCCCCCTCTGTGCCAAGATGCAAAGCTCTTTCCTGAAAGTCCAATTCCTTTTCCAATAAGGCGGAATAATTATCCCCTAAGATTTCTCTCCCTCTTGCCCCGGAAAGAGAAAATAAAACTACGCCCCCCTGTTCAATATAGGAATTGATGAAATTTTCCTGTTCCTTGGACAGGGCGGAAAAGGAAATGTCCCGAATAATCAATAAATCCAAAAGAGAAAGCACCGACTCTTCCTTGGGAAAGGAATCCGGTTGAAATGCAAAAGTTCTGCTTTCCAGAAGTCCGTTATTGATTCTGGCATTGTGCAGATAACCGATGCCCTCTCCCTTTTCGGAAAGAATTCCCACAAAAAGCTCCGCATCGGTTCCTGAAATATCCAATCCCACTCTTTGGCTGTTGATTTGCTCTCCCTGCTTATTCTCAATACTGATAAGCATCTGATTCACACCGGTGGGAAGACTCAGGTTCTTTACAAGCTCCTTTATTGTTGCCTTCCACCACGATGGGATAAGAATATTCCACGATACTTTGGTTGGATTCCGCAAATAAAACCTTTAAATAACCGGAAAAAACCTGTTCCTCCGTATTTTCCACTGTAAGAAAAAGGGGCAGACTTCTCCCGGACTTCGCCGTATTTTGTATTCCGTACTGGTAGCTTAAATTCAGATTTTCCGCTCTTCCCTCTTTTCCCATGAGGAAAAGGAAGAAGAGAAATACAAAAATCAACGCCTTCTTTCCCATTTCTCCCTACTTTCTATCCTTCTTTCGATTCTTCTTTTCCGGCCTTCTCTCTGGTTTTTTCTCTACTCTTCTTTCAGACCTTCCCTCATTTTTCTTCTCTCCACTCTCAGTTCCTCTACTGTTTCGTTCTTCCCGGGCAGGTCTCTCCGCAAAGCTTTTTGCTTCCTCCGTATATTTTAGGGGAAGAGTCACGTTAAATCGGGTTCCTCCCATATCCGACTGCACCGTAATATTTCCATGATGCATATCCACAATATTCTTTACAATAGCAAGTCCTAAGCCGGTTCCTCCCGTGCTTAGGGAACGGGAATGCTCCACGCGGTAAAATTTATCAAAAATCAACGGCAGTTCCTTTTCCGGAATCACATAGCCGAAGTTTAAGACCTGCACCATCACCTCTTCCTTTTCCTTACGAAGACGAATCAGAACCCGCTTTCCTTCAGCTCCGTATTTGATGGCATTGCTGATTAAGTTATCAAAAAGTCTGGCCAAAAGGTCCCCATCTCCTTCGATAAAAAGAGATTTTACATTGGCGGAAAAGTCATAGGAGAGATTGTTCTTCTCAAAATTCGGATAGCTTTCCTCCACCAGCTGGGATAAAAGCTGAACCAAATCCAGGGTGCTGATATTCATATTCAGCTTGCCGTAGGATAATTTTGTAAAGCCAAAAAGCTCTTCGATTAGTTTTTGTAAACGGAGAGCTTTGTTATATACGATTTCAATATAATGTTTTTTCATTTCTTCCGGAACCATCTGGCTGTTTCGAAGCAAGTCCAGATAGCCCAAAATAGAGGTGAGGGGGGTTCTTAAATCATGGGCAATATTGGTGATCAAGTCTGTTTTAGACTGTTCGTTTTCCCTCTCCCGTTCAATATGGGAGGACAGCTCCTCCTCCATAAGACGAATGCTTTCCGCAATATGCGCCAGCTCTCCTTCCCCGGAAATGGCAATATCCGTATGAAAATCCCCGGCGGAAATCTGCTTTACGCCCTGTGCCAGAGTTTCAATATCTCTTGCGGTTTTTCTCTGCAGAAAGAGGAAAATGATGGTAAAAATCAAAATCCCCACCAGCACAAAAAGCAAAATACTGACGGTGCTGACAAAGGCAAAGCGTTGTACAAGGGGATTGTCATTTCCGATTTGCACCAGATAATTGGTGTAGGAGCCGATATTTAAAACCAAAAAACATTCGATAACCGCTGTAAAAAGGGCGGAAATTCCCACATGAACCAACAGTTGCATGAAATAGCCCCGACCGAAATGGTGGGGTAAACTCGTCTTCTTCAACGCCAAGACCCCTACTTTTCAATCTTATAGCCAACGCCCCAAACGGTGGTGATAATCTTGTCCTCTCTCTGATCCTCTTTCATCTTTCCTCTCAGACGACGGATGTGTACCATAACCGTATTGTTGGCCTCATACACCTTTTCATTCCAAACCTTTTCAAAAATCTCATCGGTGGAGAAAACTTTTCCGGGATGAGATGCCAAAAGGAAGAGAATATCGAACTCGATGGGGGTAAGCTTAATGTCCTCATCGTCAATCAATACCTTATGATTGTCCTTATTAATCAGCATATTCCGAATGTGAATCTCATTATTCACATAATTGGGACCTGCATTGGGATTTAACTGGGTATAGCGTCTTAACTGAGACTTTACCCTGGCAGTAAGCTCTAAAGGATTAAAGGGCTTAGTCACATAGTCATCCGCCCCGCCGGTTAAGCCTACAATCTTGTCCAGATCCTCGGACTTTGCAGACAGCATAATCACGGGAATATTGGAGCTTTCCCGAATCTTACGGCACATCTCCAGTCCGTTCATTCCCGGCATCATTACATCCAAAAGCACCAGATGAATCTCTTCCTGAGACAAAATCTGTAAGCCTTCCTCCGCATTATATGCCTTAAAAACCTTATATCCGTCAGACACCAAGTAAATTTCCACTAACTCGGCAATCTCTTTCTCATCGTCTACTACCAATATATTAATTTGCTGCATACTACCTCCTTAGCACAATATGTCATAGTGTACTGGATATTTGCGAAAAAAGAAAGATTATCTACTTTCTAAGTTCTTGCATTTTCGTTCCGAAAAACTTAATTTTTATCTTTTGAACTCTTTAGAAGGATAATTTCCTAAAACTCTAAAATCAACGCCCTCTTCCTGTAAACAGCTCAAGGCATTCAACACTTCCTTTTGCTCTAAATTCCCAAGAAAATCCACATAGAAGCGGTAAGAAAACTCTCCGTCCCCCACCGGTCTGGACTGAATCATGGTAAGGGTCAGTCCATTAAACAAAAAGTTCCCTAAGATATGGTACAGACTTCCCACTGCATGGGGCAGAGAAAAGGAGATACTGAGCTTCCCTGCTTCTTTAGAGAACACGGCTTCTTTTCCTAAAATGAAGAAGCGGGTAGTATTCTCCTTTTTACTGAGATTTTCCTCTAAAATCGAAAGACCGTACTCTAAGGCCGCCTCCCTGCTGCACAGAACCCCGGCTCCCTCTTCCCCGGTCTCCATAAGATTCTTCGCGGCTATAGCCGTATTTAAACTGGGGATTCCCTGTATCTTTGGATACTTCTGAAAAAAGTCTGCACACTGGGACAGGGCCTGGGGATGGGAATAGACTCTTTTGATGTCGGAGAAAGATTCTCCCGGAAGGGTAGCCAGGCAATGGGAAACCGGAAATTCGATTTCCTGCACCACATAAAGCTTAGGATGCTTAGCCAGAAGGTCGAAATTGTCCTGTACCATGCCGTAGGTGGAGTTTTCCATGGGCAAAATGGCATAATCCGCCCTTCCTTCTTCCAAAGCGGAAAGCACCTCCTGAAAATGTGTGCAGGCTATCATATTTTCCTTTTGGAAAAAAATTCTTCCCGCAAGATAGGAGTAGGCTCCCTCCGCGCCCTGATACACCAGGCTTTTCCCGGAAAAAGGAAGACAATCCAGCTTTTGAAAACCGGCGGAAAATCCCCTTCCCCGTTCCAAAAGCATACCGATTTGCTTTCTTCTGGACATACTCATCATTTCCTGAAAAAGCTCGGTAATGGATTCCTGTAGCTTTGGGTCCTCCACGTAGCTTCTGGCCACCTGAAGCTTTTCTTTTTCCCTCTTGCTGTCCAGAACGGCCTTTCCGGTATCCAGCTTGAATCTGGCCACATCCTCCACAAGACCCATTCGTTTTTCGAAAAGATGAACAATCTCCCGATCCAATATATCCAATTCCTTTCGAATCTCCAAAAGATCCATACACCCTTCCTCCTCTTTATTCCATAGCTTTCGCCTCGTGATATTCGGAACTTTTCTGCTATTCCGATTATACTGTTCTGTCTTTACTGTTCCGTCTTTACTGTTCAATCTTTACCGTTCCGGCTATACCGTTCCGGAAAGCTCCCTAGCCTCCTTCTCTTTCAGCTCCGCAAGCATCTCCCGGATCCGTTCCTTGGTATACTCCGCAATATTCTTTCTGTCCTCCTCGGAAAGCTCTGATAAATCTATAGGCTTTCCGAATTGCACATAGACCTTGGCGCTGTGCAGTCTGGGAAAATCCTCTTCCATAATCCTTCTGGTATTAATCATGGCCACCGGAACAATCTTGCAGCCGCTCTTTTCCGCAATCTTAAAGGAGCCTGCCTTAAACTCTCCCAGCTCCAGCTCTGAATCTCCCTTGGTTCTGGTTCCTTCCGGGTAGATCCACATGGAAATGCCTGCCTTCACCTGTTTTATAGCCTCAATAATCACTTGAAGATTTTGCTTTAAATTTTCCCTATCCAAAAAAAGACAATGCAGCTCTCTCATCCATAATTCAATGTTGGGGATTTTTGCAATTTCCTTCTTGGAAATAAAGCCGGTGGGACGGGGCAAAATGCTGTAAGCCACCACAATATCAAAGTAAGAGCGATGATTTCCGATAAACAGTACCGCCTCCTTCTCCGGAATCTGATCTAAGCCATCCACGGAAAGCTCCACCTTACAGATTTTTAAAATCTGCCGTAATTTCCCTCCCACAATAGAGAGGACTAAAGCATCCCGCTTTTCACCCTTTTCCATCTTTCGGATAGAAAAAAGACGCAGGCTGCCAAAGCTTAGGAAAACAGCCAAAACCAATACTACCAAAATCATTGAAAGCATAAACTCTCCTTTTTTCTAAAAAGACTTTGTGCATTTGTCCCCTTACAGGAACAGACCGTAAAAAATAAGTTTCGTTACAAACTTTACAGCACATCGGAAAAATGAGGCCGTAAAGAACGGAAAAATCTTAGAGAAAATAAAAACAAAACCGTGGTCACTCCCCAGAAATACAGGCTTAAGCCCGGTCTTTCAAAGAACCAGTGGCCGGTAAGCATGGAATCCCTGTAGCCTGCCACAATATAATACATGGGGTTTATCTTTAAAATCCACTTAACAATGGGAGCCTTCCCGGTAAATAGTGTCTCATCGTACATTATCGGAGTCATCCAGATTCCGAACTGCAAGACAATTCCCACAATCTGCTGCATGTCCTTAAAGAAGACGGAAACCGCAGAGGTAAAGAAGGACAAAGCCAGGGCGTAAAAAGCCGTGGCAAAGGAATAAAAGAATACCTGGGGCCAGGTAATCAAAATAGGTTCTCTGCTAAACAGGGCAAACAAAAACATAACCAGAAGGAAGAAAAGATGCACCAGGGAACAGCTAATTAACTTAATAATCGGCAAAAGCTCAATGGGGAAAACCACCTTTTTTACCAGATACTGATATTCCTGTAAGATTCCGGTATTCATATTCATCACTTCCGAAAAGAAAAACCAGGGCACCATTCCGGGAATCAACCAGGTGGTATAGGAAACATTGGGTACCGGAGGGCTGGATTTAAAGCCATAGGGTCCAAAGATAAAAGCATAAATCGCAATGGTTACCAAGGGCTGAATCAACATCCAAACCGCCCCGAAATAAGAGCCTACAAAGCGCTTCCGAAAGTCCGCAAAGGCCAGGCTCACAATCATTTTTCTTTTTTCTTTACAAATCCTGATAAGGGTCAAAAATCCCCGCATGCTATTCCCTTTCCGTTTATCTCCAATACTCCAAAGGAAGGATAATATGCTTCCTCCGGAATACTCGGTATCCATCAAAGTTCGAGTTTAGTGTAAAAACAAACTGATATAAGTGTATAAAAGAAATGAAAGATTCGCAAGAATCTGGAAGAAAAGGACGAAAGAAACGATCCTTTCTCCCTGCTTTCCCACCCTCTTACTTGGCATAAAGCAAAGGATAAACAGGGGCAGTACCGGCAAAAAGTATCTTCCCTGAACCCCTAAGACATAGTCCGTACGCTTTGGTGTATAAGCAAAAAGCATGGAAGACAAAATCAAAACGATTAATCCCAAAGGAATCAGGAAAAGAATGATTCTTTGTAAAATATGAAGCTTCTTCCCCCGCATTTCCTCCCGTTCTCCAAAAATTCCTGCCAGGAAGGGGCAAATGCTGAAAAGCACCACCAAGGGAAGCGGAAATGACAGACGATTGTCAAACTGCCCCAAAGGACGGCCAATCAATGTATACCAGTACTCCTTTCCCTTGATAAAAAAGGTATTTCTCAGAATCTTTAAATACACATCCGGCTGTGCCAGAATTTCTCTTCGGTTATAGGTTTCCATTCCCCCGTCCTGTCCTACAATATTGGAAAGATTCACCGTATCCTCCTGAGGACGGACATAGCGGCTGAAGGCATCCAGATTCACCAGCAACAAGGGTAAGACGATAGATAAACCGATGGCAAAAATACCGATAAAATACAGCCATGGGGAGGAAAAGCGTTTAAAGGAAACCATAACGCAAAGCAAAAACAGAAGGGAATACACCATCTTACAGGGGGAAAGTGCTATGGCAATCAGACAAATCCATAGGATTTCCTTAAGTCCCAGCTTTTCCTCTTGAAACTGGTATTGGAAGACCAAGGATAAAAGAAGAAAGCTTAAGGCCAGGATATAGGCATCATAGGACAGGGAAGAAATCAACTCCAAGGTCATGGGAAAGAGACTTATGGAAAAAAGAATTTCCTTTCCCATAGGTATTTTTTCTATAGCCAGACTCCCTAAAATACTGAAAAAGAGGAGGTTGAAAAATCGTCCGAAGTACAAAAGGGTAAAACGGGAACCGTAGAGGATTCTTGCAAAGGAAAAGCCCAACGCCGGAAAAAAGTAGGCTAAGGGAGTGGTCTTTACCGGTTTTTGCAGAGTAAAGCCATAGCCCTTTTCTTTGGCAAAAAAAGAGGCCTTCTGTCTTTCCTCCACCTGTTTTCGATCAATATGCATGCCGAAAACCGTAGCATCCTCCGGCTTCCCGTCTCCGGTCCAGTCATCAATCTCCTCATCCTCCTTCCGGATGCGAAGATTTCCATCTTTATCATACAGCTTTCCTCCCTGTCCCAGCATTTCCGAAGACAGAGCATAGGCACTGACATAATGCAGAACCTCATCCGGGGCGGATAGAGGCATTAAAACAAAGGAATACAGGGAACCCAGAATCATCATGCTCAGAAAATAAATCTGGGCAAGCTTCATTTTCCTACGAAAAAGAAAGAAGAAAAAGCCTGCTGCAAAGATAAGGGAAATCAGACTAAGGAAAATGGTCTCCCGTAAAAATGCGGGGTGCTCCTTCCATAAGCTTAGTAGATTACTCATTGACTGTCCTCCTGCTCTACTTCCAAATGCTTTTCCCTTTCTCTTTCTTTTCTCTCCTCCAGGGCCATATCCTGCACAATTCGATTCACCTTTTCCTCCAGTTTACCCAATTCCACATGGGTATGAAAGAGCCGTAAAAGCAAAATAAAAATCACCAATAAAAAGAGAAAATTCGGCGTGGAATAAATCCCCAGGCTTCTGGCCATAAAATCCGGTACAAAGGGAAAAATGGCAAAAACAAGCAAGAGAATGGAAAAGAGTAGCCAAAAGATACTCTCTTCAATTCGCATCTTCGCCTTTTTGATGGAACGATGTAAAAACAGACTGGTTCCCAGGCAGACTAATATGATAATCACTCTAAACAAAGGACTCATAGATTACTGTTTTTCCCTTTCTTTGGAAAACTTCTTTCGGAAATACTGGGGATTCACGGTAAAAGCAAACACCCAGCTTTTCGGAAGCTTATGATAGCGTTTTCCCAGTTGATAGCCAAGAAAACGAAAGGCGGTTTTATAAAGGAAGGGGAGGATCAAAAGCGCCTTTTTCTCCTGCCAAAGCTTTCCTATACTTCTCTTCAGGTACTTCATTCCTTCCTTTTCCGCAGGAATTTTTGAGAATATCCCCCTATAGTCTCTGTGGGACACTCCCAGGTCAAAGTTTCTATGGAACTGATCCATAGCGGAAAAATGATGGGAATGCCATACCTCCGCCCTTGGGCAGTAGGCTGTTTTTCCTCCCGCCTCCTGCATCCTTGCGGCATAAATCATATCTTCATTAAAAATGCTGGGTTCGGAAAAGCCGCCTAGACTTTGAAACAAATCCTTTTTATACATACAACAGACATTTGACTGGAAAAAGCATTTGATGCCAAGCTTCGGCAACTGCTCTATGCCGCAAATCTTCGGCTCTGTTCCATAGTTGAAGCTCCGGGAAAGCACCTCGTCAAAGGAGCTTTGCTCATCGGTAAGCTGTCTTGCGTAAACCGCTCCGATTTTTTCCTCCCAAGAAAATGTTTCCAGCAATTCCTTGGTGCAAGAGCTATCTTTTGGAACCGCATCCTCCGTCATACATAGAAAAAAAGGCGCATCCGAAAAAGATACCCCCAGGTTTCTGGCGTAAGCATGGTCAAATTCTTCTTTCTTGATATGTTTTAAAAGGTAAAGCTCCGGATTCCTTCCCTCCAATAAGGACTTGGGAAAAAGAGCTTCTTCCGTATTAATCAAAATGATTTTTCGTGGAGGAACTTCCTGCTTTTCCAGGGCATCCAACAATCTTTTGCATTTCTCATCCGGCTTATAGGTGGGGATGATGACGTCATAGTTTTGCTTCTGACTTTGGGCATTTTCCTGCATTTCCTACCTCCTTTTGGCATTTTAACATGGGCTCTTTAGAAAAGAAAGGCTATAGTTTCGGCTTCTGCTTCTACTCTGCTATAGCTCTTCGCCTCATGAGGAAGAAACCGAGAATGAACTGCCCTTAAATTCTCCCTTCCCGTGTCCCGTAACAAAGAAGAAAAGGAACAAAAAGACCATCATGGAGAGAAAATGCAAACTGCCGTAAAAAAATCCTCCCATAGCTACCACCGGATTTACCGTAAAGAAGGAAAGCAGGCTGGCAATGCCATAACCGATAAAAACAAAGCTTTGCTTTCGCTTTAATATCAAAAGATAGTACTCCGTGTTAGCCAGAGCATAGAAAGCTCCGCCCAAAATCAAAATGCAGAAGGTCCATCTTTCTCCCGTAAACTTTCCGGAAAAACCGCTGCCAAGAATCCACTCCAAAATGCTGAGAGCCAGGCCGGAAAAAATCAGAGCCAAAAGAAAAAGGACTAAAGACAGCAAGGCTACCTTTTTAAACAAGGCATTTTCCTGCTTTCGGAAGGCCTTTTCCTTTCCTTCCTGAAAAAGCACTGCCAGATGGGGAAGGGCAGGACGGATAATAAAGTTGGCCAAAAGATAAATGAAGTTTCCGGGCATAAAGAGGAGATTAAAAATACCGGAACGGGAAGAGCCGTAGACCTGATCTACCGCATATTTGCTGGAAGAAAAAACATAAAAGTCTAAGAACACGGAAAGAAAGAGGGTGAAAACCTCCTTCCATAGCTTTGCTAAATCCGATTTGCCGAGACTCTTTTCTTCCCCCAGGGGCTTGGTAGCTTTTAAAGGGAGAAAGGAAAAGAATAAGAAGGAGGCAGCCTGTGCCAGATTCATAGCAATGGCTCCCAAGAAAAGATTTTTAGTGGTGCCAAGAAAAATCAGCAGAGCCAGGACGGAAAAAACCGTGCGAAGAAACATGGACTGTCCGGCCTTATACAAGACGCCCCTTCTTTGCAGCTCCGACTCATACACATCACAAAAGGCATCCCCTATTTTAAAAAGGCATAGGAAGAATAAAATCAGACTCTTCTCCCCGGTATAAAGCCCGCTACCGTACTGAAAAAGAAGGAAAAGCACAGCCAAAATCAGAGCCAATCCTCCGGTAAGACTGCGAAACTGCCTATATTGTCGAAAAAGAAAACTCTCCCTTCATATCCGTGATATGAAAAGGGCGAAGTCCAAAGTACGCCACAATGAAAAACTGTTGTCCCAAAGTAGAGTAACCGAAGCCGAAGATTCCTCCCTGCTCCTCTCCCCCTAAACGAAGGACAAAGAAAGCCAGCACCATGGAAGCCAAGGCATAGCACATACTGCCAATTCCGTTCCAAAGCACATCATTTTTCATAAAGGAAGGCTTCCGCCCTCCCTGTTTTCCTACTGCCTCTATACTCATTACGTTCTATTTCACTACTTTCTATATTTTTGTATTTCCGAAAAAAAGAATAGACAAAAGCACTCTGGTCATATATTTTGCCGCATTCCAAGGCTTTAGATAGGACTCTCCCTCCCGTCTTTCCCGAATCTTAACCGGCACCTCGGAAACTGTCATTCCCGCCAAAAGTAAATGAGCCAGGGTATCCGGCTCCGGAGAGAAATTTCGTTCTCTGGAAAAGCGAAGAATGGCTTCCCGCCCGTAAATCCGAAGTCCACAGGTAGGGTCCGTCAGTTTTGTTCCGGTTCTTAAAAGAATAGCCAGGCTGATTAAGGCGGAACCGAAGTCTCGTAAAGAGCCTCCTTTTTTCTTTTCCAAAAAACGGGACCCGCAAACAATGTCTACACCATTTTCCGCTTCCTTAAGCAATGCCGCCACATCCTCCGCCCGGTGTTGTCCATCGCCGTCAAACTGCAAGGCATAGGCATAGCCCCTTTGATCCGCATAGCGCATACCGGTTTGAAAACAGGCCGTTAAGCCGAGATTTTCCGGGAGGGCAAGGTAGGAATAGCCCTTTTTCTGACAAAGCTCCACGGTTCCGTCTGTAGAACCGTCGGAAACGATAATATAGTCCGCCTTCGGGTCTACAGACAATATATCTTCCACCACCGCATCCAGACTTTTCGCCTCATTGTAGGCGGGAATAATCCAGAGTAATTTCTTTTCTTCCAACATTTCCTCCTTAGAAGAATTTTATTCAAACTTTTTATCTGTCTTAGCTAGGAAAGATAAAAATCATCATAATACTTTCCGTAAAAACCATAGCGGATAGCATCTTCCGCCTTTGAGGAAGCCGAATCTGCCATCGAATTTGTTCCCAATCCCATAGCCATGGTCTCCTCCTCTGCATCTGCATCCGTTCCTAATGCCTCGGAGAAGTAATATTCCACCGCCTCTTCCACAAAGGGCGCGCCTGCCAGCACGGAAAATCCTATGCCGCCGGAAGGTCGGGGATTGATTTCCAGAAAATAAAAGCAGTCCTCCTGCTCTTCATAAATCCACTCAAAATTCACAAGTCCATAAAGATTCAAAGCTTCCGCAATCCGCCTGCACTGCCTTTCGATGCCTTTTTCGGGTAAAATTTCCACACTGACACCGGCTCCGTTTTTCGTCCGAAGATTTTCCTTCCGTACCAGGGCTCTATCCGTTCCCCCATGACCTCGAAAGTAATCTACGGTATAAACCTTCCCTTCGATTTTTCTTTGGAAAATGTAGTTCTTCTCCTCTTCCCGCCACATCTTATTGCAGAAAAAGCCCAGCTGATCCTCGTCCTCTATCTCGCACAAGCCCTCTGAGGAACGACCATTTCTTTTCTTGGCAATCATGGGAAAGGATAAATTCTTAAAATCCATCTCTTCATACTCTTCTCCGGGAATCACGGAAAAGCCTTCTTCCAGCTTGTGGGAAAGAAATTTACTTAAAGGTATTTGTCCCGAATCAGACTTAGATCCCCCTTGGGAATACAAAGGGTAATTCCCTCCTTTTGAAAACGCTCCTTATATTTTTCGTAAAAATCCACTTCCAGATCTATCAGCGGAAAAATGGCGGAAAGCTTCCACTTCTTACATAAGGAAAGGATACTGTCCAAATAATTCTCTTCCTCCCGTACCAAGGGGATTTGCGCAAAGTCCTTTACCCTTTTCGCCATAGGAATCCACTCTTTGGGATAACAGTCTGCACCATATACGGTATAGCCCTTCTTTTCCAGTCCTTCTATAACCGTCTTGGTGGAAAAGGAGCCTAATGCTGTGCACAGAATATTTTTCATGAACACTCCTTCTGTAATATAGCGGAAATCCTTTCAATATCGGAAAAATCCAAATCAGGATAGATGGGCAAAGTCAGTATTTCCTCTGCAATTCTCTTGGCTATCGGTGTACTATCCCCCGAAAACTCCCCTTTATAGCAGTCATAGTCGGAAATCAAGGGGTAAAAATATTTTCTGGGATGAATGCCATCCTGCTCCAGAAGAGAAAATACCCGGTTTCTTCTTCCCTCTCCCAAAATCCGAACCGGTAAATAGGCATAGTTTTTCTCCACACCCTCCTGCTCCTTAGGGAAAACAAGATTGGGAAGCTCCTTTAACAGGCTTTCGTAATGCCGGTATCGCTTCTCTCTTTCCTTGATATATTCTCCGATATGCCGTAAATTGCAAAGTCCCATGGCGGCGGAAAATTCATTCATTTTCCCGTTACAGCCCACCAGCTCCACACTTTCCTGCCCCATAATACCGAAGTTTTTCAGGGCATAAAGCTTATGCATAAGCTCCGGATTTTTCTCCCCGATGCAAACCGTTCCGCCCTCAATGCTGTGAAAAACCTTGGTGGCATGGAAGGAGAACATAGAAGCATAGCCAAAGCTCCCTACGCCTCTTCCATGATAGCGTTCCCCAAAGGCATGGGCAGCATCATAGAGTACCGGAATTCCGTATTCCTTAGAGATTTTATCCAGCTCCTCCACAGCGCAAATATGTCCATAGACATGCACCGGTAAAATCGCCACCGTATCGTTTGTAATAAGGGAGCGAATCTTCTTTACATCCAAGGTATAAAAATCCTCTTCAATATCGCAAAACACCGGCGTACAGCCGTTTCTTACAATGGCATGGGTGGTGCTGGCAAAGGAAAAGGGAGTGGTGATAATTTCTCCCTTTTTTCCAAGGCTTTCAATCAAAAGCTCTAAAGCAATATGACCGTTTACAAAAAGCTCCGTATTTTCCACGGAAAGAAAGGCGGAAAGCTCTTTTTTAAAATGTTCATGGAATTCCCCCATATTGGTTAAAAGACGAGTTTCCCATAGCTTTTCCAAATAGGGAAGAAATTCCTCCAGAGGAGGAAGACTGGATTTTGTAACAAAGATTTCTTCTTTCTTTTTCATTACTTCCTCCTTAAATTCTGTCGAGATTTTTACAATTCTATAGTAATCCCATGAAAATGTAAATGCTCCCTAGTTCTTTTTGGCTTTTTGTGTTAAGGTTCATAGGTATGTTTAGATATGAAGGAGGTTTATTTATGAATCAAGCGAAGAAGATCGCTGCCATTCTGACCCTTATGAGCATCTCTGCCACCCAGCCCTTTCTTGCTTTTGCCAATCCTGTAGAGGCTACAGAGAACGCTATTGTATATACAGAGGAAAATGCTCCCTCCCTGTCTCAGGGACCGGTGGACGGAAACAGTACCGGCACTCCCGCTAACGCAGTAGAAAGTACTGCTCAGGGAAGCACCGCTATTAGCAGTGAAAGTCCAAGCATTTCGGTACAGAATTCCGGTGGGGAGAATAATGCCATTGTTCAGGACTCTGCTCCATTGGAAAAAACAGAACTTACTGTGGATGCCATTCGTCCCTTCATGACCACAGACCACGCAGGAGATATGCCTGCTGATCCCGTTTTAAGTCTGGTTCCCTTGGCAACCTATTATGTCTATAACTCTGCCGGACAGCGAATTGACTACGGCTACAGTCATGACAACCAGTCCTTTAGTTTTAGCCCTAACGGCTTCCAAAGAATTATGCTGGAGCATCAAAATGTCGGTAGATGGTACTATCGTACCTATTCTCCCTCCAGTTCCTGGGGACCCTGGGCGGCTTCCGGAGAAACCACCCCAGACAAGGGAACTGTTACCGCCATTATGCTAAGAGTTAAGGGTTATACCCATACCATGGGAGAAATCTACTATCGTGCGGTATTAAGTGACGGTACCGTAACCGATTGGGCTAAGAGCGGAGAAGCCTGCGGAAGCTTTTCCGAAGACAAGTACATTGTGGGCTTAAAAATTGCCCTATGGAAAAACGGCGTAGAATTTAGTGGAAAGCGCGGGAAGGCTTTAGACAGTGCATATCAGGAGGGACTCTATTTTGAAAATGGAGAACCTAAGTACCAAACCGCCGACAACAGCCCCTATACCGGCTATGCCTTTGACCCGGATTCCAACCAGTACTACTTTGAAAACGGTGTTGCCCAGAGAGGCTGGAAAGTTGTAAACGGCTATCGCATTTACCTAAACGAACAGGGTATTGCCTTAAAGGACTTAGAGCCGATTATGGGTAAACAGGCTGCCTACAGCATCCGTATTAATAAAGAAACCAGAACCCTCTATGTAATGACCAAGGACGAGGAAGGAAAATTCACTATTCCTTATAAAACCATGATGTGTAGTGTGGGACCGGATACCCCTCTTGGTACTTTCAAGATTTACCAGAAATATCGTTGGCACTTCATGCATAAGGATTGCTACACCCAGTTCCTCTCCCGTTTCTATAAGGGATTTTTGATTCATTCCTTATTGTATGAAAAGGCAGACCCACACAGCTTTGATGCCATCAACTACAACTTTATCGATCAGGCTATTTCCGGCGGATGTATCCGTTTAAGAGCCATAGATTCCCAGTGGGTCTACGAAAACTGTAAGAACGGAACCCCCGTAAACGTGTATTCCGATGCTTGGGACAAGGGTCCCTATCGAAAAGGATGCCATCATGCAGGCTATCCCCAGAGAGCAGAACTACGATCCTACGGATCCTGTTGTTGCCGGCAAGCAAAGTGCAGAGGATGCCAAGAGTGTAGCCGACTCCAAGAAGGAAGTAGCTAAGGAAGCGGAAGAAAATATCATTGAACCCAATGCCTAAGGGACAAACAAATGAAAACAACCATCGTTATACCAAACTATAATGGAGCTCATTTTTTAGAAAAGTGCATGCCTGCTTTGCTTTCGCAAAGTAGGCAGGACTTTTCTATTCTTTTTGTGGACAATGCTTCTAAGGACGACAGTGAAAAACAAATCCGCCATTGGATGGAGCAGGATCCGGAGCGGATTTTCCTGATTCAAAATACGGAAAACACAGGCTTTGCCACTGCGGTGAACCAGGGAATACTCTGGGCCAAGGGGCAGGGAGCAAGCTATGCCCTGCTTTTAAACAACGATACGGAGGTGGCTCCGGATTTTGTGGAGCAGCTTCTGCTTTTTATGGAAGAAAAAGAAAAAAAAGGAGAAAAGGTATTTGCCCTTTCCTCCAAAATGGTAAAGATGCATGACCCCAGCCTAATGGATGATGCGGGGGACGAACTGTGCCTCTTAGGTTTTCCCTTCCAAAGAGGTTTAGAGGATGAGGCTTCCCGGTGGACTAAGGCTGAAAAGGTATTTTCCGCCTGCGGAGGAGCTTCCCTATACAGTATTCCTCTTTTGGAAGAAACCGGACTTTTTGACGAAAAGCACTTCGCCTATCTGGAGGATGTGGACTTATCCTTTCGAGCTCAGTGGAAGGGATATTCCGTTTACTACTGCCCCACTGCCCTTTGTAAGCATGTGGGCTCCGGAACCAGCGGGGGAAAATACAGTGATTTTAAGGTGGAGCTTTCTGCCAGAAACTCTATCTTCCTGCTTTATAAAAACTTTCCTCTCGGGCTGAAAATTCTGAATTTCCTTCCCTTCTTACTGGGAATTTTGATTAAGGCTCTTTACTTCCAAAAGAAGGGCTATGGAAAGGCCTATCGAAAGGGTATCTTTAAAGGCTTAAAGGAAAGACAGGAAATGAAGAAGGTGGATTTCCGGGAAGTGCCTCTTGGAAGAATGATCGCTATTGAAGCAAGACTTTTTAAAAATTGCTTTGTGTATCTTTCGGAGAGAAAGAGGAGAAGAAAAGGGCTACGCTCCGATGCTGTATAGGCAGGAAAGCGGGCGCGCTCCCGCTAGCTTAATCCTATTGTATTGAAGGACTGTATTTATTATAAAGATGCGCTCTAATGCAGTATAGATCTATAATCGTGGCACGCTCCCGCTAACCTCGCCTTCGCAGCTGAACTAACTTCAAGCTTCGCTTTGCTCGCTTTCAGTAAGTACCGGCGGGCTCAGATTGCCCCTCTTACAGACCTATACTGCATTATTCGCTTCACTTATTGATTTTTACAGTTCTTCACTTCATCGGATTTCGCAAGTATCGGGCTCAGACTCCCCCGCATTCAGACCTATATTGCCGAAAATTTCCTTATCTTGGCTTTTTACAGCTCCTTTATTATTCATACGAAATAGTTTTACGCTGAGAAATACAAAAGCGTTTGAAACTAAAGAAGAGTGTAAATGCATAACAGAATTAAAACCGGGTTTATCTAAGCCAGCAGGGATCTTCTAGAAAACCAAAGCCAAAGCGAACGAAGCTGTATTGATGTGAAAAGGGAATCTGAGCCTACTGGTATTGGCAGAAAGCCGGAGAAGAGAAGAACTGTAGAAAACCAAAGCTAAAGTGAACAGTGCTGAATAGCTGTGAAAAAGGGAATCTGAGCCTACCGGTATTGGCAAAAAGCCTGCGAAGAAAAGAGCTGTAGAAAAAAATAGGGGAAGCGAACGATGCTGAATAGGCATAAAGGAGGGCAATCTGAGCCCGTCAGTACTTACTGAATGCGAGCAAAGCGAAGCTTGAAGTTAGTACTGCTACGAAGGCGAAGTTAGCGGGAGCGTGCCCGATTTCATGCCTATTCAGCATCGGAGTGTTGCCTTTGATTATACTACAGTTCTGCAACTACGAAGGCGAAGCTAGCGAGAGCGTGCCTCGTTTCAGACCTATATTGCTTAGAAAATTTTTTCGATTTCTACATTCCTTTTCTTTTTAAAGGGTTTAATTCCATTAGTGTTTTGATATCTTTTCTGTTCAGCAGCAAAGAAAATAGTATATAGCAGATTGCTCCCAGGGGGATGAGGGCTATGAGTTGCCATAGTTCGGTCATTCCTCTTTTTTCTAATTGTCCTTGGGATAGGTAAACGATTCCTCCCATGAGAAAGGATGCGATAAAGGATGCCAGGCAGTCTTTTAATTGGGAGAAGAAGCCGTATTGTATCAGTTTTTCATTGGGTTTGGCATTTAAATACAAACAGAGAACTTCTCCTACATTTTTCCCAAAGAGCATGACGAAGATGCCGAAGGGAAAAGTTAACAGAAGAATAATTATGCCCAAAATCTTCTTGATAATTTCCAACTTCAAAAATAAATCCGATCGTCCCTGGCTGTTCATCAGTTGAAGATTGCACATGTGCAGGGGCAGGAACAAATACGTCACGGAAAGAAAACGTAGATAGGGTAACATCCCTATCCATTTCTTGGTGAGTAGTAAGATGATAAAGGGCTTTGCCACTGCCATTAGTCCAAAAAGAATGGGAAACAAAAGGAAGGCGGAAAAACGAATGGTTTTCCTGGCCATTTCCTGCAAGGTATCCTTTTCCTCCTGCATCTTGGAAAAGGCGGGAAACATTACTCCGGATATCATGGTGGAAAGGGTGGAGGACAGAAGCTTTGGAAACATTTCTCCTCGATTATAAAGTGCCAGTTCCTCTACCTTGTAGCGTTTCCGATGACAAGACCATAGATATTTTGCCAAATCTGATCCAGTAGTCCGGAAAAAAGGATTTTCCAGCCAAAATGAAATAAAGCTGATAAAGAGGAAAGCCGAAATAAAAGCTTCGGTCTCCAAGGAAGGCATAAGAATAATATCAGCATGGTAAAAAAGTAATAGGAAATCTGCTGATATGCCATGGCAAAGGAGCCATAGCCCTGATAAGCTAAAAACACTGCCAGCACTCCGGAAAAGAGGGAGGAAAAGAAGCTGGCCAGAAAGATCGGGCGAAACTGCAAAGCCCTTCCGGCATAAGCCATTTGGATGGAAATTACCGCTCCGGGAAAGAGTAAAATGCCCATTTGTCGTAAAAGAGACTCTAAAATCGGGAGATGATAAAACTCCGCCACAAAAGGGCTTATACCGTAAAACAGGAGGTAGATTCCTCCGGACAAAGCCAAGGTGAGATAAAACACGGAGGAATAATCTTCCTCTTTAATTTCTTTTTTCTGCATCAGCGCCTGAGAAAAACCGGATTGAATAAAGGTATTGGCAATGGTGATAAAGATGCTGATGACACTTACCGCCCCCACCTCTTCCGTATCCAAAATCCGAAGGAGAAACAGGGAGAAAATCAGCTGTATGCCCTGGTAGGAAATCTGCTCTAGGAAACGCCAAAAAAGGCCGGAAAGAATTTTCCCCTTCCATCCCTCTTTATTTTGCGTCATTTCTCCCATAGCATTCTCCTTACTATCCTTTGCCTTACTATCTTTTGCCTTACTGTCTTTTACCTTACTGTACTTTGCCTTACTGTACTTTGCCTTACTATCCTTTGATTTTTTTACAGTTCTTTTTGCTTTGCCGAAGCTACTCTTTCTCTTTCACTGAAAATGCTCTTCTATTTATTTCTTCCGCTCCATACCGAACTGTTTCTGTAAGAAGCGATAAAGCTTAGGACAGTACTGCTCTAAGCGAAGCAAAGTTCTCTCCGAGAAAGACATTTCTTGTAAATAGGCTCTATATTCCTTCTGATAAATTTCAGAAAAATCCCTAAGATTCAGCGCTATAGAAAAGCTGAGTCTATTGATAGCTTCCTCTATTTCCAAGCTATATTTCCCCTTGGACTCTTCTAAAAAGAGCTTATAGCAATGCTTCATTTCCGAAAGGTATTTTTCCTGCTGCTGCCGTCCTTTTTCCCTTTCCGTCCAGGAGCTTTGCAAATGAAAGCGATAAGCTGTGTATTCCTCCGGCAAGTATATCGCCTTTCCTGCCAAAGCCGCCATCAACTCTATAGGTCTGTCTCCTACCGGACAGGCATAGTAAAAGTCCGGAAGCTTTTCAATTAAGCTTCTTCTAAAAAACATAGAGGAAAAGGCAATCCCCTTAGGATGGTTGATTAGCTCTCTTCCTTCCAATATTTTCCCCTCCGAATAGGGACGAAGTAAGTCTTTTGGGCCTTCCCTGCCGTCAGGGAGCAAAACCTTTGCCGGATGAAAGCAAAGAACAGCCTCTTCTTCTTTTAGCAAGGCTTCCATCTGCTTTTCCAGTTTATCTTCCCGAAGGTAAAAATCATCCCCGTCAATTACGGTAATAAATTCCCCCTTGGCTCTGGGAAAGTTAAAGATTCCGGTAATATTTCTTTTCCCCTGAGAATACTGATTTTCCGTCTGTAGGATTGGAAAAAGGATCTCCGGATATTTCTCCTGATAAGAACGGATAATCTCCTGACTTCCGTCTGTGGAGGCATCATCATGAAGAAGGATTTCCAAAGAAAAATCCCCCTTCTGGGAAAGAATACTGTCTAAACACTTTCCGATATAGTCCTTATGTTGGTAGGTCACAATACATACGGAAATTAATGGTTTTTCTTCCATTCCGCCTCCTTTCTTCCATAATCTAAGCCATACACTTTATTAAATATTAAGCCACAAAAGCTATTGTTTAATATAACTCTAAGCTCTTGGCTCATAAGTTTCTAATCACTTAACTATCCAAAAACAACATTGCCCCGATTCCTCGATACAGGGGATAGGGATAAATGCCGAAGAGGGCCATGGTGGTGATTTTCCCCAGTCGACTTTTCCCCTCTAAGGATAAGAACGCCTCTAAAACCTTCCTTTTGATTTCCGGAAGCTCATCTCCAAATAAACGCTTCAATTCTCTCCCCTGGGCAAACAATGCCCGGTAAGAAGTATGAATAATCTCTTCCTTATCCTTTTCTCCGGAAGCTGCCAGCCTGTCTCCACATTCCTGCAATATACTGGCTTTTTTCGCCCCTAAGACATTTTCTCCATGCTGCCGGTAGGCATAAGTGGCATAGGGCAAATATTGAATTTCCCCAAAGCAGTTTGCCAGCAAAGCCAGCCAATGGTCATGCATCTTCACCTGCTCAGGAATTTCCTTGCAATATTGCAGCAAAGCCTTGTTAATTCCCACAGAGGCTCCTGTCACATGGTTTTGCAAAAGCAGGCGGGAAAAACGATAGGATGCCCCCGGTAATTTCTGATACCTTTTATAGGACTTGGCAAGCAGCTCTCCTCTTGCGTTTACTAAAGAGCAGTCTGTGTGACAAAGGATTGGGAGGCTTTCCCCAAATTTTCTTTCTTCCTCCCCTATGACGGAAATCGTCTTGGAGAGCTTGTCCGGAAACCAGTCATCATCCTGATCCGCAAGGAAAATATACTCTAAGTTGTCGATCTCCACTTCTCCCTTAGCCAAGGCAGAAAGGATAGAGAGAAAATGCTTTGCCGGACTTCCGGTTTTCATCGGTCTTGGGAAAGCCATCATTCTCTTTCCATACTTTTCCTGCATGCTTTGAAGAATTGCTTTTGTACTGTCGGAGGAGCCGTCATCAGAATAAAGGAGGCAAAAATCCTCCCTATCCTGCTCCATAATGGATCTAATCTGCTTTTCCAGATATTTCTCCCCATTATAAGTACATAAAATCACACAATGCATTTCAGCAATTCCTCTCTTTTAGTCTTCTATTACTTTGTTGCTACCATGAAATTATGCCTCTACCATTCTTGATTCCGACTTATTTCGATAAGAAAAGAGAATACAATAGGGTCTCTCCCAAAATAACGGCCTGCACAGCTTTTAATAAAAGCATTTGCAGGAAATTGGCATGGAGGTATTTTCGGGCATACAGTGCCTCGGATTTCTGTCGAAGCTTTTGTCTTTGCACCAAAGACTTCAAGGATTTCTTGGTGCTTCCGCTATCCTCGTGAAGGTAAGAACAAATCGTACAAAGATAGGATTTGTAGCCTGCCCTTCTCAGCTTTTGTCCTATTACCTTTTCCTCCTCGTAAAGAAAAAATTCTTCATCATAGCCCCCGGTCTTAAGAAATGCCTCTTTGGAAATGCAGAGAGAGGAGCCATGGAGCACATCCACCTCCACATAGGGCTTTTGCGCCAAATAGGTCTTAGGATAAAAGAGCAGGGAAGAAAAGACTCTCTTGCTAAGGGGTCCCATACTCAGAAGGTTTTTCAAAAAGCTTAGTAAGGGCCAAGCAGTAGCCTGCTTTCCGTAAGGATCTTTCATTCTGCCGGAGACCAATCCTGCCTGCTTCTCCTTTTCAAAAATAGACAATACATTTTCAAAGTAAGCTTCCTGAAAGCGGGTATCGGGATTGGCCAAAAAGCAATAGTCCATCCCTTCTAAGAAGGCGGCACAAAAGCCCAGATTGTTTCCAGCCCCATAGCCCTTATTTTCCTTGGCAAAGATCAGCTTACACTTACTGTCATGAAGCTCTTCTAAAGCCTGCCTGCTGCTATCCGTGGAGGCATTATCCACGATATAAATTCTCGTTAACACGGAAAAATCCTTCAGCTCCTCATAGAGCCGAAGGGTATTTTCCAAATCATTATAATTTAAAATCACTATAGCACAGGACATTAGTTTTCCTTCTTCATAGAACGATAATAAAGCTCTCCCACCTTCTCCCGAAGCTTAGGGAATACAAAAGTCAGAAGATTTAGCACATGGTAGCAGAATAAATAGCCCTGCTTTCCCTTTTCCTTTGCCAAGGGAAGGGGACTTTCTTCCGCATAATAGTCAAAGGCTCTTCGATAATAATTGTGATTGCCTTCTCTCCAGGGTCTTTCGTCTCCGGCAAAATGGACAATCACCGGATGGGCCTTTGCCTGAGAATAGCTCTTTTTGCTTTCCAGCTCCTGATACCAGGGAGAAAAACGACATAAAGCGCTATACCTTGCATAGGCATAGTTGGAAAAGAAGTTAAAACGCTGGGGTAGTGCACGAATCCGTCCCCTACATACCATATTTAAAATGTCCTGGTCATTAAAAGGAAGTCGCCCTTCCTTCATTTGATAATACCGAAGACATTTTTCTTCCATCCCTTCCTCCCGAAGCAAAGAAAGATTCATAAGAATCACTCCCGCATTATAATAGGGGCTTTCTTCCGCTAAGGATAAAAATTCCTTATGCTTTTTATAAATACTGGGCTCCGGAGCCATTCCCAAAAGCTTATCTCCAAGCTTTAGATGATAAAGGGGTAAAATGGATTGGAGCACCACCGTGTCCGCATCCAAATATAAAGCTTTGGTAATCGTTTCCGGAAGCGTAGAAGGGATAAAGAGCCGAAGCAGAGTAGCTTTGGAAAATTTTCCGGTAAAAAGGGCGGGAAGCTTTTCCTTCCATTCGGAAAATTTCTCCTCCAAATCATAAAAGCTGATTTTCTGCCCCTCAGTTTCCACATATTGACGAAGCTTTTCCTTGCTTTCCTCTTCTATCCCCAGGGATAAGATATGAAAATGAAGAGCTTCTCCCTCTGCATGCAAAAGAAGAGAGGAAAGTGACACCGCAAGAATCGGCATAAAGGCCTCATTGACTCCGTAGACGATGTGCATACTTTTCTCCCTTCTGTATTCTACTTAGGCTCGCTTGAATAGCTTCTTTCTTCCGAAAATCCGAAGCTATCGCTGTCCTGACTAAACTCACTAAAAGTCGCTTATGGCTGCGAATTATTGCGCTTTCTCTTCCGCCACTCGCTTCTTTCCTTCAGCCTCAGCCTCTTCCGGGAAAAGCAGACGATTCATCGCACTGAAAATCGCTCTAACGGAGGAACGGGTAATATTGGAGGAAACTCCCACACCGAAGCCGGACTTTCCGCTATTTTCCTCTGCCAAATGAATGTAGGACACCGCCTTCGCAGAGGAACCTGCACTAAGAGCATGCTCTGTATAATCCACTACCTTTAAGGCCAGCTTAAATTCCTTATTCAAGGCACTGATTACCGCCTCGATAGGACCGGAACCCTGACCGGAAACCTCACGCAGTATGCCGCGATTTTCAAAGGTCAGGTTAATAAAGCTGATGTAGGAATCTCCCTCTCCCTCCACATCGGTGGTACGAAGGTTTTTGAAAAATAACGGAGCCTTGGCTTCCACATATTCTTTCCGGAATACCTCTAAAATTCTCTTGGGATTTACCTCGCCCTCCAGCTCGGAAATCTTCTGGATATAATCCGCAAATTCTCTCTGCATTGCCTTGGGCAGCTTATAGCCGTAGTCAAAGTCCAGAATAAAGGCAACACCGCCCTTACCGGACTGGGAATTGATTCGAACCACAGGCTCATACTGTCTTCCGATATCCGCCGGGTCGATGGGAAGATAGGGCACCTCCCAGAAGGGATTCTTCCGCTCCCGCATGGCCAATACACCCTTATTGATGGCATCCTGATGGGAGCCGGAAAAGGCGGTAAATACCAGCTTTCCCGCATAGGGATGACGATCCGGCACACTCATCTTGGTGCAACGCTCATAAACCTCCTGAATTTCCCGAACATTTTCCAGATTCAACTTGGGGTCGATGCCGTGGGAGAAAAGGTTATAAGCCAGGGTTAAAATATCGACATTTCCGGTTCTTTCTCCATTTCCGAAAAGGGTTCCCTCGACTCTTTGTGCTCCGGCAAGAAGGGCCAACTCTGCGGAGGCAATTCCCTCACCTCTGTCATTATGGGGATGCACGGAAAGAATCACATGCTCTCTTTCCTTCATGTTTTTGGACATAAACTCAATCTGATCCGCATAGACATTGGGGCTATGCATCTCCACGGTATTAGGCAGGTTAATGATAATCTCCCGTCCCGCCTTGGTTCCCCAGGCGGAAATCACCGCATTACAGATTTCCAAAGCATAATCCATCTCCGTTCCGGTAAAACTTTCCGGAGAATACTCCAGACGAAGCTCTCCGGAAAAATCCTTTTCATGCCGTTTCACCATCTCTACAGCGGAAAGGGCAATGGCGGTAATCTCCTCTCTGGACTTTCCGAAAACCACATCTCTTTGCAATACGGAGGTAGAATTATAAATATGGACAATGGCCTTCTTTACTCCTTGAAGAGCCTGGAAGCTTCTTTCCAAAAGCTCTTCTCTACACTGTACCAAAACCTGAACCGTAACATCCTCCGGAATCAGATTCTTCTCCACCAAAGTCCGTAAATAATCAAATTCAATCTGAGAAGCCGCAGGAAAACCGACTTCAATCTCCTTAAAACCAAGCTTACATAGGAGTTGGAAAAATTCCACCTTTTCTTCTACGGTCATGGGATCCACAAGGGCCTGGTTTCCATCCCTTAAATCCACAGAACACCAAATCGGTGCTTTAGTGATTTCCTGATCCATCCAAGTTCTTTCCGGATAACGGAAAATCGGAAATTTTCTGTAACGTTTTACCTGATCCATTCTTACCTCCTATTGTATTTTTCCACTACTACTCTTACTTACTTCTTATTTTGAGTCTACCCTGTACTGCCAAACAAGCTTTTCCAAGCTCTGCAGGGATTCCTTTTACTCTATCAATAAACTTAGGAAAGGACTAGTCCTTCCTTTTTCATAACAGCTATAACTTCCTCTACATATTTCTCACAAAGCTCTTCCTTGGAAGCCTCCACCATAACACGAATCAGAGGCTCTGTTCCGGAAGCACGGAGGAGAATTCTTCCATCCTCTCCCAGGCTTTCCTCCACCTTCTTCACCGCCTCCTGTACGGTTTCATTCTGCTCCACCAAAAGCTTATCTTTCACCCGAACATTCTTTAGTACCTGTGGAAAACGCTGATACTCCGCCAAAGCTTCCTTAAGACTCTTCTTTTCCTCTAAAAGCACTTCCATCAGCTTAATACTGGTGAGAATTCCGTCCCCGGTAGTGGCATGCCGCATAAAGATGATATGTCCGGACTGCTCTCCTCCCAGAGAATAACCGTTTTCCGCCATATTCTCATAGACATAACGGTCTCCTACCTTGGTCTTTTCATAAGAAAGTCCTACCGCATCCAAAGCCTTATATAAACCGAAGTTGGACATAATGGTGGTAACAATCTTATTGTCCTTCAGCTGTCCCTTATCCCGCATATTCTTTCCGCAAAGATAGAGAATCTGATCTCCATCCACCAGTTCTCCCTCGCTGTCTACACAGAGACAACGATCCGCATCGCCGTCATAGGCAAAACCGATTTCACAATCCCCATTCTTCACATATTCCTGCAGGGCTTCCATGTGGGTAGAACCGCAGTTAGCATTAATGTTATATCCATTAGGATCATTGGACAGTACATGGGTGTCAGCCCCCAGAGCATCAAAAACAGCCTTTGCACAGGAGGATGCGGAACCGTTGGCACAGTCCAAAGCAATCTTCTTGCCCTTAAAGGAACGGGTAGCCAAAGAAATCAGATAGCCGATATAGCGGTTTCTTCCTGCAGCAAAATCTACAGTTCTTCCGATTTTATCACCGGTAGCTAAAGGAACTTCCTCGGTTTCTCCATCCAGATAGGCCTCAATCTCCGCAATAAAATCATCGGAAACCTTTTCTCCATTTTCATTGATGACCTTTAATCCGTTATCATAGAAAGGATTATGAGAGGCGGAAATCATGACTCCGCAGGAAAAATCTTCGGAACGAACGATATAACTTACGGAAGGCGTGGTGGTGACATGCATCAGATACGCATCAGCCCCTGCAGCGGTAATTCCTGCGGAAAGGGCATATTCAAACATATAGCTGGAGCGTCTGGTATCCTTACCGATAACAATACGGCACTCCTTTGTGCCTTTGTTCGAAAAATAATAGGCCAAGAACTTTCCCACCTTAAAGGCGGTATCCGCTGTCAAATCTACGTTAGCCTCTCCACGATAACCGTCTGTTCCAAAATATTTTCCCATCTTTTCTCCTTAACTTTTTTGCAAATTGAATCGGTGCTTTATTTCATTCCGGCTTGAAATATTGCGATTCCCTTCTACCGGGTTCTTCTGTCCCTTATTTGGAAAGGGACCTGTCTGCCGAATCTGCAAACAGGTCCTCTCCCCTTTCTATAAAAGAAAGCTTCTTTATTCCGCTTCTAATGCCTGCAAATAACGCTTTAAAGCATCCTTCCAATGGGGAAGGCCCTGAAATCCCTCTCTCTTAAGCTTTTCTTTACTAAGTCTTGAGTTAAAGGGACGTCTTGCTTTACTTAAACCGTACTCCTCCGTAGTAACGGGAATCACCTCGGTGGAAAGTCCCGCCTCTTCGTAAATAGCCTTGGTAAAGTCATACCAGGAAATGTACTCTCCTTCATTGGTAGCATGATAAGTACCATACTTTTCCGTCTCCACCATATCCACCAAAAGCCTTGCCAAATCCAAGGTATAGGTAGGACTACCCACCTGGTCGGAAACCACTCGCACACTGGGATGCTTCTTTCCTACCTGAAGCATGGTTTTAATGAAGTTCTTTCCATTTAAACCGAAAACCCAGGCAATACGAACAATAAAATGCTCCGGTAAAACCTTCCGAATCGCCTCTTCTCCCGCCAGCTTGGAGGCTCCATACACATTGATGGGATGAAAATCTCTTTCCTCCTCTTCCCAGGGCTTTGTTCCCTCTCCGGAGAAAACATAGTCCGTGGAAAGATAAAGCATCTTCCCTTTTAGGTCCTTCATAACACCGGCAAGATTTCCGGGAACCTCGCCGTTAATGCGAAAAACAAAATCTTTTTTCTCCGGGTCCTCCGCATCATCCACCGCAGTCCATGCGGCACAGTGAATCAGGCAGTCAATCTTCTCTTCAGTAAGGATGCGTCTTGCTTCCTCTTCATTGGTTAAATCCAGACCCACATAGGGCATGGTGCAAACCGGACTTCCATCCATAATGCCCACATACTCCGGTTCCATGCCGGAGCCAACCGCATCTATCCCTCTCCGAGCCAACTCATTCATCACGTCATGGCCTAACTGTCCATTAACGCCGGTAACGAAAACTCTCATGCTTATTCTCCATACTGCTTCTTATAATAATCCTGATACTCTCCGGAAATGATGTGCTCCCACCAGTCCTTATGATCCAGATACCATTGAATGGTTACGGGAATGCCGGTATCAAAGGTGTATTCCGGCTTCCAGCCAAGCTCAGTCTCTAACTTAGTGGGGTCAATGGCATAACGCATATCGTGTCCGGGACGGTCTGTCACATAATGAATCAGGGATTCCGGCTTGTCTAAAGCCCTTAAAATCGTCTTCACAACCTCCAGATTGGTTCTTTCATTGTGTCCGCCAACATTGTAAACCTCTCCCACTCTTCCTTTCCGGACAATAAGGTCGATGGCCTTACAATGATCGGTTACATAGAGCCAGTCACGAACATTCTCTCCCTTGCCGTAGACCGGAATGCTTTCATTGTTCAGCGCTCTGGAAATTACCAGTGGGATCAACTTCTCCGGGAAATGGTAGGGACCATAGTTGTTGGAGCAACGGGAAATGGTCACCGGCAAACCGAAGGTTCTGTGATAAGCCAGTACAAAAAGGTCCGCACTTCCCTTGGAAGAAGAATAAGGAGAAGAGGTCTTAATAGGAGTGTCCTCTGTAAAGAAAAGATCTGTTCTCTCTAAAGGAAGGTCTCCGTATACCTCATCGGTAGATACCTGATGATAACGCTTAATGCCGTACTCTCTGCAGGCATCCATTAAACAAACCGTGCCCAAAACATTGGTCTTTAAAAAGATTTCCGGATCCTTTAAGGAACGATCCACATGGGACTCTGCCGCAAAGTTAATCACCACATCCGGCTTTTCCTTTGCAAATAAGTCAAAGATAAAAGCTCTGTCTGTAATATCGCCCTTAATAAAACGATAATTTTTCTTTCCCTCTAAGGGAGCCAGAGTCTCTAAGTTTCCTGCATAGGTCAGGCTGTCCAGGCAAATCCACTCCTCCTCAGGATAGGCATTTACCACAAAATGCATGAAGTTTCCTCCAATGAAGCCTGCGCCTCCGGTTACGATTGTTTTCATCTTCTCCTCCTACTGCTCTTCAATATATTTTCCGTCTAAAACATCCTTTAAGTACTTGCCATACTCGTTTTTCTTCAAAAGCTCATAGGCCTCCAAAACCTTTTCCTTGCTAATCCAGCCATTACGATAGGCAATTTCTTCAAGACAGGCAATCTTTCTGTGCTCATGGGTTTCAATGGTGCAGACAAAATTGGTGGCATCCACTAAGGACTCATGGGTTCCGGTATCCAACCAGGTAAAGCCCTGTCCCAAAAGCGCCACATCCAGTTCACCCTTCTCCAGATAGATTCGGTTCAGATCGGTGATTTCCAGCTCCCCTCTCTTGGAAGGCTTTAGGCTTTTCGCATAGTCCACAACCTTATTGTCGTAGAAATATAAACCGGTTACACAGTAGTTGGACTTAGGCTTTTCCGGCTTCTCCTCAATGGAAATCGCCTTTCCCGTACCGTCAAACTCCACGATGCCGAAACGCTCCGGATCATCCACATAGTAGCCGAATACGGTGGCACCATGTTCCTTCGCCACAGCCTTCTTTAAGATTTCTCTAAATCCTCGTCCGGCAAAGATATTGTCTCCCAAGATCATGGCTACCGGCTCTCCGCCGATAAACTCTTCTCCAATCAAAAAGGCCTGAGCCAATCCGTCCGGAGAGGGCTGAACCGCATACTGTAAATGTAAACCGAAAGACTCTCCATCCCCTAAGAGCTCCTGAAATCTGGGTGTGTCCGTAGGTGTGGAAATAATCAAAATATCCCGAATCCCCGCATCCATCAAAACGGACAAAGGATAGTAAATCATAGGCTTGTCATATATCGGAAGCAATTGCTTAGAAGTCACCCTTGTCAGCGGATATAATCTGGTGCCGGAACCTCCTGCAAGAATAATACCTTTCATGGTTTTTCTCCCCTCTTAAAATAATGCATACTGCTGTAAATTTTAGCATAGGCAAAGCAGATATACAAAGGCTTTTTCTGTTAAATTAGCTTAATTTTTATAAGAGCTTTTTTAAGAATTTTTATAAAACTGTTTCCGGCAAAAACTATTGCTTAAAAAATTCGCTTCATGCTTCTCGCTTCTTGCTTCCTCTTATTTTTTCATAAACTCTCTTCCCCCACCTTTGCAAGGCATTTTCTCCTATGCTACACTAATGAAACACAATACATTATAAAAGGAGTTTAGCATGGAAAAAGCCTTAATTGCCATGAGTGGCGGTGTGGACAGTTCTGTTGCCGCAGCGCTTATGCAGGAAAGAGGATATGATTGTATCGGCATCACCATGAAATTATACGATAGTGAAACCGGACAGGCCTGCCGCAGCAGAACCTGTTGTACCTTAGAAGATGTGGAGGACGCAAGACAGGTGGCCTCTACCCTTTCCATGCCCTTTTATGTTTTGAATTTCAAGGACGATTTTCAGAAGAAAGTCATTCTTCCCTTTGTAGAGACCTATGAAAATGGCGGAACCCCCAACCCCTGTATTCGTTGCAATCGTTTTATGAAGCACGATAAACTATACCAAAGGGCGGAGGAGCTCTCCTGCTCTTATATTGTTACCGGACACTATGCCAGAATCGAAAAGGACGAAAGTACCGGTCGATATCTTTTAAAGAAAGCAAGGGACGAGAAAAAGGATCAAAGCTATGTTCTCTATTTCTTAAGCCAGGAACAGCTGGCCCATACCCTTTTCCCCTTGGGCGAATATTCCTCTAAAGAGGAGGTTCGGGAGATTGCGGACAAATACGGCTTTATCAATTCCGATAAGCCGGATTCTCAGGATATTTGTTTTGTAACCAATGGAGATTACGGAGATTTTTTGGAAAAGTTTCGGGGAAAGCCCTATCCAAGCGGAGACTTTGTGGATGAAAACGGAAAAAAGCTGGGAGAGCATAGAGGTACTATCCGTTACACCATCGGCCAAAGAAAGGGCTTGGGACTTTCCTTGAAAAAGCCCATGTATGTTTCCGGAAAAAATATTGAAAAAAATCAAGTGATTCTCTCTGAAAAAGAAGGGATTTACTTTGAAGGCCTATTGGCCAATGATTTTAACTGGATTAGCCTTCCTCCGAAGGGAGAAATGGCAGTGGAAGCCAAAACCCGGTATAACGGAAAGGCGGTTCCCGCCATCGTCTCCCTCCGGGAAAACGGCGACGTCTTCCTACGCTTCCCGGAAAAAGAAAGAGCCGTAACCAAAGGGCAGGCCGTGGTACTCTATGACGGAGACCTGGTTCTCGGGGGCGGAACGATTTTAGAAGGATATAAGAAACTGTAAAAAATTAAAAAAAGATTTTCTAAGCAATATATAGGTCTGAAACGGGGTACGCTCTCGATAGCTTAATCCAATGTATTGAAGGACTGTATTTATTATAAAGATGCGCTCTAATGCAGTATAGGTCTATAATCGGGGCACGCTCCCGCTAACCTCGCCCACGCATCGGAACTAACTTCAAGCTTCGCTTTGCTCGCTTTCAGTAAGTACCGGCGGGCTCAGATTGCCCCTCTTACAGACCTATACTACATGAAAGCATAGCATAAAAACATACTCATTTCTCGCTAGACATACAAAGCTTCATCCGAAAGCTTTGCCTTATGAATCAGCAGAATTCCTCCTCTTTCTTTTCCCTTTACGTTATAAAGGGCGGTATCTGCCGCAAAGGTATAGTCCCAAACCCTGTTCTTTTTCAGCGGAACGGAATTTCGGATTCCTTGGGAAATGGTCACAACTCCTCCTCCCACTTCTTCCGAATGTTGTAGGTTCAATGCTTTCACCGAGTCTCCCAATTCCTTGGCATAGCTTAAAAGCTCTTCATCCTGCATATTCTCATAAATCAGAACAAATTCATCCCCGCCGTAACGGGCAGCGTAGATGCCGGGATGCTTTGCACAGAGCTTCTTGATTTCCCCGGCCACCAAACGAAGACATTCGTCCCCGGCCTGATGACCGTAGCGATCATTGTACTGCTTAAAATAGTCTAAATCCACCATTTCAAAGCCCACAGGAGTTCTGGAATTATATGCTCTCTCAAAGGCGGCATCCGCAAAGGTACTTAAATGATAACGGTTGGGAAGACCGGTCAATTCATCGTGATCCGCTTTCTGGGTGAGGCGAACATTTTCCTCCTCCATAAAGGCATTCTGCTCCTTTAAATCCTCCAAATCCTTCCGAATCTTTAAGGCAAATAAAAAGGCATTGACCTTCTCCACCTCCTGCTGCTTCACCATCTCATAGTAGTGATATGCAGACTCGTTTCTGGATTTCTCATCGGAAATCTTGTCAAAATACCGAAGCTTGGATTCCAAAAAAACGTTTCTGCAATTCCGGAAGATTGATTTCCGAAAGCTTTCCTTCCAGAAGATGCAAAACCTTATGACATTCCTTAAGCTTATCAATTTCCAAAAAGAAATCCGCCAAATCGCACACATCCTCTATCATATGAGTACGAAGAGCTGTCATTACCGCCCGATCCACAAAACGTCGAATCAAAAGATCCCGCTCCGATATTTTGTCCTCAAAATGAGCAAGACGAATAGAAAAGCTTAAAATGTCTATACCGGACAGCAGCTCTCCCGTATAGGGAGAATTCTTTGCCAGGGTTAGAACGGAATCCAGACAGGCTCTTGCCGCCTGCACATCCCGGCTTCTGCTTAAATAGATATTTCCCAGGAAAATATAAATGCTCATCATATTGGAAACATACGCACTGTCTACGGTAGTTCCACTAATGTCATAAAGGGCTTCTTCGGCATAATAGCGACCATGATCATAGTCATTTAAGCTGAAATAGAGTCTGGCAATATTGGATTTCACAATACCGCTGAGGCTATTATCCGCTTCTTCCATCTGCTCATAATACTTCAAGGCCGTCATATAATAATCTAAAGCCAGAGCGAAATTTCCGCGCAAAAACTCCGTGATGCCCAGGAGATTGTGGGAACGAGTCAAAAGAGAAAAATCCTGTACTTCCTGCTGAGATTTAATCGCTTGGGAAAGATAAAGCTGCATTTGATCCACGTCAAAATGAAAGCTATAGTATGCATCAGCCAACTGATAGTACACATAGCCCTTCAAAGATTCATCATCTAATTTTTCCGCCATTCCAAGAAGGTATCCTAAGCTGTGAAAAATCCCCTCATCAAATAAGGTATATTGTTTTTCTATTAGTAGGGATAAATCTTGTATTTCCTTTTCATATCCACTAAAATCCATAAATTTTCCTTTTGAACGAGCTGCCTCAGCATAAACCGTAGCAACCGTTTAAATAATAATCCGAACTAGTATAACAAAAAACCCTCTTATACAAAAGAGGGTTTTTTTCTAAAATAATTATTATCGCCTTGAATCTCTCTTCTAATGAGGATCCTCCGCATCTATCGCTCCGTTAAAATTCGCCGGAGCAAGGGCTGAGGTTTCCGGTGCTGCTGTTGCGGGATTTCTTTCCGCCGTTGTCTGGGCAGTCGTAGCACTTGTACTTTCCTTTGTGGATTTCGTACTTTCCTTGGTGGATTTTGTGCTCTCCTTGGTAGAGCTTGTGTTGCTTTTCTTCGTAGAAGAACTGTTTTCGCTGCTACTCTTCTTGCTTTTTGTACTTTCCGTACTGCTTTTTGCCTTAGTCTCAGCGGACTTTGTAGCGGAAGTGCCGGCGGATTGGGTACTTGCCGAGCTTTGTACTACGGAAACGGTGCTTTCCGTACTTGCAGCCTGTGTTTCCGTCGCCACAGGCGGGAAATGCTTATACTGTATGCCGTTTCCGCCGGCAACATCCTGACCGCGGAAACGAATCATCTCCGACACGGTAACCAGCTGATATCCTCTGGCCGTTAGTTCCGGAATAATCGCCTTGCAGGCCTCAGCCGTAGACAGATACAGAGCATGCATCAGCACAATGTCTCCGTCCTTTACCTGACTCAAAACAATCTGCTTGGTTTTTTCCGCGTCCCGAGAACGCCAGTCCTCCGTATCAATAGACCAGAAAATCAGAGGTTTGCTTACTGCCGTTTTCACGTCTGCCGTGTAATTTCCCCCGGGAAGACGTACCAATGCAGGAGCTACGCCGGAAGCATTTTGAACCGCCTGATCCGTCTTATCGAACTCATTTCGGATATAGTCCACACCTTTTTTACTTAAATGGATATCATGGTCATAAGAGTGATTGCCTACCTCATGGCCACGCTCCACAGTGTTCTTAATATCCTCCGGGAACTTTTCCACTCGCTGTCCCACAACAAAGAAGGTAGATCTTCCATTCACCTTCTCCAGCTCATCCATCAAAATACTGTCCACCTGCACATCCGGTCCGTCATCAAAGGTCAAAGCCACCATGGGTTTGCTGGGGTCGATATATCTTCCGCCGGATAGCACAAGACCATTGTCTTCACTGGCACTTTCCGCGGTTTCCGAAGCACTTTCCTGCCCTTCTCCGCTTTCTTCCGAAAGCCCCTCAGAAATGGAGCTCTCCACCACCGTCTCAATAGCTCCTTTTTGCTCCGTTCTGCTCTTCTCAATAAAATGTACAATTCCGGCAAAGGCCTTAAACACCAAGAACATAAACACTAAGGCTACACAAGCGAAAAGTATCCGAACATTTCTTACCGCTTCTCTTCTCTTCTTGATTCTTGCCTTTCTTCTTCTATATTCCCGTCTCTCCTCTTCCGTTAGGCTTCGAGGAATTCTATTTCCTCCGGTACTGCTCCTTCTCTTTGCACTGCTGTTAAGCTTGCTCTGTCGTTCTGCTCTATATTTATCGCTTCGATTACGAAATTTTCTCTCTCCGCTGTCTATATTTCTCTTGTCCGCCATGATTAACCCTTCTTTTTTAGTTCTGCTATTTCCTCCTTACTATACCACAGTTTTTTCAAATAAAAAAAGGAAGAGTTTTTTAAGACTTGTTAATCCGAAGCATTTTTATTAGAATACTAGCCGAGAAGAATAAGGAGTATAGCATGGATAAAAAAGGAATTGCGGAAGTTAAAAAGTGTTTCAAAAAAGAAGATTGTCGTATTGACCGTATGGTCAGTTGCTTTGTAAATGAAGAGGGAGAAGTTATTTCTCGTTTCTCCGACTCCTTCTATGCTTTAGAGGATAAGGAATTGTTTAAATATTGCGAGCTTTTTAAGCAGTCTCTTTCCGGTAAGCTTGGAAGAAATCTCTATACCCTGGCTTTCCCACTCGAGGAAGAAAAGGAAGGGGGAAAGCAACAGGAGCTCTATCAGCTTTTACAATCCGAGCTGAAAGAGGAAGCTCTTTATGATGCTTTTTTCGAAAAAATTCGTAAGGACTATCCCATTCCCGGAAAGCATCTTCTGCTTCTGGCCCATGGGGTTTATGACGTACCTAAAAAGACCACCGACGGTTTGGTCTTAGAGGATGCTTCCGAAAATGTTTATTCCTTCCTCCTTTTTGCCCTTTGTCCGGTGAGTCTTCTGAAGGAAGGTCTTTGCTTTGATCAGCAGAGTGATTCCTTTATCAGTCGTTCTGAAGACTTCGTGGTTCAAAAGCCGGAGATTTCCTTCCTCTATCCCGCCTTTCATGATCGAGGCAGTGATATCCATGAATTATTGTATCGCTGCAAAAAAAGGGAGGATAGTCTGGACAGTCTTCCGGAAACCCTCTTCGGCACTCCCCTGCCCATGGGAGAAAAGCAGCAAAAGAATTGTTTTTCCAAGCTGGTAGAAGAAATTTTGCAGGAGGACTGCACCTTTGAAAACGTTCGGCTTCTTCAAGAAGAGCTTGCCGAATTACAAAATAAGGAAAATGAAGAAGAGCGGGAGCAAAGCCTTCCGAAAAACCAGGTAAAGGCTCTTTTGGAGAAGGCCGGAGCCACTGAAGAACAGTTATTGAACTTCTCTTCCCTGTACGAAGAGGAGCTGGGGGAGAAGAACGAGAGTCTGTTTCTGGAAAACCTGGCAGATTCCACCCTTCGTTTAGATTCGGACAATGTGCATTTAAGAATTAAAAATGAAGTTTCCGCTATTTTGGAAAGTAGAATCATTGACGGAAAAGAATATCTCTTACTTCCTATTTCCGACAATCTGGAATGCAACGGCATTTCCATACGAAGACGACTTGCGGAAAAGGAAGAGCAATAAAGGAAAGAGCGAAAAGATAAACGAGATATCGCACGCTTTGCGAGCGATACTCGTTATGAATAAAGAGAAGGAGAAGGCTTCAGCTAAATTTCTCCTTCCGGATGGGGGACAAAGTTGAGACTGGATAAATATCTTTCAGACATGGGGGTAGAAAGCCGTTCCGTTTTAAAACGAGAAATTCGCAAGGGGCTGGTTCGCATTGACGGTGAGATTGTGAAGGATCCAAGCATGGAGGTTCAGCCCGGAGATTCCGAGATTGTGTATAAAGACGAGCCTATTCATTATGAAGAATTCTCCTATTACATGATGAATAAACCGGTGGGGGTGCTTTCTTCCACTGAGGATAGAAAGCAAAAAACCGTCCTGGATCTCTTTTCCGATATACACAGAAAAGACCTCTTTCCCGTAGGGCGCCTGGATAAGGACAGTGAGGGCCTTCTTTTGATTATGAATGACGGCGCATTGGCCCATAAGCTGCTTTCTCCGAAAATGCATATCGAGAAAAAATATCTGGTGGAAATCCCCGGCAAAATCTCCGAAGAGGAATTGGATCGCTTACGACAAGGCATCCAATACGATACGGATTTAATTGCCATGCCCGCAAAGGCCCGTTGCCTGTCTTCCACAGAAGAAGGGAGCCGCGTGGAAGTCATTATTATGGAAGGAAAATTCCATCAAATCAAAAAAATGTTTCTGGCCCTGTCTCCGGATTATGTGGTCACAAAGCTTCAAAGACTTTCCATGGGGCCAGTGCATTTAGATCCTGCCCTTGCCCCAGGCGAATACCGCAAGCTTTCGGAGGAAGAAGTACAGGCACTAAAGAACTGTTTTTAGACCTATGATACAGATCTGTTTTTCGGTCTACGATACAAAACTTTTTTAGGTCTACGATACAAAACTTTTTTAGCTCTACAATACAAAACTTTTTTAGGTCTATTACTCATTCAATCTGTAAATCACCAGAATATCTCCCACTGCAATGGTAGTGTTCCCATTAGGAATCACGATTTCCTTACCTCTTTCAATCAAAAGCACTCTGGCCATCTCATCTCTTGGGATTTCTGCAATGGTTTTATTGGCATAAACACTGTCCCTGTCTACCTCCAGCTCAACGATATCCAAGTCCGAGGCCATGGTAGACTTGGCAGAACCGATAACCACCCGGTCTCCCACCTGTATCTTCGTATCTCCCCTTGGTAATTCTTTTTCTCCATTTCTTTCCACCAAAATGATAGGGGTGTCCGGCGGCGTAATAATATCCTTAATCAACTGCCCCGCCCAATGATGCCCTTCAGGAATGATAAACTCAATAAACTGCACCGGCTTTTGCTCCGTATAGTCCGTAAAGGTCTTCATAACGTCGCTTTGGTCATCAATCATATCCAGACGTCCTGCCATTTTCGGTAAAAAGCTTCCCTGAAAGAGAATCGATAAAATCACGATAAAAAACACCAGATGAAACAGAAAATCTCCGCTTCCCAAGCTTTCCACCGCTAAAATTGCAAATACAATGGAGGCTGCTCCTCGAAGTCCCGCAAAAGAAATAAGGAAATTCCGATTTTGGGAAGAGGGGAAGAATCTCATAAGCAAGAATACGGAAAGAGGTCTGGCAATAAAGGTAAGGAAAAAGAAAATAATCAATCCTTGAAAGGCTACATGAGGAAGCTCTGAGGGTTTGGATAACAGCCCCAGCAAAAAGAAAATCACTAACTGCATAAGTCCTGTTAAGCCGTCAAAGAAGGATACCATCTCCTTCTTTTCTTTTATTTTTCCATTTCCTAAAATAATTCCTGTAAGATAAACCGAAAGATAACCGTTGCCCCCCAGTACGGAGGAAAGGGAATAAGCAGTTACCGCCGATCCCAAAACAAAGACAAAGTCGAAGCCATCTCCGGAGACATCCACCTTCCGCATAAGATACTGGGTAAGCAGAGCCACTACAAAACCTACGGATAAACCCCAGAAGACCTGAGCAAAGAGCATGCCGAGCATCTGTCCGAAGGATAGGTCCCCCTGAATCATCAGCATGGAAATCAAGGTCATCATATAGGACATGGGATCGTTACTTCCTGATTCAAACTCCAGTAAGGAGGCTGTTCTATCCTTTAAATTCAGTTTTCGGGAACGCAGAATAGAAAAGACGGAAGCCGCATCGGTAGAGCCTATTACGGAGCCCAGCAATAGTCCCCAGGAAAAACTTATCTTAAACGCCAACATACAGAAAAGCCCTACAGCCACCGCCGTTAGGACTACGCCCAAGGTGGATAAAACCATTGCTTCCTTGGAAACATGCTTTGCCTCTTTCCAGCTGGTTCCAAAACCGCCGGAGAACATAATAAAGATCAAACCGAAACTACAAATATTTTCAGCCAAAGAATAGTTTTCAAAAGGAATTTTAAAAACACCGTCACTACCGAAGACGATGCCTAAAAAAAGGAAGGCCAAAAGCATGGGAAGGCCCATTCTTACAGAAAGCTTTTTCAAAAACACGCTGAAGAAAATGACGATTCCCCACATCAATAGCATTTGATTCAGATTCCCTTCCATAGCCACTCCTCCCCTACTATCTACTCTTTTTTAATTACTATCTTGATTTTTAAAATATTGTTTCATTATTTAAAACACTATTGATTCCTGTAATAGTCATCTATTTATGAAATTGCTATCTGACCTTTGCTTTCTTTCTATCATTGATAAAACACAAAATTGTTGAAATGTTATTTTAACATGTTTTTAACAAAGCGCATAGAGCGGAATCTAAAAGAGCGTTATAGAGCAAAAAGAGAAAGCTACATTCGAGGACATAAAAAGAAGGGTCTGTAAAAAATCAAAATATAAACCGCCTTAATGCAATATAGGTGTGAATTAGGGGTAATCTGAGCCCGTCGGTACTTGCGAAAAACAGAAGTTTTTCTGTTTTTCGCTTAGTATCCGCTACGAGGCGAAGTTAGCGAGAGCGTGCCCCTTTTCAGACCTATATTACATAGAGGAATAATTTGATTTTTTACAAACCCTTCTTAAATAATGTTATATTATCTCTTCATGGTCTTTCTCTTTTTGCCGTAAACCAGCGCTGTAGCAAAACCCAGTCCGGTTAGGCTAAAGAGTGCAAAGTACAGAAGCATTGCACTGCTGTCTCCGGTTTTGGTCTGTCCACGCTCAGCGCCCAGAACAGCTCCCGGTTCAGCATTCTGCTGTGCATTTTGCTGTCCGTTTCTCTCTGCGCCAAGTACCTCTCCATCAGTGGTAATCACATCTGGATCTCCGGCAGGCTTACGATTCGCATTCAATACATCTCCACCTCTTGGATTTGGCTGTGAAGGATTTGGGCTGGGGGAGTTTCCTCCGCCGTTTCCGCCGCCACCTTTTCTACCGCCTCCACCATTGGGGGTAGGAGTATCGTCATTTTTCTTATTTACAAACACATTGACATAGCCGGTAGCGGGATTGTTCTGAGTTGTTGCTGTATAACCGGCAACGCTATCCTCAGTAACGGTATAACGGATTTCTTTACCGTTTGCATCAAGCTTTGGCATATCAAAGCTGTGCTGCCAACCGTTAGCCTTGTTCAAGGTATAGGTAGCTACCTTCTCTCCGTTAGCAAAAAGCTGTACGTTCAAATGGTCGGGGTGAGGACCCTTACCCTGCCAAATCTTGGTTACAGGAATTACCACTCTGGAACCGTTATAGTTGCTGATGGTAAATCCGCTCTTCTCCGATCCGGAAATCGCTGCCTTAAAGCCTGCTACTTCCTCTTCGGAAACCGTATAAACAATTTCCTTTCCATTGGCATCCTGCTTGGGAAGATTGGAGAAGCTTGCCTTCCAGCCGTTGGCTGCGGATAACTCTACTGTAAGATTCTCATCCTTCACACCGTTCTTTAAAACGGATACCACTACCTTTTCAGGCTTATTGGTTGCAAGAGCCGGATCCAATACCCATTCCTTCTTTACAGAAAGATTTGTTTTCTTGGCAACAACTTCTTTCTTCTTATTCAACATTTCCACTTCTACGGTTGCACCGTTGGCGATGGAATTCTCAAAATCCTCTTTGCTGATGGTGCGAGGTGTGGAATCCAACTCGTAGCCTTCCGGAGCCTCCACCTCGGTCAATACATAGTCGGCCTTGAAAACATTTTCCAACTTTGCAATACCGTTCTCGTCGGTCACAATGGTCTTTGTATATTTAGTCTTAGGATTAACTAAAGTAAACTTAGCCCCCTGTAGAGCCTCGCCATCATCTCCGACTTTTTTAACCTGGAGATTGAAGGTTTTTCCATTTAAGAAACCGCCGGCTTCACTGACTTCAAAGTCTCTACGATGTTGAGTCGCTTCAATTCCGTCACCGGTAAGCCTTGCTAAATTATAGAACGTATCACCATTTTTAAATGCTTCGTTAATCTCTACATAATAGTCAATAGTATAACCATCATCAGGTAACACAGTTCCTAAAGAATAAGTAAAACTTCTTCCGTCCGAAGAATAGTTGGGGCTACCCGGTACTACCGGAGCAAAATCTTGAATGTCCTGTTTATTCCGAAGACTCCAAAATTTACCTCGATTGGCATCGGAATCATCAGGAGCATTCTCCCAAACACCATGTTGATTAAAATCTCCGGAACGCCAAATTCCTTTTCTAAGTACAGGAGCATACTTATCGATATCGGCCTGGTTCAATTTCAGGTCGGTAAAATGATTTTTTACATCAAAGTAACTCAAAGCATTACTTTGCAGGGTATCGGTAAAAACAATATTTTCATAACTTGTTGCACCGGGTACTTTTTTAATATTTCTCATATCCAGAGTAATCTGGTAATGGATTAAATAATGGGTATTTCCGTCCTTATCTACAACCGGATAAAGATTTCTGTCTCTTTCCTTATAAAAGCTTTTCGGATTTTCTCTGGTTATAATTTCATATTTTACATTTTGGTTAATGACCGTCAGTCCATTAATTTTCAGCTCAAGTGGAGTAGTTGACGTTGACGATATCACTTTTTGGTCAATTTCTGTATTAAAGAATACCTGACCATTCGTACCGCTGTAGTGCTCGGCATCCTTTGTGAAGGTGATGCGGATTTCCTTGGTCGCTTGATTATACGCACCTTTAGCCAGAATCTTTCCATTGTCTCCGGGAATATTAAAGTTCAAGCTAGTGGACTTTAATTCTTTAGGGAGCTGGATAGAGATATAGTCACCCTCTTCAATATTTAAGCCCTGTACATTAATAGTTGCTTCGAAACGCATGCTCTGATAGCTTGCAAAGCTCCCTACATCCTGTATAGGCTTACCATTAACCAATAACTTTACATCGGACAAAGCATTATCTATAGCCTTTCCGGATGTGCTTCCGGTACCTGCTCCGGAAATCATGCTGCTGCTTGCTGCTGTAGCTTCTGTACCAGTCCCTGTACTTCCGCTTGCTACTACAGCTGTTCCCCCGCTAGTGCCGGTTTCGGCATTGGCATAAGAAAAGCCCTGCCAAACCATTAAAAGAACCAGCAAAAGGGACAAAATCTGTCTCTTAGCTCTCATATTTCTTCTCCTTAAAAAATACTTAAATTGTGCCACTGGTCATTTTATCATAGTTTTCTTAATTTGCAATATGAAAAAATAAGTTTTTTTAAAGAATTAGTTTAGAGCTTTTAAGTATATGCCTATTTTAAGAAAATCACATTCTTAATCCACTATTTTAACAACTGTTTTCCACCTTTACTATAAATGCATCTTGGCCTTAAAGCTCTTTATGTAACAAAAAGACCTCCAGGAAACCTGTAGGCCTTTTTTAATTCTTAACAAGTATCGCTCTCGTAGTGCACGATTTCTCGTTGTTTTACTTATCTTCTGCTTCTTTTTTTGTTTAATACCAAAGCATAGCTAAATCCAAGTCCGGTTAAAGCGAATAGGCTAAGATACAAACTCATCCGACTTGCATCACCGGTCTTCGTCTGTCCACGCTCAGCGCCAAGAACAGCTCCCGGATTCGGGCTCTTTTGTGCATCTCTTTCTGCTCCAAGCACTGCTCCCTGTGCTGTTATCACATCCGGATTTCCCGCAGGAGTCCGGTCTGCATTCAGAACCTCACCACCTCTTGGATTGTTTCCAGATGGAGATGGGTTGGACGGGGTATTCCTTGGAGTGGTTCCGCCTCCACCACCATTTCCGCCGCCGCCACGGTTTGGATTCACAGGAGGAACTTCTCCCTTTCTGTTTACAAACACATTGACATAACCGGTAGCCTGGTTGTTCTCTGTAGTAGCTGTATATCCTGCTACATTATCCTCTGTCACGGTATAACGGATTTCCTTGCCGCTAGCATCGAACTTAGGCATATCAAATTATGCTGCCAGCCATTTGCTGCATTCAAAGTATATGTTGCTACCTTTTCTCCATTTGCGAAAAGCTGTACATTCAGATTTTCAGGATGACTTCCTGTTCCAAGCCAAATCTTGGTTACAGGAATTACCACTCTGGAACCATTGTAGTTACTAATGGTAAATCCGGTATCCTCTGTTCCGGAAATGGCAGCCTTAAATCCTGCTACTTCCTCTTCAGATACGGTGTAAATAATTTCTTTGCCATTTGCATCTTCCTTAGGCAGATTAGAGAAGGAAGCCTTCCAACCGTTTGCTACAGAAAGTTCTGCAGTAAGATTCTCATCCTTCACACCATTCTTAAGAACGGAAACCACTACCTTCTCTGGTTTATTGTCTGCCAGCTTTGGATCCAGGACCCAGACCTTCTTTACAGAAATATTCTTTTCCTTAACGATTACTTTCGGCTTTTTATTTACTACCTCTAAAGTAACGGTAGCATCCTTCCGGATGGAATCCTTGAAATCCTGAACGGAAATAGTTTTTGCGGTACTATCCAGCTCATATCCCTCCGGAGCCTCTACCTCCGTTACCACATAATCCGCCATAAGTACATTGTCCAGCTTCGCAATACCGTTAGTATCGGAAACAATAGTCTTGGTGTAATTGGTCTTGGGATTTACAACGGTAAACTTAGCTCCCTCCAGAGCTTCTCCGTTCTCTCCCACCTTTTTGATTCGAATCTTAAAGTTACTTCCGTTTAAAAATCCGCCGCCTTCCTGAACAATAAAATCTCGGGTATGCGGCTTCTGGGTAATATTGTCCCCCGTAAGCTTTGCTTCATTTTTGTAGACAGTTCCATTTACCGGAGCTTCATTGATTTCAACATAATAGCTGAACTGATAGCCATCCTTGGGATTCATGTGTCCGATGTTATACGTAAAGCTTCTTCCGTCAGCCGCATAAATCGGAGTGAAATACTTCTTCACCGCATCCTTGCTATCATCATCTTTGTGTCTAAGATTCCAGCTCTTTCCGCGAGCAGGATCGTTTAAATCGTCTGTTGGCGCATTTTGCCAGATACCGGCAATATTATCTCCTGAACGCCACTGTCCTTCCCACATAATCGCCGTATACTCTGTTGCAGGATTTACCAGCTGAATGTCAGTATTAAGATGCCGCACATCAAAGTAAGTTAAAGCATCGCTCTTTAAGATATCGGTAAATACCACATTGTCATAGCCGGTGGAGCTTGCATTCTTCTTAAGGAATCTTTCATCAATCTTTACATAGTACCGGATTAAATAGTGAGTCTTTCCTTCTGTATCCTTGACTACCTTGATATCCTTATCCATAGTCTTCCAGAAGCTTACAGGATCATCCTTTCCTACTACAGTAAAGTTAAATTCCTTCTGAATAATTTCTTCCCGTTAACCAGAATTTCAATCGGTTCCTTACCACTCTTCTTAATAGCGCTGGTGTTTACGTTTAGATTGAAATAAATGCTTCCGCTTCCTCCACTGTAATTTTCAGCATTCTTATTGAAAATTATCTTCAATTCTCTGGTCTTGGAATCATAAACACCCTTGGCATCAGATACCCCATCGGCTCCGGGAATCTCAAACTCCTGATCTTTGGACTTTAAGCCTGCAGGAAATTGAACGGAAATATAGTCCCCTTCCTTAATAGATAAGCCCCTAATATCAATATCAGACTTAAACTGTAAAATAGCGGAATCACTAATGGTATCTCCGTCATTTAGCGCCTTGCTCTCTACAAGTAATTGAGGATTCTTCAATGCACCTTCTATTTCTTTTCCGGTTGCAGCAACAGCTCCTCCTGCTAATACGCTACTACTTGCTGCAGTGGCTGTAAGCCCCCCCTGTCTCTGCACTTCCGACAACGGCTGTCCCGCTTGCGTTGTTGCTATCAGCCATAGCAAAGGAAAATCCCTGCCATACCATCATGAGCACCAAAAGCAAGGACAAAATCTGTCTTTTAGCTTTCATATTTCTTCTCCTTAAAAATATTTTTCTATGTCATCCGATATTCTATCATAAAGACTTAAAATTTCAAGTTATGAGCATAGTATTTACGAATTCCAAAAATGAAAAAGTAAATTCTACTCATCTATCCCCCAGTAGATTTTACTTCTGCACAGTTGATATTTTCTCTTTCACATTTATCATGGTATGTTTGAACTCCTTCTGACAGCAATGGAAGGAGTTTATTATGAGTAAAATTATTCCCGGTAACCAAAAACATCTTTCTTTAGAAGACCGCCTTTTTATAGAGCAAAGTCTAAATCAAGGGCTTTCCTTCAAGGAGATTGCCAAGTATCTTTGCAAAGACCCTTCTACCATTTCTAAAGAAGTGAAGAAACACCGAGCATCGAACTGGTATCACAAGGGCAGCTTTCTGAACAAAAAGAACTTTTGCGTTCATCGTTACCAGTGTCGTAAAACAAATGTCTGTAAGAAGATTGTTCTTTGTGGGATAAAGTGTACTTTGTCCTAGCTGTAATCAGACCTGTAAGGACTTTGAAAAGGAATGCTGTAATCGCCTAATGAAAGCTCCCTATGTCTGTAATGGCTGCTCACAAAAGCTTCATCACTGTAGCATCGCCCATAAATATACCTATGATGCCAGATTTGCTGATAGAAAATACAGGGAAACCCTTAAAGACTCTCGTCGAGGTATAAATCTTTCCGAAAAGGAAGCAAGAGAAAAGGACAGCATCATTACTCCTCTGATTGCAAAGGGACAATCCCCTTACCAGATTTTAGTGAATCATCCGGAATTACAGATGTCTGTTCGCACCATGTACTCATACATTGACCAAGGAATTTTTACTTCCAAAAATATCGATTTAAAACGGAAGGTGACATTCAAACCAAGGAAATGCCATAAAACACAGATATCAAACCGTGAGATATTTCATGGTCGAAGCTATGAGGATTTCTTGAAGCTTGGATTAAATGCTTTTGTAGAGATGGATACCGTCCATTCATGCAGAGATTCGCAAAAAACTCTACTGACCTTTTTCTTTACTGAGGAAAAGCTCTTCCTGGCTTATCTGTTAAATCGATGTACAAAGGGAGCAGTCAAAGCAGTCTTTGACCGTTTAGAAAGACGTTTTGAAGATGTCTTTGACTTTCAATCTATCTTTGAATATATCCTTACAGACCGAGGATCGGAGTTTGGCGATCCTGTCGCTTTGGAAACAAACCCTAATGGAATCCAACGTAGTAGCATCTATTATTGCGATCCTATGCGTAGTGGGCAAAAAGGAGGCTTAGAGCAAGCCCATACCATGCTTCGCATGGTTCTTCCTAAAGGCTCTTCTTTTGCTTTTCTTACACAATGGGATGTGAATCGTATCGTGAACCACATCAATTCCACACCAAGGGAAAGCTTAAACGGAGATACGCCCTATCAAAGGGCACTAAACCGATATGGAGAAGATGTCTTAAAAGCACTTCAGCTCGGGTCCATTCATCCTGACGAGGTTTGTCTGAGGCCCAAGCTGATTCGCTTTAAGTAACCCAACAACCCAAAGCATATCTGCTGTCAGACAGGGCAAAACTTTTACATTTTTTGATATAGCCAGTGGAATTTAGTCCTACACACGACTTGTCCTGTGGCTTATTTCCCATGTCCGGAAAGAGATTTTTTTGAGGTTGTTATGCACTATTATAGCAAAATCAGGCAGAAATGAAATTTCAAACTGCCTGATTTTAGGGATTTTTTTAAGCTCGGTAGAATTTACTTCTGCACTGGAATTTACTTTTTTTCAATTTAGCGTATTTACGAATTATATAAAAATATATACTGAAGAAAAAAATATAATTTTTTTCTATGTAGAGTTTTTTTATACTCACAAAAAAAAGCCATCCGGGAATTCCCGAACGGCTTTTTTCAATTTATGCTTCCTGCATAGTAATTATGCTTCCTGCCATTTTCATGGGGCGAAAACTGTTTTTTACTTCTCAGCTTTCTTTCTTTTCTTCTCTGCCAGTACCCAAGCAAAAAGTCCTACTCCGGTGGTTGCAAATAAAGCAAGGTACTGAAGAGCTCTGCTGTTGTCACCGGTAGATGTGGAACGAGATGCATCCAATACGGAACCGTCAGCCTTCTTGTTTCTGCTGGCGTTTAATACGGAACCGTTCTTGCCCTGAGCCTTATCCTGGCTGCCGCCCGGCTCTCTGGAGGCATCCAATACAGATCCGGGAGTATTGGGTTTATTACTTCCTCCACGGTTATTGCTTCTGCTTGGGAGTTCCGCCGCCATTTCCGCCACTATTTCCGCCACCCTTATTACCCGGAGCGTTAGGATCCTGGCTAACTTTGGTATTGGTAATTACATTGAGATAGCCTGTAGCAGCATCTCCGCTAATCTTTGTGGTATAACCTGCTACTGCATCCTCTGTAACAGTATATTGAATCTCCTTACCATTCTTGCTTCTCTCCAGATTGGTAAAGGTGTACTGCCAGTTATTGTTGGCATAAAGATCCTGCTTAGCAATTTCTTTTCCGTCTGCTAAAAGGCGAACGGTTACGGATGAGGGATGATCTCCCTTTCCGCTCCATACCTTGGTAACAGGAATGGAAATCTTATTGCTGATGGTATTGGTTAAGGTAAAGCCAAGCTCCTGTGTTCCGGAAATAGCCGGAGCATATCCCTCCACTGCTTTTTCACGAATGGTATAGCTGTAAGCCTTACTGTTTTCGTCATACTTTGAAAGGTCGGAGAAGGAAGTCTTCCAGGCATTTGCCTGGCTTAACTCCTGCGTTACGCCGATAACCTCTCCATTACGAAGAAGCTCTACAGTTACCTGCTTCGGTCTGTTTTGTGCCTTATCTCCCGCATCTACCCACTTCTTGGTAACATAGAGATTTCTCTTTGCTTCCGCCTTATTGTTTACAACGGTAAGGCTTGCAACCTTAGCCACATCGAACATATCCGCTTTTACACTATAGCTGTCATCGGATAAAATATATCCTGCAGGAGCCTGAATCTCCTTAACGGTATAGTCTCCTCTTAACAAGCCGGAAAGAATAGCTTCTCCGTTTGCATCAGTGGTTAATTTACCCACCTCAGCTCCCTCACTGTTGCTGACACTGAATACCGCACCGGCCAAGGCCTTCTGATCTTCATTAACCTTCTTTAACTTAATCTTAAAGGTGTCACCGGAAGCTTCGCCTCCTGCGCTCTGTACATTAACATTGTATTCCTTCTTCAACGGCTTTCCACCGTTTCCGTCGGAGTCCAATTCAACCTCATTGTGATAATTAAAGTTTGTTACAGGCTTTCCGTCAACCTTTGCATAGTAAACGATTTCAAAGCCTTCATTGGCAGTTGTATTTCCAAGATTTAAAGTAAAGGTCTTCTTACCTACAGCAGCTTTATACTGCGCTTCCAGTGCTGTGTTCTGGGTAGCAGGGCCTGTCTTCTGAGAATTACGAATGTCAAAGTTCTTACCGTTTACTTCATCAGCAACCCAGTTTCCGTTGACATACTGTCCTCTCTGCCAAACACCCTTACGAATAGATACGGGATGTTTATCACTGCTGTAGTAGGAAAATGCTCCCTCTCCCAAAGTATCCTTTAAAGTAATATTGGTTCTTGCTCCAACATTTACCAAAACGCGGTAACGAATTAAGTATACCTTGTTTCCGGCCGCATCGGTTTCCTCTACGAAATTTTGCCAGGAATCCTTTACCAAATCAAAATCACTATCTTTTGTGATTCCGGTATAATTGATGGAACCGGCAATCGCCAGATTAGAAGTGTTGTTAACCTTTATAGAAGTGCTAAGCTGTTTAGCTTCTGTCTCCTTATCGGAGTTAACCTGAAGAGAAAGCCAGAACTTTCCTTTAATATCACTTCTCTGCTCTACATAATTTGTATAAGTCAAGGTAATGGTTCTATTTGCCGCATCAATGCTAGCCTTTGCTACGACCTGATCCCCATCTTTAATATCGAAGTTGTCTGATTTTTGAATTCTTAAAGAATCGGACAACTGGAAGGTGGTCGTATCTCCCGCCTTTGGGCTCTGTCCCTCCGGTACGGTAAAATCCACACTTACACCAAATTGCGCATAGTTGTCGATTCCTTCATTATTATATGCTGCAGAGTTATCCTTATTCACATAAATGGCATTAGCGTTTACGTTGATAGCTTTACCGGTGGTTGCATTAATTGCACTGGCAGCGGCCTGTCTTGCTGCTTCCTGTTTCGCCTGTTTCGCCTGTTCAGCTCGGATATCTTCTTCCGAGGGGCTGCCCTGACTGCCGGTTTCCGTACCGCTTGTCACCGTACTTGCGGATGCCGGGAAAGTAAGCTCATCTGCATTTGCAAAGGATACTCCCTGCCAAGCCATAGCCACGGCCATCAAGATCGCTAACAGCTTTCTTTTACGCTTCATGTCTTCTACTCCTTCATAATGATTTAAAAATTAATACTTAAACAATAGCTAATGTATTCTACCACAGCTTTTCAAAAAAACAAGACATCCTGACAAGGCTTGATTCTTGGAATTTTCTGCTGTAACCGGACGAAAAAGAAAAAAACCGTATAAAGAAGATTGGATTTTTTTCATTCTTAAGTTTTTTCACTTCTTTTTATCCTTTTTATGCTTCTTTCCTTTCTGAAAATGAACATTTTTTTCTCACATTCCTCTTACTTTAGGAAGAATTTAATTTATATTTTTAGAATTTAGTTTCTATTTCTTCTTTTTATTTCAAAAAGAATTACAGCTTTACCTTAACAACAACTTTTTCTGCATGACATGGGATTGTGTACCGCAACCGCCGGTCTATGAGCCTCTTCCGGGGAAAGAATGAGGTAATCCCCTGCTTGTAAAAGCATTTGAGAAAATGCCCCCTTCGGCTCTAAAAAGCAGATATCCTTCCCCTCCGGATTCTCCGTGATTTCACAGGAGGAACGGGCAAGCACATCTATTCTTTCCTCTCCTTCCAGGAGATTCTGGATATCGAAGTAAATGTCATGGGCTTCAAAACGCCGGTCTTTATCCAATGCCGTTTCAAAGCTTTGTACCATGGCGAAGACCTCATCTCCCAAAATAGGATAGTTTCCGTCCTCCAGTTGCCCCAAATCTTCTCTTTTTAAAAACTGAAACGCCGCTTGAAATCGTTCATTGGATAAATCGTACTTGTCATGATTTTTTAAATTCTGAAATACCATTTTCTATTTTCCTCCTTAAGGAATTTCTCCCGCCTGCAACGGACCGCCAAAAAGGTAACCTTGAATAATATCGCATTGATACTCCAGGAGTTTTTCGTACTGCCATTCATCCTCTACACCTTCTACGATAACAACCTTTCCCAAATCATGAACAATGTCAATCAGGTTCCGAATCACGTCTCCGTTGTTCGGCAGGAAATGATCGATTAAGGACTTATCCATTTTCACCGTATTCAAGGGAATATAGGGCAGGTAGCTAAAACTGCTGTAGCCGGTTCCGAAGTCATCCAAATGCAGTTGAATTCCGGCTTCCACCAGACGATTAAAGATTTTCTTGGTTTGCTTGCTCTCTTCGAAAAGAATTCCCTCGGTGATTTCCAAGACTACGTATTCATGAGGAATTTCATAACGATCCAGCTGGTAAAAAAGATATTCCACAAAGTCATCATCATAAATCTGATAACTGCTGAAGTTAATGGAGATTGGGCAAAGAGCATGGCCCTCTTCCTTCCACTTGACCAGCTGTCTTATAACCTGTTCCACCGCAATCTTTCCCAGCTTGGTAATATAGCCATAGCTTTCCGCCACAGGAATAAACTGATCCGGAGAGCAATCCTCATTTCGAATACGCATAAGGGATTCAAAGCCTACTACTTTTCTGGTCTTACAGTCCACCTGGGGCTGATATACCATATAGAAGGAATTCTCCTGAATGGCATTCTCCACAATCTTTAAAATTTGACTGATTTTTTCTTTTTTGTATCGAAGCTCCTCACTATAGAATACCAAACGGTTTTTTCCCTTCCGTTTTGCAAAGCTCATGGCCAGCCCGGCATACATTACAATCGTCCGGGGGCTTTCCCCGCCTATGGAAGAGGCTACTCCTCCCGAAGCGTTCATATATACCGTTTCTTCTCCCACGGTAATTGCCCTTCGGAAGATGGAAAGGATTTCCGCCAGCTCCGGAGAATCTTCCTGCAAACATTTTCTGGGGAAAATAATCATAAACTCATCTCCACCGTAACGGGAAAGAATGACGCCATGATCCTTTTCAAAACGGCGAAGTCGATTGGCCACAGCCACCAGATATAAGTCTCCCGTATCATAGCCTCTGGATTCATTTAACTCTTTTAAATTATCAATGTCCACTAAAACACAGGAGTAATCTTTGCTGTCTCCAATATAATCCGTAAGCCTTGCCAATGCGGTCTGCCGGTTCAAAAGCTCCGTCAGCAAGTCGTAGCTTAGTTTATGTTCCAAATCATCCTTTGCCAGCAAGAGACTCTCATTTTTCTCTTCCAATTCCTGCAGAACCTTCTTACTGTGTAAACGACTCATGAGGAAGTAAACAGCAATCATACATACCGCCAATAAAGGAAAGGCTGCTATAAACAAAAAGCGGGCATAGCGCATAATCCATTGCTGAGGAGTATCCTCCAACACAATATTCTTCGGAAGTCGTGCTTTGGAAAGATGGTAAGCACTAAGAACTCGATTATCCACCACAAGCTTTTCCCTGAGCTATCTTCTTCCGCTGAGATTTTCTCCACATCCTTCTTGCCCGATAGCACATCCAGCATCAGCAGACTGGCATCCTTGGCCATTTGTTTTATATCCGGCGCTCTACCCGCCAAAAATCCCCTGACATTATCTAGCATAACATAGCTGTAAACCGGTACATTGGCTCTGGACAAAACCATTTTCATAGCCTGATTTCCCGGATAATAATTACCGTCTTCATCCAAGGTAGTGGAAATATAAAGGACAATACTTTTTTCATCCAGCTTCTCAATGGCTTCCAGAAAATCTTCTTTCTTCATCTGCGAAAAATTAAGGCCCGCAAAACGATAGGAGGAAAAGCTTCGTTGCAGGGAGAAAAACTCTTCCTTAGCTTGATTCCCCCAATAAGTATTATCATAAAGCACCATAATGGTATCCGCACCCATTTGCAGGGAAGTTGCCAAGCTTAAAGTATCTTTTAAATAGGATGGACTGTAATATCCTGAAAACTTGGGATTTTTAGCTGCATTCTTTGCCAGTTCCTGATTGTTTATGCTGAAAAAAATAATGGGAATATCCGGAAAAAGCTCCTCCTGCTTTTCCAAAACGAATTCCAAAGCTCTATCATCCCCCACCAAAACGCCATCATAGGGCTTTTCTCTATTCTCCAAACGGGTTTGTACAAAGGTATAAATTGCCTCGATATCCTTATCATGTCCAAAATGCTGAAAATCCATGTTGATGGTATCCAAATGAATATTGGATTGATTAATGATGGATTCTATTCCCTCCAGCTCACTGGCAAAAAGCGGAGAAGATGTATCGTAGGAGCTCAGAAAAAGAATGTTCTTTTTCTCAGGAAGCATATAACTCTCATCGCTCTCCTTCCACTCCTTCCATTCCTTCGGCTTCTGACTGAAAAAGTTCTGCCATGCAAAAAAAGTTAAGAACACAAAAAGAAGCAGACAAAGAAAGCTTGCCAAAAGCAAAGCAAAACGAATAATTTTATTTCGTTCCTTATCTCCCATCTGTGCCGCGGTCCTCCTTACAGGCTTATCGTTTCCTTACAAAATTCTTAATCTCATTATTTTAACGTAAAATGATTCCTCTGGCTACGTAAAAATCTATAATACTTCCTATTTATTTGATTTTTTTAGGAAAATCTCCATAAAAACTTTTTTGATTTTTAAGTAAATACTATTTATTCTTTCATGCATTTTTAGTATATGCCAACAAAAAAAGTAAAGAAATAGGGTTTACCTTAGAGAAAAAGGCAAACCCTAATTATTTTTACTCAATATTTTCAATATTACAATCCATGGAAAGGAAATTTAGAGGAATCGTATTTATAAAATACAATTTTTAGTGAATTCCTTAAAACTTATTTGTTTTTCTATGTTTCCATTCCTCACAGGAAGCTATAAATCCATCTCTCTTCCGCTCTATTTTTTTATTCTTTGTAATAGATTCGCATACCTTTTATTCCCAATCCTTTGGAAGCTCTAAAATCGCTCCATGGTTTCCGCTGGTAACCAGCGCACGGTAACGAACCAGATATCCGTCCAGATCCGGTCTCTTCTTCGGCTTCCAAGCTTTTCTTCTCTTCTCCAACTCCTCATCACTAAGCTTTTACATTTAAGCTGTAGTTTGGAATATCGATGGAAATGATATCTCCTTCTTCAATCAGAGCGATAGGTCCACCCACCGCTGCCTCAGGAGAAACGTGTCCAATAGCAGCGCCACGG